>Ga0265293_10000070_pt1 | contig 223253 bp, 203 predicted proteins | sample Munlanlewell138R_FD_192505 | JGI IMG/M metagenome (GOLD analysis project Ga0265293, IMG submission 192505) | Leachate microbial communities from a municipal landfill in Southern Ontario, Canada - Leachate well 138R | ecosystem: Engineered > Solid waste > Landfill > Unclassified | place... | reverse complement strand
TGGCGATACCCGGATGCAGGCCGTACACGGCGCCGAAATTGACCGCCGCGCGCTGCAGGAAATAGAAGGTCAGCGCACCGATGATCCCGATGAAAAGGCGCTTGGAAAGACCCCCACTGCGCAGCGCGCCGAAGGCAAACGGCACCGCGCAGAAGGCAAGCACGAGCACGTCGACGGGATAGAACACGCGCGCCCACCAGGTACGCTGCAGGCCGCTGGCATCCTGCTGGTTGCGGCGCAGCCAGCGGATGTTGCGGGAAAGGTCACGCAGGCTGAGATACTGCGGGCGCACGATGCTGAGTGCCAGCAGGCGCGGATCGAGTCTCGAGGGCCAGTGCGAATGCGCCGCCGTGGTGGTGCGCGCCGCATGCTGGTCGAACTCGGTGCGCCGCACCTCGCGCAGGGTCCAGCCATCGTCCGCAGGGGTGGCGTCGGCCGCCATCGACAGCGCCGCCAGGCGCCCGTCCGCCTCGAACTCGAACACGCGCACCCCGGCGAGCTGGACCTGCCCGTCGGCGCGCGCGCTGGCACGCCGCGCGGCCAGCACGCGGTTGCCGTCCTGGGCCCACAGGGTGCCACCATAGGCGAGGGCGATGTGGTCGGACTTGGCCTCCAGCGCCAGGCCCTGCGCGCGGCGGTCGCCGACCGGAGCCACGGTTTCGCCCATCACCACCACCAGCAGGGTGAGGACGCCGAGTCCGAGCGCAGCGGAAGCGCAGATGCGCAGTTTGGACAGGCCCGCAGCACGCAGCGCGGTCAACTCGCCGCTGTTGGCCAGGCCGCCCAGGCCAAGCAGGGTGCCGATCAACGCGGCATGGCCGAACATTTCATAGAAGCGCCGCGGCAGGGTCAGCAGGATATGGACCAGTGCCGTGGTGAGGCTGTAGCCCCCCTGCCCCACCTCATCGAGTTCGGAGAGGAACGCACGCACCGCATCGAGGCCGACGATGACCGTCCAGGTCAGGGCGACCGCGCCGAATACGGCCAGTGCCACCAGCCAGTCCACCCGCTTGATGCGCCAGGCGGCCATCAGGTGGTCCTCGCCGCGCGCGGGCGGGGCAAGCGCTGTCCGTGCCACACCAGCCACAGGGCGAGTGCGGCGGTGACGGCGTGAATCCACCAGAAGCCGAGCAGCGGGGACAGTTGGCCCTGCGCCAGCCAGGTGCGTGCCAGCACCAGGAAGTTGAAATAGATCAACCAGGCCAGCAGTGCCAGCAGCAGGCGCGCATAGCGCGGTTCGCGCGAGTTCGAGCGCGACAGCGGCCAGGCCAGCAACACCAGCACCAGGGTGGACAGCGGGGCGGCGAGGCGCCAGTGGAGTTCGGCCAGCAGCACCGGATCGTCGCGGTTGTCGAGCAGGATGTGGGTCGGCGCCGCCCGCTTGAGCACCTCGTCGCTGTCATTGGCGACGCTGTCGGGCAGACGGAAATCGTTGCGGGCAAAACGCATCAGGCGGTAATCGTTCTCGCCCAGCTTGCCCTCGACGCGGAAGCCATCCTCCAGTGCCATGTAGCGCCCGACGCCATCGGCATCGTGGTAGAGGAAGCCGCGCGCCGCGGTGATCACGTCGATGCGCACCGGATCGCCCTGGCGGTCGTTGCGCTCGGTTTCGATGAACATGCGCTGGAAGTGCGTGCCGTCGGCGGACATGGCGCCGACATGGATCACGCCGTCGCGCCCCGGCAGGGAAACGAAGCGCCCCGGCTCCAGGCCCGCCACGACCAGCGAGCGACTGGCCTCCTGCAACAGGCGCTGGGCCTGGCGGTCGGCCGCCGGCCCAAGCCAGAAGGACACCAGCGCGAGTACGGCTGCCACGCCCAGGCCAAACAGGACCAGCGGCCGCGCCTGACCACGCAGGCCCAGGCCGGAGGACTGCAGGACGGCCATTTCGCTGTCGCGCCACAGGCGCCCGTAAGCCAGCAGCACGCCGAGCAGGGCCGCCAGCGGGAACAGGATGGCGAGCGAGCCCACCATGCGCAGGCCGACCAGGGTGAACAGCAGGTCGGCCGGCACCCGCCCGCGCACCACCTTGGACAGCAGGTCGGCGAGGGTGCCGCCCACCAGCACCACCATCAATACCGTCGAGGCGGCAAGGAAACTCGCCACCACTTCTCGCAGCAGGTAGCGATCGGCGATGCCGGGACGCAACGCGGCCAGCACACGCCTGGCACGCGGGGATTGGCTTAGAATGGGAAGCTTCATGCGCGCTGGTCGAAGGCAGCCGGATCCCGCGAATGACGGGCCCGGGCCTGCATGCAGACCAGCCGGCCGCGCGTCCGCGCGATGCACCGCGTCCGGGTGCACCGCACCAGTGTACCCGCTGGCGCGGCCGCTGCGGCTGTCGGCGCCGACGGCGCCCCGCACGGCGCCCGCGCATGCCAAGGATCCCTCCACCTGCCAATGCGGAACCCTTCATGACACTGACTTTCGCCACCACCACCGATGCCACGGAAAACCTCGATACCGCGTGCCTGATTGTCGGCATGTTCGAGAATCGCGAGCCCAGCGCTGCGGCCCGACGCCTTGACACGCACACCGGGGGAGCGATCGCGCGGCTGGCCGAAAGCGGCGATCTCACCGGCAAACCGGGCAGCAGCGCCATGCTGTTCGCGCTGCCCGGCATTCGCGCCGCGCGGGTGCTGGTGGTCGGCCTGGGCGCGAAGGACAAGTTCGATTCCGGCGCGTTCCACCGCGCCGCCAGCGATGCCGTGCGCGCGCTCGTCAGCCAGCCGGTCGACGCGGCCGTGTCGTGCCTGGCCGAGCTGGACGTGCCGGACCGGGATCTTGCCTGGAAACTGCGCGTTGCCGCGTTGGCCGCCGACCAGCAGGCCTACCGCTACACCGCGACCTTCAAGCCCAAGGAGCCGGCTGCGACCCGACCGCGGCTGGGCGCCATCTGCTTCACGGTGCCGGAGGCGGACAACGCCTGCGTTCGCGCCCTGACCGAAGCCGCCGCCATCGCCCGCGGCGTGCGCTTCGCGCGCGAGCTCGGCAACCTGCCGCCGAACATCTGCAATCCGGCCTGGATCGCCGCGCGCGCCCAGGAGATTGCCGACAGTCACGCCGGCGTCACCCTGCAGGTGCTGGAACGCGACGCCATGGAGCAGCTCGGCATGGGTGCCCTGCTCGGGGTCGCGCAGGGCTCGGCCAACCCGCCCAAGCTGATCGCGCTGACCTGGAACGGCGGCGGCAACGCCCGGCCGGTGGCCCTGGTGGGCAAGGGCGTCACCTTCGATAGTGGCGGGCTATCGCTCAAGCCGGGGGCCGGCATGGAGGAAATGAAGTTCGACATGTGCGGCGCGGCCGGCGTGCTGGGCGCCTTCCTCGCCGCGGTCGAACTGGCGCTGCCACTCAACCTCGTCTGCGTCGTACCCGCGGTGGAGAACATGCCCGGTGGCGGTGCCTATCGGCCGAGCGACATCCTGACCAGCCTGTCCGGGCTCACCATCGAGGTGCTGAACACCGATGCCGAGGGGCGGCTGATCCTCTGCGATGCGCTTACCTGGACCGCGCGCACCTTCGACCCGGAAGTCATCATCGACGCCGCCACCCTGACCGGGGCCTGCGTGGTCGCGCTGGGCAAGCACGCCACCGGCCTCATGACGCGTGACGAGGAACTGGCGACCCGGCTGCTGGCCGCCGGCGAGGCCAGCCATGACCGCGCCTGGCGCCTGCCGCTGTGGGACGACTACCAGACCCAGCTGGAATCGGGCTTTGCCGACGTGGCCAACATCGGTGGCAAGTACGCCGGCGCCATCACCGCCGGCTGCTTCCTCGCGCGCTTCACCGAGGAGCGCCGCTGGGCCCATCTCGACATCGCCGGCACCGCCTGGGAAAGCGGTCGCAAGGGCCTGGCCACCGGTCGCCCGGTGCGCCTGCTCGCCCAGTACCTGATCGACCGCTGCGGCTGACCATGCGCGAGGACGATCCGCTGCAGCGCCGCAAGACCCAGGCCATCGCGGCCGTGTTCGGTATCAACCTGGTGTTCGGCATGCTGCTGGTCGCCCTCTACCCGGACCTTGCCATCAACCCGGAGAACGCCCAGCAGGCGCTGGCGTCGCTGCGTGGCAGCGGCATCAACCTGGTGTACGAAGTGGCCATCCTGGCGGCCTGCTTCGGCTGGCTGCACTTCGATTCGCGCCAGCTCGACATCCGCCGGCCCTGGTGGCTGAACGTCGGCATCATCCTGCTGACCTCGGTGTTCGTGCCCTACTACCTCTACAAGACGCGCCCGTCCGGCCGCCGGGGTCCGGCCATCCTCGCCTTCTTCGGCATTGCCTTTGGTGCCCTGATCGCCATGACCATCGGCATGTTCGTGGCGCTCGCCATGCACGGCGGTCCCACCGCGACCGCGCCGGTCGGCTGACGTCATGCCGCAGGCCGCCTTCTACCTGATCGACAAGCCGCGCTTTCGCGCCGAGCCCCTGCTGCTGGTGTGCGAGCTGGCGCGCAGGGCCTTCGCCGCCGAACTGCCCACCCTGATCCTGGCGCGCTCGGCCGAACAGGCGCAGGCCCTGGATGAAATCCTCTGGGCCTTCGACGAGGAAGCCTTCATCCCGCACCAGATCGCCGGCGAGGAAGACGACGCCATCACGCCGGTGCTGATCGTAGCCCCGGGCACCACCACGCCCGACCGCCCGCTGGTCATCAACCTGCGTGACGAATGCGCACCCGGGCAGTTCGAGCGCGTGCTGGAAGTCGTGCCCGCCGACGCAGACCAGCGCGCCGGCTCACGCGAACGCTGGAAGACCTACAAGGCAGCCGGCTTCGAGCTCGTCAAGCACGACATGTGACCTTCCTCGCGGTCCCGTGGCGCATGCGTGCAGGGACCTGGAACACCGCTGAAAGCCGCTGCGGACGTTTCATCGGCGGTCAGCCGCCTTGCGTGCGGCCTGGCGATGTCCGGAAATCGATGGAGCACGCATGGAACGGGCTCCACGGCGCGCCGCGGCGACGCCCAGCCCGGCACTTGCGCGGCCCTTGCGGCGGATCAATACTCGCCGCGAGATCACCCTGCGCATACGAGGCACGTCATGGTCAGGGCCATTGCGGCGTTCGCCATCCTCGGGTTTCTCGGGTCGGTTCCGACCGCCGCAGCCGACGCGCGCGCCTCCGGCCCGTCCATCGCGCATGGCGAGTTCCTGGTGAACTACGGCGGCTGCCAGGACTGCCACACGCCCGGCTGGGCGGAAAACGGCGGCCACGCGGCGCGGGACGTGCTGCTGACCGGTGGCGGGATGAATTTCCAGGGCCCATGGGGCACCACCTACGCGCCCAACCTGCGGCTGTACGTACAGGATCTGAGCGCTGCTGAATGGATCGGGCGCCTGCGCGGGCTGAAGTCGCGCCCGGCCATGCCGTACTGGACCTTCCGCTATCTCGGCGACCGTGACCTGGCCGACATCTACGCCTACATCCGTTCGCTCGGACCCGCCGGCCAACCGGCCCACGCATGGGTGCCGCCCGACCAGGAAGCGCCTGCCCCCTACCTGAAGCTGGTGCTGCCGGCCGCGCCCGCCGCGGCGGACGGTGGCGGGCCCTGACACGGGGTGGTCGGGGCCCGACGCGGGGCGGATTGGGCGCGGTGAGGCACGAAGTGCGGGGCCGGGGGCCGGTCGAGCCCGGCGCGATCCCGCTTGCGCATGGCGCAACCCGGTCGTGCCGAGGCAAGCCTGGCAGGAAACCGGGGCTTCCTGCATGGCGGCATTCCTGCTGCCTGCCTGTCGGCGGTGGACGGCCGGTCTTCGCCGGCGCTGCATCGACCCGCCCAGGTACGCCCGCGTCTTCGCGGCTGGCTTTCGAGCTCGTGTCCGCCGGCGACGTGGCGCGCCATCCGCCTTGGCCGCCTGCGCCGACCGTGACCGCCCGCCCGTCCCGCGGTGGGGGCCTGGCCCATTTTGGGCGCGCGCCACACCCGGCTAAACTGCGCGATTCCTTTCCTTCACGAGACGCCGCTGCCGCGGCGATACGGCGTGCCCATGGACAAGAGCTACGAACCCGGCCAGATCGAATCGAAGTGGTATGCGAAATGGGAGGCCGATGGCCTGTTCGCGCCGGCCGGCGACGGGGATCCGTATTGCATCCTGCTGCCGCCACCGAACGTCACCGGCACGCTGCACATGGGCCATGCCTTCCAGCAGACCATCATGGATGCGCTCAGCCGCTACCACCGCATGCTGGGTGACCGCACGCTGTGGCAGGGCGGCACCGACCATGCCGGCATCGCCACGCAGAAGATCGTCGAGAACCAGCTCGCCGCGGCCGGCAAGTCGCGCCACGACCTGGGCCGGCAGGCCTTCATCGAGCGCGTATGGCAATGGAAGGAGGAATCCGGTTCCACCATCACCCGCCAGATGCGCCGGCTGGGGGCCTCGGTGGACTGGTCGCGCGAACGCTTCACCATGGATGCCGGACTGTCGGCCGCGGTGCGGCGCGTGTTCGTCACCTGGTATCGCGACGGCCTGATCTACCGCGGCAAGCGCCTGGTGCACTGGGATCCGGTGCTGATGACGGCGGTATCGGACCTGGAGGTCAACAACGTCGAGAAGGAAGGCGCGCTGTGGTCGATCCGCTACCCGGCCAGCGACGGCGGCGCGGGCCTGGTGGTCGCCACGACGCGGCCGGAAACCATGCTCGGCGACGTCGCCGTGGCGGTGCATCCGCAGGATGCACGCTACCAGGCGCTGGTCGGCAAGACACTCAAGCTGCCGCTGACCGATCGCGAGATCCCGGTCATCGCCGACGAGTACGTGGACCGCGAATTCGGCACCGGCTGCGTGAAGATCACGCCGGCACATGATTTCAACGACTGGCAGATCGGCGCGCGGCACGGCCTGACGCCCATCGTCGTGCTTGATCTGGACGCCACCGTCAACGACAACGCGCCACGGAAATATCGCGGTCTCGACCGCTTTGCCGCGCGCAAGGCCGTGCTGGCCGACCTCGAAACCGCTGGCCTGCTGGTGGAAACCAGGAAGCACACCTTGCAGGTGCCGATCAGCCAGCGTTCCGACGCGGTCATCGAACCGATGCTGACCGACCAGTGGTTCCTCGACCTGACCCGCGACACGCTGCCGGATGGCCGTCCGGGCGGGCGCCAGGCCATTACCGAACCGGCGCTGGCCGCGGTGCAGGACGGCGCCATCCGCTTCGTCCCGGAAAACTGGTCGACCACCTACCGCCAGTGGCTGGAGAATATCCAGGACTGGTGCGTCAGCCGCCAGCTCTGGTGGGGCCACCAGATCCCGGCCTGGTACGACGAGGCAGGCAACATCTTCGTTGGCGAGGACGAGGCGGATGCACGCGCGCATGCGGCAGTGCCGCCGGTCGGCACGCTGCGCCAGGACGAGGACGTGCTCGATACCTGGTTCAGCTCGGCCCTGTGGCCGTTCTCCACCCTTGGCTGGCCGGGCGACACGCCCGAGCGCGCCGCCGAGTGGCAGGCGTTCCAGGCCTTCCTTCCGTCCAGCGTGCTGGTCACGGGCTTTGACATCATCTTCTTCTGGGTCGCGCGCATGGTCATGGCGACCCGGTACTTCACCGGCAGGGTGCCGTTCCGCGAGGTGTACATCAATGCCATCGTGCGCGATGCCGAAGGCCAGAAGATGTCCAAGTCCAAGGGCAACACCATCGACCCGCTGGATGTGATCGACGGCATCGAGCTCGAGGCGCTGGTGCAAAAATCCACCGCCGCGCTGCTCATCCCGCAGGCACGCGAGAAGGTCGAGAAGCGCATCCGCCGCGACTATCCGCAGGGCATCGCGCCGGTGGGCGCCGATGCGCTGCGCTTCACCTTTGCCGCGCTCGCCACGCATGGGCGCACCATCAACTTCGACCTCAAGCGTGCCGACGGCTACAAGGCGTTCTGCAACAAGCTGTGGAATGCGGCGCGCTTCGTGGTGATGAACAGCGCAACGGCGCAAGCGGCGCCGGGAACGGCACCGGCGAGCGCGGCGGAGAAATGGATCCTGTCGCGCTGGCACGCCGCGCTGGCCGAAGTCGAGGAACAGATGCGGCTCTACCGCTTCGACCTGGTCGCCCAGGCGCTGTACGAGTTCGTCTGGAACGACTACTGCGACTGGTTCCTGGAACTCTCCAAACCGGCGCTGCAGGGTGACGATCCAGCCGCTGCAAGTGCGACCCGGCACACCCTGCTGGTGGTGCTGGAAGCGGTACTGCGCGCACTGCACCCGATCACGCCCTTCATCACCGAGGAAATCTGGCAGCAGGTGGCGCCGCTGCTCGGCATCGCCGGCGACAGCATCTCCACCCAACGCTATCCGCGCGCGCAGGACTTCGCCTCCGATGCCGGCGCGCTGGCCGACATCGAATGGCTGCAGGCGGTACTGGGTCAGATCCGCCGCATCCGCAGCGAGATGAACATCGCGCCGGGGCGTGCGATCCCCCTGGTGTACGCGGCGGGCGACGCGCGCGACCGCGATCGCCAGGCACGCTTCGCGCCTTCGGTCGCCTTCCTCGCCCGCGCCGAGCAGCAGCGCTGGCTGGGCGTCGACGAAGCCGAGCCGGCCAGCGCGACCGCCATCGTCGGCTCGCTCAGGATCCTGATCCCGCTGGCCGGACTGATCGACCTCACGGCCGAACGGGCGCGTCTGGAGCGGGAAATCGCGCGGCTGCAGGGCGAGCTCGAGAAGTCCTCGGCCAAGCTGGCGCGCTTCGGCGAAAGGACCCCGGGCCAGGTGATCGAACAGGAACGCCAGCGCCAGGCCGACTTCACCCGCACGCTTGCCGGACTGCGTGAGCAGCGGCAACGCCTGGCCGGCCTCTGAGGCGCTACGCTTCCGCGTCGGGCAGCAGCTCCATCGCCATCACCAGTGCATCCTCGCGCCCCTTGCGCGCGGGGTAATAGTTCGGGCGGCGCCCGATCTGGTTGAAGCCGATCGACTGATACAGGGCGATGGCAATCGCATTGGACGGGCGTACCTCGAGGAAGACGCGCTCGCTGCGATGCCAGCGGGCCATTTGCAGGAGCTGGGCCACCAGGCGCCGACCGAGGCCCTGGCCCTGTTCGGCCGGGACCACGCACACATTGAGAATATGCGCTTCCTGCGCCGCCGCCGACAGCATGCCGTAGCCGATGACCTGCTCGCCGCGCACCAGCACGCGGCCCGCGTATCCGGCGCGCAGGCAATCGATGAAGATGCTGCGACTCCACGGAAACTCGTAGGCGGCAGCCTCGATTTCGACCACGGCATCCACGTGGCGCAGCTGCATGCGCTTGAAAGCCGGCAGTTCCGGCCTGAGCATCGCGACCATGGGCAATCCGGTCGAGCGTGGGTGACGGCTTATGCTCGCCGTTGCGCGGTTGCCACGCAAGCGCCGCCGGACACCGGCGCGTGCCCGGCGGGCGTGGCCAGGCGCTGGGCGAGGCGCCTGATTTCGCTCCACAGCGCGCGCCGCGCCGGCACGTCGCCGCGCAACTGCGTGAGCTCCGCGGTGACGATCCAGGCGAGTTCGGTCTGGCGCTGCGCCGGCAGCAGGGCGCCGGCGCGCCGCGCCGCCGCCGGGCCGAGCATGATGGCGCCCGCAGCGACGGCAAGCGCGGCCGGCGCCTGACCGGAATCGGCCACGCAGCGGATGCCGGCGAACCTGAGCGCGCGCACCAGATCGGCGACGAGCCCCGTCGCCAGCGCAACCTGCGGATCGGCAAACAGCGCCACCAGCGCCCCGGCTCCGATCGCCTGCGGCGCGACGTCGGCCGGATCGCCGGCCGCTGCGGGCTCGAGCGGCGCGCGCGGCACGCAGACCTCGATGCCCATTTCAGCGAGACGGCGAAGCCTGGCTTCAGGGCGCATCGGCCTGGTCCGCGTGGCGCACGAGATCCGCCTGGAAGCGCGCGAAGAGCTCGTCGATCGCCGTGCCCATGGCGGCCACCGTGGCGCCAAGGCTGCCGTCCGTGGCGCGCACCTCGGCGCGATAGACCTGATCGACCAGCGGGCGCCGGTCGGCGGCATCCACGCGCAGCTTCAGGGCCACCACGGCGAGCGTGCCGCCCTGCCCGTCCGGCACGCGCTCCATGCGCAGGATCACCCCACGGATGCGCAATGCCGGCGCGCCGGCGGCCAGCTCGTCGGTGACCAGGGGCGCCAGTGCCGCGTCGCGCAGGCGCGCGATGAGGCGCCGTTGCAGCATGCGACCCGGCGGGTCGACCCAGAGCTGGTAGTGGTACTGGCGCAGACGCTGGCCGGAAGCATCGAGCGCATGGATCAGCGCCTGGTCGGCGTACAGGCCATCGGCGGCGAAACTGCCCACGACCACGGGCAAAGCGAAAACTTCGCCCGCCGGCGCGATTTCCGGCGCCGGTGGCAGCCGGTACCAGGTGTAGTCCGGCACCGCCGGCACGCCGCCACAGGCAGCCAGCAGCAACGCGGCGAGCAGGATCGGCAGGCGGCCTGGCTTCATTCGAGGTCCTCGCGCGGGTCGGCTTCGGGCGACAGCAGCAAGCGGTTCGGCCGACGGCGGATCTCGCGGCTGAACTGGTCCAGGTTGCGACTGGATGCCTCGAGATGATGGATGATGACGTCCACGCGGCTGGACAGGGTATCCAGCACCCCGGTCAGGTCACGCACCGCGCGGCGCACGTCGGCGCGGTTCTCCGCCGCGATGCCCGTGATCTCGCCGAGTGCGCGGTCGAGGTTGGCGCGCGTGGCGCGCAACTCCGCCAGGCCCTCCTGCGATTCCCGCAAGGTGCCGGCAAGGGCGGCGCGGTTGGCCGGATTGAGCACATCGTTGAGTGCATCGCCGGCACGGTTCAAACGGTCCAGCAGCGCCTGCGCAGTGCTCAGCAGCTCCGGCGCATGCGCATCGAGCGCTGCGCCGATGGAATCGGTGCGCCGGGTGAGGACTTCGATCAGCGGCGCAATGCGCGTGCGCGTGAGTTCCCCCAGTTCCAGCGCCAGGTCGTTCATGGCGGCGAACATGTTGCCGCCTTCCACGCCCGCGATCTCGCCGCCCGGCTTGAGCATCTGGTGGCTGGCGCCCTCGTGGATGCCGATCGACACGTCGGCGAGCAGGCCGCTGGACTGCAGGCGGGCCCGGCTGTCGCGCGGAATGGGCCAGTCGCGGCGCACGGCCAGGGTCACCCGATAGCGCGTGCCTGCCGCGTCGCGTTCGGGCGTGACGTCCGCCACGGCGCCGATGCGGTAGCCCTCGTAGAACACTGGCGCACCCGCGCGCAGGCCGGTCACGTTGCGATAGCGCACCGTGTAGTCGGCGCTGGCAACGCTGCGCCCGCCGATCAGCGCCAGCGCGAGCAGCAGCAGGACGGCCGCCGCCACGACGACCGCGCCGACCAGGGCGTAGTTGAGCGTGTCGCGTCTCAAGGGTGCCTCCTGTTGCGGTAGCGCCACATTATCAGCCTTCCTCCTCGGTCAGGCGCCTGAGGTAGGTTTCCGCATCGACCTGCACCTCGCGCGGGCGCCGGTTGAGCAGATCCTGGATGCGCGTATTGGGTGCGGCGCGCACCGCCTCGACCGCACCGGTCATGAGGATCTCGCCCTGGTCGAGCACGGTGATGGTATCGGCGATCTTGAATGCGCTTTCCAGTTCGTGGGTGACCACCACGATGGTCATGCGCAGGGCATCGCGCAGGCGCAGGATGAGTTCGTCGAGCTCGGCGGCAACGACCGGATCCAGGCCGGCCGACGGCTCGTCGAAGAACAGCAGGCGCGGATCCATGACGATGGCGCGCGCCAGCGCCGCCCGCTTGACCATGCCGCCGGAAAGCTGGCCGGGCATCAGGTCCTGGAAGCCGCCGAGGTTGACCACCTCCAGCTTGAGCCGGCTCATGATGCGGATGGTCGATTCATCCAGTCGCGTGTGCTCGCGCAGCGGCAGGGCGACGTTCTCGCCGACCGACAGCGAGGTCAGCAGTGCGCCGCCCTGGAAGGACACGCCGATGCGCTTGCGCACGGCCAGCAGTTCGCGTTCGCTGGCCGTGCCCAGATCCGTGCCGAACAGCTTCACCGTGCCGCTGGCCGGGCGCTGCAGGCCGATCAGGTGGCGCAGCAGGGTCGACTTGCCCGAACCCGAGCCGCCCATGATGACGCGGATTTCGCCTGCAGCGACGCGAAAGTCGATCCCGTGCAGCACCCGGCGGCGGCCATACCAGGCCTGCAGCTGGTGCACGTCGATCAGCGCCTGGGCTGAGGCCACCGGGGGCTCGGGCCCGAGCCCCGGAGGCTGCAGGGCGGGCCCATCGCGGGGATGCGAAGGCATGGGGATCAAGGCTGCGGGGAATCGCTAGAGCATAGCCGCCGCCGGCACGGGCGCAAAGCGCCGCGGCTCCCGGCGCAGGTCCGCGGCCTTCGGCCCTACCGGTTGACGAAGAACGAAAACACCATGTCCACCACGATGATCCAGGAAATCGACAGCACGACCGCACGGGTGGTGGCGCGCCCCACGCCCTCGGCGCCGCCGCTGACCGAGAAGCCCGTGCTGACGCCGATCAGGGTAATGAGCAGGGCAAACACGAAACTCTTGGAGAGGCCCTGCCAGAGGTCACCGGCATCCAGCAGGTTCATGGTATGCAGGAGATAGGCGGTCGGCGTGATGTCCAGCGCCGGTGCGCTGTACAGCGCCGCGCCGACCAGCGCCGCGGCGCTGGCGAGGATGGTCAGGGCGGGCAGCATCACCAGCATGGCCAGCAGCGCCGGGGTCACCAGGTAGCGCACCGGCTCGATGCCGATCACGCTGAGCGCGTCGAGTTCCTGGGAAACCTTCATCGAACCGATCCGCGCCGCCAGCGCGGAGCCCGAGCGGCCGGCCACGAGGATGGCGGTGATGAGCGCGCCGAATTCACGCGTGACCGACTTTGCCACCGCCACGATCACCTGCGACTGGGCACCGAACTCCGAGAGCGAGGCGATGAACTGGATGCCGAGCATGAGGCCGACGGTGAAGCCGAGCAGGACCACGATGGGCAGCGCGTCCACGCCGATCTCGCGCAGTTGCTGCGCGACCGGCGCCAGCCGCAGGGGCTGGCCGACGCGCCAGCCAAGCAGGGCAAAGCGCAGGGCGTCGAACAGCAGCACCGCGGCATGGCCCACGCCGGAAAATGCCGCAAACGTGGCTCGCCCGACGTTCGTGAGCGCGCGCAGCAGCACGTTCACGGGCCGGCAAACGCCTCATCCGTGGTGGCCGCCAGCGTGAACACCCGGTCCAGCCGGGCCAGCTCCAGTACCGCACGGACCTGCGCACTGACGGCGATCAGCGCGAAGGCGACGCCACGCGAGCGCGCGCCCTGCAAGCCCTCCACCAGCGCCGCGATACCCGAGGAATCGATGTAATCGACCGCCGCAAGGTCCACGCCCACCGGCAATCCACCCTGCAACGCCGCCAGCACCGCGCGACGTACATCCTGCGACCAGGACAGATCCACCTCGCCGCCGAGCCGCACCAGGACGTGTCCGGCACACTGCTCGGTTTCAACCGTGTTGGCATGATTCGTCATGAGCCGTCGCTGTCCTCGTCGTCGATGCAGGCAATGCGCTTGCGCAGGGTGAGGCGGTTGCCACACCCGCCAGGCGCGGGTTCGAGCTGCCAATCGTCCATGACCGCGTCGATCAACGCCAGCCCGAAGCCACCACTGCGACACTCGCCAAGCGGCCGCGGACGCAGTCGCTGCGGGTCGGCACACGGTGCCTGGTCACACAGCTCGAAGCTGAGCAGGTTGCCCTCGCGCGTGAGTCGCAATTCGATGTGACCATCCCCGTCCGGCCCGTAGCCGTGACGGATGATGTTGGCACAGGCCTCGTCGATGGCCAGCACCAGGCGATCGCGCAGCTCGGGCTCCACGCCCAGGCCGTCGAGCGCGCCACGCAGGGCCACGCGCAGACCGCGCAATTCCTCCGGCGCGGCGCGGATGCGACGCTCCAGCACCCGTTCCGGCTGCCCGCCATGCGCCGCCTCGATGGTCAGCAGGGTGGTGTCGTCCACCAGGCGCATGTGGCGCAACTCGGCCAGCAGGGCACGCAGACGCGCCTCGGGTGCCGCCGCCGCGTGACGGGCAATCAGTTCGCGGATACCCGCGGTACCGATCGGCCTGCCATCGGCTGCGCGCACGTCGGTGGCACCGTCCGAGTAGGCGTACAGGGTGCCCTGGTCGAGTGCGATGTCCATTTCCGCGAAGGTCATGTCCGCGGCGATGCCGAGCGGCGGCCCACCGGCCGCATACTCCGTGAACGTGCCATCGCGCCACACCAGCACGGGTGGAAAGCCGGCACCGGCAAACCGCACGCGGGTCGCGTCGGCATCGCAGCAACCCACCAGGGCACACACGAAGCGGCCATCCTGGGCGGTCAGGCACAACTCCCGGTTGGCGCGCGCCAGCCAGTCCGCGGGCGCGGGGCTCTCCATGCCGAGCCAGCGCAGCAGACTCGCCGCGCGCACCATCAGCAGGGCCGCATCCATGCCCTTGCCTGATACATCGCCGACCACGAAGCCGATGCGGCCATCAGGAAGGTCGAAGTAATCGTAGAAATCGCCCGACACCTCGTGCGCCGGCCGGTTCACCGCCACGATGGGAAAGCCGTCGCGGCGCCGGCGCGGCAACAGCGAGCGCTGCAGGCGACGCGCCAGGTCGAACTCGCGCTTGAGCCGCTGCTGCTGGACGAGATCACGCGCCATGCGCGCGTTGTTGATGGCCAGTGCGGCAGGCGCCGCGATCACGCCGAGCAGTTCGGCGTCGGCGGCCGTGAATGGGCGGCCATCGCGGCGGTTGATGATCTCCAGCGCGCCGATCGGCCCCGCCGCGGTTGCCAGCGGCGCGCAGACCAGACTGCGTGTGTCGAATGCATGGGTCTCGTCGGCGGCCCGCCAGACCCGTGGGTCGTGCGCGGCATCGGTAACGAGCTGGATCGCATTTTCGGCCACCGCCCGTCCGACCACACCCTGGCCGAGCGCCAGGCGCAGGCCGCGCACGTCGATCGGCCCGGCGCAGATGTGGCACTGGAGCACGGACCTGCTGCCATCGGTCTCGATCAGGAACAACGAGGCCGCTTCCGCCTGCATGAACCCGAGCACGCGATCGACCGTTTCGGCCAGCGTGGTCTCCAGGTCGAGCGACACTGCCAGCGCCTGCGACAGCTCGGCCAGGAAGGCCAGCGTGCCGACGCCGTGGTGGAGCATCGGGCTGGCGGGCGTCGCGTTCACTCGCGTGCCTTGCCGCTCCCCCGCAAGGCGCGCTGGCCGCGTGTGCGGCGCAGGCCCCACAGGGTCATGACCGGCCCGGAGGCAAGGTAGAGCGCAGTGCTGGCAAACAGCACGCGCGGCGGATCGATCGCCAGCGCCACCAGCACCAGCATCGCGGCCGGAATCCAGAAGAACGGCACGCGGTCGGAGCGCGGCCAGGCCTTGAAACTGAAGTAGCGCACGCGGCTGACCATCAGCAGGCCGGTCACCACCGCCACGATCGGCGTGACGAAATCGAGGTTGTCGGCGCGCAGGCCGAACAGGCCGCCGTCCTCGACGGTCCATACGAAGGACATGCACAGCGCCGCCGCAGCGGGACTGGCCAGGCCCTGGAAGTAGCGCTTGTCGATCACGCCGACCTGGGTATTGAAGCGCGCCAGCCGCAGGGCCGCGCAGGCTGCGTAGACGAAGGCCGCCATCCAGCCGATCTTGCCCCAGCCGGAACCGTAGGCCTTGAGCGCCGACAACGACCAGGTGTAGAGCACCAGCGCCGGGGCGAGGCCGAAGCTGACCAGGTCGGAAAGCGAATCGTACTGCACACCGAACTCGCTCTGCGTGTTGGTCAGGCGCGCAACGCGGCCATCCAGACCATCCAGGATGGCCGCCACGAATACGGCGATGGCCGCTTCGGTGTAGCGCCCGCCGATCCCGGCCACGATGGCATAGAAGCCGGCGAACATCGCGCCGGTCGTGAACAGGTTCGGCAGCAGGTAGATCCCGCGCGGCGGCTTGCGCGGCACGGTCGGCATGTCGTCCATTCGGAAGCGGTATTCCTCCGGGGTGAGGTGAAAGTGTAGCGTGAACCCCCCTGCCTGCCGCGCGGCGCCCTGCGCAAGGGCGTGCCGGGGGCAACTTGCCGGCCACGAATGCCGGGCTGCGCAGCTGTCCCTTGTTTCACGGCGCGACTGGTGTTATCCAGTCCGCAGCGGATTCCGCGCCACCCTGGGCGCGGCGCGCACCGGACGATTCCACCATGAAAGCAACCTGGTTCCTGCTCGCTGCCCTGGCCCTGGCCGTGCCGGCCGCCGCCACCGAGATGTATTCCTGGACCGACGCGAACGGGGTCAAGCACTTTTCCGATTCGCCGCCACCGGCGAGCGTCAAGAACGTGCAGAAGCTCAACGTGCGTGGGGGCATCACCAGCAGCAGCCAGGTCGCCGATGATGCCCCCAAGGATTCGGCATCGAGCGGCCCGGCGATGGCGGCCGCAGCCGGCTATTCGCCCGAGGACATCGTGCGCAACTGCGGCGTGGCACGCCAGAACCTCGCCGCCCTGCAGGCCGACATGCCCGCGGTGGATGACAATGGCGAACCCCTGGACGCCGACGCTGCCAACGCGCACGCAGCCAAGGTCGAGAAGGCCAACCAGCAGATCAAGTTGTTCTGCAAGTAGCTTGCGGCGAGGGCTGCTGCCCTCGCAACGCCATGCAGTGGCGGCACGGCGCCGATCTGCGCATGCAATACCAGGGCATCGCAACGCCGCGCCATCCGCAGCGCGCGGCACGGGTCGGCGCGCGCCAACGCGGTGCATCGGCGGCGCTGGGCCGCCCTACAGTTCGCGCAGCGCCGTGGTCACCGGCAGGCGCGCGGCGCGCATGGCCGGGAACAGGCCGCCGACGAAGCCGATCGCCAGCGCCCACTTGATGCCGGTCCAGATCAGCTTCGGGGTCACGCGAAACTCGAACACCACCTGGCTGAAGTTGCCGCCTAGCGTGGACGCCGTATAGCCGTTGAACACCAGCCACACGATGGCAGCGCCAAGCGCGCCGCCGAGCAGCGCCAGCAGCATCGTTTCCAGCAATACCGACACCACCACGGGCAGACCGCGGAAGCCGATGGCGCGCAGCGTGGCGATTTCCCGCGCGCGCGTCGCGACCGCCGCGTACATGGTGTTGAGCGCACCGAAGATGGCGCCGATCGCCATGATCACGCCGATCGTGATGCCGACCACGCGGATCACCTTGGTGAAGCCTTCGGACTGCTTGCCGTAGAAGGCACGCGTGGTGTCCACGTCCACCCTGAGACGCGGATCGCTGGTGAGCGCCGCCTTGAAGGCGTCGAAGGCGGCCGGCGAGGTGAGTTGCACGGTCACCGACTGGGCGCTGCTGCCGCGCCGGTAGGCCGAGGCCACCGATTTCTCGTCGCCCCACAATTCCGACGCGTGCGCATCGCCCGACTCGAACACACCGACGATGGTCCATTCCTGGCCCGACAGCTTGAGCTGCTGGCCAAGGCCCAGGCCCACGAACTGCTGCTGCGCCGCGCGTCCGACGACGAGCTCGCGCAGGCCCGGCTGGAACTTGCGGCCCTCGACGATGTGCACGTTCGGCCACACCGTCCACGCCGCCTCGCCCACCCCGCGCAGTGACACGTTGGCGTCGCTCCCGGGGTCGCTCTTCTTGGGAATGTTGGTGATCACGGCGATCTCGGCGGAGGCAATGGGCTGCCCGTTGGCGCCTTTCGCGACGCCCGGCGCCTGCGCGATGACATCGATCTGGTCACGCGTCAGCACCGAATTGGCCTCGCCGCCGGCGCCGCCGCGCAGCACGATGGCGGTCTGATCGCTGCCGGTCTGCTTGAGGGTTGCGGACAGCCCCTCGCCCATCGCCAGCAGCGCGACCAGTACGCCGACCACACCGGCGATGCCGACCACGATCACGGCCGTGGAGCCGAGCCGCGCACCGAGCGTGGAAAGACCCACCCGCGTGACCGACAGGGTGCGCCGCCCACCACGCGTGAGTCCCAGCCAGAGCGCCAGCAGCACGGTCAGCGCCAGGATCAGGAACCATGGCAGCGCGGTCCACACCACCAGCCAGACGATGACGATCAGGAACAGCAGCAGACCGGACAGGAACTTCTTCATGGCAGTTTTCCTCAGCGCCCGGCCAGGGCATCGACGATGCGCAGGCGCATGCCGCGCAGCGCCGGCAGCACGCCGACCACGACCCCGATCAGGATCATCAGCACCAGGCCTTCGATCCAGTCGCGAATACCCAACTGCGGCAGCTGGATCATGCCGCCACTGCCCTTGCCGAGCGCCGGTACCACGGCGGTGGCGAGCAGCATGCCGAGGATGCCGCCGACGAGCAGCATCAGCACCGCCTCGGCCAGCACCAGCCCCAGCACGCTGCGATTGGAAAAGCCGATGGTCTTGAGCACCGCAAGCTCCGGGATGCGCTCGCGCACCGCCTGCGCCATGGTGTTGCCGGTCAGCAGGATCAGGGTGAAGAACACCGCCCCGACGATCGCCGTGACGATCAGGCCGATGTTGCCGAGCTGCTTGGCGAACGAGGCGTTGAAGGCGTTGGCGGTCTGCGTCTTGGTTTCGTGGTCCGAGTTGGCCGACAGCGCGTCGATGGCCTGCGCCACGCGGTCGGCGTCGGCCGGATCGGACAGCTGCACGACGTACCAGCCGACCTCGTGCTGGCCGTACTGGTTGCCCTCGTCGAAATACTTCCAGTGCAGGAAGAACATCTGGTCGGCGCCATTGGGCGCGTCCGGGGTGACGTCGTAGATGCCGACGATGGTGAACGGCCAGGTCATGTCGCCGTCCTTGCGCGGAAAGATCTGCGAGATCAGCGGCACCTTCTGGCCGACCTTCCAGCCGTAGCGCTCCGCCAGCGCCTTGCCGACCAGCGCGCCGTCACGGGTCTCGGCAAAGGCCTTGCGCTGTTCGGGCGTCAGCACGATGTCCGGGTTGGTGTCGAGGTAGTTCTCGTCCACGGCAAAACTGAGCACGAAATTCTTCGGATCCTGGTAGACACCGCCGAACCAGTTCTGGTGGCCGACCGCCTTCACGCCCGGGATCGCCGCGATGCGCGCCTGCAGGCTCTGCGGCAGGCCGGTCATGATCGAGAAGCGCGAAGCCACCACCAAGCGCTCGTTGCCGGCCAGGGTATCGCTGCCACCACTGAAGGCGACCCGCACCGCGTTGAGCAAACCGAACAGCAGGAACGCGGCGATGATCGACACCAGCGTGAAGGCGGTGCGCGCCTTGCGGCGGGTCAGCGCGGCGATGACGAGATGGAGGTATTTCATGGCGGGCCGGGATTGGGGGTTGGGGAATCGGGATTCGTCAACAGCGCTGCAATCGGAGCCTCGTGGCAGAGGTGTCAGTCCCGCTGCACTCGCAGCATCCTGCAGCGGGAGCAACACGCCTTTTGGGAGGGACATCAGTCCCGATGATTTTCCCGGAATTCGGGAGGTGAGCCTCGCGGCTGAAGCCGCTCCCACAAACCATCCCTAATGCCCAACCGCCAATCCCTGCTGTTCCTCGACCAGTGTGCCCTTGTCCAGGTGCAGCGTCTGACGGGCATGCTCGGCGGCGCGCGGATCGTGGGTGACCATGATGATGGTCTTGCCGTGTTCGCGGTTCAGCATCTGCAGGAGCCCCAGCACCTCCTCGGCGGACTGGCGGTCGAGGTCACCGGTGGGCTCGTCACAGACCAGGAACCTGGGGTCGGAGACGATCGCGCGGGCGATGGCGACGCGCTGCTGCTGGCCGCCGGAAAGTTCGGTCGGCTTGTGGCTGGCGCGGTCGGCCAGGCCCACCAGTTGCAGCGCGATGGCCGCGTTCTGCCTGCGCTGGGCACCGGACAGGTGCGTCAGCAGCAACGGCAGCTCAACGTTCTTCTGCGCCGAGAGCATCGGCAACAGGTTGTAGAACTGGAAGATGAAACCGACGTTGGCGGCGCGCCACTTGGCCAGCGCCCCTTCGCCGAGGCGATCGATGCGCTCGCCGCCGATGGTGATGCTGCCATCGGTGGGCGAGTCCAGTCCGCCAATGAGGTTGAGCAGCGTGGTCTTGCCCGAACCGGACGGCCCCATCAGGGCAAGGAAGTCGCCTTCGGCAATGTCGAGATTGACGTGGTGGAGCACCTCGACCTTCTGCCTGCCGCGTTCGTAAACCTTGCTGACATCGCGGATTTCGACCAGTACTGCCATTGCCCACCTCTGTTGTCACGTTTGCCGAAGGGAACGCCTGCCGCAGGTCGGTCCTGCGCTGCCGACACCCTGGATCTCGCGTCGCAGACCCGGCCCCGACCTACTTCACCTTGATGCGCGTGCCATCCTTCAATGCCGCTGGCGGCGCACGCACGATACGCGTGCCTGCCTGAACGCCTTCAACCAGACGCAGGTCCGCCATGGCCTGGCCGGCCACCACCGCACGCAGGCGCGCCCGGTCACCGTCGATCACGAACAGCGACTCCTTGCCGTCGCGCGTGACGATGGCGGTGGCCGGCACCAGCACGCCGTTGGGCGGGGCCGCCGCATGCGCGTCGCTGGCGCCTTCCAGGAACGACACCCGCACGCCCATGTCCGGGACCACGCGCGCATCCTTCTGATCAAGGGCCACGCGCACCTTGACCGTCGCCTTGCTGCGGTCGGCGGCCGGAATGATGGCAATCACGTGACCGGGGATCTTCCAGTCGGGATAGGCATCCAGCACCGCTTCGGTCGCCTGCCCGGCCGCCACGCGCTGGATGTAGGATTCGTTGACGTCGACTTCGACTTCCAGCGAATCCATGTCCACGATGGTGCCCACGCCGGTACGCGTGAAACCGCCGCCCGCCGACAGCGGCGACACGATCTCTCCGACCTGGGCCGCCTTGGCAATGATCACGCCGGCGAACGGCGCGCGCACGGTGCAATAGTCGAGCTGCACCTTTGCGCCGCGCACGACCGCCTCGGCCACATCGACCTGGCGAAGCTGCGACTGCACACCGGCCGCCTGCATCTGCGCCTGGGTGCGCGCCAGCTCGACCGCCTGGATCGACACCAGCTTGCGCCCGACCAGGTCCTCCACCCGCGCGAGATCGCGCCGGCTCTGCTCCCGCTGGAGCTTGAGTTCCTCCAGGCGCGCCTGCGCCGCCCGCAGCGATGCCTCGGCCTGCGCCAGGGCCGCGCGCTGCGCGGTGTCTTCCAGGCGCGCCAGCACCTGACCTTCCTCGACCCGCTCGCCTTCCTCGATCAGCACCTCGACCAGGGTGCCGGTGATCTGCGCCGACACCGTAGCCTGGCGCCGCGCGGTGACGTAACCGGTCGCCTGCAGCACGGCGGCGGGACCCGCCGCGGCGCTTGGCGCGACCGCCGTCGCCGCTTCGACCTCGATGGTCTTGCCGCGGGCCACGAACCATCCGCCGGCCACCGCCAGCAGCGCGATCACCAGCAGGGCAAGCAGGGCACGCAGCCAGGCAGTCGAAGCCGGCCCCTCGCGCGCGGGCGCGCTGCGATCGATGCGCAACTGGTGCAGCAAGTGTTCCTTATCCACTCCGCGACTTCCTTAGCGATGGACCCGGCGCTGAAGCATGGCATAGGTTCGCACGCACCCTGCCCGCCGTACAGCAGAAGATGTCAGGCGCACGGCCTGACGTTTGTCACGTCCCCGACGATCCCGAACCAGCGGATTGAAATGGCTTGCGCTGCTATCTTTGACACCCCTGTCGTCGATCGACTTCCATGAACTTCGTGATCCCCGCCCCCGCCGTCTCCAGCCTCGGCGTCGCCGGCAGCGACTCCCGTTTCCCGGTCCGCCGCATCTACTGCATCGGCCGCAACTACGCCGAGCATGCGCGCGAGATGGGCGCGGAGGCGCCACGCACGCAGCCGATGTTCTTCATGAAGCCGGCCGACGCGGTGGTCACCGATGGCGCGGACGTGCCCTATCCGTCCGCGACGCAGGAGCTTCACCACGAACTCGAGATGGTGGTGGCACTGGCGCGGGGCGGACGCGACATCGCCGAAGCCGACGCGCTCGCCTGCGTGTTCGGCTACGGCGTGGGTCTGGACCTCACGCGGCGCGACCTGCAGGCGGCGGCCAAGGCCAAGGGACATCCGTGGGATGCCGCCAAGGGTTTTGACCATTCCGCGCTGGTGTCGGCGCTGCAGCCGGTGAGCGCGGTCGGCCACCCCCAAGCCCGGCGCCTGACACTGGAGATCAACGGGGAACTGCGCCAGCAGGCCAGTACCGCCGACATGATCTTCCCGGTCGCTGCAATCATCGCCGAGCTCTCGAAGCTGTGGGAACTCGCCCCTGGTGACCTCGTCTTCACCGGCACGCCGGCCGGCGTCGGGCCGCTGGCGCGCGGCGACCACGTCCGCGCAGAGCTGGCCGGCGTCGCCGTGCTGGAGGCGCGGATTCGATGAGGGGCCCAGCTGGCGGCCGTGCTGCACGACTGCTGGCAGCATTGCTTCTCGTGCAGGGTGCAGCGGCAGCGCAATCGATTCACGATGCCGGCATCATCGAGGCGCGTGCGCGAACCGAGCTCGAACCCGGCGTGGGCAGCGCGAGTCTGCCGCTCGAGCTCTCCTACACCCAGGCCGGGGCAGAAGGCTGCCTGTGGAATGCGCAGGACTCGTTCTCCGGGTGCCCGGGGCGGGCAGGATTGCCGGCCCTGCCCGGGGGCGCACCGGTCTGGGCCGGCACGCTGCAGGGTCGCGAAGCCTGCGGCGGCTCGATGACACGCGTCGGCGACTCCTGGATCGGCTGCACCATCTATGACAGCAGCCCCTATTTCGCCGTCAACGATCCGGGCGACACGTACTGGACTCTGGTCGCCAACGATGACCCATCATTCGAACAATGCAACGAAGGGCCGCCCGGACTTTCCCACCCACTCGCCAGCGCCAGCACGCAGCAGGCGACCCCATTCAAGTTCGACGTGCTGAGATCCGCTCCGCCGGCCCGCGGCGGTCAACGCCTGCGCATGATCCTGAGCCTGACCGACAAGGATTTCTTCTGCCACAAGATGGGCGCCTACCAGTACAGCATTCCGTTCCTGTCCGTAGGCGCGCAGCAGGGGCGCGGCAACCCGGGACCGGTCGGCTACATTTCAAGGTTCGGCTCGCCGCGCGGCACCATCGTGTTCCGCGCCCGGCTGAGCAGCTACCAGACCCCCGGCTGCAAGCCCGGCACCGCAAGCATCTGCACGCCAGCCGGCGCGGGCGTGCACGTCGGCATGTATGCGCTGACGCGCGTCGCCGGAGTGCCCTACCTGGTGTTCCTCGACCTGTTCTCGCAGGGCGTGGCCGACTACTCGGCGTATGCGCCCGGCGCATCGCGCTGGAACTGGCCGGTGCAGGAAAGCTTCTTTTTCCCCGGCGCAAGCGTCCTTTCGTTCGTTGCCGGGACGCAACTGTCCACGTACTGCGGAATCAACCTGCCGCGCTACGGGACCGACCTGGCATGGCGCCGCTACCAGATCGATTTCGGCGCCCTGCTCGGTTGCGCCGAGCGTCTGGGCCTGCTCGACGGGCCGCTGCCCGAGGACGAATTCGCGCTCGAAGGCGTGCACTGGTTCATCGAGGGCGTCGGTACCCGCGGCGAGCTTGGCAACGAGCTTTCCGCAATCGAAACCGCGATCTTCGTGCACGGCTTCGACCAGGCGCGGCCGTGACCACTGCACGCCGGGGCGGTCGGCCGACGTGGAAAAACGTGTCCGGCCACGCGGCGTGAAAGCCACTGGCGTACAGTAACCAGCCTATCGACAGGACCGCTGCCTTCCCCCGTACCGACAGGAGATTCCCGTGAGCTTCCTTTCCGAGTTCAAGACCTTCGCCATGAAGGGCAACGTGGTCGACATGGCGACCGGCATCGTCATCGGTGCCGCCTTCGGCAAGATCGTTTCCTCGCTGGTCGATGGGGTCATCATGCCGCCGATCGGCCTGCTGATCGGCGGCGTCGACTTCTCGCGCATCCGCACGGTGCTCAAGCCCGCGGCGCCCGATGGCACCGGCGAGGTTGCCATCATGTGGGGCGGCTTCATCAACACGGTGATCAGCTTCATCATCATCGCCTTCGCGATCTTCCTGGTCATCAAGGCAATGAACCGGCTGATGCACCGCGCGCCGGTTCCACCGGAGGCGCCGCCTCCGCCGCCCGCGGACGTGGTGCTGCTGACCGAGATCCGCGACCTGCTCAAGCAGGGCCGGTAAGGCGTGCCTGCCTGGCTGGGCGCGCGCGCCGGCAACCGGCGCGCCGCCGGCTCAGCGTTCCCGTTTCAGGATGAAGTGCAGGCGCATCCCGTAGAGCACGGTGTTCACCAGTTCCCAGCCCTGCTGGCCCTCGCGATTGAGGACCTCGGCCATCTGTTCGGGCTTGATCGTTCCGGTCCAGGACACCGATGCCTGGACGACCTTGTATTCCCAACGCGGATTGGCCATGAATGTCTCCCATGTCGAGTGTGGCGTGGACGAGCATGCGGCCGCGGCGTGCAACTGGCAATCATCCTGCGCTCCATTCGCTGCTGCGCCCTGCACGTGCGCAGTGGGGAATCATCCACGTCCGCCGTCTGGATCGCCAGGCGGCCGTGCGGCCTGGCGACGGAACGCATGACCTTTGGCCCAACGCGCGTCCCGGCTGGCAGCGCATAATCGCGGTTTCGCCTGCAGGAGCCTGCCATGCGCCGCGCCCTTCTCCTAGCCTTGCTGCTGCTCGCCGCGCCGCTGGCGATGGCTGCGCCCAGGACCACCACGCTGGATCGCGCCGATCTCGCCACGGCGGCCGAACTCCGCGACAAGGCGCTCAAGGATGACACTGCCTGGGACTTCACCGAAGCGCTCACCACGGAGATCGGCCCGCGTCTGGCCGGCAGCGAGAACGACGAGAAGGCCCGCGAATGGGTGATCGCGCGCTTCAAGGCGCTTGGCTTCGACAAGGTGTGGACCGAGCCGGTGACCTATCCCAAATGGGTCAGGCGCAGTGAGTCCGGGGCGATCCTCGCACCGTTCCCGCAGCCGGTCATCCTGACTGCGCTGGGCAGTTCCCCCGCCACCCCTGCAGGCGGCCTGGTTGCCGAGGTGGTTTCCTTCCCCAGCCTCGATGCCCTCAAGGCCGCCGATCCGTCGATGCTCAAGGGCAAGATCGCCTATGTCGGTCCGCGCATGCAGGCTTCACGGGACGGTCACGACTACGGCATCGGTTCGGCGGTGCGCACGCGCGGACCCTCGATCGCAGCGAGCAAGGGGGCGGTGGGATTCGTGCTCCGTTCGGCCGGCACCGGTCACGTGCGCCTGCCGCACACCGGCATGACGCGCTTCGAGGAAGGGGTGACGCCCATTCCTGCCGCGGCGCTGTCCAGCCCGGATGCCGACCAGGTCGAGCGCATCCTCGCCATGAGCAAGACGCTGGTCCTGAAGATGGAACTCGATTGCGGCACCGAGGGGGAGTACACCGGCGCCAACGTGATTGCCGAGCTGAAGGGCAGCAAGCAGCCTGACGAATACTTCGTCATGGGCGGCCATCTGGATTCCTGGGACCTGGCTACCGGTGCCATCGACGATGCGGCCGGCATCGGCATTGCGGTCGGCGCGGCAAAGCTGATCGCGGCGCTGCCCACCCGCCCGGCACGCAGCATCCGGGTGATCGCGTTCGCCAACGAGGAATCGGGGCTCTACGGCGGCAAGGCCTATGCCCAGGCGCATCGCCAGGAAATCGCCCGGGCCGTGCTCGGCAGCGAGTCGGATCTCGGTGCCGACCGCATCTATCGCATGACCGCGACGGTCAAGCCCGAGGCACGCGCAGCCATCACGCAGATGGCGGAAGTCCTCAAGCCGCTGGGAATCGAATACGACGCCGGCGCACCCGGCTGGGGCGGCTCGGATCTTTCCGCCGTGCACGCCGTCGGCATGGCCGCCCTGTCCCTTCATCAGGACGCCACGCGCTACTTCGACTGGCATCACAGTGCCAACGACACGCTCGACAAGATCGACCCCGAACAGCTGCGCCAGAACGTCGCCGCCTACGTCGTGGCCGCCTATCTGGCCGCGCAGGCCAAGGGTGATTTCGGCTCGGCGCCGGGCGCGTTTGCGCGCGATCGCGACAAGTGAACGTGCGTGGATCATCGGCGCAGGCCTGTCCGCGCGGCCACCTGCGCGCGCCCTGATCACCGGACGGAACCGGACAACCCACACGACGCGATGGGGTGCCGCGTATCCGGGCTACATCGGCAAGGGTGGCTGCATCTGGCGCCAGCACTCGCCCAGCACCACGGCGACGCTGGCGGCCACGTTGAGGCTCTCGACCTTGCCGCTGCCCGGAATGGTGAGACGAACATCCGCTGCGGCGAGCATCGCCGCGCTCATGCCCTCGCCTTCGGCGCCGAACACCAGCACCAGGCGCGCGGGCAATGATGTCGCATAGAGCGAGGCACCCGTGCGCGGGACCGTGGCCGCCACGCGGTAGCCATGCCCTGCGAGCGCGGCCAGGCCCCGGGTAGCGGAAGGCACCTGCGCCAGCGGTACGTGCTCCGCTGCGCCTTCGGCCACGCGCGCGGCGGCACCCGAAACCTCCAGGCCGGACGCCTCCGGCACCAGCACGCCAGCCACCCCGAAATGCGCCGCACTGCGCAGCACCGCACCGAGGTTGTGCGGATTGCCGACCCCGTCGAGCCACAGCATGAGCGAGGGCTCCGGGGCGGCCGGGAGGCGCTCCAGCAGCGCCTCGAGCGTGAGCGGCACCGGTCGCACGAGATCGAAACACACGCCCTGGTGATGACGCGAGGAAGTCAGCCGTTCGAGGTCGCCTTCCTCCACCACGCGATAGCCAAGCCGGCGCGCGACGCACCAGGCCAGCACCTCCTTCAGGAGTGGAATGCGCGATTCCACGAGGTAGACCTTGCGCAGCGCCTCGGGCCGGTGGGCGAACGCGGCCAGACACGCGTGCAGGCCATACAGGCGCATTTCCCCGCCGCGCGCCGAGGCTGCCGCGCGTTCCCGCGCATCGCTGCCCGCGGGCGGCTTGCCGGCGATCTCGGCACGCGACCAGGGCGAACCGCGCGGTGGCGGACGTCGATTCATGTCGCCGCGTTCCCGGGCGGACCGGCAATCGCATGAATCTCGATGCGCAGAGCCCGACCCTGCTGCGCCACCGCCGACATGTGCGTCGACTCCAAACTGAAACCGCACTTGCGCAGTACCCGCACGGAAGCCGCGCGCCCTTCATAGACCGTCGCAAACATGCGCGCGAGGCCGAAAGCCGCCAGGGCGCGCGGCACGAACGTGCCCACGATGGCGGTCATCAACCCTTGCCCCCAGTGCTGCCGGCCCAACCAGTAGCCAAGCTCGGCCTCGGCAGCCACCTCGCGTCTTGCCATGTTGAGGCTGATGCCGCCAATGGCTGCGCCGCCGACATCGACCGCCCACGCCGCATCGATCGCCGCAACCGCCCGCGCCAGCCAGCCGCGCCCGTCGGTGCCGACATAGGGATAGGGAAGCACATCCACCTCGCCGGGTGCGAGCGTCGCCGCGCTGGCGTTCGCCTGCAGGCAGGCGAGGTCGTCCATGCGCCATGGGCGCAACAGGGCGCGTCGGCAATCAAGGCGCGGCAGCAGCGCTGACCGGTCGATGTCCATGCCCCATGTTACCCGGCCGATTCGCTGTACGGCGACCCGGCGCGGGATCGAGGTCACGGCGCGCGATCCACGCAACTGGCTGGGTGCAGGCGATCCCGGGCGATGCGCCGGCATGGCGCGCGGCGCGAAGCCCCGGCGTGCCGTGCGAGAATCGAACCCCGCGTCCATGTGAGGCCGCACCGATGAAGCCTGGTCTGGAAGTCATCCAAGCCGACATCACCACCCTGCAGGTCGATGCCATCGTGAATGCGGCGAATGAAGGCCTGCTCGGCGGTGGCGGGGTGGACGGCGCCATCCATCGCGCCGCCGGCCCCGAACTGCTGAAGGCATGTCGCGCCCTGCCCGAGGTGTCACCGGGGATTCGATGCCCCACGGGCGAGGCGCGCATCACGCCGGGCTTCCGCCTGCCGGCGCGTTACGTGATCCACACGGTCGGACCGGTCTGGCGCGGCGGATCGCACGGCGAAGCCGCACTGCTCGCCGCCTGCTATCGCAACGCCTTCGCCCTGGCGGCACAAGGCGGAATCGACAGCATCGCCGTTCCCGCGATCAGTTGCGGCGTGTATGGCTATCCGCCGGACCAGGCGGCCGCGATTGCCGTGTGCCAGGCGCGCGACTGGCTCGCGGGCGAAGCGCCGCCGCGGCGCATCGTGCTGTGTTGCTTCGGCGCCGACACGGCGGCTGCCTGGCGGCGCGCAGCCGCGCATGACGGCTGAGCGGGCAGCGCCACTTCGGGGCACTCAGGTCGCCGCAACCGGCCAACGCGCGCGCAGCGCCTGCCAGGTGGGTGGCGGCGGCCATCGTGCCGGCGCATTACCGGCGAGCACACGCCGCAACTCGCGCCCGTCGATCTGCGGCGCCACCCGCTCCACAAGGGCCGCGGCATGATTGCGCAGCACGCGGTCGCGGCGCAGCACCAGCCAGGTCGTGCACTCGGGAAACAGTTGCGCGGCATCCAGTGCCACCAGGTCTGCGGCGTCGCCCGGCGTGAGCGCCATCTCGGCCAGCACGCCGACGCCGAGCCCCGCGCGCACGTAGGTCTTGATCAGATCCGCGTCGCGCGCCGTACAGGCGAAGCTGGGCACAAGACCCGTGTCGGCGAAGGCAAGGCGCAACGAGGAATCCGGGCGTAGCGAGGATTCGTAGCTCACCAGCGGGTACGTGGCGAGTTGCGCCAAGGTGGGCGGCCGCGCGGCACGCGCAAGCGGGTGCGGGCGCGGCACGACCACCGCGCGACGCCAGCGGAACAGCGGCACCGCCAGGCCATCGGCGGATGGCTCGCCGCCACTGGTACTGATGATGGCCAGATCCACCTGGCCGCGTGCAAGGCGCTCCATCACCTCGGCATCACCATGCGGCTTGAGATGCACGCTCACCGCCGGATAGCGCTTCTTGAGCGCCGCCACCGCGGCTGGCAGGACGAACCGCGCCTGCGTGTGCGTGGTGGCGATGTTGAGCTCGCCCTGCGCGTCGCTGCGCAGGTTCGCCGCGAGCGCACGGATGTTGGCTGCCTCGGCAAGGATGACGCGCGCGCGTTCGAGCACCTGGCCGCCCTGCGGCGTGATTTCCGTCAGGCTGCGGCCGCGGCGCGAGAACACCTGGAAGCCGAGTGCGTCCTCCAGCTGGCGCAGCTGCTTGGACAAGCCGGGCTGGGTCGCGTGGACACGCTCGGCGGCAAGCGTGATGTTGAGGCCGGCATCGGCGATGGCCGCGATGCAGCGCAGTTGGGTGAGAGTCATTGGACATCCAGGCACCGCGCGGCATGGCGGCTGCGTGCGCAGCATAGCGCCATGGAATATGGCCGTCCAGATGTCCATATGCAATGGACTTCCGCCTTCGCTTCGCCCTCGACGCGCGCCTTTCCGCGTCCCGCGGCAGCGAAGGTTCCGCCCGGGAATGAGCACGTTCCGATCCGCAATTTGCGGCGCGGCCCGCGCGGCGCAACAATCATCGGCAGCGGTGGGCGATTGCTGCGCGGCAACCGCACCCGGGACAGATGCACGGAGCGCGGATGCCAGCCCGTTGGAATGATTTCAGTCCCGACGTCTCCGGGTGCCGATCAGGCGCATCGCGGCCGAAGCCGCTCCCACAGAAGTGTGCTCCACTGTGGCACTGTGGGAGGGGCTTCAGTCCCGATGCCTTGCACTTGAGACCCAGACCCGCGAAGTCGATCGCCTCGCGTTCCGATCGGACTGGATTCACCCGCCAGCTGCAATCCTGCCACTTCCCTCGCCCACTGCGTCAGCCCAGATGATCCACGACTCCATCCTCTCCACCATCGGACACACGCCCATCGTGCGGCTGCACCGGCTGGCGCCGGCGCACGTCGCGCTGTACGCCAAGATCGAATCCTTCAATCCTGGCGGGTCGGTCAAGGACCGCCTGGCGCTGGCCATCGTGCTGGATGCCGAGGAAAAAGAGCTGCTGAAGCCCGGCGACACCATCGTCGAGGCCACTTCCGGCAACACCGGCATCGCGCTGGCGATGATCGCGGCGGCGCGCGGCTACCACTTCGTCGCGGTGATGACGGAGAGCTTCTCCATCGAGCGACGCAAGCTGATGCGGGCCTATGGCGCGCGGGTGATCCTGACCCCGGCGGCCGCACGCGGGGCCGGCATGGTGCGCAAGGCCGAGGAACTGGCCGCCAAGCACGGCTGGTTCCTGGCACGACAATTCGAGAACGCAGCCAATCCGGCCTGGCATCGCAATACCACGGCAGCCGAGATCCTGCGCGATTTCGCCGGACGGCGCCTTGACTACTTCGTATCCGGCTGGGGCACCGGCGGCACACTGACCGGGGTCGGCGAAATGCTGCGCCTGGCACGCCCGGAAGTGAAGATCATCGCCGCCGAACCCGCGCAGGCGGCAATACTCGCCGGAGAGGAATGGCACCCGCACCGGATCCAGGGCTGGACGCCGGACTTCCTGCCCGGCGTGCTGTCACGGAAGGTCGCGCACTCGACCGTGCAGGTGGACGAGGTGGTGGCGCGTGACACCGCGCGCCGGCTGGCCGAAGAAGAAGGCATCTTCGCCGGGCTCTCCTCCGGCGCCACCGTCGCCGCAGCCCTGCAGGTGGCCGGGTCGGCGCCGGACGATTCGGTGCTGCTCGCCATGCTGCCCGACACGGGCGAGCGCTATCTTTCCACGTTCCTGTTCGAGGATGTCGAGGAAGGCTCCGACGAGGGCTGGCTGGCGGCGCTGTAGACTGCCGTCACCCGCTGCGGTGGGCGAGTTCGGGCAGGCGCCAGGACATGACCGCACCGGCGAGCCCCATCACACCCAGCAGCAGCAGGGCCCAGGCTGCGCCCAACAGGGCCAGTGCGGAACTGAAGGCGCCCACCACCAGCAGCAGCACGCCGATCACCGAGTTGCTGACCGCGGTGTAATCGGTGCGCCGATTGCCGCGCGCCATGTCCACGAGATAGGTCTTGCGCCCGATGCGCACCCCGGCGTGGGCGATGGCCAGCACGAAAAATGCGACGGGATAGATCCACAGCAACCCGGCGCTCGGGAGCGACACTGCGAACAGCGGCACGAGCAGGCACACCAGCGCGGCGAGGCCACCAGCGCGGATCATCACCTTGCGGCTGGACGTGTCGGCCAGGAAGCCCCAGATGCTTGCGCTGAGCGTACTCGCCAGGCTGGAGGCCAGCACGAAGCCGCCGAGCAGCGCCATGCGCCGCGAACCCTGCTCGGCCAACAGCACGATGAAGGGTGAGCCGAGCGCCGAGGCCATCAGCAGCGCTCGCGCCAGGACGAAACCGCGAAAGTCCGCATCAGTGCGCAGGAGGCCGAGGTTGCGCCATGCCTCGCGCAGCGCATGGCCGCCGCCGGCAGTCTCGCCCGGAAACTCCTCGATGCGCGCGAACACCGCCGCGGCGAGCCACCAGCACAGGGCCGCCGCGAGCAGCAGCGCGGTGTAGAAAACCACGCCCGGATCGCTCCGACCACTGAGCAGGGCGACGCCAAGGCCGAGCGTGACCAGCCCCGAGAGGCTCGCGGCCAGGCCCGCCTGGCGGCCGCGGCGCGCGCGCGGCACGGTCTTGCCCTGCACATCCTTCATCGCCACCGAGCACAGGCCGCGGCTGAGGCTGAAAGCCGCCAGGCCCGCGACGATGGCCAGACCTGCCACGGGACCCTCGAGCCACCAGACCGCCGCCGCCATTGCGGCCGCGGCGATGCCCTGCAACACCGAGCCGAGCACCCAGAACCATTTGCGCAGCGGGTAATGACGCACCCAGGCACCGATCGCGAGCTGCGGGATCATCGAACCCGATTCGCGGATCGGCACCAGGATACCGACCAGCGCGGCGGGCGCACCCACCGCGACCACCAGCCAGGCCAGCACCGTCTTCGGGTCGATCAGCAGATCGCCGATCTTGGTCAGCACATTGGCCCCGACCATGCGCAGGAAATTGCCCGGCACCTCACGACAGGCCGCGTCGCTGATGTCGGTGCACACGCGCGCGTCTTCTTCGTTGGCGACCAGCGCGTACAGGCGTTCAGCGGCGGCTTGCCCGGCCATCGATGTCACTCCTCGGTCACGCAGCCCGGAAACGCCATGGTACAGGCGCCCACGCCGGCGGGCGCAGGCGCGTTCCTGGCACGCATGTGAAGCACAAGTGCATCGCGGGAAGGACAGGACGAAGCCATGCCCCCACACGCGGCGCGGGGTGCCTGCGAACCGGATGCGCCACTGAACTTCGCCAACGACATCGCGTGAGCCGGCGCAGGCCTGGCGCCCGGCCCACGCATTGCCGCGCGGCAGGGCGGCCGCTCATGCCAGGGCGCGCGGCAATGCAGCCGATGCACCTGCACGCCACGCATGCCATGCACCGCGGCCCGGTTCCCTTCCGCGCCTGCCCGTCCCTCAGGCGCCCGCCACACCTAGGCCGGCGGGCGGCCCATGCCGGCACGCACCTTGTCCTCGATGCGGCGACCGGTTTCGGCGTCGATGGCCTTCCAGTAGTCGAAGACACGGCCGAGGACCGGCTCGCGGACGCCACCGAGGAGGCTGCCGGCGACCTGCTCGACCAGGCGCGTGCGCTGCCCGTCGTCGAACACTTCGCGCACGAGGATGCCGGGCTGGGTGAAGTCGTCATCGTCGGCGCGCAGGGTGTAGGCGCTGCGCACCATCTCGCCGTCCGCCTCCCATCCATCATCGACCGTCCCGGTCTGGTCGGCCCACGCCCGCCCGCCGCTGTTGGGCACGTACACCGGCGCGGCACCGCTGTGCTGGTAGGCCATGGGGCCGTCGAACATGTAGGTGTTGACCGGCACCTTCGGCTGGTTGACCGGCAACTGGTGGAAGTTGGCGCCAATGCGGTTGCGCTGCGCATCGTTGTAGGCGAAGGCGCGGCCGAGCAGCATCTTGTCGGGCGACAGGCCGATGCCGGGCACGAGATTGCCCGGCGAAAACGCCGCCTGTTCGATCTGGGCGAAGAAGTTCTCCGGGTTGCGGTTCAGGGTCATGGTGCCGACCCGGATCAGTGGATAGTCCGCATGCGGCCAGGTCTTGGTGAGATCGAAGGGATTGAAGCGGTAATTTGCCGCGTCGGCATAAGGCATGATCTGCACCGACAGGTCCCAGGCCGGGTGCTCGCCGCGCGCGATCGCCTGAAAGAGGTCGCGGCGGTGGAAATCGGCGTCGCTGCCGGCCATCGCCGCGGCCTCCTCGTTGGAGAAGAATGCCATGCCCTGGCGGGTATGAAAGTGGTACTTGACCCAGAACTTCTCCCCGGCGGCATTGATCCACATATAGGTATGCGAGCCGTAGCCGTTCATGTTCCGCCAGCTCCGCGGCAGGCCGCGCTCGCCCATGAGATAGGTGACCTGATGCGCGGTTTCCGGGTTGCTGGTCCAGAAGTCCCACTGCATGTGGTTGTCACGCAGCCCCGAGTCGGGCAGGCGCTTCTGGCTGCGGATGAAGTGCGGGAACTTCATCGGATCGCGCACGAAGAAGACCGGCGTGTTGTTGCCCACCAGGTCGTAGTTGCCCTCGCCGGTATAGAACTTCAGCGAGAAGCCGCGCACGTCCCGCCAGGTGTCCGGGCTGCCCTGCTCGCCGGCGACGGTCGAGAAACGCGCCAGCATGTCGGTACGGACGCCCGGCTGGAACAGCGCCGCCCGGGTGTAGGCCGACACGTCTTCGGTCGTCTCGAACACGCCAAAGGCGCCGCCGCCCTTGGCGTGCGGCTGGCGCTCGATGGTCTTCTCGCGGTTGAAGTGCGCCATCTGCTCCAGGAAATGCACGTCGTGGAGCAGGATCGGACCGTCCGCTCCCAGCGTCAGCGAATTGCGGTCGCTCGGCGCGGGCGCGCCGGTGCTCATGGTGGAACCGGATTTCGTCTTGTTCACGGCCATTCTCCTGTGCGTGGGTGCCGGCGGCCACCGGTTGCTGCTGGAGGCCGTACCCGGCGATTCTCACCTGGCCACGTGAGGCAATGGCCGTGAACCCGGCAGCGGACACCCATCGAGGCCGTGCCGCTTTGCGACTGCCGTTCGCGATGGTGCGCCTGGGGCATCTTGCGGAGCATCCATGTTCCGCTTGCGTGCACGGCCTCCTCAGGCGAACGTCATGGCTTGACGGCGCGGATGGTGAGGCATTGATGCCGCACCATGGTAGCCGCGAAATGCCAACCCGGGAAAGCGTGCAGCCACCAAACGACGCGAGCAAAGAAAACGGGCGCCGCGGCGCCCGTTTTCCTGACCCGTGGCGTTGCTCGGACGATCAGCCGCCGGGCTTCCACTGGCCGAGTGCGGCAAGGCCATTCTGCTTCGCGCGAAGCGCCACCATGGCCTGCGCTTCGTCGTAGTTGGCCTGCATGTCCTTGCCCCACAGCTTGAGCGCCGCCGATTGCATGGCGCGACCGTAGGAGAAGGACAGCGGCCAGGGATGCGGACCCATCTGGTTCATGGCGTTGAGATGGGCGGTGGCGTCCTCGTCGGACTGCCCGCCGGAAAGGAACACGATGCCGGGAAGCGCCGCCGGCACGGAAGCCTTCAGGCAGCGCACCGTGGCCTCGGCGACCTCCTCGACGTCGGCCTGATCGGGGCAGGCCTTGCCGGGGACGACCATGTTGCACTTCAGGATGGTGCCTTCCAGCATCACGTTCTGCTCGTAGAGCGCGCCGAACAGGGATCGCAGCGTGGCTTCGGTAACCTCGTAGCAGACGTCGATGTCATGATCGCCGTCCATCAGCACTTCCGGCTCCACCATCGGCACCAGGCCGGCCTCCTGGCACAGCGCGGCGTAGCGCGCCAGCACGTGCGAGTTGGCTTCGATGCAGGTGCCACTCGGGATGTCCTCGCCGATGGTGATGACGGCGCGCCACTTGGCGAACCTGGCGCCGAGCTTCACGTATTCGGCGAGGCGCTCGCGCAACCCGTCCAGACCCTCGGTGACCAACTCACCGGGGAAGCCGGCCAGCGGCTTGGTGCCCTTGTCCACCTTGATGCCGGGAATGACGCCGGCATCGGAGAGGATGCGCGTGAAGGGCACGCCGGTCTTGGTGGCCTGGCGGATGGTTTCGTCGAAGAGGATCGCGCCGGATATGTGCTCGCCGAGCCTGGGCGTGGTGAGCAGCATCTCGCGATAGGCGCGGCGATTCTCCTCGGTGTTCGGCACACCAACCGAATCGAAGCGCTTCTTGATGGTACCGAGGGATTCGTCGATGGCGATGATGCCCTTGCCCGGCGCAACCATCGCCTGGGCGATGCTTTCAAGTTGTTCGATGCTCACGTCAGCTCCGTGCGATACAGGCTGCGGCCGTTCGACCGCCGCGGCGAAAGTGGAACCCGTGATTATAGGCCAGATCGCAGCCGACTGCCGCCCGCACGGTGCGACGCGAGCGCGCACCTCGCAGCTGCGCAGCGCAACGCCCGGCGTGGCCGGGGCCGCCGCCGGCCCGGCGTCAGTGATCCTTCCAGGAGAGGTCCTTGACGTAGCACTGCTGCATGACAGCCGTCGCCGCGGCCTTCTCGACCGGCAGATTGAAGGGGAAGATCAGCCAGCTGAACACGCGCTGGTGCGCCGCATTGAAGGCGGTCGGCGCAAAACGCAGGTTCGCGGCAACACTCATGGCAATGCGGCCGAGGTCGCCTTCGGGGGCGACCTTCTGCAACTTGATGGTGCTGGTGCGCCCGTCCGGCTCGATGACGAAGGACACCGTGGCGCAGCCGGGTGTCTGGATGTTGCGCCCGAAATTGGGAACCTCCGCCTGCAGCGAGTCGTTCACCATCACCCACCAGTCCGCCAGTTTCTCCGAGGGTACGACAGTGGGCAGTGCTCCACTCATGGTCTGGGCCGTGGCGCTGGCGCTGACGCAACCGGCAGCCAGCAGGAGAATCAGTGCGTGTCGGATCATGGTGTTCCTCCGCGTTGGGATTTGCATGTGGACTCATTCTACGGCCGCATCGGCAGCCGGCGCCGGCGCATGGCGTGGCCGTTCAGGCTTGCGACGGTCCCGCGAAGGCTTCAGATCGGCCAGGCCCTCGGCGATGCCGCCGGCCCCGACCTTGAGCAGCTTCAGCGTATTGGTGCCGCCCAGGCGCCCGGTATGGTCGCCATTGGTGATGATGACGCGATCCTCCACGTCCAGATCACCGCGCTGGTGCAGATGCAGGATCGCGGCGCGCACGGCGTGCGTGGGATCGGACACGCCGGGGTCGAACGCGACCGGATGCACGTCGCGGAACAGCATCATGCGTCGGCGCGCGCCGGCATTGCGCGACAGGGCGAAGATCGGCACGCTCGAACGGTGGCGCGACAGCCACTGGGCCGTGGCACCGCTTTCGGTCAGCGCCACCAGCGCGCGGACCTGGATCTGCGCGGCGAGGAACATGGCGGCCAGCGCGATCGCCTGGTCGGTGCGGGCGAGCCGATGGGTGCCGACGCTGAGGTCGTCGGCCGGTTCGAACTGACGCTCGGCGCCCAGGCAGACACGACGCATGGCCGCGACCGCCTTGCATGGATGACGACCGGTGGCTGTCTCGGCTGAAAGCATGACCGCATCGGTGCCATCGATGACCGCGTTGGCGACGTCGAGCACCTCGGCCCGGGTCGGCATCGGCGATTCGACCATCGACTGCATCATCTGCGTGGCGGTGATGACCACGCGGCTGCGCGCCAAGGTTTCGCGGATGATCTTCTTCTGCAGCCCAGGCAGCTCGGCATCGCCGATCTCCACGCCCAGGTCGCCGCGCGCAACCATGACCACCTCGGCGGCCTCGATGATCTCATCGAGGTTGTCGATCGCCTCGGCGCGCTCGATCTTGGCGACCAGCGCGGCCGCGCCGCCAGCCTCGTGCAGCAGGGCGCGTGCCTGGACGACGTCGGCGGCGCTCTTGACGAACGATACGGCAAGGAAATCGGCGCCCAGCTCGGCGGCCAGACGGATGTCCGCACGATCCTTGTCGGACAGGGCCGCCACGGTCAGTCCGCCGCCCTGCCGATTGAGGCCCTTGCGGTCGGACAGGCGCCCGCCATTCAACACCCGGCAATGGATGCGCCGGCCATCGATGGCCTTCACTTCCAGCGAGATCAGGCCGTCATCGAGCAGCAGCACGTCGCCCACGCTGACATCGCGCCACAGGCCGTCATAGCTGACGCCGACGCCGCTCGCGTCGCCGGGCGGCGCGTCGGCCGCGCAGTCGAGCGTGAAACCCTGGCCGGGGCGAAGTTCGACCGCGCCGTCCTGGAAGCGCTCGATGCGAATCTTGGGGCCCTGCAGGTCGAACAGCAGGGCCACTTCGCGACCGAGCCCATCGGCCGCCGCACGCACGGCCGCCGCGCGGCGGCGATGGTCGTCCGGCACGCCGTGGGACAGATTCAGACGCACTACATCGACGCCCTCGGCGAGCAGGCTCGCCAGAACCCCGGCACCATCGGTGGCGGGGCCCAGCGTGGCGATGATCCTGGTCCGGCGCAGTTGTGCAGGCACTTGGCGGCTTCACGTAACGGCAAGGAACCATCGATGATACGTGGCGGTGTGTGCAGCGCGGTTAAATCCGCCTTCGGCCTCAGCCCGCGGCACGCGCACGCAGGGCCGCCACGGCTGGCAGTTCCTTGCCTTCGAGGAACTCCAGGAAGGCGCCGCCGCCGGTCGAGATGTAGGAAATGCGCTCGCCGACGCCGTATTTCTCGATCGCCGCCAGGGTATCGCCCCCGCCGGCGATCGAGAAGGCTGGCGAGGCGGCGATGGCCTCGGCCAGCACGCGTGTGCCCCCGCCAAAGGCATCGAACTCGAACACGCCGACCGGGCCATTCCACACCACCGTGCCGGCGGCGGCGATCAGGCCGGCATAGCGCGCCGCGGTCTGCGGGCCGATGTCGAGGATGAGGTCGTCCGGATCCACCGCAGCGACCGGCTTGACCGTCGCCGGGGCATCGGCCGCGAACGCGGGCGCGACCACCACGTCCACGGGCACCGGCACCTCGGCGCCGCGCGCCTGGGCAGCGGCGAGGATGCGCCGGGCAGTATCGACCAGGTCCGGTTCGTACAGGGACTTGCCGACGGCATGGCCCTGGGCGGCAATGAACGTGTTGGCGATGCCGCCGCCGACGATGAGCTGGTCCACCTTGCCGAGCAGCGATTCCAGCAGGGTCAGCTTGGTCGACACCTTGGCGCCGGCGACGATCGCCAATAACGGTCGGGCCGGGCGCTCCAGCGCCTGCGTCAGGGCGTCAAGTTCGGCCATCAGCAGCGGCCCGCCGGCAGCAACCTTCGCGTAGCGCAATGCGCCATGGGTGGATGCCTGGGCACGATGCGCCGTGCCGAAGGCGTCCATCACATAGACATCGCACAGTGCGGCGTACTTGCGCGCCAGGGCCGCGTCGTCCGCCTTCTCGCCGACGTTCATGCGGCAGTTTTCCAGCAGCACGAGCTGCCCCGGCGCGACCTCGACACCCTCCAGCCAATCGCGCACCAGCGGCACGTCCCGACCCAGCAGCTCGGCCAGGCATGCGGCCACCGGAGCCAGCGAATCGACCTCACTCCACTGGCCCTCGGTCGGCCGGCCGAGGTGCGACATGACCATCACCGCGGCACCCTTTTCCAGCGCCAGGCGCAAGCTCGGCAGGGCCGCGAGGATGCGCGCCCGGGAAGTGACGACACCTTTTTCGATCGGCACGTTGAGATCCTCGCGGATCAACACGCGGCGTCCGGCAAGGTCGAGATCGCGCATGCGGATGATGGACATGTGGACTCCAGGTCAGGCGGGCGCGGCATTACATCCCGAGTGGCGCGGGCGTGCAATGCCCTGGCAGCCGGTGCTCACCGCTTGCCCCGCGCCAGCAGCAGCCAGCCGAGCGTGACGCCGGCAGCGGCGCCAAGGAACTCCAGCACCACGCGCATGCCGAGGGCATCCGGATCATGGATGCTGGCCAGGCGCTGCTGGATGGCGAACGGGGATTCCGGTCGCACGATGCCCAGGGTGAACAGATCCCAGGCGTCCACGCCGGCTCCGACCACGACGGCGAGTGCGAAGGCGACGCCGAACTCCGTGCCTTCGCGCCAGCCCAAAGGGCGGCGCAGCAGGCGCGCCAGGGCATACAGCACGCAGCCCGCGAGGGCCGCCAGCCCAGCCGCCTCCAGGGCCCCCAGCACGCCGTAATGCAAGAAGTCCAAGCCCATGTTGCCCGGTCCAGCTTCCCCTCGAGCCGGGCAGTCTAGCGGTTGAGCCCCGCCGGTCGGCGTCGCTGGCGCAAATCGCCCGCTGCCGATAGGCGACACGGCTTGTCACAAATGGCCCTGTCACGCCCGCGCGATCGGACTGCGCGCCTGGCGGGTCGCTGGCGCGCCAGGCCAGCACAGTGCCCGTACGCGCCTACGCACCGGCATCGACCGGTCGCAGGCGAACATTGGCACGCATGTTGCTTTCATGAGAACAGCAAACTTCCATTGGACTGGAGACGACCATGAACTATCACGCCGAGGCATTTGTCGTGGATACCGATTCCCCCCTGCAATCGATGCTGACCTGGGAGGATCGCTACGAGGGCGTGTTCGCGGTCGCCTGCATCGGATCACGGCGCGTGGCAGGCATCTCCGGCCCCTGGTCGGGCAAATATGCCCTGACCTGGTGGGATCGCCCGATGCCGGCACGCCAACTGGAACTCTTCGATTCGCTGGATGAAGCACGCGCGCATGTCGAGGCCTGGGCCTTGCGCATGGAAGTCGGCCTGAGCAGTGCACCCCCCGCCAGGCGCAGCCGTCGTCGCCCGCCCCCCGGGTTGCTGACCCGCATCATCACGCTGCTGGGCACGCCCATCTGGCCGCGTCCCGCCAACGACGCCGTCCTCGACCATCTGCGCCGCCTGCAGACCGATGACGATACGGCACTGGCGAACCTGCATTTTGGCGCCTACGACGAGGCGCGCGCGCGCTCCTGAGCCGCCGGCCGCGGAAGCGTTCGACGCCGCCCGCATGCTGCGCCGCCGCAATGTTTGCCGTATGCTGCGCGCCCCGCGCAACGGGCCGGCGATCGTCGGCCCGTCGTCAATCGCAACTCAGGCAAACCCATGGCCCTGGAGCAGGTTCCCGCCGGCGACGACGTGCCGAGCGAAATCAACGTCATCATCGAGATCCCCAAGGACGCCGAACCGGTCAAGTACGAGGTAGACAAGGCCAGCGGCGCGATCTTCGTCGATCGCGTGCTGTCCACGCCCATGCGCTACCCGTGCAACTACGGTTACGTACCGCACACCCTCGGCGGCGACGGTGACCCGCTCGATGCGCTGGTCATCCTGCCCCTGCCGCTGGTGCCCGGCTCGGTGATCCGCTGCCGCCCGGTCGGCATGCTGCGCATGACCGACGAGGCCGGCGCAGACGAAAAGCTGCTGGTGGTGCCCCAGGCGAAGATCTTCGCCGGCTATGCGCACATTTCCGACATCACGCAGGTTTCCGGTCACTGGCTGGAGCGCATCGGCCACTTCTTCGAGCACTACAAGGATCTCGAGCGGGGCAAATGGGTGCGCATCGACGGCTGGGTCGGCGCGGACGAGGCACAAGGCGAAATCCTCGCCGGCGTTCGGCGTCATCGCCGGCAAGCGTCCGGCGCCGCCGCCTGAGCCTGGCACCGCACCCGCCGCGCGTCAGTCGTTGCAGGTCCCGTCTCGCGCGGCCGACGGATCGCGCGATCTTGCCGCCGGCGGCACCAGGCCGGCGGCCAGCGCGTCACGCGCGTGCCATATGCACAGCTCGCCGCCGCGGAATTCCTGCCGATACGCAGGTGTGGCGGCAAGCCGGACATTCTTGCTGAAGCCCACGAGCAGACCGTCGGGGTGGCGCCTGGCCCAGCCGACGATCTCGTGCTCGCCGAACAACGCCGGCACGGGCCGTTGCAGGCGGCCGGCAAACTCGTACACGCCATGGTGCCAGCCCAGGCTGGCGACGCCCTGCCCCTGCTGCTGGGCGGCCCGCACCTGGTTGGCGACCGGCCCTACGTCATAGCGCGTTCCGGTGCCCAGGCCGATGGCCAGGCGGATCACCAGCGCCAGCGTCAGCGCAGCCATGGTGACCACGACCGGCGTGCGCGCCTGACGCGCCAGCGCCAGCAGCGCCAGGCCGATCGCGGCCACCGCCAGCCCCCAGCCGGGCGCCAGCATGCGCAAGGCCGGCTGCATCTGCGGCGAGGTGTGCGGCACAACCGCCAGCGCCACCCCCATGAGCAGCAGGAAGAGGCCAAACGCCTGGGCACGCACTTCCAGCACGCCCCGCTCGACGGCCAACGCCAGCGCCAGGGCGAACGCCGGAAACAGCGGCAGAAGATAGTGCGCCTGCTTGCCGGCCACCAGCGAAAAGACCAGCAGCGTCGGCACGAACCAGGCCGCCGCCAGGCGCAGCGCCGGCAAGCCGAGCAGCGTCGGCAGGCGCCGCCAGGCACCGCGCATCACCAGCACCCAGGGCAGCAGCAGCAGCGGGAGCATGGCCAGATACCACCACCAGGGCCGCGCATGGACGCTGGCGCCTTCCACGCCCTCGATGCGGTCGAGGGTCTGGTTGAGAAACACCGCCTGCGCGTAGTCGGTGCCGCCGGCGAAGGCAGCGGGTACGGCCCACGCCAGGGCAATGCCCGCGCCGAGCAGTACCGCGAGCAGGAAACCGGTGTAGTGCCGCAGGCGCCGACCGGCAAGCCGCGAAGGATGCCACCAGGGTGCCAGCAGGCCGACGAAGGCCACGTCGAGCAGCATCACCGGCCCCTTGGCCAGCACACCCAGCCCGATGGCGACCGCCAAGATCACGATGCCGCGCCGCATGCGCCCGTCGGCCAGATCGCACACGCCGTGCACGGCCAGCAACACGCAGGTGGCCAGCAGTACATCGAACATGATCGCGTTCGCGAACAGCGCGAAATAGGCGATGCCGGCGAAGAACCACATCGACAGCCGTGCGACCTTCGCGGAGCCGGTCAGGCGTCGGGCCAGCCGACCCAGCAGCAGCACGCTGGCCAGCGAACAGCCCAGTGACAGCGCGCGCGCCGTCCAGGCGTGCACGCCGGTGACCAGCCAGCCCGCATTGATGAGCCAGAACAGCAGTGGCGGCTTGTGCGGATAGGGCGCGCCATTGAGGTGGGGCACGAGCAAGTCGCCGCCTTGGCGCATTTCCCAGGCCACCGCCAGATAGCGCGTCTCATCCAGCGGCAAGGGTGCCAGGAACACGGCCGGCAGCAGCACGAGCAGTGCGATGGCGAGCGGATGCTCGCACACGGCACGCCAAACGGTCGCGCCGGGGCGCGCGGTCGGGGCGGATGGATTCACGCGGATGGGTTCGGCGGGAGATGACCGATCTTGGCATGCGCCGCGAGCGGCCGCCAAGCCCCGCGCACGCCGCGAGCGGCCGTGCGTCAGCCGCGCTTGAGCAGTTCGCGCAGGTCGATCATGGCCGCGTTCGCGCGCGATATGTAGTTCGCCATCACCAGGGAATGGTTGGCGAAAAACCCGAACGGCGCGCCATTCAGGACAATCGGGCTGCGCAATGGGCGCTGCGCCCCTTCCAGTTCGCGAATCACCTGCTCAAGGCTGATGACGGCATTCTTGTTGCGCAGGATCGGCGCGAAATCGACGCGGATCGCTTCGAGTTGTTCGCGCAGCGCCCAGGTGTAGCCACGCGCCTCGTAGAAATTGTCGTCGATCTTCGTCCATGGCGTCTTCACCATCACGTTGCCGATCGGTGCACTCGCGTCGCTGGTAGCCGCATCGCTATCGCTGTCGATCCGATCCTGGCCGACACTGGCCGACAGGCGCTGCGAAAGCGACCCCAGGCGCGATGAGGCGATCTGCAGGAAGTCGGCGAGATTGTCGGCGCGCGCGTAGAACTCGGCGCCGCTGCCCGGCCCTTCGCCGAGCCGCACCAGGTAGCTGTCAACGCGTGCGATGCCCTTGCGATACTGGCTTTCCGAACTGGGCAGCAACCAGCGGTCGTTGGGTGAACTGAACAGCGGGTCGGCCTCCTGCAGATCCTTGTCCTCGACCGACTGTGTCTGCGAACGGCTGAATTCGTTGCGCAGGGCCCGGGCAAAATCGCGCGTGGCGGTCACGACGCCAAATTCCCAGTTCGGCACGTTGTCCATCAATACGCCTGGCGGCAGGCGGTCGTTGCTGAGATAGCCGCCGCGCTTGTCGAGCAGCGTTTCGGCGACCGTCGCCAGCGTGGCCGCGCTGACCGACCCGGTGACCATGCGTGCGTCGAGCGCCTGCACCCTGGCCCGGGCATTGGCGGTCACGTCGAAATGCGGCGGCTCCTTGTCCCACCACCACATGAGCACCAGCACGCCGAGGACGTACGCCAGCAGCACGCTGCCGATGACCCGCAGCGCGAGCGGCCAGCGTCGGCGGTAAGACGACCCAGTTTCCATGGAACTCCTCGGCTTGGCATCCCGCGACCGGCGGGTCGGGCTTGCGGTCAGCTGCGTTTGATCTGGCGCTTGCTGGCAGGCTTTGCGGATGCAGGGCGGGCAGCGCGCGGCTTGGCCGGCTTGGCCGGCTCGCCCTTCTTGCCGAAGTCCTCCATCAGCGTCTTCATGTCTTCGGCATGTTCTTCCTCGACCGCGAGGATTTCCTCGAGCATGCGCCGGCTGGTGGTATCCGCATCGCCGATATAGTTGATGATTTCGCGATAGCTGTCGATGGCGATGCGCTCGGCGACCAGATTCTCCTCGATCATCGCGGCCAGGTTTCCCGGCACGACGAACTCCGAATGACTGCGCGAGGACAGGCCATCCGGAGCGAAATTCGGCGTGCCGTCGAGCTGGGTGATCCGTTCGGCGATCCGATCGGCATGCTCCTGTTCCTCGTTCGCGTGCTCGAGGAACTCGGCCGCCACACTCTGCGCGTTGATCCCTGAAGCAAGGTAGTAATGCGCCTTGTAGCGCAACACGCAAACGAGCTCGGTTGCCAGCGCCTCGTTGAGGAGCTTCAGGACCACGTCGCGATCGAGTGTATAGCTCGAGGTGACTGCACCACGCTCGAGGTGCTGGCGTGCGCGCTTGCGGATGGTCTGGATGTCGGAAAGAAACGGTGTCGCGGACATGGCCTGACTCCTTCAGTGGCTGGTGCGAATACAGGGTACGCGTATCGACCTGCAGCTTGGGCCAACAGTCTAGCGAGCGCGGGCGGACGCTGGCTGAACGCGGGCTCCCACTGCGCGCCTCCATCGCCGTGCCCCGTGCGCGCATGCACGCTGCGTGCGATCCGGGGCCGCGTACAGATGCATTACCATCGGCGCGGTTGCCTGCACTTGCCTGACCCATGCTGATCGTTCCGGGACGCCCATTGCTCGACAAGAACCGCCTGGTGGGGCGCTGCACACGGCTGGCGCTGCGCGTCGATGCGGAGCAGGTGCGCGCCGAACTCGACACCCTGCCCGCGCACCTGTGGGGCAGCCAGGGCGGGCGCGTAGGCGTGCACCGCCCGGCGCAGGCGGTGTTCCTGCGTGGCCACGCCCCGGCCGAGGGCGACAAGCCGGTCGAGGACCGCGAGGCACTGGGCTGGCTGCCGAGCCTGCACGCGCTGATCCACGAACGCATGCAGGCGCCACCGCTGCGCTGCCTGCTGGCACTGCTGCCCGGCGGCGCGGTGATCAGCCCGCATGTGGATCAGGCGCCGTATTTCGGCCAGACGATCCGCATCCACGTGCCGATCCTGACCCATGCGCAGGTATGGATGTTCAGCGTCGACCGCAGCTTCCACATGGCCGAGGGCGAAGTGTGGGCGCTCAACAATTCCAACCTGCATGGCGTATGGAATGCCGATCCAGCGCGCCCGCGCATCCACATGATCTGCGATTTCCTGCCCAGCCGGCCGCTGATCGACCTGCTGCTTGCCGGCGAGCGGAACCTTGGCGTCGATGAACCCGCGGTACGCACGCGGTTGTTCGACGCGACCGGTGCGCCCCGCGCCTGAATCACGCTGCGCAGCCCACCCGTTGCGTATCTCAGGTGTCCCGCGCCACGAAGGCCGCCGCGCGCTCGACCACCTCGGCGTGACGCGCCAGGGCCGGCAGGATTTCCGCTTCGCGCCGGCGCCACTTGTCGGCGTGCGGGCGCGACACCGTGTGGTTGGCGAGCGGCAGCGCTCCGCTCAACGCGTGGTCCCAGCCGAAATCCATTGCCGCGGCGATGCGCTCGGCTTCGGCCTGCGGCCGGGCGATGAAGTCGTCGTAGCGCGCAATGCACACGCGCGCCTGATCCAGCGCGGCGAGATCATCGAGGATGGCGGTGGTGGTGGCGGCCCACTGCGCGGCGACGATCTCGGCCAGCGGCCTGCCGATGAGTTCGCGCCAGCCCGGCACCAGCAACAGCGACCAGGGCAGGCCGGTCCAGCCGGGAAGCTCGGGATAGGTGCGAAATCCACCGGATTCCCAGGCTTCGAGCATGCTGGCCAGCACCTGGCGCGGGTCGCGCCACAGATAGACGAATTGCGCGTCGGCGAAGGCTTCCCGCAGGAACGGGATGCGCAGTGCGTTCTTCGGCGTCTTCTCCAGCATGCGCACGCGGCTGTCGGGCGCTGCCGAGCGACCGGCGCGATCGATCAGTCGCGCGGCGTAGCGCTGGTGCAGTTGAGCGACCACCTCGGCCGTCGCGTCGGCGGCCAGCAGGCGATTGGAGTCATGGCCGCGCCCCGGCACGTCCAGGCCGGCGATGCCCTCGACCACGCCATGGCCCTCGCCGCCGATGGTGTGGAGGTCGGGCGCGCGGGCGAGCGTCTCGAACAACAGGGTCGAGCCCGAACGCGGCGAGGAGACGATGAACACCGGCCGCTCGATGAGGGCCGCTGCACGCGCCGGGGCAACGGCGAGCGTACCGCTGCGCCCGGATTCCTCGGTCGGCGTGACGACCTCGGGGCGCTGCGCGGCACGTCCGAGCAGACCGGTCGCGGCGGCCGCCAGCGACGCGCCGTTCTGCAGCGGGATGTCGCTGCCCAGGCGCTGGACCTGGCCGAGGAAGCCATCCAGCAGGCGACGGTAGGCCTCCTGGCCGTCACTGGATGAGCCGTAGCGGTACCACAGCGCCTGCCATTCGCCGACGAAGGCGCTGGCCAGGCCGACGATGGTCGGCATGCGCGGATGCTGGCGCGCCTCGCCGAGCAGGAACTGCACGTGGCCGCGCAGCTCCCAGTAGCTCATGGGCGTCATCAGGTTGACGGACTCGAATACCAGCTCCGGCGTGGCCTCCGGCTGCGGGGCGACGTGGCGCAGCTGCCAGCCTTCGCGCGGCGCGGTGTGCGGCCGCCCGGCGTTGACCAGCTTCCAGAAGCGCGGACTGCCGATGGTGTCGATCACCAGGTGCACGCGTGGGCGCTCATCGGCGTTGAGCACGCGGTGCATGCGCCAGGTATCGAAGATCCAGCATTCGCCGGCCGCCATGTTGACCTCGGCGTCGGCACACTGGAAGCGCACCGTTGGCTGGGTCAGGATCGGCACGTGCACGCGCACGCGTTCGTTCCAGTAGTGGTTGGTATCGACGTGCTGGGAGACTTCGCCGCGCCCGGCCAGGCGCATCAGCCGGATGCGCCCGAGTACCGCCTCCAGGCTGGCCAGCACCTGGCGCATGTAGGGACTGGCCTCGAGCGCCGGAGTCGGGCGCATCGGTCCCTGCAGGGCGTCGCCGCGCGCCGGATCGCCATCGACGGTGGCCAGCGGCAGCGCGCTGTTGCCAGGGATGCCATCCGGATGCGCGCGCCACAGTGCGGCATCGTAGCGGCCGATTTCGTCGGCCAGCACGGCAGCATCGAAGGTGAGCGGCAGCTGGATGAAGGGAACCGGAAGTTTCATGGGCACGTCCACGGCAGCAGGGTCGACACCGCCTGGGCGGGATCGGAAAACCCTGCATGATAGTGGGCTTGTGCCGCGACGTGGCCGGCGCCATGCCTTCAGCGCGTTTCGATGCGCATCACCTGATCGCGAAGCAGGGTGTAGGTCGCGGTGCCACCGGCGCGGCGCACCTGCAACTGCACCTGCTTGCCGTTGGCACTCGCAACGACTCCCTTGTGCGTGCGGGCGCCGCGCGTGACGATGGTCACGCGGTGACCTACCAGGCGCGCCAGCGCATCGAAGGGAACGCCATCTTCGGGGGCTGTCGTGACCGCACCGGCGCCGTCGGCCTCCTGCACGGTGGGCGCCGGCGGCGGCACCACCTCGGCCATGATCCGCGTTTCCCAGGGCAACTCCTGTCCGGGCGCCGACCGGGCAGCCGGCACCTGCGGCCCTTCGTCCAGCGCGGCACGCATCTGCGCAGCGACCCGCGCTTCGGTGGCCGCATCCTGCGCCTGCAGGCCACTCATGAAGAGACAGCCGGCGAGCAGCCAGGCCAAGGATGTTCCAGTACGCATCACGACACCCCCTGGTACCGGCACGGGCCGGCGTGTCGCCGCCAATGAAAGCACATCCGGGCTGGCGTTTCCGCGAACGCCGTCACCCTGCATGCCGCCCGCGGCAGCCTTCAGCCCCGGCCCGCGGCCATCAGCGCCTCGATGGCATCGGCCTCCTTGGGCACGCCTGCGGACAGCACCTCCGGCTCGCCGCGCGTGACGGCCACGTCGTCCTCGATGCGGATGCCGATGCCGCGATATTCCGCCGGCACGCCCTTGAGATCAGGCGCCATGTACAGGCCGGGCTCCACCGTGACCACCATGCCCGGTTCCAGCAGGCGGAATTCGCCATCGACGCGGTAGTCGCCGACGTCGTGCACGTCCAGCCCCAGCCAGTGGCCGGTCTTGTGCATGTAGAACTTGCGGTAGCTGTGCTCGCGCAGGTTCTTGGCCACGCTGCCGGACAGCAGGCCCAGCTTGACCAGGCCACGGGTCAATACGTGCACCGCGGCCTGGTGGAAGGCATCGAAGGAGCGCCCGGGCCGGACCTCCTCGATGCCGGCAAGCTGCGCGGCCAGCACCAGGTCATAGAGCGCGCGCTGGGCGGGCGTGAAACGTCCGCTGACCGGGTAGGTGCGGGTGATATCCGAGGCGTAGCACTGGTATTCGGCACCGGCATCCACCAGCAGCAGATCGCCGGCGGCAAGCACGGCATCATTGGCGCGGTAGTGCAGCACGCATGCATTGGCGCCGCCGCCGACGATCGGCTCGTAGCTCGGCACCGCGCCATGGTGGCGGAACACATGCAGCAGTTCGGCCTCGACCTGGTGCTCGGCCATGCCCGGGCGTACCGCGCGCATGGCACGCACGTGCGCCTCGGCGGCAATCCGCGCCGATTTGCGCATCAGGCGCAGCTCCGCCCGCGACTTGTACAGGCGCAGGTCGTGCAACAGGTGCGAGAGGGCGACGAACTCATGCGGCGGCGTGGCGCCATGGCGCATGTGCGCACGCACCCGGTTGACCCAGCCGATCAGCTTGAGGTCGAAGTCGGTGTCACGCCCGAAGTGATAGTAGACGCGCCGCCGCCCCTCGATCAGGCCCGGCAGGATGTCGTCGATGTCGTCGATGGGGAAGGCATCGTCCAGGCCCAGCGTGGCAACGGCGCCCTCGGTGCCCAGGCGCGGGCCATCCCAGCGTTCGCGCTCGGGATCGCGTTCGCGACAGAAGAGGATGGTTTCCCCGCTGTCCCGGCCCGGCACCAGGGCGAGCACGGCACTGGGCTCGGCACAGCCGGTCAGGTAGTGGAAGTCGCTGTCCTGGCGGTAGGGATAGTGCGCGTCGTTGTTGCGCACCCGCTCCGGTGCAGCACCGACGATCACGATCGCATCGGTGCCGGCCATGCGCATCAACTGCCGGCGACGACGCGCGTATTCCTTCTGGTCGATCATGCTGCGCCCCGGGCGACCGTGTGTGGGTGGCTGGCGTGCATGGCTCAGTGCAGTCGCCGTTGGCCGCGCCAGCCGGTGCACGATTCCCGGTGCAGCAGCGCGGCCGCGGTGGCCACGAATTCGACCAGGCCAATGAACGCACGCTCGTCCTCGTCGCCGCCAAGCGTGTCGCAGTGGGTCGCCGCAATGGCGCCCAGATCGGCGAGGATGCCGACCGTGTCCTCACTCAGGCCCTGCGCTTCCAGGGTGCCGGCCAGGCCACAACCACCAAGAAATCCGCGGCACCACTCGGCCAGTGCCGCGGCGCGTCGGGCCAGCGGCGCGTCGTCGCCCGGAAGCAATGGCACGACATCCACGCAGCTGTTGCCGAACTGCGCGCGGCAGCTTCGATAGAGCTGCCCGAGGATTGCCGCGCAGGCCGGGGCCGGGGCCTCGCCATCGAGCTGCAAGGCATTCAGCCAGTCGCCGGGATCGGCGTGCCCGCCCACGCACAGGAAGCCACTCAATGACCCATGCAGGTCGCTGGCGTTGACGCCGAGTCCCGAAGCCGCAAGCGAGCGCGCGAGTTCGGCGTGGGTGGGAAGATCGCTCGACATGTCTCGTGGGCACCAATGCCGGTGCTGGCAGTTTATCAGCACGCGGTGGCCGCGGGCGCGCACGTGGCGCCGGCGCGGCCGTTTGCCTACACTGGCCCACAGCGGTCGTCAACAGGGCGCCAATGGGCAGCGTCTCTTCAAGGCAGGCGGGGAAGTTGTCGATCCGGCAAGGGTGGCTGGTGTTCGCTCTGGTGCTGCTGGTGTGGCCCGCTGCAAGTCGGGCCGACGCGGTCTGGCGCGACTACCGCTTCGAAGCGATCACCACCGAGCAGGGCCTGGCGCAGAACAGCATTGGTGCCTTCCTGCAGGACCGTACCGGATTCGTCTGGGTTGGCACCTCGAGCGGGCTGCAACAGTACGACGGTTATGCCTTCCGTGAGTTCACGCAAGCCGGTGGCAACGCGCCGGATGGCCCGGTGTCGGCCCTCGCCGAAGACGCCGCCGGCAACCTGTGGATCGGTACGCGTGCCCTCGGCCTGATCCGGCATGTGCCGGGGGTGGGCAGCTTTCAAACCATCGCGCTGCAGGGCTCCGCGGAACTGCCGGCAGGCATCCAGATGCTGCTTTTCGATCCTGGCCGTGGGCTGTGGGTCGGCAGCAACGCCGACCTGATCCTGCTCGATCCGGCGGACGGACGCGAGCGCCGGCGCCTGGTGATCCCGGCGGGTGCCACCGGCGTGACCTTCGTGCACAAGGCCTGCCTCGGCACCGACGGCACGCTCTGGCTGGCCGCTTCCAGTGGCCTGTGGCGCCTGCCAGCGGATGCCGATGCGCTGGAACGCGTGGCGCCAGCCACCTTCAACGACCCACGTGCCGTGCTGGTGGACCACCTCGACCGGGTGCTGGTGGCGGCCGGCGGCCAAGTGTTCGAGATCACCACGGAGGACAGCGCGCGCGTGGTCTGGCCGGCGCGACCCGACGGCTCGCCATTCACGGCGATGGTCGAAGACGCGCTGGGCCAGGTGTGGCTGGCGGCGTCGGACACGGGCCTGGCCGTGCTCGCCGCGGACCATGGCAGCGGCCACTGGCTGGAGCCCCAGCCCATGCTCCCCGGTGGCTTGCCGGAAGCGCGCATCGCCCTGCTGGCGGTCGACCGGGCCGGCCTGCTGTGGGTCGGCACGGCGGACCATGGCCTGCTCAAGGCCAGGCCCGAAGGCACGGTATTCCGCTACCTCGTGGACAACCACGACGGCCACCGCTTCGGTGCCCGCAACCATGTACAGGCCCTGGCCGAGGCGGACGATGGCAGCCTGTGGCTGGGCGTGCGTGCCGGCCTGCGCCGCTATGTGCCCGCCAGCGGGCAGTTCGAGGATTTCAACCGCATCACGATCGAGCCGGCTCCGCTCGCACAGCCCGAACAGCTGACCGTGTACGCGCTGAGCGCCGCCAGCGCATCGCACCAGGTGTGGGTGGCCAGTGATGTCGGCACCGGGCTGCTCGACCCGCAGCAGCGGCGCCTGACGCTGCTGCCTGCGCGCGAGGGCGAGCAGGGTCCCGGCCTGGCCGGGCAGAACGTGCACCGGCTGCTGGCCGCGCATGATGGCAGCCTGTGGATCGGCATGGCAGGCGGGGGCGTGGACCGCTACGACCCGAAGGGCCGCACCTGGACCCGTTATCGCGCCCAGGCTGGCGAAGGCATCCTCGGCGGCCTGGCCGATGACCTTGTGCTTGCCCTGGCCGAAGATCACGCGGGCGCGATCTGGGTGGGCGGCGTGGCCGGGCTCAGCCGGATCGATCCGCCCACCGGATCGGTGAGCGCCTATCGTCATGATGCTGCCGACCCGCACGCGATTCCGGCCGGCCCGGTGCGCGCCCTGCACGTGGATCGCGATGGCGTGCTGTGGCTGGCATCGCGCGCCGGCCTGGCGCGCCTGGACGAACGCGATGCCGGCGGCAGCGCGCGCTTCAGCCATTGGCTGCGTGGGGTGCAGCTGCCTCGCGGCACCATCCAGTCCATCGCCAGTAGCCGCAGCAACCGCATCTGGCTGGGCACCAACCGCGGCATCGTGATGTTCGACCAGGTGCACGACCGCTTTCGCAGCTTCACCATGGCCGATGGGCTGCAAGGCATGGAGTTCAGCGCCGGCGCGGCCACGGCACTGGCCAATGGCGACCTCGTGTTCGGCGGCGTCAACGGCCTCAATCTGGTCACGCCGCACATGCTGGACACGACCCAACGGCAGGTGCCGGTGGCCATCACGGCAGTCCGCATCGGCACCGAGACCGAGCTGTTCGCGCCGGTGGGCGAGAGCCTGCGCATGCCCGCCGCCGGCCACGTCATCAGCTTCGAGTTCGCGGCGCTGGATTTCGCCGCACCGGAGCGCAACCGCTTCAGCTATCGCCTGGAAGGCTTCGACGACGAATGGGTGCAGGCCGGAACCGAGCACGATGCAACCTACACCAACCTCGCCCCCGGCCGTTACCTGTTCGAAGTACGGAACAGCGGGGCGGACGGCAGTCAGACCACCGGCGCCACGCGCGTGGCCCTGACCGTGCTGCCTCCGTGGTGGTCGAGCACGTCCGCGCGCGCGGCCTGGCTGGGGCTCGGCCTGCTGGTGCTTGCGGCCGCCTGGCGGCTCGCGCGCCGGCGACGCGCGCTGGAGCGTGCCCATCGCCACGACCTGGCCGAACGCGAGAACCGGCTACGCCTGGCGCTGTGGGGCTCGGGCGATGATTTCTGGGACTGGAACGTGGCCGACAACGAGGTGGTGATCACCACCTCGGACGACCTGGTGAATGCCGGCGGCTGGCTCGGCGGCGCCATCACGGTGGAGGACTTCCTTGCCCGCCTGCACAGCGACGACCGCAAGGTTTTCGAGCAAGTCATGCGCGAGCACCTGGAAGGCAGCAGTCCCCAGTTCGAACTGGAATGCCGGCTGCGCAACCGCAGCAACGAATGGTCCTGGCTCCTGGTGCGCGGCAAGACCGTGGCGCGAGACGCCGCCGGACGCGCAGTGCGCGTGTGCGGGACCACGCGCAACGTGACGGCGGCGCGAGCGGCCGAACACGAGCGGCGCGTCGCGCATGGCGTGTTTGCAAGCATGGCCGAAGCGGTCGCCGTCACCGACCTCGGCTTCCGCTTCCTGACCGTCAACGCCGCCTTCACCCACATCACCGGCTGGCGCCAGGACGAGATTGTCGGACGTGGCATCGCGCTGCTGCACGGCGCCGAACATCCGGGCGACGACTTCGGCGCGGTGGCCGGCGCACTTGCGCGCGGCGGTTACTGGCGCGGCGAACTGTGGCTGCGGCGCAAGGACGATCGCGAGTTCCTGAGCTGGTCGAAGTTCACCGAGGTGTGCGACGCCAGCGGTGCCCGCACGCACTACGTGGCGGTCATCGCCGACATCACCGAACGCAAGCGCGCCGAGCAGGAGCTGCGCTATCTCGCCAACTACGACGCGCTGACCGGCCTGCCGAACCGTACCCTGCTGAGTGCCCGCATTGCCAACGCCATCGCCCGCGAATCACGCGGCAACCGCAAGATGGCGGTGCTGTTCTTCGACCTCGACCGCTTCAAGCACATCAACGACTCGATGGGCCACGCCACCGGCGACCGCGTGTTGCGCGCGATCGGCCACCGCCTGCGCCAGATCGTACGCGAGGGCGATTCCATCGCCCGCCTCGGTGGCGACGAGTTCACCGTCGTGCTGGACGACGTGGCCGACGCCAGTGAAGCGGAACGCGTCGCCGCCAAGATCATCGCCGCCTTCGAGCTGCCGCTGCCGCTGGAAGGCGGCCAGGAGGTGGTGGTCTCGCCCTCGATCGGCATCAGCCTGTACCCGGACCACGGCCAGACCGCGGCAGACCTGCTCAAGTGCGCCGACACCGCCATGTACCAGGCCAAGGATCACGGCCGCAAGACATGGATGATCTACACCGCGGCGATGGATGCCACGGCACGCCTGCGCGCCAACACCACCAGCGCGTTGCGCAAGGCGCTCGAGCGCAGCGAACTTTCGCTGGCCTACCAGCCGCGGATGTCGCTGCTGGACAATCGCATTGCCGGCGTCGAAGCCCTGCTGCGCTGGCGCAGCGCGGAATTCGGCGACGTGGCGCCGGGCGTATTCATCCCGATCGCCGAGGAATCCGGACTCATCATCGAGATTGGCAACTGGGTCGTCGAACAGGCGTGCGCGCAGCTGGCGGCCTGGCAGGCGGCGGGCCTCAGGCATCTGTCCATGTCGATCAACGTCTCGGTCGCCCAGCTCCTGCGCGGTAACCTGATCGGGCACCTGCGCGAGGTGCTGGCGCACTATGCACTGCCACCCAACCGGATCGAGCTGGAACTGACCGAAAGCATGCTGATGGCCGATCCCGAGCGCTCCATCACGACGCTGCGCGAGCTCAAGGCGGTGGGTGTCAGCCTCGCCATCGACGACTTCGGTACCGGCTATTCCTCGCTCAGCTACCTGCGCCGCCTGCCGATCGACACCCTCAAGATCGACCGCGAATTCGTGGGTGACATCACCAGCGATCCCGACGACGAGGCCATTACGGCGACCATCATCATGATGGCGCATGCGCTGGGCCTGAACGTGATCGCCGAGGGCGTGGAACGCGTCGAGCAGGTCGAGTACCTGCGCGAACAGGACTGCGATGAGATCCAGGGACACTGGCTGTCCTACCCGCTGCCGCCCGGCCGCTGCCTGGCCTTCCTGCGCCGGCACGCCGCGGGCAACGAGGTGCCATCCAGGCAGCCGGCCGGATGACAGCCTGACCCGGCACGTTTGCCGCGCGTGCGGCGCGACGACCCACAAACCCGCGCATGCCTTTGCTATATTCGCGCGCATGACCACGCCGGAAGACGCATTCGCTGCGCTGGGTGCACGCGTCGAGCGGCTGCTCGCGCTTTGCACGACGCTGCAGGAAGAAAACCGCAGCCTGCGCCAGAGCCGCGCCCAGCTCGCCAGCGAACGCGCGCAGTTGCTGGCGCGCAACGAACAGGCGCGCTCGCGGGTCGAGGCGATGATCGAGCGGCTGAAGTCACTGGAGCAGAACACGCCATGAGCACGCCCGGCGCGGAGAATCCGATGAGCAGCAATGAGCCCGTGGCGGTCAGCATCCTCGACCGTGAGTTCCTGATTGCCTGCGCGGCCGAGGAGCAGGCCGGCCTGCTGGCCGCCGCGCGCCACCTCGATGCGCGCATGCGCGAGATGCGCACCAGCATGCGCACGGCCAGCATGGATCGCTTCGCGATCATGGCTGCCCTCAATGCCAGCCACGAACTGCTTGCCGAGCGCGCACGCAGCGCCCGCCTGGCCGAGCAACTGCGCGCCCTCGACGCGCGACTTGAACGCGCCTTCGACACGTCCGTACAATAGGCTCAGGTGTCCTCTGCTGTGCCCGGCAGCGCATTCTTACTAAATGCCTTGTTCCTGTAGACGACCCGGGTCGGCAAGACGGCAACCTTTGTGCAAGTCCGCCCTCGAGCGGGAAGCCTGCGGTTCCGTCACTGCCCTCCCACCTGATCCCAATGGATCAAGGTCGTTCGATGCGCACCGGCCCCGCGGAGGGCATCTTCACTTCTGCGATCATCCCTGATCGCGGCTTGGCGCGGACGTCACGCGAGCGGCGGCATCGCCCGCCTTCACCGGGTTCCCGAGCGGCCAGGCATGGCCGCAATGCAGGTCGGCGCAGTGCGCCGACGCCGGCTTGCGCGCGTGCCTCGCCAGCCGATGGCATGCCCGGTGCGATCGTGCGAAGCTCCACGCATGCCTGCCGAAACGAATACACCCGCGCAGCTGGAACGCGGCCACCTGCGCCAGGAACTGCGGGCGCGACGCGCGTCCCTCTCGGCGGCGCAGCGGGTGGCGGCCATGCAGGGCCTGTTGGCCCAACTCGAACGCCTGCCCGAGTTCCTCACCGATCGCCTGGTCGGCGGCTACTGGGCGATCCACGGCGAGCTGCCCCTGGCGGGCCTGATGCCTGGCCTGCGCGCGCGCGGCCAGATCTGGCACCTGCCGGTGCTCGGCGCCGATCGGCGCCTGCGCTTCGCGGCCTGGCAGCCAGGCGATGGCATTGCGCCCAACCGCTACGGCATTCCCGAACCCCTGTGCCGAGACGGCGACCTGCTGTCACCTGCGCAACTGGACCTGGTGCTGCTGCCCCTGCTCGGCTTTGACCGGCGCGGCAACCGGCTCGGTTTCGGCGGCGGCTGGTACGATCGAAGTTTCGCATTCCTGCGCAATCGCGCGGGCGCAGGCAAGCCCTTGCTGGTGGGCGTCGGCTACGCCATGCAGGAAGTCGCCGCGATCGAGGCCATGCCCTGGGATGTGCGGCTCGACTGCATTGCCACGGAGCGCGAATTGATCGACCTTGCGCCATCCCCGTGAGGCGAAACCCCCGATGATCAGGTCAAGACCCATGCGCCACTGGCTGATGAAGTCCGAACCCGAGGCATTTTCGATCGACGACCTCGAACGGGTCGGCACCGAACCATGGAACGGTGTGCGCAACTACCAGGCGCGCAACTTCATGCGTGATGGCATGCGACCCGGCGATGGCGTCCTCTTCTACCACTCCAACTGCGCCGTGCCGGGCGTGGTTGGCGTGGCCGAAGTCGCCAGTGAAGCCTATCCGGACCCAACCCAGTTCGAGCAGGCAAGCCCCTATTTCGATCCCAGGGCGCGGCCGGATGCGCCGCGCTGGATGCTCGTGGACGTGCGCTTCAAACGCAAACTGGCGCGCACGATCCGCCTGGCCGAGCTCAGGGCGCAGCCCAGGCTCGAGGGATTCGCCCTGCTCCAGCGCGGCAGCCGCCTGTCCGTGCTGCCGGTGACGCGCGGCCAGTGGGACCTGATTCTTGCCCTGGAGAACCAGCCCCGGGGCCTGCCATAGCGCAGCCGCTCGCGTACCATGCAGGCTCCACAACAGCCGGCGGAATTGCTGATGAACCAGGACGAACAGAAGCGGCTTGCCGCGCAGGCGGCGATGCGCTACGTGGAAGAAGGCATGATCGTCGGCGTCGGCACCGGTTCGACCGTGGCGCATTTCATCGATGCGCTGGCGGAGCGCCGCCACGCCATCGAAGGCACCGTTTCAAGCTCGGAACAATCAACCCAGCGGCTGCGCCAGCACGGCATTCCGGTGCTCGATCTCAATGCCACCGGTGAACTGCCGCTGTATGTCGATGGCGCCGACGAATGCGACGGCGCCAAGCACCTGATCAAGGGCGGTGGCGCCGCGCTGACCCGCGAGAAGATCGTCGCCGCCGCCTCGCGCCGGTTCGTGTGCATCATCGATCCGGGAAAGCGCGTCGCTGTGCTCGGCCGCTTCCCGCTGCCGGTCGAGGTGATCCCCATGGCGCGCAGCCATGTGGCGCGCCAGCTGGTCAGGCTCGGCGGGCAGCCGGTGTGGCGCGACGGCGTGGTCACCGACAACGGCAACTGGATCCTCGACGTGCATCACCTGCACATCACCGATCCGGTGGGCCTGGAGCGCGAGATCAACCAGATCGCCGGCGTGGTCACGGTCGGCCTGTTCGCACAACGACCCGCCGACGTGGTCCTGGTAGGCGCCGAGGAAATGGACTGAGGGTCGGCAGCGCGCCACGCTCCATCCACTGGCAAAGTTCCGAGGGAAGCCCGCGCATGTCCAAGCAGCCCGACCCCATACGCCTGACCGTTGCGCTGCTGGCGGGCCTGGTGGCCGGCACCACCCAGGCAGCGGTATCCGCACCCGACCTGGCACCCGCGGTGCCGCCCGGCTTGCGTGCCGATCCGGCACGCCGCATCTTCGCGGACCTTTCTGCGCCACGCCGGCCCCCGACGCCACCAGGCAGGCACGCGACCCACCTGGTCGGCAACTGTGACGATGACGGCATCGGCAGCCTGCGCGGAACGATCGCCGGGGCGGGCGATGGGGACGTCATCGATCTCACCCGACTCACCTGTGCGCGCATCACGCTCGCCACCGGAGCCATCGCGGTGGACGCGGACAACCTCACGCTGGCCGGGCCGGGCCGCGACCAGCTGACGATCGATGGCCATCGCGACGACCGGGTGTTCGTGCACTCGGGCCAGGGCACGTTCACGCTGCGCGGCCTGACGGTGGAGAACGGCCTCAACCGTGCCGATCGCTTCGACGTTGCCGGTGGCGCCTGCATTGCGTCGGCCGCCTTCATCACGCTCGTCGATGCAAGCGTGCGCAACTGCTACGCCGCGGCGATCGGCGCCTACGGCGGCGCGCTGTATGCCTACGGGCTGACGATGGCCAACAGCACGCTGTCGGGCAACACTGCACTGGGCGTGCACGGTCTCACCGACACCGCCGCCTTCGGTGGCGCGGCGTTCGTGTACACCATGGATCTGACCGACAGCACGGTGTCCGGCAACCAGGCCATCCATCGCGAGCGCCCGGGCTACACCAGCTATGACATCGGCGGCGGCATTGTCAGCGTGCGCGGCGGCGAGGTACGCAACTCGACCATCGACGCCAACCGGAGCGGCGGTCGCGGCGGCGGAATCGCCACCTTCAGCAGCATGACGGTGGTCAACAGTACCTTCTCGGGCAACCTCGCGGCCAGCGCCATGGGCGGGGCGCTGTTCCTGCGCTGGCCAGCGGCGCTGCGCGCGAGCAACAGCACCTTGACCGGCAACGTTGCCGTGGCGGGTGGCGGTCTCTGGTTGACGGAGAACGGCACGCAACTGCAGAGCACGCTCATCCAGGGCAACTTCGCCGGTGCGGGGCATTTCGCCGACATCGAAGGGCCGGCCGGCAGAACCCTGTCGATCCAGGGTGGCAACAACCTGATCGGCGCGAACGCGCCCGAGCTGTCCTTGCCCGGCGATACGCTGCACGCCGACGCGGGCCTCGGCCCCCTGCTGGCCAATGGCGGACCCACCCGGACCCATGCGCTGGCACCCGGCAGCCCGGCCATCGACGCCGGCAACAATCGGGAAGGCCTTGCCGATGACCAGCGGGGCAGTCCATTCGTCCGCGTGTTCGGCGCCGCCGCCGACATCGGCGCCTACGAGTGGCAGCCCGGCGCACCACCGGAGCCGGCCACGCCTGTCCCCACGCTGGGTGCGGCGGGCAGGGGTATCATGTGGGCATTGATGCTGCTGTTCGCCAGCCTAGGCCTGCGCCGACACGGGTCACGGCGTGGCTGAAAGCACAAGGCCCGCCGATCGGCGGGCCTTGTGTTGGGCAGGACGCGCGAAGCATTTGCGCATCTGCGGGTCTGGCAGCCCCGGATGGATTCGAACCACCGAATGCCTGAGTCAGAGTCAGGTGCCTTACCACTTGGCGACGGGGCTAGGAAAGCAATTCTACCCGATTGCCCACGGCCTGCGCAGCGGGCCTGAAACCGGGAACCCACGCAGCGATGCGCAGGCTCCGGCCGGGGTTGCGTCTTAGCGCTTGGAGTACTGCGTCGCGCGGCGTGCCTTGTGCAGGCCCACCTTCTTGCGCTCGACCTCGCGGGCATCGCGGGTCATGAAGCCCGCCTTGCGCAGCGGCGACTTGAGGGTTTCATCGTACTCGGTCAAGGCACGCGCGATGCCCAGACGGATGGCGCCGGCCTGGCCGGTCATGCCGCCGCCTTCGACCGTCACCAGCACGTCGAACTTGTCCTGGCTCTGGGTGAGCTCCAGCGGCTGGCGCACGATCATGCGCGAGGTCTCGCGGCCAAAGAACGTGTCGAGCGGCTTGCCGTTGACGGTGATCGCACCACTGCCCTTGCGCAGGAACACGCGCGCGGTGGAAGACTTGCGACGGCCGGTACCGTAATTCTGCTGAATCGCCATGAATGACCTGCTGTTGTTTGGAAATCCGCACGCTGGCGCGCGGTTCACGCGTTGCTTCCCGCCTTACGCCGGGATATCCAGAACCTGCGGCTGCTGCGCAGCATGCGGATGTTCGGCGCCGGCATAGACCTTGAGCTTGCGGTACATGGCCCGGCCAAGCGGATTCTTGGGCAGCATGCCCTTGACGCCGATCTCGATGACGCGCTCGGGGTGCCTGGCCAGCATGTCCTTCAACGAAATCGTCTTCAGGTTGCCGATGTGGCCGGTGAAGCGGTGGTAGTTCTTGTCTTCCAGCTTCTTGCCGGTGACCGCCACCTTCTCCGCATTGATCACGACCAGGTAGTCGCCGGTATCGACGTGCGGGGTATAGACGGGCTTGTGCTTGCCGCGCAGACGATGCGCAAGCTCGGTGCACAGGCGACCCAGGGTCTTGCCGCTGGCGTCGACCACGTACCAGTCGCGCTTCACGCCCTCTGCCTTGGCGCTGATCGTTTTCATGTCCGGATGACTCTGCTTCGGCCCGGCATGCGGGCTCGCGGTGTGAGGGCGCGGGAGAATAGCGGAATCGCCATCGAGTGGCAAATCCTCAAACCGGCGCCGGGGAAGACGGCAATGCTAGCACGAAACACCGGCGCGACTGCAAGGGTGGGGCAGAAAATCCCCAACCCCGGCGGGATGACCGCCCGCCGATCGGCAGGTGAGGCGCCGCAATGTGTACCCATGGCTGGCATTGCCACGGTTTGCGCTGGACAATGGCGGCCATGACGATACGCAAGCTTTCAGTCCTGGATCGCGCGCTGGTCGAGTTCGGGCGCGCCCTGGAAACCGCCTTCGTGCCGAGCCCGCCGTCGGTGCAGCCCTCGCCTGCCGGCGACCTTCCCGACGCGGAACTGGATGCCGGCGCGCGCCGCCATGCCGCCGGGCTGATGCGCATCAACCATGTCGGTGAAGTCTGCGCGCAGGCGCTCTACTTCGGCCAGGCCGCGGTGGCGCGCGAGGAGCCCCTGCGCAGGCAACTGCTGGACGCCGCGGCGGAGGAAACCGACCACCTCGCCTGGTGCGGGCAGAGGCTGGATGAACTGGGAAGCCGCGCGAGCCTGCTCAACCCGCTCTGGTATGCCGGCGCCTGGGTCATCGGGGCCGGCGCCGGCCTGGTCGGCGATCGCATCAGCCTCGGCTTCGTCGTCGAGACCGAGCGCCAGGTGGAGGCGCACCTTGGCCAGCATCTGGAAACCCTGCCCCAGGATGACGCGCGCAGCCGCGCGATCGTTGCGCGCATGAAGGAAGATGAAGCGCGTCACGCCCGCAACGCCCAGGCGGCGGGCGCGGCTGAGCTGCCCTTCCCCATCCCCGGCCTCATGAAGTTCGCTGCCGGCGTGATGAAGCGGGTGGCCTATCGCGTGTGAGCGCTGCCCACGCGCAGGGAAGGATGAAGCGGGAATTGCCGCGGCACACCGCCGCAGCCGGGGATGGCTGCGACAGGCGCGACGCGCGCGACAGGCACGCCCGCCGGTTCGCCAGAACCGGCCTTCAGACCAGATTGCGGCCGTGGAACAGCTCCTCGATCTCGCGGCGCAGGAGCTGTTCGATGCGCTGGCGATCCTTGAACGAGAGATCGTCGGCGTTGGCCTCGAACAGGTAGGTGTCCAGGTCGAAGTCCTTGATGTGCATCTTCGTATGGAAGATGTTCTCCTGGTAGACGTTGACGTCGAACATCTCGTACTTCTGGCGGATGTGGCGCGCCAGGTAGTCCTGGATCGAGTTGATCTTGTGGTCGATGTAGTGCTTGCGCCCCTTCACGTCGCGGGTGAAGCCGCGCACGCGATAGTCCATGGTCACGATGTCCGACTCGAAGCTGTCGATCAGGAAGTTGAGCGCGCGCAACGGCGAGATGACCCCGCAGGTGGCCACGTCGATGTCGGCGCGAAAGGTCGCGATGCCGTTGTGCGGGTGCGTTTCCGGATAGGTGTGCACCGTGATGTGGCTCTTGTCCAGGTGCGCCACGATGGCATCGGAAATCATGTCCTTGCCAAGCTTCTCCACCACCGGGTGCTCGGAAATCAGGATCGTCACCGAAGCGCCCTGCGGGTCGTAGTCCTGGCGCGCGATGTTGAGGACGTTGGCGCCGATGATGTCGGCCACGTCGGTCAGGATCTGGGTCAGCCGATCGGAGTCGTACTGCTCGTCGATGTACTCGATGTAGCGCTGGCGCTGGTCTTCGGACACTGCATAGCAGATGTCGTAGATGTTGAAGCTGAGCGCCTTCGTCAGGTTGTTGAACCCCTGCAGTTGCAGGCGCGGGATCGGCTTGACCACTACGGAACACCTCGGGAACGGACACGCGTCGAACGCAAGCGGGCAATTATGCGGCAAGCGCCCCCGCGATGAAACCGACCAGGCCACAAACCGGGGCCGCCACCGCGGCCGCCGATTGTCAACACGGGTGCAACGTGCCATAAGATGGCCCCGACCCGGCAGCGCGGGCTCGCAAGCGGGCCGATATCCGTCCCGTTCCGCCTGCCAAGGTCCTTGCCACGATCCGACCTGGAGGGATTACGTGGAACCGCAAGCAAAAGTCGTTGATTTCCGCTACAACCTGCAACGCGAGATCCATCGCGTACAGGCGCCGGCCATGCTCACGCCCGACCGTGGCGCCATCGAGCGCTTCCTGGCGGCCTGCCACCGCCGCCGCTATGCCAGCAAGACCGCCATCATCCGCCCGGGTGACTCGGCCAACATCCTCTATTACATCATCGAGGGCTCGCTGACGGTCTCCTCCGAAGACGAGGAAGGCCGCGAACTGATCCTGGCCTACATCAACCGCGGTGAGTTCATCGGCGAGATGGGCCTGTTCGTCGAAACCCCGCGGCGCGAGGTGATGGTCAAGACCCGCACGCCCTGCGAGCTGGCCGAGATCAGCTACGAGCGCATGTTCGCGCTGTTCGAGGGGCCGCTGCGCGAGGAATGTCCGAAGATCCTGTTCGCCATCGGTTCGCAGCTCACCAACCGCCTGCTGCACACCTCGCGCAAGGTCAGCCGCCTGGCCTTCATGGACGTGACCGGCCGCGTGGCCAAGACCCTGCTCGATCTGATCGACGAACCCGACGCCATGACCCACCCGCGCGGCAAGCAGATCCGCATCTCGCGCCAGGAGATCAGTCGCATCGTCGGCTGCTCGCGCGAGATGGTCGGGCGGGTGCTCAAGCAGCTCGAGGAGCAGGGCATGATCGACGTCGCCGGCAAGACCATCCTGGTGCTCGGCGTGCGCTGAAACGCGGGCGTCAGGCCGGGAAGAACAGGCGCGCCAGCTCGGCCCCGGGATCGGGCGCGCGCATGAACGCTTCGCCGACCAGGAACGCATGCACGCCGGCGGCGCGCATGCGCGTGACGTCGGCCGGCGCGTGGATGCCGCTTTCCGTTACCAGCACGCGCCCGCCATCGGCCCGGTCGCGCATGCGCAGGGTGGTGTCGAGGGACGTTTCGAATGTGCGCAGATTGCGGTTGTTGATGCCGAGCAGGGGCGCCGGCACGTCCAGCGCCCGCTCCAGCTCCGCCTCGTCGTGCACTTCGACCAGCACGTCCAGATCCAGCTCGGCTGCCAGCAGCGCGAGATCGAGCAGCGCACCGTCCTCCAGCGCAGCGACGATCAGCAGCACGCAGTCGGCCCCCAGCACGCGCGCCTCGTACACCTGCCAGGCATCGACGACGAAGTCCTTGCGCAATACCGGCAGCGCGCAGGCCGCGCGCGCGGCGGCCAGATATTCATCGGCGCCCTGGAAGAAGTCGACATCGGTCAGCACCGACAGGCAGGCCGCACCGGCGCGCGCGTAGCTGCCCGCGATGGCCGCCGGATCGAAATCCACGCGGATGACGCCCTGCGAGGGGCTGGCCTTCTTGATCTCGGCGATCACCGCCGGCAAGCCGGCTTCCAGCTTTGCCTCCAGTGCGGCGGCAAAGCCGCGCGTGGGCGGCAGCTCGTCGATGCGACCGGCCAATTCGGCAAGCGGGAGTCGCGCGCTGCGCGCGGCCACTTCTTCGCGCTTGCGGGCAAGGATTCGGGCAAGGATGTCCATGAACGTGGAATTGATGATGTGAGTCGGGTCGGGCGTCAGGCCGTCTGGCGTCATGCCGGGCTGGCTTGAACCGGACTCGCGTTCGAGGGGTCGGACGCCAGGCGCCGCGTGGCGGCGACGAACGCTTCCATCTTCGCCCGCGCCGCGCCGCTGGCGAGCGCGGCGCGGGCGCGCTCGATGCCGGCGGCGATGGAATTCACCACGTCGGCGGCGTAGAGCGCCGCGCCCGCATTGAGCGCGACGATGTCGCCCGGCACGCCGGGCTCGCCGTCCAGCACGTTGCGCAGCATGGCCATGGATTCACCGGCGTTGCGGACGCGCAGATTGCGGCTCGACGCCATGGCCAGGCCGAAGTCCTCCGGCTCGATCTCGTACTCGCGCACCTCTCCATCCCTGAGTTCGCCAACCAGCGTGGCGCCACCCAGTGAAATCTCGTCCAGGCCATCCTTGCCCCATACCACCAGCGCGTGCCGGGCCCCCAGGCGCTGCAATGCGCGCGTCTGGATGCCGACCAGGTCCGGGTGAAACACGCCCATGAGGATGTTCGGCGCGCCGGCGGGATTGGTCAGCGGCCCGAGGATGTTGAACAGGGTGCGCACGCCCAGTTCGCGCCGCACCGGCGCCACCCTCTTCATCGCCGGATGATGGTTGGGCGCGAACATGAAACCGATGCCCGTTTCCGCGAAGCAGGCGGCGACCTGCGCGGAGCCGAGATCGATGACCGCGCCGAGCGCCTCGAGCACGTCCGCGCTGCCGGATTGGGAGGACACGCTGCGCCCGCCATGCTTGGCCACCTTCGCGCCGGCAGCCGCGGCCACGAACATCGCTGCAGTCGAGATGTTGAAGGTATGCGCGCCATCGCCGCCGGTGCCCACGATGTCCACGAAATGCTCCGGCGTGCCCACTTCGACCTTCGCCGCCAGCGCACGCATCACTTCGGCCGCGCCGGTGATCTCGCCGAGGGTCTCCTTCTTCACCCGCAGGCCGGTGATGATGGCCGCGACCAGCGGCGGCGGGACTTCACCGCGCATGATCTGGCCCATGAGATCGACCATTTCGTCATGGAAGATCTCGCGGTGCTCGATGGTGCGCTGCAGGGCTTGCTGGGGCGTGATGGGCATGGCTTTGGATGGCTGAGGTCAGTGACAGGAACGAGGGTGGGTGCGCGCACGCTGCGCCGTTCGCGGCGTGGGCCCGGATCGTGCCGCAGGATACAAGTTTCGGCCGGGCATCCCTCGAAGGCGCCACGGCGTCCCGGCAGTGGAGTACCGCAGGTTCTTCAGCTCGCCACGCGCAGCCCTGCCCCGTCAAGGAAGTTGCGCAGCAGGTCATGCCCATGCCGGGTCAGGATCGATTCGGGGTGGAACTGCACCCCCTCGATCGGCAGTTCGCGATGGCGCAGGCCCATGATCTCGTCGATCGTCCCATCCGGACGCTCGGTCCACGCCGAAACTTCCAGACAATCGGGCACGTCCGTCTGCGCCACCACCAGCGAATGGTAGCGCGTCGCCTCGAACGGGTTGGGCAGGCCCGCAAACACGCCACGGCCAGCGTGGTGGATGGGCGAAGTCTTGCCATGCATGATCTCGCGCGCGCGCACCACGCGGCCGCCGAATACCTGGCCGATGGCCTGGTGTCCAAGACACACGCCAAGGATCGGCAGCTCGCCGGCCAGTTCACGCAACAGGGCCAGCGACACGCCGGCCTCATCGGGCGTGCCCGGCCCCGGCGAGATCACGATCGCCTGCGGCGCCAACGCGCGGATGCCGGCCACGTCGATGGCGTCGTTGCGCAGCACCCGCACCTCCTGCCCCAACTCGCCGAAATACTGCACGAGGTTGAAGGTGAAGGAGTCGTAGTTGTCGATCATCAGCAGCATGGGGCGCTCATCATTTTGATTCCAAAGGCCCAAAGACGTCGCGAACTTCGTGGATACCCGCTTCGCTACCCACCATTTCGCGTTCTGCCCCGGACGCAAGCCGCACATTCTGCAGCACGAAGGCATCGATGTCGCATGACGAGTGCCAGCGCCGGCCAGGAAGGCTCGCACCACCTGCGACCCGACGGCCTCCAGCAGAATCGGCGGAAGTGGCTGATGCAAACGGCCAGCAACTTCAACACGCTTGCCAACGAACCACTTCCTCGCGGAGCTTCCCACTGCCAGCGACAAGTTGACCGGACAGGATCGATCCGACGCATGCACTCACCCCCGAGCCCCGGGCGGGATAGACACCTGCGAGTCGCTCGCGGCGCTGTCGTCACCTTGGTGCGGAGCGCGCCTCCTTGCCCGCGTGCCGTGCCAGCTCGCGGCTGATCGTGCTCGGCGCCCGCCGCAGCTCGTGAGCAATCTGCCGAGCGGCGAAACCGCCGTCGCGGAGGCACTGAATCTGGTAGCGTTCGTCCTGGCTCAGGTGCGCGTAGCCCATGTGTGGTTCCACTTGGCGGTGAAGCTGCACAGGCTACCGCACCTGCGCCACCTCACCGCGTGAGTGGTGCACCTCAGAATTGAATCCACGTCCACTTGCTGAGGTTCATGGTTCAAACCAGTCAATGAAGATGACGTTGGCATGTCTCGGCATGAACTCGCCGTCGAGGAACAGGACGGCGGAATTGTCGACGCCGTTGAAGAACAAATTTATCACCTGTCCATAGATGCCACACCCTGAAAATGCGGGAATGGTGAACTGATCGGCCCGCACCATCATGCCCCTGGTCTCCACCGCTCCCGCGAACTGAAGCGTCAAGGGGCCAGCCGAGCACGTACCCAAAGGCAACACGGACCCGTTCAGCTCAGCATGCAGAACGTCCAGGCGTATCAATACGTTTGTGAGCGTTACCCCAGCATGCGATGTGACCGTGGCTGTGGACGTGTTGGTCTGGACCAGTTCGTAGGTTGCCGTCAACGCACCATAAAACGGTAAATCGACACTGGTCGTTTGTTGCGGAACGACGAAGGCTCCAGGCCCCAATTCGCCACTGTCGGGGGCGAACGGCTCGGTAACAAAGGCCGCGCCGTTGCTGACAACCGCTGTATTCCCGTGAATTGTTATGCTTCCGCTCACGGGAATGGCTTCGACGCCAGTCGTGACACTGGCGGCTTCGCCGAAGCGACCTTTTGCTGCGCTGTCTGGGAAACGCGCCAAACTGCTGCCAGCAGACGCCAATGTGGCATCCAAAACGAAACCATTGCTGGCTGATTGCGCGACGACATGACCAATCATGCCGGCCAACATTCCCACAAGACCGGCGGCGACACGTTTCTTGGTCCGCTTCATGCTGCTCTCTCCATCAATGATTTCTCCGAAAGCGACGACGACCCCAAATGTCTGCAACACCCGCGGCGTATCGGCATGTACCCCGACCGGACTGCGTGACTGTTCATCTCATCCACGCTGACGCAAACGCTCGGCTTGCCATGCATACGAGAAATGTGGCATAGGCGGCACGCACGCCCATACCGGTACCGCGGATCTCGGCACACAGGCCAGCTGCCGACCTGTGTGTCTCGCATTGGTCGCCACACGGGCCCTTCCTTCAATCAAACCCGCTGGCGAAGATGCGGTCCTCGTCCAACTCGTACGCGCCGATGTCCGCTGCCGCGCCGACCACGCGGCCATACGGCGCGCCGCGCTGGTCGAAGTCCAGATCCAGCAGGTTGGTGCCCTGGTCGATTGCCGGGCTGGTGGTAGCCAGCGCATGGGTGGGCGTGAAGCCGCCGTTCCATGCCAGGGGCAGCAATTGGGGATTTTCCGCCCGCAGCATGATCGTGGTGGCATCCGGCGCGAAGCTGCCACCACCGACACGAACCGAGCCCTGAATGAGGCTGTGGTTGGCGACGATGGCAGGCGCAGCCGATGGTGCAATGCCGATGTCGGCGAGCCCGTCGCGGCCCAGGTTGCTGGCGAGGATCGAGCTTTCGATCAGCGCCGTGGGCTCTTCGGCGTTGGTGGGCTCGCGCATGAACAGGAGTCCGCCGGAATCGCTGTTCAGGGATTTATTGTTGGCAATCGTGCTGTTGTAGAGCTCGAGCCTGACCGGAACCACGCCCTCGCTGAGGAGCATCATGGCGCCGCCACCTTCGTTGACGGGGCCGATGACCTGGTTGCCGGAAACGGTGGTGTTGACCAGCCTGGCCAGCACGGACTCGATGAACAGGCCGCCGGCGCGGCCCTTGGACAGGGTATCGACGGTATTGTCGGCGATGGTGCTGTCGACCAGGGTGAAGGTGACGCCGGCCGCGTCCGCGCCGACCTGGTCGGAGGCTGCGCCCACGTGCACCCCGCCGCCGAAACCGAACAGCCCAGTGACCCGATTGCCCGAAATCAGCGTACGCTCGATGCGGTGGTCGGCGGGCGACCAGCTCGCGATCATCAGGCCGCCGCCACGCGCCTCCGTATTGCCGCCGACGATCCGGTTGTCGACAATCTTGCTGCCGGTGATGGTGACCACTTCTTCAAACGCGGTCAGGCCACCGCCCTGGGGTGAATCCTCACTGACAACCTCGTTGTCGCCGATCACGCTGTCGGTGATCGTGAACGTACCAGGCCGGCTGTTGTAGATGTCACCGATACCATAGAGGCCACCGCCAAAGGCGCCGATGCCATCGGCGCTGTTTCCGGAAATCGTGCTGCGCACGACTTCCATGTCTCCGTAAAAGCTGGCGACGCCGCCACCGCCGCACAGGACGCCGTGCGAGTGATTGCCGCTGACGGTGCTGTCGATCAGGGTTGCGCTGCCGAAGACGACGGCAGCGCCGCCGCCGATGCCGCCGTATCCGTAGTAGTAATCCGCATTCTCGACAAAGGTCTGGTTGCCGCTGATGGTGCTGCGCTCCAAGCGCAGGGCGGCGCCCTGCACGCGCACGGCGCCGCCCTGGTCGACGAGATTGCAGCCGCCAGTCAGCGTCAGGTCCCGCAGGGTCAGGTCGGCGCTGGCGTCGAGCAGGCGGAACGCGTTGGTCGCGGTCGGCGAACAGGCGTGGTCGCCGCTGTCGTCGCGGCTGATGCGGCGGTTGGCGCCACTGCCTGCGATGGTCAGCGCGTCGGTGATTTCCGGAAGCGCAGCGCCGAGCACGATGTCGGCGCTGACGGCGATGGTATCGGCGCCGGGATTCGCGTTGGCGTCGTTGATCGCCTGGATCAGCTCGGCCTCGTTGCCGGCGTTGAACGTACCCGCCATGGCGGGCGTGGCCGCACCCAGCGCGAGGGCGATGGCGCTCACCAACACGCGTGCCTGGATTCTTGCCGCTGCGCATGATCTGGCACTGTGCGCAAGGGCGATTCTGGTTCCCCGATTGGTGTGCATGGTATTGCTCCCGGATGGCCGACGCGCCGCGCGCGCCCATGCGCACGCCGCCGTCACAGTTTCATCTGGGATTTGCGCGGGCCAGGTTACAGGCGTTGCGAATCAGCCGCCGATGCCAAGACCAACGATGCATCGGCGTGAACACGCTCACTGCCTGATTCGGGCGCGCTCCGGATGGGTTCGCGCAGTGCCGGGGAAAGTTGCGAGGCAATCTTCGCGCGCTGCTGCGCCACCTGTGCTTCGGAGTCCGCGCGCATTGCCTGGAAGCGCACATCGCGCTGGAAGGGCAGGAATTCGAGTGCGTCGCGGTTGCCGTTGTTGACGGTCAGGCCAAGTGCAAAGGCCCGCTCAAGCGTGGCGTAGGCCGCCACGGTTTCGCCGGCCAGACGCTGCACGGCGGCCATGCGCAGCCACACCCGCGGATGTTCGTTGCCACCATCCAGGGCCGCCTGCAGGCTCTGCCTGGCGCCTGCCAACAACGGCTGCAGCTCTGCCTCGCGCCCCAACTGGGCCAGCACGATGGCTTCGCGCACCATCGGATTGTTGGCGCTGGATGACTCGGGCGTGTCTGCGTACTTTTGCCGTTCCGCGATCACTGACGCCAGCGCTGCGGCGAAATCGCCCTGTCTGGCCGCGCAGTCCTGGAGCAGGCCGGGAGCCGAGAAGTACCAGCCGCCGTTTTCCGCAGGAACGCCGGCGACCAGTTCGCGACATTTCGCGGCGTCCTGGCGGTACCACGCGATTTCCGCCTCCAGCATCGTGCGCACCAGCGCCGAGGGTTGCCGCGCCATGGCCATGCGCATCAGACGTTCGCCGGCATCGCTTTCTCCGACGGTGAGCAGCAGATGGGCGATTCCAGTGCGAATGCGCTGGTCATCCGGCGCAAACGGTTCGTCATCCCGAAAGGTGCGGAAGCTGTCCTCGAAGCGGCCGGTGAGGTAGTACACATCAGCCAGTTCGGTATCCACCCACAAGCTGCCCAGGGTGCGCGATTGCTCATGCGCGGTGAGCGCGCGCGCAAGCCAGCCCTTGCGAAAGTACGCCAACCCAAGCATCCGTTGCGCGAGTCCCAGGGCGGGATCCATGCGCTGGGCGCGCGCCGCCTCCTCGATGGCCGAATCGACCCAGAACGCGGCGCCGCCGTGATTCAGGTAGGCATAGGCGAGCCAGGCATGTGCGAGCGCCGAATCCGGCGCTTCCTGGACGGCGTCCTTGAGCGCCGCGATCGCGTTGAGGTTGGTTCCCTCAACTGGGTATCGCAGCCACCCAATCGCGCGCAACAGGGATGCCAGCGCGCTGCGAGGCAGGGCGGCCTCCGCCACCGCGTGCTCGCGCCGCTCGTGCAATGCCCTGGCAAGGTCCCGTGCGACACCGGGTACGTCTTCACTCCTGAAGCGAGTCTGGAACAGGCGTTCCTCGCGCAGATCGTCGAACGCAACGGCCCTGAATCCCTGCTCGTCGGGCAGCCTTACGACGATGACGAACAGGAATGCACCGAGCGTGGCGTCGATGTCATGCGGAGACTTGGCAGCGGCCGCGATCGTCAATGTCGCGTCGAAGGGCAGCAGGCGCAATGGCGCTTGCAGCTCCAGATGCGCGGCCAGTTGCCGTGCCGTCTCGCGTTCGCCCGGCGTGGCCACGTCCAGCCCGTTCGGAAGCACCGCCACGCTGCGGGCGGCGAGTGCCGGATCGGGCGTTGGAATCGGCTCGCGCAGCAGTTGCCAGGTCATGACCAGTGCCAGGCCAAGCACAAGCACCACACCGGTTGCGAGTCCGGCGCGGCGCCGGCGTGAGGGCAGCGCAAGTTTCATCCCGCGCAGGCGCGCCAACAGCGGTGGGCGCGCTCCCGCAACCCAGGCCTCCAACGCGTCGGCGAGCGCCAGCGCGGAGCGATAACGATCCTCGGGGCGCTTTTCCAGACAGCGCAGGCAGATTGCCTCCAGCGCCGGTGCGATCGAGGTATCGAACTCGCGCGGATGCCGCGGCTGCCGCGTTGCAACTTGCTGCAGGATCTCAAGCGGCGTCAGCTCGGCGAACGGCGCTTCGCCGCAGAGCAGTTCATAGAGGATCGCGCCGAGGCCATAAATGTCGACGGCCGCGGTCAACTGCGCAGCCGGCCGGGTAAGCACCTCGGGCGCGACGTAGCGCGGTGTGCCGATGACCGCGTCGAGACCGGTCAGGGTACTGTCGACCTGCAGACGGCGCGCCAGCCCGAAATCGGTGACCAGCGGATTGCCGTCACGATCGAACACGATGTTGGAGGGCTTGAGATCACGATGCAGCACGCCGCGTCGGTGTGCGTGCTCGACCGCACGTGCCACCTGCGCGAGCAGGCGCGCAATGTCCGCATGACCGCCATGCAATCTTGCTGCGCGCTCGGCGAGATTGCCGCCTTCGGCAAGTTTCATGCTGAACCAGGGTGCATCCGCATGCAGGCCAACTTCGTACACGGGCAGGATGCCGGGATGATCCAGGCTCGCCATCAACTGGGCTTCGCGTTGGAAGCGATCGCGCGCCACGCGGCTTTCCAGCCGTCCCCACAGCAGCATCTTCAGGGCCACCTCGCGCTTGAGGTCGCCCTGCCAGGCGCGATAGACGATGCCGGCGCCGCCACGCGCGATCTCGCCGAGCAGCTGGTAGCCGCCGATCCGACGCGGAGCCTGCCGCCCGGCTTCATCCGCATCAGCGAAGACGTCCGCCCCCGTGTCGTCCTCGGGTTCCAACGCTGCGGCCAGCAGGCAGCGCGGGCACAGGCCGCCCGCTTGCGCGCCGCCACAACGAGGACAACGGCCGGCCGGCGCGGGAGCGCCTGTGTTCACGTCGACGCAGGCCCGGTGGACAGCACATCGCGCAGATGCGCAAGCTCCGCTTCCACCTCGTCGGCCGCCGCCACGGTGCAAGCGACTTCACGGCGCAACACGTCGCGAAAGCGCCGTCGCAACCGGTGCACCGCGGTCTTTACGGCGCCCTCACTGCGGCCCAGGCGCCGCGCGAGCTCCACGTATGTCGGCACGCCAGCGCCCGGATCGAGGCATGCGCGCAGCGCATCGAACAGTTCGCCGTCGCCCTCACGCACGTGTTGCTCGCGCAGCGTACCAACGGCGTTGTCGATCAGGGTACGCGCCCACTCCCGATCGAACTGCAGGTCGAGCGACAGCGCGCTCTCATCGGTGACGGGCAGCAGGGACTCCATCGTGGCGGCATCGAAGGGAACGAAGTGACAGTCACTGCCACGCTTGAGCGCGCGCTCGCGTTCGCTTTCGCTGCCGAGGAAGCGGCGCAGCGCGCCGAGCATGAAATTGCGAAAGCGCCCGCGCTCGCGCTCGGCGCGTGCAACCGTTCCCTGTTCAATCAGGTGCAGGAAGAACCCCTGCACCAGATCCTCCGCCTCCGCTGATGCAAAGCCCTGGCGGCGCAGACTTGCATAGATCGGCATCCAGTAGCGGACGCAAAGCTCGGCAAGCGCGTCACCCGCGCCGCTTCCGGTAGCAACCACCAGTCCCCAGCTGGTTTCTGGGAACCGGGCCGTTCGATCATGGCCGTACGTCACGATGGCATTCGGCTGCGCATTCCGTGCGGGACACGCGGATTCAGTGGCCTTGGTTCATCCACAATCGGACAGCCCCCGGGCTCCGCCCTCAAGGTAAGCGAGGTCTGACGAAGTGTACCCATGGCTCGCGCACGGGTCGACGGCAATGCATTTCCTTGCGTGACGCTGTGCCGGCATGGTTGCAGGTCCACCGGCTCATCGGTGGGCCATCTCCCAGGATATGCCCCGGCGACCGCTGTTTGCCGATCTGCGTGGCTGCACCGCGGCGGCAGTGGTCGGTGCATTTCGAGATCCACTCCAATGCGGGCGCGGTGGGCTCGGCGCGCAAGCCGACGATTTTGGCAGCCAAAGAACGCTCGAAGCCCCAGATGCCGCCACCTGGCGCGCCACACTTCATGCGCCGAGGACGTAGCGGCCATCCACGCCCGCGCCTGAGCCTGAGCCTGGCCATGAACTGCCCCGGCGTCTCCGGAAGCTGTCGGGTGCGAGACAGGCCGTCAAGCAAGGGTTCGGAAAGCGCCGCGCCGGGCCGTCGCGCATGATCCCTGCCTGGCGCAGGCAGGGCGTGCGCGGCCGCGGCGACGCCGCACAGGGCGCGCTCGGTCGTTCCCACGCCGCGAGGACACTGTGGCACGTTCACAAGCCGCCGGCCGCCTGCGCCACCGCGCGGAACAGCGCGCGGCCCTTGTTCATGGTTTCCTCCCACTCCCTGGCCGGGTCGGAATCGAAGACGATGCCGGCGCCGGCCTGGACATGCAGGCGTCCATCCTGGATGACCGCGGTGCGGATGGCGATGGCGGTGTCGGCGTCGCCGTTCCAGGCGATGTAACCGATCGCGCCGGCGTAGATGTTGCGCTTGTGCGGTTCCAGCTGCTGGATCAGTTCGATGGCACGGATCTTTGGCGCACCACTGACCGTGCCCGCCGGAAAGGTCGCCTTGAGGACATCCATGTAGGACAGGCCGGGGCGCAGGTCGCCCTCGACCTGGCTGACGATGTGCATGACGTGCGAGTAGCGCTCGACGGCGAAGCTCTCGGTCAGCTCGACGCTGCCTGTCTTGCTGACCCGGCCGATGTCGTTGCGGCCCAGGTCGATCAGCATCAGGTGCTCGGCGCGCTCCTTCTCGTCGGCCAGCAGCTCGGCTTCCAGCGCGGCATCTTCCTCGGGCGTCCTGCCACGCGGGCGCGTGCCGGCGATCGGTCGCACCACGACGCGCCCGGCCTTGAGGCGCACCAGGATCTCCGGCGAGGAACCGACGATCTGGGTCGCGCCCAGATCGACGAAGTACATGTACGGCGAGGGATTGAGCGCGCGCAGGGCGCGATAGACATCCACCGGCCGCGCGCTGAAGGGCACCGACAGCCGCTGCGACGGCACGACCTGGAAGATGTCGCCGGCGCGGATATGGTCCTTGGCGCGCTCGACCATCGCCTCGAAGGCCTCGCGCGTGAAGCTGGAACGGAAATCGGCTTCCTCCAGCGCGCGCGGATCGAGCACGTCCGGATAACCGGAGCCGGAGTGGCGCAGGCGGAACACCAGTTCGTCCAGCCGCCGACAGGCACGTGCGTAGGCCTGCGGCTGGTCAGGATCGGCATGCACGATGAGATACAGGCGGCCCTTGCGATTGTCGAAGACCGCCACCTCCTCGGACAGCATCAGCAGCGCATCGGGCGTGTCCAGCTCGTCGGGCTTGCCGGGGCGCGCCAGGCGCGGCTCGATCCAGCCGATGCTCTCGAAACCGAAGTAGCCCACCAGGCCGCCAGTGAAGGCGGGCAGCCCGTCGATTTCGGCCACCCGATATGCGGCCCGGATGGCTTCGATCTCGGCCAGCGGATCGGCGACCTCGCGCTCTTCGAGCACTTCGCCGAGTTCCTCGATCGACAGGCGATTGCCGCGCAGCGCATACACCCGCCGGCACGGCAGGCCGATGATCGAATGCCGCCCCCAGTTCTCGCCGCCCTCGACCGATTCGAAGAGATAGGCATACGGCCCGTCGGCGAGCTTCAGATACACCGACAGCGGCGTATCGAGGTCGGACAGCACCTCGCGCGCGACGGGGATGCGTGCGTAGCCTTGCGCGGCCAGTGCGTCGAATTGTTCGCGGGTGATCATGGGTCGAACCTGTTCAGGGCGCCTCGAAACCGTGCTCGAACAGCGCGTCGGCGACGACCAGCACGGCAGGATCGCGCACGATGTCGTGACTGCGGCTGCCGGCCGGCACGTCGCGCCCCCAGTAGAGTTCGACGCGTGTGGCGGAAGTTCCGACCAGCGGATGCGGCTCGACATCGTCTTCACCCGGCGTGCTGGTGACGGCCAGCGCTGGCGACCAGGTGATGCCATCCAGCGAACGGCGCACCGCGATATCGAAGCCCGGGCTGTTCTGGCGGATCCAGAACAGCGCAAAGGCGCCGTCCGGCATCACCACCGGCAGCGAATCGTGGTTGTTGCCGGTGACGGCGAAATCCCGCGCCGGTGCGCTCCAGTCATACGCGTCCGTGCTGGTCTTGACATGCATGGACAGCGCGCTGCTGCCCACCTGGTAGCTGGCCAGAAACAGGCCGTCGCGCTCGCGGAAGGCGACGCGCGGCAGCTGGCTGGCGCTGGCGATGACGGTCCGGCGAGTGTCCCAGGTCCTGCCGCCGTCGTGCGACTGGGCCATGTGGCTGCCGCTGCCCAGGTGCTGGTAGCTCATCGTCAGCGTCCCGTCGGCGTGGCGGATTACATGGGGATTGATGTCGCCGGCATCCGGCCAGCCCAGGTCGAGCGCTGCCTCGACCGTGAAGTCCCGGCCGTCGCTGCTGGTCGCGCGCCAGATGCGATAGGCATTGCCGGTGCCGCGCAGGTAGAACAGCGCATAGTCCGCCGGGCCGAGCTGCACCAGCGCTGGATGGCGCTCGTTGGCGGCGCTGGCGATGATCGGCGTCGGCGCCGTCCAGCTCGTGCCGCCATCCGTCGAGCGGGTGAGCCACAGATCGCCGGAATAGGTCGACGGATCCAGCCGCTCGAACACCACGATGCGCGCCCCATCGTCGCTCGAGCGGATCACCGCCGGCTGATAGTCCATGGCCGGCCCGCTCGTCACCGGCTCGACCGCCACTGCGATCGATGCGACCGCCACCAGTGCCACGGCAAACAGTGCGCTTGACTTCATCATCCACTCCCCTGGGGACCGCCGACGGCGGCAGGACCCGAGAATCAGGCCGCCGCAATTTCCGCCTGCATGGCAGCGATTACCGCGGCGTAATCCGCCTCGCCGAAGATGGCCGAGCCGGCCACGAAGGTGTCGGCCCCGGCGCGGGCGATCGCGCCGATGTTGTCCGGCTTGACGCCACCATCGATTTCCAGACGCACCGCTCGGCCGCTGGCATCGATGCGCGCACGCGCCTGGCGCAGCTTCTCCAGTGCCGAGGGAATGAAGGTCTGCCCGCCAAAGCCCGGGTTCACCGACATGATCAGCACGATGTCGAGCCGGTCGAGAGTGTAGTCAAGATAATCGAGGGGCGTGGCCGGATTGAACACCAGGCCCGCCTGCATGCCGCATTCATGGATCAACTGGATGGTGCGGTCGATGTGCTCGCTCGCTTCCGGATGGAAACTGACGGAAGTCGCGCCGGCATCGGCGAAGTCCGGCACGATGCGGTCCACCGGCTTGACCATCAGGTGCACGTCGATGGGCGCGCTCACGCCGTATTTGCGCAGCGCCCTGCACAGCGGCGCGCCAAAGGTGAGATTCGGCACGTAATGGTTGTCCATCACGTCGAAATGGATCCAGCCGGCGCCGGCGGCGAGCACCGCATCCACCTCCGCACCGAGGCGTGCGAAGTCGGCCGAGAGGATGGACGGGGCGATGATGCTGGCTTGCCTGGACATGGCTTTCTCCACGGTTGGTTGCCTGCCGCGCCCGGCTCGGGGCGCGGGTCGGTTCACTTGAAGCCGCGCGCTTCCTTGATGCTTTCCCACGCTGCGTTGATCTCGCCTGCACGACGCTCGGCGCGGCGCTTGAGCTCCTCAGGCACATCGCCGAGCTTGTCGGGGTGATGCTGGCTGATCAGCTTGCGGTAGGCGTGCTTGACGGTGCGTTCGTCGGCCGTGCGCGCCACGCCGAGCACGGCATAGGGGTCGAGCGGCGCCGCCGGCGTGGGCGGTGGGCGCGCGCCGCCCGGACGCGGGCCGCCCGGGCGCGGCCCGGCCGCGGTCGCTACCGGCACGTAACCCTTCATGGCGGCAAGCCAGACGAAGGTCTGCTCGCTGACCCCGAGCGCGGCACACAGCTGGCGCACCAGTGCCGCCTTGGCGGGCGATGGCGGGCCCTCGGCATAGATGAGGTCGAGCAGCGGATCGAGCACGACCATGGCGCGGTCACCCCGCCCGCGGCACCAGGCACGCAGTTCCGCGACCGTGCCTGCGACATCGAAGCCGGCCTGCTTGCCGGCGGTAAAGCGCTCGACCGCAACGCGGCGCTGCTCGGGATTCAGGCGCAGGCGTTCCATCAGCGCTTCGGCAGCGGCGATCTCGCGCTCGGAAACGCGGCCATCGGACTTGGCCAGCGCGCCGGCGAAGGCAAAGACCGGCTCGATGTAGCCGGCGCCCAGCGACGGTGCGCGCAGGCGGGCGACGTAGCGGTCGTAGAAGTGGCCGATCAGCAGGCCCACGCCGAAGCCGAGCCAGCCGTGGATCAGGGCCACGCCAAGAAAGGCGCCGATGAGTTTGCCGATCATGCCTGTGAGGCTGCGTCAGCCGCCGGAGGGCGCGGCGCGGCCAAAGAACGGATTGGATGCAGGCACATGACAGGGCTTTGGATGAGGAACGGCGATTCTAGCAAGTGCGCGGCGCGCGCCCGCACGGCACTACAATCAGCGGTCACTTCCAGCGGGAACGTGCCGTGCCCACCGTCCTTTCCGAATCCAGCCTGCCGCAGCTGCCGCTCCTGCACCGCGGCAAGGTGCGCGACGTCTACGCGCTTGGCACGGATGAGCTGCTGATCGTCGCCAGCGACCGCCTGAGCGCCTTCGACGTGGTCCTGCCCGATCCGATTCCGGGCAAGGGCGAGATGCTGACCCAGATCTCGAACTTCTGGTTCGCACGCACCGCGCACCTCATGCAGAACCACCTGACCGGCCGCGAGGTGGCCTCGGTACTGCCGCCGGGCACCGACACCGCGCTCTACGTCAGGCGCAGCGTGGTGGCCCGGCGCCTCACGCCGGTGCCGGTGGAGGCCATTGCCCGCGGCTACCTGATCGGCTCGGGCTGGAAGGACTACCAGGCCAGCGGCCGTTTGTGCGGCATCCCGCTGCCGGCCGGACTGCGCCAGGCCGAACGCCTGCCCGAACCGATCTTCACGCCCTCGACCAAGGCGGCCGCCGGTCAGCACGACGAGAACATCGGCTTCGACCGGGTCGTCGCCAGCATTGGCGCGAACCTCGCCGAACAGGTCCGCGCGGCGACGCTGGCCCTCTACCGCCACGCGGCCGCCTATGCCGCCGAACGCGGCATCCTGATCGCCGACACCAAGTTCGAGTTCGGCACCGATGCGAACGGCCAACTGTACGTCATGGATGAAATGCTGACGCCCGACTCCTCGCGCTTCTGGCCGGCGGACCAGTACCAGGTGGGCAGCAGTCCGCCAAGCTACGACAAGCAATACGTGCGTGACTACCTGGAAACCCTGGACTGGAACAAGCGCGCGCCCGGCCCGGCGCTGCCGCGCAGCGTCATCGAAGGCACCGCCGCCCGCTACGCCGAGGCGCTGCAGCGCCTCGCCGGGATCGTGCTCGACTGAGCGCGCGGCGCGACGGCCGACGCACCCGGTCGAGCCGCAACGTACCTATCGCAGGGCGCCTGGCGCGCCCGCTGCAGTGCCTGCAACGGCGCGCCTGGGGCACGTGCGGGCCAAGCGTGACCGCATGATCCACAAACACGAGGGGCGCCGTTGCGGGCGCCCCTCGTGCAGCTTTCAGGAGGATACGAATGGGCCGGTCACGGCACCTGTGGCGGCTGCTGCAGCACGGCCGGATTGGCGACCTGCACTGCCGTGCCGCGGCTCAGCAGCAGGCTGGCCATTTCGACCTGCATTTCCAGCGTCACGGCGACACTGGCGCTCGGATCGAGCAGCGAACCATGCGTGCCGGCAAGGAAGCGCGTCGCCCCGCGGATGCCTTCGGCATTCTGCGTCGTCTGCGAAATCGGCGCCAGGCCGAGTGCGGCAATCAGCGGCTCGGTGCCTGACAGCGGCGCGCCCGGTACGCGGTTCGGGATCACCTGGTCGGGCAGGTTGTCACCACCGCCGATGACTTCCTGGACCAGCAGGCGCTTGCTCGCCAGCAGGGCGCTGTTGCCCGCGTAGTTGATCGGATCGCCCGAATCGATGATGGTCTGGGTGGCCATGAAATACGCGTCATAGGCCGGCGTCCCCGGCTCCAGGCCCGCCTGTGCGAGGCCGGCACGGATCACCGGGCCGAAGGTCGGCGAAGCCTCCAGCATGCGTGCGATGCCGCCGCCGGGCACGTTGAGCAGGGCGGTCTGCACGCTGGGATCGACCGCCATGAACACACCACCGACGATGCCGCCGAGCGACTGTCCCGTATAGCTGACGCGCGCGCCGTCGAAACGCGCGGCACCGGCCTTCATCGCGCCGATGCTGTGTGCAAGCACCATGAGGTCGGCCACGCTCTCGCGCAGGTTGTCGCGCGAGGTGAGCAGGCTGGTCAGGTTGATGAAGTACGCACCCGACGGATCCGGCTTGCCGTCCGGACCCGGCGCGCCGCTGGCATTGTCCTGCAGGTCCAGGTCGAAGGTGCGCTCGCTCACGCCCAGCGCCGCCAGCGGCGTGTTGCCGACGTAGAACGGATTGGTCGTGTCGGTGACGCCGTGCAGCGGCAGGTCCATGGCGATGACGGCAAAGCCCTGCGCGGCGAGCGTGCCGGCCACGGCGAACGCATCGGTACGGTTGCGCGTGATGCCGTGCTGGAAGATCACCACCGGCCAGCCGGAGGCCGGCATGGTCTTGCCCGAAGCGGCGTTGGGAATGGTGACCAGCAGCGGCACCTTCTGCGTGGAGGTCGCCACCGGCAGCGGATTGGCAAAGGTGATGTTGGTGGAGTTCGGATCCAGGCCGGCCTGGTCGAACGGTGGCATGTAGGCCCCCGGGGCCGCCTTCCAGAAGCCGGTCAGCGGCGCCAGCGGATGGGTCTGGGTCGGCGCCGACAGGTAGTAGGGCAGCGCGACCATGCCGATGTAGATGTCCGCCACCGGCGGCAGGCCCATGCCAAGGTCGCCCAGGGTCATGCCGGTCGGGGCGATCACGCTTGGAGCCGGGTCGGACTGCGCAGTCACGCCCTGCAGGACCTGCAGGGTCGGGGTGATGCCCTGCGTGGTCGCGACCCAGGACATGATGATCGAACTCTTGGCCACGCCGGCCGCCGCAGCGGCGGCTTCCTGCGAATTGACCAGCTGGCGCAGCGGCTCCAGCGCGCAGGCGGAGCTGGCCGGAAGGGCCGGGATGGTCGAGGCGCCATTCGCACACAGCGGGTTCGGACGTTCGGCCAGCAGGTAGGGCAGCGAAGCGCGCACCGGACGTCCGTTCACATCGGCGATGCCGTTGGTGGCGACCGCCATGTACGAGGTGAGCTGGCGCAAGGGCCTGGTCGGCACGATGGCCACCGTGCGCCCGCTGGTGTCCGAAGGCGCCAGGGCGACGACGAATTCCTGCGGCGAGGCGAGTTCGCGCACCACGCCGGTGACGCCGCCGCCGGGACCGGTCAGGGTGACCTCGAACAGGCGCAGCGAGGTGCCGCCCTTGAGCGTGGCCGGGTTGAGCGGCTGGGAGAAGGTCAGTGACCAGGGCGCGACCGTGCTGAACCCGTCCTGGGTGTTCATGGCGACCTTCGGATCGGAATAATCCGTCGGGTCCTCCACCGGGATGTTGAGGGTCAGGTCACGCGTTCCCGAGAGCAACAGGTTGTTCGGGAATGGCACCACGCCATTGCTCGGGTCGAAACCGGCAACGGTACGAATTGGAACGGGTGCGGTGTAGTCGTAGGCGTGGGCCACGGACACGCCGCATACGGCGAGGATGGAAGCGGCAATGGCCGCCGTGCTGAACCGTCGAGCCTGCATGAGTTGCCCCTCTGGATGGCGCCCGGAATCCGGTTTCCGGAATCGCAGGGCATCTTAGGTCGTCCCGCTGCACCATGGCAACGCTGCACTGCGGCGAAAACCACCCACCCGCGGCATCCGGCACCTCAATCGCGTGGCCAATGGGCCGGATCGGGCACGAATGGGCGCGGTGCCCAGCCGAAATCCTCCACCGCCTGCGCATGGTCGGCCACCAGGTCCGTGGTCAAGCGTGCGATCGCGGCCGCACCGGCGCGCGGCAGGCCCAGGCGTTCGCCCACGCGGGCCAGGCCGCCCAGCGCGGCCAGCGGCACCGGCACCGCCAAGGTGCGCCGCGGCAGGGCCAGACGCAGGCGTTCGAGCATGCTGGCGAAGGCCAGGCGCTCGCCGCCACCCAGCGCATAGGTGCGACCGATGCTGCGCGGCGCACCCAGCACCGCCAGGCAGGCCGCGGCGAGGTCGTCGGCATGCACCGGCTGGCGCAGGCCGGTGGCGCCATGCAGGCGCGGGAACACCCGCCAGCGCAGGGCGAAACGCGCAATCGGGGCGAGACTGCGATCGCTGCCGGCGCCGTAGATCAGGGTGGGACGGAACACGGTCAATGCGCAGCCGCGTGCCGCCGCCGCGGCCGCCAGTTGCGCCTCGGCCGCGGCCAACCGCAGCGCCAGGTCGCGTTCGGCCGGGTCGCTGGAGACGCGCTTGCTGTCGATGCTCATCGAACCGATGGCCACGATGCGCGCCGGCCGCACTGCGTCCGCGCCTGCGAACCATTGGGCGAAGGCATCCAGCGGGCCGAGGCTGAACACCTGTTCCACCGCCGGCAGCGCCGGCATGGATCCGTGCAGGTCGGCCACCAGCCAGCGCAGGCCGGCACGCAATGCCCGCGGCTGCCGGCTCACCGCCAGCACATCGATCCCGGCCCCGCCCAGGCGCGGCAGCAGGAAGCGACCGATCGCGCCGCTCGCGCCGAACACCAGGCACACCGGCATGGCGCCTCAGTCCGCGTGCTGCGGCTCGTCCGCCGACTCGCGCAGACGGCTCTCCAGTTGCGCCAGGCGAGCCGCACCGGCATCCGGGGTGGCGGCGTGCACGGGATGGGCAAGCAGCGCCGTACGTGCCTCGAACAGCGCCCGCCGTGCGCCCTCGACATGGCTCACCAATTCGTCGAGCCCCTTCTTGTCGGCACCGAAGATGAGTTCCACCGGCTGCAGGCAATACTGCACGGCCGCATCGAAGCGCTGCACGTGCGCGCGGTAGTCATCCACGCCCGCACCGACTTCACGCAACTGCCCGCGCACCGCGGCCACCCCTTCCCGCAGCGGCTCGGCGATCCGCTGGAACGCTTCGTGCGGATCGACCCAGCCGGCCTGGGCGGCCAGCTGCGTCTGCATTTCGTCGAAACGGTTCTCCACCTCCATCCGCGCGCACAGCAATTCGCTGGCGCGGCCCCGCTCGGCGCGCAATTGCCGCCACAGCCACAGGGCCACCGCCAGCGCGACGAGCGCGAGCGGCCAACCCAGCCAGACCAGCCAGTGCATGGGACTTCTCCCGCGTGGAGACAGGGCGATGATCGCACAGCAGGCGGGGCAGGTCGCAAGCCGGCGCCGCTGGCACGTCGCCTCGGTTAAAGTAGCGGCATGTATCTGGAGTATTACGGCCTCCGCGAGGCGCCCTTCTCGATCACGCCCGATCCGCGTTACGTGTTCCTTTCGGATCGGCACCGGGACGCGCTTGCGCACCTGCTCTACGGCATCGGCAAGGGCGGTGGCGGCGGCTTCGTGCAGCTCACCGGCGAGGTCGGCACCGGCAAGACGACCCTGTGCCGCCTGCTGCTCGAGCAATTGCCGGAGAACACGCGCGTCGCGCTGGTACTGAATCCGACGCTCTCGCCGGTGGAACTGGTGGAAGCGGTCTGCGAAGAGCTCAAGCTTCCCATCGACGGCCGGCGGGGCAGCCTCAAGGCACTCACCGATACGTTGAACGCCTTCCTGCTGGATGCCTACGCGCAGGGCCTGCGCGTGGTGCTGATCGTGGACGAAGCGCAGAACCTGTCCATCGAAGCGCTGGAACAGATCCGCCTGCTGACCAACCTGGAAACGCCGACCCAGAAGCTCCTGCAGATCATCCTGCTTGGCCAGCCCGAACTGCGCGACCAGCTGGAGCGACCGGAACTGCGCCAGCTCGCCCAGCGCATCACCGCGCGCTACCACCTGACGCCGCTCGACAGCGCCGAGGCGGAAAGCTATGTGCGCCACCGCATGGCGGTGGCGGGCGCCGCGCGCATGCCGTTCACGCGGCTGGGCCTGAAGGCGCTCTACCAGCGCTCGGGCGGCATCCCGCGCCTCATCAACATCGTCGCCGACCGGGCGCTGATGGCCGGCTATGCACGTGAACAGGGCAGCATCGGCGAACGCCTGGTCAATCGCGCAGCCGACGAGACGCTGCCCGGCAACGCGCGCTACTGGCTGCGCCGGCATGGCCGCTGGATGGCCGCGGCGGCCACGGTGCTGCTCGCCGCCGGTGTCGTGTTCGGCTGGCAGCGCTGGCAGGAGGTGCCGCCCACACCGCCCCCGGCGCCGGCACCGCAGGCGCCGGATGCGGCCGCGGCGGCATTGGCTGCGCAGATCGCGACCGCGCCGGATACCGAGCTGGGTGCGTACGGCGAGTTGCTGGCACGCTGGCAGGTCGATGCGGGCGAAGTGTCCGTGCGCACCGCCAGCCGCTGCCCCGCCATCATCGCGCCCGGCGTTGCCTGCCTGCGCGGCAAGGCCACGCTGCCCCAGCTCGCACGCTTCGATCGCCCGCTGATCCTGCTGCTTGGCCCGCCCGGGCAGCCGGTCTTCGCCGTGCTGCAGGGCGTGGGGGAACGCAAGGTGCGACTGGATGTCGCAGGTGAGCGCCACGAGATCGCCCGCGCGGACCTGGCGCATTTCTGGCAGGGCGAGTTCGTCGCGTTGTGGCGCCAGCCCGCCGATATCCCGGCCACGCTGGCCCTGGGCGCCATGGGGCCGGCGGTGGCCTGGGTCAACGCCCGCCTGAAGACCTTCGACGGCGTGGAGGCCACCACGCCCGAGGTGTTCGGCCCGGCGCTGGAAGCGCGTGTGCGCGCGCTGCAGCAAGCCTTCGGCATCCGCGCCGACGGCATCATCGGGTCGGAAACCCTGTTTGCCCTCTCGGCGCTGGACGATGCGGGTCCGCATCTGGCCAGAACCGTGCAATGACGCGGTGCCCGCGCACCCTCGGACCCACCGCCGTGGACAGCGTGGCGTGATCGCCAACGGAAACCAAGCATGTCGCTGATACTCGAAGCCCTGAGGAAATCCGAACAGCAGCGCCGCCTCGGCGAGGCGCCGACGCTCGGCTCGCCGCCGCCGCTGATGCGGCGCCGGCGCAGCGTCCTGCCGTGGTTGGCGGCACTCATCGTCGTCGCCGTCGGCGTGGGCTGGTGGCTGTCGCGCGGACCCGCCTCAGCCCCGCCGCCCGCCCCGGCGGTGGCCCTCGCCGCCGACGACCAGGCCGACCACCGCCCGGCACAGCCCGCACCGCCGGCGCGCGCCCGACCGGGCACACAGAAACCGCTGCCGAGCCCCCCGGCCGATGCGTCGGATGCCGGCCTGGAAAGCGACATCAAGCTGATCGATCCCGGCAACCAGGCCGATCGTCCCGGCGCGGTCCTGCCGCAGACCGCGCCGACGGAACTTACGCGCGGGCCGCGCAGTCGCCCCGTACCTGAAGGGCCGTCGGCCACCACGCCAGCCAGCAGCGCACAACCGAATGCGCGCACCAGGGAACCTGCACCCGCGACGCGCGAACCCGTTGCGCCGCCGGCAACGCCCGACCAGGCCCAACCCGCCGCGACACCATCGCCGGCCCAAGCCGCACCGGCTGCATCGCCTGCCGCCCCGGCGCGGCCGGCACCTGCGCCCAGCCCAGCCACACCGGCACTGCCCACGCTGTGGGAACTGCCTTATGCGGTGCGCAAGGACATCCCGCCCATCGTCCTCACCCTGCACGTCTATGCCAGCGACCCTGCGGCGCGCTTCGTGGTGATCGACGGCGAGCGTCATGCGGAAGGCGACACCATCGTCGATGACCTGATCCTGCGCGAAATCCGTCCCGAGGGCGTGGTGCTGGAGTTCCACGGCCAGCGCTTCACCTGGCCGCGCGATGGGCGCTGAGGCCGGTCTTGTTCGTCAACCTGCCCAGCCGGCGCAAGCCGCAACCGCCGTGGGCAACGATGCTCATCGTCGCCGCATGCATGCTGGCGTTCCTGTGGTTGAGCAGCCTGCCGGCGGCCGAACGCCTGGGCGTGCTGACACGCTGGGGCACCGTGCCTTCGGCCGTGCTCGACAGCCACGTGCCGTGGGGGCAGCAACTGATCGAGCTGCGCGCACTGCGCCTGGTCAGTGCCATCTTCATCCACGCCGACTGGTTGCACGTCACCGGCAACATGCTGTTCCTGATCGTCTTCGGCGTGCCGGCCGAACGCACCCTGGGCACGCGGCGCTACCTCGCCCTGTTCGTGCTCGGTGGCGCGCTGGCCAACCTGGTCGGGGCGGCCATGCTGGCTGGCACCCACGCGCCGATCGTGGGCTCCAGCGGCGCGGTTTCGACCGTGGTCGGTGCCTATCTGGCCCTGTTCCCGCGCGCGCGCCTGGGGCTGGTGCTGCCGCTGGGAGCGTTCCTGGAGTTCGTGCGCATTCCAGCACCGCTGCTGATCGGCTTCTGGGCCATGCTGCAGCTCCTGTTCACCTATATTGGCCCGGCCTTCGGCGCGATCGCCTGGTGGACGCATGTCAGCGGCTTCGCCATCGGCGTGCTGTTCGCGCTGCTGTCGCGACCGGCCATCGCACGGCGGTTGAGGAACTAGCGCCGGGCATCGGCCCGGCAGGCAGCGCCCGCGACAGCCACTGACCGCCGCTGCGCCTCGCAACCCCAACCGGCCCCACTGTCCCATGCCCAAGACCACGCTCTACAAAGTCACCTTCCTCGACCAGGGCAAGAGCATCGAACTCTATGCCCGCCGGGTCGCCTCGAGCGACCTGTGGGGCTTCATCGAGATCGGCGGCCTGGAGTTCGATCCGCCAGGCGAAGGCCGGGTGATCGATCCGACCGAGGAACGGCTGCGCGAGGAGTTTCGCGACACACGCGTACTGCACCTGCCACTGCATGCCGTGGTGCGCATAGAAGAAGTGACGCGACGCGGCACGCTGGCGATCCGCGATGCCGGCAGCGGGGAAAAGATCACGCCCTTCCCGCTGCCGCCGCCGCGCGGGCGCTGAGCCGAGTGCCTAGCAAGCCCGCCGCCCGCGGCGCGGCCGGCGCGATCAACCCTGGGTGTGGCGGCTGGCGCGCAGCGCCAGCGCCTTGAGCGCGTTCAGCGCTTCGTTGAGGGCGTAATCCTGTTCCACACCGCGCGCCGGCCCCCCGGCGGCCGGTGCTTCGCCCTCGTTGCTGCCCTTGAGATGGTTGGGCAGGTCACGCTCGCCCAGCATTTGCACGGCGGGGCGTTCGCGCGGGGTGAGGGCGAGGTCGGCCAGGGTGATGTCGGGCTCGATGCCTTCCGCCTGGATGGAGGTGCCGTTCGGCGTGTAGTAGCGCGCCGTGGTCAGTTTCACGGCGTGGTCGGCATCCAGCGGCAACACGGTCTGCACCGAACCCTTGCCGAAGCTGCGCCGGCCCATCAGCAGGGCGCGGTGGTTGTCCTTGAGGGCGCCGGCCACGATCTCGGCGGCCGATGCGGTGCCATGGTCGATCAGTACCACCAGCGGCGCACCATGCAGCACGTCGCCGCCCGGCGTGGCGCTGAAGCTCATGTCCGACTCCGGCGTGCGGCCACGCGTGGTGACGATGAGCCCCCCGTCGAGGAAGGCGTTGCCGACTTCGACCGCGGCGGTGAGCAGGCCGCCGGGGTTGCTGCGCAGATCCAGCACGGCGCCGCGAAGCGGTGCCTTGTTGCCGGTCACCAGGCGCTCGACGCTGCGCCGGAGCTGATTGCCGGTATCGTCCTGGAACTGGCTGACGCGCAGGTACGCATAGCCCGGTTCGAGCAGGCGTCCGCGCGCACTGGCGACACGGATCACCCCGCGCGTGACGGTGATGTCCACCGGCACGCTTTCCTGCTCGTGCAGCACACCGAGCGTGATCTTGGTGCCGACCGCGCCCCGCAGGCGGGCCACCGCGCCGTCCAGGTCGTCCGCCTGCACCGGCTTGCCGTCGATGCTGACGATGATGTCGCCGGCGCGCACCCCGGCGCGCGCGGCGGGGGAATCGTCGATGGGGGCGATCACGCGCAAGGTGCCCTGCACCTGCATGACCTCGACGCCGAGGCCGTCGTAGCTGCCGGTCGTATCCTCGGCGAGTTCCTCGACCTGGTCCTTGTCCAGGTACTCGCTGTGCGGATCCAGCCCGGCCAGCAGGCCGCCGATCGCCGCCTGCATCAGGCGGTGGTCGTCCACCGGATCGACATAGGTGCGCTTGACCAGTTCGTACACGGCCGTGAAGGTGCGGATATCCTCCAGCGGGACGCCCTTGGACGCGGCTTGCGCCGGGGCCACTTCCTGCGCGGGGGCCGGGACTGCTGCGGATTCGCCCGCGGGCACGCTGGCGGGCGGCGGTTCGGCCAGCGCCCAGCTGGTGGTCGCGGCAAGGAGCAGAAACGCGAGGAAACGCGCGGACATCGAAACTACCTCTCGGGTGACAGGCGAGTGTACGCCAAGCCGGCCTCGCCCTGCTGCCTGAGACCGCGTGCCCGGACAAGGGTTCGCGCGGTGCGGAGCATCGCGCCGCTTCCGGAGGCCGGCGCCGACCTGCCTTCAGGCCGCGCTATTTCTTCAGCCATCCACGCGGGTCCGCCGGCTTGCCCTTCACGCGCAGCTCGAAATACAGACCGGCGTGCTTCTGCCCGCCGCTGGCGCCGCTGGTGGCGACGACCTCGCCGGCATCGACCCAGTCGCCCACATCCTTGAGCAGGGTTTCATTGCCGCCATACAGGCTCAGATAGCCATCGCCGTGGTCGAGGATGAGGATGAGGCCATAGCCGCGCAGCCAATCGGCGAAGGCGACCCGGCCGTGCGAAATGGCGTGCACCTGGCTGCCGGGCGCGGCCGCGATGAGGATGCCGCTGCTCTTGCGACCGGAATCGTCGGAGCTGCCGTAGGCCGTGAGAATGCGTCCGCGCAGGGGCCATTCCAGTCGCCCACGGGCAGCGGCGACCGATTCGGCACGCGTGAGCTGGGGCGGGATGTCGGCAAAGATGTCGCGCAGCTTTTCGAGCAGGCTCGTGAGCGCGGCTTCATCCTTGCCGAGCGCGGCCATGCGCGCCGCCTGGTCACCGAGCCTGGCATCCAGCTCGGCCACCAGGCGCTCGCGCTCGGCGCGGCCGGCAGCGAGCTTTTCGGCCTCGGCGCTGCGCTCGGCACGCACGCGCGCCAGTTCGGCGGTGGTGAACTGGATGGCCTGCTCGAGCACGGCCAGTTCGCGCATCGACGCGAGCAGCGCCTCGATGCGCTTGACCTGGGCGCGCTGGAAATAGCGGTGGTAGGCGAGCACGCGGGAGATGCGCGAGAAGTCGTCCAGCTGCAGGATCTGGCGCAGCTGCGCATGCTGCCCGATGGCGTAGGCCGAGCGCAGCAGTTCCCCCAGCGATTCACGCTGCGCGGCAAGTTCGGTGTGCAGCGCCTGACGGCGGGTGTCCAGTTCCGCAAGGCGCGCCGCCTCGTCATGCATGCGCGCGTCGAGTTCCTGGACCTCGCGCGCCATGGCCGCCACGGCCAGTTCCTGCGTGCGCAGGGCGGCAAACGCGTCGCCGCGCGCATCGCGCGTGTGCCGCTGGGCCTCGGCCACCGCGCGCAGTTCCGCGCGTACCGCGTCGAGCTTCTGCCTGGCCGCCTTCTCCTGCGCGGCGCGCGTGGCGGCGTCGATTTCCTGCGCGAAGCCGGGCGCGATGAACAGCGCAAGCACCGCGAACACGGCCAACCACCGGAGCATGCCCGCACGAGGCATGAAACGCGGCCGTGCCGTCAGGTCCACTCGACCAGGCTGTGCCCGGTCATTTCCGCCGGCCGCGGCAGCCCCATCAGGGCCAGCACGGTTGGCGCGAGGTCCTTGAGCGCACCGTGGCGAAGCGTCGCCGGCCGGCCAAGATAGACCAGCGGTACCGGCCCGACCGTGTGCTGGGTATGGGCCACGCCGTCCTCGGCCACCATCTGCTCGACGTTGCCGTGATCGGCGGTGACCAGCATCTCGCCGCCGGCGGCACGAATCGCCGTAGCGAGCGCACCAAGCGCCCGATCCACCGCTTCCACCGCCTTGATCGCGGCCGATTCGATGCCGGTGTGGCCAACCATGTCGGCATTGGCCAGATTGCAGACGATGAAGTCGAACGCGCCCGAGCCGATCGCCGCGACCAGGCGCTCGGTCACCTCCGGGCAGCTCATTTCCGGCTTGAGGTCATAGGTGGCCACCTTGGGACTGGGCACCAGGACGCGCTCCTCGCCCTCGAACGGCGCTTCGCGGCCACCTGAAAAGAAGAACGTGACGTGTGCATACTTCTCGGTCTCGGCGATGCGCAGCTGGCGCAGCCCCTGCGCGGCCAGGTACTCGCCGAGGCTGTTGTCGAGCGACTGCGGCGGGTAGGCGATGGCGGTGACGGGCAGGCCCTTTTCGTATTGGGTGAGGGTGACGAAGGCGGCGAGATCGAGGCGGCGCGGGCGCTGGAATCCGTTGAACTGCGCATCGACGAACGCATGCGAGAGCTGGCGCGCGCGGTCGGCACGGAAGTTCATGAACACCACCGCATCGCCGTCTTCCACGCGCGCACCGCCGGCGATGACCGTCGGCTTGACGAACTCGTCATTTTCATCGCGCGCATAGGCGGCATCGAGGCCGGCCAGCGCGTCGTCCGCCTGGAACGGCGCCTGGGCTTCGCTGATGGCACGGTAGGCAAGTTCCACGCGATCCCAGCGCTGGTCACGGTCCATCGCGTAATAGCGCCCGCTGAGGCTGGCGATGCGTGCATTGCCGGCGGCTGCGCATTTCGCGGCCAGCGCAGCGAGACTGGGTTGCGCGCTGCGCGGTGGCGTATCCCGGCCATCGAGGAACGCGTGTACGGCGACCTGGCCCACGCCACGGCGCGCGGCAAGATCGATCAAGGCATGGATGTGGCGTTCGCTGCTGTGCACGCCGCCCGGGCTGACCAGGCCGAGCACGTGCAAGGTGCCGCCGCGCTTGACCGCGTCGCAGGCACCCGTCAGGGCCGGATTGTCGAAAAAGCTGCCATCGTCGATGGCGGCATCGATGCGCGTCAGTTCCTGATACACGACCCGCCCGGCGCCGATGTTCATGTGACCGACCTCGGAATTGCCCATCTGGCCGTCCGGAAGACCGACGTGCATGCCGTGGGTTTCCACCAGCGCGTGCGGGCACTCGGCGAGCAGGCGCGTCCAGTTCGGTGTTTGGGCCAATGCGATGGCGTTGTGGGCGGTCTCGTCGCGATGGCCCCAGCCATCGAGGATGAGCAGCAGGACGGGTCGGGGTCGGGTCACGCGCAAGGATCCAGCAGGAACTCGAAGGCGGCCATGCTAGCAGCCCGACGCCGACCGCGTGGCGCAGCACATGCAACGCGGCACGGCGGCACCGGGGGCATGCAACCCGCCTGCGACTTGCGCCGGATCGAGCCGCGACGCGCAGGGCAAGACGACTCGCCCACAGCGTGCCAACGCCCTCGGAACTGGACGCATCCGCACCCTGCCATCCTTCACGGCACTGATTGGTGACAACATTCGTTATGACGTCGCTCCCGGGGGCACTCCATGAAGCTCAAGATCACCAGCATCGGCAATTCCGCCGGCGTCATCCTGCCGAAGGAGCTGCTGGCGCGCCTGCGCCTCGAAAAGGGCGATGGGCTCTACGCACTGGAAACACCCGACGGCCTGCGTCTCACCGCCTACGACCCCGAGCTGACCGCACAGATGGAAGTGGCCGAGCAGGTGATGCGCAAGCGCCGCACCCTGCTCAACAAGCTTGCCCAGCAAACCGAGCCAACCTGATCACCTTCACCTGGATCGGCAAACCACCCGCGATGGCCATCCACGACCGCCAGCTTGCCGAACCCGGCGGCGGCAGCGGCGGCGTGCGCGATGAAGCCCTGCTCGACTCGGCGCTTGCCCGAGCCCGGCAACGCCACGCCTGCGGCGACCCGCCGCCCGACCTCGCCGACCCTGCCGTGGCACGCGCCTTCGGCACAGTATCTGCGTGCCAGCGACGTCGGCTTTCCGAGCCTGGATTTGTTCATCGCCAAGGTGGCCGCACAGATCAAGGGTCCCGCCGTGTGGGACGGACTCACCGGATTCGTGTTTCGTGCCAATTACCAACTGGCGGGCGGGTTTGCCGAGTTCCTGCCACTACAGATCCAGGGTCCGGATAGCCCGATCTGGCAAGCGGCCAAAGTCGTGTTCAAGCCAGTGGTCGCCGATGCGATGATCGAGGGCTTTGCTAGGGATCTTCGAACCGAGGTCGCGCGCTTTCCACAGGATGCATATGGATTGGCGCGGTTCGTGATGGAAGACCGCGTCCGCAACCGGCCTGCGATGAACCCCCTGAAGGTGTATGCGAACTGGACCAACGCTTTTACCCCCGGCGAGTCGAAGGATTTCATGACCCACGCCGTGATCATTCCGCCTTCGGTAAAACAGCACGACCGGTTCTACCGCAGCTTGTTTGCGCTCCTGGACAAGCGGGCGTTGACGATGCCATTCCTGAGTGGCGGGGAGTTGCTAACGGGCGGCTGGCCGAGCGCGGCGTATTACCGTGAGCGGCTACTTGAGCGTGCCTGCAAATACCGCTCGCGTCATTCGCGCATGTTCCCGGGTGCGCGCCAGCACAGACCGGAGCCCTCCGCCTTCCTGTGCGAACGTCTGTTCACGGGCGATGACCGATGGCTCGATCCGCAGTTACGCAAGAAGCTGACGAGCGTGAACGCAGGCAACTACATGCATGGAAACTGCTGTTCCATTGGAAGGCGTGGCAATGGATTCACGAGGGTCGGCCTGGTTGCATGCAGTGAACCGGAAAACCGGGGTCAGGGTCGACATTTTCCGGGCCATCAGCGGCTGTTAGCCCCCCTGGAAAGTTGACAGTCCCCTGGCTTTCAGCCCACGCCGGACGCCCGCGAACGGCGTAAGCTCTCCATCGCAGTCGGGGAGCGGCCGAGCCCTGCGCCTGACTGGATTCGCCGGCCCACCCCACCGGAGGTCATCACATGCGCATCACTCACGCGATACTTTGTGCCAGCTTGGTGCTTGGGACCATCGTACCCTTCGCGGCGAACGCCGAAACCGACGCCTGCACGCTGCTGACCCCGGCCCAGGTTGCCAAGACGATCGGCGTACCGGTCGCAGCCGGTAAACACGTCACGCCCACCTTCATGAAAACCTGCACCTGGACGCCCTCCGGCGCATCGCCGGTAGCATCCGTCACGCTCTACCTCCAGCCGGCGTCCGCCTACGACGGCGGCAAGCAGATGGCCGCGGCAATGGCGGCGCACGGGGCGTCGATGACGCCGGCGTCGGTGGGCGACGATGCCTATTACTTCGTTGCAGGCGAGCAGGTCGGCCTTTTGGTCAAGAAGGGTGCTGCATCGTTCAAGGTGTCGGTTTACGCCACGATTCCGTTGGCAAGGAAGGAAGCGATGGAGCTGGAGCTCGCGCGGCAGGTGCTGGGCAAGCTCGGGTAAGGGAATGTGCCCTCGCCAGTTCGATGACCTGGATCGATACCCGATCGCCTGTGCCCCAGCGTGGTTTCCAAAACCTTGCAGGTCAACTTGCGTTTTGCAGGTGCGGCGAGGCCCGACGGCAGCTACACCTCGTATTCGGCCGGCTCTTCCTTGGCGACGACGGTGTTGTAAAGCCCGTAGCTTTGCAGGCCTTCATGGCTGTCGATGCCGGTGTAGCGCAGCGAGGCATCCTCGTAGCGGCGGAAGGCAAACACGGCTGAGTTCATCAGTTCGGTGTTGAACACGCGCAGGCGCACCAGCAGGTCGAAGTCCTGCACGGTCAGGCCGGTCACGGTCTGAAAAAGCCCCGGCTCCAGGCGCGTGATGACGTCTTCCAGCGTGTTCTCTCGGAAATCGGTCAGGTACATGAACGCCGGAATGCGCGTGGCGAACTTGATCAGCTTTTCCTGCACCAGCTTGCGCTTGGAGCGGAACTCCTTCTCTTCCTTGCTTAGCTGCTTTTTCTCCTTGTCCGTCAGGCCTTTGTCCTTTGCCTTGTCCTTGAGCTTCTTGATCTTCTCGCTCTGGTTGATGATGGTCTCGATCACGTGATCGCCCAGCGCGCGCCAGCCCTCGATGCGCTCCACGGCCGCCATGGCGTCCGGGTTGTCCAGTACCCGCTGCAGCGTGCGGTTGTCCACGTTGACCAGCAGCGCGCTTTCCCACTTGCGCGCCAAAAGCGTGGCCGAAGTGCCGGCCATGGCGATATCCAGAATGCCGCCGGCGTCGATCTGCACCATGCGCCCGTCCGCGTAAGCCAACACGGGCAGAAAGGCCACCAGGTCCTTGACGGCCTTCTCCGGATTGGGCTCGCCCGGCGACAGTTTGATGCCGTACTCCGAGAGTTGCCGCAGCGCACGCGTGGGCGCGAAGTCGAACACGAAGCAAACCGGTTTGAGGATTTCCTCGCGGTTCGGATCGTCACCCTCCGGGTTGCGAATCAGCCACGGCGACTGCACGCGGAACGCCGCCTGGAAATAGGTCTCGGGCGATTGCAGATTGCGCAGCATCAGGATGGCCGACCACTGCGGCACGGTGACGCCCGTGGTCAGCTTGCCGCAGGACAGCGTGATGGTCTTGCTGTCGAAGCCGCCGCCGATGGCGCGGCGCACCGGCGGCAGCGCGGCGAGGCCGATGCCGGCGGCAGGGCCGGCGGCGACGACGACCTCGTAATCGCGCCAAAAGGTGTTGTGGCGCTCGGCCAGCAGGTTGGCCATGGCGTGGCAGGCGGCCACATTGGGCAGGAACCAGAACGAGTGCTGCAAATACGGCAGCAGGCGCACGTCGGAGTACGGCAGCGGCGGCTTGGTGCCGGTTTTGAGGTACTGCAACGACTGCGCCGCGTAGCCGCCACGGATGATGTCCAGCCACTTCTGCACGTCGTCCTTGTGCTTGAAGCGCGCATCGGCGCCCGTACCGCTGGCCTCGAAAAAGGCGTTGAGGTCGAACTCGTCGAACTCGCCGCCGCTGGCAATGGCCAACAGTTCATCGGGCATCTGATAGGTCAACAGGCGCATCTGCGGCAGCGCGGCATACGGGTTCTTCTGCCCCGGATGCTCGCGCGCAAACGCTTCCTTGGCGCGCTGCTCGTCGGTGTAGGTCCAGTTGAAGATCTGTTCCTCGATGAACTCACCCGTGGCCAGGGCACGGAATGGCGTGCCGGACAAATACAGGTAGCCCCGCGTGGTGATGGGCAGGAAGTTCCTCTCGTCTTCCAGTGGTTCCTGCTGATCGGCAATGCGCTGCTTCTCGCGTTCGGCGTCCGCACCAGCGGACGTCACCTTCAGGCGTTGTTCCTCGCGGTCGACGCGCTCTTCGTCATCGGCGAACAGCTCCCGGGCAGATTCGCGCCAGGCGCCAAAGTGGTACTCGTCGAACACCACCAGGTCCCAGTTGATGGTGTGGATCCACTCGTTCCTGGCCTTGATGTTGCCCGTGGTGTGGTCCCTGCCCAGCAGATCCTGGAAGGAGCCAAAGTACACCAGTGGCGTGTCGTGTGGGACATCGTCCGAGTTGCCTTTCGAATGCCGTGACAGGAATTGCCAGCCATCAAAATCCACGTGCGATTCGAGATCGTGCTGCCAGGAATCTTCCACCGCCGGCTTGAACGTCACCACCAGCACGCGCTTGGCATTCATCCTCTTGGCAAGCTGGTAGGCTGCAAACGTCTTGCCGAAGCGCATCTTGGCGTTCCAAAGAAACCGCGGCGAGGCCTTGGCATTCTCGTGCCAGATGGATGCAAAGTAGTCGTAGGCCTTGCTCACCGCCTCGGCCTGCTCGGCGCGCATCGGAAAGTCTTCATGGTGCGTGCCGGTGAAGCGCTCCCCCCGGCGCAGTTCGGCCAGCGCGGTCTGCACATCCGCCACGCTGCAGCGCATCCATTCGAGCTGCGGATTGGCAAATCCCTTGGCGATGAGCGCGCCGCGCACCTCGAAGTCACTGATCAGCGAGCCATCATCGCGCACCGCAGGCTCGTCCAGTTCGATGCGGTAGTTCTCGATGGCCGCCGTGCGCAACTGCTCGGCCACGCGCCGCTTCACGTCACGCGTGGTCTGGCCGACTTTGAGGAAACCCTTGTGTGCCGCGTCGTCGATGCCGTAGGCATAGATGCGTGGCTGCGCCGTGGGTTTGGGCGCAAGGATTTCGCTGATGGTGGGCTCATTCATCGGATTCGCCCATCGGACGAATCATGCTTTCGATGTATCCAATTTCGGCCTTGGTGATGCCGTACTTCTTGTAGAGCAGATCGTCCGTCCACACCCTGTTCCAGGTCTGCTGCGGTACCCAGGTGTAGGTTGATCGCAGGGCGTCTTGAGTAATCTTCCGCAACGACACCAGAAAACGAAACAGTCGAGTCCGGTAGTAGCTGGCGAAGCTCTGCGCAGCCCTTTCCGATTGGAACGGCGCGACCACGAGATACGACTGCGTACAGGCTGATGGGGGTGCTGCGACGATTTCCTTGCCGAGAATTTGGTGCGGAAAGGCCTCACCAGCCCCATACGCCTTTGGCACCAGAACTTTCCAAAAATCGATGGCACCTGCGTTCTTGCGAATATCCCCACGTTTCATGTATCCGACGGTGCGCTTGCCCTTCTCGATCAAATGAAGCGTGACCTTGCCGTTCCCATTTTGTTTGGCCCAGCCCTCGAAATTGGTCGCGATACCGAAGGGCGTGTCGCCGGACACAAGGTCCAGCACCGGCGGCTCTTTTTTGGCAAGAACCTTTCGGAGTATTGCCAGCGCGCGCTCATCACGAACGAAAACATCGAACTCGCCCAGTTGCCGGTCGCGCTGAATGTGCTCTGCGCCTCCAACCATGCGAGTGACGTCGCATGTTCCGCTGTGCGATGCATCCCAGAGAAAATAGCAAATACCGCCCTTGATCTGAACCCCGGGAAATGCTTCGCCAGAGTCAGGAAAGTCCGTAAGGCTTCGGATGTGTCCCCCGTCCAGCATCTTCGTCCTGAAGTCATCGAGCCCACGCCCACCGGCCATCCAGCGGGAAGGTGTAACGAAAACCGCATATCGCGATCCGAGGCCAAGCGCCTGCTGCACGAACAACTGGTAGATTGAGGAATCGCTTGAACCGCCGGCGCCTCCTCGCATCTGATACGGCGGATTGCCGATAATGACGTCGAATTGCATCTTGTCTCCAAAAATCTCGGTTACCCGGGCCTTGATGTCATCTGCGTGGATAAATGCGTAGGCATGGCTCTCAAGACCAGCCTCGCGTTCAAAAATTGCTCGCGGTGCACCGCAATATCGGCACTTGGTGCCTTCCCACTGATGCTCAGTGCGTTCGAACCAGATGTTGCCCGCCTCGGTATCGAAGTGCGCGATCGAGTGCTCGCCGTTGGCATGCTTGGAGCAGTACACGCTGCGCCGCGCCAGCATGGCCGTGAGCTGGGTGATGCCGATGCCGAACACCTGTTTTTGCAGGATATGGTCGACGCGGTCCTGCAGGTCGGGAATTTGCCCGGCCAGCCCTTCGGTCAGGCGGCTGGTGATCTCGCGCAGGAACACGCCGGACTTGGTGCACGGATCAAGAAAGCGTACGTTCGGGTCGGCCCACAGGCTCGCGCCATCGTGATCCTTCGCCCAGGCTTCGGCCAGCGTGTCCAGCATGCGGTTGGCCAGCTCCGGCGGCGTGAACACCTCGTCGTTGGACAGATTGGCGATGCACGTCAGCACATCCGGGTTGCGCCCGCGCAGCGTGAAACGTGCCTTCATGGTTTCGGGTGTAATGCTCATGCATGTTTCCCAAGCACGAAGCGTGCCTTTTCACGGCGGAGCATTTGGTAAGGCGTCACGAAGGACACCCCAACACCCAGGCAAGCGTTCGGAATCTTGACGCGGCCCGGCGAGTTGGCTGGTATTTCGTGTGTTACCACCGTGTGATCACCCGCGAGTGCGTGCACTACGAGGTAATAGTCGGCCACCTGCATGAACGTATTGATGGCGGCCGGTGTGTACTGTTGGCTGGTCACCCATTGACTCACCTCGGCGAACTGCGGGCCCAGTGTGGGTGGTGTGCGCCGGAAAAGGTGTTGGCCCTGGTCCTTCGCCCAGGCTGTCAAGGAATCGTCGCCGCCGTCGATTTCATCGGCCACCTTGTCGATGCTGAATACTGTGCCCGTGTTGCCGTGATGAACCAGCCAATCCCAGAATGCCGGACAAAAGTCCATGCCGTAGTGCAGGCGGTTGGCGGCCATGAACACGTTGGCGTCCAGCAGGTAGCTCATGCCGTGACCCCGAGTTCATGCGCAAGCTGATTGAACGTGGCCGCCTTGCGCACGCCGAGCAGACGGTTGGCTTCGGAAAACGAGGTCATGCCTTCCAGGGTGCTGGAGATGATGGCGCGGCTGAAGCGCTTGCTGGCACGAGTGGGAATATTTCGGTAAGGATCACCCCCAGTCGCCTGCTTGCGTTCTTTCAGCTTGCGCAGGCGGTTTTCTTCCTCGCGGTATTGTTGCCACAGCGTGACCTCGTCGATGTAGCCCGCATCGAACAGGCGGCGCAGGGCCACCAGCGTGCTGACCTTGAACACCCGGGCCAGGCGCTGGATTTCATCGGTGACAGGGGTGTCGGCTTGGTAGGCGGATCGCACCGCTTCCATCGGCATGAGCAGTTCCGCTGCCACGCGATTGCACCAGCGCTCCGTGGCGTGCGCGGGCACTTTGCCAGCTTGGATGTCCGAGACACCCGAGGCACCCAGCCACAAGTGCGCCAGTTCATGGCCCAACGTGAACATCTGCGCGGACTTGCTGTCGGCGCTGTTCAGAAAAATCAGCGGCGCCAGATCATCGGCCAGGACGAAGCCGCGAAACTCGTCCACGTCCAGCGAACGATGCGTGTTGCTGCCGACCACGGATGTCGCCATGACAAGAATGCCGGCGTCTTCGGCCGCCCGGATGAGCTGCCTGAGCGCATCTTCCCAGGTGCGCATGCGCTGACGCTCGGCGGTCGACACCGCCAGCGTTTCGCCAATGACGCGGGCAACCTCCTCGGCGGGCTGCTCCGCTTGTGCGCTGCCGATGAATGGCAGGGGCTCGAAGCCCTGCACGCGCGCGTAGTCGCGGTACCAGGCTTGCCGCTGCTGGCACAGGTAGAGGGTATCGAGCAGATTGCTGCTGGGCTCCGCGAGGGATTGATCGCGCACGGTACGGAAGTCGGGTACCGGAAGCGCAAGTTCGGGCGGCTCAGGCAGGAAGAAATAACCGATGGCGGTATGTGTGAGACGAGCAAAATCCTCAAGCTGCCGCAGCGTGGGCTGCGCGTCCCCACTCAGCCACAGCGGCCACTTGGGAAAGCGCTGCGTCAAATCATCATCGTGCAGCCGCTCGCGCTGCGCGGCCCAGCGCAATACGGGGATGGAAGCGGCAATGCCGGAATCGGTCATGGCTCCCCCTCAGCCAGCGCGGCGAGCTCGCGGACGGTCATGGCCGGGTAGCTTTTCACCGGCCGGAACAGGCTCGCCTTGTCCACGTTGGCGAACAGCGAGTCTTCGGCACGGAAAGCGGCTGCACCGGTCAGCACGTCCATCCGGAAGTCACGCCGCTGGTAACGCCCCTTGCCAAGATACCCCCATTCGGGGAAGGTGATCGCCACGCCGTCGTGGGTCTTCATGGTCAGCGCATCGCCCAGCACGAGGTTATGCCGCAGTACGTGACGTGCGGCATTGTAAAGATCGTCCGCCGGCTTCAAATCAAGGTAGTCGGCAAGAATCTCCAGCAGGTTAGCCCGGCACTCCGCCATGTTGTCGGCGAGCAGCTCCACGCCGTACATGCACATCAGCCCGAGCAGCGCGTAATGCTGCCGCTCGAAAGCCGATTTGCCGTACTTGAGTTCCACCGCCGCAAGCTTGCGCGCCAGGACCGCAACGAGAAAGTTGCCGCTGCCACAGGCCGGCTCCAGAAAGCGCGAATCGATGCGCTCGCTCTCATCCTTGACCAGATCAAGCATCGCCTCGACCAGCCACGCCGGGGTGAACACCTCGCCGTGGTCGGCAACGCGTTGTTTGGATTTGACGAGATTCATAGCGGGGACATTACGCAATCACAAGATGGCGACATATGTGCGCGCGAGCCCGCAGGCCCTGGCCGAGGCTCTTGCGCAGCGTGTATTTGAGCTCATCGAGCTTTTCGATGAGCTCCTGCTCGATGGTGCTTTCCCTGACGCGCATCGCCTCCCCCGTTCTTCTCGCGTGCGTCCGCTACCCGCGCGATGGCGGGGCGGCGCATCTCCCCGCGCAGGGTCGATTCACCTGCGCGAACCCGGGATGATAGCCCCGCGGGCCGATGCGCGGACACGCATCGCGCGACATCGCTGCGCACTTGCGACCGCGCGTCGTACGCTCAGCCGTCGCCGGCTTCGCGCCCGGCCAGTTGCTGGTCCGGCGGCGGCTCGACCCGCCTCACCCGCGCCCGCCAGGCGCTGGTGTTCTCGCCGCGGATGCGTGATTGGCGCGTGCCTTCGATGCGGTCGACCTTCACATCGCTGCCGGTCACCGGCCTGGCTTCGACCGTCGTCTCGCGTTCGAAGGCGTGCGACTTGTCGGTGTTGCGGTAGTAGCGGTACAGCGCCCAGTACAGGGCGCCGGCGCCGGTGGGGCCGAGCAGGAGCAGCCAGAGTCCGCCGTCGTCGCTCATGAGGTGCCCGCCAGGATCCACAGGGCAATGCCTTCGAGGAAGGTGCCCACGGTGAGCGCGGCGGTGAGCAGCTTCCACTGCTGCACCGGCACCGAGCCCATGGTCTCGCCGGTGCGCCCGTTGACGGCGATGTAGTGCAGCAGGCCGCCGTTGCGGCCCGGCTGGTGGTAGGAATAGAGCCACACCGGCAGGTACATCGCCACCCAGCGCGTGCCGCGCACATCCAGCCATTCCTGCTCCCAGCGCACGCCGCGATCGTAGCGGCGCACCGAATCGGTCACCTTCGCACGCGCGATCGACAGCAGTTGGTCTTCCAGCCGCGGACGCAGCGCCTCGACATCGGCATCGCGCTTCTCGGAGCTGAAGCCGGCGAGGTAGGACGCGTTCCAGCGCACCGCGTTCTTGGTGTCGAAGGGCAGGATGGTGTTGATGATGTTGTTGGTGTTGACGCGCGTGTCCAGGCGCCCGCGTTCGCGCGAGGATTCCAGCGGCAGGTCGTCCACGGTGAAGGCGAGCGCGCGCTCGACCTGGTAGATGTCGGCGTCGTAGTAGGTCTTCTTGTCGTTGCCGCTGCCGCGCGTGTAGCGGCGCGTCTCGATCTCGCCCTGCCCGGCGACGCCGGCGCTGGCGTTGGCATCGACCACCATGTAGGGCAGGTACACGCCGATCACGTTCTCGGGCGTGAACTGGTCCTTGAATTCCTTGAGCGCGAACAGGCGCCGCTTGTCGACGAACTGGCGGATGCGTGCGACGGCATCATCCTTCCTGATGTGGAAGGGCAGCACGGCGTCGGGCACCGCGCCGTTGGCCACCTGCTCGTTGACGCCGAGCACGTGCCGGCACCAGTGGCAGCGCGCGGTCATCGCATTGGCGGTGTTGATGGTGACCTCGGCGCCGCAGCCACCACACTGGAAGCTCATCAGGTCGCGCGCGTCGGCGGCGATGTCGCGCGCGCCCGAAGCGATCACCGTGCCGCGCAGTTCATCCAGCCCCTCGCCGAGCCCGAATTCCTCCTCGACCCGCCGCGCGGTCCATTCGTTGCGGCAGTAGAGGCAGATCAGCTCGTCGGTGCCGGGCTTCTGGCGGATCTCGGTGGCGCCGCACTTGGGACAGCGGTTGGCGCCGTCCTTGAGCTCCTCGGAAGCGGTGTCGATCGCCTCCGGATCGGGCGCCAGCACTTCGTCGCGGATCGGCGGCGGCAAAGTGGCGGGATCGAGCGGGAAGCTGCCGGGCTCGGGCGGCACGTCCTGCGGCGAGCCGGGCCCTTGGGGCGGCACCGGTCGCGGCGGCGATTGGGTGTTGGCCATGCCGAACCCGGTGCCTAGAGGCCGAGCGCCTTGGCCTTCAGCGCGTCGTAGTCGCTCTGGGTGATGAGGCCAAGGTCCAGCATCTCCTTGGCCTTGGTCAGGCGCGCGATCGGATCCTCGGCGGCCGGTGCGGCGGGCGCGACCGGCTGCTGCAGGCCGGCCAGGCCCCCGGCCATGCCGCTCGCCATGCCCAGGCCCACCAGTCCGGCCGCGCCGCTGTGCTCACCAGCCGACTGCATGCCGGCGGCGACGCTGGCCTGGAGGTTGGCGTTGCCGCGCGCACCCGCCAGCGCATCGGCGCGCTGCACGGTCTTGAGGAGTTCGCGCGTGTTGGCGTCGTATTCGATGGAGACGATGGCGGTCTTGACGATCTCGAGGCCGCGCTCGGACTTCCACTGGTAGGCGTCCTCGACCGCCGCCGACAGGCTCTTCGCGAAGCCGAGCGAATCCTGCTGCAGGCGCGTGATGCGCTGGCCCTTGTCCGGATCGTTGGTGTAGCGGCTGAAGGCCGGCGCCAGCGAGCCCACCACCTCGTTGAAGAGCTGGCCGGCCGCGGCGTTGTCCAGGTCCGTGAAATCGAACACGGGCCCGGGCTGCAGGTACTTCGCCGGCACGAAGTTCTTCACGAACAGGATCGGATCGACGATGCGCAGCGTGTAGGAGCCGCGCGTGACCGCGCCGACCTGGGTGCCGAGGAAGCCGTCGTCCCAATAGATTTCCGATTGCGTGCCGAAGCGGTTTTCCGGCAGTTCCTTCAGCGAGACGAAGAAGGCGAGCTGCTGGGAGCCGGGCTGGCCGCCGAACTTGAAGCGCTCCCAGCTCTGCATGATCAGCGGATCGACGAAGCCGTCGCCGGCGAAGATGGACTTGGAATTCAGGTCGTCCGAACGCCACTCGTAGCCGCCCGGCTCGGCCGCGAAGCCGGTCACCTTGCCGTCCTGCATCAAGAGCAGCCCGTAACCTTCGGGCACCAGGATCTTCGAGCCGTTGGTGATGATGTTGGACGAGGCGCTGGTGTTGGACCCCCGCCCGGCATTGCTGCCGCGCGGCACCGCCGCGAACAGCGCCGCCGTTGCCGACAGGCGGTCGGGCACCGTGTAGAAGTCCTTCCACTGGTCGGCCAGCGTGCCGCCGATGGAACCTGCCACTGCCTGGATGAGACCCATGCGCCCTGCCCTCGTTTCGTGGTCGTACATCCTACCCAAATCCGGGCCGCTGCCGGGAGTAGCGATGGCGAACGCATCGCAATGCCTTCCGATCAGGCGCGATCGGGCGCGGCGCAGCCGGTGCCGGCGCCGTGGGCGATCCATGCGGATCGCGCCCATGCGGGTGCGGGCATTGCCGCCGCTTCGCGCCGCGCACGCCCGATGGGCCCCGGACCCGGCATTCGCCTGGGTCTGGGCCAGTCCGGTCGCCGCTCCCGACGCCTTGCGCCACGCAGACGGCGCGCGCACCGCTCGCTAGGATGGGCCTCCCAACCGCCGCACACGGGTCGTCATGGGGATATTCTTTGATACCCCGGGCAAGTACGCCGCCGGACTGGCGGCCATGGCGTGTCTGTTCGTCGCCCTGGCTACCTGGGCGCTGCAGCGCGGCGAGGTGCGCATGCGCGGCGGCACGGTGCGGCGCGACGAGCAGCCGCTGCTGTTCGCCTTCCTCGTTGCCTTCCTCTTCGGCGTCGCGCTTGTCTGCGCCTTTGCGTCCTGGGTGGTCCTGACCGGCAACGTGACGCCGGCCTGACCGACTGCCCATCCTTCGGCACTTCCAGGCGCAGCGATCGGTGCGATGATCGGGGCTTTCCGCGACGGGAACTGCCATGAAAGCCCTGCTCGCCGGCCTCCTGTGCGCCGGCCTCGTACTTAGCCCCTGGGCGCGAGCCAGCGCCGCCGACGAGGGCTTCAAGGCGATCTACAGCACCGAGTGGAGCTGGCGCCAGCAGCAGTTCGGCGGCTATGGCGACGAGGATGGCGAGGCCAATCCACTGGCCGACCGCCTGCCGGACGTCGGCGCGGACGCGCAGAAGGCACGCCTGGCCTACTGGGACGAGGTGCTGAAGAAGCTCGACGGCATCGAGGTGGCGAAGCTTTCGCCCGAGAACCAGGTGAACTACGCGGTGTACCGGCCGCAGATCGAGAACCTGGCGGCCGAAGTGCGCTTTCGCAGCTATGAGATGCCGTTCAACAGCGATACGCAGTTCTGGTCGAACCTCGGCTTCATGACGCGGCGGCCGCTGAAGGACGAGGCGGCGGCGCGCAGCTACATCGCCAAGCTCGACGATTTCCCGCGCTATTTCGACCAGCAGATCGCCAACATGCGCGCCGGGCTCGAGCGCGGCTTCTCGGTGCCGCGCGCGGTGCTGGATGGGCGCGACGTGTCGATCACCAACTACATCGAGGTCGAATCGCCCGAGGACAGCGATTTCTACAAGCCGCTGAAGTCGCTGCCGTCCTCGATCGCGGCGGCGGATCAGGGCGCGCTGCGCAAGGACGCCGCACGCGCGATCCGCGAACGGGTGATCCCGGCCTACCAGAAGTTGCTCGGCTTCTTCCGCGACGAATACGTGCCGAAGGCACGCACCACACTCGCCGCCGAGGCGCTGCCGGACGGCAAGGCCTGGTATCGCCAGCAGATCCGCGAATACACCACGCTCGATCTCGATCCAGAGGAAATCCACCAGATCGGCCTCAAGGAAGTGGCGCGCATCGACGCCGACATGCAGGCGACCATGAAGAAGACCGGCTTCAAGGGCGATTTCCCGGCCTTCCTCGAGTTCCTGCGCACCGACCCGCGGTTCTACGCCAAGACGCCCGAGGAACTCCTGATGCGCGCGGCCTGGATCGCCAAGCAGGTCGACGGCAAGCTCGGCCAGTTCTTCGGGCTGCTGCCGCGCGGGCGCTTCACCATCGTGCCGGTGCCGCCGGCGCTGGCGCCATTCTGGACTGCGGGGCGCGGCGGCAACGGCACCTACTGGGTCAACACCTACGATCTGCCGTCGCGCCCGCTCTACAACCTGCCGGCGCTCACCGTGCACGAGGCCGCGCCCGGCCACGCCTTCCAGGGTGCATTGGCCGCCGAGCAGCACGTCTACCCCGATTTCCGCAGCAAGAGCTACATCTCCGCCTACGGCGAAGGCTGGGGCCTGTACTGCGAGAAGCTCGGCCAGGAGATGGGCATCTATCACACCGATTATGAGGAGTTCGGCCGTCAGACCTACGAGATGTGGCGCGCCGCGCGCCTGGTGATCGACACCGGCATCCACCACAAGGGCTGGACGCGCCAGCAGGCGATCGACTACCTCGCCAGCCGCACCGCGCTCAGCCACCACGAAGTGACCACCGAAGTGGATCGGTATATCTCCTGGCCCGGCCAGGCGCTCAGCTACAAGCTCGGCGAGATCAAGATCGTCGAGCTGCGCCGGCGCGCCGAGCAGGTGCTCGGCGCGAAGTTCGACCTGCGCGCCTTCCATGACTTCGTGCTGGCGCTGGGATCGGTGCCGCTGCCCGTCCTGGAACAGCAGGTGGATGGCTGGATCACCACGCGCAAGGCGGCGCCGCCGGCGGCCGCGGCGGCCGCTGGCGCGAAATCGTAGCGGGCAGGAAGGCGGATCGAAGCCATTGCGGAAAGTCTCGCCCGCACCCTGCTCTAGTGGCGGCTGATTAGCCTCTTCAAGCGCTCGTCCACTGCGAGTTTGTTCCGCGACATGGTTCGTCGGATGGCGAGCCGACTGAACGCTCGCGAGCGCGATCCTCCGCGCCCTACCCCGGGCGGTCAGCCTTGATGCTGGCGCAGGCTGTGTTTCCGGTGACGCAGGCACCGGTGGGCATCTGGCCATCCCGGCGCAAGGTCCTGGGCGGGGCGATCGGCTCACCAGTCCACTGCGGAGCGGCGCGCCCGGGGAATGGCATGGCATGCGCCCGCATGCTTGAGGGCAGCGATCGTCAGCGTAGACTAGAGCGTAGATCAGCCAAGGCGTGGCGCTGGGATTCTGGATCCCCCCATGTACTGCGGCGCGGATGTAGCCAGCCAGCGTTGCAACCCGCCACTGCGTTCCACGCCGCGTTGCGCAGGAGACACGGATCGTGAGTGAGCAGGATCCGCAACCAGGGCATGCGCAATCGCCGGAATCGGTGGGTCCGCTGCCCCCGAAGCTGCTCCGCGTGCAGCCCCATCGGGGCTTGCCACGCCAGCGCCTGTTGCAGCGGATGCGCGAGAGCCTGGCGCAGTCGTCCGTCTGGATCAGCGCCGGTCCGGGCAGCGGCAAGACCCTGCTTGCCAGCAGCTACGTCGATGCGTGCAGGAGACCGTGCCTGTGGTATCGGATCGACAACCGCGATCGCGACCCGGCGACATTCTTTCACTATCTCCGGCGTCTCGCACTGGCAGTCGCTCCGGGCGAAGCGCGGAGGTTACCGAACCTGACGCCCGAATACCTGGCCGGTCTCGACGTCTATGCGCGCAACTTCTTCGAAAGCTTCTTCGCGCTCGTCGAGGCGGGCAGTGTCCTTGTATTCGATGATCTCCAGTACCTGGGCGAGGAATCGATCACGTCGGCTTTGCTGGCTGCCGGCCTGGAACAGACGCCTCAGTCACTGCAGATCATCCTGGCCAGCCGCGAGTTGCCGGGGCCGCCATTCGCACGGCTTCTCGCCAATGAGTCCCTGCGCGTCATCCAGAATGCCGAACTGGCGCTCGATGCGGACGAGGCGCAGCTCATTGCGCGCCAGCACGGCAGATCGCTGCGGCCTGAGCGCGTCGACGACATCCTGCGGCAAACGCAAGGCTGGGCCGCCGGCTTCACCCTGATGGTCGATCAGGCCGCGACGGAGGGCGGCGCCGCCCGGCTCGCGATTGGACACATATTCGACTATTTTTCCGCGGAGGTCCTGACGGGAATTGCTCCTGACACACTCGATCTGCTGTTGCAGAGTGCGTGGTTGCCGCGCATGCCGCGGGGACTGGTGGACCGGCTCTGCCAGAACGCCGAGGCAGGCCGAAAGGTAGCCGGATTGTGGCGCCGCAACTACTTCACCAACCGTAGCGGCGGCCCCGATCCGGTCTACGAATACCACCCGCTGTTTCGCGACTGCCTGTTGCGTCATGCACGGCAACACTGGCCGCGGGAACGGCTCGACACGGTGCGCCGCCGTGCTGCCCTGCTGCTCATTGAGGAAGGGCAGACCGAGGATGCGCTCGAACTGCTGGTGGCGCTCGAGGAGTGGTCGCGGCTCTCCGAACTGCTGCAAGTCCACGTCCCGGCCTTGCTGGCCGAAGGCCGCGGACAATTTGTCCTGTCGCTGCTGGAAGCGGTGCCCGGCGCCGAAGTCGAAGGCCGCCCCTGGCTGCTCTACTGGAAAGCTGCTTGCCTCATGCCGCTCGACATCGTGTTGGCGCGCAATGCCCTGGAACGCGCTGCCCGCCAATTTCGCGCGCTCAAGGACGGTGAGGGCGAGTTGTTGGCTTGCGCGGCAATCATGGACAGCTATTTCCATCAACGCGGGGACTTCCATCCGCTGGATCGGTGGATCCGGAGGATGGAAGCTCTGCTCGCAAGGTATCCGCAGTCGCTTGACGAACCGGGTATCGGAGCACGTGTCACGTGCGCCATGTTTTCGGCATTCATGGCGCGCCAGCCTGGCAATCCAGCCTTCAGGCAATGGATAGCGCGCGCCGAACGGCTGATGCTGGACCCGCGCGAGGAGCTGCAGAGGCTGAGCCTGGCGACCCATCTCGTGGCCTACTACACCTGGTGGTCGGGCGACTCCCCCCGCGCCAGCACGATTGTGCGTGACATCGATCCCTGCCGAAACGGCGCGTCTGCAACCCCGCTCAGCCAGATCGTCTGGTGCGCCGCCTCGGCCATCCATCACTGGGCTTCGCTCGACTTCGCCGCCTGCATCCAGACTGCGCAACGCGGTCTCGAACTGTCGGCCGACAGCGGAATCCATCTGTGGGACTTCCTGCTGTTGGCCCAATGTAGCTGGGGCGCCATATTCAGCGACGACGAGCGCAGCGCGGGCGCCTATCTGGAACGCATGGCCGACACGCTGCGCGCGGAGCAGCATCTGGATGTGTCGCACTACCATTTCCAGCACTTCGTGCTTGCCCATCGGCGCGGCGATCCAGCAGCGATGCTGCTGCATGCCGATGCCACCTGGCATCACGCGCACGATGCGGGCGATCCATGGGCGGAGGGCCTGGGTCTTGTGGCAAGGGCGCGCGCCATGGCCGCCCATGGCGATTGGCCGTCCGCCACGCAATTGCTTGGAAGGGCGCAAGCCCGCGTCAAGGGAGACGCAGGCAGCACGATTGTCTACGCATGCCTGCTGGCTCGCGCGGAATGGACATTCGATGTGGCCAACCCGGACGCCGGCTTGCCGGAGCTTCGCAAGCTCATGCAGTTCGCGCGTCGCAAGAACATCATCTTTTCCAATTGGGAACGCGATGAGGTCATGGCCGAATTGTGCGTGCGTGCACTGGAACACGGCATCGAGACGGATTTCGTACGCCACCTGGTCAGCCGGCGCCGTCTGGTCCCGCGCGAACCTCCCCAGCATCTGGACAACTGGCCCTGGCAACTGGACATCGACACCTTCGGACATTTCGAGGTGCGCGTGGACGACGCACCGCTGCGTTTCAGCGGCAAAAGCCAAAAGCGCCCGCTTGCGCTGCTCAAGGCGATCATTGCACTGGGTGGACGGGATGTCCCGGAAACGCGCCTGAGCGATGCGCTGTGGCCCGACGCCGAAGGCGACACGGCCCAGCAATCACTCGCCACCACCTTGCATCGCCTGCGCCAGCTGGTGGGAACCGATGCCATCCAGCGTCGGGATGGCTTTCTGGGCCTGGACGTCGCGCGCTGCCGGGTCGACCTCTGGGCGTGCGAGCGCCATCTCGACAGCGTGGAAAGCCTGCTTTCGAACGATGGGGCGGTCGCCCGCATCCCTCCCAACGACACCCCGCCTGAAGGCGAAACATCGCAAGACCCGCGCGTCGCGCTGCAGGCGTTGCATTCGGCACTGGCACTCTATCGCGGCCCGTTTCTCGATGGCGAGGCGTACGTCGACTGGGCGTTGCCAGCGCGCGAGCGGGTTCGTCACCGCGTCCTGCGCCAGATCCTCGCCGTTGCAGATGCGCTGCAGCGAAACGGTGACGATGCGCTCGCAATCGGGTGCTACGAACGTGGCCTGGAGATCGACGAGCTCGCCGAAGAATGCTACCGGGGCTTGCTGCACTGCCATGTGCGCAGTGGTCATCGTGCCGCTGGATTGAGGGTTTACCGGCGCTGTGTTGGCGCACTGCGTCGTGGACTGGGGATCGAACCCAGCGGGGACGTCGAGGACTTGCGTCGCGCCCTCGATCGCCTCTGAATTGCCGCGGCCCCGGCAATCCGTACCCGATCCGTAATCCCACCGCATCCATTCTTGGCCGGCAGTCGAGCCGACCTGATGCGGAACCCGTGCAGTGTCAGCAATCCGTAGCCACGGGTTGCGTCCAGGGCCGCCGAATGGATCGTGACGGTGCCCTGGATGCGTCTGGCCGCAGTGCTCGACGAGGTGTGCGACAGCGAAGTGCCCGTTCAGCCGCATGGCTGAGTCAGGCGACATAGGGCACGCCGATACCGGCCCGTGCGCACCGGATTGGCGGCCCCTTTCGCGCTGCCGCCTGGCGGCTGTAGCCGTGCAGGCGCCCTCAGGATCCAGAGAATGGAGGAAAGTCGATGCCGATTACGCAAAAGCTCGCGAACACCCTGGTCTTCACCACGCTGGTGGCAGCCACTTCCCTGTGCGTCGCATCGGGACTCCGTCCTGCCGACCGCGACAGTCCCCCTCATGCCGACGGGCTGCTCAACAGCGACGGGCGGCTCGACACCACGTTCGGCTTCGCAGGATTGCGGCCCATCGCCTTCGATGATGGGGGCGATGATTTCGACGATGGCCTGGCCGTCGCGGTGCAGTCCGACGGCAAGATCGTTGTCGCCGGCACGATCAGCTACGACGGCGGCAGCGGCCAAACCAAGGCCATCGGGGTGACGCGCCTGCTTCCCGACGGTACGGCCCTGGACCCGACCTTCGGCAGCAATGGCACCAAGATCCTGCCCGGTCCCCAGAACAACGCCCAGCAGGTGACCGGCATCGCCTTGCAAGCGGATGGAAAGATCCTGCTGAGTGGCTGGTACCAGGGAGTCGGCCAGGCGAAGGAGATGCTGATATATCGGCTCCGACCCAACGGTGATGCCGATACCGGTTTCGGTGTACTGGGCAGGGCAGTCAATCCGCTGATCGGATCGAGCAATGACGCGGTGCTGCAAGCACTGGCTGTTCAGGACGACGGCAAGATCGTCGGTGCAGGCTGGTACCAGTTCTCCGGCACCGACCACGACTTCGTGGTGATCCGCCTGAACGCCAACGGCAGCCTCGACAGTTCCTTCAACGGCTCCGGAGAAAATGCGTTCGGCCTTGACGCCGGCAATGGCAATGACGATCGCGGATACGCGCTCACCATCGACTTCTACGGCAACATTCTCGTGGCGGGCTCCGCGACCTCGTCGGCGGGCGGCAACGGCAGGCGCTTCGCGGCGGTGAGGTTCTCTCCGTCGGGCGCGGTGGACACCGGCTTCGGCAACGCTGGCGGCGCGCTCATACCCATACCCGACGCGGACGAATCGGGAGCCCTTGCCGTGGCGCTCAGCTACGACGTCCTGAGGCCCATGTACACGCTCGCCGGCTACCGCCATTGGGCCGGCAACGACTACGATTTCGCGCTCGTGCAACTCGATGCGGACGGCAACCCGGGCGCGCCTGCCTTCGGCGTGCGCAGCATTGGCGTCGACCTTGGGGGCGCGGGACGTGATATTGGCCGCGCGATCATTGCCGAAAACCGCAATGCCATCGGCGAGCCCTACGATGCGCGGTTCACGATCGGCGGCTTTGCCTACAATTTCGCTACCGGCAACTACGACTTCGCAGCGGTGCGCATCTTGGGCAACGGCGATCTGGATGCCACCTTCGGGCCACACAACAACGGCCGGACCGCGGTCGCCTTCGACCTCGACCCGGCGCCCTCCACCCACAACGATTTCGCCAACGCGATGGCCATGCAGGGCAGCCGGGTGATCCTCGCCGGCACGGTCGCCCGCAGCGGCCACAACGGAGCCGATGCCGATTTCGGCATCACGCGCCTGACTTCCGACATCATCTTTGCGAACGACTTCGAGAATCAGTGAACCGCCCGCGGCATTGGCAAAGCCATTGCCGCGCGTTCCCGCTCGTCGCTTGCGCGGAGGCGCCGCGCTGCATTGGAAGTGCGCGCAAGTCCGCCGTCGGGCATGCGCCCCGCCCCAGGGCGTGCGGCCGGCAGCGCAGGCCATGTCGGCAGCACTCGAGAGCTCCTACCTTTTTTCCTTTCCCTGATCCGTGCTGCGCGCAGGGCTGGCCTGCTCGGCGCTCCTCTTCCAGGCTTCGAGGATCGCCGCGCGGCTGGCCGCCTGCTGCGCGGCATCGGAGACGGGGACCTCGCCGTCAGCGCTCTTGGGCTGCTCGGCGGTACCCGTCTCGACCAGCCGCTTGAGCCGCCCGGACTGGTCGCGCAATTGCGCGTCGATGCGCGTGGCGGCGACGTCGAGCCCACTGCCGGATGCGCCAATGAGGCGGTACTCGACGTCAAGCACGCTGCTGCCATCCTCGGCATACTTCAGCCAGAACTCGAGCACGCCCTTGAGGGCATATTCCTGCAGCGGGCCCAGCGCGCTGTCCAGGCGCAGCAGGCGCTCCGGCAGGACCATCAGCACGCGCCCCTGCACGGCGCCGTTGCCCTCCCACTGTTCGCACAGGCAGGCTCCGGCCGTCGCGGCGAATTGCAGGTTCGCGGCGCTGCCGGAAAAGGTGTAGTCATCGCCCCACCAGTCCTTGACGTGCAGCAGCGCCTGCCAGACCTTGGGCGGCGGCGCCGAGATCGGCGTGGTGACGACGACGAAGGCCGCGTCGGGCGTGGCTTCACGCACCTCGGCCGGCGCGCTGGCAGTGCCGAGCGCCAACAACAGCGCCGGCACGAGCAGCCGCGCGCGCCGCATGCCTTCAGACATCGCCATCCTTCGCCCAGCCTTCACCGCTGCCGCGCTGGATGACCGTGTCGCTGTCCAGCACGGCGCCCGCGGGGATCGAATCCTGCCGGGCGAGACGCGCGTAGATCGGCGTGAAGTCGGGCGCCGTGGCGTCCATCAGTTGCTCGAAACTGTCGATCACGAAGTAGGTCTTCTGGAACGTATCGATGCGGTAACGCGTGCGCATGATGCGTTCCATGTCGAAGGCGATGCGGTTGGGTGCCGGCGATTCCAGGCAATGGATGGATTCACCCTTGGAACTGACGATGCCCGAGCCGTAGATGCGCAGGTCGCCATCCTGGCGGATCAGGCCGAACTCGACCGTGTACCAGTACAGGCGGGTCAGGTTGACCAGCGCGTCGGCACCGATGCCGTAGGCCTTGACGCCACCCTGGCCGTAGGCCTGCATGTAGTTGGCGAAGACCGGGTTGAGCAGCAGCGGCACGTGGCCGAACAGGTCATGGAAGAGATCGGGCTCGGCCAGGTAGTCGAGCTGTTCGGGCCGCCTGATCCACCAGGTGACCGGAAAGCGGCGGTTGGACAGGTGCTTGAAGAACTCCAGTTCCGGCAGCAGGCCCTCGACGCCGACCACTTCCCAACCGGTGGTGTAGTTGAGCACGCGATTGAGGTCCTCGAAGCGCGGGATGGCGTCGGCACGCATGCCGAAGCGTTCCTGGTTTTCGATGAATTCACGGCAGGCGCGGCCCTTCAGCACTTCGCGCTGGCGCTGGAACAAGGTCGCCCAGGTGCGGTGGTCGGCAGCGGAATAGTCATCCCACGGCTGCTCGACGACGGCGGTGGTGTAAACGGGCACGTAGCCCTTGTCGGTTTGCTGGCGTTCGACGCGACGCGGGTTCTGGGTGCTCATGACTACGCTCGTTCGGGAAGCGATCCCCGAGCTTATCCGGTCGGCGGCGCCGAATCACGGTCGGGTGCAGCGTGATCCTCGGCGGCGGCGCGCGGGCGGAACGCGATCACCTGGCCGGTGGCCGGTGCCGATTCGCCATGCTGCCATAGGACTGGGACCTCGCTGGCATGCGGGAGTTCAAGTTCGTCCTCCGCTGCCGGTTCCTCGGCTTCCTCTTCCCAGCTGTAGCGCTTGCGCGGCGGCAGCGGATCGCGGGCATGCAGCAACAGGGCCGCCAGCACGCCGGCGACCGCGCCGGCAAAGTGATATTCGAAGCTGACGCGCTCCTCCTGCGGCAGGATGGACGCAAGCATGCCGCCGTAGAGGAAGAACACCACCAGTGACACCACGATGGCAAGCCGGTCACGCCGGATCAGGCCCATCACGAACAGGAAGAACATGAGACCGTGCGCAATGCCGCTGGCGCCGACATGCACGGCGGAACGCGCGAACAGCCACACGCCGAGGCCCGACAGGAGCCAGATCAGCGGCAGGGCGATCCGCGCGGCGCGTGGATAGCTGTACAGCGTGAGCGTGGCCAGCACACCCATCGGCAGGGTGTTGGACATCAGATGGGCGAAGTCCGCATGCGCGAACGGCGCGGTCAGGATGCCAACCAGGCCAGCCGGATCACGCGGGCGGATGCCCAACTCGCCGGGCGACCAGCCGAGCAGCCAGAACGCCAGCCAGGCGATCCACATGCCGGCCAGCAGCGCGATCGACCCAAGCAGGGCATAGCGCATGCGGGCACGATCGTTGGCGACGGTGCGTGCATTCGCTTCGGGGGTGGGCGGAGCAATACCCATGTCCCCCGAGGTGGGGGTCATCCGACCCGGCCGCAAGGCGGGTGCGACCGGCCTACTCGCGCTCGGCCGACGGCGGGATCGCCAGGCTGGCCACGATGGAGCCGCCGATCAGCAGCACCACCACGCCCAGTGCGAGGCTGATCGGCATGTGCCAGAAGCCGGCGATCAGCATCTTCGTGCCGATGAAGATGAGCGTGGCGGCCAGTCCGTAGCCGAGCAGGTGGAACTTGTCGGCCATGCGCGCCAGTACGAAGAACAGCGCGCGCAGGCCCAGCACCGCGAATACGTTCGAGGTCAAGACGATGAAGGGATCGGTGGTGACCGAGAAGATCGCCGGAATCGAGTCCACGGCAAAGATGACGTCACATACGGCAATCAGGACCAGCACCGCGAACAGCGGCGTGAACGCGCGCCGGCCGTTCTCGACCACCGACAATGCGGTGCCGTGGAAACCATCGGTCATGTGCAGCCCGCGGCGGATCCACAGCAGGACCGGGTGCTGCATGATATCCGGTTGCTCGCCGTGGCCGCGCAGCATGCGCAGGCCCGTGACGAACAGGAACACGCCGAAGATGTAGAGGATCCAGTCGAAGCGTGCCACCAGGGCCGCGCCGACGAAGATCATCACCCCCCGCAGCACCAGCGCACCCAGCACGCCCAGCATCAAGGCGCGCTGGCGCAGCTCGATCGGCACCGCGAAGGAGCTGAAGATCATCAGGAAGACGAAGATGTTGTCGACTGCGAGAGACTTCTCCAGCAGGTAGCCGGTGAAGAACTCCAGGCCGATGACGTTGGCCGCCTCGCGCCCCAGGCGGAGGTCGGCGTAGAACCACAATGCGGCATTGAAGGCCAGCGCGAGCGCAATCCAGGCGAGACTCCACCACAGGGCTTCGCGCATCGAGACCCGGTGCGGCCCCTCGGCACGCAACACGATGAAGTCCACCACCAGCGCAACGACGACGAGCGCGGCAAAGGCGATCCAGAGGGTAGGCGTGGCGATGGAATGCATGTGCGATCCGTGGAAAGGCAAGGCCCTGTGCGCCGGTGGCGCATGCGGCCCGTGATTTCTCCGGACACACCTTCGCCGTCGACGGCGAAGGTCTTGCTCACACCCTGCGCCTGGCGCGACGGGTGCCCACCGGACCGGAACCTGGCGGTTCGTGTTGACGATCGCGGCGGCGGGAGCTACTCCCCTTCTGCGGCGCGCACGATAGCCCAGCGCGCACGTGTGCGCAAGCAAAATCCTGCGCCGGCGCCCGCTGCCCTTGGGTCAACAGGCCAACGCGCGGCAAGATCGAACGACCGTTTCCGCGGCCGGGCAGCGGGGCGGGCATCAGGCACCCCGCGCCCTGCCGCGCCCGCGGGGATGGCAGCCGCCGCGCCGGGACAGGGCTTGCGAGGCAGCGTGGCTCCGGCGCGCGCCTGAATTGGCAGCGAGCCAGGCAGGGGCGACCGCGGCGCCGATCCTGCCGGCTCAGGCATCGTCACCGATGCGCCACTTGCGGAAGGCGCGCCGCACGTCCTCGGGATCGGCCAGCGCCTCGCTGTCGGCGCGGCCGGAACCCTGCGGCATGCGCCGGCGCTCGCCGGCCGGGTCCGGCCAGGCGTTCTCCTGGGAATCGGTGGGCGGCGCACCGGTGCGTTCTGTGGCTGGGCGAGGCAGATTGGACATGACGGCATGCAGCATGTTGCGCCGCAGCATTATCCTCCAATGGGGCCGCGCGAGACCAGCGGCGGATGTGAACTTTCTTGACACATGGGCTGGCCCGCAGGCCGCGGCATCGCCAAGCGGGCACGATCGCGCGTGAGGCGGGAAGCCCGAAGTTCCCTGCCCCTGCGCACCCACCAGGTCGGCCCGGCCGCGCCGGCACGCTGCGGCGGGACGGCAGGCGAACGCCGTGCCGGCCACCGGCCCCGCTACAATGCCGGTTTTCCAGTACCCAAGACTTCGTGAAAGAGCAACTGCAAGCCCTCGTCCTGGATGCCATCGACGCGCTGCGCGCTGCTGGCACGTTGCCCGCAGGGGACACGCCCGCCTTCGTCATCGAACGCACGAAGAATCGCGCGCATGGCGACTTCGCCACCAATGCGGCGCTGTTGCTGGCCAGGCAGGCGGCCCGCAAGCCGCGTGAGCTGGCCACGGCGCTGGTGGATTCGCTGCCCGCCGCGATGCTGGTCGAGCGGGTCGAGATTGCCGGGCCGGGATTCATCAACTTCTTCCTGGCGCGCGCTGCCTACGTCGATGAAGTCCGTCGCGTCCATGCCGAAGGTGCACGCTGGGGTCATGGCACGACCGGTGCCGGGCGGACGGCGGGCGTCGAATTCGTGTCGGCCAATCCGACCGGACCGCTGCATGTCGGCCATGGCCGCGCGGCGGCGATCGGCGACTCGATCGCGCGTGTCCTCGCCGCCAATGGCTGGCACGTGGTGCGCGAGTTCTACTACAACGACGCCGGCGCGCAGATCACCAACCTGGCGCTGTCGGTGCAGGCGCGCGCGCGTGGCATCGAACCCGAAGCGCCGACCTGGCCCGCCGACGGTTATCGTGGCGACTACATCAAGGATGTGGCGCGTGCCTTCCTCGACCGCGAGGCGATTTATTCGGAGGGCGAGCGCGTGCTCGCCAGTGGCGACGTGGATGATCTCGATGCCATCCGCCGCTTCGCCGTGGCCTGGCTGCGGCGCGAGCAGGATCAGGACCTGAAGGCCTTCGGCGTGCGCTTCGACGTCCATTTCCTCGAATCCTCGCTGTACGACCAGGGCAAGGTCGAGGAAACCGTGCACCAACTGACCGCCCGCGGCCACACCTACGAGGAAGGCGGCGCCCTGTGGCTGCGCAGCACGGCATTCGGCGACGACAAGGACCGCGTGATGCGCAAGTCCGATGGCAGCTACACCTACTTCGTGCCCGACGTCGCCTACCACCTCAGCAAGTGGCAGCGCGGTTACGAGCGCGCGATCACCGAGCTGGGTTCCGACCACCACGGCTCGCTGGCGCGCGTGCGCGCGGGCCTGCAGGCGCTGGACTGCGGCATCCCCGAGGGCTGGCCCGAATACGTGCTGCACCAGATGGTGACGGTGATGCGCGGCGGGGAGGAAGTGAAGCTTTCCAAGCGCGCCGGCAGTTATTTCACCCTGCGCGACCTGATCGACGAAGCCGGCCGCGACGCCACACGCTGGTTCCTGACCGCGCGCAAGTCCGATTCGCAGCTCACCTTCGACATCGACCTGGCCCGCGCGCAGAGCAACGACAACCCGGTGTACTACGTGCAATATGCCCACGCGCGTGTGGCCAGCGTGATGCGCCAGCTCGCCGAGCGCGGCATGGCGCACGACCAGACCCATGGCCTTGCCCATCTCGATCGCCTCGACAGCCAGGCCGAACTGGACGTGATGGTCGAGCTGTCGCGTTTTCCGGAGGTCGTCGAGGCCGCCGGCGCCAACCTGGAGCCGCACCTGGTGACCATCTGGCTGCGCGATCTCGCGGCGGCCTTCCATGGCTGGTACAACACGAACCAGTTCATCGTTGACGATGCGGAGCTGCGCGATGCGCGTCTGGCGCTGGCCGGCGCGGTGCGCCAGGCGCTCGCCAACGGTCTTGAGCTATTGGGCGTTTCCGCCCCGGAGAGCATGTAATGGCAACACGGAAGGGACGCCAGGCGACCCGCGGGGGCAGCCCGCAAAAGCCCGCCTGGGTATGGTTGCTGGTCGGCGTGGTGCTCGGTGCGGGCCTCATGCTGCTGGTCTTGGTCAAGGGTTGGGCACCGCTGCTGCGCCCAGCCAACCTGCCCCAACCCAATCCGCAGGCACAGGCGCCCAAGGAAAGCGAGCCACCGGTCGCCGAAGCCAGGCCGCGGCCAAGCTACGATTTCTACCAGGTGCTTCCCGAAGCCGAAGTGGTGATCCCGGATGCCGAGCTGAGCGCGAAGGCGAAGGCCGAACAACAGGCGCGCGCCGCGGCACCGGCAACGCCGGGCACGCCACCGACCGCGGACAGTGGTCGCTACGTGTTGCAAGCCGGCTCGTATCCCGATCCACGCGCTGCCGAAGAGGCCAAGGCGCGCCTCGCGCTGTCCGGCTTCGTGGCCCACATTCAGCCGGTCACCATCAACGGCAAGACCTGGCACCGTGTCCGCGTCGGCCCCTACGCCAATGCCAGCGACCTCGAGGCCGCCAAACGCAACCTGGCCGAGAACGGCATCAAGGCGATCGCGCTCAAGGAACAGCCCTAACGGCGCGCGGGCAACGCCTCTTCGGCGCCAATGGCATCGCGGCTGAAGCCGCTCCCACGGCACTGCGCTGGAGGTTGCGGACATGCTGTGGGAGGGACTTCAGTCCCGATGCTTCTGGGCTTCGAAAGCAGCGCGGCTGAAGCCGCTCCCACGGCACTGTGCTGGAGGTTGCGGACATGCTGTGGGACGGACTCCAGTCCCGATGCTCCCGCGCTTCGAAAGCAGCGCGGCTGAAGCCGCTCCCACGGCACTGCGCTGGAGGTTGCGGACATGCTGTGGGAGGGACTTCAGTCCCGATGCTCCCGCGCTTCGAAAGCAGCGCGGCTGAAGCCGCTCCCACAAAGCCGCTCCCACAAGCTGCAGCTGCAGCCCCAGCCGCTGCCACAGGCTGTGCAGCGCTGGTTGTTGTCGCGAATCAGGGCCAGCGCATTGGCGCGGATCGCGTCAGGGGCCGTCGAAGCCGTTCTTGAAGATGATGTCCGGGTCGTTGACGAACTGCGCGGCAACGATGCAGTCCGCATGCACGGGCGCGGTGGTGAACTGGTTGCCCGAAAGACTTCCGCCGCAACCGCTGGCGCCCTGGATGATGTATCCCGGATCGGGTGTCAGGGTGAAGACCACCGTTTCGCCTTCTTCGACCGTCTGCGGCGTACCGGGCGTGAGGGTGCCGCCGATGCCGGCCATGGGCGTGACGACATGGAACACCGGCATCGCGGTCGAATCGAAACGGTAGATCTTGCCGCCGCCATGAACCACGTAGAGGTCGCCGATCTCGCTTTCGCCGAAGCTGTAAACGTTCATGGACGGCGTGCCGGCAAGCGTGGTGTAGGTCCAGTTCGGCGCACCGGCGTCAACCGTTGCAATCCAGATCTTGCCCGAGCAGTAGTCGCTGAAGAGGTAATCACCGCGCAGGGATACGATCGGCCCGCGATAGACATAGCCGCCAGTGACCGAACAACCAGAGCCATGCGAGTACTCGATCACCGGCGCCAGCGTACCGGTGGCGGCCGGGCATCCCGTGCCACTGCCGGGGGCGGAAAAGTAATGGTTGCCTTCGCACAGCTTCCAGCCGTAGTTGTTCTCCGTGGCCGGACTGCCGGCCGCGCGAAAGTCGATCTCTTCCCACTGGTTCTGTCCCACGTCTCCGATGATGAGATCGCCGGTCTGGCGATCGAAGCTCCAGCGCCACGGGTTGCGCAGGCCGTAAAGCCAGATTTCCCCGCACTTGTCGCTCGCCCCGGCGTAGGGGTTGTCCGCCGGAATCGAATACGCAGCGGCTTGTCCGGCCGTGGCGCCGCACTGGTTGGCCGGCGCCGAGGCGGTCGGCGTGTCAACGTCCAGGCGCAGCATCTTGCCCAGCAGGTAATAGTTGCTGCCATTGACCTCCTTCTTCCACAGGTCCTGCGCAAAGCCGTTCGGATCCCCGCCCGAGCCGCCGTCGCCCATGCCCCAATAGAGATAGCCATCCGGACCGAAGGCGATGTTGCCGCCATTGTGGTTGCTGTAGATGTCGGGAATGCGCAGGATCACCTGCTCGGCACCGGTGAAGGTGTTTGCAGATGGATCGGTGGCGGTCAGGCGTATCAGCACCTGGTCGGGCTGGCTGCCCAGGCGCGGATCGCTGCCCGGCGCCGTGTAGGTGATGTACAGGCGCCCGTTGGTCGCGAAATCCGGATCGAAGGCGAGGCCGAGCATGCCCTGTTCGCTGCCGGGGCCGCCGGTCGTCGCATGCGTATAGTAGGGCGTGGGCAGCAGGTTGCCCGCTGCGTCGATGATGCGCACGCGGCCTTGGCTGGACTTGTTTTCGACCACGAACATGCGCCCGCTGCCGTCGTGCGGACTGACAATGGCGGTCGGGCCCGAGAGGCCGCTGGCGACCTCGGTCAGAACCACATCGGTGGGCGCGCCGGCCAGCGCCGGGGCGGCGGCGGACAGCAGCAATCCCAGGAACAGGATCTTCAGGGTGCGTGCGAGCATCGGGAGTCTCCAGGGAAATCGGAACGGAAGCCTGGCCTGCGCCGGGCAACCGGGCCGGGCAGCAAGGGCCACCGCAATGGTACCCGCCACACGCACGAAGATGCGCTGCGGGCAGGCGATTTCCACCCGCCAGTCAGCCGGCGGTGGGTCGTGGCAGATAACTCGACGAAAGCGGCCCGAATGCCGCACCCGTCACTGCCGGGTCGCCGAGGCCGCAAGCGGCTCCGCCACGCCGCGCTCACGCTGCAGCCACAGGGCATGCCGCGCGGCGCCGCTTTCGCGCGCCTGATCGAGCCGGGCGGCCCAACTGGCCACCTCGCGCTGATCGGCGGCGCGTCCGGCCTGCAGGGCATCCTGCCAGGCCTGCTCGTAGATCCGGTCGGCCTCGTCGGGACGACCCTGGCCGGCGCGACAGCGGCCCAGCAGGAGTTGTGCCTTGACCAGCGCCGAAGGCGCACCGGCGTCGCGTGCGCGGGCAAGGATGTCGGTCAACAACGACGCTGCCTGCTCGAATTGCCGCAGTTCCACGTGAGCGGCAGCCAGGCTGGCGCCGACCTTGAGTGTCGTGGCGTGCGCGGGTCCCAGCACGGCCTGCAGGCCCGTGTACGCCTGCTCCTGCAAGACGAGCGCCGCGCCAGCCTGGCCACGCTTGCGCAATGCGCTGGCGCGGTTGTTGAGTGCAACCAGCGTCGCGGGATGCGTCGCGCCCAGGCTCTGGCGGCGGGCCGCGTAGACCTCGGTGTAGAGCTGCTCGGCTTCATCATCATGGCCGGTGCGGCCGAGCACGTAGGCGAGGTTGTTGATCGCCACCAGGGTGAATTCGTGACCGGGGCCGAACACGCGCACGGCATCTTCGACCGCACGTCGGTGCCCGGGCTCGGACTCGGCGTAACGGCCCTGCGATGACACGCTGAAGGCAAGATTGACCCGCGCCGCCGCGGCATCGGCGTCGGCTGCGCCGCTTGCACGATCGAAGCGCGCGACGGCTTCGCGCAGCAGGGGTTCGGCTTCGGCCGCCTTGCCGTGCGTCATCAGCCACTGCCCGAGGGCGGCGCGCGCGACCTGGGTATCCAGATCGTTCGCGCCAAGGTAATACCGATGCGCCTCGAGAACCGCGCGGTGCCTCGCCTCTCCATCGGCGGCCCCGGTCATGCGAAGCAGCTTGAGCTGTTCGCGGCGCGCAGCCAGGGTCAGGCGATCAGCGTCTCCAGGCTCCTGCTCCAGCTTCGCGATCACCTCATCCTGCAGGACGCCGGCGCTGGCGAACCGGCCGAGGCCCCGGTAGCTGCTGGCCACCTGCTGCAGCAGCATCGCGGCGATGCGCGGCTGGTCGGCAAAGCGCGTGCGCGCAGCGTCCGCGGCGCGCGCGAGGATTGCCTCGTCGAGCATGTCCACGGCCAGTCCCGTGTAGTCGATGCCGTCGATGGCGGTGGATGCGGCATGGCCGGCCTGCGCCTGTGTCGGCAGGGCAGCGCGCAATGCGGCGCGCAGTCGCGCGCCGACTTCGGCCGGGACGATCTGCTCCAGCATGTCGGCCTGGAACTGCGTCACGGCCTGGAGTTCAGCTGCGTGGCGTTCGAGTGCCCGGTGGCTGAGCGCGAACTGCACACTGCCAGCGGCGAGCGCCAGCGCGGCCAGCAGCGCCAGCGCACTGGCGGCGCGATGGCGCTGCACGAACTTGCCCATCCGCCGGCATGCCCCCGCGCGCCGGGCCTGCAGCGGCCGGCGCTGCAGCCACGCCCGCAGATCGGCCGCCAGCAAATCGACGCTGGCATAGCGCTCCTGCGGATCGTTGGCCAGGGCGCAGGCAAACAGCGCATCGAGATCGCCACGCAGGCTGGCCGCCTGCGCCTGGCCCTGTGCGGCAGCGACCTTCGATGCGGGCCGCGGATCACCATGCGCATCCCGTTGCGGCGGCGCGCCGGCCAGCAGGCGGTGCAGCACGGCGCCCAGCCCGTACACATCGACCGCGGTGCCCGGCGCATGATCGCCGTGGGACTGCTCGGGCGCGGCGTAATCCGGGGTGAAGGCGCGCGTCAGCGTACGCTCGGCGGCATCCCCCACGTCGAGCAGGTGGGCGATGCCGAAATCGAGCAGGGTGGCGTGGCCGCTTGCATCGACCAGGATGTTCGCCGGCTTGATGTCCCGATGCACCACCAGTTGCCGATGCGCATAGGCGACCGCCGCGCACACCTGCAACACCAGCTCCACGCGTGCGTTCAGCGACAGGGCGCGCGCCTGGCAATGCTGATCGATGCGCGTGCCGTGCAGCAGGGTCATGGCGAGGTAGGGCGTGCCGTCCGCCGCCACGCCGGCGTCGATGAGCCCGGCGATGTGCGGATGCTGCAGCTGCGCCAGGATGCGCCGCTCACGCTGGAAGCGGGCACGCGCGGCAGCGCCGTGAATCGTACGCGCGAGCAGCTTGACTGCAGCCTGCTGCTCGAAATCCTGGCCCACGCGCGCGGCCCGGTACACCGTCCCCATGCCGCCTTCGCCGATCAGCTCGCACAGCTGCCAGTCACCGATGCGCTGGCCGACGAGCGAGAACTTCGCGCCGGCGCTGGCCAGGAGCTGCGGCGCATCGGCGGATGGAAAGACCGCCGCATCCAGCAGTCGGTGTGGACGCTCGGCGCAGGCCAGCAGGTGCTCGAGGCGGGCGCGCACGCCCTCTTCGAGAGCCTGCTTCTCCAGCCAGTCCTGCCGCGCCGCCGTGTCCAGGTCGAGCAACTGCTGGAACAGGCGATCGGCCTCCAGCCAGCTCTCGCGCTCGCCGACGTCCATCAGGGATCGGGCTCCGTCATCTGCGCCATCAGCAGTGCCCGCGCGCGCTGCCAGTCGCGGTTGATGCTGCGCAGGGAACGATCGTTTATCTCCGCCAGCTCCTCCAGGGTCATGCCGGCGAAGACGCGCAGCTCGACCAGCTCGCGCAGGGCCGGGGAAATCGCATCGAGGCGATCCAGCGCCTGGTTCACGTCGAGCAGCGCCTGGGTGTCGATCGCGGTGTCCTGCACGCCGTCCCAATCCACCCGCAGCGCGTGCCCGCCGCGGCTCAGCGCAGCGCGCGCGCGGGCGTGATCGACCAGGATGTGCCGCATGGCGCGTGCGGCACAGGCGAAGAAGTGCTGGCGATCGGTCAGATCCAGCCGCCCCGCGCCGACCAGTTTCAGGTAGGCCTCGTGCACCAGCGCGGTGGGACTGAGGGTGTACTCGCCGGGCATGCCGCGCAGCCGTGAACCGGCAAGCGTGCGCAGGGTCGGATAGACGGCGGCGAACACCTCCTGCAGCGCGGGCGCATCACCCGCGCGCGCGGCATGCAACAGCTCGGTGATTTCGCCCACACCCGATCCCATGCGGCAACTGCAACGCGGCCATCTTAGCGTGAGCCGGTGGTGGGCTTGCACCGACCCGGCACGTACTGCACCCGCAGCGACGCGCATGGCCGTCCCTCAGTCCGCCGGATACGCTCCGCTGCCGGAGTAGAACAGGATATCGGTCTGTTCGACCGCGCCGAGGTCGTGGCTGGATGCCAGGCACGTCGACGCCAGGACGGCCGTGGATGTCGCTGATCGGGGTGCAGCCGTAGTGGTCGCAGAAGTCCAGCACGCGGCTGCGTGGCAGCGGCGCGTAATCGGCGCCCAGGCGGGGCATCGCTTCCAGCGTGGCGCCGACCGGTATGTCGACCAGCGTGTGGGTCAGCAGGCACTGGTTGTGCAGCCTCTGCGTGCCGGTGGTGTGGAACCAGACATGCCGGCCCGCATTGGCGAACAGGCTGAAGGCGAACAGCAGGGGCAGCCGCGCAATCCGGCTGGCGCCCGGGCGGCGAACCCGCACGGGACTGCGGCCGGGTCGCGGCATCCCGCCGATCGGCGGGGCGCCCGCGGCTACTCGGCGAGGTAGGTGTAGCCGGTCAGGCCCTTTTCGAGGGCCGCCTGCACACGCCCTGCCTCCGCGCCCACCAGACCAGCAGCGGTGATCTTGTCACGGTAGGCGGCGCGCAGCTCGCCAAGGTCGTAGCCGACGTAATCGAGCATCAGATCGGTGGTGTCGCCATGGCGCAGGTGGGCGAGCTCGAAGCCGTCCGCCGTCAGCCGGACGTTCACCGCATCGGTGTCGCCGAACAGGTTGTGGATGTCACCCAGCGTCTCCTGGTAGGCGCCGACCATGAACAGGCCGAGCCGGTAGCGCTCACCCTTCTGCATGGCGTGCAGCGGCAGGCTGACATCCAGGCCATCGGCCTCCACGTACTGGTCGATGCGGCCATCCGAATCGCAGGTGAGGTCGGCGATCACGCCGCGCCGCTCGGGCGCGCGGTCCAGGCCGGCGATGGGCATGATCGGGAACACCTGGTCGATGGCCCACACGTCCGGCACCGACTCGAACACCGAGAAATTGACGAAGTACTTGTCGACCAGGGTGGCATCGAGCTCGTCGAGGATGTGCCGGTGGGCACGCTCGTCCGGCTTGAGGCGTCCGCGCAGGCGATTGACCACCGCGTAATACAGATCGTCCAGGTCCGCACGATCGGCAAGCGAGAGCTGACCCAGCGCGTACAGCGACTGGCCTTCGGCCAGCTGGTACTGCGCTTCGTGGTAGAGCTCGGTGGCCGGACGCTGGCCGATTTCGGTCAGGATCTCGCGCAGGCGCCGCAGCACCGCCGGTTCCTCGTCGCGCTCGGGGGGCACCGCGCCGCGCGGCGCCTCCTCGACCTCGCTGACGTTGACCACCAGCACGGCGTGGTGCGCGGTCAGCGCGCGGCCGGATTCGGTGAGCACGTGCGGTGGCACCAGATCATTGGCCGTACACGCCTCGGCCAGCGTGCCGACCACGGCCGCGGCGTATTCGCCCAGCCCGTAATTGACCGAGCACTCCGAACGCGAGCGGGTGCCCTCGTAGTCCACGCCCAGACCGCCGCCGACATCCATGTGGGTGATGGCCAGGCCCATCCGCGAAAGTTCGACGAAGTAGCGCACCGCTTCGCGCATGCCGTTGGCGATGTCGCGCACGTTGGACATCTGCGAACCCATGTGGAAGTGCAGCAGCTTCAGGGTGTGATCGAGGCCGGCGCTGCGCAGGTCATCCAGCAGGCTGAGCAGCTGGCGCGGGGTGAGGCCGAACTTGGCCTTGTCGCCGCCCGAGTTCTGCCACTTGCCGGCGCCCAGGCTCTTGAGGCGCATGCGCACGCCGAGCAGCGGCTCCACGCCGAGCGCGCGCGACTCCTCGATCACGTAGCGCAGTTCCGAAGGCTTCTCGATGACGATGAAGATGTCCAGCCCCAGACGCCGGCCGATCAGCGCCAGGCGGATGTATTCGCGGTCCTTGTAGCCATTGCAGATGACCGTGCTGCCGGGCTGCGCCAGCGCCAGGACGGCCATCAGTTCGGGTTTGGAACCGGCCTCCAGGCCAAAGCCCGGCCCGGCCGTGGCGGCCAGCTCTCCAGCGACGTTGCGCTGCTGGTTCACCTTGATCGGATAGATGAGGGTGTAGCCGCCGGCGTAGTCCCAGGTGCGCATGGCATCGGCGAAGGCGTCCTGCAGGCGCGCCCGCCGGTCGGAGAGGATGTCGGCAAAGCGCACCAGCAACGGCAGTCGCGCGCCACGCGCCTGGGCTGCGGCAACCACTTCGGGCAAGGACAGGCGCGGCCCCGCGGCGCCGCGTGGGCGCACGAGCACATCGCCATTGCCGGCAACGTCGAAATAGCCTTCGCTCCAGTGCGGCACCGCATACGCCGCGCGGGCTGCCTCGATGCTCCAGGGCTCTGTGCTCAATTCCCATGCTCCGCGTAGCCACCAGCCGCCTAGTGTAGCGATCTGCCGGCGCGCGCGGATGGCAGGCCGGGGCCGACCGGCTACAATCGGCCTCTTTCCCGCCCCGCAGGACGCAACATGACCGCAGCCGATTCCGCCACCGAAGACCGCTGGTTTACCGAACAGCACCTGCGCTCCGGATCGGCCTTCGGCCTGCGCGTGAAGGAACGCCTGCACGCGGAAACCACGCCCTACCAGACCATCGAGATCTATGACACCACCGACTGGGGCCACCTGATGGTGATCGATGGTTGCACGATGGTTTCCACGCGCGACAACTTCCTCTACCACGAGATGATGTCGCACCCGGCGCTGTTCACGCATGCCCGCGCCAAGCGCGTGGTGATCATCGGCGGCGGCGACTGCGGCACGCTGCGCGAGGTGCTGCGCCACGAGGAAGTCGAACATGCGGTGCAGGTGGAGATCGACGAGCGCGTCACGCGCCTGGCCGAGCAGTATTTTCCCGAGCTGTGCGAGGCGAACGGCGATCCGCGCGCCGAGCTGCTGTTCATCGACGGCATCCGGTACATGGCAGATGCCGAGCCCGAGTCGATCGACGTGGTGATCGTGGATTCGACCGATCCCGTGGGTCCCGCGGAAGGCCTGTTCAACGCCGAATTCTATGCCAGTTGTTTCAAGGCGCTGCGTCCCAGCGGCATCCTGGTGCAGCAGAGCGAGTCGCCGCTGGTGCACCTGGAGCTCATCAAGTCGATGCGCTCGGCGATGCGGGTCGCCGGCTTCCATGCAGTCAGGACCCTGGGCTTCCCGCAGCCGATCTATCCCACCGGTTGGTGGAGCTGCACGATGGCGCGCAAGGGGGCGGATCTTTCCGGCTTCCGTGAGCGCGGCGCGCAGACCAAGCAGTTTCCGACCCGCTACTACAACGCCGAAATCCACAAGGCGGCGCTGGCGCAGCCGAATTTCCTGCGCGACGCGCTGGGCGATTGACGCGCCGCACGACCTGACGGAGACCCCCGCAATGCGTCGTTTCCTGCTGCCCCTGCTGTCCGTCTTCACCCTGTTCGCCGCCGGGTGTGCCACCTCGCTGCCAGGGGATGCGCGCCTTGGCGTGGTGGACGATCTCGCTCCCAGGGTCTCGGCGGCCATCGGCAGCGCGGCCACGCAGGCACCCGCACCTACCGTGCGCGACGACTGGCAACTTGGCACGGTCGCCCAGCAGCAGGCCGTGGCGCGGCTCTCCGGGCTCGGCTACCGCGCCGAAGCGACCCACCTGCCGGCCGAGCTCGCGGCCACCATCAGCCGCGGTGGCGCGCTACGCACCGATTTCGCCGGCGTGCGCCTGGACGAGCGGTTTGCCAGCGCACTTGCCGACTGGATGCGTACGCAGGGCCTGGATGCGGTGCTCGTCCTGCGCAGCCTGCCGCGTGCATTGGCGCCCGGGGCACCGGTCGAAGCCGGCTATGGCGTGGCACGCCGCGGCGAGGCTTCACTTGCCTACGCCAATCTCAGCCTGCTGCTGGTCGAAGGTGCGGGGCCGACCCTGCGTGCGGCGCCCCAATGCCTGGCCACCACGCCGGTCGATGGCGCGGCCATCGCCGGGACCCGCACCCAGGCCGAACTGTCACCCCTGCTGCCCGCAGTGCGGGAGGTGTTGCGCCAGGCGATCGACGGCGTGCTGATCCGCGCCGGCGTCCTGCAGGGCGAAGCAGCCTGCGAGTGAGAGAATCGGCGCGGGCGTCGTCCCGCCCCGGGCCCTCTTCGCATCCAGGCAGGCCAGGCGGAGCCGCAGGCCGGCCCAGCGTGGCCGACGCCGAGCGGGCCGGGACGCTCGCCGACAGGATTCACGCCCGATGTCCTTCACCTCTGCCTTCGCCTTCATCCTCGTCATGCTGGCGGCAGGCAAGCTGCTGGCCTGGCGCCGCCTGGTGCCGGACAACGCCGCGGCGACGCTGAACCTCGTTGTCCTCTACGTCTGCCTGCCGGCGGCCGTGCTGCTGTATGCACCCAGGCTCGAATTCGATTGGGCGCTCGCCGCGCTCGTTGCCGTGCCGTGGACGCTGCTCGTGGCCGGCTCGCTGCTGGTGCTCGCCGTGGCGCGCCTGGCGCGCTTCGCTCGCGCGACGACCGGCGCCCTGCTGCTGCTGGTCACGCTCGGCAATACCTCCTACCTCGGCTTCGCCCTGATCCCCGCCCTGGCCGGCGAGGGCGCGCTGCGTTATGCGGTCGCCTACGACCAGTTCGGCAGCTTCGTCATGCTGTGCACGTTCGGCCTCATCGTGCTCGGCCTGTACGGCGGCGAGCGCCCGACCCTCGCCGGCGTGGCGCGCCGGATCGTCACCTTCCCGCCGTTCCTGGTCCTGGCCCTCGCACTGACCGTCATGCCATCGGAATACCCCGAGCCCATGGCCCGGCCGCTCAGGCTCCTCGCCGACAGCCTGCTGCCGCTGGTCGCGCTGGCGAGCGGCATGCAGCTTGGACTCGCGCTGCCGCGCCAGCACATCGGTCCCTTCGTGTTCGGCCTGGCCGCCAAGCTGGTGCTGATGCCGGCCCTCGCGCTGGCCCTCGCCGCGCTCTATGGCCTTTCCGGCGACATGCGTGCCGCCGCCATCTACGAAACCGCCATGCCGCCGATGATCACCGCCGGTGCGCTGCTCTCGCTGGCCGGGATCGAAGCGGAACTCGCCGCCGCCCTGGTCGGCTACGGCATCGTCGCTTCGATGATCACGCTGCCGCTTTGGCACTGGGTGCTGGGTGGATGACCGTGGCCCGGCCCGATTCATGACGCCAGTCGATCGCCGCGTGGGTGTTATCGTCTGGCCATGCAGAATGTCGCCGTGAAGCACGGATCCGATCGCGTCTCGATCGCGCGTGTCCTGCTCGGCGCCCTCTTGGTGCTGAGCGGTCCGTATGCCCAGGCCGCCACCACCGTGCGCCTGCCCGGCGGCATCTGCGCGGCCGACGACACCGTGTTCGCGACCGGCTTCGAGCCATGGGCCGGAGTGCCGTCGGATCCTTCACAGGGCAGCGGCGGCGCCGCACCCGGCGCCGTCACCGGCGAAGTGTTCGTACCGGGGCTTGGCAGCGAGCCGGGCGGGCGCCAGGTGTTCCACCTGCATGTTCCATCCGGCTACTCCGCGGCGACGGCCTGGCCACTGGTGATCGCGCTGCACGGTGCGCCGGGCAGCCATGCGGCAGCGGTCAATGCGGCCAAGGCGACGCGCAACGCCTGGGCCGGCGTCGCCGAAGCGCAGGGCTTCATCGTCGCAGCACCGGTCAGCAGCGGCGCGGCGGGTGGCTGGATCGTGCCGCCGGGCGCACCGACCGATTACGACGCCCTTGCCGCGATCCTCGCGCGCGTCGCAGCCGACTACAACATCGAGCAGAGCCGCATCTATCTCTGGGGCTTTTCCGCCGGCGGGCACGTGGCCTATGACCTGGTGGTCAACGCCAGCGAGTACGCAACGCCGCTGAACCAGCACGATCTCGCCGGCTTCGCGGTGAGCGCCGGGGTGCTCGCGACACTTGCCTGCCAGGGCGATACGATCATGCAGTGCGATGCCCGCGTCGCGGCACTGCCGCGCAGGCTGCCGCTCGACATCCACATCGGCAGCAGCGACCCGCTGCTGCCTTATGCGCGCTCCGATCGGGAGCGCTTCCTCGCCCACGGCTGGCAGCGTGGCAGCACGCTGGGCTACCACGAGTTTGCCGGTGGCCATACCTATTCGGCGGCCCAGCTTGGCGCAACCTGGGCGACGCTCTGCCGGTTCGCGCGCGGGCCGTAGCCGCTGCGCCTGGCCTGCCTGCATACTGGGACAGCCTGATCGGGGGAATTGCCATGCGTCGCTTTGCACTTGCCTGTTGTGCCCTGCTGCTGGGCGCTCATTGTCACGCCGGGGACCGCATCACCGGCAAACCGTTCGCGACCCGTTCGGAGGTGATCGCGACCCATGGCATGGCCGCCACCTCGCATCCGCTGGCGACGCAGATCGCGCTGGACGTGCTCAAGGCGGGCGGCAGCGCGGTCGACGCGGCGATTGCCGCCAATGCCGCGCTCGGCCTCATGGAACCGACCGGCAATGGCATCGGTGGCGACCTGTTCGCCATCGTCTGGGACGCGAAAACCCGCAAGCTCCACGGCTACAACGGCTCGGGCCGCTCGCCGCAAGATCTCACGCTGAAGTGGTTCCAGGAGCACGGCTACACCGCGATCCCGCCGCACGGGCCACTGCCGGTCAGCGTGCCCGGTACGGTGGATGGCTGGTTCGCGCTGCACCAGCGCTTCGGCAAGCTGCCGATGCGCCGGGTGCTGGCGCCCGCGGTCGGCTATGCCCGCGAGGGCTTCCCGGTCACCGAGCTGATCGCCCACTACTGGAACCTGTCGGTGCCCAGGCTTGGCAAGTATCCGGGCTTCACCGAGCAGTTCACGCGGGATGGCCGCGCACCTGCCAAGGGCGAGATCTGGAAGAACCCGAACCTGGCCAACACCCTGGAAGCGATCGGCAAGGGTGGTCGCGATGCGTTCTACAAGGGCGACATTGCGCGCACCATCGCCGCCTACATGCAGGCCAACGGCGGCTTCCTCTCCTACGCAGACCTCGCCAGCCACCGCGGCGAGTGGGTCGAGCCGATCTCGACCGATTACCGCGGCTACGAGGTTTGGGAACTGCCGCCCAACGGCCAGGGCCTGGCTGCGCTGCAGATGCTGAACATCCTCGAGGGCTACGACTTTTCGAAGATTCCCTTCGGCAGCACCGAGCACGTGCACCTGTTCGTCGAGGCAAAGAAGCTCGCCTTCGAGGATCGCGCCAGGTTCTATGCCGACCCGACCTTCGCCAAGGCACCGATCGACGGGCTGCTGTCGAAGGACTACGCCGCCCGGCGGCGCAAGCTGATCTCGCCGGACACGGCAATGAAGGCGGTGGCGCCCGGCACGCCGAAGCTCGATGGTGACACCATCTATCTCACCACGGCCGACCGGGACGGCAACATGGTCTCGCTGATCCAGTCCAACTACCGGGGCATGGGATCGGGCATGGCGCCACCGGGACTGGGCTTCATCCTGCAGGATCGCGGCGAGATGTTCGTGCTCGCCGAAGGCCACGCCAACACCTATGCGCCGGGCAAGCGGCCGTTCCACACCATCATCCCGGCCTTCATCACCAGGGACGGCGAGCCCTGGCTCAGCTTCGGCCTGATGGGCGGGGACATGCAGCCGCAGGGCCACGTGCAGATCGTGATGAACCTGGTCGATTTCGGCATGAACCTGCAGGAAGCGGGCGACGCCCCGCGCATCCAGCACGAAGGCTCGACCTCGCCGGAAGGCCAGGCGCAAGCCATGACCGATGGCGGCTGGATCGACCTGGAGACCGGCTTTCCCTACGCAACCGTGCGCGGGCTGATGCAGAAGGGCCACTCGGTGCGCTTCGCCGACGGTCCCTATGGCGGCTACCAGGCCATTGGCCGCGACGCGAAGAACGGCACCTGGATCGGTGCCTCCGAATCGCGCAAGGACGGGCAGGCGGCTGGCTATTGAGCGGTGCCAGGATGGCGATCCAATCCGAACCGGCATCCCTGCCGGTTGCTATGCTTGGATGATCGAGCGGATCGGCGAGCGGGCATGCAATGGTCTTTGATCGCCCTTGCTTGCGCCCTCGCGTGCGGCCTTGCACAGGCGCAGGCGCCAGCCCAGGAGCCCGGCGAGCCGCCGACTGGATGGACACGGCCGCAGCGCGGTGCCGAGCCTTGGCAGGCAAGCCCGGCGCAGCGAAGCCATGCCGCGCGCCGCGCGCCGGTGTAGTCTGTCCTGATGACGCCAACAACCGGAAACGCCCGATGCTGAACATCCTCGTCGCGAGCTCCAAGGGCGGCGCCGGCAAGACCACGCTGGCGACCAACCTGGCCGCGGCCTTCGCGGTGGAAGGGCGCAACACCGTGCTCGTCGATGCCGACCGGCAGGGCTCGGCGCTGCGCTGGGCCGAGCGCCGGGCCAACGAAGCCGATGCCGTGCTGGGACTGGCTGGCTTGCGGCGTGACTGGCAGCGGCAGGTGCCGGCCGATGCCGAGCGGGTGGTGATCGACAGCCCGGCCGGTGCGCGCGCGGCCGACTTTTCCGCCTGGCTGGCGCGCATCGATGCGATCGTGGTGCCGGTGTTGCCCTCGGCCATCGACCTGGAGGCGCTGGAACCCTTCCTCGACGAACTCGCCAGGCTGCCCCAGGTGCAGGACGGCAGCACCACGGTGGGCCTGGTGGCCAACCGCCTCAAGCCCTGGACGAATGCCTCGCGCCTCGCGGTCGAGGCATTGCACTCACTGACCTTCCCATTGGTCGCGGAACTTCGCGACACCCAGGGCTACGTGCTGGCCCACGCGCTCGGCAAGGGCATGTTCGACTACCGCTCGGGCGTGGTGCGCGCCCACCAGGAAGACTGGAAGCCCTTGTTGCGCTGGCTCAAGCGCCAGGAGCGCGGCCAGTCGGCCTGAAGGTGTCGCCGGGCTCGGCTTTGCATCCGCCGCGCGAACTTTGCACCGACTTTGCGCCCGCTTGACGCTGCTGGCCCCGTGCTTGCGATTCAATGATCCCGCGGCCGTCGTGGCCGCGCTACCGGATCGCGACCATGTCCCGACTCATTCCCCATCTCCTTGCCTGCGCACTCTGCGCAGGCGGTTTGGCTGGCGTCGCCAGCGCCGCGCCACCGGCCACCACCGCCGATCCCGCCCCTACGGCGCAGCAGCGTCCGCTGGATCGCATCGACACCAATCGCGACGGCATCATCAGCCGCACCGAGTACCAGGCCTGGGTGGAGCAGCGCTACGCCGCGCTCGATCCGGATGGCAAGGGCCAGCTCGGCGTCGCTGACCTGGTGCAATCACCGGCCTTCCAGGCACGCGCCGAGGCACGCGCGGAGCGCCTGATCAAGCGCTACGACCGCACCGGCACCGGCATGCTCAGCCGGGCCGACTTCGAGGCCGGCCAGATGGCGCGCTTCGACCGCCTCGCCGACGGCAAGGACAGCATCAGCAAGGCCGACCTCAAGGCGGCGTGGCGTGACCGTGGACGGCATGGCCAAGGCGCCCGCCGCAACAGCGATGCCGGGCAATGACGCCAGGCGCCAGGTCGCCGGTGGCAGGCAAGCCGCCGGCGGCCGCCGTCGACACCGGTGCTTGACCGCAACCACCAGGATTCGGGCATGATCGTGCTTTCCAGCGCCGCCGGAGCCGATCGATGCACCATCGCCAGATCATCCTCGTGCGCCACGCGCATGCCGAATCCACCCAACCCGGGCAGAACGATGCCGCACGCGGCCTGAGTATCGGCGGCGAGGCCGAAGCCGATGCGGCCGGCGCCTGGCTGCGCGAGCACGGCGCCGCACCGGCTCGGGTCCTGTGCTCGCCCGCCGTGCGCGCGCAGGACACCTGCGAACGCGTGCTGGCCGTGCTGGGCTACAGCGATGCGCGCACCGACGCGCGCATCTATGAAGCCACACCGGCGACCCTGCTGCGCGTGCTGGACGAGCATGCCGAGGCCGATTCGATCCTGCTGGTGGGGCACAATCCCGGCCTCGAACACCTGTTGGCCCTGCTCACCGAAGGCCACTCCGGCGCCGGCCGCGGCATGCCGCCGGGGTCGGTGGCCTGGCTGGAAGCGCCACCCGGCAACCTCGAACCGGGCGGCGCGCGGGTACGCCACTTCTGGTGGCCCTGAGGCGCGAGCGCGCGGGACCGGACGGATGTGGCGCGGCTGGCTGGTGACCCTGCTCGCCTGCGCGGCGGCCACGTCAGCCTGCGCCAGTGAAGTGGTGGCGCTGGACGGCGCGCGTTCCAGCGCCGAGTTCAGCGTACGCGTGATGTGGCTGATGCGCGCGCACGGGGGCTTCAGCGCGATCCATGGCACGGTCGCGATCGATCGCTTCAACAGCCACGGCGTGGTCGATGCCATCATCGACGCGGACAGCGTGTGCATGAACGTGCCAAGCTACGAGGCTTGGGTGAAATCACCCGAATTCTTCGATGTGGCCGCCCATCCACGCATCCAGTTCATCTCCCAGGCGTTTCCGCTGCAGCGCCTGCGCACCGGTGGCGAGCTGGTGGGGACGCTGAAGCTGCGCGGCGTCAGTCGCCCGATCCGCTTCCGCCTGGCACCCTCGACCTGCACCGAACCGGGCTATGCCTGTGCCATCCTGGCCGAAGGTTCACTCAGCCGGGCGGCCTTCGGCATGCACTCGCGGCGCGGTACGGTGGGCGACAAGGTGAGGCTGGAGCTGCGGATCTTCACCGACGCGCCGTTGCTCACTGACCGACCATGACCACCACGCGCGAGCGCACCCCCTGCAGCCCGCAGCGGATGCGGCTGTGCCTCGTCTTCGCCGGCATGGTCTTGCTGGCGCTCGGCGGCTGCAGCCTGAACCGCCCGCTGGCGCGTCAGGCCCAATCGGTGACGGCATTGCGGCCGGCCACCCTGGATTGTCGCCGCGCGGATCACTGCGCACTTGCCTCGCCGTACCAGAAGCTGGCCAGCCAGGCTCGCGAGGACGGCGACACGCACTTCGTCAATGTACTCGAACACGGCGAGGACGCGCTTCTGCTGCGCCTGCATCTGATCCGTGCCGCACGCCGCAGCATCGACATCCAGACGTTCATCTGGAGCGACGACGAGGCCGGCTGGCTGATGCTCGACGAACTGGTGGCGGCAGCCCGGCGCGGCGTGCGCGTGCGCGTGCTGACCGACCAGCTGTTCTCGCTCGACCGCGTCGAGTGGCTGGCGGCGATCGCGCGCATGCACCGCAATTTCGACTTTCGCCTCTACAACCCGCCGTTCCGCGACGCCGTCTCGCCGCCGCTGGAGATGGCGGCCGGGCTGCTGTGCTGCTTCACCCGCCTCAACCAGCGCATGCACAACAAGCTGTTCCTGGTCGATGGCAGCATCGGCATCGCCGGCGGGCGCAACATCGCCGACCGCTATTTCGACTGGGATGCCGAGTTCAACTATCGCGACCGCGACGTGCTGGTGGTGGGCACGCGCGCCGGCGCCCAGATGCAGGCTTCATTCGAGCAGTTCTGGATGCATCCCTACGCGGTACCGCTGACCGGCTTCAACGACGTCAATCGCCGCATCGTCGCCGACGCCGGGCGCCCGCCGGCGTTGGCCCCGCCCAGGCATGCCCGCTGGGCGCGTATCGCGGCCTTGCGCACGCGCGCAGCGAATCCGGCCTGGATCGACCGGCACTTCGCCGACGCGGCGCTGCCGGTGGCAGCCATCGATTACTTCTCCGACGCACCCGGCAAGGATGATCCGGCCAGGACCGGCGCGGCCGACGATCTGGGCCTGCGCATCGCCGCCCTGCTCGAAGGGACCCGCCGCGAAGTGGTGTTCGAGACGCCCTACCTGGTACTGAGCCGGCGTGCCCGACGCATCTTCCGGCAGATGCACAAGCGGCCCACGCCCCCGGAAGTGATCGTTTCCACCAATTCCCTGGCCGCCACCGACGCGTTCTACGTGTACGCACTGTCCTACAAGTACAAGAAGCGCTACCTCAAGCGCTACGGCTTTCGCATCCACGAGTTCAAGCCCTTCCCGGCCGACGCGGCGGAGTTCATCAGCGGCTATGCCACGCTGGCCGGCGCCGGCCATGGCGGCGAGTATCAGCGCTACGGTCACGCGCCGCTCACGCACGCCGGCGCGCGGGTCGGCCTGCATGCCAAGTCGCTGGTGATCGACGGGCGCACCTGCCTGATCGGTTCACACAATTTCGATCCGCGCTCGGATGACTACAACACCGAATCGGGTTTCATAATCGACGACCCCACGGTGGCCTCGCAGGTGCGCACTGCGATCCTGCGCGACATCGCGCCCGGCAACGCCTGGACCATCGCGCCACGCCAGGCCCCCGCCTGGCTGGCGCAGATCAACGGCCCCATCAGCGACTTTTCCGCCGCCCTGCCGCTGTTCGACCTGTGGCCATTCCGTTACACCAGCAGTTTCGAACTCAAGCCCGGCTGCCAGCCGCTCGATCCCTATGATCCGGCCTTCCACGACTGTTACACCGACGTCGGCGACTTCCCCGAAGTCGCCCTGCCCCTGCGCACCATCTACACGCGCATCATCACCGCGTTCGGCGCCGGGCTGGCGGGCGTCTTCTGAGACCCCGGCGCCTGCCGATTGACGGCGGGCGGTCCAGATCGCTAGTCTCACCGACCCGTCTGGCGGAGTTCTTCCATGTCGCTTGCGATCACGATCGAGCTCGGTGATGCCGAGCTGAAGCATTTCATCCAGGCCCTGCACGCCGCGCAGGAAGAGACCCGCAACATGAGTGCGCGCGAGATCACGGAGGCGGCCAGCAAGCTGCTCAAGCGCGATCGCACTGCCGTCGCGCCCACCTACGTGACCGAGCGGCTCGAAAAGCTCGAGCGCATGATCGCCATGCTCAACGACGAAGGCTTCGCCCTGCCGGTCGAAGAACGCCACCGCGTGCTCGGTTGCCTGTCCTACTTCGCCAACCCCAAGGATCTGATCCCCGACGAGGTGCCGGTATTCGGGTTCCTCGATGACGCGATCATGATCGACCTGTGCGTGCGTGAGCTGGAACACGAAATCGAGGCCTACGAGGATTTCGACGCCTATCGCAAGGCCGAGGCGGACCTGCGCGGGGTCGATCCTGCCTCGCTCAAGACCCAGCGCGTCGAATGGGCCGAGGCGCGGCGCGCGGAACTGCTCGACCGCATGCGCAAGCGCCGCGGCACCAGCTATGCCGCGTCCGAAGGGCCGCGCCTGTTCTCGTTCCGCAACTGACACGCGCTGCGGGCACGGCGCGCGGCACGTGCCCGCCCGGTTCGACCGGGCGTCACGTCAGCCCGGTCAGAAGCCGCTGCCACCGCGCAGCGCCCCGTCCGCGATCTCGCCCAGCATGGCGATCGACACCAGTGCCGCCACCACCAGCGCGGCCATGGACGCGATCAGCAGCACGTTGAGCACCCAGCCGTACCACGGCATCGGCGGACGCACGGTGGGACGCGGCCGATCCGGCTGCACCGCGCGGAACACCACCAGCGTCCCGGCCAGCATGTCGTGCAGCGCCTGCTTGCGTGCGGTCCAGCCGGCCAGCATGTAGCCGACGTTGAGAATGGCGCCGGACAGGAACTTGCCGAAGAAGCGCCCGCTGGCTCGCCCGAAGCCGATGCGCCGGCCGCTGCCGTCCACGACCTTGATGCCGAGCGCCAGCTTGCCCGGGGTGGCCTGGCTGCGGCTGCTTTCGAACAGGGCGAAATACAGCCACTGCAGGACCACGCCGGCCACCATCACCGGCAACAGCATGGCTGTATCCAGACCCACCCCGGCGGTGTTCGCGGCGGCCCCGACCTGCAGGACCCATAGCCATTGCGCCAGGGCGAGCACGGCTCCCAGCAGCAGCGAATCGATCACCAGCGCAGCACAGCGGCGCCAGAAGCCGGCGTGGATCGCCGCGCCGGGCGGCAGCTCGGCCACCGGCACCGGTTCGGCGACCGGAGCAGGCTCGGTCGAGGTCCACGTGACCGGCTCGACCGGGGGCTCCACCGGCGCCACTTCCGGCTCGGGTGCCACTTCCGGCACGGGATTGAGCTCGCGCCACGGCCGCCAGCCCTTGGCCCCCACTTCGGCCACGCCCACGCCTTCCGGCCACAGGCCGTGCTGGATGCGCTCCTCCACATACACCGCCGGCAGCGGGCCGCTGGCCACGCCATCGAACAGCACGAACAGTGCCGGGCGCTCGTCCAGGGCACACAACTCGGTCTGCGCGCCCTGCTCGGCGATGCCGGCCTGCAGGGCCTGCAGCTTGCCCAGGTCATCGCTGCGCTTGATCGTCAGCGGCGCACGCGCGCGCAACTGGTCGAGCTTGGCGGCATCGATGTGCAGATAACTGGCCAGCGCCGGCCACACCGAGCCGGGCGCATGACCCGGCAGGACCACCCCGGTCAGCACCAATGCAAAGCGGCTGTTCTCCACGATCCCCTCCCCTTGTGGTCGCCTCGATGGCGCGCGCCCCGAACGCAGATGCGTATTGCGCTCAGGGCCGTTCAAGTATCGCCGTCACGCCCATGCCGCCGGCCGTGCAGATCGAAATCAGGCCGCGCCCGGAACCCTTCTGTTCCAGCAGCCTGGCCAGCGTGGCCACCAGGCGTGCGCCGGTGGCCGCGAACGGGTGGCCGGTGGCAAGGCTGGATCCGTGCACGTTGATCCGGGCCGGGTCGATGCTGCCCAGCGGCGCATCCAGACCCAGGCGATCGCGGCAGTAGTCGGCCGATTCCCAGGCGCGCAGGGTGCACAGCACCTGCGCCGCAAAGGCCTCGTGGATCTCGTAGAAGTCGAAATCCTGCAGGCTCAGGCCGGCTTCGGCCAGCATGCGCGGCACGGCGATGGTGGGCGCCATCAGCAGGCCCTCGCCACGCACGAAATCGACTGCCGCCACACGTGCGTGCGTGAGATAGGCCTGGATCGCCAGGCCGCGCTCGGCCGCCCATGCATCGCTGGCCAGCAGCACCGCGGCCGCACCGTCGGACAAGGCGCTGGAATTTCCGGCGGTGAGCGTACCGTGGCCGGACGTCTTGTCGAAGGCCGGCTTGAGCGCCGCCAGTTTTTCCAGGGTGGTGTCCGGGCGCAGCACGTTGTCGCGCTCCACGCCGCGGAACGGCACCACCAGGTCCTTCAGGAAGCCTGCGGCATAGGCCGCAGCCAGCTTGTGGTGACTTTCCAGCGCGAGCTCATCCTGCGCTTCACGGCCGATATGCCATTCGCGCGCCATCAGCTCGCAGTGCTCGCCCATGGACTTGCCGGTGCGTGGTTCGGCCACGCCGGGAAATGCGGGTTTCAGCTCGCCGAGCGAAAAACCCTTGATGGCGCTTTCCATTTTCTCCAGCGGCGCCTTGGCGCGGTTCATCGCCAGCAGGCGCTGCTGCAGCGCGCGCGAGTACACGATCGGCACATCACTGGTGGTGTCCGAACCCCCGGCGATGCCGGCTTCGATCTGGCCGGCGGCGATCTTGTTGGCGATCAGGATCGTGTTGTCGAGCGAGGTGCCACAGGCGCGCGCCGTGGTGATGCCCGGGGTGGTCGCGGCCAGGCCCGAGGACAGCGTCGCCTCGCGCGCGAGGTTCCAGTCCGCGGCATGCTTGATGACCGCACCGAACGCCACCTCGCCCAGCTCCAGTCCATGCAGGCCAAAGCGTTCGACCAGCGAGCCCAGCGTCTTCACCGCCATGCCGAAGTTGCCGACATCGGCATAGGCCGTGTTGTTGCGGCAGAACGGGATGCGCACGCCACCGACAATGCCGACGCGATAGGGACGTTGGTTCATGGGCTCCTTCCTGCTGCAGCGCTTTCCTGCAGCCTACCCTTTGCGGCGGCGTTCGAGAACCCCGCCGCGTGCAATGGCGCCGCATCGCGCAACCAGGCGGGCCATTCACACCAGAAGTGCCAGGCTCCCGGTTCGGCGCGGATCAGTCGATCGAGGCTTGCCGCAAGCTGTTCCAGCACCGCTTCCGCGGGTTGCGGCGACTGGGCCTGACCGATCACGACGCGCCGTTCGCCGCTGGTGAAATCCACTTCGACCCAGCACGGCACGACCGGCACGCCGGCGACCGCGGCCAGCCTGAGCAGGCCATCGGGCAACGACGCGGGCTGACCGAGCAGCGACACCGGATGCTGGCCGTGTGGCGCCAGGCGGGGCGGCACGTCGATCAGGCCGATCACCGCGCTGCCGCGGGCAAGCGTGTCCAGCAGGGTCTTGCGCACGCCCGGGCGCCGGGCAACGGGTTCGCCGCCGATCCGTTCGACTTCGGCCAGGCGCTGCACGCCGTAGCGGTAGAGCAATGGCCGACGCGCAAACGCGCTGCGCTCGAAGCGCGCCGACAGGAACTGGCTTTTGTGTCCGGCCCGGCGCAGGGCGCGGCACAGCCACAGGCCGGTACCATAATGGAAGGTGATCGCGACGAATGCGCCCTGCGCCGGCCAGGCGCCGGCAATCTGCACCTGCGCCGGCCAGGCATCCAGCGCGTGGCGGCGCGACCAGTGCAGGTCGACGATATCGAGCAGGGTGACCAGGCGCAGCTTGCGCTGGAAGGCGGCGGAGTCGTCCAGCGGCAGCCATTCCGGCGCGCTGGCTGCAGCGGCGACGGATTCGGCATACAGGCCCGACCGGCGCGCGAGCTGCTGGCTCAACCGCCAGGCCAGTGGCCAGGGCAGGCGCGCCACGCTGCCCGGTGCCAGCGACAGCTGCCAGACATCGCCGAGGCTCGCGCGCCAGGCGATACCTGCGCTCATGCGTGCCCGCCCCCGCCCGGCTCGAACTCGTCTTCCAGCATCCGATAGATGGTTTCCAGCAGTCCGAGACGGCCGTAGGTGGCCTGGGCAACGCGATTGTCGCGCTCCACGTACAGGCGCAGGCCGACCACATCCGGGCGCGCGCGGGCGCGCTCGCGCACGGCCGCGTGCAGGGCGCGGAAGACCCCGTGCCGGCGCGCCGCAGGCAGCACATACACGCTCTGCAGCCACCACCAGTCGCCATTGCGCCAGTCGCTCCACTCGCGCGTGACGAGCACGCAGCCGGCCGCACCGCCGCCGTTTTCGGCCACCAGGTAGAAGCCGCGCGAGGGGGTGCCGAGCACGCCGGCAATGCCGCGCTGCAAGGTGGCGCGATCAAGCAGGCGGCCTTCGGTTTCCCGCGCCATGGCCAGGTTGCAATCGACCAGGAAGGCGTGGTCCGCCGGCGTGGCCTCACGCACGATGACGGGAATCTGCGGCGCGGCACGGGTCGTCATGAATCAGGACCTGCGGTTCCAGGCCGACACGCAGAGCTCGCCCACCGCCAGATCGAGGAAGGCACAGGGCTGCAGCTGCGGCGTGCAGTCACCGGCATGTGCTCGAGCGAGCCCCAGGCGGCCCCGACATTGAAGCGGTCATCGCCGAATGGAATCTCGTTGGCGCTGGCAGGCAGGGAACGCAGGCAGGCGGGCCAGGCATCCGCCGCCAATACGGGCGTGGCGAGGCAGACATCGATGAGCGCGAGGTCGGGCATGGACAAGGCGTCGATGCGGGATCGCGCATGGTAACAGGGCCGGCCGGCGCTTCGGCGACCCCGCTCGCCCGCTCCGGCGCCGGCGCACCGTGTTCCGGCAACGCCCGCGCCGGGCAGCCCGTGGGCATGCTCAGCGCGAGCGACGCCGGCGACTGCCGAGCTTGCGCGTGAGCGTGTTGCGGCCGATTCCGAGCGCCGCTGCGGCTCGCTGGCGATGCCCGTCGCAGGCCGCCAGCACGGCCTCGAGCAGGGCCAGATCGAAGGCCTCGCGCGCCTGCGCGTGGAGGCCCTCCACACCCGCAGCCAGCTGTTGCCTCGCCCAGCGTTGCAGCGCCGCGATCCACTCCGGCGGGCGGTCGGACTCGGCTGCGGCAGCGAACCCGGCGGGCAGATCGGCCGGGGTGATTTCCGGGGCCGGTGCCAGCACCGCCAGGCGCCGGCACAGGTTTTCCAGCTGGCGCACGTTGCCGGGCCAGGGCTGGGCTTCCAGTGCCGCCAGCGCGGTCGGCGCGAGGAAGTGCATGGCCACGCCCGTCTCGGCCGAGGCCGTGGCCAGGAAATGGGCAGCGAGCAGGGCGATGTCGCCTTCGCGTTCGCGCAGCGGCGGGATCGCCAGGCGCACCACGTCGAGCCGGTGCAGCAGGTCGGCACGAAACTCGCCGCGCGCGACCTTCGCATCCAGGTCCTGATGGGTCGCGGCCAGCACGCGCACGTCCGCGCGCAGCAATTCGCGCCCGCCGACCCGGTAATACTCGCCTGCAGCCAGCACGCGCAGCAGGCGCGTCTGCAGCGTCAAGGGCATGTCGCCGATCTCGTCGAGGAACAGCGTGCCACCCGCGGCCTGCTCGAACCTCCCGTGATGGCGGCGCGTGGCACCGGTGAACGCCCCGGCTTCATGGCCAAACAGTTCCGACTCCAGCAGCTCGGCCGGAATGGCCGCCGTATTGAGCGCAATGAAAGGCTGCGCCGCGCGTGGGCTTTCGCGGTGCAGCGCCTGGGCCACCAGTTCCTTGCCGGTGCCGGTCTCGCCGGTGATGAGTACGCCCAGATCGCTGGCCGCGACCCGCCCGATGGCGCGGAACAGGGCGCGCATCGGCGCGCTGTGGCCGAGCAGTGCGCCTGCGTCCGGCGGGACCGCCGGTTGCACCGCAGGCGCGGCGCGGGTGCGGGCCAGGGCGCGGCGCGCGATCTGCACCGCCTCGTCGAGGTCGAAGGGCTTGGGCAGGTAATCGAAGGCGCCATGCCGGTAGGCAGCGGCTGACGAGGCGACATCGGTGTAGGCGCTCATCACCACCACCGGCAGTCCCGGCGCCTGGGCAGCGAGGCGTTCGAGCAGCTTGAGGCCGCTGGCACCGGGCATGCGCACGTCGGTGAACAGCAGCGCCGGGCGTGCGGAGCCGAGCCCGGCCAGCACGCTCTCCGCATCCGTGAACTCGCGCACCTGCCAACCGGCTTCGCGCAACGCCGCGGCCAGCACCAGGCGCACCGCGCGGTCATCATCGACGACCCAGATCTGCGCCGGCGCGGTCATGGTGCGAGTGGCAGCAGCAGGCTGAACACGGTGGCGCCGGGGCGGCTGGCGCAAAGCAGATCGCCACCGTGCTCACGGGCGATTTCGCGCGCGATGGCCAATCCCAGGCCATGCCCATCGGCACGTCCGGACACCATGGGCTCGAACAGCGTGTCGGCCAGCGCCGCATCGATGCCGCGGCCATCGTCGGCCAGGTCCACGCGCAGGATCAGGCGCGCCGCCGACCCTTCGATGCGCAGCGCATGCTCGACGCGGGTGCGCAGCAGCAGTTCACTGGCGCCTGCCTCGAGCGCGTTCTGCGCCAGATTCAGGAGCGCCTGCTGCACGCGGTCGGCGTCGATGTGCACTGCCGGCAGGCTGGGGTCGTAGTCGTGGCGCACGCGCAGCTGCGGTGCGCTGCCGCCCAGCAGGGCCGCCACGCGTTCCAGCACGGCGTGAATGTTGACCGGCCGGGTCTGCACGGACGCTTGGTTGTCGAGCAGGCGCGCCGAAAGCGCGGCCAGACGATCGACTTCCCCGACCACCAGGTCGGCCAGCGCTGCGAGGTCGGCCGACCCGACGCGCCGGCGCAGCAACTGTGCGGCACCACGCATGCCGGCGAGCGGGCCACGCAGCTCGTGGGCAAAGCCGCGCAGGGTTTCGCTGGCGCGCGAGGTCGTGGTGCCGGACAACGGCCACAGTTCGAGCAGCAGCTGCTGCTCATCGAGGGGTGTCAGCAGCACGTCCGCAACCCGGTCGCCGGTGCCGCTGCGCAGGCGCGCTTCGCGCACGCGCACGCGGCGCCCTTCGTTGCCCGCGCGCAACACCGCCTCGCTGAGTTGCGGCGGACGCGCATCGAGTTCAGCCAGCGCGACCCCGGCCCAGCGCCGCGCCGGCGCGGCCAGCCAATCCTGCAGGGCCGGATTGACCCCGCGCAGGGCGGCCGCCCGGTCCAGCAGCGCCATGGGGGTGGCCGACGCTTCCCAGGGCACGGACGCGGGCGACAGGAGCTTGGCAGGTGCGGCGGGCGACATCGCCATCATTGTAGATGAGCCGGGTGGGCGCGGGACGCCTGCCGATTGCGACACTCACGGACCCGGGCATCTGAACGGAATCCAACCTTAAATAAACGTTGTTCATGCTGGATTGGCAAATTTCTGCATAGGGTAATGGCGCGATCGAGTGATCGCTGCGTCGCAATTGCGGCGCATTTTCGCAGAGGAGACCATTCATGAAATCGATTCCATCCTTCCTGTCCACCCTTGCATTGACATCCATCCTGTGCGCAGGCGCGGCTTCACTTGTCATTGCTGCGCCAATGCCGGCAAATGATGAAGGCCAGGCCGCAAGCGAATCAGATCAGCCTGTGACCGATACCTGGATCACTACAAAGGTCAAATCGGAACTGGCGGCGACGGATGGCGTCAAGAGCATGGATATCAGCGTGGAAACCGTCAATGGCGTGGTCACCCTGATCGGCGTTCAGGATACCGAGCAGGCGGTCGAGCGGGCAGTTGCCGCGGCCCGCAGCGTGAAGGGCGTAAAGCGCGTCGATGCAAGTGGCCTGAAGGCCAGGTCCTGATCAACCACTGATTCCAATCATACAGGAGCTACTCATGAACGAAGATCGCATCAAGGGCCAATGGAACCAGCTCGTCGGCCAGATGAAGTCCAAATGGGGTGAACTGACTGACGATGATCTGAAGGTTGCATCCGGCGACAGCCAGTACCTCGCCGGCAAACTGCAGGAACGTTACGGAATTGCCAAGGACGTAGCGGAGAAGCAGGTCAAGGAGTTCAATCGTACGCTGTAGCATCACTCGTACGCTTTATGATTTTACGCGGGCACGTCCATGGAAGGACGTGCCCGCGTGCCATGGCATGGAACTCGCCGACAAACGGTGGTTGACCCCAGCGGCCCGGCCGGCAGGCGAATTTGGCCACGCCGACATGTTGGTGCCGCTGACGGCGCGCCCGGCGGTAATGGACGCGCATTTTCAAGGGCGCCTGGTCAAGATGGCAAATGCTCGCCAGGACTTCCGCTTTCAATGCCCCGAAAACTACAGCATGTAGTACATCTGGAATTCCAGCGGGTGGGTCGCCGCGCGATAGCGGGTCACTTCCTTTTCCTTGACACCGATATAGGCATCGATGAAGTCGTCGCTGAATACACCACCGGCCTTGAGGAAGTCGCGATCCTGATCCAGCGCCTCCAGTGCCTGGTCCAGCGACGAACACACGGTGGGAATGTTGCGACCTTCCTCGGGCGGCAGGTCATAGAGATCCTTGTCGGCCGGCGCGCCCGGGTCGATGCGATTGATGATGCCGTCCAGGCCTGCCATGAGCAGGGCGGTAAAGGCGAGGTAGCCACTGTTCACCGGGTCCGGGAAGCGCATCTCGATGCGTCGGCCGCGCGCGCTCTGCACATGCGGGATGCGACAGCTCGCCGAGCGGTTGCGCGCCGAATAGGCCAGCATCACCGGCGCCTCGAAGCCGGGCACCAACCGTTTGTAACTGTTGGTGCTTGAATTGGTGAATGCATTGATTGCCCGCGCGTGCCTGAAGATGCCGCCGATGTAGTGCAGCGCGGTCTGCGACAGGCCGCCGTAGAGATCTCCGGCGAACAGGTTCTGCCCGTCCTTGGCCAGCGACTGGTGCACGTGCATGCCCGAGCCGTTGTCACCTACCAGTGGCTTGGGCATGAAGGTCACGGTCTTGCCGGCGCGATGGGCCACGTTGCGGATGACGTACTTCATCATCATCAGCTCGTCGGCCTTGCGCAGCAGGGTGTTGAAGCGCGTGCCGATTTCGCACTGGCCGGCGGTGGCGACCTCGTGGTGGTGCACCTCGACCGTCATGCCGACCTGCTCGAGCACCTTGCACATCTCGCTGCGCAGATCCTGGAAGGAATCGCCGGGTGGCACGGGCAGGTAGCCGCCCTTGACGCCCGGTCGATAGCCCGAGTTGCCGCCGGCGATCTCGCGTTCGGAGGCCCAGGCCGCCTCGGTCGATTCGATTTCGTAGAAGACGCGTCCCATCTCGTTGCGGAAGCGCACCGAGTCGAAGATGAAGAATTCCGGTTCGGGTCCGAACAGGGCCGTGTCGGCGATGCCGGTGGACTTGAGGTAGGCCTCGGCACGGCGCGCGATGGAGCGCGGGTCGCGCGTATAGGCCTGCATCGTGCTCGGCTCCAGCGCATCGCACTGCAACAGCAGGGTCTTGTCGGCGGCGAAGGGATCGATGGTGGCGGTGGCCGGATCGGGCATCAGCACCATGTCCGATTCATTGATGCCCTTCCAGCCGGCGATCGAGGAGCCATCGAACATGCGCCCATCCTCGAACAGCGATTCGTCCACCGAGTGGGCCGGATAGGTCAGGTGGTGCTGCATGCCGAGCATGTCGGCAAAACGCAGATCGACGAAGCGCACCGCGCCTTCCTCGATCAGCTTGAGCACATCGTCTGCAGAACGGGACATGGGAAAGCCTTGACTGGACAGGTAAGCCGGGGACAGCAAGGGTCGTGCCAGCGGGCAGGGACGGCGCTGGACGGGATCGAGGCGCCGGTGCCCCATCCATTGATGCACCGCAATGACCCGCACATTCGTGATTGTGCACCATTCTGGTGCAGACAGCCGCGCTGCCAGCGCATCCGTACAATTGCGGTCCCCGCGTGCCGCGCGACCCGCCGGCGCGACGTCACCCTTCCGGCCATCGGCGAGCGACCCGTGAGCGAGATCAGCAGCACCATCCTGCTTGGCATCATCGAGGGGATCACCGAGTTCCTGCCCATCTCCAGCACCGGCCACCTGCTGGTCGCCGAGCACTGGCTCGGACACCGCTCGGACGTGTTCAACATCGTCATCCAGGCCGGCGCGATCCTCGCGGTGGTGCTGATCTACCGCCAGCGCCTGTGGCAGCTCGCCACGGGTCTCGGCGAGGCGGCCAACCGCGACTACGCCTACAAGCTGACAGCCGCCTTCCTGGTCAGCGGCGTGCTGGGTTTCGTCGCCATCAAGCTGGGCTTCAAGCTGCCGGAAAGAATCACGCCGATCGCCTGGGCGCTGGTCATCGGCGGCTTCTGGATGCTGGGCGCCGAATGGCTGGCCGCGCGTCGCCCCGAATCGGCGAGCATCACCTGGAAGGTGGCCATTCTGGTCGGTCTGGCGCAGATGGTGGCGGCGATCTTTCCCGGCACTTCGCGCTCGGCGGCCACCATCTTCGTCGCCCTGCTGGCCGGCACGAACAACCGCGCGGCGGCCACGGAATTTGCCTTCCTGGTCGGCATCCCGACCATGTTCGCCGCCAGTGGCTACCAGCTTTTCGACAGCTGGCAGGGCGGCCATGCCGCGCATGAGGACTGGGCCGCGCTCGGCCTCGCCTTCGTGGTCTCCCTCATCACCGCCTTCATTGCGGTGAAGTGGCTGCTCGGCTACATCCGCAGCCACCGCTTCACGCCCTTCGCGCTCTACCGCATCGCCCTCGGTGCGGCCCTGCTGCTGGCCATGCCGGCCGATTGAACGGACTGCGCGCGGGACCCGACTACCTCTGTTCTGCCTGGTCCACGCCCGCGGCAGCGTAGCTCAGGCGCAGGATCGCGCCGCTGTAGTCATCGGCGATGAGCACGGCGCCGTCGGGCATCACCAGCACATCGGCCGGCCGGCCAAAGACTTCTCCGCCGCGCTCGAAACCCGCCACCAGCACGTCCTGACCCAACACGCGCGCGCCATCCAGGCGCACGGCGATCACCTTGTAGCCGGACTTCGTGGAGCGGTTCCAGGATCCATGCTCGGCGATGATGGCGGCGCCGCGGTAACGCGGCGGGAACATGCTGCCGGTATAGAAGCGCATGCCGAGCGCGGCGACATGGGCGCCGAGCTTGAGCACCGGCGGGGTGTAGTCCTTGCACGACTTGCCCTTGCCGAACTCGGGATCGAGCGTGTCGCCCTGGTGGCAGTAGGGATAGCCAAAGTGCTGGCCGGGCCGGGTGACGCGGTTGAGCTCGTCGGCGGGCAGGTCATCGCCCATCCAGTCGCGGCCGTTGTCGGTAAACCACAGCTCACCCGTGCCTGGCTGCCAGTCGAAACCGACGCTGTTGCGCACGCCCAGCGCCACGTCCTGCCAGTCGCTGCCGTCCGGCCGCATGCTGATGATCTTCGCGAAGTCCTTGCCAGGGTCGCAGATGTTGCATGGCGCGCCGATCGGCACGTACAGCCGGCCATCCGGGCCGAAACCGAGGAACTTCCAGCCGTGGTGGCGCTTGTCCGGCAGCTTGTCGGTGATGAGTTCGGGCGCGGGCGCGGCATCGAGATGGTTCTCGATGTCGCGCAGCACGAGAATGCGATTGATCGCGCCGATGTAGAGATCACCCGCGTGGAAGGCGATGCCGCTCGGCTGCTCCAGGCCCTCGGCGATCACGCGCACGCGCTCCGCGCGGCCATCGCCGTCGGCATCGGTGATCGCATACACCTTGCCGGCCGTGCGCGATCCGGCGAACACGGTGCCCTGCGCGCCTAGCGCCAGCTCACGCGCATTGGGCACGTCGGCGGCGTAGGTGGCGAGATGGAACCCGTCCGGCAGGATGAAGGTGCTGGATTTCGTCTGCGTGCAGGCCATCGACGCAATCAGCACGAGGGCCAGCAGCAACCCGGTACGCAACATGACCAAGCCTCCTCAGGCGCCGTTTCGGCACTGCGCGGCCATCCTTCCCTGCTTGCCGCGCGAGGTCAAGTCAGCGCGGCGGCGGCGCGCGCCGGATGCGCCGGCGTCCAGCAGGCCTCGCGGGGCTACTGCGTGGGGCTCGCCGCCAGCTTCGCCTGCGCCTCGGCCAGGCGCGCGCGTGCGTTGGCATCCTGCGGGTTGCGCTCGACCAGGTACTGCCAGTCCGCCGCCGCCTCGCTCCAGCGCTCCAGCAGCATCAGCACGTCGGCACGCAGGACGCGCATGTCGGCGTCATCGGGCACGTGGGCGAGATAGTGGCTGTAGGCCTCGATCACCTCGTCGTTGCGTCCGAGGTTGGCCAGCACCATGCCGAGCGCGCGCGTTGCCAGCGACAGCGCCGGCGCTTGCGCCAGGGCCTCACGATAATGCACCACCGCGTCGGCGGGGCGTTCCTGCATGCGCGCCACGTCGGCGAAGCCGATCTGGGCCACCACCGCGAAACCCGGTACCGGCAACAGCGCACGGTACAGCACGGCGGCGTCCTCGGGCCGGTTCTGGCGCAGGTACACACTGGCCAGCCAGCGCCGCGCCAGGTGCAGGTCGGGCTTGAGGCGCAGCGCGTTGCCGAGTGCCTGCTCGGCGAAGTCCAGCATCTCGCGCGCCGAAAAGGCCTGGCCCAGCATGAACTGCAGCATGGCGTGATCGGGCAACTGCTCGGCCGCGCGAGTGAGGTAGCGCAAGGCGCCTTCGGCATCGTTATGCTGGAGCCTCACCGCGCCCATGCCGGCCAGCGCGTGCGGATCATCCGGCCCGGCACGCAGCGCAATGCGAAAGTGCTGCTCGGCGGCCTCGAAGTCGCCCCGGTCGAGCGCCATCTGGCCCAGGCCGATGTGCGCGCCGGTGAAGTTCGGGTCGAGCACCAGGGTGCGGGTGAACGCCACGCTGGCCGCGGCGCGGTCGCCGTGCTCCATCAGCAGGTTGCCGCGCGTGTATTCGATGGTCGCGTTGTCGGGGGCAAGCTCGTGCGCGCGGGTGATCAGTGTCAGTGCCTCGCCGGCATCGCCCCGCTGGTGGCGCAGCAGGCCGAGCACGTGCAGCACGTCCACGTCATTGGGGTTGTCCGCCAGCAAGGCGCGGTAACCGGCTTCGGCTTCGGCGAACTGGCCCTGGCGGTGCTGGTTGAAGGCTAGGTCGAGTGCGCTCATGGATCGGGTCTCAGGCGGCGTGAAGGCGGCGCCGGCACGGCGAACGCGCAGGCGAACCGGAGATTATGCCGCATCCGGCGCGCTCACATCCGTGCTTCCGGGCCGCTCCCGAAATGCCGCAGCACGCGTTCGGCAACATAGTCCTCGGCATAGGTCGCCCGCCCGAGCCCACGGATGAAGCCGCAGTGCCCGCCGTGGCTGGCGATATCGAGTTCGATGCCCGGCGGAAGCTGCAGGCCGCGAAAGTCGTCCACCGGGATGACCGGATCGTCCGCCGCGGTGAGGATCGCCGCCGGCAACGCCAGCCCGCGCAGGCGATCACCGGCGATCGAATAGCCCGCCAGATAGTTCTCCAACGAACCGAAATCGGTGTGGCGCAGGACCAGCGAACGGGTCAGCTCACGCAGGTCGCCGGCATATTCGTCGGTGCTGAACCATTCCACGTCCGGAAAGGCGGCCTGCTTGCGGCGCAGCGAACGGCGCCACTTGTGCAGGAAGTAGCGGCGGTAGATGAACAGGCCATGCTCGAGCCCGTACAGACCGCGCTCGGGGCTGACCACGGGGCACACGGCCACGACGCAGCGCAGGTCGATGCCGGTGGTGGGTGCCCGCAAGGCCACGCGCAGGGCGAAATTGCCGCCCAGCGAAAAGCCCGCCAGCGCCAGCGCACGCGGCGCGAACTGCTGCGCGATCGCGCGCACGGCGCCGACCACCTCGTCCAGGCGGCAGGAGTGGAAGAGGTCGCGGTTGAGCGCGTGGGTGGCACCGTGGTCACGGAAATTGAGGCGAAAGACGTCGCATCCATCACGCAGCAGGCGCGCCGAGGTGCCGAGCATGTAGCTCGATTCGGCGCTGCCTTCCCAGCCGTGCAGCAGCACCACCAGGCCGCGTGCTTGCGGCAGGCTGCACTGCGCGGTGTGGAACCCCTGCAGGCGCACGCCGGCGCCGCAATCGAGGATGTATTCGCGCGCCGCCCCTTCGACCGCATGGTAGCGACGCGCCGCGAAGCGTCGACGCAGCCCGCTGGAAGCCAGCAGCGTCTGCAGGTGCGGATTGGCCAGCCAGCGCGGCGGCACGAAATCGGCCGTGCGCGGCCCCAGGCCGACCGGCGGGCATTCAGTCGTCGCCATAACCCAGGGTACGTACGATGCGCGCCCGGCTTTCCTCGGCCATGCGCCGGCGCGCGTCGGGCGTGGCCTCCACTGCCGCGAGGAAATGCACTTCCGCATCCCGCCGTGGCCCACCGAGCAGGCGCAGGAAATTGGGCAGGAACTTCTCGCCGCGCGCGAAGGGCACGTGCGGGTCCTGCCTGCCCTCCACGCCGTAGCGCAGCGCCACCGGCTGCACCGGCACCTCCGCATCGAGCGCGGTCTGGAAGATGCGCGCATGGAAGGTGCCCACGCGCTCGCCGTGGCCGCTGCCACCTTCCGGAAACACGCCCACCGGCCGCCCGGCGCGCAGCCGCTCGACGACCCGCGCCATCACCTGGTTGAGCGAATCGGCGTTGCCGCGACGATGGAAGATGGTCCCGGCGCAGCCGGCCAGCCAGCCCACCAGCGGCCAACGGTCGATCTCGTTCTTGGCGACGAAGGCCACCGGACGCTGGCTGTCGATCAACACGATGTCCAGCCACGAGACGTGGTTGGCGACATACAACACCGCACCCGGCAGTGGCTCGCCGAAGCGGCGGATGCGAAAGCCGAAGATGCGCACCAGGCGCCCCGTCCACCAGCGCACCAGCACGCCTTCCAGGGTGTCGCGACCGGTCCTGACGCGCCCGGCCAGTCCGCTCGCCACGAGCAGCGCCAGCGGCGGCGCGATCAGCGCATGCAGCAGCAGGAACGGTACGCGCAGGACATAGCGCAATGGCCGCCGGCGATCATGCGGCGGCGACAGGGGAGCGGATTGGACAGGGGTGCGCATGGATCGGGCGGACGCCGGTGACCCGGTGATTATGCCGCAAGCGCGGCAGGCCGTCCGCGGCCGGTCGCTCGTGCATAATCGGCGGCTTGCACTCATCCGGGCTGTCGACGTGACCGTCAACCAGGACCTCGCCACGCTGATCCGGGCCGGCACGCCGCTGCTGGTGATCGCATCGAACGACGAGCAGCGCGTGATCGAAGGCTTTCGCCACGCCATCGCGCAGGCCCTGCGGCCGCTCTGGAGCTGGAGCATCACCGACGGGCTGGAACGGCTGGACATGGACGCCGACGATATCGGGCGCGCGGCGCCCGACGCGACCATGACCCTGCACGCGATCAAGGCGGCCAGCGCACCCGGCGTCTACCTGCTGCTCGATTTCCAGCCCTACCTGCGCTACCCGATGACCCTGCGCCTGCTGCGCGAGATCATCCAGCGTCGCGACTGCGCCGCGCATACCCTGGTGCTGGTCGGCGCCGCCTTCGAACTGCCGGAGGAACTGGCCCTGGTCGCGACCCGCTTCGAGTTTCCGCCGCCCGACGCGCAGGCCCTCGCCGCCATGCTGCGCGAGGAAGCCTTCGCGTTCTCGCGCGGCGCGGCCAACCGGCGCGTCGAGGTGGACGGCGAAGCGGCACGCGCGGTGGTGCGCAACCTGCGCGGCCTGGGCCTGGCGGACGCGCGGCGCATCGTGCGCAAGCTGATCTGGGACGATGGCGCCCTCACCGCCAGCGACCTGCCCGAGCTCGCCCACGCCAAGGCCGCCCTGCTCGACCGCGAGGGCCTGCTGCACTTCGAATACGACACGGCGCAATTCGCCGACCTGGCCGGGGTGGCGCGCCTCAAACAGTGGATCATCCAGCGCCGGCCGGCCTTCCTCGGCGACCGACTGCCGGCCAGGCTCGATCCGCCGCGCGGCGTGCTGCTGCTCGGCGTACAGGGCTGCGGCAAGAGCCTGGCCGCCAAGGCCATCGCCGGGGGCTTCGGGGTGCCCCTGCTGCGCCTGGACTTCGGCACCCTCTACAACAAGTACCACGGCGAAACCGAGCGCAACCTGCGTGAAGCGCTGGCCACCGCCGCGCAGCTGGCGCCCTGCGTGCTATGGATCGACGAGATCGAGAAGGGTCTGGCGGGCAGCGGCGACAGCGATCAGGGGGTGTCGCGGCGCGTGCTCGGATACCTGCTCACCTGGATGGCCGAGCGCAAGGCGCCGGTGTTCCTGGTCGCCACCGCCAACGACCTGGAGGCCCTGCCGGCCGAACTGCTGCGCAAGGGGCGCTTCGACGAGATCTTCTTCGTCGACCTGCCGAATGCGCCGACGCGCGCCGAAATCTTCCGCATCCAGATGGCGCGGCGCGAGCTCGACCCGGCGCACTACGATCTCCAGGCACTGGCGCAAGCAACCGAAGGCTTCTCCGGCGCCGAGATCGAGCAGGTGGTGGTCGCCGCCAGCTATGCCGCGCTGGGCACCCGCGCCGCGCCGACCCAGGATCATCTCCTGGCCGAGGCGCGCACGACGCGCCCGTTGTCGGTGCTGATGGCCGAGCGCGTCGCGCAGCTGCGCGAATGGGCGCGCACGCGCACCGTGCCGGCGGACTGAACGGTCCCGGCGTTGCCGGGGGCAGCAACGGTACGTGGCGCAAGTAACCGTCCGCGTCCGCGCGCGGCGCGCGCGGGCATGCGCCGGGCGCGCGGCGCGGCCTCAGGTGTAGCGCGCTTCCATGAGGTCGATCTCATGCGCGAGGCGACGCGCGAGGTCGTCGGAAATCTGCTGCCGGCGCGCGAGGGCGAAGATTGCGTCGCGTTCGGCGCGCAGGGCGGCCAGGCGCAGTTGGCGCTCGGCCTGGTCGGCCTTGCGCAGGCGCGCGGCATCGGTGCCAACCTGGGTATCTTCACCCAGCCGCTGCTGGTAGAGCGCCAGCACGCGCACCGCCGCACGCGCGTGCAGTTCGCTGTCCGCGGCATCGCCATCCATGGCATGGCGGGCACGGTCGATGGCAGCCACTGCGGCCTCTGCTGCGGCGCGCCGGGCCAGGGTTTCCTCGCGCTCGGCGCCGGCCTCGGCCGGTACCTGCAGGCCGACCAGGAGGCGCGGCAGGGCGAAGGCCGCCACCAGCAGGGAGATCAGGATCACCGCGGCGGCGAGGAAGATCGCCAGATCGCGCGCCGGGAAGGCGCGTCCATCGGGCAGCAGGAACGGCAGCGTGAGCACGCCGGCCAGGGTGATGGCGCCGCGCACCCCGGCCAGGGTCATCACGACGACCAACCGCCAGCTGGGCAGCGGCGTACCGCGTGCGTGGCCGAAGCGCCAGGTGAGGCGCACGGTCGCCCACACCCACACGAAGCGCAGCGCGATCAGTCCCGCGTTGATGGCCAGCGCGTAGCCCGCCAGCCACCACGGGCTGGCATGCCCGCTCTGCTCGGCCGTGGCGGCGGCGCCGCGCAGGATGCCCGGCAGCTGTTCGCCGAGCAGGACGAAGACGATGCCGTTCAGCATGAATTGCACGGCGTCCCACACCGCCGCACGCTGCACCCGGGTGGCGGCCAGCGCGCGGCCGGTGAACTCGACGTGGCTCATGGTGACGCCGGCGGCTACCGCGGCGAGGATGCCCGACGCGCCCAGCTCCTCGGCGGCCAGATAGGCTGCGAACGGCGTCAGCAGGCTGCCAAGGATGGGTACGCCGGCATCATGGCCGAACCGGCGCGTGAGCCGCGCGTGACCGCGGCTGATGCCCAGCGTGACCAGCACGCCGACGGCCAGGCCGCCGGCGGCAAGCCACAGGAAGGTGAGCGCCGCCGAGCCGGGCACGAACTGGCCGGTCATCGCCGCGACCACGGCGAAGCGGAAATAGACCAGGCCCGAGGCGTCGTTGAGCAGGGCCTCGCCTTCCAGGATGTGCATCAGCCGGCGCGGCACCGGCACGCGCGCAGCAATGGACGAGACCGCGATCGGATCGGTGGGCGAGACGATTGCCGCCAGCGCGAAGGCCACCGCCAGGGGCATGGCCGGAATCAGCCAGTAGATGAGCAGTCCGGCGCCCACGACGGTGAACACGACCAGCCCGAGCGCAAGTTGCAGGATCGGCCGCGCGTCGCGGAACAGACCTTCCTTGGGGATGCGCCAGCCGTCGAGGAACAGCAACGGCGGCAGGAACAGCAGGAAGAACATCTCCGGATTCAGGTCCACCGCGTGCCGGGTCACCGCGGCGACGCCGGCACCGAGCGCAATCTGCACCAGCGGCAAGGGCACGGCGAAGGGCAGCAGGCGCACCAGGTAGCCACTGGCCAGTACCAGCAGCAGCATGTTCAGCACGACTTCGATGGAGTGCACGGCGCAGGTTCGTCCGTCGCGGCAGGTCTGCGGGCGCCATTATGACGGCGTGCGCCGGCGTGCCAACGGGCGGCGAGACACGCCGAACGTCGGAATCCCGCTCAGAAACGGCCCTGCTGCATGTGCGCCAGCGCCTCGTCCAGGTCATCCAGGTGCTGCTCCCACCAGCGCGCTTCGCCCACCTGCGCGAAGGCACGCGGGAAGGCCGGATCCTGCCAGCGTGCCGCCACCCAGCCTGCCCAATGTACCTGGCGCAAGGTGCGCAGCACCTCGACCAGGGCAAGTTCGCGGAAGTCGAACTCGCGGAATTCGGCGTAGCCTTCGAGCAACGCATCGAGTGCGCGCGAGGAGGGCGCCAGCATCCACAGGTCCTGGATGGCCGGACCCATGCGCGCATCGTCCAGATCGACGAAGTGCGGGCCGGCATCGGTCCACAGCACGTTGCCTGCATGGCAATCGCCGTGCAGGCGCAGTCGGCCCGGGCGCACCCCATTCCAGCAGGCGTCGGCCACGGCCGCCACCGCCTCGGTGCGCGCGACATAGGTCGCTTCGAGGCGCACCGGCAACAGGCCCGAGGCCAGCACGGCGCGTGCCGGAACGCGCACGAACGTGTCGGTATCGATCGCACCCCGCTGGCGGAACGATGTCCGGGCGCCGATGCCGTGCATGCGTGCCAGCAGGCGACCCATCCAGGCCAGGTGATCGTCCGATTCGAGCTGCGGCGCGCGCCCGCCATGGCGCGGGTACAGCGCATAGCGGAAACCTGCATGTTCGAACAGGCTTTGGCCGCCACGCACGATGGGCGCGACCACCGGCAGCTCGGCATCGGCCAGTTCCAGGGCAAAGGCATGTTCCTCGGCGATGGCCGCCTCGCTCCAGCGCGCCGGGCGGTAGAACTTCACCACCATGGGCGCCGCATCCTCGATGCCGACCTGATAGACACGGTTCTCGTAGCTGGCCAGCGCCAGCAGCCGTCCGTCAGTGGCGAAGCCGGCCGCATCGACCGCATCGAGCACGGTATCCGGAGAAAGCTGCGCGTACGGCGTGCCCGTGGCCATGCCGCCTCACACCCGTCGTGGCGCGGCGCGCGGCACCACCGCCAGCGTCAGGCGCGCCACGCAGACCAGTTGCCCGCCCTCGTCCTCGATGCGGATGTCCCACACCTGGGTGCTGCGCCCCAGATGCAGTGCCCGCGCCGTGCCGGTGACCTCGCCACGGCTGATCGCACGCACATGGTTGGCGTTGATTTCCAGGCCGACCGCCATGTGCGATTCGCCCAGGCACAGGTTGCCGGCAAGGCTGCCGAGCGACTCGGCCAGCGCGACCGACGCGCCGCCGTGCAACAGGCCGAAGGGCTGGCGCGTGCGCGCATCCACCGGCATGCTGCCGCGCACGAAGTCCTCGCCCACCTCGGTGATGCGGATGCCCAGGTGATCGACCAGCGTATCCCGGTTCCACGCGGCGATGCGATCGAGGTCCGTGCTCTGCTGCCAAAGACCCATGGCCAACTCCAGCGACGCGGCCGCCGAACTATAACAGGCCCGCACCGGCGCCCCGCCGGACGCGCCGGAGTGCTCGCTGGCAAGGTGGTGTTTCGGCGACAATGCCGGGATGTCACACCGGGTCATTCTTGCGAGCAACGGCAAACGGTTCTCCGTCCTGCCCGGCGAAACCGTGCTCGAAGCGGCCCGCCGCAGCGGTCTGGCGCTGCCCTATTCGTGTCTGGCCGGCGTGTGCGGCAGCTGCAAGGCAACCCTGCTCGAAGGCGCCTGCGTGTATCCGCGCAATCCGCCGAGCGCACTCAGCGCGGCCGAGCAGAGCCGCCGCCAGATCCTGCTCTGCCAGGCCGTGCCGGCCAGCGATCTGGTCATTGCCGTGCGCGAGGTGCCGGCGGTCAATGACTTTCGCCCGCGCACCCTGACCCTGCGCGTGATCGACAAGAGCCTGCTCGGCGACGAGGTGGTCCGCCTGCTGCTGCTGCCGGCACGCGGCGAGCGCCTGCGGCGCCTGCCCGGCCAATACCTCGACGTGCTGCTCGCCGACGGCAAGCGCCGGGCCTTCTCGATCGCCAACGCGCCGCATGACAACGACCGGGTCGAACTGCACGTGCGTCGCGTGGCGGGCGGCGGCTTCACCGGTCGCGTGTTCAACGACCTGGCGCCCGGTGACCAGCTGCGCGTGGAAGCGCCATTGGGCACCCTCGTCCCGCGCGAGGACAGCGAGCGACCGCTGCTGATGATCGCCGGTGGCACCGGCTTCGCGCCGATCAAGGCGCTGGTCGAGCATTTCGTGCTGCTTGGCACACGCCGGCCGATCAGCCTGTATTGGGGCGTGCGCGATGCCGCCGACCTGTACCTGCCGGGTCTGCCGGCGCGCTGGGCGCGCGAGGTACCGGGATTCCGCTTCGTGCCGGTCGTGTCCGACCCGGAACGGACCGAAGGGCTGCGCGGCGGGCTGGTGCACGAAGCGGTTCTCGAGGACCTGCCCGACCTGTCTGCCTTCGATGTCTACATGGCCGGGCCGCCGAGCATGATCGATGCCGGTCGGCGCGCCTTCGTGGATGCCGGGCTTCCGGAAGAGCGCCTGTTCTATGATTCCTTCGACTACGCGCCGGACGTGATCGCCAAGATCCTGCACGGGCGCGCCGGCATCGCCGGCCTGCAGGAACCGCTCGCCAGCTCCGCGTCCGGCGAGGCCGACGCCACCGGCGCCAGGCACACCGGGCACAACTTCGGCGCCGCTGCATCGGCCACCCGGATTCCGCAATCCACCCCGCGCCGGGGTTGACGCCACCCGACAGGCGCTGCATCCGGACGGGTTTGCGAGGTGCGAAGCGGCGCGCGCGGCGACCCGCCTCAGGGCTCGTCGGTCAGGCGCGGCACGCCGTGTTCAGTGCGCTCCTCGACCGCGAGCTGGCGCGGACCGGCGCTTGAATCGAGCCGCTCGAGGGGCAGGCCGGGCAAGGCTTCGCTGGCCTCGCCACGCGCCACATGCAGGGCATTGCGGTAGCAGATGGCGGCACCGGTCAGATCGCCACGACCGCGCCGGGCGTCCCCACGTGCCTCCCAGGCGGCGGCCAGCGGCGCCAGCGCCAGCGCCCGGGCAAGCACTTCTTCGGCCTTGTTCCACAGGTGCTGCTGCAGGTACAGGCGACCCAGGGTGGTGAGCAGGGCCGGGCTCTCGGGCGCGATGGCCAGCCAGGCTTCGGCCTTGCGCGTGCGCGCGGCCACCTCGCCATTGCCGAGCTCGCCATACAGCGCGGCAAGCGATTCGTTCCATTCGCGCCGCTGTGCCGATTCGATCTCATCCATCGCCGGCAGCAGGCGACCGAGCGCGGCGGCGCGGCGCGCATAGGCAGCGATCGACGCCGGCCGGCGCCGCTGGGCACGACTGGCGCCACTCCAGGCGGCGTCCAGCTGCGCGCCATCGGACGCGGCCTCCAGCACTGCCACCAGCACGCGCGATTCCAGTTCGGCGAAGGCATCGTCCGTGAGCGCATGGCTGCGTGCCAGATGCGGCAGGGCCTCCTGCGCGGCCGTCGGCTCGCCGGCAGCCAGGGCGGCGTCGACCAGCAGGCGCCAGCCGCGTGCCGACAGTTCGCCCGCGGCCGACTTGCGCTTGAGCAGCGCCAGCGCCTCGCCGGCCTGACCATTTTCGATCAGGAACCGCGCGCGCAGCGCGCAGGCGGCGCGACTGCCGCGCGTGCCCACGTCATCCAGCGCCTGGCTGGCGCGTTCGCCGGCACCGCGTTCGTGCGCAGCATGCGCCAGCGCAAGCAGCGCAGGGGTACGGAACGGCTCATGTGCAGCGGCCTTGTTGAGGTCACGTTCGGCCGCGGCGTACTCGCCCTCGGCGAAGGCGGTCAGCCCACCGACGAGGCGCTCGCGCCCGCGCCGCCGCATGGTCCGGCGCCAGGCACGGAAGGGCCACAGGGTCAAACGCCACAGCACGGTCAGCGCCACCCACAACACGACCAGCGCGGCGATGGCGACCACGACGCTGGTTTCCAGGGTGACACCACGAATGTGGATCTGCACCACACCCGGATCGGCGGCCAGCCAGGTCCAGCCCAGCGCGGCGATGACCGCGACCAGCAGCAAGATGAAGACCCACCACCAGGCTCTCATGGCATGGCCTCCATTTGCATGCCGGGCGCGGGCGGCTTGGTGTGCGACTCCGGTCCTGCCGGCGAGTCCGGTGGTTCCGACGTGGCCGGTGAGTCCGGCGCATCCGGTGTCGCGGGCCCTGCCGCGGGCGGTTGCGCCAGTGCCCGCGTCACGCGCAGGTTGCGCAGTTCCTTGAGCGCGCTGCCCAGTTCCGGGATCGACGGGGCCAAGGGCGCAGCAGCCAGGCGCGCCAGCGCGTCGAGGGCGGTGCGGGTCGGCGCTGCGGCGCTATCGAAGCCGGCCTCGATGCCCTCCTGCGCGCGTGCCAGTGCGGCCTTGTACGCGGCCGGCTCACGGGCCAACAGTGCCGCTTCGGCTTCGCGCAGGTCAAGCGCGATCAAGGCCCGGTCCAGAGGTGCGCTGCCGCGCGCACGCACCGCCTCATCATCGTGGCGGATGCGCACGAACTGGTCGATGAATTCACGCCAGCGCGAAGGGGCCGCCGCGTCCGGACCTGTCGCCACCGACGCTGGCGGCAGGCTCGCCAGCTGCGTGCGCACGCGCTCGAGCGTGGCGAGGCCCGCCTGGACCTGTTGCGGCTTGCTTGCTTCCAGCGCCGCCAGTTCGGCGTGGATGGTGTCGCGCACCGAGGCGAACACCGGGTCCTCGGCCGCCGCCAGCGCCGAGTCGGCGAGTCGGTAGGCCAGCATGGCCGATTCGGCATCGTGGAACAGCTGCAGGCGCACCTGCGCCTGCTGCAGCAGGAACTCGGCTTCGTTGCGGGCCAGCGCATCACGCCCGCTCAGGCGCTGCTCGGCAAGGTTTGCGACCGCATCCTCAAGATGGCGCGAGCGTTCTCCGAGCGCCAGCAGTTCCTCGCGCACGCTGCGATTGACGCCACTGACATCGGCCAGGCGGGTGCGCAGGCTGTCCACATCCCGCTTGCGCTGGTCCAGCGCGTGTTGCAGTGCATCGATGCGCTGGTCCAGCGCCTCGCGCAGCGCGGCATTGGCGCCGTCCTGATCCTGCCCCGCGCTGTAATCGCGCCACAGGTTCACCCCGCCAAGCGCCAGCGCCAGCACCGCCACGAGCACGGCAAGGCCGGCACCGCGCGGCCGGCGTGGCGCTGCGAGGGCGGGCTCGGGAGTGGATTCCGGAGCCGGCTCCGGCAGCGCGTTCGCGGGTTCGTCGCTCATGTGCCAATGCTAGCGGAACTGCCCTGTCGATGCGCGTCGCACGGCTTACAGACGGTGCCGGGCCAGCGCCGCCACGGCCGCGGCGAGCAGGTCCCGCGTGAGGGCCGAAGCCGCCAGCGCGACCTGGACGAAACCCTCCCCTCGCGCCAGTGCCGCCAGCCGCGCGCTGCTGGCGAGCACCTGCTGGCCGCGTAGCCGGGCGAGCTGCTCGGCCGGCAGCTGGGCGACCAGATTGGCCAGCGCATAGGCACTGGAAACCGGCAACAGCAAGGGATCGGCGGCCTTCTCCAGCGCGCGGAAGTGGCGCCGGTCCAGGCGCGCGGGCACGCGCGCGTAGGCGTGGATGGCCACCACCTCGGCACCGCGTGCGGCGAGGCTGGGCCCCAGCAGCCCACGGCCCCCGGGCGCGCCAACCAGGGCAATGCGGCGGCCACGCACGGCGGCCAGTTCGGCGCAGGCGAGCAGGCCTTCGCTGTCGGCACGTCCGGCCGGGGTCAGCGCGGCCACGCCATGACGGGCCAGCGCGCGCCGGGTACCCTCGCCGACACCGAACGCGCGCGCCGCCGGCGGCAGGCGCAGCGGCCGGGCGAGGGCAAAGGCGCGCTGCACCGCCACGGGGCTGACGAAGATCCAGTCATCGAAGGCTTGCCCGAGCTGGGCGCGGGCCAGCGCCGGATCGGCCGGTGCGCGCAAGGCCATGCCGGGCAGCAGGAGGCTGTGCGCGCCCAGCGCACGGGCGGCGCGGACGAAGCTGCCGGCGGTGCCGACCGGACGGGTCACGAGCACGGTCGCGCCGGCAAGCGGCCGGGAACTGGCAGGCGTGGGTGCGGCGCGTGAGTCGGGCATGCCGGTCATCATAGCCGGCCGGCCCGCCGCCAGCCTTGCCGTGCGGCCGCCTGCGCGCCATGCTCGCAATGCTTCCCCATCCTCAAACCCCACGCCGTGAATGATCCGCTCGCCGCGCTGGCGCGACATTTCGCCAGCATCCCGCTGACCACCGCCATGGGCCTTGTGGTGACCGGCCGTGAAGACGACGCACTGGTGCTCGCCGCGCCCCTGGCGCCCAACATCAACGACAAGGGCTGCGCCTTCGGTGGCAGCCTTGCGAGCCTGATGACGCTGGCCGGCTGGGGCTGGGTCGAACTGGCCACGCAGGCACGCGGCATCGCGGCCGACATCTACGTGCGCGACAGCGCGCTGCGCTACCTGGCGCCGGTGTGGAGTGACTTTCGCGCGCTCGCGCGTCCGGCTGCCGACGCGGATGTGGAGGACTTCCTGCACACGCTGGCCACCGATGGCAAGGCGCGCCTGCGCATGCACTGCGAAGCCGCAGCCGCCGACAGCGAACCGCCCGGGCAAGCGGCGGCCACGATGGATGCCGTGTTCGTGGCCCTGACACGCACCGGCTGACGCGGCACAATCGGGGCCGGTGCCCGCCCCGAGGATGGTCATGTTGCGTATCGTCACTGCCCTGCTGTTCACCCTGCTGGTCTCGCTGGCCAGTGGTTGCGCGACCGAGAAGATGCGCTCGAAGGAAACCGTGCTGGACGAGACCTTGCGCTCGTACGCGGCGACCGTCCGCTGGGGCGACATGGAACAGGCGATGGCCTTTCTCGATCCCGGGCGGCGCGCCGAAAAGCCACCGACCGCGCTCGAGCTGGCACGTTACCGCCAGGTCCGTGTGAGCGGCTACGAAGAACTGGGCGTGCAGCCGGTCGGCGAGGACGAGGTGCGCCAGTCCGTGCGCATCGAGCTGGTCAACGTCAACACCCAGCGCGCGCGCAGCATCGTCGATCATCAGGTTTGGAAGTACGACGAGGCGGCCAGGCGCTGGTGGCTGACCTCCGGGCTGCCCGACATCAGCCATCCGCAGTAGGCCGCGGCGCAGCGTGGCGGTGCGGCGGGCTTTGCCTCGCCGTGGGCGCTTCCGCGATAATTGCCGACCGCCTCCGCTCGATCCGCCCCATGTCCGAAATCCTGCACCGCCTGCCCGAGTTCCTCGGCAACCACCTGCTGCTCACGCTGGCCTTCGTCGGTGTGCTGGTCGCCCTGGCCGTGGTCGAGGCGCAGCGCTTCACGCGCGGCTACAGCGCGCTCAGTCCGGCCGGCCTGACCCAGCTGATCAATCGCGACAACGCGCTGCTGATCGATCTGTCCAGCCGCGAGGACTTCGAGAAGGGGCATGTGCCGGGCGCGCGCAACGTCCTGCCCAGCCAGTTCGACCCGCAGAGCAAGGAACTGGCCAAGTCACGCGAGTTGCCGGTGGCACTGGTGTGCCGCAACGGCCAGGCCTCGGCGCGCGCGGCGCGGCGCCTCAAGCAGGCCGGCTTCAGCAAGGTCTACTGGCTGGATGGCGGGCTCGGCGCCTGGCGTCAGGCGCAGATGCCGCTGGCCAAGGGCCGCGGCTGAGCGGCGGCGCAAGGCCGCAACGCGTGCGCCGCCGACGCCGGCATGGGATAATCGGTGCCCTTTTTTCAGTGACGGGCAGTACCCCATGGCAGAGAACACCAACAGCGGCGGCGCCAACGGCCAGACCGAACCGCAGCAGGCCCAGGCGCAGCTGACCCTGCAGCGCGTCTATGCAAAGGACGTCTCCTTCGAGGCGCCGGGTGCGCCGCAGATCTTCCAGGCGCCCGGCCAGCCGAACGTGGAGCTCAACCTCAGCCAGCGCGTGGCCCAGCTCGCCGAAGGCAACTTCGAGGTCGTACTGAGCGTGACCGCGACCTGCAAGCTCGAGGACAAGACCGTGTACCTGGCAGAAGTCCACCAGGCGGGCATCTTCGGCGTGGTCGGCTTCGAACCGCAGGCGCGCGACCAGATCCTCGCCACGTACTGCCCGAACGTGCTGTTCCCCTACGCGCGCCAGGTGATTTCCGAACTGGTCCAGAACGGCGGCTTCCCGCCCTTCTTCCTGCAGCCGATCAACTTCGACCAGCTCTACGCCGAGCAGATGCGCCGCCGCGCTGCGGAAGCGTCCGCCGGCGAAGGCGCCAACGCCTGATCCGGGCGTCGGGCACCACATCCGCACATGGCTGACGGACGACCGGTTGCCGTTCTCGGCGCCGGTTCCTGGGGTACCGCACTCGCCGTGCAGCTGGCACGCAACGGCGTGCCGACCACCCTGTGGGGCCGCTCGACGGCCGCCATCGTCGAGATGGCGCGCACGCGCTGCAACGCGCGCTACCTGCCCGGGCTGGAGCTGCCTGAATCGCTCCAGCTTGCCGCCATGCTGGAACCCCTGGCGCGCGACGCCGGCACCATCCTGCTGGCCGTCCCCAGCCACGCCTTCGCCGCCCAGCTGACTGAAATCACGCCCTGGATCGCCACGGACGTGGGCGTGGCCTGGGCGACCAAGGGCTTCGACCCGGCGTCGGGCCGCTTCCTGCACCAGCTGGTGGCCGAGGCCCTGCCCGGGCATGCCGCAGCGGTGGTGACCGGCCCTTCCTTTGCACGCGAGGTCGCGCAGGGCCTGCCAACCGCGGTGACCGTGCATTCGGCCGACGCCGCCTTTGCCCAGGCGCTGGCAAGCCAGCTCCACGCACCAACCTTCCGCGCCTATACCGGCGGCGACGTGATCGGCGCGGAACTGGGCGGGGCCATGAAGAACGTGCTGGCAGTGGCCACCGGCGTCGCCGATGGCATGCAATGCGGCCTGAATGCGCGTGCCGGCCTGATCACCCGCGGCATGGCCGAGATGCTGCGCCTGGGCGCCGCGCTCGGCGCGCGCCCGGAAACCCTGATGGGACTGTCCGGCCTGGGCGACCTGGTGCTGACCTCGACCGGCGACCTGTCGCGCAACCGTCGCCTCGGTCTGGCACTCGGTCGCGGCGTACCGCTGGCCGCGGCGGTGGCCGAGATCGGCCAGGTGGTGGAAAGCATCCAGACGGTCGATACGGTGATGAAGCTGGCCCATGCCCACGCCGTGGAACTGCCCATCAGCGCCCTCGTGCAGCGCGTCCTGCACGAGGAAATGACGCCGGCCGACGCCATGCAGGCGCTGATCACCCGCGAGCAGAAGGCGGAGTTCCCCGGGGCGGACTGAAGCCTGCCTCGTTCAGACAGCGCCCGCGAAGCCCAGTTGTCGCCAGGCTTCATACACCACCACGGCCACTGCATTGGACAGGTTCAGGCTGCGGCTGGCCGGGCGCATCGGCAGGCACAGGCGCTGCCCCGGCGCCATGCCATCGAGCAGCGCAGCCGGCAAACCGCAGGTTTCGGCACCGAACAGCAGGGCGTCGCCGGACTGGTATTCGACCCGGTCATAGCGCACCCGGCCGCGGCTGGTGAGGGCGAACACGCGCGTGGGCGCCACCCGGGCAAGGAATGCGGCGTAGTCATCATGCACGGCAATGCGCGCGTACTCGTGGTAATCGAGTCCGGCGCGACGCAGCCTGGCGTCATCGAGCGCGAAACCCAGGGGCCGCACCAGGTGCAGCGCCGCACCGGTATTCGCACACAGGCGGATCACGTTGCCGGTGTTGGGAGGAATCTCCGGCGCGTGCAGGACGACGTTCAGCATCGCGCCAGCGCAGGGGCTTGCGCCGCCGCGGGCATGGGGCGACGGCCGGGATCGCGGCAGGCGATCGCGGCCGTCGCCGTGCGCGCCGGTGCGGCGCGCGCATCGTCCGGCGTTTCGACCGCAGCCTGCGCAACCACGCGCAGGGTCGGCATCAGGCTCACTGGCTGTGGCCGGGCTTCTTCCACCTGCAGTTGGACCGACTCGGGATCGCCGACCCGGGCAATGATGTGCACCCGCGGCAGCAGGGTGGCAGGAAGCGGCGCGAGCGCATCCAGCGACGCGCCGGTCTGCACATCGCCGGCAGGCAGCCAGGCCAGCGTGCAGGCCAGGCCGGCGCACAGGCCGAGCAGCAGGGCACGCAGGGGCAGAAGGGCGCGGGCGGAACGTCGTGGGTACATGGCTTTGCTCCAGCAGCGGGAACTTGGGCTTGGGTGAACGTGGCAGCGGATGCGGGCCAGGTTCACCCATGCTGCAGCAAGGGGCGTGCCAATCGCGGCACGGGCTGCCAGAGCGCATGGGAATGCGCCTTCACGGCCAGTCCAGGACGTCCGCGGCAATCGCGTGAGCGCAGACGGACGCTTGCGCGGACGCTGCGGACAGTGGCCAGGTGCCGGCCGTCACGCCACCCGCCGGCCTCAGGGCAGCGCACCGAGCGCGACCATGGCCCGCCCGCTGCCAAGCTGCGCACCGGCATGGCTGACGCGGAAAGTGTATTGCCAGGCCTGTGCACCGAGCGCGACGCATTCGGCGTGCACGTCGAGGTCACCGGCCAGGTCGTCGATGCGATCGACGGCCAGCTCCACGGCGCGCAGTGCGACCAGAAGCCCCGGACGCGCCACCTCGTGACGGCTGCGCGCCAGCAGGCCGCCATGCAGCGCCATCGCCTGGGCGCCGTACTCGCACAGATGGATCGCGTGCAGGCGACCGTCCCGGCGCAGCGGATGGGTCACCGCGCGGTGGCTGGCGCTGCGCGCATGGATGGAGGTCGCATCCCAGGCGATGACCCGGTCCAGCAGGCACATCGCACCGGCATGCGGAATCAGCGCCTCGATCTGCGCGCGGCCGAGCATCAGCGCTCGCCCCCGCGCGGGCGGGCCATGAGGATCGACAGGCAGAAGTGGAAGCTCACGCCCAGCGCGACGGTGAGGCCGATGGCACGCAGCACCGGCAGCGTGGACAGCGCCTGCAGGCCGAACACCAGCAAGGCCGATACCACGCACACCAGGGTCGCATGCAGGGTACGCCGGGCCTCCGCGGCGTCGGCCACCGGACGCTCGAAGAACAGCGCATAGTGCAGGCCCAGACCTGCGGCAAGGGTCAGCGCGACCAGATGGAACAGCGACAGCGAGAGGCCCGCCGCGCGCTCCACCACCAGCACCAGCAGGGTCGCCAACAGCATTGGCGCCAGCACGTGCCAGGCGCGGCGCGGACTGCGCAGGGCCACCACCACGGTCAGCGCGAGCAGCACCAGCGCGCCGCCCAGCGCGCGCAGGATGCGCTCCCGATAGGCGACCACCAGCGATTCGGAAGCCGCCTTGAGGTCGAGCACGCGCGCGCGGCCCTGCGAGGCATCGGTCAGCGCCCCCAAAGCGGCGGCATCGTGCACGCCGGACAGGGTGGCCAGGCCGATCCAGCCCCCGTCCGCCGGTACCAGCATCGAGGCCAGGCGCGTGCCGAGCGGTGACTTCATGAACTCGGCCGGGGTCAGCGGTGGCAACTCGCGTGCCGCCGCCACGTCATCCAGGAATGGCGCGAACAGGCCGTCGCGGAACGGCAGGCCGCGTTCGGCATCGGCCAGCGCAACTGCCAGGGTCGCCCGGTCGGGCAGTTTCGCCTGGCGCTCGCGCTGCAGGGCGATGCTCGGCAGGTAGCGGCTCGGCCACTCGATCGCGTCCAGCGCGCCGGCCTTGACCAGCGCCGCACCGGCCGGCTCGAGGATCTGCGACAGCGCCAGCACGCCATTGGCATCGGGTGCCCGCAGCACCAGCAGGTAGCGCACGTCCGGCGCGCCCAGTTCGCCGCGCAGGCGCGCATCTTCCTGCAACAGGGCGCGCGGCACCGGGGTCAGCGCCGCCAGGTCGTCCTGCCACAACGGGGTCGGCGCGCGCCACAGCACGGCCAGGCCCAGGGCCAGCAGCAGCCACGGCAGCCAGCGCGGGCGCGGCAGCCGATCGAGCCGCGCCACCGCGCGGCCCAGCCAGGCCAGCTCGGCCACGTCGTGGAAGCGTGCGGGCAGCACGTGCGGCAGCAGGTAGCGGGTGGCCAGCCCGGCCACCAGCAGACCGGCGATGGTGAACACCGCGAGTTGCTGCAGGCCGACCACGCCCGAGGCGAGGAAGGCGAGATAGGCGATCGCGGCCGAGGCAATGGCGGTGGCAAGCAGGGGCCACAGGGCGCGCGCGCTGGCGACGGCCGCCTCGCCGGCGCGCCGATGGCTGAGCAGGCGGATGGGATACTCCTGCGCCACGCCGAGCAGGGTGAAGCCGAAGGCCAGCGTGATGCCGTGTGCGCTGCCCCACACCAGCGCCAGCGCACCCACCCCGGCCAGCGCGCCGCTGGCCACCGGCAGGGCCGCCACCAGCAACGCCGGCAGACTGCGATAGGCCAGCAGCAGCAGCACCGCGAACCCGAGCGTGCTGGCCATGCCCAGCCGCTGCGCCTGGCTGCGCGTGGTGGCGCTGACGCGGGCGGTGAAGTAGCCCGGTCCGCTCAGGGTGAGCCTGGCCTCGCCTGCGCCAGGCAGGGCATGGAACGCCGCTTCCAGCGCGCCGATGGCGGCCGTCTGGGCTTCAGGGTCGAAGCCGGCCGCGCGCGTCTGCGCCAGCAGCAGCGCTTCGCCGCGGGCGGAAAACCACACGCCGTCGCGCGTCATCGGCGCCTTCGGCGGCGCCCAGCGTTCGGCGATGGCCAGCGTTTCCAGGGTCGGATCGCGCGCCAGCAGGGGTTTCAGCAGCACGCCCGCCGGCGAAGCCAGTTCTTCCACCCGTTGCAGCAGCTGCGCGTGCAGGTAGCTGGCGTCGAGCCGGTGCGTGTCGAGCGTGGTCGAGAGCAGGTAGCGATAGGGCAGCAAGGCCGGATCGAGCTGCGCCGGGTCGAAGGCACCGTTGATCACCTGCACGAAATGCGCGTCATCGGCCAGCCGCGCGGCCAGGCCGCGGCTGAGGTCGGCCAGGCTGGCCTGCGGCGCGCCACTGATCGCCACCAGCAACAGGCGCGAGCCTGGCCCCTCGCCGATCTGGTCCATGAGCAGCTGCTGCTCCGGCGTCTGCGGCGCGGGCATGAAGCTGCGCAGATCCGTGCTCACCTCGAGCTGCCGCAGTGCAAACAGCGCCAGCACCGCCAGCACGGTGAGCCAGACCGCCAGCAGGAGGGGCGCGCGCAGGCGCTCAGCCGGACGCGGCATGGGATCCTGCGCGGGCGCGTCTGCGCGGCCCGGTCACGGCGCGACCAGGCCGCGGCAGAGCGCCTGCAGGCGCCTGGACGAGGGGCGCGTGGGCAGGTCGATCGTGGCCAGGTCCGCCACCAGCAGGATGCCGAGGTCGTCGTCGGCATCGCGGGTCTGGAAACAGCGCGCGGTACTGCCGCGGCCATCCACCTCGATCGCGCTGATGCGGCGCGCCAGGCGCGCATCGCGCGGCTTGAGATGCAGCTGCCAATTGGCCGCGCTGCCCTGTACGGCAAGCTCGAAATCGCGCGCCAGCGCAGGCGCGTCACCGCCGAGCAGCGCGCTGAAGCCACGCAGGAAGCCTTCGAGCTCGGGCACCTGCGCCAGCGCCACGCGACGCGGCGGCTTGTCGCCGCGCTGGATGACCGCTTCGCCCGCCTCGACGCGGATGGTTTCCTGCCAGGGCGACGCGACGTGCTTGGCGAGTTGGCCGGGGCCCAGGTACTCCAGCTCGCCGCTGAGGATCAGCGGCCGGTCGAGCAGGCCGGAAAAGCGCACCTCGGTGAAGCGCGTACGCGCCGGTGGCGACTGCGCCAGCGAGGCGACCAGCGCGGCCGGGTCGGGGGCTGCGAGCGCGGATTCAGGCGCTGCGCCCGACGACGGCAGCGCCATCAGCGGCAGTGCCAGGGCCAGGCACGCCTGCGCCAGCTTCTTCGCCATTCCAGAAATCATGCCAGTTGAACCAGTTGTACGGGTCTTGTCGCACGTGGTGTTCGAGCCGCTCGGCGTAGCGCTGCACCAGCGCCTGCAGCGCCGCCTCGCGTCCGCGGCGTGGCAGCGGTTCGGGCGCCGCGAAGGGCTCGAAGTACACATCGTAACGGTTGCCGCCGCGGTACATGCCGAAACAAAGCAGCACCGGCGCGCCGAGCACCGGGCCAAGCAGGAACGGCGCCACCGGGAACGGCGCCGGCGCGCCCATGAACGGCATCATCAGGGTGCGCTCGCCGGGTCGGGCGCGGTCGGCCAGCAGGGCGGCCAATGCGCCGCGCTCCAGTGCTTCGGCCAGCGCCAGCACGATCTCCGTGCCGGGGCGCGAGGCATCGATCACGCGGCGCGCGACATCGGGCGCAAGCGCGTGCAGCAGCGCAGTCTGGGCCGGCGTCTTGGTGACATCCAGCACCACGTGCAGGTCCAGGTCCGGGCGCTCGACGGCAGCTACGCGCAGCACCTCGAAGCTGCCCACATGGGCGCCGAGCAGCAGCACGCCACGATCGGGGCGCAGCGCGGCCAGCAGCTCATCGCAGCCGTGCATGCGCACGTCGAACCGCCGGTAGCGTTCGGACAGCAGGAAGATGCGATCCAGCAGGGTCGCGGCGAAACAGTGGATATGGCGCAGTACCTGCCAGCTACTGGCCGGTCGGCCGAAGGCGCGCGTGAGGAAGGCGCGCGAGACACGTCGCTCGTAAGGGCGGCGCAGGAAGAAGTAGAGCGTGATCGGATACAGGCACAGGCGCGCGAATCCGCGACCGCAACGCAGGCCGATGCCGCGGATCAGCCATACCGCGAAATGCCCCCCGCCCTCGCGGCGCGTGCTCCAGTGCGCGCTCATAGCGCCGGCTCCGGGTCTGCCAGGGTGGCTTCGCCGCGCACGATCGCGCGCGCGCCGCAATCGATGCGGAAGCGCACGCGCCCGGCGCTGCCATCCAGGCGCAGGCGTGCGTGCTCTCCGGGCGCCAGCGGCGCAAGGAACTTGACCGCATCCAGCCGGCGCAGCGGCGCGCAGCCGGCCTGTTCGAGCGCGGCGGCCACCTGATCGAGCAGCACCACGCCCGGCACCACCGGCCGGCCGGGGAAATGACCGGCCAGGCTCGGGTGGTCGGGACCGATGCACAACGGCAGTTCGATGACGTCGGCGCTCATCGTGCGGCTCCCTTCACGACGCCACTGCGACGCAGGACCTGCGGCCAGTGGCCCGCGAAGCGGACGAGGAAGCGTGGCAGCGCAGCATTGGGCAGGGCCGCAGGCGTGGTGAAGATCGTCACCCGATCTGGCTGCTGCGCGCGGCCGCGCTCAGGCCGGCGCCTGGCGGTGCTGCTCGATGTGCGCGCAGAGGGCGCGCAGGCTGGCGAAGATGTGCTGGTTGTCCGGATTGTCCGAGCGCAACTGGAAGCCGTACTTGCGCGAGATCACCAGCGCCAGCTCCAGCGCGTCGATCGAATCGAGACCGAGGTCGCCGCCGAACAGGGGCGCCTGCGGATCGATCTGCGCAGCGTTCACGCCTTCCAGATTGAGGCTTTCGACGATGAGACCGGCGAGTTCGTGCTCGGCGGCGCTCTGCGCGTGGCTGGGAAGCGTCTTGGTGTCCATGACGGCGCGGAACCGGAGGGCTGGTGGTGAGACCGCCCAGTGTATCATCCGCGCCCACCGTGCGTTCCGCGCCCAGCCTGCCGCAATGTCCCGCCCGATGCCTCGATCCACCCTTTCTTCGCCCGGCCTGCAGGCAAGCTATGTGTGGGCTGCGGCAGAGGATCTGCTGGCCCGGCCGGGTGTGCTGGCGGTGTTCGGCTTCGGCCGCGCGGCGCAACTGCCGGAGGATCGGCGCGCGCTGCGCGTGGGCCTGGAACCGCTGGGCACGCAGCCGGCGCCATTCGAGGTGTGGCGCGGCCAGGGGCCGGTGGCAACCGGTGAGGACGGCGCGCTGCGCTGGAGCAGCGACGGCGAACATCTGTTCTTCGCGCTCGAACTGGACGAAGCGGCGCATGCCGGCATCGCGGCGACGACCGCCTCGGCCTACCGGCACCTGACCCGCTTCGTCGGTGCCAGCCCGACGCCGCATCTGCTGCGCCTGTGGAACTACCTGGACGCCATCAACGCGGGCGAAGGAGATGCCGAGCGCTATCGGCAGTTCTGCGAGGGGCGCGCCCGTGGCATCGCGGATGCACGCTGGAGCAGCTTTCCCGCGGCAACCGCGATCGGCCGCCAGGATGGCGTGCGCACGCTGCAGGTATATGGCCTGGCCACGCGACGGCCGGGCCGGGCCCTGGAAAACCCGCGCCAGGTGAGTTCCTGGCGGTATCCGCGCCAGTACGGCCCGACTGCCCCGGTGTTCGCGCGCGGCATGCTCGATGCCCACGGCCAGCTGCTCATTTCCGGCACTGCGGCCGTGGTCGGCCATGCTTCGCGCCACCCCGATGACCTGGATGCGCAGATGGCCGAGACGCTGGCCAACCTCGATGCGCTGGTCGCGGCCGCCGGCCTGCCATTCGGGACGCCCGCCCACAGCTACCTCAAGGCCTACCTGCGTGACCCGGCCGACGCGCCGCGCGTCGCCGCCACCCTGACCCCCAGGCTGTGCGCCGCGGAACACCTGCTGCTGCTGGCCGGGGACATCTGCCGCAGCGACCTGCTGGTGGAAGTGGACGGCGTACGGCAGCCGGCCTGATCCGCACCGGGCCGGCTGGTGAGGCCTGCCCGCGATTGGCAATCGTGCGACCTTCGGCAGTATGGTTCACCGTTCCGGACGGGCGCTGGCGCGGCTGCGTCGGCGCGACCCCGGCCGATTCCATTCCCCTGCAGGAGTGCCAGCAATGAAGACCCGCGCCGCCGTCGCCTGGGAAGCCGGCCAGCCACTGGCCATCGAGGAAGTCGATCTGGAAGGCCCGCGCGCCGGCGAAGTGCTGGTGCGCATCCTCGCCACCGGCGTGTGCCACACCGACGCCTTCACCCTGTCCGGCGATGACCCGGAGGGGCTGTTCCCGGTCATTCTCGGTCACGAAGGCGGCGGCATCGTCGAGGAAGTCGGCGCCGGCGTCACCAGCGTCAAGCCGGGCGACCACGTGATTCCGCTGTATACGCCGGAATGCGGCGTGTGCAAGTTCTGCCGGTCCGGGCGCACCAACCTGTGCCAGGCCATCCGCGTGACCCAGGGCCAGGGCCTGATGCCCGATGGCACGTCGCGCTTTTCCAAGAACGGCCGCATGATCCACCACTACATGGGCACCAGCACGTTCTCCGAGTACACCGTGCTGCCCGAGATCGCGCTGGCGAAGATCAACAAGGCCGCGCCGCTGGACAAGGTGTGCCTGCTCGGCTGCGGCATCACCACCGGCATCGGCGCGGTGCTGAACACGGCCAAGGTGTGGCCCGGTGCGACCGTGGCCGTGTTCGGCCTGGGCGGGATCGGCATGTCGGTGATCCAGGGCGCCAGCATGGCCCAGGCCGGGCGCATCCTCGCCGTCGATCGCAACCCGGACAAATGGGCAATGGCGCAATCGCTCGGGGCCACCGATTTCGTCAACCCGCGGGACCATGACCGGCCGATCCAGGAAGTGATCGTCGATCTCACCGACGGCGGCGCGGATTTCTCCTTCGAGTGCATCGGCAACGTCGAGGTCATGCGCGCGGCGCTGGAGTGCTGCCACAAGGGCTGGGGCGAATCCATCATCATCGGTGTCGCCGGTGCCGGCCAGGAAATTCGCACGCGCCCCTTCCAGCTCGTCACCGGGCGGGTCTGGCGCGGTTCGGCCTTCGGCGGCGTCAAGGGGCGCTCGCAGCTGCCGGGCTACGTGGATCGCTACCTGGCCGGCGAAATCCAGATCGATCCGTTCGTCTCCGCCGAGCTCCCGCTCGAGCGCATCAACGAGGCCTTCGACCTGATGCACGATGGCAAGGTGATCCGCACGGTCATCCGTTACTGAGCGCGACGCGGCCTGCGTACGCACTCGCGCCCCCGCCAGTTCCGGCCGGCCTTGTGCCGACCGGCCGTCGAACATGATGGTCGCCGGCGTGGCCGGGTGGCGCGCGGCCGGGGCGTCCCGCAGCCCGATACAATGCCCCGGCGGGCCGCGCGAGCGGCCCGTTGCCTTTCCAGGGATGCCCCCGCATGCAATCGATCGAACAGCGCATCGCCGCCGATATCGCCGCCCGGCCGGACCAGGTCTGCGCCGCCGTGGCGCTCCTCGACGGCGGCGCCACCGTACCCTTCATCGCGCGTTATCGCAAGGAAGTGACCGGCGGCCTCGACGACACGCAACTGCGCCTGCTGGAAGAACGCCTCGTGTATCTGCGCGAGCTGGAGGACCGGCGCGCGGCGATCCTCGCCAGCATCGCCGAGCAGGACAAGCTCGAGGCGGGCCTCAAGGCGCAGATCCTCGCTGCCGACAGCAAGGCGCGCCTGGAAGATCTCTACCTGCCCTACAAACCCAGGCGCCGCACGCGTGCCCAGATCGCCCGCGAGGCGGGCCTCGAACCCCTGGCACTCGGCCTGCTGGAGGATCCGCAGGTCGCGCCGCAGGCGCGCGCGGCGGCCTATGTCGATGCAGGCAAGGGCGTGGCGGATGCGCGGGCGGCGCTGGAGGGCGCGCGCCATATCCTGATCGAACGGATCGCCGAGGACGCGGCACTGGTGGGGTCGTTGCGCGAATGGCTGTGGAGCCAGGGCCAGATGCGTGCCAGCGTCATTCCCGGCAAGGCGCAGGAAGGAGCCAAGTTCCGTGACTACTTCGACCACGTCGAAGCGCTGGCGAAGATGCCCTCGCACCGCTTGCTGGCGCTGCTGCGCGGGCGCAACGAAGGCGTGCTGGCGCTCGACCTGGTCGCGGCAGCCGACGCCGAGCAGGGCGACCTGGAAGCGCAGGCCCGGGTGGCCGCGGCACTCGGCGTGGCTGCCCGCGGACGGCCCGCCGATGCCTGGCTGCTGGAAACCTGCCGCCGCGCCTGGCGGGTGAAGCTGCAGCTTTCGCTCACGCTCGATCTCATCGGCCGCGCCCGCGAAGCGGCCGAGGACGCAGCCATCCGGATCTTCGGCGACAACCTCAGGGACCTGCTGCTGGCCGCCCCGGCCGGGCCGAAGGTGGTGATGGGGCTCGATCCCGGCATCCGCAGCGGCGTCAAGGTGGCGGTGGTGGACGCAACCGGCAAGCTGCTGGCCACCACCACGGTGTATCCCCACGAACCGCGGCGCCAATGGGATGGCTCACTGGCCGAACTGGGCGCGCTGTGCCTCAAGCATGGCGTGGACCTGATCGCGATCGGCAACGGCACCGCCTCGCGCGAAACGGACAGGCTGGCCGGCGAACTGGTACGCAAGCTCGAGCGCGGCATCGGCAGGATCGTCGTCAGCGAGGCCGGCGCCTCGGTCTATTCGGCCTCGGCGCTGGCGGCCAGCGAGTTCCCCGACCTGGACGTCTCCCTGCGCGGCGCGGTATCGATCGCGCGACGCCTGCAGGACCCGCTGGCCGAGCTGGTAAAGATCGAACCCAGGGCCATTGGCGTGGGCCAGTACCAGCACGACGTCAACCAGGTGAAGCTGGCGCGCGCGCTCGATGCGCGCGTGGAGGACTGCGTGAACGCAGTCGGCGTGGACGCCAACACCGCTTCGGCGGCCCTGCTCGCGCGGGTGGCCGGGCTTTGCGCCAGCGTGGCCGACAACATCGTGCGCCATCGCGACGCGCACGGCCCGTTCGCCTCGCGGCAGGCGCTGAAGAAGGTGCCGCGCCTGGGCGACCGGGCCTTCGAGCAATGCGCCGGCTTCCTGCGCATCAACGGTGGCAGTGAGCCGCTCGATGCAAGTGGCGTGCACCCGGAGGCTTACCCGGTGGTGACGCGCATCGCCGCCGCCTGCGGGCGCGCGAGCAGCGAGGTGATCGGCAACGGCGCCCTGCTGCGCGGCCTGGACGCCGCGCGCTTCACCGATGCACGCTTCGGCCTGCCAACCGTACGCGACATCCTGCGCGAACTGGAGAAACCCGGTCGCGACCCGCGCCCGGCCTTCGTCGCCCCGAGCTTTGCCGAAGGCGTCGAGCAGCTCGCGGACCTGGCCGTGGGCATGCTGCTGGAAGGGCGCGTCACCAATGTCGCCGGGTTCGGCGCCTTCGTCGACATCGGCGTGCACCAGGATGGGCTGGTGCACGTGTCGGCACTGTCGCACAAGTTCGTGCGCGATCCGCGCGAGGTCGTGAAGGCCGGCGACATCGTCAAGGTGAAGGTGATGGAGGTGGATCCGGAGCGCAAGCGCATCGCGCTGTCGATGCGCCTGGACGACGTACCCGGCGAAGGCCGGCCGTCGCGCACGCCCAGCCGCAGCGACCCCGCAGCGCGCCGCGGTGCGCCGAAGGCGGCGCCGCCCACCGCCGGCGGGGCACTCGCCGCCGCCTTCGCACGCGCACGGCAGCGCTGAGCCGCACGCCTGGGCTGGTGCCGCTTCACAGACTCGAACTGTGGACCTACCGCTTACAAGGCGGTTGCTCTACCAACTGAGCTAAAGCGGCGCGGGCGCGCATTCTAGCAATGCGCGCCCGCGCTTGCCTCAACGGCAGGCGATGTCTTCCTCGTGCAGGTCCCTGGCGTCGGCGAGCAGCCCGCGCCAGTCCGGCGGGCCCTGGTCGGTGAGGGCATAGTCCAGCCAGTAGACCGGCACGTCCTCGGTGCGCACGTCGGTCTTCGGCGTGAAGCCGAGCTTGCCGATGTCGGCGCTGCGCCGCTCGGCGTTGGCCGGGTCGCGGAACAGCCCCAGCGAGATGGTGTTTTCCTGTGCGCCGGCGGTGACGATGTAGTAGTCGCGCACGCCCTTTTGCGACAGGCTGCGCGCAGTGGCCAGGGCTTCCTCGCGATTGGCCATTGCCGGCAGGTACACCCAGTAGCCGCGCGCGTGGGTAATGCGCGCCTCGCGCGTGCGCATGCGCTTGGTCAGGGGCGTCAGCACCACCATGGCGGCATGCATGTCGGCCTGGGTCGGGAACGGGCCCAGCGTCTGGCAGCGATCGCTGGCAAGCTCGGCGGGACTTTCCGGCGCACTCGCAAGCTCGGCGTCGTTGACCGCGCCGTCACGTTCGGCCAGCAGCACCAGGCGGGGTACCCCCGGATCGCTGGGCGGCGGCGGCGCGACCCGCGGCGCCTGTCCGAACAGCAGCCAGGCGGCGCCGCCGAGATTCAGTGCGAGCAACAGCACGAACAGGGTGCGGATGAACATCAGCAATCGCAGCCAGGGGCCAGAACGTGCATCTTAGCCGGCTTGCACCGTGGATTCGGCCCACAGCGCGAGCCCGCGCAGCACCAGGTCATGCATGCGCACGGCGTCTTCCAGCAGGGGCATCAGTTCATCGACCCCGCCGCCGGTCAGGAACAGGGCGGGCATCGTGCCAAGGCGCCGCGCGGCGACTTCGCGGAAGCGATCGATCGCCCCGGCAGCCGCAAAGACGGCGCCAGCGAAAACGCCATCGGCGGTATTGCTCGGCAGCTCGCGAAAGCACCCGCCGGGCTGGCGCGTGCGGGCCGTGCGCGCGTGGACGGCCCCGCGCATGAGGGCCAACCCCGGCACGATGATGCCGCCCAGATGGTTGCCGGCAGGATCCAGGGCATCGAGCGTCAGCGCCGTACCGACGCTGGCCAGCACCTGCGCCTGCGGGCGGGCCGCCTGCAGCGCGGCCAGGCCGAGGAACCGGTCGATGCCAAGCCGCGCCGGCTCGGCATAGGCATTGCGGATGCCCAGTCCCTGCGCCGGGCTGCGCAGGAACTGCGCACGCACGCGGAAGCGCGCCTGCACCAGTGCGGCCAGTTCCGCCTCGCGCGCGTCATCCACCACGCTGGCCACCAGGACCGCATCGATGCGCGCGCGTTCCGGTCCTTCGATGTGCAACGCCGCCTCGAGGTTCCTGTCGCGGTGGGCAAACACGCCACCCGGACGCAGCCCGCCCCCGCCGAGCAACGCCCACTTCAGCCGCGTGTTGCCGAAATCGATGAGCAGTTTCATGCCAGCCTCTCCAGGCGGATCTCGGCGGCGTCGAAGACCTGTTCCCCGTCTTCGAAGGCCACCCGCAGCGCGCCGCGCCCATCGACGCCGCGCGCCGTGCCGCTGCGCGACGCGCCGCCGACGAGCACGCGAACCGGTCGGTCGCGAAGGACATCATGCTCGGCAAACGCTTCCTGGAACGGCGCGAAGCCGTGCACGGCGAAGTGGTCCAGGGCCGGGCACAGGCGATCGAGGATGCGCGCGGCGAGCTGGTTGCGCGAGGGTTCGTGCCCGTGTCCCAGCGTGGCCAGGTCGGTCCACGGCTGGTCGAGCGCCGCGCCAGCCTCGCCCAGTTGCAGATTGATGCCGATGCCGACGACGGCATGGCAGGGCCCGGCCGCTGCGCCGCCCAGCTCCACCAGAATCCCGCCCAGCTTGCGCCCGCCGGAAAACAGGTCGTTCGGCCACTTGAGCCCGATGTCGCCCAGGCCGCAGTCCTCGAGCGCGGCCACGCAGGCCGTTCCGGCCGCCAGGCTGAGCCCGGCCAGCCCAGCCATCGGACCGTCGAAGCGCTTGAGCATGGACAGGGCCAGTCCGCCGCCTGGCCGCTGTCGCCAGGTCCGGCCCTGGCGTCCGCGACCCTGCTTTTGCATGTCCGCGATCGACACCAGGCGATCGCGCGGATCGCTGCGGCTCCGACGCAACAGCTCTGCATTGGTGGAATCGATCTCGCCGTGATAGCTGAGCTCGCCCAGCGCGGCACGCACGGCGGGCGACACCGCCGCACGAATGGTTGCGGCGACCAGCGAATCGAGCGACGCGGCAGTTGGCAGGCGCGGATCTCCCATAACGGGAAGTGTAACCGCAGCTGAATGGTGATCTCGTGTCCGGATCGTCAAATCGCATGTCCGCCACTGTCCGCAGGCTGTCCGCGGACACGGCGCGCATGCCGGCGCTGCGCCGCACGCGGCGACTGCGTGCATGCTCCGGCTTGGCATGAAGTATGCTTGCCATCGCCACTGGAAGTGCCGACCCCGATCGTGCGAGGATTGTCAACCCTCCTGCACGTCACCTCACCCGCAGCCGCGCCGGGGAAACCGATGAGAATGCTAGCCACTGTTCTGCTGGTCACCGCACTGGCGCCCTTTGCTGCCGGAGCCGCGGCCGGAACCGGCGCGTTCGACGGCTTCGACACGCTCGCCACGAGCAGCGACGAGGGCAACGCCGGGCTGGGCGATACGCCGGCGGCAGCCACGCAGGATGCGTCCGATCTGGGCGGCGGATCGCTGCACGGGGGCAACTTCGGCGGTGTCGATGGCGCCTTGCCGGCGCCTGCGGGCAAGGTCGACAGCGCCACACCGCCGGAAGCCGCGCCGGCGCCGGGATCGGCCGACGCCACCTTCGACCCTTCCGTGCCGGCCGCCCAGACGCCCAAACGCCCCAGCTACCGCTGGCAGTCCCTGGTCCCCGGCGCAATCAAGTGAGTTCTGGATGAACGCATCCCGTGCAGTACGCGGATGTACGCCGACACGGGTCCAGCGCTCGATGAGGAACTCACCCGCGCCGTACTTGGGATGTGCGCCGACACGGGCCCGGCGCTCGCGGAGCGACTTGCCCCTGCGGATCCGGCGTGCCCCTTCTGCATCCGGCGTCACGCGGTAAAGTAGCGGGTTTTGGCGGCTGCGGAACCAGGCCATGTCGATCACGCGCTGGCTGGCACGCCTTGGCCAGCGATTCACTGCACCCGCACGCATCGACGATGCTGCGTGGCGCACCCTGCTTGCCAGCTCCGAACTGTTTACAGCGCTCACGAAGGACGAACGCGTGGCCCTGCGCGCGCTGACCGAGCGCTTTCTTGCGCGCAAGCGCTTCAGCGCCGCGGGTGGGCACGCGCTCGACGCCGTCCAGTGTCTTGCCATCGCGGCGCTGGCCTGCCGGCCGGTGCTCTACCGCGGCTTCGACTGGCTGGCGGGCTGGCGCGAGGTGATCGTCTATCCGGGCGAATTCCGCGTGCGACGCGAACACCATGACGAGGCCACCGGCGTGGTCACCGATGTCGTGGATGACCTGATCGGCGAAGCCTGGGAGTTTGGCCCCCTGATCCTCTCCTGGGCTGACGTCGCCACCGACCTTGCCCACCCCTTCGACGGCTTCAACGTGGTCGTGCACGAAGTCGCGCACAAGCTGGATCTGCTGGATGGCGCCCTCAACGGTACGCCGCGCCTGCCGGCACATCTGCCGCGGCGGGACTGGATCGCGGCCATGCAGCCCGCCTACGACCGGCTGGTGCGGCAGGTCGAGCGCGGTCGCGACACGCTGATCGATCCCTACGCCGCGGAAAGCGTGGAGGAGTACTTCGCCGTGACCAGCGAGTTGCATTTCTCCGACCCGGCCACCCTGCAGCGCGCGGCGCCAGGTGTCGCCGCCGTGCTGGCAAGGTTGTACGGGCCCGCGCCCGGCCCCTGACCCGGATCACGTCCCGCGTCGGGTTCTTCAATCGGTTCACGCACTTGCGGGCGCGAAAGCCTTGCGGTAAGTGACGCTGCCGGCTAGGCTCGCCGGTTCCCTTGAAGCCGCGCCGCCCGCGCGGCCGCCACGTGCGCAACCCTTCCATGCTTGCCAAGCTCTGTACTCCCGCCCTTGCCCTGACCCTGGCCCTGGCCGCGCCCGTCGCGTCTGCCTGCAGCGGGCGCCTGCACATCGAGCTCGAACACGCCGGCGTGTATGCGCTGGACCACACGACCATCGTGGCGGCTCAGCCCGGGCTCGCCGACTGCGCCGCAGACGACCTGGTGCTGACCTGGAATGGCGACGAAGTGCCGCTGCGCGTGGTCGCCAAGGGCGAACGCTTTGCGCCCGGCGACCACATCGAGTGGGTCGGTCTGCAGTTGCACGGCCCGGAAAGCTGGTTCGACCCCTACAGCGTCAACAACACCTATCTGCTTGCGGCCGCGCCAGGCAAGCATGCGCGCATGGACGATGTGGTACCCGCCGGGGAAGGCCGCGCCGCGCTGCAGCGTACCCTGCACGTGGAAGAGGAAAACCTCATGATCCGGCTCGACCGCGCGCAGCAGAAGCCGGGCGAAGAACCGGACGTGTGGCAGTGGGCGAAGTTGACCCAGGTGGACCCCAAGCCCTTCGAGACCTCCCTGGACCTGCCCGACCTGGCGCGCGGCAGCGGCGCCCTGGATCTCACGCTCAACTTCCGCGGCCTGTCGGAATTGCCCGCCCCCCGCGCGGGTGGCGGCGAGAAGGCCGACGACCACGTCGTCGAGGTCAGCATCAACGGCACACCGCAGACGCAGCTGCGCTGGAACGGCCGCGATGAAGTGCGCCATGCGATCCAGGTGCCGCTGGCGATCCTCAAGGAAACCGGCAACACGCTCACGCTCGCAGTGCCCCGGCGCGCGGCACCGGGCCAGGCGGGGACGACCCTGGTCGATGTGGTGATGTTCAACTGGCTGGAAGCGCGCTACCCGATCACCGGCAGGCTGGATGCAACCACCCTGCCCTTCACGACGGCCGGCGAGAGCGGCGCTCCGCTGGAACTGGCCTACCAGGGCGCGGCTGCCCCCGTGCTGTATGGCACGGACGGCCTGCGCCGGCCAGGCCAGGCTGCCGCGGCAGGGCGCTTTCGCTTCGCCGCGGCAGGCGCCGGCACCCGCCTGTTCCCGCTGGTCGGCGGGGCCTTTGCGCAGCCGGCCATGATCCGCGCCGTGGAAGGTGAAGCCTGGGCCGCCGAGAAGACGGGCTACGACTACCTGATCGTCGCCCACGCCCGCCTGCTCGACGCCATCCGGCCGCTGGCCGAGTTCCATGAGAAGCGTGGCCTGCGCGTGGCCGTCCTCGACATCGACGCGGTGTACGACCAGTTCAACCACGGCATCGCCCACCCGCTGGCGATCCGCAACCTGGTCAAGACGGCCTGGGACGACTGGCAGGTGCAGCCGCGCTTCCTGTTGCTGGTCGGCGACGCCAGCTTCGACATCCGCCACGAAACCTACAACGATCTCAACTACGCCAAGTGGACCGACCGCGAACTGCTGTTCCCCGGCCATTTCGGCGCCGTCCCCGGCACCCAGTACGCCAAGCTGCCGCGCAAGCTGGCCGACCGCAACCTCATTCCCACCTGGCAATACCCCTCCGAGGAAGGCCAGTCCGCCAGCGACAACTGGTTCGGCGCGGTGGACGGCGAGGACTGGCATCCGGTGGTCGCCGTGGGCCGCTTCCCGGTGGTCGAGCCCGACGAGGTGCAGGCCATCGTCGACAAGACCATCGACTACATGTCCAAGCCGCACCCGGGCAAGTGGCGCCGCGACGTGATGTTCATCACCGACGAGATCGAATCATTCAAGCAGGCGTCCGACACCATCGCCAGCGATCTGGGCCGGGCCGGTTTCGTCGCCGACAAGGTCTATGCGAACCCGAAGGAAAGCGACAACGCCGCACACCAGCGCGCCATTCACGACGGCATCGACGAGGGCCGCCTGCTGGTGCACTTCATCGGCCATGGCGGGCGCTACATCTGGCGTACCGGCCCGCCGGACCTGCGCAAGAACAACGACCTGTTCACCCTCGACGACGTCTCCGCACTGGAAAACGGCAGCCGCCTGCCGATGGTGCTGTCGATGACCTGCTATTCGGCGCCGTTCGACAACCCCACCGAGGACTCGATCGGCGAGCGTTTCCTGCGTGAGCCCGGCAAGGGCGCGGTGGCCGTGTTCGCCGCCTCGTGGCGCAATTCACCCTCGCCCGCCTTCAGCAAGGCCATCATCAGCGAATTGCTCACCCCCGGTGCCACCATCGGCGAGGCCATCGTGCGCGCCAAGCAGGGCTCGCAGGATCGCACCCTGGTGGAAATGTACAACCTGCTCGGCGACCCGGCGCTGGTGCTGGAACGTCCGCACGACGAGGCGCGCATTGCCATCGAAGACGACCGCTGGGCGCCAGGCGTGGTGATCGACCTGAACCTGGAGCGCTTCGCCGGCAACCTGCGCGTGGACTGGGCCGACGCCAGGGGCAACCCGCTCACGTCTGCCGAGTACCGCATCGCGCAGCCGCGCCTGCGCCTGCCGGTGCCGGCCATCGCACGCGGCCAGGCGGCGCAGGTGCGCGTGTATGCCGTCGCCCCGGAAAGCGGTCGTGACGTGGTCGGCGGCCTCGACATCACGCAGGCCGACGCCACGCCCCCGACGCCCCTGGGCAAGCTGGCGGCCGACTGGTGGCGCGAGTTCCGCACCCCCGCCTACGCGCCGCCCGCCTGGCACGCCGACACCATCATGCAGGGCGATTTCGACGACCCGGATCCGGCCGCAACGGCGGCCGCGCGGCAGACCGCGCCCGCCGCGGCCGGCGCAGCGGCCAACTAGGCGCGCGTCGCGGCCACAGCCTTCACGCGCCTGCCGGCGGCCAGCGCAGATGCGGGTCGAGCACCGCCCGGCCCGGACGCGCGCGCAGCGCCCGCGCTGCCGCCTCAGGCACTCGCCTCGCGATAGGCCGCCACCGTTCCCGTCACGCAACGCGCCCAGGTGAAGGCGGCGGCGTGCGCCGGCCCGCGCAGGCGGGCCGCGGCGCGCCAGGCATCGTCTTCGAGCAGGCGCAGCAGGCCGGCATGCAGCGCATCCTCGTCCAGCGGATCGACCAGCAAGGCCAGCGGGCCGTACGCATCGCGGGCGATCTCGGGAAGCGACGATGCATCCGACGTCAGCACCGGCACGCCGCTGGCCAGCGCTTCGAGCACCGGCAGGCCGAAACCTTCGTAGAGCGAGGGGAAGGCAAAGGCGTGCGCGCCGGCGTAGAGCGCCGGCAGGTCCGCCTCCTGCACATAGCCCAGCCGGCGCAGCTCACCGCGCGCCTCCAGCGGCGCAAGGGCCTGCCTGAGCCCGGCATTGCGCCAGCCCCGATCACCGGCGATCACCAACGGATGGCGCGCGCGATGGGCGGCGGGCAGGCGCGCATAGGCGGCTGCCAGGCGCGCAAGGTTCTTGCGCGGTTCCTGCGTGGCGACGACCAGCAGGTAGGCGGTGTCGGCCAGGCCATGGCGCGCCAGCACGGGCGCCAGTTCTACGGCCGCGCGTGGATGGAAGGCGGCGTCCACGCCCAGCGGCACCACGCGCAGCCTGGCAGGCGGGACGCCGAGCCGCGCAGCGATCTCGGCAGCGACGAACTGCGAATCGGTGAGCACCAGGCGCGCCTGTTCCAGCGTGCGCGGCAGGTGGCGATCGAGGAAGCGCACCCGCTCGAGCGGATGGGCGTGCGGATAATGCAGCCAGGACAGGTCGTGCACGGTGGTGACGGTGGGGCCGGCGAACGGCATCAGCACGTAGTTCGGCGTGTGCAGCAGCCACTCGCGCAGGTGCCGCGTGTGCAGCCGGAACAGCGCCGAGCGCACCTGCGTATAGGCTTCCAGGGCCGCGCTCTTGAACGGCACGCGCCGACGCAGCGTGGCGATGCCGCGGTTGGCGCTGAGCGCATGCGCCGGATCGTCGACCCAGCGGTAGGCCGAATACAGGCGCAGCGCAGCCACCTCAGGGTGCACCGCCAAGCCGCGCGCCAGCTCCAGCGCATAGCGCCCGATGCCGGTCAGCGGCGCGCTGATGGCATCCACGTTGAGGATGACCTTCATGCAGGCGCCGCGCCCAGGCGTGCCAGGTCGGCCTCGACCATGCGGCGCGCCAGGCCGGCGAGATCCAGGCTGGGCGTGAAGCCGAGTGCACGCCGTGCACGCGCGGCATCACCGACCAGCAACGGCGCGTCCACGGGGCGGAAGAACTGCGCATCCACCCGCACCCGCAACGGACCGCCGCCACGCTCGGTGGCGATCTCGTCCAGCCCCTCGCCGGACCAGTCGAGTGCGATGCCGACCGCGGCGAAGGCGGCGCTGGCAAACTCGCGGATGCTGGCTGCCCGTCCGGTGGCCAGCACGTAATCGGCAGCCTCGGTGCGCGCCGCCATGGCCGCCATGGCGGCGACGTAGTCCGGCGCGTAACCAAAATCGCGCCGCGCCGCGAGGTTGCCGAGTGCGATGTCCTGTTGCGCGCCGGTGGCGATGCGCGCGACGCCCAGCGTGATCTTGCGCGTCACGAAGGCCGCGTCACGCCACTCCGATTCGTGGTTGAAGAGGATGGCGCTGGAGGCGCGGATTCCATAGCTGGCGCGCCAGGCAGCCACCGCCGCGTGCGCCAGCAGCTTGGACAGGCCATACGGGGAGGCGGCCGCCAGTGGCGTGGCCTCATCCTGCGGCGCGTGCGCCGGACTGCCGAAGATCTCGGCGCTGGAAGCCAGCACCAGGTGCGCCGCCGGCGCGTGCGCGCGCAGCGCTTCGAGCAGGTTGACCGTGCTCAGGCCATTGGCCTGCAGGCTCGCCACCGGCGCACAGAAGGATTCGGCCACGCGCGACTGGCCGGCCAGATGGAACACGGCCTCGGGCGCATGCGTGGTGATCACAACCGCGCAGGCCTGTGCATCGGCCGGATCGAGGGCGACCAGCTGCAGCAGCGGATGACCGGCGATGCCCAGTTCCTCGAGGCGCCACAGGTCGGGCGGGCGCCCGGGTCGATGGGTGCCGGTCACGGCGACCCCGGCGCGCAGCAGCAGCGCCGCGAGCAGGGCGCCATCCTGGCCGCTCACGCCGGTAACGAGGGCGCGCTGGAACGGGAAGCTCATCGTCATCGCTCCGGGAAGCTGCGGTTGGCAATCGCGGCGCCGGCCAGGGCCTCATGCAGCGATCCGGCCCGAGCATCGACGACGCGCACCGGGATGTCGAGCAGGCGGCAGAGGATCTCGGCCGCCGATTCCTTTCTTGCCGGTACGATCAGGGCCTCGATGGCATGGATCTGCAGCCAGTCCCACAGCGCCTGATACGACGCCTCCGGGGCCTCGGCCTGCCAGGTATTGGCGGCGATTACGGCGCCCTCGTGCACGAGTTCGTTCTCGCTGCCGTTGGCGCGCAGGTTCCACACCTCGGCATCCGCCCAGGTCGGCGCGCCCCCGCCCACCCAGAGCACGCGCGGCCGCGGCGCAGTCGCGGCAGTGGCAGCGGCCAAGCTGCGGCGCACGCGCCAGTCGAGCACGCGACGCTCGAAGGACCACAGGCTTGCGCCCACCTCGCGTTCGTAGTTCGGCCAGCGCTGGCGCAGCACCGCCATGCCCGCCGTGCCGAGCGCCTGACGGCGCGGCGCACCGAAACTGGCGCTGCGCGCATGGCGCACCAGCACGTTGCCGGCGATCAGGTGGCGGAAACCATGGCACGCGGCGCGCTGGCAGAAGTCGTTCTCCTCGCCATAGCCTTGCGGGAAGGCCGCCGCATCGAAGCCGCCGATCACGTCCAGAACCGCGCGGCGGACATACAGGCAAAACCCGTTGCCGGTCGGCAGCGCCGGGTAGGCCAGTCCGGCCTGCTGCCACAGCGCGCGCGCGGCCTGGTCGAAGGACCAGCACGCCGGCAAGTCATTGGCCTGCTCCAGTTCGGGCACCGAAAACGCACCGGCATTGTCGGACACGGCGGTGACGGTGCCGACATCGCGTGCCGAAAGCGCGGCGCGGCGCAGCCCGGCCAGCCAGTTCGGGCCGACCTGGGCATCGGCGTTCAGCAGTACCACATCGGCATCGCGTGCCTCGGCCATGCCGCGGTTGGCGGTGGCGGTGAAACCGAGATTGTGCGGATTGGCCAGCACGCGCACGCCGCGCCGGTTGGCATAGCGCGCCAGCAAGGAACGGATGGCCGGATCGGGGCTGGCGTCATCGATCACGATCAGCGAAGCGCGGCCATCACTGTGCGCAAGCACCGCGTCCAGGCAACGTTCGACCAGGTCCGGGGCACCATACACCGGCACCACGATGGCGACCTCGCGCGCAGCGACGTCGGTGCCGAACGGCACGCACTGCGCGGCATCGACCAGCGCGGCCGGCGATGGCGGCGGCGGCGACGCCGGACCGATACCGGCGTGGCCGAGGCGCAAACGCAGCGGCCGCGCGGCCAGCACTTCGCCGTCGCGCCCCAGACGCGGCAGCACGTCGAACTTCGCGCGGCCCGACGGGGCAAACGGAAAGGCAAAGTCGATGACCCCGCTCGCGTCCGCGTCGGCCTCGGAAAAATGGCTGCCGTCGAGTTCCAGGGCGAGCCGGCGCGGCGCGCCTGGCATGCATTGCAGGCGCAGCACGCGTCCATCCCAGCGCACCCCGCCGAGCGGCGGGCGCAGCGCCGGTCCCCGGCGCAGCAGGCGCGCGAGCAAGCTTGCCATCAGGGCGCCCCCGGCGCCGGCGGGTCGGCAAGGATGCTGCCATCGCAGATGGCCGCCCAGAGCGCCGCCTGATCTTCGCGGAGGCCCGCGAATGAAGGCGTGGAATGCGCGGCGGGTGCATCGATCCAGGCCCCCACCTCGGCCTCCGGCAGCGCCGCCAGACCGGCCACGCCGAGCGCCTGCAACCCGCTCAGCAGCCGCTGCATGCTGGCCACCGGCTCGGCCAGCAAGGCGTCGTAGTCGACCAGCAGGCGGGGCCAGCCGCGGCTGGCGGCAAAGGCCTCGCGGTTGTAGTGCGCCCACAAGGCCAGTGCGGCGTCGGCCTGCATGGCGTCGCGCGTGGCCAGCGAGCGCGCGACCGCCTGCGGCGCACGCACCACCATCACGAACACCGGGCGCGTCAGCAGTGGCAGCAGTTCGCGCACCAGCAGGCACAGGCGCGGTTCCTTGATCAGCCAGGGTCGATGCGCCTCGAAGCCGTCGAGCAGGGCGGCGACCTCGCGCCGGAACGCATCCACCGCCGCCGGTGGCGAGCTCGTCGGCGGGTGCATCCAGTCGCCGCCTGCGGCGGCGAGGCGACGCAGGCAGGCGCCATGCAGGCGGCCCGATTCGTAATGGCCCTTGGGATTGTCCGGGCCGACCAGGAGATCGTCCTGCGGCCCGACATGGGCGCCCATGCGTGCCAGCAGGCCGGCGACGCTGGAGGTGCCCGAACGGTGCATGCCCAGGACCACGATCTGGCCGCTCGCCGGCCGTTGCAACTGCACCGGCGCATGCGCCGGTGGCCGCGCGGGGCTGGCCCGGAAGCGGCCGAGGCGGGCAATGTGGGCCAGCAGGCGATCGGCGCTGTCCTCGATGTCGTGGTGCGCGGCGAAGCGCTGCGCGCGGTCAGCGGCATCGGGGGCGCCGCGCGCCGCCCAGGCGGCCAGGAGCTGCGCTGTCAGCGCCGCCACCTCAGGCTCGGCCCAGCAGGCCCCCGGATGGCGGGCATCCTCGACCAGGCCGGTGCAGGCGACGGCAAGGCCGTGCGCACGCGCCAGAGCGCCGCAGCTGCCGAAGTCGGTCGCCACCAGCGCCTTGCCGCAGGCCAGCGCCTCGGCGGCCAGCGGATCCCAAGCGCCGCCGCGACGCGCCGTCACATAGCAGTCGATGCTGGCCAGCAGTTGCGCGCGCTGAGCCCAGGGGAAGGCCCAGCCGTCCAGCAGGCGGATGTTGGCCTGGCCCTCGACCAGCGGCGCAAGCGCTGCGCGGCTGCGCGCGCGCCCGCGGCCCGGCCGCAGGTACACGAGCAGTTCCACGCCCGCTTCGCTGGCGAAGGCTGCGCGGAAGGCGTCCAGCAGACGCTCCGGGGCATCGCGGGCCAGATCCTCCACCACCGCCAGGAACACGAAGGCGCCACGCGGGTGAGGCACTGCCGGCACGCGCGGATGGCAGTAGTCGCGATCCACGCCGATCGGCAACAGCTCCACGGCCGTGGTGACCCCGGCGGACTGGAAGGCCTGGCGCTGGAAGGCATCCGGCACCAGCAGCAGATCGAGCGTATTGGCGGCGGCCGCCCAGCTTGCCGGCACGCGCTGCCAGTCACTGTTGCCGATGCCGATGCGGCAGCGGCCGGCCGCGCGGGCGAAGTGCTCGCCGCCGGCCGCCATCACGGCCACGTCTGCCGGCGGCGTCCAGCGCCGGCGCGCAGCGAGGTCGAGGCGGAAGTCCTGCGCATCCAGCGCCTCGGGCGCGACCGGCGCGAACGCCATGCGCGCGCCGCGCGCGTCCAGCCGGCGCACGAGCTGGCGCGCGAGCTGGGCATAGGCTTCGCCGCCGCGCGTCGCACCCTGCCAGAGCACCTGGCCGCGATAGCCCGCCTTGAGCCGCCCCTGCCAGCGCGCGGCAAAGGTCGCGCGACTGGCCGCCCACAGGCGCGCCCGGAAGCCGCCATCCTCCCGGGTCGAGCCGTGCTGGTCATGGCGCAACGTGACTGCACCGGCAACCACGCTGGCAATGCCGGCGTCGGCGGCGCGCAGGCAGTAGTCGGTATCCTCGAAATAGCTGTGGAAGACCGTGTCGAGCAGCCCGATGCGCTCCAGGCAATCGCGCCGCAGGTAGGCCAGGGCAAAAGCGATGGCCTGGACGCGGCGCGTGCGCTCATACTGGCCCAGGTCGCGCTCCACGATCCCGCTCTCGGTCTGCTGGCCCCACAGCTCATCGGCCTCGATGAAGCCGCCGGCGTGATAGAGGCGCCCTTCCGGCTCCGGACCGAGCAGGCGGCAGCCGACCACGCCATGCTCGGGTGCGGCATAGGCGGCGTCGCGCAGGCGGCCCAGCCAGTCGCGCTGCGTGAACACCAGGTCGTTGTTGAGCAGCACCACGTCGTCATCCGGGCGGGCCGCCGCGATGCCGGCATTCATGCCGCGCACGAAGCCCTGGTTGTCTGGCAGGCTGAGGATGCGCAGGCGATCGGCGTAGGCCGCCAGGCCCGCGGCCGTGTCATCCTCGCTGCCATTGTCCACGACGATGACCTCGGCCTGGTCGAGTTCGCTCGCCAGCAGCGAATCCAGGCAGCGGCGGGTCAGCGCCCACTGGTTCCAGGCGAGGACGATCAGCGCGGCGCCGCGCACGATCCGGGATCCTCTGGACAAGCCCGCGACCAGACCCCTGCGAGCATGCGCTCCACGTCATCCAGGGCATGCGCGCCGGGGCCCAGCGCCAACTGCGTGGCGGCCGCTGTGAGCGTGGCGCCGGCGCCTTGCACGCGTGCCGCGCCGGCGAGCAGGCGTGCGACCGTGACCGGCGAGGCGGCATCCAGGGCCAGGCGCCCGGCGAGCACCAGCAGCGCCTCGGGCGAAAGTCCAAGCGGCCTGGCCAACGCGGCCAGGCGCATCGGCTCGGCCAGCACCTTCACGCCGCCACCCCGCAGGTGTGCTGATCGCGGTGATAGGCCGCCAGCACGTCCTTCAGGCTGCCTTCGAGCTGGCTGCGGCCCTGTTCGACCCACAGCAGGCGATCGCAGCGCTCGGCGATCTGCTTCTCGTCATGACTGACGAGCACGATGGTGTTGCCCTCGCCGGTGCGCGCATGCATGGCCGCGTGCGACTTGTGCTGGAACTCCGCGTCGCCCACGCTCAGGACTTCGTCGATCAGCAGCACGTCCGGCTCCACCTGCATGGCCACCGAAAAGGCCAGGCGCATGTTCATGCCCGCCGAATACGTGGCGATCGGCTGCTCGAAGAACTCGCCAAGCTCGGAGAACTCGCGGATTGCCGGCAGCCGCCGGATGATTTCGCGCCGGCGCATGCCGAGCATCAGCCCCGACAGCACCGCGTTGTCGCGTCCGGACAGGTGCCCGACGAAGCCCAGGGCCAGGGCCAGCAGCTGGCAGGAGACCGGCGCGCGGCGCACCGTGCCGCGATCGGGCACCAGGATCCCGGCCAGCACGCGCAGCAGGGTGCTCTTGCCGGCACCGTTGCGACCGATGATGCCCAGGCGCTCGCCGCGGCGCAGCGTGAGGTTCACGTCCTCCAGCGCCCAATAGCGCCCGCCGCCGATGTTGCGCTGCACATCGAACGCCACGCCGACGTGTTCGAGCTCGACCAGGATCTCGCCCATCTCAGCTCGCCAGCTTGGGGAAGCGCGGCGCAAGGCGGCGCACGAACAGCACGCCGACCACGCAGGCGCCGACCGAAATCAGCGCCACCTTGTACAGCCCGACCCAGTTGGGCAGGCGCCCGTGCATGAGGATGCCGCGTGCGTTGTCCATGATCACCGCCACCGGATTGAGATCCATCAGCCAGCGCAGTTCGGCGGGCACCTGGTCGAGCGGAAACACCACGCCGGACAGGAACATCACCACCATCAACACCTGTTCGATGACGAAGCGCAGGTCCGGCACCAGCGGTACCAGCGCGCCGACGATGAAGCCGGCCCCGGCCGCGGCCATGAACACGATGGCGAACAGGATCGGCAAGGCCCAGTAGGCGGTATTCGGCGGATAGCCCATCGACCACAGGATGACCAGCAGCAGGGCCAGGATGAAGGCGAACTTCACCGTGTCCGAGAGCATCGCCACCAGCGGGAAGATGAGCGGCGGCAGGCGCACCTGGCGCAGCATCGGCAGGTTGCCCCAGATGGCATAGCCGCCATGCGTGATGCACGACTTCATCCACTGCCAGATGGCCATCCCGATGATCAGGAAGGGCACGTAGTCGTGGCCGCCGGTCTCCAGGATGACGTCGAAGACCAGCCAGAACGCGCCCATCATCATGGCCGGTTCGAGGATCCACCACACCAGCCCGAGGTAGCTGCGCGCCGCCTCCGCGCGCAGTTCCGCGTAGGTGCTGAAGAGAATCAGTTCGACTAGATGCTGGCGCATGCGTGCTGAAGCGCTGGAAAGCCCGCGAGGATACCGGATTCGCGCCGCTTCAGCCCGCGCCGAGCCGGTCCAGGGCCGGCCCGGCGAACGCAAGGAAGAGCAGCAGCGCGCCGAGCAGGGCGCCGGCGGCCAAGCGCGGCCGGGTCAGCGCCAGGCGCGCAGGCGGGCCGCCAGCCGCGCTTCGCGGGCCGCCGAGCCGATCGGCCAGGGCGGCAAGGAAACTGCCGGCGAAGCCGCACAGGAACGGCAGCATCGGAAAAAGGAAGCGCGCCTTCACGTGCAGCACGAGGAACAGGCCCAGCTGGTAGGCGAAGAACAGGCCCACGACCAGCCACAGCACGGCGCGGGATGGCGCTCCGCTGGCGGCGTCCTGCGGCAGCGCCGCCGCCCGGCCCGCGCGCGCGCCGCGCCAGCGCCAGCAGGCCAGGCCCAGCGCCGCCGCGGCCAGGATCAGGGCATGGAAGAAGTCATTGGCAAGGATCAGGCTGCGGGTCAGCCAGGGCGGCGTGCGGTACACCGAAAGATGCCCCGCACGTGCGGCGCCCGGCAATTGCGAGACCAGCGGCGTCTTGGCGCTGAACAGGCGGAAATACTGTCGGCCGAACTGCTCGGCCAGCACACGCGCCAACCCGCGCTCGGCCACGCGGGCCCGCACCTTGGCAAGGTACACGGCATTGCGCTGCGCGGGGCTCGCACCGCTGGCGAGGAAGGCCGGCAGGGTCGCGCCGCCCATGTCTTCCACGTAGTCGCTGCGCCAGCGGTCGGTGAGACCGATCCACAGGTTGTAGACCGAACTGTCGGCGATCGTCGGCGTGCCGTGGCTGCGCCAGCCGTGCAGCAGCGCCGGCCCGGTGACCAGGCCGAGGGCGAGCAGGAAGGCCAGCGCCGGCCGCCAGGCGATGCGTGGGCGCGCGCGGCGCAGGTACACGAGCAGGAACGCCGGCCAGAATCCCGCCAGCAGGCTCTTGGCAAGGATCGCCAGACCCACGCAGGCGCCAGCCGCGCCGGCCCGCACCAGGCCCGGCGCGCGTGCCAGCAGGCACAGCGCCGCCAGCAGCAGGAACAGATGCGGGATCTCGGGCCACAACCAGTGCGCATAGGCGGCACTGGCAGGATTGACCAGGAACAGCGCCGCGGCGGTGTTGGCGGCACGCACGCTGCCGCCGAGGCGCCGCCACAGATCGCGCAGCAAGGCCGCGCAGCCGATGAACAGGACCGACTGCAGCAGCTGGACGGCCAGTACGTGGGGGCCGGCGCCCACGTAGATCAGCGCCAGCAGCAGGGACTGCAGCGGTGGCCAGATCGTGCTCGGCATCCAGGCGCCGCCGGCAAGGATGGCCAGCGCGGTGTCCTGGTAGGTCTGCTCGTCGCCGATCAGCGGCTTGGCGCCGTGACCGTAGTAGGCCCACCAGAGCAGCGCCTGGGACAGCGTGAACAGGACCAGGAACTGCACCGCCGCCAGGTGGCGGCGGCGACGGCGTGCGGCGTCCACGCCCAGGCCGGGTGCCGGCGGCGCGACGAAAGCTACTCCTTGACGGGCGGCGCGGCGTCGGCGTTCGGCGGCGAACCGACCGGGCGGTGCTTGGGTGGCGCGCGGAAGGTCGGCGTGAACTTCTCGCGCGTGCCCTTCGTCGAGATGCCCTCGACGTAGTACCAGTACGCCTTGCACGGGTCGATGGTGTCGTCGCGGAACTCGTACTTGTGGGTTTCGTCCGAGGTGCCGGCGCCGACGATCGGATCCTTGGTGAGCTTGGTGAACGGGCCGTCCTCGCTGTTGCCGCGATAGACGTCGAAACCGAAATTGTCCTGTTCGCTGGCCGTGGTCCAGCGCGCCGTGTTGGCGACCCGCTGGTCGGCCGGCAGCGCCGACTGGTCGCCACAGGGGCCTTCCGGGATCACCTTGTCCGGCTTGGCGGCCGCTTGCGCCGGCGCGGCTTCGACCGCTGCGGCTTGCGCGGGCGCGGCAGCCTGCGGCGCCGGCGCGGTGGTGGCCTCGGGCGCGGCAGGCTCCGGCGTGGACGGGTTGCAGGCGCTGAGCGCCACGATCATTACGGTCAGGATGAGCGGACGCATGCGAAACTCCTGCAACGGGACGGGTGGACAGACGACGCGGCGGCAACGATAGTCGCCCGATGCACCTGCTGGCAACCCGATCACGCGCCCGGATGGCGCTCGCCCTCGCCCTGTTCGCGGCAGGCGCGGCGCATGCCGCGCTGCCGCAATGGTCGGTACGCATCGTCCCCAACGGCCAGGTGTTCCCTGCGCTGGCGCTTTCGCAGGCACCGTTGCCGCCCGGGACCGGCAGCGGCCTGGTCAGCGTGCAGGTCAGCGGGCCCGGATCGGATCAGCCATTGACCCTGACCCTCGCCACCGCCGGGCTGGTGGCGCCGGCGCAGCTGGCCGTCGGTCCGGCCACCGTGCCCGGCCCGCGCCGGTTGCAGCCACGCCTGGATTGGGATCCTGCGGCGCTGCGCGCGCTCGGAGAACCGCGCCGCCAGCCCCTCACCGTCACGCTGGCCGGGCCCGGCTTCGGAACGCTCGAACAGACCCTGGACATCACCCTGCATCCACTGGATGAGGCGCTCTACTTCGTGCGCGAAGGCGGGGAGCAGGTCGATCTGGGCTGGATCTTTGCCGGCTACGTCGATCCCGGTGCGGACAGCGTCGGGGCGATCCTCGCCGCAGCGCGGGCGATCCGCGCCGATTTCGACACCGCCCCTGCCGTGCAGCGCGTCGCCGCCGTGTGGGCAGCGCTCGAACAGCGCGGCCTGCGCTACGCCGACGGTGATCCGGCGCTCGCCCGCGGACCGGTACTGTGGAGCCAGCGCGTGCGCCTGCCCGCGGTCACCTGGGCGGAGCGGCGCGCCAACTGCATCGACGGCAGCGTGCTGATCGCCTCGGTGCTGGAACGGTTGGCGCTCAAGCCCTTCATCGTGCTCCTGCCCGGGCATGCCCTGGTCGGCTTCCGCGACAGCGCCGGACAGCCGGTGGTGCTGGAAACCACCCTGCTGGGCGCGCAGGCACCCGCCGCGGCCAACTTCGCCGCCGCCCGCCGCATCGGCGCCCTGCGCTGGCGCGCGCTCGAACCGCGCCTGGACGGGCGCCACGGCCCGGACTATGCCCTGGTGGATATCGCCACCGCGCGACGCTATGGCATCATGCCGCTTCGCATCGGCGCGCGCAGCGATCCCGACCCTGCGCAGGCCGCAGCGCCGGCAGCAGTCGCGCCTTCCCGAAGAGGCCAGCCGCAGTGACACCCGGGGCAGACGACGACTATCTCGAACAGGTGCGGCAGGACATCCGCGCCGAGGCCAAGGTGCTGGGCGAGCGGCCGATGCTGGCGCGCGCGCAGACCACGCCGGGCGATGCCGACGGCATCGAGCGCGCGCGGCTGAGCTATGCCCTGCGCGAACTGACCGATCCGCAGTACCTGGCTTTCGTCGAGTGCGCCTTCCGCGCGCTGCTGAAGCGGCGCCCGACCGCCGACGAAACCACCGGCCAGCTGCGCCTGCTCGGCGCCGGCACGGCCAAGACGGAAATCCTCGGCAACCTGCGCTGGTCGGGCGAAGGCCGCCGCATCGGCGCGCGCGTGCGCGGCCTGCCCTCGCGATACCTGCTGGCCAAGGCGGCGCGCATCCCGCTGCTCGGCCACCTGCTGCGGGCCGGCATGGCGCTGGCCGGACTGCCGTTCCTCGCCCGCCAGCAACGCGCGCTCGAAACCCTGGCCGCAGCCGGGCGCCACGAAGCGCAGGAGAGCCGACGCGCACTGGACGCCGGCATCGGCGAGTTACAGGCACACACGACCTCGCTGGCAGCCGCCCTGCGCCAGAGCGAAGCGGATTTCGACACCCGCGCGCAGCAATTCCAGGCGCACGGCGAGTCCCTGGACGACGCCGTGCGCGCCACCGAACTCGCCCTGCGCCGACGCATCGAGGCGCTGGAAGCCACGCCGCTCGGCCGGCAGGAGCACTGGATCAGCGAACTGGACTACCTGCGCCAGCGCACCTATGCCGTCGGCGAATGGTTCAGCCGGCTGGAACGCACGCTGGGCGAGATCGAGACGCTCACCAGCAAGCGCGCCGCCGCCGATGCGCCGCGCGCGGCGCGGGCTGCCGAAGCCGCATTGCGCCGCGATGGCGCCCGCGCCACCCGCAACGGCGCCTGGGCCACGTTGTTCGCCGAACAACTGCAACCGGGCGCGCGGGTACTGGCCCTGGCCAGCGGCGCAGACTGGCTGGAGCTGCTCGCCCTGCGCGGCCTGGACGCCGGCGGCGCGGATCTCCTACCCGCCATGGACACGCTGCGCCGCTGCAACGATGGCAGCATGGATGGCGTGGCCGTGCTGGCCTTGCCGCTCCTCGCGCGCACGACCCCGGTGCTGGAGCTGCTGGCGCAGGCGGCACGCGTGCTGCGCCCGGGTGGCGCCCTGTTGCTGGCCGATGCACCCGAGCCGGATCAGCTCATCGAAATCCTGCGCGGCACGGCCGGGACCGGCATCCCGTTCGACCTGCTCGAGTGCGCGCTTGCCGCGAGCGGCTTCGAGGCGATCGCGCGCATCGACTCGGCCGATGGCCGGGCCGCCCTGCTCGCCCATCGCGCGGCAGCCTGAGCGGGCGCCGGTGTCCATGCCCACGATGCACAGTGCGGTTGCCGCGGTCCACGGCAGCGACGTCCGGCCGGATGGACTGGCCACGATCGCCGCCAACCTCGCCCTGCTGGCCCGCTGGCAGGCGCGCGCGGCGTGCTGGCTGGTCGCGGGCGATCTGCGCACCGGGCTGCCGCACGACTTGCTGGAGGCGTTCGAGCTCTACCTCGCCCGCTGCGAGGCCGACGCGCGGCTGATCGTGCTGGCGACCGGTGCCCACGAGCCGCCGCAAGCGCTCGCGGACGCGCTGCAGGCCTGCGCCGCCTCCGCGCAGATCGAGCTCCACGCCGCGCAGCCGGCGGTGCTGAAGGCAGCCCTGCTCGCGGCCGACGCACTGATATTGTCGGACGCCGCGAGCGACCCTGCAGTCACCTTGGCGGCGCTTGAACTCGGCGTGCCGGTGATCGGCAGCGCCGCGGCAGCGACCGCCGCGCTGACCGGTGCGGCCGCGCTGCTGTGGCCCGGCGCAACCCCCGCCCTGCTCGCGGCCAGCATGGAGCGCGTGCGCCAGGATGCCCGCCTGCGCGGCATCCTGCGCGAGCGCGGTTTCAGCGACTGGAACCTGCGGCGTACCGCGTCGGAACCGCCGGCATGAAACGCATCGCCATCGTCACCCAGCGCTGCCACGAATCGGTGGTCGGCGGCTCCGAGGCGCTGGCCTGGCAGTATGCGCGCCTGCTCGGCGGGCGTTTCGAGGTGGAGATCCTCACCACCACCGCGACCGACTGCGTCAGCTGGGCCAACGCGCTGCCGGCAGGCGCCACGCAGCGCGAGGGCATCGCGATCCAGCGCTTTCCCACCGTCTTCGAGCGCGGCGAATACTGGTACGAACTGCACCGGCGCCTGATGCTGGAGGTGCAGCCGCACCTGGCTCCGCCGCCCTGCCTGTGGCGCGCAGCGCAGCAGGAGGAATACATCCGCTTCCAGGGACCCTACTGTCCGGCCCTGGAGGACTGGCTGCTCGCACACCGCGGCGACTACGCGGCGGTGCTGTTCTGCACCTACCTGTATGCGCCCAGCTACTTTGGCATCCGCCTGATCGGTCCGCGGCGCGCCATCCTGATCCCCACCCTGCACGATGAGGTGCCGGCCTGGCTGCCGGTGTATGCCGCGCGCTACGCCGCGTTCCCGCACCGCATCTGGCTGACCGAGGCCGAACGCCGGACCGCGACGCGCCTGTGGGGCCTGGACGGCGGCGCGGTGCTCGGCATGGCGGTAGAGCAGGCCCAGGCGTCGGCCCCCGCGTCGCTGGGCGCGCCCTATCTCCTCTACTGCGGCCGGATCGATGCGGCCAAGGGCTGCGACGAATTGCTCGACGCCTTCGCCCGCCTGCCCGGGCGCGACCGCGCGAAACTGGTGTTCACCGGCAGCGACCACCTGGGACTGCCCAAACACCCCTGGATCGAATACCACGGTTTCGTCGACGAGGCGCGCAAGCGCGCGCTGATGGCCGGCGCGGCCGGTTTCGTCCTGCCCTCGCGCTACGAGAGCTTCAGCATCGTCGCCCTGGAGGCGATGGCGCAGGGCACGCCAGTGCTGGTCAATGGCCACTGCGAGGTGATGCGCGAACACATCGAAACTTCCGCCGGCGGCTACTGCTACACGGATACTGCACAGATGATCGAACGCATGACGACGCTGCTGGCACTGGATGCGCCCGCGCGCGCGCGCATGGGCGCCGCCGGCCGCGCCTACGTGCTGGCCCGCTATGGCGAAGACACGGTGCGCGCGCGCCTGGTCGACTGCGTCGAGGGCGTGATCGCCGCCGCCGACCGCGCGCAGGCGAGCGCAGCATGAGCCGCCTCTACATCGACCTCACCACCAGCGTGCGCTGGCGGCGCCCGCCGGTCGGCATCGTGCGCGTGGAGCGCGAGTTCGCGCGCTATTGCCTGGAACACGAACCCGGCAGCGTGTTCTGCGAAGTGGATGGCGGCGGCATCTACCGCGCGCTGTCGGCGCGCCAGGTGCGCGAGGTGCTGGACGATGCCTGGTGCAAGGCACCGACCGCAGCCGCGCCGACGCCGGTGCCCCAGGCGGGCGCACCGACCGCCCCGACCCGCACGCGCATGCAGCGCTTCTTCGACTGGCTGGCCTGGTGGGGCCCGCGCCTGGTGCCGGCCGCGGTCTGGCCGCTGCTGCAGGATCTGGGCCGCGTGCTGGTCGCCCACCACGGCGCCTGGTTGCGCCACCGCGAGGCCCGGCGCGCCGCCGCGGCGGCCGCTCCGGCCGCCACGACGCCGACCACCAGCCCGCCCACACCAGCCGCGAACGACGGCGCGATCGCGCCCGGGCCGGACGACCTGTTCTTCTCCATCGGCCTGCAATGGCACCACGGCGCCATCCATGCCTGGCGCCTGAAGCGCAAGACCGGGGTGCGCGTGATCGAAGCGTGCTTCGACACCATCCCGATCGACTATCCCGAGTACGCCGGCAGCGCACGCCAGACCTTCGCCGAGCACTTCACCCTGATCGCCCACACGGCGAACATGGTGTTCGCCATCTCCAACACCTCGGCCGAGGATCTGCGCGGCTTCTACGAGCGCGTGGGCGTGCTGCGCCAGCCACCGATCCGCACCGTCTACCTGGCCACGCCGGACGTGCAGGCCGATGCACCGATCGCCGCCCTCGACGACGCCGAACGGGGTGCACTGGCGCAGGCCGGGACGGGGTTCGCCCTGTACGTCAGCACCTTCGAAACGCGCAAGAACCACCGTCTGCTGCTGCAGGTGTGGAAGGACCTGTACCGCGAGCGCGGCGCGGCCTGCCCGCTGCTGGTGGTGGTCGGCATGTTCGGCTGGGGCGTGAACGACCTGCGCGAGGAGATGCAGGCCAGCGAGGTGTTCACCGCCGGCCACATCCTGATGCTGCACGACGTTTCCGACGCCCTGCTCGGCCACCTGTACCGCCAGTGCGCCTTCACCGTGTTTCCCTCCTTCTATGAAGGCTGGGGCTTGGCCGCCACCGAGAGCCTGGCCTACGGCAAGCTCGCGCTGGTGTCCGACGTCCCGGCCCTGCGCGAGGCGACCCAGGGTCTGTGCCCGGCCATGCATCCGCTGGATTTCCCGGCCTGGCGCGGCCAGATCGCGACCTGGCTGGATGATGCCCCGGCGCGCGAAGCGGCCGAGGCGCGCATCCGTGCCAGCTATGTACCGCGCCATTGGCGGGACTTTGCGCGCGATCTCCTCGCCGCCGCCCGGAGCCTCGCCTGATGCGTCTTGCCCAGCTGTCGATCTACCCGCTCGGCGAGCCGCGTCATGGCGGCCAGTTGCGCGGCGCCGCGTTGCGCGACTTCTACCGCGCGCAAGGCATCGAGGTGCACGGCCTTGCCGCCATGCACGAAGATGCCTACCGCAACGAACGGCGCGGCGAGGACATCGCCCTGCCGGCGGCGTGGCCGGGCTGGCGCGCCGACCTGCCGCGCTTTGCGGACCTGCAGAGCGGCGCCTGCCTGGCCAGCGAAGCAGGCGCCTGGCGCCGCTTCAAGGCCTGGCTGGACGCGCTGCAACCGGATGTCATCGCGCTCGAGCAACCATGGCTGTGGCCGGCCGTCGAGCGCTGGCTCGACGCACGTCCGGCGCAGGCCGCCCGGCCACGCCTGGTGTATTCCTCGCAGAACATCGAATGGCGCCTCAAGCGCGACGAAGTCGATGCGCGCCAGCCCGCGCAACGCCAGGCGATCGCCGAGGTCGAGGCCCTGGAACGCTCGCTCGCACGGCAGGCCGACCTGCTGATCGCCTGTACCGACGCCGACCTCGCGGCGCTGCGGGACATGGCCGGCGAACATGCCGCGCGCGCCCGCTTCATCACCGCGCCCAATGCCATCGCCCCCTTCCAGGCCAGCCCCCAGCGGGCAGCGGCCATGCGCAAGCGGCTTGGCCGAACGCACTGGCCGCTGTTCGTCGGCAGCGCGCATCCGCCCAATGCCAGCGGCTTCTGGGACATGCTGGCGCCTTCGCTGGCCTTCCTGCGCCCCGACGAGCAGATCATCGTGGCCGGCGGCGTGAGCCACCTGATCCGCGGCGACCGGCGCTACCAGGACTGGAGCGGCATCAACGAACCGCGCCTGGCCCTGCTCGGCGAGGTCACGCGCGAAGAGCTTTCCGCGCTGCTCTACGGCGCCTCGGTCATCGTGCTGCCGATCACCACCGGCGGCGGTTCCAACCTGAAGACGGCCGAGGCGATCTACACCGGCCGGCCGGTGCTGGCCACCCCGCATGCCCTGCGCGGCTATGGCCATGCCGGGCAATGGCCGACGGTACACGTGGCCGACACCGCCGCGGACTTCCGCCGCGTGCTGCGCGATCTGATGGATCGCCCGCCGGCCGCCGAGCCGCCCGCGTATGCCGCGATTCGCGCGCGGGTGACCTGGGATCGGACCCTGGCCGCGCTGGACGGCACCATCGCCGCCCTGACAGCGGCGGAAGGCGCGGCCACCGGGCCGCGCTAGCAGGCGTTGAAAAGCCCATGCCGGCGCGATCCCGGGATGGATCGCCGGCGGGTCAATCGCGCAAGTGATTGATCTGCCGAGTCGGTGGCACGGCTTTTCCGCAACGTGCGAGCCGAAAAGTTTCAGGACGGAATTTTTCAGCATCGCGCTGGGCGGGTCGTGCAGGATCCGGCCCCGCGCCGGGCCAGCCCCGCGCAGGGTGACGTCGGCGCCGAATTGACCGATCATTGATGGTTCCTCCGCCAGCCAGCCGGCGGGCGTGGCCTTGCCGATCGCGCTGCCACGCACCCGGCACGATGCCCATGACCAGCAGCAAATCCGTTTCCCTGATCGGCGCCCCCACCGACATCGGTGCCGGCACGCGCGGCGCCTCGATGGGGCCGGAAGCCCTGCGCGTGGCCGGCCTGGCCGCGGCGCTGCTGAACCGTGGCCTGGACGTGCGCGACTGCGGCAACCTGTCCGGGCCGCAGAATCCCTGGGAACCACCGGTCGACGGCTATCGCCACCTGCCGCAGGTGATTGCCTGGAATCGTGCCGTGATGCACGCCGTCGGCACGCAGCTCGCCGCCGGCCGCCTGCCGATCCTGCTCGGCGGCGACCACTGCCTGGGCATCGGCTCGATCACCGCGGTGGCGCGCCATTGCCGTGAGCAGGGCAAGCGCCTGACCGTGCTGTGGCTGGATGCGCACGCCGACTTCAACACCAATTCGGTCACGCCCTCAGGCAACATCCATGGCATGCCGGTGGCCTGCCTGTGCGGCCTGGGGCCCGTCGAGCTGACCGAACTCGGCGGCGACGCGCCGGCCTTGCAGCCCGCGTGCGTGCGCCAGGTCGGCATCCGCTCGGTCGACGTGGCCGAGAAGAAGCTGGTGCATGACGTGGGCCTGGAGATCTACGACATGCGCTACATCGACGAGGTGGGCATGAAGCGGGTGATGGAAGATGCGCTGCTCAATCTCGGCAGCAATGGCCACCTGCATGTCAGTTTCGACGTCGACTTTCTCGACCCGAGCATCGCTCCGGGCGTGGGCACCACGGTACCCGGCGGCCCCAACTACCGCGAGGCGCAGCTGTGCATGGAGATGATCGCCGACACCGGGCGGCTGGGCTCGCTGGACATCGTTGAGCTCAACCCGGCACTGGACGTGCGCAACCAGACCGCGCTGCTCGCCGTGGACCTGGTCGAGAGCCTGTTCGGCAAGTCCACCCTCATGCGCGCGTAGTCGCTGCGTGCCAGCGCGCTTCAGCGCTCGAAGCCATTGGCAAAGATCCGCTCCCCGAGTACGTAGGGGTCGATCACGACGACCTCGTAGCTGAGGCTTGCCGGCGCGCCGCCGCCGCTGATGCCCGTGATGCTGACGCGATAGGTGACGTCGCCGGCCGGCTGCGCGTAGCTGACGCCCTGCGGCCTCCAGACCAGCGTGTTGTCGCCGTAGCCTGAGGCGAGCGCCTCATAGGTGGGCATGCCCAGCGGCACGCCGTTGCGGGTCATGCTGACCGTGGCGCCGACAAAGTTCGCATTCGGCCACGAGAACGACCAGCGATTGGAGGCATCCGGCAGGAGCTGCCAGGGCACGTAGCCACGCGGCGGCCAGGCCACGCCGTTGGGCGTCGGGGGCCGCACACCGAAGCCGCCGATGACCTTGAGTGCATTGGCAGCCCATTGCGGGCTCCAGGGAATCGACCCGGAATCCATGCCCGCCTGCGGGGGATAGAGGATCCAGCGGCGATGGCCGACGGCGGTATTGCCGGTTCCGTGATCATCCATGTAGAGATCGACGGCGTTGACTCCGGCGGCCGCATCGCTGCCCCAGCCCAGGGCGATGTTCGAACTGCCGGCGGCCGTGGCGCCGGCCTGGGTCCAGCACAGCCAGGAGGGCGGCGGAGTGTGGCTGAGCGCCTGGTTGGCGCTGAACATCAGCGCCGCCTGCTGGCTGCCGGTGGCCGACGCCCCGCCCTGCAGGCCGACATCGCCGGGCAGGCCGGCGTGCACGCGATAATAGTTGACCCGGTCGATGGTGGCCTGCCGGTAGGCGGCCGTGGTGCTGCCGGCATTGCAGGTGGCGACCGAGCCGCCCCAGCCCATCGGCACGCTGCCCTGCGCCAGATACACCTGGCGGTAGGCCAGCGCCACCTGGGTGCGGTCCATCGGATCGAAGCCCACCGACGCAGGCGTGCGCGGCCGCGGTGCGGGGACGGCTTCGGCGGCGGCGTCCGGGGCCAGCCACGGCGCGGGCCCGAGCTGCGGCTGCCACTGCGCGCTCGCGGTTGGCGCGGCGCCCAGGGCGAGCGCGTACGCCATGGTCAAGGCGGCCAGGGTCGAACGGCATTGCATCGTCTTGCAGGTGCTCCGCTGGCGGATCGAAAGGTGCACCTTGTACCGCGGAAGGCGTGGCGGAAAGGGCGATCCGGTCACGTCCTGGCGTTTTCGTACCGGTCGCCAGGGATGCGTTCGACGTGGCCGATCGGGTGCGCACCCAGGGAACGGCGCGGCGGATGGCGCGCCGCGGTGCACGGAGCGGTTGCTGCGCGCGGCACCCGCTGCATGCGCGCAAGTCGATGCGTATAATCGATGCGCATCCGAAGGGGGCGCACATGCGCAGGGCTGCCAGGAAGGCCACCAACCCCAGCATCCGCAGCGATCTGCTCGCCGGTGCGCGCGCTCGGCAGCGACCTGTACGGCGAGTTCGAGGAGCACCTGCGAACCGTGACCCGCCAGTGCCATGCCGGGCAGTGCAAGCACGACAACCGCGCGGCGGCCTGCAAGCGCCACGTCGCGCATGACGGCCGGCACAGGGGCTGACGCCCGAACGCGAACTGGAGGGCGGGATGCGGGTGATGTCCACGCACGAACCCTGCGCCGTCCCGGCAGCGATGCCGCGCACGCGGGCGGGCCAGCTCCGATCACGGCACGGCGTCGTCCAGCGCGCCCTCGATGTCCTCATCAGCGGTATCCGAATCCATGTCCAAGCGTCGCATCCTCACCGGCATCACCACCTCCGGCACGCCCCACCTCGGCAACTATGTCGGCGCGATCCGCCCGGCCATCGCGGCCAGCCGGCGCGCGGACGCCGAGTCGTTCTATTTCCTTGCCGACTACCATGCGCTGATCAAGTGCGGCGACCCCGCGCGCGTGCAGCGCTCGACGCTGGAAATCGCCGCCACCTGGCTGGCCTGCGGCCTGAATCCCGAATCGGTGTTCTTCTACCGTCAGTCGGACATCCCGGAAATCCCCGAGCTCACCTGGATCCTCACCTGCGTCACCGCCAAGGGCCTGCTCAACCGCGCGCATGCCTACAAGGCGGCGGTGGACGCGAACCTGGCGGCCGGCGAGGATCCGGATGCCGCGATCACCGCAGGCCTGTACATGTACCCGGTGCTGATGGCCGCCGACATCCTCATTTTCGGCGCCCACGAAGTGCCGGTCGGACGCGACCAGATCCAGCACATCGAGATGGCGCGCGACATCGGCCAGCGTTTCAATCATCTCTACGCCGCGGAACTGGCGCGCCAGGGCGTGGCCTTCACCCTGCCGCAGGCGCGCATCGACGAACAGGTGGCGACCCTGCCGGGACTGGACGGGCGCAAGATGTCCAAGAGCTACGACAACACCATCGCCCTGTTCGATCCGCCGGCCAGGCTGCGCAGTGCCATCATGGGCATCGTCACCGACTCGTCCGCGCCGGGCGAGCCGAAGCAGCCGGACGGCTCGGCGCTGTTCGCCATCTACCAGGCCTTCGCCACGCCGGCGGAAACCACTGCCATGCGCGCAGCGTTCGCCGAGGGCATCGGCTGGGGTGAGGCCAAGCAGCAACTCCACGCACGCATCGAGGTCGAGATCGCGCCGCTGCGCGAGCGCTACGAGGCCCTGATGGCCAGGCCCGCCCACATCGAGGAACTGCTCCATGCCGGGGCCGTCAAGGCGCGCGAGCGCGCCCGGCCGCTGATGGACGCAGTGCGCTGGGCGGCGGGCATTCGCCGCCTGACCGCCCCGCTGCCTCAGTTCGTGGAGCTTGCAGGTGAAGGCGTGGCAGGCGCGACGGTTTCCGCAGATCTTCACGTCGAGAAGGAGCCGCCCCCCCAGCTCAAGAGCTACCGCGAGGCCGATGGCCGGTTCTACTTCAAGCTGACCGCAGCCGACGGCGAGGTGCTGCTGCAAAGCCGCGGCTTCGCGTCCCCGCGTGAGGCGGGGCAGCTGTCCGCCGCGCTGCAGGCTGCCGCGGGGGACGCGGCCAGCCTGGCGCGTCTGCTGGGCGAGGCGACGGGCCAGGCCGCTGCGGCCCCGGCACCCCAGGTGGCAGCGGCCCTCGCCGCGCTCAAGGCGGCCGCCGCGCGCCAGCGCGAGAAGAAGCGCAGCGCCTGATCCCGCACCACTCGGCACCGGCTGCGACGCCGGCGCCGGCGCAGGGGCTTTTCCGGCTTCGGCCGCGGGTGTGTAATGCACGCCGCGCAGGACGATCGATGCGCATGCAGCCTGACTGGAGTCCTCGATGAAAGTCATCCTTCGCCTGATCCCCGTCTGCCCACTGGCCCTCGCCGCTCTGCTTGCCCCTGCGCCGGTCGCTGGGCAGGAGTGCGTCTTCGACGGCGGCAGCACCACGGTCGAACCCTGCTACCTCGCCGTTGCGCTGCGCTCACCCGGGTCGGTCTCGGCGGACCTCCATTTCACGAATGTCGGCCAGGCGCTGCGTTCCTACACGGTCGTCTCCTCGGAGCCGTCGTGTACGAAATACGTGCCACACCCCTGGCTGTCGCCCAATTGGGCGCAGCTCCAGATTCCGCCGCTGGGCTCCTCGACACTGAGCCTCGTGTTCTCGGCCAGCGGCGAGTTGAAGGAGGGGGCATACAAGGCATGGCTTTGCCTCGACGCCCAGCCGCCGTTTGCCGTGCCGGTCTGGTTCACCTATGGTGACCCGCTGTTCATCAATGGCTTCGATCTGACGGATTGAGCCGCCGGCAGCCGCTCGCGGCCAGGAAGTCCCCTACGTGCGTACCATTCTCCTGTCCATCCTGGGCCTCTACCTCGCCAGCATCCTGGTGGTGCATTTCCGCGGTCGCGAGAAGCTGAAGTTCCGGCGCCAGGTGTTCGACCATTCGGGCTTTTTCGCGCCCTACAACGTGCTGATGTACGCGTTCTCGAAAGTACCCAACGTGCCCTTCCCGGACCGCACCCGGTTCGGCGCGCTCGATCCCTTGCGCGGGCAGTGGCAGGCGATTCGCCACGAGGCGCTGCGTCTGTTCGACGAGGGCTACATCAAGGCCGCCGAGAAGAACAACGATGCGAGCTTTGCATCGTTCTTCAAGACCGGCTGGAAGCGCTTCTACCTCACCTGGTACGGCCATCCGCTGCAAAGCGCCGAGGCCTTGTGCCCGCGCACCGTGGCACTGCTGCGGGACATTCCCGAGGTCAAGGCGGCCATGTTCGCGCTGCTGCCGCCGGGTGCCAGGCTCAATCCCCATCGCGATCCGTTCGCCGGATCGCTGCGCTATCACCTGGGGCTGGCCACGCCCAATTCCGACGCCTGCCGGATCGTGGTGGATGGCCAGGAATACTCCTGGCGCGACGGTGAGGACACGGTGTTCGACGAAACCTTCGTGCACTGGGCGGAAAACCGCAGCGATGCAACGCGGGTGATCCTCTTCTGTGACGTGGAGCGGCCACTGCGCTGGGCGCCGCTGGCACGCTTCAACCGCTGGATCGGTGGCGTGCTCGGCCGCGCCACGGCCACCGACAATTTCGGCGGCGAACCGGTCGGCGTGATCAACCGCCTGTATGCCTTCGCCGAGCGCATGGGGCAACGGCGCAAACGCATCAAGCGTGCGTTCCCGCGCGGCTACCGGGTCACCCGGATCGCGCTCGGCCTGCTGCTCGCCGGCTGGCTGCTGTGGCCCTGGCTGGCGGCCTGAGCGTCACGCCGCAGCCGCGAATTCGCGCGCCGCACCGGCCGCCAGCGCGTCGAAATAGTCACGCGTCAGGCGCCGCTGCCCGGCCGCGTCTTCCGCCCGGTTGACGATGGCGCGAAAGGCCGCGTTCTCGGGGCGATCCTTCGCATACCAGCCCAGGTGCTTGCGCGCAATGCGCACACCTTGCGGCTCGCCGTAGAACGCGTACAGCGCGTCCAGGTGCCCGAGCAGGATGTCGCGCACCTGGATCGGCCCCGGTGCCGGCAGCAGCGCGCCGCTGGCGAGGTAGTGGCTGATCTCGCCGAAGATCCAGGGGCGGCCCTGCGCGGCGCGGCCGATCATCAGCGCATCGGCACGCGTGTGTTCGAGCACGAAGCGCGCCCGTTCTGGCGTGGCGATGTCGCCGTTGGCGAACACCGGCAGCGACACGGCCGCCTTGATCGCGGCAATGGTGTCGTATTCGGCCTCTCCGGTGTAGTGCTGGTCGCGGGTGCGGCCATGCACGGCCAGCGCCGCGATGCCGGCCGCCTCGGCGATGCGCGCGATGGCCAGGCCGTTGCGATGTTGGCGATCCCAGCCCGTGCGGATCTTCAGCGTCACCGGAACATCGCACGCCTGCACCACCGCCTCGAGGATGCGCCCGACCAGCCGCTCATCCTGCAGCAGCGCGCTGCCCGACCACACGTTGCACACCTTCTTGGCCGGGCAACCCATGTTGATGTCGATGATCTGCGCGCCCTGGGCGACATTGCGGCGCGCGGCCTCGGCCAGCATGGCCGGGTCGTGGCCGGCAATCTGCACGCTGACCGGCGCGGGCTCGCCGACATGATCCATGCGCTGCAAGGACTTGCGCGTGCCCCACAGGCGCGGGTCGGCGGTGGTCATCTCGGACACGGCCAGCCCCGCGCCGAGCCGCTTGCAGAGCTGGCGGAAGGGTTTGTCGGTGACACCGGCCATGGGTGCGAGCACCACGGGCGGATCGATGCGATGTGATCCGATGTGCATGGCGTGCGATTGTAGCGGGCCCGGAGCCGGGCGCCGCTCACCGCAAGGACACGCGCGGGCGATAGAATCCCGACATCACCCGACCCCGAACCTGCTGCCGCGTGCGCTCCGGCGACGCAGCGGCACCTTTCGCCATTCCATGAACTTTCTCGACGCCCTCACGAACCTGTTCACCAGCCAGGGCTACCTGGCGGTCTTCGTCGTGCTGCTGATCTGCGGCTTCGGCGTGCCGGTGCCCGAGGACGTCACCCTGATTGCCGGCGGCATCATCGCCGGCCTCGGCTATGCGGACGTGCGCATCATGGCCGGCGTCGGCCTGGCCGGCGTGCTGATGGGCGATGCCAGCATGTTCCTGATCGGCCGCCACCTCGGCGCGCGGGCGCTGCGGCGTCCGTGGGTCGCGCGACTGCTGACGCCACGCCGCTACGCCAAGGTGCAGGCCAAGTTCGACCGCTACGGCAACCGGCTGATGTTCATTGCGCGCTTCCTGCCGGGGCTGCGCGCGGCGGTGTTCCTGACCGCCGGCATGACGCGCCGGGTGTCCTTCCCGAGGTTTCTGGCGCTGGATGGCCTGGCGGCGCTGATCAGCGTCCCGGTATGGATCGCGCTGGGCTATTACGGCGCCGAGAACCACGCCTGGCTGCTGACCTGGATGCGCCGCGGCCAGGGCGGGCTGGCCGTGGCCGCGCTGCTGCTGGTCATCGCCATCGCAGCCTTCTACTGGTTGCGCGCGCAGCGCCGGCGCGAACGCCTGCTCGAATGCCGTGCCCTGCGTGAAGCACGCGCCAGCCAGGCTGGCGAAGCCGGGCCCCGGGACTGAGGCCACCCTCGCCCGCGACGGCCGTTGCAGTGCGCACGCCAGGCATGCCGTTGCGCACCAGCGCGCGGCCTGCGCGGGTCAGGGATTCCAGCTGATCGGGCTTGCGGCCGGCGGCCGTGCGTGGGTGGCGCAGGTGCGCGCGTCGAGCCTTGCGCGCGACCGGCGTGTCGATCGCGCTGCTTTCCGGGTGTCGCGCCTGCCGGGCCGATCGGACGGCCGGCAGGCGTGGACCGCCTCAGCCGTGCTGCCCTGCGACCCGGTAGCCCTTGAGCCGCGCGGCAAAGTCGGCGAGCGTGCGGATGCCGGTGGCCTCGGCCTCGCGGCACCAGACCTTGAGTGCCTCGAGCATGGCTTCGGCGTTGCGTCCATTGCGCTCGGTGATCGCAGCCAGGCGCGCGCGAAACTCGCATACCGTGCGCAGTGTCGGGTATTGCTCGGTAACGGCCAGCAGGCGTTCGCGCGAGGTGGCGTCCAGCCAGCGGCCGCCATCGCCGAGCGCGCGCCGCAACTTGCGCGGCAGCGCCTTGATGCCCGCGCCGGCCTGCCCGGCCTCCTCGCGCAGGGTCGGTGCGATCACGCCCCGGAAATAATCACTCATCACGTGGAAGCGATGCGCGAGCAGGGCCTTGACCGTATCGGTGTCGGGAATCTGCATGTTCGGCCGGATGTCCAGCGTCGGCGCCACGCGCAGCACGGTGGCCAGACCCAGCATCTGGGCGAGGCGGATGGCGCCCCAGCCAATGTCCAGTTCCCACTTGCGCAGGGCGAACTTCGCCGAGCTGGGGAAGGCGTGGTGGTTGTTGTGCAGTTCCTCGCCGCCGATCCACAGGCCCCAGGGCGAGAGGTTGGTGGACGTGTCGGCCGATTCGAAATTGCGGTAGCCCCACCAGTGGCCGAGCCCGTTGACGAAGCCGGCGGCCCAGAACGGAATCCACATCATCTGGATCGCCCAGATGGCCACGCCGACCGCGCCGAACAGGGCAATGTCGATGATCGCCATCAGGGTCGGGCCCCAGTAGGGATGCCTGCTGTAGAGTCGGCGCTCGATCCAGTCATCGGGCGTGCCGCGGCCGTATTTCTCCATGTCGTCCGCGTTGGCGGCGGCCTCGCGATACAGTCCCACGCCATCCCAGAAGACCTTGTTGATGCCGTAGACCTGCGGGCTGTGCGGATCTTCGGCGGTTTCCACCTTGGCGTGGTGCTTGCGGTGGATGGCCACCCACTCGCGCGTCACCATGCCGGTGGTCAGCCACGACCAGAAGCGGAAGAAATGCGCGAGCACGGGGTGAAAGTCCACCCCGCGATGGGTCTGGCTGCGATGCAGGTACAGGGTGACGGTGAAGATCGTGAGCTGGGTGACGACCAGGACGAAGATGATCCAGGTGGCCCACGAGGCCTGGGTGAGGCCGCGGGCGGCGAAGGCAATCAGGAAATCGGGCATGGAAGGTGTGCGGGAGGGGCAGCGGTATGAATATACGCGTACTGTAATGGCGCCGCATCCGCGAAAATCAAGTCGCTGCCCGGCGCCGGCAGCATCGTTGCCGCTTGCGATCGGCAGCCCGGGCCGGAACAATCCGGACATGAGTCCACCCATCCTCGAACTCGTCCGCGTCAGCCGCCAATTCGCCGGGCGGACGGTGGTGCAGGCCCTTGACCTTGCCGTTGCACGCGGCGAGGTGCTCGGCCTGCTCGGCGTCAACGGCGCCGGCAAGACCACCGCGATGCGCATGATGGCCGGTGCGCTGGCTCCCGATGCGGGCCATGTGCGGCTGGGCGGCAGGGATCTCGCCCAGCACCCGCAACTCGCCCGCCGACAGGTCGGCTACCTGCCCGAAACGCCGCCGCTGCATGCGGAACTGACCACCGTGGAGTACCTGCGCTTCTGCGCGCGCCTGCATGGCGTGGCCCGCGGCGCGGTGACGGCCGCGGTCGAGCGCGCCATCGAGCGCTGTCAGCTGGGCGAGGTACGCGGGCGCGTGATCGGCGTACTCTCCAAGGGTTGGCGCCAGCGCATCGGCATCGCCCAGGCGATCGTCCACGCCCCGGATCTCATCGTGCTGGACGAACCGGCCAGTGGCCTGGATCCGGTCCAGGCACTGGGCTTGCGCGCGCTGGTGCGCGAGCTGGGCCGCGCGCATGCCGTGGTGCTGTCCACCCACCTGCTGCCGGATGTGGCGGCCTGCTGCGACCGCGTGGCCATCCTGCACCAGGGGCGCCTGCGCCACACGGGTCCGACCGCGGTTGGCGGCGGGACGCACCTGCGGCTGGGTACCCGTGCGCCGCTGACCGCGCAGACACTGACTTCGTTGACCCCGGTCGCCACCGCCGCGCCGCTGGATGTCCTGCACTGGCGCGTGGGCCTGCGGCCCGGAAGCGACGCCGCGGACCTGGCCGCCGCGCTGGTCGGGCATGGCGTCGCCGTCACCGAGCTGCGTGCCGACGAGCCACCGCTGGAGGCGATCTTCATCGCCATTGCCAGCGGCGAAGCCCTCGCCGCATGAGTGCGGCAGGCCTGATCGCCCGCCATGAATGGCGGCGCCTGGCAGCCCAGCCGTTTGCCTGGACGCTGGCGGCGATCGTGCTCGCCCTGATGGCCTGGCAGTTCCTGCTGGCGGTACAGGGTTTCCTGGATCTCGCGCCCCAGCTCGCCGCGCGCAGGGACGCCCCGGGCGTGACCGACCTGGTCGCCATCCCGCTGCTGCGCAGTTTCGCCAACCTGCTGTTGCTGCTGGTGCCGCTGGTGACCATGCGCAGCCTGGCCGGCGAGCGTCGCGCGGCCACCCTGCCACTGCTGCTGGCCAGCGGCGTGGGCGATGCGCGCATCGTGCTCGGCAAGTACTGCGGCGCGCTCGGTTTCGTGCTCGTGCTGGTTGCCCTGGTCGCCCTGATGCCGCTCGCGCTGGGGTTGGGCACGGCACTCGATTACGGCAAGCTGCTGGCCGCCGTGCTCGGCATCGCGTTGTTCGCAGCGGCGCTGACGGCGATCGGCATCCTGTGCTCGGCCTGGGCCGGCCAGCCCGCGCTGGCGGCCGCCGCCGCGCTCGCGCTGGGCGCGCTGCTGCTCATCGTCGATGCCGGCGCACGCCTGCAGGGCGTGACCAACGCCGGGATCAACTATCTGGCCCTGCCGACCCACCTGGAACCCTTCCTGCGCGGCATCGTCGCCAGCGTGGATATCGTCTACTTCCTGCTGCTGACCGCGCTGGCCCTGCTGCTCGCGGTGCAGCGGCTCGATGTCCTGCGCGCGCGGCCGCACTGATGCGCACCTGGCTCACTACCGCCGTGCATGCCGCGCTGGTCGTCCTGATCGCGGGACTGCTGGCCTTCCTGTCCACCCGCTACGGTTTCGAGCACGACTTCAGCCATGCGCGCTCGGCCAGCCTCGGCCCGCAGTCGCGCGCCCTGCTGGCCCGCCTCGACGGACCCGTCGAGGTGGTCAGCTACGCCCGTACCCAGGGTGGGCTGCGGCCGCTGATCGCAGCCTTCATTGCCCGCTACCAGCGCGACAAGCCGGATGTGACGCTGCGCTTCGTCGATCCGGATGCCGATCCGGGCGCCATGCGCGCGGCCGGCGTGAGCGTGGACGGCGAGCTGGAAATCCGCTATGGGGAACGCAGCGAGCGTCTCAAGGTGCTGAGCGAAGCCGAATTCTCCAGCACGCTGCTGCGACTCTCGCGCGGCGGCGAGCGCATCGTCGCCTTCCTCGAGGGGGAAGGCGAACGCTCGCCGCTGGGCCAGGCCAATGCGGATCTCGGCCAGTTCGTCGGCACCCTGGCCACCCGCGGACTGCACGCGGTGCCGCTGCCGCTCGCCCGCACCGGCAAGGTGCCGGACAACACCGATCTGGTGGTCGTGGCCAATCCGCGTGTGGGCCTGCCGGCAGCGGTGGCGGCCGAGCTGGTGGACTATATCGATGGGGGCGGCGCGCTGCTGTGGCTGGCCGAACCGGGCGAGCCCGGCCTGGCCGACGAAGGCGGTCTGGACCTGCTTGCGCGCTCGCTCGGCCTGCGCGTGCTGCCGGGCACGGTGGTCGATGCCGGTGGCCAGGCCTTCGGTATTGCCGACCCGAGCTTCGTTGCCGTGACGGCCTATCCCGCGCATGCCATCACCGCGGATTTCAGCCTGACCACCCTGCTGCCCCAGGCCGCTGCGCTGGCCCGACTGACCGATTCACGCTGGGCGGCGGCACCGCTGCTGCGCTCGGGCCAGACCTCGTGGAACGAAACCGGACCCATCCCGCGCGCGGGCGAAGCGGCCGACACCATCCGCCAGGATGCCGAGGCCGGCGAACTGCCCGGCCCACTGGATCTCGCCTTCGCCCTGACGCGCGTGTCGCCACGGCCGGACCGGCGCGAGCAGCGCATCGTGGTGATCGGTGATGGCGACTTCCTCTCCAACAGCTTCCTCGGCAACGGCGGCAATCGCGAGTTCGGCCAGCGCGTGTTCGACTGGCTGCTCGGTGACGATGCGCAGATCCAGGTGCCCGACAAGAGCGCTCCGGATCGCGAGCTGCGGTTCTCGCAGGCAGCCCTGACCACGCTCGCGGCCACCTTCCTCGTCGGCCTGCCATTGCTGCTGGCCGGCAGCGGCCTGGCCGTGTGGTGGCGCCGGCGGCGCCGCTGAATGGGACGCCGCGGCCGCCAGCTTTTCCTGCTCGCCGGGCTCGCCGTGCTGCTCGGTGGCACCGTGCTGTGGCAGCAAACCCGGGAGCGGGCGACGCTGGCCGATCCGCTCACCCACGTCGATGCCACGAGCGTGCGCAGCCTCGCGGTGGATTGCCGAGGCTGCACGCCACGTCGCTATGCGCGAACCGCCGACGGCTGGCAGATGACCGCACCGGACCGGCGTCCCGCCGACATGGCAACGGTCGAGCGCCTGCTCGCGATCGCGCGGGCGCCGGTGCGTGCGCGTCAGCCGCGCAGCGCCTTCGACCTGGCGAAGATCGGCCTCGACCCGCCGATCGCGACCCTGGTCCTGGACGGCGTGACGCTGGCGTTCGGTACCACCGACGCCATCGACCACGATCGCTATGTCGCCGTCGGCGGAGACATCGCCCTGGTGCCCGATCGCTTCAGCGCCGCGCTGTTCATGGCACCGGCCGATTGGCAGGGTGACCTGGACAGCGGGACGGAACAGCTCCCCGCGTCCAGCGCATCGCCGGTCACCAGATGAGCCGGGCAATATCGGCATGACCGATCCACATGGGTCCCCTGGCGACCGCGGGTTGCGAGAATGCCGGCATGCCTGAACTTCCCGAAGTCGAAACCACCCGGCGTGGCCTGGCGTCGCACCTGGTTGGCCATCGGGTCACCGCGCTCGACCTGCGCCAGCCGCGCCTGCGTTGGCCGGTGGCGCCAGAACTGGTCGCGCGCCTGCCCGGCCAGCGCATCCTCGGCCTGGAGCGGCGCGCGAAGTACCTGCTGGTGCACACCGAGCCGGGCAGCGCGCTGCTGCACCTTGGCATGTCCGGCTCCCTGCGCGTGGTGCCGACAGCCACCCCGCCAGGCCCGCACGACCACGTCGATTGGCGGCTCGATTCTGGCAGGCTGCTGCGCTACACCGATCCGCGCCGTTTCGGCTGCCAGCTCTGGCAGCCGCGCGGCCACGTGCATCCGCTGCTGGCCGGGCTCGGCCCCGAGCCGCTCGCGGACGACTTCGACGGCGCTCGCCTGTGGCGGCTGTCGCGCGGGCGGCGGGCGGCCGTCAAGGTGTTCCTGATGGACCAGGCGGTGGTGGTCGGGGTCGGCAACATCTACGCCAGTGAGGCCCTGTTCGCCGCCCGCATCCATCCGGCGCGGCCGGCCGGACGCATCTCGCGCGAGCGCTACGCGCGCCTCGCCGATGCGGTGAAGCGCATCCTCGAATACGCGATCACCCGCGGCGGCACCACCCTGCGCGATTTCATCAGCCCCGACGGGCTGCCCGGCTACTTCGAGCAGGAGCTCGCCGTCTATGGCCGCGCGGGGCAACCCTGCCGCGCGTGCGGCACGCCCATCCGCGCCCTCGTGCTCGGGCAGCGTTCGACCTTCCTTTGCCCGCGCTGCCAGCGCGGCTGAGGCATCGTCCCCAGGAGGCTACGGCGGGAGCGCCGGGACAAGGCGCGAGTGGCGTAGCCCGGATGAAGCCGCGCAGCGGCGTGAATCCGGGGATTGCTCGTGCGATCTCGACCAGGGGCAGTCCCGGATTCCGCTGCGCTGCATCCGGGCTACCCGGCTGCCGGAAATAGATCAGGTCGATTCCGGCCTGCGCCGGGGCGGTGTATCACGGCCAGCGCAGCGCCAGGTAGCGGTTGTTGAACGCGGGGTCCTGCGGGCCGCCGGCGCGGCGCACCGTCATCGATGCGCCGGCGCCTTCGATCTCGATCACATGGCCGTCGGGCACCAGGCCGCCGCGCGCCTGGTAGTCGATGAGTTCGCCGGCGAGGCCGCCGGCAGTGTCGGCCAGTTCCGTCGGCACGTTGCGGATGTCGATGTCGGCGCGCGCGAACTTGCGCATGCCGCGACTGTGGACGCGCAGTCGGCCGGGATGTTCCTCATCCTCGTCGCAGAGGACCAGCACGTGGTCGCGCGGCTGGAACGCATCGGCGGCGAAGAAGCGCTCGCGCCAGGTATCGGCATCGAACATCGACAGCGTCTGCGGATCGACCACTGCCACGCCGCCGGCGTCGACCAGCGCCGTGAGGGTGCCGACGAGGTCGCGCAGGCCATCGAAGTCGGCCGGATCGGCAAGGCTGCCGCGCAGCATCGCGCACTCGCCTGCACGCCTGGCCCGTTCGACCAGCAGCGGGTTCTCGTCGTAGAGAAGACCGCCCAGCATGCCGGCGAGCGGGTAGCCGTCCCAGCGGGCGAGTTCGCGGTTGACGTAGCGCACCACGTCGATGCCGGGCGGGGTGCCGCGGGTACGGTATCTCTCCGCATCGACGGTGAAGTCGGGTCCGAAATCGCCGAACACGAACCAGAGCAGGAAGGCTTCATCGCCACTGTCCTTCCATTGCGGGCGCGGCCAGGCGGGGGTCGTCATGGGTGCGGCTCCTGCCGCGGGACGAGCGGCAATTGGGTTTGCTGGAGGGGGGCGCAGCCGGCATCGGCGAGGATGCGCTTGTACTCGGCGCGGCTGACCGAGACATAGCGGTCGTTGCCGCCGATTTCCACCTGCGGGCCGCTGGTGACGACGCGGCCCCGTTCGTCCAGGCGCACCACCATGGTGGCCTTGCGCCCGCTCGTGCAGATGGTCTTGAGCTCGACCAGCTCGTCCGCCCAGGCGAGGAGGTAGCGGCTGCCCTCGAACGGCTCGCCGCGGAAGTCGGTGCGCAGGCCGTAGGCGAGCACCGGCACGCCGAGCCGGTCGGCGACATCGCCGAGCTGCCACGCCTGCGCGCGAGTCAGGAACTGCGCCTCGTCCACCAGCACGCAGTGGAGCGGTCCGCGCCGGGCGATGTCCGCCTCGACGGCGGCGGCGAGATCCTGGTCGCGCCCGAAGCACTGCGCGGGCGCCGACAGGCCGATCCGTGAGGCGACCACGCCCGCGCCGGCGCGGGTGTCCAGCGCCGGCGTCAGGATCAGCGTACGCATGCCGCGCTCGCGGTAGTTGTACGCGCTCTGCAGCAGCAGCGTGGTCTTCCCGGCGTTCATCGCCGAGTAGTAGAAGTACAGCTTGGCCATTCGGAAGCCGGGATTGCTGGGTGGGGATTCGGGATTGGAAAGGGCCTGCCCCGCGGAGTTTCGCACAGGCGGGATCGAGCCTTGAGCCCCAGGAAACCCGGCCCTGTCGGGGCGGGGTGTCGGCGGGTGCCTGGAGCACCGGCCGCAGGCAGCCGTGCATCCCGCGCCGGAGCGAATCCCGAATCCCCAATCCGAATCCCGGCCCGATCAGAACTTCACCTCGCCCCAGGCGCCGATCTCGCGGCTGCGCAGGTCGACGTCCGCACCGTTGCTCAGGCGCCCGTCCTTCCAGGCCAGGGCGAGGCGGAAGCCCTTGGTGATGGGAAAGGAGACGCCCGCGTTCCAGTAGGTGTCGGTGAGCGCGGGATCGAGGTCACGGCTCGGCCTGGCGCGGTCGTAGCGGGCGAACACGGCAGCGGGACCGAAATCCTGGCTGGCCCAGGCCGACCAGCCGGAGGCCGCGTCGGTCGCGGTGGTGGCCACATTCTTCCAGTTGTCGGCGCGGAACCATTCGGCGCCCAGGCGCAGGCCGCCCCGCTTCCAGCCGACCATCGCGTCGTAGCGGCGCGCGGTGTGCAGGGCGGGCTGGGCTTCGCTGTCCTTGCCGAGGCGCCCGGAGTAGCCGCCGGCGGCGAGGATCAGGCCGTCGATCGGCTGCACGCCGATGCGGGCTTCGATGTCGACGCTCCCGGACGGCGAGGGATTCTTGTAGCCCGCGCCGTTCACCACCGAGGCCTGGTAGTTGATGAGGCCACTGTCGCCGCCAAGGTGCAGGCCCCAATCGGTGGAGGTGCCGAACTTCAGCCGGTCCACCAGCACGTTCTCGACGAAACGGTAGCCGTACCAGTCCTCGACCAGCGGCACCCACGGCATGTTGGCGGCGCCGGCGCGGAAGGTGGCGAGGGGGCCGAAGCGGCCTTCGAGGTAGGCCTTCTTGACGAAGACCTGCGTGGTGCCGTCGTTGGCCACGTAGCTGAAATCGGTGGTCAGGTTCGCCGCCCAGGTGTCGTTCAGGCGGTGGTCGACAGTCAGGTAGAAGCGCTTGACGTCGAGGCCGAAGCCGGACGGATCGACGCGCTCGCCATGGTCGGTCGTCTGGCGGTGGCTCAAGGTGGCGAACATCGTGCCGCCGATCCTGGTGCGTTCGGTCCAGCTGTCCGCGGCAAGTGCGGAGGCCGTGCTGGTGGCCTTCGCCTCGGCCTTCTGCTTCTGCTCGGCTTCGAGGGCGGCAACCTTGGCCTGCAGGCTGGCGAGTTCGGCCCGAATCACGGCGAGTGCCGCGTCGTCGTCGGCGCGTGCGGCGGAGGAAAGGCCGGTGAGCGTCGCCACGACGGTGGCGGCGAGCATCCGCTTGTGCATGTGCATGGATCCTTGGGGTGGGGTGGATGCGGCGCATCATGCAATGGCGTAGTGACAGTCCGGCGGCTGCACGATGACGCCTGCATGACAGCGGCGTTGTCACCGTTTCGCAACATTTCCCTCATCGAACTGCAATACGCGGCGCCGAGAATGCGCGCCGTCACCGCTGGCCGTTTCCGCAGGAGCGGTTTCGGCCGCAATGCCTCCGGCGCAGCGCCACCCGCAGCGGACTTCCTCCCATCGTCAAGGACATCCCATGAAAGCCAAGCAGCTCCGATCCTTCATCGCCGCCGCCATGATGCTGGCCAGCGGCCAGGCCGCCGCCGTCGACATCACCGGCGCCGGCGCGAGCTTCGTCCATCCGATCATCTCGCGCTGGTCGGCGACCTTCGCCGAGGAGACCGGCCATCGCGTCAACTACCAGTCGATCGGTTCGGGCGGCGGCATCGCCCAGATCAAGGCCGGCACCGTCGATTTCGGCGCCAGCGACATGCCGCTCGACACCGCGGCGCTGGACGAGCATGGCCTGGTGCAGTTCCCCGAGGTGATCGGCGGCATCGTGCCGGCCCTCAACGTGGCCGGCATCGAGCCGGGCACGCTGGTGCTGGATGGCCCCACGCTGGCGAGGGTGTTCATGGGCGAGATCACGCGCTGGAACGATCCGGCGCTGGTGGCGCTGAACCGGGACGTGGCGCTTCCCGACGCCGCCATCACCGTGGTGCATCGGTCGGACGGCTCGGGGACCACCTTCAACTTCTCGGACTATCTCGGCAAGGTGAGTCCGGAGTGGAAGGAGAAGGTCGGTCGCGGCACGGTGGTGAAGTGGCCGGTTGGCATCGGCGGCAAGGGCAACGAGGGCGTTTCGGCCTACGTGCGCCAGATGCCGAACTCCATCGGCTACGTCGAATACGCCTTCGCGGTGCAGAACAAGCTCGGCTACGCACGCATGAAGAACGCGGCCGGCAAGGTGGTCGCGCCAGACACCGCCAGCTTCCAGGCCGCCGCGGCCACCGCCGACTGGGCGCACGCCGAGCACTTCAACCTGCTGATGACCAACGCGCCGGGCGCCGAAGCCTGGCCGATCACCGCCACCTCGTGGGTGATCCTGCATCGTCAGCCCAAGAACCCCGCCAACGGCAAGGTCGTTCTCGACTTCTTCCGCTGGGCCTTCGAGCACGGCCGCGAGCAGGCGATCGAGCTGGACTACGTGCCGCTGCCGCCCGCGCTGGTGACACAGATCGAGGCCTACTGGAAGGCCGAGATCAGGCAGTAAGCGCCCTGGCCCGACCCGGTCGTCCGCCACTCGGCGGGCGGCCGGCGCACAGTGCCGCGGCGGGGCACCCGGGATCCGGGCCCCGCCGCAAATCTTTCCCGAACCCTTCTGGTCCCGCACATCCATGTCGTCCCCAATCGCCATCGCGACCCGCGCCATCGACCTGCGCAGCCGCGCCGACGCGCGCCACGACGCGTGGTTCCGCTGGCTGCTCGCCAGCTGCGGGCTGCTGGTGCTGGCCGCCCTGCTCGGTGCCGCGCTGGCGACCCTGTGGGGCGGGCGCGAGGTGCTGTTCGGCCACGGTTTCGCCTTCCTGACCAGCGCCGAGTGGAACCCGGTCAGCGGCGAGTACGGCGCGCTGGCGCCGGTCTACGGCACCCTGGTCACCTCGCTGGTCGCGCTGCTGCTGGCGGTGCCGGTGGCGTTCGGCATCGCCATGTTCCTGACCGAGATCGCGCCGGCATGGATGCGCGCCCCGGTGGCTTCGGCGATCGAACTCCTGGCCAGCATTCCCTCGATCATCTACGGCATGTGGGGCCTGTTCGTGTTCGTGCCCTTCATGGCCCGCGTGGAACCGGCGATCAGCGCCACGCTGGGCCGCCTGCCGCTGGTCGGCGGCCTGTTCCAGGGACCACCGATCGGGCTCGGCCTGCTGACCGCGGGCATCGTGCTGGCGGTGATGATCCTGCCCTTCATCTGCGCGGTGATGCGCGAGGTGTTCCAGGCCGTGCCCGTGCGCCTGCGCGAATCGGCCTATGCGCTCGGCGCGACCACCTGGGAAGTGGTGTGGCACATCGTGCTGCCCTACACGCGCGGCGCGGTGGTCGGCGGCATCTTCCTCGGCCTTGGCCGCGCGCTCGGCGAAACGATGGCGGTGACCTTCGTGCTCGGCAATTCCTACGCCATCACCGGCTCGCTGCTGATGCCGGGCACCTCGATCTCCTCGGCCATCGCCAACGAGTTCAACGAGGCGGTGGGGACGCACCGCTCGGCGCTGATCGCGCTCGGTTTCCTGCTCTTCGTGGTCACCTTCGTGGTGCTGCTGGTGGCGCGTCTGATGCTGCGCCGGCTGGCCCGGCGCGAGGGCGCGTGATGGCCGCCTCGCCCTACCTCCGGCGCCGCCTGGCGAACCTCGCGGCGCTCGCCGCGAGCGCGGCCGCCACCGCCATCGGCCTCGCCTTCCTCGGCTGGATCCTCTGGGTCACGGTGCAGCGTGGCCTGGGCGCGCTCGGCCCGGCGCTGTTCACCGGCATCACCGCCTACGGTGCCGAGGGCGGCCTCGCCAACGCCATCGTCGGCAGCCTGATGATGGACGTGATGGCCCTCCTGATCGCCACGCCCATCGGCGTGCTGGCCGGCACCTGGCTCGCCGAGTACGCCCGGCGCAGCCGCCTCGGCGCGGTGGTCCGCTTCCTCAATGACATCCTGCTGTCGGCCCCCTCGATCGTGCTGGGACTGTTCGTGTACATGATCGTGGTGCTGCCGATGTCGAACTGGACCGGCGGCAGGGTGTCGTTCTCGGGCGTCGCCGGCGCGATCGCGCTGGCGCTGATCGCGCTGCCGGTGATCGTGCGCACCACCGACGAGATGCTGCAGCTGGTGCCGGGCACGCTGCGCGAGGCCGCGCTGTCGCTCGGCATCCCGTCCTGGAAGGTGACCGTGCAGGTGCTGATGCGCGCGGCGTCATCGGGCATCGTCACCGGCGTGTTGCTGGCGCTGGCACGCCTGGCCGGCGAGACCGCGCCGCTCCTGTTCACCGCCTTCGGCAACAACTTCATGGCCATCGACCCGCTCGACAAGATGGCCAGCCTGCCGGTGGCGATCTACCAGTACACCAACGACCCCGCGCCGGCGCTGCACGCCATCGCCTGGGCCGGCGCGCTGCTGATCACCGGTTTCGTGCTGCTGCTCGGCCTCGCCGCGCGCGGCCTCCTCGCCCGTCACAAGGTAGCCCATGACTGAGATCGCCATGCCCCTCGCCCATTCCCCGCCCGGCGCTGCCGCCGCGCCCGCCGGCGCCGCCGGCGCCGCCGCCGCGAGGCTCGCCGTGCGCAAGCTCGACTTCTTCTATGGCACGCACCGTGCGCTGAAGGGCATCAACCTCGATATTCCCGCGCGCCAGGTGACCGCGATCATCGGCCCGTCCGGTTGCGGCAAGTCCACCCTGCTGCGCGTGTTCAACCGGATCTACGCGCTGCATCCGGGCCTGCGCGCGACCGGTTCCGTGCTGCTCGATGGCGAGGACATCCTCGACCCTCACTATTCGATGAACCGCCTGCGCAGCCGGGTCGGCATGGTGTTCCAGAAGCCGGTGCCATTCCCGATGACCATCTTCGAGAACGTCGCCTGGGGCATCCGCCACCACGAGCGCCTCGGCAGGGCGGACCTTGCCGATCGCGTCGAGCAGGCGCTGCGCCGCGCCGCGCTCTGGGACGAGGTCAAGGACACGCTCGGCAAGAGCGCGCTGGCGCTGTCCGGTGGCCAGCAGCAGCGCCTGTGCATCGCACGCAGCATCGCGCTGCGTCCCGAGGTGCTGCTGCTCGACGAGCCGACCTCGGCGCTCGATCCCATTGCCACCGGCCGCATCGAGCAGCTGATCGAGGAACTCAAGAGCGACTACACGCTGGTCATGGTCACCCACAACATGCAGCAGGCGGCGCGCGTCTCGGACCGCACCGCCTTCATGTACCTCGGCGAACTGGTCGAGGTGGACGCGACCGAAACCCTCTTCACCCGCCCTGGCAAGCGCCAGACCGAAGACTACATTTCCGGCCGCTTCGGCTGAGCCGCGAGGACCCCTCATGGACCCCCGACCCCACGAGCACATCGTCAAGAGCTTCGATGCAGAACTCGCCCGCCTCACCGCCGAGATCGCCGCCATGGGCCGCGACGCCGGCGCGCAGCTGGCCGCCGCCTTTGCCGCGCTGGAGCAGGGCGACACCGTCGCCGCGCGCGCCGTGATCGAGCACGACGACCGCATCGACGATCGCGAACGCGGCATCAGCCAGGACGTGGTACGCCTGCTCGCGCTGCGCCAGCCGATGGCCAGCGACCTCCGCGAAGTCCTCGCCGCGCTGCGCATCGCCTCCGACATCGAGCGCATTGGCGACCACGCCGTCAACGTCGCCCGCCGCGTGCTCGACCTCGCCGGCACCGCGCCACGGCCGCCGGTCGCCGGCCTCGCCGCCATGGCCGCCGCGGCCGCGGCGATGGTCGAGGACGTGCTGCGCGCCTGGGAGCAGCGCGACGAAGCCCTCGCCCGCGCGGTCTGGCAGCGCGACAGCGCGCTCGACACCCAGTACTCGGGCCTGGTCCGCGAACTCCTCACCTGGATGATGGAAGACCCGCGCTGGATCACCGCCGGCACGCACCTCCTGGGGGTCGCGCGCAACCTGGAGCGGATCGGGGATTACGCGACGAACATCGCCGAGAGCGTGTGGTTCGCGGTGGGCCGTGGCGACCTCAAGGCAGGGCGGTGAAGTGGTCCCGCGGGCGTGGCAGGTCCGCCGGATCCTGACGGGCAGTCCAGGGCAGTCGTATGCGCCGAGGCGATTGTCCGTTGGCGCGCGCACCCGGGTTACGAGCTGCCCTCACTCCCCGCGCGCCATCAGCCGCCCCTGCCCGAACACCGCCGTGAACGTCGAGCCCTTGCCGGGCTCGCTCTCGATCCGGAGTTCCGCCTTGTGCAGGTTCAGCGCGTGCTTGACGATGGAAAGCCCAAGGCCGGTGCCGCCACTGGCGCGGGAGCGGCTGGAAGAGACGCGGTAGAAGCGCTCGGTGAGGCGGGACAGGTGCTCGGCGGGGATGCCCTGGCCGGTGTCGGTGACCGAGTATTCGGCGCCGGCCGGCGTGCGGCGCCAGGCGATGGTGATGCGGCCGCCGGGCGGCGTATGACGCACGGCGTTGCTGACGAGGTTGGAAAAGGCGCTGTGGAGGTCGTGCGCGGAGCCGGAGAGGTCGAGCCCGGCGCTGTCCTCGAGCAGGACCTCGTGGCGACCCTTGCTGAGCGCTTCGGCTTCGCGGCGGACGGTGGCGAGGAGCGCGGCCATGTCCACGCGCTCGCCGATGGCGCGCTGCTGCATCTCCAGGCGCGAGAGGGTGAGGAGGTCTTCGACGATCTGGCCCATGCGGCGTGACTGCGCGCGCAGTTCCTTCAACACCGGCGCCAGCGCCGGCACGTCGTCGGGGTCGAGAAGCTCCAGATAACCGTGGATCACCGTCAATGGCGTGCGCAGTTCGTGCGAGACGTTGGCGACGAAGTCGCGGCGGACCTGCTCCAGCCGGGTCAGGCGGCTGATGTCGCGGGCGAGCAGCAGCTTCTGGCGATCGCCGAAGGGCACCAGGCTCGCGTGCAGGCGCACGCCGGCGCGCGCCGGCGAGGCGATGTCGGTGGCGGCTTCGCGCGGGTTCGCGGCGAGCCATTCGCCGAGTTCGCTGCCAGCCAGGTGTGCCGACAGCAGCGCGCCGCGATCGCGCGGCCAGGCCAGGCCGAGGAGGCGCCGTGCCGGACGGTTCACCCAGGCGACCCGGTCCTGCGCGTCCAGCAGCACCACCGCGTCCGGCAGCGCGCCGGCCGCCTGGCGCACGTTGGCGAGCTGGGCCAGCAGGCGCCGGCTGCGCGCGCGGTCGGGGTTCATGGCGTAATCGAAAGCCGGTAGCCGGCGCCGCGCACGGTCTGCACCAGGCCATCCAGCGCGAACGGCTCCAGCGCCTTGCGCAGGCGCCGGATGTGCACGTCGACGGTGCGCTCCTCGACGTACACGCTGCCGCCCCACACCTGGTCGAGCAGCTGCGTGCGCGAGTAGACGCGCTCGGGGCGGCTCATCAGGAAATGCAGCAGGCGATACTCGGTGGGACTGATCGAGACTTCCTCGCCATGGGCGTACACGCGGTGGGCGGGGCCGTCGATGCGCAGTCCGCCGAGTTCCAGCATGCCGCTGCCGTCGTCGCCCTGCGCGCGGCGCAGCACGGCGCGGATGCGCGCAATCAGTTCGCGCGTCGAGAAGGGCTTCACCACGTAATCGTCGACGCCGGCGTCGAGGCCGCTGACGCGGTCCATCTCCTCGCCGCGCGCGGTCAGCATGATGATCGGCACCTCGGCGGTGGTGGCCTCGCGGCGCAGCCGCCGCGCCAGCTCCAGCCCGCTCATGCCGGGCAGCATCCAGTCGAGCAGGATGAGGTCCGGCGGCGCATCGGCGATCGCCTCCAGCGCCGCGCGCGCATCGGCGGCGTGCACCGCCTGCATGCCGGCCTTGCCGAGCGCGAAGGCCACCATGTCGCGGATAGAACCCTCGTCCTCGACCACCAGGATGCGCTTTTGCATTGTGCGGACACCGGAATCCGGGAAGGCGATTATTACAGCGCAGCAATGTGACAGTGCGGCGACAGCGTGGGTGGGGCACCACGCCCGGGCGAGGCGCTCGCCTGCGGATCTGTCAAGCTGGGCGGTGTCGACGCCCCGATGCACAATGGTGGCAGCCCTCAGCCCTCAGCCCTCAGCCCTTCGCTCCATGCTCAATCCCCAACAACGCCTCGCGGTCGAATACTGCGACGGGCCCCTGCTGGTGCTGGCTGGCGCGGGCTCGGGCAAGACCCGCGTCATCACCGAGAAGATCGCGCACCTGGTGCGCCAGCGCGGGGTGCCGGCGGCGAAGATCGCCGCCATCACCTTCACCAACAAGGCCGCGCGCGAGATGCGCGAGCGCGCCGGGCGCCTGCTCGCCGGTGCGTCGGCGGATGGGTTGACGGTGTGCACCTTCCACGCGCTGGGACTGAAGTTCCTGCAGATCGAGCATGCCCGCGCGAAGCTGCGCCGCGGCTTCTCGGTGCTGGATGCCGACGACAGCCATGGCCTGATCAAGGAACTCGCGCCCAGGGGCATCAAGCCCGATGCGCTGTTCGCGCTGACCTCGCTGGTGTCGCGGGCCAAGAATGAAGGGCTCGACCCCGAACAGGCGGCGCAGCGTGCCCGCTCGCCGCGCGAGCGCGAGGCAGCCGGCATCTATGCCGCCTACCAGAAGCGCCTCGCCGCCTTCAACGCGGTCGATTTCGACGACCTCATCCGCCTGCCGCTGGCGATCCTGGAAAGGGAAGCGGATGCGCGCGCCGGCTGGCAGGAGCGCCTGCGCCATCTCCTCATCGACGAATACCAGGACAGCAATGGCGCGCAGTACCGGCTGGTGAAGGCGCTGGCCGGTGAGCGCGGCCTGTTCACCGCGGTCGGCGACGACGACCAGTCGATCTACGCCTGGCGCGGCGCCAACCCGGAGAACCTCGCCGAGCTCGCCCGCGACTATCCGACGCTGAAGGTGGTCAAGCTGGAGCAGAACTACCGCTGCGCGCGACGCATCCTGCGCGCCGCCAACGCGGTGATCGCGCACAACGCGCACCTGTTCGAGAAGACGTTGTGGAGCCAGCAGGCCGAAGGTCCGCCGATCCGTGTGCTGGAATGCCGCGACGACGGGCACGAGGCCGAATGCGTGGCCGGCGCGATCGCCCACCTGGCGCAGAAGCACCAGGCCCCCTGGCACGAGTTCGCGATCCTCTACCGCGGCAACCACCAGTCGCGCGCACTGGAAAAGGCGCTGCGGGTGGCGCGCGTGCCCTACCACGTCAGCGGCGGCACCGCCTTCCTCGACCGCGCCGAGGTGAAGGACCTGCTGGCCTATCTGCGTCTCATCAACAACCCCGACGACGACGCCGCCTTCCTGCGCGTGGTCAACCTGCCACGGCGCGACATCGGCGCGACCACGCTGGAGAAGCTCGGCCAGCTTGCCGGAGCGCGCCACACCTCGCTGTTGCGCGCGGCCGGCAGCGAGGCCGTGCTTGGCCAGCTCGGCGGGCGGGCGGCCTCCGCCCTGGTCAGCTTCAACCGCCTGATCGCCGAACTTTCCGCGCGTGCCGCGCGCCTGCCGGCGGCGGAACTGGTCGAGGCACTGGTGCAACGCATCGACTATGCCGGCCACATCGCGGGCCAGGTGAAGGAGCCGGCGCTGCGCGAGCGGCGCCTCGCCAACCTCGGTGAACTGTGCGACTGGTTCCGGGCCATGCAAAAGGGTGCCGGGGCCGGTGATCTTGCCGCGCAACTCGCCCTGCTCAGCCATGGCGATCGCGACGACCCCGGCAACGCGGTGCGCCTGATGACCCTGCACTCGGCGAAGGGACTCGAATTCCGCTTCGTTTTCCTGGTCGGCGTCGATGACGCGACGCTGCCGCATGAGGGCAGCCTCGCCGAGGGGCGCGTCGAAGAGGAGCGGCGCCTGATGTACGTCGGCATCACCCGCGCCAAGGAAGCCCTCTCGATTTCCTACGCCAAGCGCAGGAAGCGCTTCGGCGAGATCCTCTCCAATTCACCCAGCCGCTTCCTCAAGGAACTGCCGGCCGAAGACCTCCACTGGGCGGGACGCGACGCCGAGCAGGATGCCGCGCACAGGCAGGATATGGCTGCCGCCCACCTCGCCCGCATTGCCAGCCTGCTGGCCGACTGAAGCCGCCGCGCGCGCCCGGGCGGCGCGCCGGGCCGCCGGTCAGACCAGACCCGCCATGTTCAGTTCACGCTTGAGCCAGGCGTAATAGATCGGCGCGGCGACCACCCCGGCCATGCCGAAGGCCGCTTCCATGAACAGCATCGCCACCAGCAGCTCCCAGGCGCGCGCGCGGATCTGGCCGCCGACGATGCGCGCGTTGAGGAAGTACTCCAGCTTGTGGATGAGGATGAGGAAGACC
>Ga0265293_10000069_pt1 | contig 224503 bp, 208 predicted proteins | sample Munlanlewell138R_FD_192505 | JGI IMG/M metagenome (GOLD analysis project Ga0265293, IMG submission 192505) | Leachate microbial communities from a municipal landfill in Southern Ontario, Canada - Leachate well 138R | ecosystem: Engineered > Solid waste > Landfill > Unclassified | place... | reverse complement strand
AGACCCCTCCACAGGGTCCTCGACACGATCTTTATTCATAGCCACAGCAGTGATCCTTTCAAGCCCGCAGCACTCAGCCGCGGACCATCAAGCCACCACCGTTTACACACACCATCGGACAGTCCCAACTACGCCGAGAAGCCAGCTAAGTGGTTAGGCAGCGTGATTTCGAGTCGTCGGAGCGCCATTAAGTAATAGCGCTGACGCGACTGGTAATGGCGTGTTGTTCGGTGGCTGCACGAACAAGCTCGGGTTCACCGGTGGCAATAGCGGCAACAAGCTCACGTTCTATAGAAAGTCGGGCTGAAAGGTAATCCGCCAAGCCTTTACTGGAAACTACCGATTGAAAATGCTCTTCAAGGATTGCCAATAAGCCGCTGTAGAGCTCCTTCAATAACTCATTTTCGCCGAGCTCCAAGATATGCCTCAGTAGACGCCAATTCGCCAAGAAAAACTTCTTCGGCTCTGTCAGGCGTAATTCCATTTCATCCAAAATTGCTTGCAGCGATTCAACGTCTTCCTCAGTCGCGTTAGCGGCCGCATCCAACATAATCTGGTGCTCAAGAGCTTCTCTTACCGCCATTGTGCTCACTACAAATGAAGAATCTTGATCAAGAGAAAGAATCGCTTCGCCAACTTTTAACAAACCTTCGGTGGGTGGTTCATCGGCGTCAGCGGTGGCTTCTGGCAGCAGCAATGAGGCAGCGCCACTAGCACTAAATGGTAAAAGACTTTTAGCAAACTCATGAATTTGGACTCGAAAGACCGGAATAAACTCTTTTAGGTCACTTTGTATTGCATTAAGTCCAGCCGGGGTAAGTTCAATCAACCACGCGCGACCATCTTGTTTAGAAAGTGCTCTGCGAACCAACCCAATAGATTCGAGCCGCGAAAGCATACGGCTGGTGGCCGACTGGGAGAGTCCTAAACCGAACTGAATGTCACTCTGCGGCAAAGTGTGATCAGGTGTCTCGGCCAAGTAAGCCAAGGCTTCGAAGTGCGCCAAGCTGCCGCTACGGCCCCTCTTCAGAGCGCGGTCTAACACGTCGGCGGCGACGTTCAAATTCTTGCGTAGCTCACGCCATGAAGTTAGTGGAGAAGAGTCCGTGTTAGCCATGGAACTCTACAGAGTAAAGATCAAAATAATAAATATCTAGACCTGGGCATCAATATGATCTGAACGGCTTATATGCTCCCGCATGCAACTATCTATGGCCTAAAAGAACTATCTCTAGTCTTAATGACCTACTCAAATAGTCGAAAAGACCTACCTCATTTCTGTCAATAGTTTAGCCGCGTGGGCCAGATGATCTAGGGGCCTGGTTCGCGAGGCCTAACAGCACTGTTTCTTCCACGAAGAAAGTTTTCTCTCGCGGTCCATACCAGAAATCGCTTGCAAAGTGGTTGATGGTGGTAGCTAATATGTATGCGCATGCAAGTATCTTCGGATTTACGGGCGGCTGAGAAGCCCTCGAGTGGAACAGAAAAGATTGGTGGCGAGCTTTCTACGAGCTCGGCCGTCAACCTGCCTGTCCCTCCAAACCCGGGATCCGAAAATGAGTTGGATGGTTGGGCCACATATCTACAAGCGCTCAACTTGCTCGATGATAATCCAACTCAAGGCATGTTTTTAAGCGTTGGTGATTCAGGCCGAGTAATTGCAATAGACGACGTGGTGATTAAAAGAGCTTGCCGTCTACTTGATACCGGTAGTGATTGGTTGGCTAACCCATACCGCACGGCGGCTGAAGGTAAAGCTTTGCTTCGCGTAGCAACTACCTATCCCAAACTTGTTCCGAAGGTTCTCATCATCGACGAAGCCAACGCCGTATTGGTTTTGGAAAAAGCTTCAGGCGTTACCTTAAAGTCACAAATATTCGCCGGTGCATTCGAATCTTCGAGCATTGCCGCCACCGTTTCTGCCCTTGAAGCGGTTCATTCATTGCCCGCCGAACGCTTAGATGGCGTTGAGCGGTTCATGACACTGCGCCTCTCCCCGTACTATCTGCGTACCACAACGGTTAAACCCGAATATGCAGACCAAATTCATCAAGTCGTAGACCGCCTCCGTGAAACGCAAACTCATTTTGTGCACGGAGATTTTTGTCCGAAAAATATTTTGATCGATGCCGAATCACCAGAACAGGTCACTCTCCTCGATTGGGAAGTGGCACATCTCGGTGACCCAGCATTCGATTACGCATTTTTCTTAACGCACCTCATCGCCAAGCTTCATATCAAAGAAGAGCTTGAAACTGAGATCTCAGCAGCCATTACGTTGTTGCTTGGTTCATACATGCGAACCTTGCGTGGCGACGTAGATTGGTTGACTCAGCTAACTGGGGCCACGATTTTAGCCCGCTGCTGGGGTGCATCACGCCTGGAGTACTTAGACCAAGTCACCCATGGGGCGCTCTCAGATTTGGGCGCTGGCTTGCTCCTAGGTACGGCGAGTTTGGGCGAAATTCTATGAGTACCACCTTGTATGAAAACATTCCCGCGGCACAGTTGGGAATCAAGCGCATCGAAGCCTGGGAGGCCATAGACTCCCGCACAAATCCCACGCTTGGTTGCCGTGTCACGTTGGAAGACGGCTCACTTGGTCGCGCCTTTGTGCCTAGCCACCCGTCAATGGCGTCGCTGACCATGATCGACCTGCGTGACGAACTTGGCCATGAAATGCGAAAGTGTGGCAACCCGGGCATCAGCTGGGCGGTCGAAAGAATCCGTGAGTTCAACGCCAACGTACGCGGGGTAGGTGCTTACGACATCGAACAGCAGCTCGGTGGCCCTTCAAATGTCAGCTTGGCGGTGTCAATGGCAATGGCACAAGCAGTGGCAGTGGCCGCAAACAAGCCGCTTTGGCAAATACTAGATACCTCAAATTCCGCTAGTTTGCCATGCCCCATGGTCACAATCTTTGAGGGTGTAAATGACCTTTCGGCGGCTAAGGCCGTAGACGATTTTCTGGTTGTCCCACTAAAAGCAGCGTCATTTGCTGAAGCCGTCGAAATTATCTGGGAAGTCCGCCGTGTGGCGGCCGAATTGGTGGAAGGGCGTTACGGACGCTTTCCACAAGATTTCACATCGGCTGATGGCAATCTCATCGCATTGAGTGGTGACAGCGAAGAAGCCTTAGAGCTACTGAGCGAAGCCATTGAGATGGTGGATGCCGAAATCGGTATTGCCATCCACATGTCTTCCGACCGCAAACGTCGTGTCGACGAGGTACTACCGGCGCTCGACGCGTGGTGCGCTAAGTATCCGATTGTCGCCGTTGAGGATCCACTCGATGCTAACGACTGGGAAGGTTGGGCCGAATTGTCGCACGGCCTCGGCAAACTACAGCTCATCGGCAACGAAATTTTCGCTACGAACGCCGATCGTGTGAAACGTGCCGCTGATAGCGGCATCGCCAACTCGGTTCTCGTAAAGCCCAAGCGAATCGGCACACTGAGTGGTGCCTACGAAACGCTTTGGTACTCGAAGAGTGTTGGATATCGCACGATCGTGTCGGCCCAGTCAGCCGATTCAGAAGACTCGACAATTGCTGATTTAGCAGTTGGCTGGAACGCTGGACAGATCAAGATTGGGTCGATCATGCGCTCCGAACGTGTGGCCAAATACAATCGGCTGCTTGAAATCGAAGACACCTACGACCTGCCTTATGCAGGTTGGCGCCCATAAAAATCTGTTTGGCCCAACAAGCTATGCTTGAGGCCACATGTGGCTAAACAAACGGCACTGGCCTTGGCAGCGCTTTGGCGTGCTAATCGTTGCTCTACTGGCTGTCTTCGTTAGTGCTTCCTTTGCCTCAACGGCCACCGCTCAAAGCCAAGACAAAATTCCAAATCGGTGGGCGATCCTGGGTGATTCTTATCTTTCGGGCCAAGGGTTTACGCCGCCCGCCATCGACGCTTTTGGACAGCTGGTTCTGGGCTATGAGCCAGACACCAACTCAGCGAACAACAGCTGCTTTCGCGTTTCCACCTCCTGGGGGTTGACGCTGGCACAGCATTTTCAAGCCCAGAGCAAGGATGTGCTTTTCGTGGCCTGTTCCGGTGCTACCACCGCACATGTCACCACTAATCCACAGTTCCCGGCCAGCCCGCCCAATGTCCCCGGCGGACTGCCACAAATTGAAGAGCTCATACGATTTAACGAGCTGAAACCGGTGGATGTTGTTCTGCTCACAATTGGTGGCAACGACGCTGGATTCGTAAATCAAATCACTAGCTGTCTAATGCAAACCACCTGTTCTCCTGCCGATCACCCGGTGTTGTCGCAGGATGTTGACAGTGGTCGAACGGTTTTAGAAGAGCGCCTGGTGGAGGTAGTGCGGCAGATACGCGACGTCGCCCCACAGGCCACGATTCTGGTGGCGGGATACCCGAATATTCTGCCCTTAAGCGGTGTGAGCTGCGACGACGTGGGAAACATGAGCGTCGACAATATTGCTGCACTGCAACAATATTTGAGGGCGATCAACCAAAGTGTGCGTGCTGGGGCTACAAGCGGCGGAGCGCATTATCTCGACGTGTCGAAAGCTCTGAAAGGAATACATCTGTGTTCGCCCACCAGTGCCGGGGTCAACCCGATCGGGGTGCGGGTGTTCTCGGCCATGCACCCCACGGTGATGGGCCACAACGCAATTGCTCGTTATATAGCCCCGGCGGCGGAGGGTGTATTACAAGACGCTTGGTGATCTCGTCGGAAGTAATATGGCAATATCGACCAGTCCGTAGGAGCAAACGAATGGGCTTTTATTTCCGAAAGAGTAAGAAACTCGGTCCGCTTCGGATCAATTTGTCGAAATCCGGAGTTGGAGTTTCCACCGGCGTCAAAGGTTTCCGGGTCAGTACGGGGCCTCGCGGCACTCAAGTCCACGCTGGCCGCGATGGTGTCTATTACCGTAAGAAACTCAATCTGAGAAAGATATTCAAAAGCAGTAAATAACGTTAACTACTTTGCCACCGAAGCTGGCTTAAGTTCATACGATCGGTGGTGCTCGAGGGCAGCATGAACGCCGCCACGGGTCCAAGCTCGTGGCCCTAGCAATGACATGCGTATAGAGCAGCTCTTGGCGACAGTTGGGTCGAGATTGTCGATTATTTGGGCCAATAACGCTGCTTGGTTTCGTTCGTCGGCAACGAGAGCGTGACCGACGACAAAGACCTGAGGATTCAGAATGGTGATCAACCACGCCGACGCAAACGCGACGGCGCGGTTTTGGATTTCGATCACCCTTTGAGCGTGCGGGTCGCCAGCACGAAGGTGGTCGTAAACATCGGCCATCCAATCCACATGCACACCCGAGAGCTCGGTATAGCGCCTCTTGCTAGCGAAACTTCCCACCATCTCGCTAATAGTTAAGGCATCGGGGCCGTCATCGATTTTGCATAAACCGATCATTCCGGCCTGACCGTCAGCGCCGACGTCGGGTTCGCCATTAACCAAAGTGGTTGCAATGTACTCGGGCCCAAGGCTTAGCACCGTGGCGCGCTTTACGCCCTGTGCCGCACCTTCTTGATATTCAGCCTTCGCTGCTACCCGCGCTGCTTCGTGAATTGTCACCGCCAGTTTGGTTCGTTGGTGAAACTTCGATGCTATTGCGGCATTGCTCCAGCCCATATTGGCGTTTGTGACCGTGCCCGCTTCAGCATCCACATAGCCGTGAACGACGATGCCGAGAACACACGTCCGCGGATTTACGTTGTGCTTGTCGAGCAGCTGATCAATATGTGCCCCGGATTGCGCCACGATCTCGTCCACATCCCAGCCCGGGTAAAACTCAATGTTTTGGTCCATTGGTCGACCGAAACCATCGCACAACGATATTTCTGCATAGCGCAGGCCGATAAAGAGCGACACCACTCGTTCTCGATGTGGGTTGTATTCATACAGCAAGGCCGGACGCCCCGGGCCCCTTTGAGCGCCGCGCTCCTCGATTTCTAATAGAACGCCCTCATCGACCAGTTCGGTGAGGATCGTCGCGAGCGCCTGATGCGAGAGAGTGGTGTGTTTGGCCAACTCGGCTCGAGATCGGCGGCCAGAATCACGAACTACCCGAACCACCTCAGCGGCATTAGTGAGTCTTAGGTCGCGACTTCGTCTGATAGCAGGCATTTTACGTTTCGTAGGTTGATTGATGTTTGGGGCTCAGCGGGTGGTGTGGTGCCAGGTGGGCGCGGAGATAGACCGAAATGATCGAGGCAAGCCTAGTGCCACCGGACCGTGCTCTATGCAACCTCGGTTATTCAAGCTTCCTGAAATATTGTAGGCCTTATTTGCCTGGTTAATTGAATGAATTCTTGCCTTAGTCCGCTAATTCTTCTACGGTGTTGAAAAATATGTTCAGCGATAGAACAGATGCAGAGGGGGCATTGCATGGTCAAAGAACCATCACCACCGACAACGTCCGAAGCCAGAGCGGCCCAGAGACCGTGGCGGTACTTATTAGCATTGCTGGCAGCATTCGCGCTCATAGCAGGCACGGCAGCTTGTAGCAGTGACTCAAACGATGACTCGGGCAGTTCAAGTGACAATGGGTCGCCACAAACCACCCAGCCAAGCGACACTGACGACGACTCAGAACCAGTATTTGCCCCATCGGGCACCGTCAAAGTCGGTGTTTCCACCAACGTGCAAACCTATGACCCCCATATGGCTGCCGTGGCTCAGGAGTATTATCTCAATCCTGTTTTTGACACTCTCGTACACTCCGAAACCGATGGCACCTTCGCGCCGGGCTTAGCCGAAGATTGGGAATGGCTCGATCGGACAACCCTTGAATTAACGCTGCGAGAAAACCTTGAATTCAGTGATGGCGCTGCGCTTGATGCGGCGGCCGTGGTGGCAAACATCGAACGTGGTATGGCGATGGAATCCAGTCCTTCAGCCGGTTTCTTCAACAACATAGCGTCGGTAACAGCTACTGATGATCGAACCGTAGAGATCGAGCTGGTTGAACCCACCACCGATATGTTCTCTAACTTGTCACGTTTGCCAGGCATGATGATGTCACCAGCCTCATTCGAGTCGGGTAACCCTGATACTGATCCTGTGGGAGCTGGCGGCTGGGTCTACGACAAGGCTGCGTCAAACCCCGGCGAGGTGGAAGTTTTCCGAGCCAACCCCACATATTGGGACCCATCAAGGGTGAAAGTCGAGGTTTGGGAATTACGAGCCCTGGAACCAGACGCAGCTACTAACGCTCTATTAAGTGGCGAAATCGTCATCGGCGAACTTCGAAGTGAGGCTGACACCGCCACCTTTGAAGAAAGTCCTCAGTTCAACCTGATTTCACGACCCAACGCCAACCTTTGGTACATCCAAATTATGGATACCGACGGCACGTTGCTGGAACCGATGGGCGATGTTCGAGTCCGTCAAGCGCTTTCCTATGCCATCGATCGCGAAGGCTTTAGCGAAGGCTTGCAATTTGGTAATGGCGACCCGCACCCAGGTGTCTGGTTGGAGGGTACTCCATACTACGACGCCTCACTTGAAGACCTGGCTTACGACCCTGACAAGGCGCGGGAGTTGCTCGCCGAAGCAGGGTATGAAGACGGTTTTTCGGTTACATTCCCATCGTTTGGTGCCATTGTTCCGGTGGCTGAGGCCGTACAGCAGATGTGGGCAGAAATTGGCATCGACGTTACCGTCGAGCTGGTCGAACCTGGCACTCTGGCGGCCGTGATGCGCAACGGTAAAACCATCATGACGCCAACTAACGCTCGAGGTTTTACCGCCGAATCACAATATAAAGAACGGATGGCACCCGGCTCTCCGTACGATCCGATTGGCACCGACCGTGGTGAGCTTGCATCACTTGCAAAGAAGGCCATGGAAGCCGAGGAAGTAGAAGACCAAGATAAGGCCTGGACCGAAGTTTTCGCTTATGCCGTCCGTGAAGGCTACGTGATTGTCATTGGTCACTCCATGCCCAAGGTTATTGTCTCCACCGATCTTGATGGTGCAGTCCTACGCCCTGCTGACAACATTCCTCAGCCGTTGGACATTTCGATTAAGTAGAACTTCTCGCTAGACCGTGGTGCTTGTTATACGCAAGCACCACGGAGGCAACGTTCTGGACTTAGAAAAAGTTATAGAAGCCATAAAAGCCATGAAGGTGAACTCCGATGGGCCGTGTGGTTGGAACCCGTTTATTATCACTAATCCCTTTACTTTTGGTCGCGAGTCTTTTCGCCTTCTTGCTAGTGCAGTTGGCGCCGACCGACCCGGCCGTGGTGCGTTTAGGCGAAAACGCCACCGACGAAGCTTACGCTGCTTTTCGTTCTGAAATCGGTGTTGACCGACCGGTGATGGTTCAGTACGTAGAGTGGTTGGGTGGCGCTGTTACCGGTGACTTCGGTGTGTCGTGGCAAAATTCGACACCCGTTGCACAGTTGCTGGTTAAACGTTTACCAGTCACTATTTCCATCACCCTGGGCGCATTACTAGTTGGGTTAGTTATTGGTTTGCCGCTAGGCATTGCGGCCGGTATACGGGCAGGAAAACCGTCGGATTCCGCGATCACGGCCGCGGCCTCATTAGGCCAGGCCATTCCAAACTTCTGGATGGCGCTGCTACTAGTGGCCTACGTGGCCCTAACCACAAAATGGTTCCCGGCCACTGGCTATTCGCCCCTTTCGGAAGGTGTTCTTAGTTGGATGCGAAGCTTGGTGTTGCCCTCGGTGGCCCTTGGCACCACGGCTGCCGCAGCAATTGCACGCCAAACCAGAGCTGGTTTTGTAAGGGTTCTGCATGAGCCCTACATTCGAACCGCTGTTGCTGGCGGTTTGTCGCGGCGACGCATTCTGCTGCGAACGGCCCTAAGAAACGCTTCAATTCCGCTGGTCACAACGGTGGCGGCCTTGGCGTCAGTCTTGCTGGGCGGTTCGGTGATCGTCGAGCAGGTTTTCGCCCTGCCAGGAATGGGTCAGTTGGTCTTAAACGCCATTCGTAACGGTGACATGCCAATAGTTATGGGCTTCATTGTCTTTGCGGCTGCTGCCATGGCTCTCGTACAGCTATTGCTTGATCTCAGCTACGCCGCCTTAGACCCAAGGGTGCGATCGGCATGAAAATCGACACCAAAACCAGCATGAAGCAGCGCTCGATCGTGGTCACCTTGGCCTGGGTGGTGCTCGGTTTCGTGGTACTGATTGCAGCTTTTGGCAGCTGGATCATGCCGCATGACCCCAATGTTGGCAACATTCGCAATACCCTAGCCAGCCCTAACGGTGACTTTTGGCTGGGAACCGACTATCTCGGTCGCGACGTGCTGAGTCGTCTGATCGCTGGTAGCCGTGTGGCCTTGCTGGCGGGTTTAGAAGCTACCGCTGTAGCCCTATTCATAGGGGTGTCGGTTGGCATGGTGGTGGGTTTAGCTGGCGGTTGGACCGATCGTATCGCGATGAGAATAATCGACGGACTGTCGGCGATCCCGGCGCTGGTACTAGCCATTGCCATAATCGCTACTTTGGGTAGCGGTGTAACCCGGTCAATGTTTGCGGCGGGTGTTGCCTACTCAATGGGCCTGGCGCGCTTAGCCCGTGGGCTCACGTTGGCGGAACGCGACGCAGTTTACGTTGATGGTGCCAGGGTGGTTGGGGCACGAACTTGGCGCTTGCTACGGCATCACATTGCCCCCAACATTGTGGGCCCTATCGCCGTGCAGGCAACCTTAGTATTCGCTTCAGCCATCATCATTGAGGCGAGCTTGAGCTATCTCGGATTGGGCGTTCAACCACCCGAAGCGAGCTGGGGAAGCATGCTCGCCAACGCCCAGCGCACGGTTCGCCAAGCACCGTTCCAAGCCATACCACCAGGGCTGGCGTTGGCGGCCACCGTACTGTCAATAAACGTATTAGGTGACGCTTTAGTACGCACCCGCAAAGGTGAATCATTTGCACATCCCACTGGCTATTTAGAACCGGTGTCAGTAGCCAAAAGCACCAATTCCGAGACGCCGACAAGGGCGAATGAGAGCGGAAACGCGAATCTCCTGAATGTTGACGGGCTGTTTGTTCGCTATGGCACCTTCACGGCGGTTAACGGAGCTTCCATCCAAATAGCGCCTGGTGAGGTGGTGGCGCTGGTGGGAGAATCGGGCAGCGGAAAGACTTCTCTGGCTATGGCGATCGCGGGCCTTTTGGCACCGCCGGCACAGGTTGGCGCCAATACTGTTTCCCTTACCAATAGCGGAGATTCGTTAGAACTGATCGGCGCTTCCACCAAAGAAACTCGCAACTGGCGCCACAACATTGGGGTCGTTTTCCAAGAACCATCAGCCAGTTTGAACCCGTTACAAAGTGTTGCTCACCAGCTGCGAGATGTTATTCGAGCGAACCCGCAAACCTCGGCAGCCGCCATGGAAGCCAAAGGCCACGACGAAGACGCTTACATCGAGGAGCTACTTACTGACGTCGGTCTTCGTCGACCAACCGAGGTGATGAAGCTTCGCCCCAACCAATTGTCAGGTGGTATGGCGCAACGCGTGGTAATCGCCATGGCCCTGGCCAAGAACCCTGCGCTTTTGGTGGCTGATGAGCCCACGACGGCCCTCGATGTGACGGTCGAGGCCGAGATCATTCGTCTGTTGCGACGCCTCTGTGAAGAGCGCCATTTTGGCGTGTTACTTGTTACCCACGATCTGGGAGTGGCGGGTGAATTAGCCGACCGAGTTTTGGTGATGTACCAGGGCAACATTGTAGAAACCGGTGCCGTTCAAGAGCTGGCCTTATACCCGAAACACCCATATACCGCAGCACTGATTGCCGCCGTGCCCCAAAACGAACCGGGCCGCAAAATTCTGGTGCCGGAGGAAGACCGCCTTTCGAAACGTGCTGGGATTGCCCCGGAACTGTTGGGCAGCGAAGTCGGTTGTAGCTACCGGCATCGGTGCCCTTACGCCGTCGACGAATGTTACCGAACCGAGCCATTGCTAGGCGTCGCCATTACGCCAGCCAATGATTCGAATCATCTGGCAGCTTGCCACCGCGCAAATGAGTTGAACCTCGAAGGTGCCGACGGGATAGTCGATGCCCGAGAGAAAGTCGTTGTGCAACCAAGTGACGGGGCTGAGCCGAAGGACGAGGCAAACCTATGACCGAGCTAGCCGCGTACGTAAAGGATCTGCGGGTCGAGTTTCCACGTCGACGCAGCATAGGAAACCTTCGGCCTACACCGTTTTTGGCTGTTGATGGTGCTTCAATCGAAATTAAACGAGGTGAAATTACCGGGTTGGTTGGTGAATCGGGTTCCGGTAAGTCGACGCTGGCACGTGCCATCCTCCGCTTAGTTCCATTCAGCGGGGAGATCATGGTTGATGGCGTAGATGTAGCCGCACTTTCCACGGCCGCCACCATTAATTATCGACGTCAGGTACAGGCAGTTTTTCAAGACCCGCTTTCGGCGTTAAACCAGCGCCATTCAGTGTTACAGATAGTGGGCGAACCACTAGAAATCCATTCACGCTTGAATGGGTCCGAGCGTCGAGCGCGGGTAGTCGAACTGCTTGATTCCGTGGGTCTCGACGAGAGTCACCTCGGTCGCACAACCCGTGAACTATCGGGTGGGCAACGACAGCGTGTAGCAATTGCCCGGGCTTTGGCGGTGGAACCCTCGTTGTTGATTCTGGATGAAGCGCTAAGCGCTTTAGACGTGACAACTGCGGCTTCAGTGGCGCGACTGCTCCGGTCGCTGCTTCGGCCCGATTCCGCCATGTTGTTTATCGGGCACGACCTAGCCATGGTTCGCCAACTATGCGACCAGGTCTATGTGATGCGGGCGGGACAGGTGGTGGAGTCAGGGCCAGCTGATGAAGTCTGCGGCAACCCTTCACATGATTACACCAAGCTGCTGATTTCTTCGATTCCCCGTTTAGTAACTAGTTAGCAACGAACGGTCGGCGGTCATGAGTGGGCTGCACAGACCGAGAAATAAGGATTAGATATGAGTGCTCAACCATTAGAAGGTGTCCGTGTTATCGACATGGGCCAGGTGCTGGCTACCCCATTTGCCACCTACTTACTGAATCTGCTGGGTGCTGAGGTGATCAAGATTGAGCCGCCGCAGGGCGATTGGATTAGGAGCGGCAGGCTCTACAGTTTTGCCACTCAGAACGGTGGCAAAGAATCGATTGTGGTGAATATGCGGGCACCGGGTGCGGACGAGGTGGTGCTGCGTTTAATTGAACAAGCCGATGTCTTCACCGATGGTTTTGCCCCCGGCGTGGCTGAAGCTATGGGGTTGGGTTGGGAAGTAGTTAAAACCCGCAACCCAAAGATTGTCTATTCATCGCTTAGCGCTTTCGGTGCCGATGGTCCCTTTGGTGGTCGTGCCGGCTTTGATCATGTGGTGCAAGCGGTGAGTGGCATCATGATGAGCACCGGTTTTCCCGATGGGCCACCTACCAAAGTAGGCGCTCCGTATCTGGATTTCGGTGGTGGGCTGTTGCTGGCCTTTGGTTTGTTAGCAGGGATTATGGAACAGCGCCGCACCGGTGAGGCGGTGCGCGTCGACGCCACGATGTTAGATGCGGGCCTACTCTTCAATGCTGGTGCTTTGGTGGCCACCCAAGATACGGGGCAAAGCCCGCCGCGTGCCGGGAACCAAACCTTTGCAGGCACGGTCGCCTCGGGCGCTTTTGAAACCACCGATGGCTTATTGATGTTGGCGGCGAACAAAGAGCGTCACCAGCGCTTGGTTGAAGAACTGCTAGATCTTGAACCGCTCGATACGTTGAGCCGTGAAGACGGCCGAGACCGTTTGGCAGCTGGCTTTGCTACGAACACAGCAGATTTTTGGGAACAGAAACTAACGGCGCTAGGGGTACCCGCGGCCCGGGTTCGTTCCCTGCACGATGTGACCGAAAGTGGCTATCCAACCGAACGCGGTCTTTTAACGCCGATTCCAGTGGCTGAGCGTGACGAACCATTGCTAGTGCCTTCACTGGGTGTTCGGCTTAATGGTGAAATGCCAGGTCCCCGCTCAAGCCCCCCGGTTTTGGGGCAACACACCGATGAAGTTCTCCGCCGAATGGGTTTTTCAGAAGGTGAGCTTGAGGAACTTACCCGCCAAGGCGTAATTGGGACCGGTGATGAGCCCGTGGTGAGTCGACCGTAAGTCTGGTCGTAGGCCCGCTTGGTCTTTGGTCGGTGCTACCCATCTCTTTTCGTGTTAACGCCCAGGTCAACCGGATGAGGTTTTTTGGGGCCCGCGCGTGACGCCGGGAATTTGTCGGGTAGACAAGAGATAGAGACCAACCGGGAGGAAGTTATGGTGAAGCAGCGTTCACTAGTACTACGCATTTTGGTCGGCACGGTGTTGATCGCAGGCTTTTTGGCGGGCTGCAGTAGCGACGATGATTCAGATGATGCGGCGACGTCGACGACCGAGACGACCGTATCTGATGAGACCAGCAGCACCACCGAAACGACGAACCCTAACGACAACGGCGAGAACGACAATGGCGATGACAACTCGGGGAACAACCAAGCGCAAGCTTGCACGAGCGGTTATGTAGAGCCTCCGTCTGAAGTCGCCCAAGGTACCATCGTTGATGTCGATGGCGACGGAGAAGCCGACCAGGGCTGGGTCGGTATGGGTCCAGACGGCATAGTGGTTGGTATAAATACCGCGGCTGGTGGAGGGGCGTCTGTGCCCTTTGAGTCGGGGAGTCCGGTCGAACGTTCGCTTTTAGCCGTTAACGCCGATGAAGAAGGCCCTGTCGAGCTATTTCTAAGTGATGGTCGCACGGTTTCGCTGTATGCGTTTGTGGATTGTGACATTGTGCCCATCACCAACGAGCAAGGCGAAACGTACCAGTTCAGTTTGGGATTCACCGATTTTGGAACCGGGATCGGCTGTGCCCAGATCGACGGTAAGCAGCAGCTTGTTGGGCTGAATGTCGAATCCACCGATACCGATGGATCGGTCAATTGGAGTCGTACTGTAATTGAACTAGACGGTACAAATGCCCGTAACGGTGCCACCATTACTGGCACGTTCACTTCGCCTGACGATGACGACGCCATTGCGTTGCTCTATGACATCAGCTGTGGCGACCTCACCATGGCCAACGATGGAGTCGTGTTCCACAACTAGTGCGCCACCCGCGCCGCTGCCGCCGCTTGGTGCTTTAGCGCTTAGCGTTTAGGCCCCGGTTTTGCAGCTTGCAGGGTCGGCCGAATCAAAACCTTGGCGGAACCATTGTTCACGTTCCGCCGAGGAACCGTGGGTGAAGGTATCACGGCTGGCGCCCGCGCCTTGGATGGCGTCGTCACCTACGGCGTTGGCAGCACGAATGGCTTCGTTGAAATCGCCGGCTTCTAAGCGACCTTCGGCTTTGGCTGCGCTAGCCCAAGCCCCTGCGAAACAATCGGCCTGTAGTTCTACTCGCACCGACTGAGCGTTTCCACCCGAGCGGCGGTCCATGACGCCTAGAAGGTTTTGTACATGATGGCCGTACTCATGGGCGATGACGTAGGCCATGGCAAAGTCGCCGTCGAAGCCGAGTTCGTGTTCCAAACGTTGGTAGAAACCGAAGTCAATATAAATCTTTTTGTCGGCCGGACAGTAAAAAGGCCCCGCTTCAGGTCGGCCAAGGCCGCAGCCACCAGTTTGGGTGGGGCTGTCGAAGACCACAAAGCCCGGCTCTTCAAAGGTGAAGTTGAGAGAGCTGGCCTCGCCTTCCCAATAATCCGCTAGAAGAGTCATCATCTGGCCACCAAATAGTTCTTGGCCTTCGAGCGTGTTTCCGTGGACGGTTTCTCCTTCTACGGTCACTCCACCGCCTTGTTGTAACTGGCTCAAGACTCCAGCGATATCAGGCGAGCTGCCACCCGACAAGAGGTTGAATACCAGCACCAGGATCATGCCGCCAACGCCTAAACCGCCACCTAAGGCGGCCTTGGTGCCCGCACCGCCACGGCGCACTTCAATATTGCGCGCTTTTACGTCGTTCATCTTCACGAAAATGCAGTTTATAGGCTTCACCTGGGCTTGTAGCGCGAAGTTGCGAGTGGTCACCGAAGCGCAACTTCGTTAATTAACTAGCGTTTGGTGTATAAATTGTAATAACGAACATTATTCAGTGCTAGATTCGCCCTATGCCTGATAACTCGAAGCTGATCAACGAACTGCGCTCAATTGTTGGAGAGGCACACGTGCTCGATGGCGCTCAGGACACTGAGCGACATCGAAGTGACTTCACCGGTCGATTCAAAACCGATCATGCCGTAGTCGTTTTTCCGGCCAATGCCGGCGAGGTGGCCGCAGTGCTGAAACTTTGCAGTGACAAGCAAATAGCGGTTGTTCCCCAAGGGGGAAATTCGAGTCTGGTTGGCGGCGCGGTGGCATTAGCGGGCGAAATCACGCTCTCTACAAATCGCATGGCAGAAGTGGAAAACCTGAACGAGTCGGTAGGTGAAATTACCGTACAATGCGGTGTAAAACTGGCGGGCGTCCACGCCGCTGCAAACGCTGCTGGGTGGGCTTATGCCGTTGATATTCCTAGCCGTGAAATGGCGACCATCGGCGGTAACATTGCCACCAATGCCGCAGGGTTTGGCGTGATCCGCTACGGCCCTACCCGCTCACAAGTACTTGGGGTCGAGCTGGTCACAGGCAACGGCACGGTAATTGATGCTCTCGGTGGATCGTGGCGCAATAACACCGGATTTAACCTGCCGTCGTTAGTAACAGGGAGTGAAGGAACCCTAGGTGTGGTGACCCGAGCTCGGCTGGCTCTCGTTCCGCAACTTGCCCTACGAACCACGGCATTAATTAGGTTCAAACGCCATACCGATGCGGCGAGCGCCGCTGAGACGATTCGTAAGTCTTTGCCCGATGCTGAGGCCATCGAGCTTTTTTTCGACACGGGCCTAGAGCTGGTTTGTTCCACCTTGAACCTCCCACTGCCATTTGGTGAAAGTGAAGGGGGATACGTATTGGTGGAGGTGGCCGCCAATGATGATCCCACTAGTGAATTGGGAGCTGCAGTTGAGGCATTGTCGGGGGTGGTCGACGTGGCCGTGGCCGAAGACGCGGCAGGCCGTGAACGCTTGTGGCGTTACCGCGAATCGTTCAAACAGGCCCTGGGACCTATTGGGCCAGCTCACAGCTTAGATGTTGCCGTGCCGGGTGGAAGGTTGGCCGAATTTATTGAAGCCGTACCTGCAGTCGTGGCCGAAACCACCGCTGATGCCAAAACATGGCTCTTTGGTCATGGTGGTGAAAGTTCGATCCACGTGAACATAACCGGGGTGCCCATGAGCGAACGGGCCGTTGACAACGCAATTTTCGACTTAGTAATGAAGATGGGCGGAACCGTGGTCCCCGAATACGGTGTGGGGCGTACCAACCCGGCCTTAGTTAGTAAGGTCCGTGGCGATGACGATTCGAATTTGATGCGGCAGCTGAAGGCGGTCTTCGATCCGGCAGGAACCCTGAACCCGGCGGTGCTTTTTAGCGCCTAATAGGTTGTGTCTCGCCGGATGGGTGAAATCTCAGTGGCGCAGAATTGGAACCTTTGGACCTTGGGTGGGGTAGTTTGCTGATAGGCCGAATCCGGGGGGAGTGGCGTTGCCGATTCAATTGCGAAGCCGTAGCAACTTTGTAGGGGCGGATGAAGTAAAGCAGCCCAGAATCTATTTTGGTTATTACCTGGTGCTTGCGGCGCTCATGGCCCAATTTGTGGCCATGGGTGTCGGCAGCTACATCTTGGGGCCATTTCTAGAACCGATGACCCTCGATCTGGGTTGGAGCCGTTCCGAGTTCACTTTGGCCCGAACCCTAGGGCAGGTTATCACTGCTGGTTGCGGCTTTTTTGTGGGCACCTATGTGGATCGCCGCGGTGGTCGTCGCATCATGTTGGTTGGGACCGCCATCTTGGCAACGGCCATGGCCAGCATCAGTTTCGTTCACGAGTTGTGGCAGTGGATCATCATCTATGGTATTGCCGTATCTGCCGGAGCGGCCATGATCGGCAACCTGGTAGTAAACGTCACTCTCTCCAAATGGTTCGTGATTCGCCGCGGACGCGCCGTGGGTTGGGCAGCGATGGGCGTCTCGCTTGCCGGGGTGGCTTTAACACCGGCGTCGACAAGTCTGATCGATCATCTGGGTTGGCGTTCCGCTTGGCGAGTGCTGGCATTGGGAGCCGCCTGTATCGTGATTCCTGCCGCGCTGACCATGCGCAGGGCGCCCGAGGATTACGGGTTATTCCCCGACGGTGTTAACGCTGAACAAAATGCGGGCGAAGCAGGAGATCGAGCCCGTCAAGATTTTGCTGAGTCACTTACTAGGGCGGAAGCGCTGCGAACCAGTGCGTTTTATTTGTTGGTAGTCGCTTTCGGCATGTTTGCGGTGACCATAGGAGTGATGCTGCTACAAACTGTTCCGTTTATGACCGACGCTGGTTACTCACGGAACACCGCAGCATTTATGATCACGCTTTCATCGGTACCAGCCCTAATTTCGAAACCGGCATGGGGATACGTAATGGATCGCTACCCGGCCCACATTTTGTCGGCGATTGGTGCCGCTACCACCGGTATTTCGATGTTGATTATTACCCTCGGAGTTCGCGCTGGGGCCACCAACATGGCCTATACCGGCTTCTTTATCTTGGGCTTAGGCTGGGGTGGGTTGATTCCGCTACAAGAGGTCGTTTGGGCAAGTTTCTTTGGGCGGCGCTATTTGGGAGCGGTACGCAGCGCCGGCATGCCTTTTGCTCTCATTATTGGTGCTGGCGCACCGCTTCTAGCTTCCTGGTATTTCGATACCGTTGGAAACTATTACGGAGCGTTTTTCGTGGTGGCCGCAATGAACCTGACCAGTGCATTGTTGTTGTTACGAGTTCGTAAACCGGCACGAAAAGGAAGCCCGGTTTACCCTACGTAGCAAGTGGCGGTGCTGAAGCCGGCTACCCTGCGGCTGTTGCTGCGACTGTTGCCCTCTAGCAATTAGGTTTTGCGCATATAGCCGCGTACCGCCAGCGGCGCGAAGATAGCAACGATTACCGCGCAACCAACGAGTGTCCAAGCCACATCTGAGCCGAAATGGCCGTCGTTCATAAGCTCTCGCAGCGCCGTAATCAGGTGTGATATTGGGTTGGCATCAGCCACAGTTTTTAGCCAGGCTGGCAGCGTTTCTGTGGGTACAAAGGCATTGGACAAAAACACTATCGGCATCATCACCATCATGCCCACACCGTTTACCGTAGAGGCCGTGCGGGCGGTTACTCCCAGCAAAGCCCAAATCCAACTGATGGCCCAGGCAGTGGTAATGACCAGGGCCAAAGCCACCGCAATGTAAATGCCCCCGCCCGGGCGCCAACCGATCACTATGCCCATAATCATGGTGAGAGCTGCCATAACAAAGTACCGGATGGTGTCGGTTAATAGCGCCCCAGCCAGTGGCGCAATACGTGCGATTGGCATGGAGCGGAAACGGTCGAAAACCCCGGTGTCCATGTCTTCGCGCAACTGCGTCCCGGTTACCACCGATGCTTGTATTACGCCCTGGGCGATGATGGCTGGAATGAGCTGAGGTAAATACTCAGACACGCTTCCGGCTAGTGCCCCGCCAAAAAGGTAGGCAAACATGAAGGTAAAAAGGAAGGGCGCAATAAGTACGTCAATCCATTGTTCAGGAGTGCGTCGCAGCCGAAGCAAGGCACGATAGGCCATAGTTACGGTATGTGAGATTGTTTGGCTCATCCCGATGCGATCCGAATGAATTTCAGCGCTAGCCAATGGAAGTCTGCCGGTATTTTCGATGGTGCTCATACGGCGTACTCCTGCACATCTTCATCGATGCCGTCGCGGGTGTCGTGACCGGTGATGGCCATGAAAACTTCATCTAAGGTCGGTTTTTGTACCGCTACTTCTGCCAATCGGATGCCAGCTTCTCGTAGAGCCACCAACAAGTCGGTGACTCGGTCGGGGTCAGCCATCGGGGCGCTTATTTGGGCGGTGTTATCGCTGATGGCGGCGAGCGATCCAAGCACCGATTGGGTAATAAGAGCTGCTTGTTGTGCCTGCGATGGTTCACGCAGACGAAGCTGTAAGGCGGCGGTGCCGATTGAGGCCTTAAGCTCATCAGCGGTGCCTTCGGCTACCACTCGACCGTGATCAATCACAGAAATTCGATCGGCCAGCTGATCGGCCTCGTCTAGATATTGGGTTGTTAGCAAAACGGTGGAACCATTCTTGACCAAGTCTCGAATCACGTCCCACATCTGACCTCGGGTTCGCGGGTCAAGCCCAGTGGTTGGTTCGTCTAAGAAAATTAGCGGTGGCTGAGCAATGAGACTGGCGGCGAGGTCTAAGCGCCGACGCATACCACCTGAATACTTTGACACTGGCCGTTTCGCGGCTTCCGCTAGGTCGAAAGCTTCTAGCAACTCCATGCCCTTTGCGCGCGCCGCTCGATGACTCAAACCGAGTAATCGACCGAACACGACCAAGTTTTCAATGCCGGTTATCTTTTCGTCGACAGAGGCGTATTGGCCCGTAACCCCGATAAGTTGGTGAACCGCTGGGGCCTCGGTGACGACATCTTTACCAAAGATACGTGCCGAACCACCATCAGGTTGCAAGAGAGTTGCCAACATCGAGATGGTGGTGGTTTTGCCAGCACCGTTCGGTCCTAGCACCCCAAAAATGCTTCCACGGGGTACTAAAAGGTCGACTCCATCAACGGCTCGGTTGTTACCAAATATCTTTACCAGACCGCGAGCGTCAATCGCGGCTGCTTCTTCCATAGCCATACGTGGCTCTGCTTTCGACGACTTCTAGACAAGAGTCAGGCCTCAGTGGCCGAAACAATAGGTTTCTAGCTTATGTTCTTATGGTTGAACGTGTGCGACAGGCGAGCGGATATTTCCGGTCGTGCGGCAACAGGGCCATTTTTAGCACGCTCGGAGGGACTCGAACCCCCAACCTTCTGATCCGTAGTCAGATGCTCTATCCAATTGAGCTACGAGCGCAAGAATCTTTCAGTTTAGGCGAACATCGACTAAACGCCTAAATCTCTCCGGAACTAATAAGCCACCGGCGACTTAGCCATCGGCTAAGAACGATCGAGGTGTTGTTCACCAGATGGTTCGGTATCCTTGTGGCTCTTCACGAACCGGCAAACCATCACGAAATCGACATTGCACCACGATCTGATTGATTAGCTCTTCTAACTCACGAGAGATCTGCAAGAAAACAGCTCCGTATGCCGACTTGCCTTCGGCCAATGCTGGCCGGATCCAACGAACTCGTACCGTAGTTTCGAGCCCGCCCAGTGAGATGGGTACCAACGTGCCAATTTGAACCTTGTCGTGGTCTGGCGCCACCACTTGTAAACCAGAAATTGAAATGTCAGAAACTAGGGCCATGGGCGGCTGTTTACGTCCTTTGGTGGTACCGAGTTTGGTTCCAGGAACTGCCCACTCAATTTCAAGATCGTCAGGGACGACCCTTTCTCCAAGTCTGCGGTTGGTCATCATGTGGTGCCTCACTCAGGAACTGAACCTACCCAACACTAAGACTACCTAACTTATACTCAGCTAGCACGCAATAATTCGCCAGAAATTACCGACTTCTGGCAGCACAGGTTTAGCTTGTTGCCAGATTCTGTACTTATATTTTATGAACCCAGCTCACAATAGTTATTTATGCTAATAATAAGTATTAGCTCATTGAACAAGTTGCCCGGTAGAAGCCATAAGGTTGCCAATGGCCAAAAGCGCATTTCTTGACGACCCATCTGCGATCTTAGACAGCATTGTAGATTGTGTCATCGTCCTTGATCACGATTTCGTAATCAAGGGAGTAAACAAAGCGGCCGAAATATTTTTCGGTATACCGGCTACTGCCCTGCTTGGTCAATCGGCTCTTGACCTGGTCGCTGATGGCGACCGAGTTGAAACGACTGTCCGATTTAAAGAACTGTTAGATGGCCATGAAATTCCGCCGGCGGTATTTCGAATAATAAGTGCCACCGGTAAGTCCCGCTGGGTGGAAGCCACCGGGCGAAGATTAGGCGCTCCCATTGAAAACATCGCCAGCGTATCAAGCGTTTTAAGTGCCGATGCTGCTTCAATTGTGGTGGCGCTTCGTTCAGTTGGTAGCAGGTTAAAGCGAGAGCTTGAAGGTCTCCAAGCCGTCCGGCGAGCTCATCTAATTTCCCAGTTGGCAGCACAATTGCAGACTGCCGGTCCCGCCACCTTTAGCGGAGTGCTCTTCAAGGCGTTTGAAGAAGTTGGTGCGCTACTGGGTGCTAATTTCATCTCTACCTATGAGGTCGAGGCTTCGGGGCGCAGTTTTGTGTTACGTAGCAGGTGGGAAGAGCAGATGGCGGCTCTGCGTTCGCGTGTGGTGCCTCAGGCGCGGGTGGCGGTTGAGCAAATACCGAATGTTGTAAAGGCGTTGACGGGGCCCGAATCGTTGGCACCCTTTGATGCGCAGTCACGCTTAGGAGCCGAGCTGCAGACGCTCGACGCCGCGGTTTGTTGTGGAGTGTTGGTTCCACTCTCGGTGAGCGATGAGCACGTTGGTGTTTTGGTGGTCAGCTGGAGCGAAGAACATCACGTACTGAATGAAGAAGCGCAGTTCCTAGCCGGTCTTGCCGAAGCGGTAGCGGTGGCTTTGAATCGTATAGTTACTAACCAGGCTTTGATAACCCAAAACTCACTTTTAGAACGAATATTTGAACGAACTAAAGTGCCAATGCTAATCGTGAGCCGCACTGACCTACGAGTGACCCGAGCTAATACTGCCGCTGCCGAGCTATATGGCATAACATCGAAGCGCCTTGACGGATTGTCAATAGCTCAAGTGTCGCCCGAGTTGGCTCAAGAGCTGATCGAGCTAGACAATTTGGCAGAGTATCAGGAATATCGTGACCTTCGAATAACTATGCACGGCGATCATAATGGTGAGAGAAGCGAGCTAGAGCTAAGCATCGACACCATGACCATGATGGAATTGCCATGTTATTTAATCGTGGTGCGCAACATTTCAGGCGCGAATTAAACTTCCCGACCCAGCACGTAGGGCACCTAAACTATGAAGGTCTAGATGCCCATAACGCGGTGTGAATCACGCAGCGGAGAGGGTGGGATTTGAACCCACGGACAGGGTCACCCCCGTCACCTCCTTAGCAGGGAGGCCCGTTCAGCCATACTCCGGCACCTCTCCCCGTGGGGTGAAAGCTTAGCGGAGAAACAGTGGTTTGTTCGAACTGAAATCAACAACCACTGTTTCGTTCCAGCAGCGGAGGGAGCGGGATTCGAACCCGCGGGACCCTTGCAGGCCCAACGGTTTTCAAGACCGTCGCATTCGTCCGCTCTGCCATCCCTCCGCCTGCAAGCTTACTACGAGTTCAAGCTTGAATCCGAGCCCGCAGCGACTGAATCCACTCACCGGCTTGTTCCCAGGCCAAATTGGTGGCTTCACGAATTTCTGCGCCGTTGCTACTGGCCGCTGGGTACGAACCTAAGAACCGAACATCGGAGTGTTTGCTCTTTAAATTGCGAAGGCAATCGGCGACCACTTCATCGTTGATATGACCGTCTAGATCGATGATAAAGCAATAGTCTCCCAGCGCTGTTTTCGTCGGTCGAGACTCTAGTTTCGACAGGTTGATCGACCGGGCAGCGAATTCTTGAAGGATCGACAACAAACTTCCTGGGGCGTCGGCTCGTTGGAAAACCACCACGGTTGTTTTGTCGTGTCCGGTGGGTAGTGGCACGCCTTCGGTTGCAATCAAGACGAAGCGAGTTTGATTACCGGTGTGGTCCTCAATGTTAGGTGCCAAAACTTCAAGCCCATAAACCTCAGCTGCCAACGCTGTTCCAATCGCCGCCCGTGTTGGATCACCGGCTTCAGCCACTATTCGGGCGGCCTCGGCGGTCGAGTTGGCATTGGCAATGTTGGCGTTTGGGGTTGACTCACTGAGAAAACGTCGACATTGGGCCGTGGCTACCTGATAACTGGCCACTTCTTGCACCTCTTCAAGTGACGCGCCTTTAACCCCCAGTAGGTTTAAATGCACGTCAATAACTACTTCACGCTGGATCAACAGGTTGCTTTCAAAGGCCAATTTGTCGATGGTGGCGGTAACTGAACCTTCAATAGCGTTCTCAATAGGTACAAAACCCAGATCCACGGTCCCCGCTTCAGTGGCATTGATGACATCCAAAATGGTGGCCAACGAAATGCGTTCTAGCCCTGCCAAATCGGGTTCTGACAACAAGGCGGCTTCGGTGAAGGTGGCTTCGGGCCCCAAATAGGCAATGGTTGAAGCATGGGCAGGTAGCGCTGGTAAGGATGCGGTAGAAGCAGGCACAAGAGGTAAGGATAGTGACGTGGATGTAGATGCCCTAAGTGAACTGATTAAAGCTGTACAGGTTGGCACCGTTAGTGCTGATGAAGCGGTGTCGCAACTACGTCGCTTGCCCTTCGCGGATTTGGGTATGGCGCGCATCGATCACCACCGTCAACTGCGTCAAGGTTTGGTAGAAGCTGTTTACGGACCGGGTAAGACCCCAGAACAAACCAAAGCGGTGGTGGCAGAACTGCTTGATGGCAATGACGGCCCGGTAATTCTGAGCCGTGCCGATGAAGCCCAGATTGAAACCGTGCTGCGGGCGTTTCCGAACGGTCGCCTGGAAGGTCACACCGTGGTCTGGCGGGCCATGGCACCTCGAGACGAAACGGTGGTCGTTGCCACCGCGGGCACTGCCGACCTACCTGTTTCTACCGAGGCCGCTGTAGTGCTAGAAGCCCTTGGATTCCAACCAAACCGCCTGGTAGATGTGGGTGTGGCTGGCTTGCATCGATTGTTGCGTGAGGTTGATGTAATTGCTGAGGCCGACGCCGTGGTGGTGGTGGCTGGTATGGAAGGGGCACTAGCCAGCGTCGTTGGTGGAATCGCTGCGGGCCCGGTGATCGCGGTGCCTACCAGCGTTGGATATGGCGCTGGGCTGAATGGCGTAACAGCATTGCTCTCCATGCTGGCAAGTTGTGCCGCGGGCATAACAGTGGTCGGTATCGATAACGGTTTTGGTGCTGCAATGGCCGTGGCTCGAGCCTTGAACCATTTCCCTAAGAGAACTGGATAGGAAGAGAAATAAATATATGGCAACCAAACGTGTGGCATGGTTTCACTGCTTTTCGGGTATTGCTGGTGATATGGCGTTGGGGTCGTTAATCGACGCCGGTGCCGATGTAGGGGCCATCATCGAAATATTGGAAGGCCTACCAGTTAACGGTTGGGGTTTGGAAGCTTCGCAGGTGATGCGCAGCGGCATTGGTGGCACCAAGGCGCATGTGCTGGAAGAACCCACCAACATTGTGCGAACCGCGGCCCACATACAGGCCATGCTGGCCGAGGCCACTCTTCCCGAACGTGTGCGTCAACGTGCCCAAGCGGTGTTTCGAATTTTGGCCGAAGCGGAAGGCCATTTACATCGTCAAGACCCTGAAACGGTGCACTTCCATGAGGTTGGCGCCATTGACGCCATCGTCGACATTGTGGGCACGGTGGCAGCCCTTGAAGTTTTAGATATCGACGTGGTGGTCTGTAGTCCAATAGCTAACGGTTTGGGCACAATTCGGGCTGCTCACGGTATTTTGCCGAATCCGGCGCCAGCGGTGGTCGAGTTGCTAAAGGGCATTCCCACTGTTGGGCTTGAGGTGCCTTTTGAGATGACTACGCCCACCGGAGCTGCGTTAATGGCCGCATTGGCCACCGGTTTTGGACCTTTGCCCGAAATGACGGTGCAGGCCAGTGGATTTGGGGCTGGCAATCGTGATTTGGCTGACCGGCCCAACATGGTTCAAGTGGTTATTGGTGAGCAACGGGCCGAGTTGGCGCAAGGTCAACAGATTCAGCTTTTGGAAGTGAACGTTGACGATGTAACCGGTGAGGTTTTGGCCCATACGGTGGCCACCGCGCTGGAAGCCGGTGCTTATGATGCCTGGCTCACCCCAATCATCATGAAGAAGGGTCGCCCGGCCTACACCGTTTCAGCGCTGGTGGATGTGGCTGTGGCTGAGAATGTTGCTTCCATCTTGACCGCTGAAACTGGTTCGTTCGGTATTCGGTCTACCAATTTGGAGCGTTGGCCGGGTGCCCGTGGTTTTGACGAAGTGCCTTTTGGCGAGGAAATACTGCGGGTAAAGGTTGGGCCGGGTCGGGTTAAGGCCGAATTCGATGACGCCGCACGCGTAGCGCGCCTATATGGGGTGCCAGCGCGGGTGGTTGCTAACTATGCCGAAGAACAATATCGCCGGGAAGGTTTAGGGGCCGGATATATAAAGGCCTACAACGCCGAAGGTCATTCACATCCTCATACCCATGACGATGGCGGCCATTCGCATGAACACCTACACGAACACAGTCATGAGCACAGTCATGAGCACAGCCACGAACACTTGCATGACAACACCCATGATCATGATCATCCGCATTCCCATTCCCACGGACACGACGACGAACCGGCCTAGCGGGCCTAGGGTGTAGATATGGGTGATCGCTTCTATTTTCGTCAGTTGCTTTCGGGTCGTGACCTCGGCCAAGGCGATGCGTTAGCACATCAAATGGTCAATTTTATTTACCTCATTGGCGACCGTGAAAGCGGGGAAGCAGTGGTGGTAGACCCGGCCTACGACATTGCCAGCATCAATAACATTCTGGAATCCGACGGCATGAAACTCACCGGAGCGTTGGTAACCCATTACCACCCCGATCACGTGGGTGGCTCAATGATGGGTTACAACATTGAAGGAGTGGCCCAGCTTCTGGCCGAGCAGTCGGTTCCAATCCATGTTCAAGAACCCGAGTCTGCCGGTATACAAAAAGTCACCGGAGTTTCTCAGGATGACCTTGTAGAACATGTTTCTGGCGACACGGTAATGGTGGGTGAGATTCCGATAACGCTCATCCACACTCCCGGTCACACCCCAGGAAGCCAATGTTTCTTGGTCAATAACATGCTGGTCTCGGGCGACACGTTGTTTTTGGAAGGTTGCGGTCGAACCGACCTACCCGGTGGTGATTCCAGCGAACTTTATTATTCGCTCACCCAGCGCTTGGCCAAAGTTCCCGACACGGCCACCTTGTACCCCGGACACCAGTATTCAGCCGAGCCGCACGCCACCATGGCCCATACACGTGCTAATAACTTCGTGTTCCGCTCGGCGTCACTAGAGCAGTGGCTAATGATGTTCGGAAATTGAGTTTCGCCAGGTAGGCGGTAAAGCTTTTAGCACAAAGCCTCAACCAAAGTGTGGATCCTGCCGATACCCTAAGCGATGGCGATCGTCTACGAACATAAACCCCAGTACCGAGATGCCAAACCATCGGCGCGTGATCGGCGTGACGATGCGCATGATCGGTATGCAGAAGACCAATTGGAGGTGACAGCTTTGCGTGAAGAGCTTGCCCGTGCGAAAGAGCGGGCGCTTCAAGCTGAAGCGGCGTTGCCCCACCTGCTGGGTTTGGGACAAACGACGGTCAACGAGCTTTTAGATGACGCTCGCCACCGCGCGGCCAACATTTTAGCCGAGGCGCGAGAGCAATTAGAGCAGCGCGAGGCGGCGCTAGAGCGTGAACGCCAAGAACTTGAAACCCTGTATATGGCGATTGCGGCCGAGGCGGCAGCACTAGAAAACCTTCGTAGGACTCTTGCCACCGAAGGTATTGAGGTCCCGGCTGAGCCAGCACCAAGACCCTCTATTATTTCGCCTTCTTCGTCTCTTGAATCTTCGTCTTCAGCCGCGTCGTCTTCAGCGTCAGCGGCTGAGTCGTCACTTGATGGGTCCTCGCTTGATGAGCTGGGCTCAATTCCTGCTACCAGCGGTTTTGCCAAAGCATGGGAACAAGATGATGATGTCTCGATGCGAGAGGCGTTTGCCCGTTTTTTTGATGGTGACGATGACGGCATCGACCCAAGTCGGCGCTGGATTATGGATGAGTCCGACGGTTAAAAACGAGTAAATTGTTACAAAAAGGTTGCAAAGTTGTAACAGGTTCGTAATACTTCTCTGGTCACTTCGCCCAAATGTGTTGTGGCCATAGCTTGCCCGAGTTCACCGGGTCTCCCCCGCAAAGTGCGTATAAGGGGAGTTGTTCCGTTCGCACCACCTGGCGTGACTACTAGGACCCTTACCTACTAGATCCAATTTCTCGCCACGATTCTTGGTGCATGGAGAGGAGAAGTATCCCCTTATGTTGAATCCGTCGCGTTTGCGTTTATTTGTCGTTGGTCTGATTGCAGTTGCCGTAATGGCTGGTTGTACCAACGAAGAGATGATTCGGGTGGCTTTTGCCAACCGGGGCGCAAACGAAACGCAGCAAGATCAAGCCATTCGTGTAGCCCAATGCGAATCGAACCTACAGCCAGGGGCCGTTAGCCCAGGTGGCGGGAATTGGGGCTTGTTCCAAATCAACAAAGTACACACCGGTCGTGTCGCGGCCCACGGGTTTGCCTGGTCAGAGATGCTTTACCCTTGGCAAAATGCCGTGGTAGCCGCTGATCTATGGGCCGAAGCCGGCTGGCAGCCTTGGAGCTGCGCTCGCCGACTCGGTATCCGCTAGAAACTAGCTAGCTCAGCTTTTAGGGTGGCCAAACCGAGGCCACCCAAATTTAAGGCGTAAGAGTGCCAGTCTTTTAGGTTGAAGCTTGCTCCGTGGCGAGTCTCGGCCTCGGCCCGGCACTCTAGCCAAACCCGTTCCCCAACCTTGTAACTAATTGCTTGGCCTGGCAGGCCCAGATAACGGTCAACCTCGCTCGCCATGAAATCAGCCGGGAAACGGCTACGTTCAATCACAAAAGGTAAAGCCAGTTCACCGTTCCAAATGGCACCGGGGTGATAGTCAGAAGCGGTGGGAATTTGAAGTTCCAAATGCATGCCAATGTCTACAATCACCCGCACCGCTCGCATGGCCTGGGCGGCCAGCATTCCCAACTCAAAAGCCGGGTCGTCTAGGTAGCCAAGTTCGGCCATTAACGCTTCGGCGTATAGCGCCCAACCTTCCCCATGCCCTGATACAAAACCGGCCAAGCGTTGGTAGCGCGACAGCTCGTCAGCCAGAACTTTGGTTTGGCCAACCTGTAGATGATGGCCCGGCACCGCCTCGTGGTAACAAATGGAAACCTCACGCCAGAGTGGGAAACGTGTTTTGCCTAGTGTTGGATACCAGGTGCGACCAGGACGTGAGAAATCTTCACTTGGGCCAGTGTAATACATGGCCGCAGCGCCTCCGGGAGGTGCGATCATGGCCTCACAGGTCTGAATCTTCTTGTCGATGTCGAAGTGCTTGCCGTTTAACTCGGCAATGGTGGTGTCAATCAGATTTTGGTTCCAAGCCTGAAAGTCATCCACGCCTTCAATCACATAGGTCGGGTTGCTTTCCAAGATTTCTACCGCTTCAGCCCAGCTGCTACCCGGTGCTATAGCGTTACAAACCTCTTTGGCTCGAGCTTCAATTCGGGCCAGTTCTTCCCAACCCCACTGATAGGTTTCCACCGGGTCAATTTCCATGCCTAAGAAACGGCGTGCCTCGCGTTGATAGCGTTCCGGCCCTACGGCATCGCGATCGGTGGCTTCGGGGAAGTATTCGTCGCGCAAAAACCTGGCGGTCTCGGCGAAAGCGGCTGCCGCTACCCTAGCTGCGGCCCGCAAGTCGATAAGTAGCGCTGGATCGTGATCGGCTCGGGTTTCGTAGTTGTCGACCAATCCATCGAAGAATGACTTTGGACTATCGGGATCGCTCCCCGACCAGACCATCGCTTGGCGAGCGGCCGCTTCCACCTGTCGTTTGGCGACTAGTAACTCACGTGCGATGCCAGCCCGCTGACTTTCTACCCAACCACTCAAGGCTTCGGGTACCGCTCGCATGCGTTTAGCGGCAATATCCCAATCGTCGTTGCTTTCATAACGCATCAAGTCGAATGCCGAGCGCACCGAACCCATGGGGGAACCAAGGACCCGAATTGAACGCAGATGGTCACCAGCTGCATAGCCTTCCACAGCCAGTTGTAGGCGGTCTGTCATGAATGCGGCGGCAATGCGATCGCGATCTGAAGTTTGCGGAGCGTTTGACAAGGCTTCGAGGGTTCGAAGTGTCATCTGGTTAGCTTCGCTTTCACCCTCGGGCGAGAGATCGGGCATGGCGTGGTCGTAACCGGCGACGCCCATAGAAGTGGCGGCAATGGGGTTCAAACGCGCCAAATCTTCTATGTAGTTGTGCGCAATTTGGTAGACGGCTGAGAGAGGCTGATTCTGGTTGGTGGCGTTGGGCTGATCTTCGGCGGGCATGAACCGATGCTAGAGATTTTGAGATGACGATGCCACGAAAGCACTAACATGTGACATTGCACTTGACGTGGGTGTCAACTTTGCTTCCACGCTCGCCCAATTTTCAATCCAGGAGGACCTTAATGGCCGCTAACCCTTTAAACACCGACGACTTTGACGGGCAGTTATACAACCTGGCGATGTCAGAGGAAGCGCGTCCTTTGTACACAGCGGTCAAGAAGTTTATTGAAGAAGAAGTAAACCCCATCACCGAGGAGTATTACCGTCTAGGCGAAGGCCGAGCCGAGCATTGGGGTTATGGCGAAGGCCAGCTAGAGCTACTTGAGTCGGTGAAAGCTAAGGCCAAGGCGCAAGGGTTGTGGAACTTTTTCTTGCCGAACGCCGAAACCGGTGAAGGGCTTTCCAACCTCGACTACGCCTACATTGCTATGGAACTTGGCAAAAGTCCGTTGGCGTCAGAATCGCTTAACTGCTCGGCACCCGATACTGGCAACATGGAAGTGCTCGAGCGGGTGGGAACGCCAGAGCAGAAGAAGCAGTGGCTAGAACCATTGTTAGCAGGCGAGATACGTTCCTGTTTCGGCATGACCGAACCCGCTTTGCCCTCATCGGATGCCCGCAACATTTCTACCTCGGCGGTGCTTGATGGTGACGAGTGGGTAATTAACGGTGAGAAGTACTACATCTCTGGGGCTGGGGACCCGCGCTGCAAAGTGATGATTTGTATGGTGAAAACCAATCCCGACGCTTCACCTCACCAACAGCAATCACAAATTTTGGTACCAATGGACACCCCCGGTTTGGAAATCGTGGGTGCCATGAAGGTTTTCGGAGAAGATCACGCTCCACACGGTCACATGCATATTCGACTGAACGACGTGCGGGTGCCGAAAGAAAACATTCTTCTGGGCGAAGGTCGAGGTTTTGAAATTTCGCAGCTCCGCTTAGGCCCAGGTCGTATTCACCACACCATGCGTTCCATCGGTTCAGCCGAACGTGCTATTCAGATGATGGTTGAGCGAGGTCTTAGCCGAGAAGCATTTGGCAAGCCGTTGGTGGCTTTGGGTGGAAACACCGAAATAATTGCCAAAGCCCGTATCGATATTGAAGCCATGCGGATGATGGTGTTACGCGCCGCCAAAGCCATGGACCTAATGGGCAACGCCGAAGCCCGAGTTTGGGTGAGTGCCGTCAAGGCCATGGTTCCCAAGCGTTGCGCTGAAATTATCGACCAAGCCATGCAAATGTTTGGTGCTACCGGTGTCTCGCAATGGACGCCGCTACCTGGAATGTATGCTCACCAACGCACCTTGCGTTTCGCCGATGGACCCGACGAGGTGCACTACATGGTGGTGGGGCGTGCCGAAATTGCGCGCTATCAGCCCTACGACATAGCCAGCGAATACATCGTCAATAAGTAGTACCAGAAGCAACGTAGTACCAGAAGCAGCTGCAAGCGAGTGACGCTGGTTCGCCAGGTTATTTGTTAGTTAGCAGTGTTGTGGGTGACCCGCTCGGTGAGGCCAATAGCGTTGGCCCACAAGCGGGTCACCGTGTTTAGACCATCGTCGAAGCTAATACGGTCGGGATCAGCTTCCCCAGCCACAAACCAGGCGTAAGCAAAGCGGCTTACCATACCGGTTAGTGCCATGGCGGTGAGGCGAGCATCAAGGTTTGGATCGGCCAAACCCTGGGCCTGCAGGTCGGTGATAGACCTGGCAGCACGTTCGCTAAACGACCTTGAACGAGCCTCGCGCACCACACCTAAACGCGGGTTAAACATAGCCACATGCTCGATTATGCCCATGAGCTTGGCATTACGACGGTAAGCCTCGAGATAGTGGGCGTTGGCGCGCTCGATGGCCGCTAGGGGATCGCGACTTCGAAGCGGCATATGAGCACCGGCAGATGACGATTCCACCCGAGTGGTAGTTGTGGGGCCGTCGTTGGATTCACTGTTGCTGGATCGAGCCGCACGTGGGGGCCCCAACATTTCTTCTAGTAGCTGTACGGCTAGCTCCATGAAGATTGATTCTTTGGAATCAAAATAGGTGTAGAAAGTGCCGTGGGCGACCCTGGCTCCAGCGGAAATATCGGTAACTCGGGCCTCTAGGAAACCGTCGCGCTCGAAGACCGTGCGCGCTGAAGCCACAAGAGCTTGGCGCGTGCGTTGCCCTCGGGCGGTGTATGGCTCGCTGCGAGCGGACTTAGACGGTTCCACAGAGGCCCATTACGACAATCTAGTGGTGTGTGGCCTAGAAAATTTCGAAAAGACCGGCTGCACCTTGGCCACCGCCAACGCACATGGTTACCACGCCCCATTTGGCCCCGCGGGCTTTGCCTTCATGTAGCACATGCGCGGTACAACGAGCGCCAGTCATGCCGTAGGGGTGGCCGATTGAGATGGCACCACCGGAAACATTGAGGCGGTCGTTCGGGATACCCAGGGTGTCGCGACAGTAAAGTACTTGGCTGGCGAAAGCTTCGTTCAGCTCCCAAATACCAATGTCGTCGATGGTGAGACCGACTTGTTTTAGCAATTTGGGCACCGCGAAGACAGGGCCAATGCCCATCTCTTCGGGGGTGCAGCCTGCCACGGCCATGCCACGATAAGCACCAAGTGGGGTAAGGCCACGTTTTTCGGCTTCGGCGGCTTCCATTAACACTACGGCCGCCGCGCCGTCGGAGAGCTGCGATGCGTTACCGGCGGTAACGTACTTCCCTTCGGCTACAAACTGGCCACCTTGCCACACCGGCGCTAATTTCTGCAGGCTTTCAAGCGTGGTGGTAGGGCGGTTACCTTCGTCTTTGGTGAGCGTTACCGTTTGCTCGCTAGTTTCGCCGGTTTCACGGTCGGTTAACACCATGACGCTTTCCAGTGGCACGATTTCGTTGTCGAAGCGGCCCTCTTCTTGAGCTTGGGCGGTACGCATTTGTGATTGCAGGGCGTATTCGTCTTGCGCTTCTCGGCTAATGCCGTAGCGTTCGGCCACCAGCTCGGCGGTTTCAATCATGGGGGCATAAAGGCCAGGGGTTGATTCTAAGAGCCCCGGGTCTTGGCGGCGGTACAGGTTCATGTGCTTGTTTTGAACCAGCGAGATCGATTCCACCCCGCCGCCCACGGCCACGGTTTGACCATCAACAATGATTTGCTTGGCGGCAATAGCAATGGCCATAAGACCCGAAGAACATTGGCGGTCAACGCTTTGGCCAGCCACGCTGTCGGGTAGGCCAGCTTTGAGAGCGGCTTGGCGTCCAATGTTGAATGCCTGGGCACCTTCTTGTAGAGCAGCACCGACGATCACGTCGTCGACTTCGGCCGGGTCGACGTCGGCCCGAGCTACCGCTTCACGAATAGCGTGTCCGATGAGTTCTTGGGGCTGAGTGTTGTTGAATGCGCCGCGGAACGCCTTGCCGATCGGGGTACGCGCGGTCGATACGATAACGGCTTCTCTCATAGGACGAAGGTACCTTAAATTCTGGTGTTTTTCAGGGCCGAAGTTGTTCCAGCACGAATTTTCCTCAAGTCGAATGACCGTGGTGCTCAGGCTTGGCGTTTCTGGCAAGAATCATCGGCGGCTATATATTTAGTAGGTATTTGATTATGCGGGTGACCTCGGCAAGGGCAGCCTTGTCAGCGGTACCGATCTGGCCGTCGATTCTGTGCGTGGAGATTGTGCGAAGCTGCTCGCAAAGCGCCCATGACGGTTGACCCAGCCCGGTGGCCTCCCCGCTGATCGGTACATGAGTGGCCCAACCACGGTATCTAGTGGTCAATGGAATTGTGGTCACCAAGGTGGGGATCGCTGCTATCGCGTCGTCACTGGAAATGATCAAGACCGGGCGACGACCGGCCTGCTCCGACCCGATCGCCGGGTCGGGCTTTGCCCAGAACAGCTCGCCGTATCTCACGTAGGGATACCGTCGTCGGACTGGTTGTCGATTGCGACCGGTCCAGCGAGCCAGGCCTCACGCTCTGCCACGTCGGCTGCTGCTTCTCCGCGCTGTGCCACATCTTGGGCGAGCTGAGCGAAAAACTCCTCACGGTCCAGCAGGTCAAGTGCTTTTTCTAGCACGGCTGCCTGGCTGAGGCGTTGGCGCTGGGCGTGCGCCTGAACTCGTTCCCGCAGGCTTGTCGGCACCTTGATCGTAGTAGCTTTCATACTGATAAGGGTACTGTATCTATCCCAATTTTAGTGTGCCGAATGGGGCCCGAGGTCAGGCGCGGCCGCGGTAGCGCTGAAGGGCGGCCTCGCCGGCGCGGGCCTTGATGTCTTCGATAGAGCGTGGAGCATCGCCGCCCAGGCGTCACGCTGAGGGGCTACTTCCACAGAGTGCGGGAGGGGGGACTTGAACCCCCACGTCCTTTCGGACACAGGAACCTGAATCCTGCGCGTCTACCAATTCCGCCACTCCCGCGAGTGGTGCTCGGCCATGCTACCGCGGTTTCGTTTCTCGGTTGTAACCACAACGTGAATCACACGGTGTCACAGCTACATGCAACACTAGAGCTATGGCCTTAGGAGGATTTGAGCGAAGACTGGAACGACTTGTTGAGGGAACCTTCGCCCGAGCATTCCGGTCTGGTCTAAGCCCACTTGAATTAGCCAGGCGCATCACCCGAGTGATGGATACCAGCCGTTCGGTTGGAGTTCGAGGCCGTAAGGTTGTGCCCAACGATTTTCTGGTTCGACTTTCACCTGAAGATCACGCCCAGTTTGCAGGAGTAGAAGACGCCTTGATCCGAGAACTGTGCGATGCCGCCCGAGAACACGCCCGTGATGAGCAATACAACTTTATGGGGCCAATTTCGGTATCCATTACCGTCGATGAAAAGCGTCGACGCGGTAACTTCGATGTGAAAGGCCACTTCCAAGAAGGTGTCGGTGGTGCTGGTGCAGGCACCTTGGCTTTACCAACCGGCGAGAGCGTGCCCCTTGGCGAGTACGTGGTAACCATTGGGCGGGTACCCGAGAGCACCATTGTGCTAGCCGACCCGAACGTAAGCCGTAATCACGCTGAAATACGTCCCCACGCCGATGGCCAGATGGTGATCGACTTGGGTTCTACCAACGGCACCCTGGTTAATGGCATCAAAATTACTAACCACGAACTTGTTGATGGCGATGAACTGCGTTTTGGTAACACCACCATGACCTACTACGCCTACTGAGCCCGGCGCGACACGCGGCAAGACCCCCAGCACTAGCAACGACTGGCAGCTACTGACCAAACTTGGCTCGACGAGCGATTAAGCTCGCGCAATAGTGTCCGATCCTCTGCTCAAGATCCTGAATCTATGTCTGCTGGCCCTGCTGTATTTGTTCTTCGCTCGGGTACTGCAGGCGGTGTGGGCTGAAGTTGCCGGTCCGCGAGTGGCTAAGACCCGGGCACGCGCTGCCAAAGCGGCGCCAGCGCCCCGTCAGAAACGGCGCCGTGCGCAACCGGCTCCGATTTCGATGTTAAGAATTGTGGAACCAGAAACCGATCGTGGCCACACCTTTCCCTTGGCTGATGAAATGACTTTGGGCCGTGCCGCAGGCTGCCAAATCACGCTGGAAGACACCTTTGTTTCCCAAATTCACGCCCGCATTTTTCGTCGTGACGGCCAATTTTTCGTTGAAGATTTGGGTTCCACCAATGGCACCTACCTCAACCGTGTTCGGGTTGCTGGCCCGATGGTCATGTCGCCGGGTGATTTAGTTCAGGTCGGCTCGGTCGTGATGGAACTCGCATGATCCGTTTTTCGGTCGGGGCTATGAGCGACGCCGGAAAAGTTCGCACCCTTAATGAAGACTGTGCTTTTGTTAGCGAGCGCGCCGTGGCTGTTGCCGACGGCATGGGTGGCCACGAAGGCGGAGAAGTGGCTTCTTTGGTGGCTATTCAAGCCCTCTTAGACGCCATCAATGATCCCGAAATTGAAACACTTACCGATGCGGTAGCTTCGGCCAACACTGCGGTTTGGGAACGCTCAATTAAAGACAACATGCGCGGTATGGGGACCACTTTGTGCACCCTGGCTTTGGCGCAACGAAGCGAAGCAGGCGAGACAGACACTAACCCCGGCCAAGGGGTTGTGTTAGCGGCGGTCAACGTGGGTGACTCTCGTATCTATAGGCTGAGCGACGGTGAACTGGAACAAGTGTCGCGTGACCACAGCTTGGTGGAAGACCTGCTGCGTGATGGCCAAATAACCTTTGAAGAGGCTGAATCTCACCCCCAACGCAACGTCATTACCAAGGTTCTAGGCATCGGTCCGGTAATCGAGGTGGATTGGTGGGAACTCCCACCGACCGTTGGTGATCGCTATCTACTTTGTAGCGATGGGCTACACGGCGAGGTTAATGACGCCAAAATTGCGGCCACGTTGCGTCGCATCGCCGACCCTCAAGAAGCTGCGTATGAGCTGGTGAGCCAGGCGAATTTGGCAGGAGGTCGTGACAACGTCACGGTGTTGGTCGTTGATTTAGTGGAAGGCAAAGCCCCTGAAGCACCACGCTATGAGGGCCGGGTTGTGCAGCCCGACATACCTGATTTGGCCGGTTTCTATGCCATGCCAGCTGGTTCACGACCAAGTGCTATGGGCCCGGTCTCCGACGGGCTGTCCGATGAAGTGGCGCAGCGTTCCATGTTGGCCCCAGAGGAAGAACAACCATCACGACGTCCGCGCCTGGTGACGATGCGCACCGTGGTCTTTCTACTGTCGATCTTGGCGGTGTTCATATTCGCGGCTGGTGCGGTGGTTTGGTACGCCGGAAATGGTTATTTCATTGACACCGACGCCGATGGAGAGGTGGTTATTTACCAGGGCCGCCCTGGCGGATTGTTATGGTTTGACCCGACTTTGGCGGAATCAACCGATCTCGCACTTGATGAATTGACCCCAATTTTGCGAGAACAGATTGAAGCCACGCCAAGTTTTGGAACCCTTAGCGAGGCTAAGGCTTATCTGGCCAATATTGAAGACCAGCTATCGCGCTCGGGCGGCCGAACTAGTTTGAGCAGCCAAGACAACCAGAACACTGAAGGCCAATGAACCTGGTGAAGATAGCCCGTCGGCGCTCGGAGCTAGGCCTAATTGTCCTGACCGCAATTATCGTGGTGTCTGCCCATGCTTTGGTGGGTCTCGGCACTACTTCATCGCTCCCAGCTGACCTTTTTGGCTTGCTTGGCCTGGTACTAGCACTGATGGTGGTCGCCCATGTGGCGGTCCGACGTTTTGCTCCCCTTGCCGACGGCCTTTTGTTGCCCTTAGCTGGGCTATTAAACGGTTTAGGTTACGTGTTTGTGGTGCGCTTAGATGACAGTTTGGCCGCACCTCAAACCACCTGGATGGCCTTGGGCGTGGTGGCTTTCGTGGTAGTGCTTTTCGTTATTCGCGACCCTCGCGACCTGCATCGCTATCAGTACACATTCTTGCTTATTGGCCTCGGTCTACTATTGGTACCTTTTGTGCCCGGAGTTGGCTACGAAAACCTAGGGGCACGCATTTGGGCTCGGGTCGGCCCCATCACATTCCAGCCGGGTGAATTTGCCAAAGTAGCTCTCACCGTGTTTTTTGCCGCGTACTTAGTGGAACGGCGTGAGCTCTTAGCGCTTAGCACTTTCCGGGTGGGCCGGTTGATGCTGCCCGACCCTAAACACTTAGGTCCCCTGCTCTTGGCCTGGGGCGGGGCTATCGGCATCATGGTTTTCCAAAAAGAGCTGGGTTCTAGCCTGCTACTCTTCAGCGTTTTCTTGGTGATGGTTTGGATAGCCACCGAACGACTTTCCTACCTGGCCCTTGGTGGCACGCTGTTCTTAGGGGGTGCCTATTTCGCCTACAGCACCTTTGGTCACGTCGCGAAACGGGTAGATGTTTGGCTAAGCCCTTGGCGGCCAGAAGTTATTAGGGGTGATGCTTACCAAGTTGTACAGGCTTCTTATGCACTGGCCGAGGGTGGTCTCACCGGCTCTGGTTTAGGGCTTGGGAAACCCAACAGTATTCCTGTGGTGGAAACGGACATGATCTTCGCGGCCATTGGGGAAGAGCTAGGTCTCATTGGGGCCACCGCCATTCTTATCGGTTTCTTGTTGCTGGTGGGCACCGGGTTACGTATTGCTGTGAATGCCGACCGTCCCTTCGATAAATTGCTGGCCGTTGGTCTCTCTACTCTTTTGGGCGTGCAGGCGTTCATCATCATCGGCGGCACGCTGCGGGTGTTGCCCCTAACTGGTATTGCACTGCCGTTTGTCGCTTATGGCGGTTCGTCGCTATTGGCCAACTATGTGGTGTTGGCGTTGCTGTTACGGGTTTCAGATGGAGTTACTAAACGTCAATTGCGTCAACTCAACCGGGGTGCTGAGGCGGCTCAGGTATGAACCGTCAGATTAAGCGCCTCATGTTGGCCCTAATGGGCTGTTACCTGTTGCTGTTTGCCCAGCTCAACAACATCCAGTTCTTCGGTGCGAAACGCTTAAAAGATAATCCCGACAATAACCGTGCGATTCTGGCTAACTACAGTCGCCCTCGTGGCACGGTTTCCACCGCTGATGGTGTTGTCGTGGCCCGCTCGGTGCCAGTAGAAGGCGATTATAAACGGCTGCGCGAGTACCCCGAGGGTGAACTTTTCGCTCAGGTTTCTGGGTTCTACTCGTTCTACTTTGGTGCTGCCGGGGTGGAACAAACCTACGACGATGACTTAGCAGGCCGAAACCTTCGCTTATCACTCGGTAACCTAACCGACCTTTTCGTCGACCGAGACCGTTCTTCGAGCGTTGTCTTAACCCTTCGCAGCGACATTCAACAAGCCGCCAGAGATGCGCTTGGCGATAGAGAAGGTTCGGTAGTGGCTCTCGACGTAGAAACAGGGGCCATCTTGGCGCTGTGGTCGTGGCCTTCTTACGACCCGAACCTAGTTAGTAGCCAAGATTACGAGGCGGCCACTGAAGCTCGGTCTTTGTATTTACTTGATGAACGCAAACCAATGCTTGGCCGTGCCTACCAAGAGCGTTATTTCCCTGGTTCCACTTTCAAAGTAGTCACGGGTATTGCCGGTTTAGAGAGCGGCTTGGTGGGCGCACAAAGCCCTTCCTACCAGGTAGTTTCCGAGTGGACTCCACCCCTCACCACGCGCCCCATCCGCAACAACGGGCTCACCTGTGGGGGTACTTTGGCGGAAGCATTACGGGTTTCTTGCAACACTACGTTTGCGGAAATGGGTGCCATCACGCTTGGACCGAAACGCCTTATCGAAGGTGCCGAAGCCCTTGGTTTTAACCACACTCCACCCATAGATTTGCCTCGTCCAGCTTCATCGGTTTTCCCTACTGATTTTGGCCAAGCCTTAGAAACTCCGGGAGCGGAGCGGCCAAACTCTGATGTACCCGGCACGATTTTTGAAGACACTCCATCCCTGGCGTTGGCTGCTATTGGTGGGTTCGACACTTCGGCAACTGCCTTACAAATGGCTCTGGTGGCGGCTGGTGTGGCTAACAACGGACAAATTCCGCGGCCCCATGTGATGCGTGAAATTCGAGATTCTGACGGCAAGATCGTGCAAGAGTACTCGCCCGATGTTTGGCTGCGTGGCATGAGTCCGGCCAATTCAGTAATTATGCGCGAGGCCATGGTTGGTGTCGCAACAAGCGGCACCGCCACTTCGGTTGCTATTCCCGGCTATCGGGTGGGCGCGAAAACCGGTACCGCGCGGGTCACAGAGACTCCGGCCCAATCACACGCCTGGATGATCGCGTTTGGTGGACCCGAAGACGGGGTGCCGGAAGTGGCGGTCGCGGTGGTGGTCTTGGCTCAGCCCGGTGCCAGTGAAACCGGTGGTGGCAGGGTGGCTGGTCCTATAGCACGAGCTGTCCTCGAGACGGCCTTGCGCCCTGGTAACGTGGCGGAAGCGGGTTGAGGTATGGAGCTATTGGTGCCGAGCTTTTTTGATACTGATCTGACGAGGGAACACTAACGAGAATGTCCGACGCGGAACCCAAAATCTACAACGGTCGATACGAGCTGCATCGCTTAATCGCCCGAGGTGGAATGGCAGATGTTTTCTTGGCGCATGATCAGTTACTCGACCGTCCGGTGGCGGTGAAAGTCCTGTTCCCTCAGTTCGCTGGCGACCCGGCCTCGGTCGAGCGATTCCGTCGTGAAGCACAGGCCGCGGCAGGACTCACCCACCCCAGTATCGTTGGTGTTTACGACTGGGGTGAAGAGGGCGGCACTTATTACATCGTCATGGAATACATCGACGGTCGTAGCTTGGCTGAAATTTTGCGTTCCGAAGGCATGCTGCATCCGAACCGAGCTGCCGATATCGCGATCGATGTCGCTGGGGCGCTTAGCTTCGCTCATCGCAATGGTGTGGTGCATCGCGACATCAAACCCGGCAACATTCTGATCACCAGCAGCGGCCAGGTGAAGGTTACCGACTTCGGGATTGCACGAGCGTTAGACCAGTCAAGCTCGGAAAGCAGTCTTACCCAGGTGGGCTCGGTAATGGGTACCGCCACCTATTTTTCTCCGGAACAAGCCCAAGGCCAGCGGGTTGATCCTCGCTCTGACCTCTATTCGTTGGGCATTGTGCTCTATGAAATGTTGGCTAGCCGACCGCCATTTTCGGGCGATAGCGCTGTTTCTATCGCCTTCAAACAGGTTCAAGAAGCCCCGCCACCACCGAGTTCTATAAATCCTCGAATTCCGGCTTCCATCGAAGCCATCACCATGCGGTTGTTACAGAAAGACCCGGCCAACCGTTACGCCGATGCTGAAGAGCTTCGGGGTGATTTGCGTCGTTTTCGCGAGGGTGTTCCAGTTGGTGGCGCGACCGCGGCGGTTCCTACCACCCAGCCAGCGGCTACTACTGCTATGCCGGTGGTGCCGGCTCAAGCCCGAACTGCTTACGCCACCAATTATGCTCCCGAACCAGACTACGCGGATGAAGATGAACCACCTTCTCGGACTGGCTGGTTTATAGCTGGGTTGGTGGTGCTAATCGCAGCTTTGCTGGCGTTACTGTTCATGTTCGCTGAAGCCTTGGGCTTGCGGGGTGGCGAGGATGTTGAGCAGGTAGAAGTTCCTACAGTGCTTGACCAAGACGAAGCAACCGCTATTGCCATCTTGAGGGATAAGGGTTTCGAAGAGCGGGTTGAGCGCGAGGTTAACTCCGAGGCCCCCATAGGAACCGTGTTCCGCCAAGACCCAGCCGGTGGTGCCACTGCCGATAAGGGTAGCGAGGTGACCATTTGGGTTTCAGTGGAAGACGGGGAAGCGTTTTCTATGCCCAATATGGTGGGCTTTCGTGAGACTGATGTTATTGCCCAGCTGACTTCGCGCGGTCTGGTGTTGGCTGAGGGAGGGATAACACGTCGCAACGATGACCAGGCCCCAGCTGGTGAAGTGCTTGAACAAACTCCACCGGCCGGTGAAACGGTGCGCGCCGGCGACACGTTCACCTTGGTGATCTCCGATGGTCCTGAAGAAGTCGACGTGGTCGATGTGCGGGGGCGCAGTCTGGCCGAAGCTCGTTCGACGCTTACCGATGCCGGTTTCCAGGTGACTGACGAGGAAGAGGCTTCGACCTCGGTACCTGAAGGCCAGGTAACAAGAACTGACCCGATCGCTGGCACTCCGCTAGCGAAAGGTTCGCGAGTGGTGATTTTTGTTTCCACCGGTCCGCCGCCACCAGAAACGGTGACAGTGCCAAATGTGGTGAATCAAACCCAAGCCACCGCCGAGTCTCAACTTATTAGTCGAGGCCTTAGTCCTCAGGTGTCATTTGATACTCATCCAAGTGTGCCGGCAGGCAATGTGATCTCGCAGGACCCTGATGCCGGAACCACGGTTGACAAAGACTCAACGGTGAAATTGGTGGTTTCTCAAGGGCCTGGGTCCACTTCTTCCACTACCAGCACTACCGAAGACAGCGAATGATTAGCTTCCGGCGCACTAGGAAGTAGCGCTTCGGCTACCTCTTTGGTAGCGCCGGTGGCCTATTCTTCATTGTTATGTCGAAGCCAATTAACAAAAAAGCTTCTGGTGGGCGGGTAACACCGAAAGGGACACGACCAGGCGATGCTCGTCGGCGCGCTGTTGCGGAGGACACCACTGCTTCGCACGCTCCAGCCGCCAGTACGCGTTACACGCCTCCTACGCCTGCCAACCAAAAACCCACCTTCACCGCACCTTGGGTGGTGCCAGTAATGTTTGCGTTGCTCGGTGTTGGCATTATTGTAATTGTGCTTAATTACATGGGATTGTTGCCCGGCGCAACTAGCAATTGGTACCTAATTGTGGGCTTAGCAGCCATCCTGGGCGGTATTGTCACCGCTACTCAATTGCACTAGCTTCGCCTGGCCTTTTGCCAATGCCGCAAGTTACAACGGTGTGACTCTCCCCAGAGTTATCCACAGGCTGTGGAAACTGTGGTTAGTCGTCGATGGGGGCGACTAGATCCATTTCTTCTTGGCAGTGCCTGGGTGCTGGAGGGTCTTCATCGGGGGCGGCGGTCATTCGAACCTCGGTGCCGCACAGCGAACAGCGGTATTCAAGCTTAACTTTGCGCATCTCACCCGAAGGTGGCGGCTCGGGCATCGGTGCCGCCATGCTACGCAAAATCACCAGGCCGACCTTGAAAATAAAGTATGCCACCGCAATAGCGATAAGAACTTTGACGGGGTTCAGATCAAACATCGGGCACCTTCGGCGCACATAAAAAAGAGAGGGGCATAACGTACGCCCCTCTCACTCTAGAACCTGCCGCGGCTAGTACTACCCCAAACGCTCAATAATGGTGGCATTGGCCAACCCGCCACCTTCACACATGGTTTGAAGGCCGTAACGACCACCGGTGCGCTCAAGCTCGTTCAACAAAGTAGCCATAAGCTTCGAGCCCGAAGCCCCCAGAGGGTGACCAAGGGCAATGGCACCGCCATTGGGGTTAACAGTTGACATGTCGGGATGAAGCTCTTTCTCCCAAGCCAATACCACCGAAGCAAAAGCCTCGTTGATTTCGGTGATGTCAATGTCGGCCATGGTCAAACCGCCACGTTCCAAGGCTTTCTTGGTCGAGGGAATAGGACCAGTGAGCATTGTCACCGGGTCGACCCCAGCTAGGGCAAAGGAATGGAAACGAGCTCGCGGGGTTAAACCCAACGACTTGGCCCGCTCTTCGCTCATAATTAGCACCGCTGAAGCTCCGTCGGTGATTTGAGAGGAGTTACCTGCGGTTACCTTGCCGTCTTCTTTAAAAGCTGGTTTTAGTTTGGCTAGCGTTTCTACCGTGGTATCGGGGCGAATACCTTCATCGGCGGTTACCATTTCACCAGTTTCAATAACTTTGCCGGTTTCGCGGTCTAACCGCTTCTCAGCCACTGGCACCAACTCGTTATCGAAACGGCCTTCTGCCGTAGCCCTGGCGGCACGTTGTTGTGATTCAGCCGAGAAAGTGTCGAGATCGGCACGGGAAAGATTCCACTGGTCGGCAATCATCTCAGCCGAAATGCCTTGGCCTACTAGTCCGCCGACTTCTTCATAACGAGCGCCAACGCGGGGGCCAAAGGGTATGCCCACACCGTTACCAATTGAGGCACCCATAGGAACAAGGCTCATTACCTCAACTCCTGCCGCTACCACGATGTCATAAGCCCCGGCCATTACGCCCTGAGCGGCAAAATGGTTTGCCTGTTGAGAGGAACCGCACTGGCGGTCAATAGAAGTAGCCGGTACCGACTCGGGCCAGCCCGCCGCCAAAACAGCGTTTCGGCCGATGTTGACCGACTGGGCACCTACCTGCATGACGCAGCCCATAATCACGTCATCAACTAGTGCCGGGTCAAGGTTGTTACGTTCAACTAACGCGTTTAGAACTTCGGCAGCTAGATCGGCTGGGTGCCAACCAGAAAGCTTCCCGTTTCGTTTACCGCCTGGGGTTCTTAGGGCGTCTACGATTACCGCTGTATTCATTTTGATGCTCCTTGTGGCCCATGGCCGCGTTGGCTTCTACCGTCTTACATCTTCCCAGATTTCATATACCAAGGTAGCCCGAAATAACGACATGCAAATGATGTAACGTTGCAGGGCGATAGAACTTCCTGGATAAAGGCCAAATGACTGCAACCGCGCTTGCAATTCAACTAGCCATAAACGTGAGCTTGGTACAAGCCAGTGTTTTTGGTGTGGTGGTCTTAATCGTCGGCGCACTGTTCGCAAAGCGATACGTTGCACAACTGCAGGTACGCGATGAACACACCGTGCGAGAACGCTCGCTTCGCATTGCGAATCTTCGTCTGACCTCGGCAAACTCGGCTGATGAGATCAACACCGTTACCTTAGAAACGGTGGCGGCCTTGGCCAATGGGCTGAGCGATGGTCGTGCTTCAATCGTGCGGGTAAGAGATCAGGAAATTCAGGTTGTTGCCGCTGTAGGCCACAACGCTGAAGCAGCCGTTGAAACCACCGTGCCTATTCAGCAGCTCCGGTCTGAAATTTTAGATGCCATGGAGAAACGCCATTCAGTAGAGATCAAAGGTTCATATTGTTTTGATCTTGAAGCACATTCAGAATCGGCTGAAACTACGGGTGACGAGTTTTGTTTATTCGTCCCTTTAGTAACACAAGACATATTACGCGGTTTTATTGTGGTTGCGACCGAAACTCCGTTGTCGCCAGAGGTTCGGACCGCAATTGAGCTTTTTGGGGTGGAAGTATCGTTTGCCACCGAAAATTCCGAGCTCGCCGAGCAGCTTCATCGCGAGCGTGCCAACCGAAGTTTTCAGGCGCTCATTGAGAACAGCTCAGATTTAATTTTGGTGGTCGACCAAAGCCATCGCTGTCGTTATGCCAGCCCGTCGGCGGTTAGCCGGTTGGGTTTAGACCAAAATGATGGTGGTTTGGTTCTACCGAATGACTTGGTTCATCCCGATGACCAATGGCTATGGCAAGGAATGTTGCCCCCCTTTGATGATTGGTGCCGCGAAGATGAGGCCATCACCTTGCGCCTTAACCTCAAACGGGAAGGTTACCGCTGGTTTGAAGTAGTTAACCGTGACCTCTCCGATGAGACCGAGATTGGGGGAGTTGTGCTAACGGCTCGCGATATTTCCGAACGTCGCGCGGCGGAAGATCGGCTCGCTCTTTCCGAAGAACGTTTTCGGGCGCTAGTGCAAATAAGCCCCGACGTTGTGGCAATTCTAGATGAAGATGCCCGCTTCACATACGTTAGCCCTGGCATTGAAGGCGTTTTAGGGTTCACCCCCGATGAGCTAATCGGGACCCATTTCGCCCAACTGGTAACAATGGATGAGGTCGATAGAGTCCTTGAGCTGGCCGACTCGATTCCGAACGGAAAATTTAAGCCCTTCGACCTGGAAGTTAAGCTAGTCACCTCGCTTGGTCAGTGGCGCAATGCGGATATCAACGTTTCAGATTTACGAGCCGAGCCCGCGGTGCAGGGCATAACCCTTTACATGCGCGACGTAACTGTCCGTCGAGCACTGGAATATGGCCTTGAATTCAAGGCGCTGCACGACGAGCTTACTGGTTTAGGCAACCGTGAAATGTTTCACCGCCGCATTAAGGCAGCCCTAGAACGGATTGATCCCAGGGCTGACCATGTGGCAATCCTTTTGATTGAAATTAACGATTTCAAAGCGGTCAATGAAAGCTATGGCTATGCCGTGGGCGACCAGCTACTGATATCGGTTGCCGACCGGCTACGCGGTTGTTTACGAGTGAGTGATGTGGCGGTGCGCTCCGGTGCCGACGACTTTGCGGCACTGTTAGAAGATGTTTACAGCGAAGAAGAAGTATTAGCGGTTGTCGAGCGAATTCTTATTGAAATGGGCCGACCGTTTGTGATCGACGGTCGTGACGTACTCACCACAGTTTCGGTTGGGGTAGCAATCGATCCTGATCGTTCTTCAAGTGAAGACGAGTTGTTACGCCAAGCTGATTTGGTGTTGAACCTGGCCAAACGCCGGGGTGGCAATGTGTTTGAGGTGTTTCGGCCCGACCAGCACTCCGACGCTCTGTCACGTTTCCAACTTCGCTTAGAGCTAACCGAAGCCATCGAACAAAACCAGTTAGTACTGCATTATCAACCGATTGTTGACCTGAACACTTGGCAGGTGTCGGGTTGCGAGGCTTTGGTGCGCTGGAACCATCCTGAACGTGGCCTTTTGTCGCCCAACCGCTTTATCCCAGTGGCTGAAGAGTCGGACTTGATTGTGGCACTTGGAGATTGGGTGATTCGTGAGGCGTCGCGGCAACTGCGGGAATGGACTGACGAAACCCCCACCGCAGCTAATTTGCGGATGAGCGTGAACCTTTCAGTGCGACAGCTTCAAAATCCGGCCATTGCGTCTGACATAATCGAAATTTTGTCGGAGTCAGATATTTCGCCCGATCGTTTCACCATTGAAATTACTGAAACCCTAATGATGGAGCGCGAACAAGAGTTTGCCGATCGCTTACAGCAGCTCAGAAGCAAAGGGTTCCGGTTGGCGGTAGATGATTTCGGCACCGGTTATTCTTCGCTTGGCTACATTCAGCAATTCGCCATGGACATCATCAAAATCGACCGCAGTTTTGTGGATCGAATGAAAGGCAGCGCCAGTGCCTCGGGTTTGGTGCGCACCATTATCGAAATCGCCACCGAATTAGATTGCGTGACGGTGGCCGAGGGTATTGAAACTCCGGTGCAGGCCAGCCGCTTAGCCCGTTTGGGCTGCAACTACGGGCAGGGCTACTACTTCTCGAAACCCATTGACGCCCAAGAATTTATTCAAATGCTGAAGAGCCCCTTGCATCTCTCTCAGAGTCTGTAGGGTTCATCGGGTAATTCAACATTTGGCTTGGTAACACCTGAACCGGGCTCGTGAAGCGGGGGACAAAGTCCATCATCTTTTCACGGCGTGCTTCTTCGGTGTCGACTCCGGGTGCCAAGGTAGCGTCGTAGAACACCACCCTGGTATTGGCCAGATGGTCGTGCCAAGCCATGCGTTTTTCCGGCGAAGAAACTGCCGTTAAACCTAAAGCGGCATTAAACAAACCGGCCAGCCACCAATACGGCACTAGCCAAACCACGGTCATGGGCAGAGACCGCCTTATGGCTTGAGCGGTTGAGAGTGGTTCCAAATCTTCGTTGTTGACCACCCGCAGGTTAAGCACATCTTTCCCCGGGGTTACCCCAGTTATGGCCAAGAATACGGCTTCATAAATCACGTAGAAGACTACAAAACTGGCCAGGAACAGGAACGACTTTCCCCACGGACCCACCGAGGTGTTGGGCGCGTAGCGGGGAATGTAAAACAAAACCTGTGTGATGGAAAGTGCCCACACCCAGGTCAGCACCACCGCCACGTCGATTAAACGGGCCCCGGCGCGTTTAAGCAGCGGAGCGGCCACATAATATTCAGGCAGAAGCGGTAATGGTTCTTTATTCATATGGTCACCAAGACCCAGATCGTTCCAGCGTCCACGGTTCGCTTGAGCGGCCTCGAAGACCGCGGATAATTACTTCCAAGGTAGTGGAGTCGTTCACAAAACAGGAAGGTTCACCAATTTTCAAGCTCTTGGTGGAGCCGCCGCCAACCTCCAGAGAAGCCATTTCCTTGCCCCGGTTAAAGACCGTCATTTCAAGGTCAAGCCCGGCTGGTGCCCGCAGCGAAAGGGTAAGCACACCGTCACAAAAAAGTTGCCATTCGTCGGTGACCGGCACCAAAACCTTGTCGACGTCTCCCACGGGAATAATGGTGCCTGAAACACTGCCATCAGCGAGTCGGAACTCATTCACCGGATCACCAGTCGCTTCGCAACCATTGGTGGGGTCTTCGTCATGATCGTAAAAGCCAGCCAGGCACTCTTCGCCGTTGGTGTTAGGCGCCGGTTGATCATCGTCACAACCCTGATAGGGCAAGGGCACACATGCCACTTCGGTAGTGGTGGCAGGGTTGGTAGTCGTTGACGAACTGACCAGGTCACCAACAGTGGTGTTAGGCGTTGCTTCAGCGCTAGATGATGACGGATTTGAGCCTGAAACTAACCACCACGATAGGCCCGCAATTACAAGGAAAACGAGGCCTAAGGTGCTCGGCAGCAACCATTTTTTGTTGGCCAAAAGTGTTTTGATACCGGTGCTTTGCGTTGATAGCCCAGCATCATAAGCCGATGAAGGTTTCGAACCTACACCAGCCGACCCGGCAACTAACGCCCCTGAGGTTGAACCTGAAATCCAGGTGCCGAAGGGTCCGGCCAAAAGCTGAGCCGCGCTGGGCCTATCTTCAGGTGCCAGCGCGCACATTTGATTTAGCAGCGCTATCAGCTCCGGATCGGTATCCGACGGCAGGGGCTCAAGTTCAGCTCGTGAAGCGCGCTGCACCAGAGTGGCAATGTCGCCCACTCCGTGAGGTGGCATACCAGTTAAAGCAAAACGTAGCGTGGCGCCCAAAGAATAAATGTCACTGGCGGCGCTGGCTGGCTCGCCCCGAGCACGTTCGGGGGCCATAAAGGCCGGCGTGCCCAACAGGGCTTGAGTGTGGGAAAGACCAACAGTGAAATCGGTGGCAGCACCGATACCAAAATCGATCAGATACGGGATCGATTGGCCTTCGGTAGCAGAGCCGGGCCGATCGAAAAGGATGTTGGCGGGTTTAATATCGCGATGCACAATGCCTTGGCGGTGCAAAGTGGCCAAGGCTCGAAGTAGCGGCGTGGCCAGGTTATATAGCTCGTTGGCCTCAAGTACCCCACTGCCCACCACCCGGTCGTGAAGCGAACCACCTTCGAGGTAGGGCATCACCAGCGCTAAGCCGTTCTCGTCATCGATCACCTCTAAGAGAGGAACGACATTAGGCAGGTTCAGCTCAGCCAGAATTGAAGCTTCTCGAACAAAACGTTGGCGTGCTATGCCGGTTTCATCAGCATTGTTGCCTGGATGCATACGCTTAATAGCAACCAGCTCGCCCTTATCGTTTCGGGCAAGTTCCACTACGCCCTGGTGACCAACCGCAATGTTGCGGAGAACTTCATACATGCGCCAACACTGTTTCTAGGTTCAAACAGCGCTCGGTGGTGGGGCACAATTACAACAGCGGGGCATCTCCTCAGGCTATCGGAGCTAACGCACGGCTAGCGGTTGCGCGTTTGCAATCTGCGCGAGCTCGTTAAAGGTCACCGGAAACACCGCGTTCGGCGAACCGGCTGCCACCCAAATCGTTTCGTAGTTTTTGAGGTCCACATCGATGACTGCTGGCATCGAGTGGGTGTGGCCGAGCGGAGAAACACCCCCGACGGCCTGACCGGTGATTTCAAGGACCTGTTCTGGAGTGGCGCTCTTGATTTTCGATTTGCCCAGCTGTTGTTTCAACACCTTGGTGTCTACCCGGGCGGCGCCACTAGCCAGGACCAATAGCGGTTCGCTATCAGCCATGAAAACCAAACTGTTGCCAATTGCGCCAACCTCACAATTCAAGGTGGCGGCTGCTTCCGCCGCGGTGCGTGTAGAGCTTGGTAGCTCTTGCACGGTGATATCGAAACCGCGTGCATTGAGTTCGTCTTGTATGGCGGCAACAGCTGGTTGCAGACTGCTCAACTTTTTCCCCTTACCTTGTCGGTGTTCGTCACTTATAGTCGCTTGTCATGATCAAGACTTTGAAATCGGTGGTTAGTTTCGCCCCTATAGAAACCGATCTGGTGGCCCGACGATTGGCACGCGCCGCCTGCATCGAAGATCTGCGCAAGATTGCCAGGCGCCGTTTACCAGGTGGTGTGTTTGACTACATCGATGGCGCTGCTGAAGACGAGGTAACTTACGCTGGAAATGCTTCGGCTTTTAGCCAGATTCGCTTAGAGCCACGAGTGTTACGTGATGTTTCTCAAATCGATATTTCAACAACTGTGTTGGGCAAAAAGTACCCTTCGGCCGTGTTTTTGGCACCAACTGGGTTCACCCGCATTGCCGACCCTGAAGGTGAAGTAGCTGTTGCTCGCGCCGCTGCTAAACGGGGTGTGGTCTATTCGCTTTCCACCATGGCCACACGCAGTATTGAAGAAGTCGCTGCTGCGGGCCAAGGGCCCAAATGGTTCCAGGTTTATGTGTGGAAGAATCGAGATCTGGTCCGACGAATGATCGAGCGGGCCGAATCGGCGGGCTATGAGGCCTTGTTGGTCACGGTTGATACCGCCGTTTTGGGGCGGCGGGAACGCGATGTCCGACGGGGTTTTGCACTTCCACCCAAACTAGGTCTGGGCACTTTGATCGATGGTGGGCTGCACCCGGGTTGGTCGTGGGATTTCATTCGTTCTGATCCCATTAGTTTCGCCAATATTGTGAATGACCCCACCCGTGAGGGATCTTCGGCGGTGGCGTTAAGTTCATATGTGGGTATGCAGTTCGACCCGGCGCTTTCGTGGGCTGACATCGAGTGGATTCGCTCAATTACCAAGCTGCCAGTGCTGTTGAAAGGGGTGGGGTCGGTGGAAGATGTACGCCAAGCCGCCCGTGAAGGCATTCCAGCTGTGGTGGTGGGCAACCATGGTGGCCGCCAACTCGATGGTGCGCCGCCCGCCTTGTCGCTGGTGGCTAACTCAGTTCAAGCCGTGGGCGACGACATGGAAATACTTGTTGACGGAGGTGTGCGAAGGGGCCGGGATGTGGTGGCCGCCCGAGCTCTTGGCGCTCGAGCGGTTCTGGTTGGGCGCCCCTATTTGTACGGGTTAGGTGCCGCTGGAGAACGTGGTGTGTTGTGGGTGATTGACCATTTGCACGAGGGGATTGACCGCACTTTGGCATTGCTTGGTCTAACCAATTTCGATGCGGTGGACCAAAGCGTGTTGTACGACCGGCTGGCTAGCCAAAAGGCGTAATAGGCCTGTTCACCTGAGGAAAAATACGAGAAGTCGGCCTCGACTCACCTGGTTTTGGTTCATTTGCGGTAAGTTCCAAAGTGTGAATGATTTTGATGATCTCCTAGAAGCGAACGCTCAATTTGCCCAGAACTTTGGCTTGGCCGGATTCGATGGCGTGGCCCATGCTGGAATTGCGGTGGTGACATGCATGGATTCGCGCCTCGATCCCCTTGGCATGTTGGGCTTGAAACCGGGGGACGCCAAGATCTTTCGAAATCCTGGTGGGCGCGTCACCGAAGCTGCCCTAGAAGCGCTGGTGCTGGGTGTGCATTTGTTGAATGTGAAACGCATTGTGGTAGCCCCGCACACAAAGTGCGCCATGAGTTCATCCACCCTTGATGAAATTCGCCATAAGGTGAGCGAATCCGCAGGCCAAGATGCTTGGTGGCAAACCTTCAGCATGGTTGTTGATCAAGAAGCAGCCTTGCGAGATGACATTCACAAAGTAACTTCGCACCCCCTGATTCCCGATTCCGTTAAGGTGGGCGGTTTCCTGTACGACGTTGATACTGGGCTGCTGAAACAACTGGTATAGCCCCTGGTGGCTGGCTCATTGGAGCGGCCGGTTATTGGGGCGCTACTTTTAGGCATGTTGAAGGGTGAGCGGTGTCAAAGGTTGCATTCATTGGTCTTGGAGTTATGGGGTACCCCATGGCGGCGCACCTGGTGCAACGTGGTGGTCACGAAGTAGCCGTCTACAACCGCACCACGGCCACCGCCGAGCTGTGGTTACGCGAAATACGTGCCGGTCAATTAGCCAGCGATCACTCGACGGAGTTTGCAGCGATACCGGAAGTCACCGCTAGAACCCGGGCTTCGTTGACTCCCGCCGAAGCTGCTCGGGGTGCCGATTTTGTGTTTTGTTGTGTGGGTGCTGATGCCGATTTGCGCCAGGTGACCTTGGGGCCCGAAGGCGCCTTTGGGGCCATGAAAACCGGTTCGGTGTTCATCGACCACACCACAGCCTCGGCTGAGGTGGCTCGAGAATTAGCCGAGGCGGCACGTAAGAGAGGTTTTGGCTTTCTAGACGCACCGGTTTCTGGTGGTCAAGCGGGGGCCGAGGCTGGCACGCTCACCATAATGTGTGGCGGTGACGAAGATGTTTATGAACAAGCGCAGCCGGTGATGAGCGCCTATGGTTCCAAGATTGGGCTCTTAGGTCCTTCGGGAGCGGGACAGCTAACCAAGATGGTCAACCAAATCTGCATCGCCGGGGTGCTGCAAGGCTTAGCCGAGGGTATCCACTTTGCTCATCGAGCCGATCTCGATGTGTCCAAGGTGGTTGAAGCAATCTCTGCTGGTGCGGCGGGTTCATGGCAGATGAATAATCGAGCCCACACTATGGATGCTGGACAATACGATTTTGGTTTCGCGGTCGATTGGATGCGCAAAGACTTGGGTCTGGTGCTAGCTGAGGCTAACCGCAATGGTGCGTCTTTGCCGATAGCTGCTTTGGTCGATCAGTTCTATAAAGAGATTCAACGTGACGGTGGCGGCCGTCTTGATACTTCTTCGCTGCTCAAACGCCTTGAGCGAGAGCGCGAGTGCTAGCTGGCGTCGATTGCTAGTTTGGCAGCGCGTGCAAGGTACGCCATGGTGGCCCAATGGATTGTAGGGAACGGCAGCTTGTCTAAGTGGCTGATGCTGGTGGGTGCCATCGCGGCTGATGTTGCCGGCACGCTAATTTTGCGGGCGTCGGTAGATCAGGTGGCCTGGTTACCAGCAGTGGTGGTGTTATACGCCACCACCTTTGCGATGATCGGGTTAACTTTGCGTTCCGGTGCCAACCTTGGTGTGGTCTATGGAATATGGGGTGCGGCGGGAGTCGCCTTCGTGGCTCTCTTGGCAGTGCCACTGTTTAACGAACGGCTAAGTTCGGCTGCCTTGGCTGGCATCGTGGTGATAATCGTGGGCGTAGTGCTGGTTCAATCAGGTGCCACGATTGCCACCGGCCAAGCGACTAGCGCTAGCAAGGAAATTCTCGATTGACGGCCTTGTGGTTAGCGCTCTCAATCGGTTTCGAAGTGGGAGCTACGCTCAGCTTGCGGGCCAGCGATGGTTTTCGAAAGCGACTATGGCTGATTCCAATATCGGTTGGTTATGTGGCTTCATTTGTGTGCCTAGGGTTCACTTTGCGTGCCGGGATGCCAGTGGGTGTGGCCTATAGCATGTGGACAGCAGTTGGTTTGGTAGCTATTTCACTGTTGGCCCGTGCTATCTGGAATGACCCACTCAACCGACGAATGGCGACAGGAATAGCGTTGTTGATCCTCGGGGTCGTGCTTATTGAGCTGGGCTAGAACCGTCGCATTGGCGCCAATAATTCTCAGGTCTAGGTTCCGTAGGTGTAGTTATGGTGTTTCTTCCTCATTGGTTCTGTGGTCAACAGATTTTAGGAAGGTGACAGCTGCGGGCCGGTGAGAAGCTCGAGGTCGAGTTTGAACTCACGATAGGTTGCTGGCAACCCACTCAACTCAACCCGAATGTGGCCCAAGCTTTGAAACCAATGGAGTTGTTGCTCCAAAACTTTTCGGGGTGCAACGGCCACGAATACACAATCTTGTTGGGCACAAGGCCAGCCTTTAAACGCCTGCTCGAATATGTTGGCCACCGCCATTAAATTGAGTAGCTGGTCCTCCACATTCTCTTGTTGTACTAAGTGCACCGTCAGAACGCCCCACTTGTCCTCAGAGATAACCGTTTGGCGCTCTTGACGTTCAAAATGTTCACGCATTCGGAGTTCCAAATAGCTGAAATCTGGCTGACCGGTGAGCGGGTCAATGGGGTTCAATTCGAACGTGGCGCTAGCAAGCTCCAGCCACTCTGACACATAAATATCAGCTGCCTGGAATGACCCCAACAAGGTGGAATCTCCTGGTTCTAGCACCTCGACTAGAGACTTAAGATCTTCGAGCCCTTCCTCCAGCGACCATCGATACCGACTGCGTGCGGCGGCTAAGGCTGCCAGGTGCTTTTTCTGTTCTTGCTCAGAGCCGTTCACCGCGGCCCGCGCCAGCTCAGCACATGATGGCACTAGCCACTCATCGTCAACAAAGCGGATCTTTGACAAGGTGAGCTTGCGCCAATTCTCAATGATCTCATTAATTTCATCTGTCAATGCGAGGGTCCTCGTCTAAAGCAGCAATCCAGCTCGTGGGTCGGCTGACCATCGAACCGACCCACGGGTGTTGTTCCTGTCAATGACTATGACTTATTAAGCATCGGCTGGTTTCCGACCCAGTGCACTGAGCAAGACACCTGCTGCGAGAAGTATTGCTGCTGCCGATACGACCAAGGCCGTGCTGGTACCGGTCAGTGGAAGCCTTCCGCCGCGAGGTACTTGACCGGCTGCGGTGCCGTCGCCTGGATCTTGAGCCGGGGGAACTTGGTTGTCGTTATCGTTATCAGCTGGAGGCGTTGTTGAATCATCCTCGGGCAGATTTGGATTACCGGTTTCAGGTGGATTCGGACCACCGTCATTAGGTGGAGTGCCATCGGTTGCCATTGGGCAAACCAACTCGGGCAAGAGGCCTAGAGAAAGCTCCAGACATGCTTCTACTGGAATTCCTAACGCTTCTAGATCGAGGAGAACCCCTGCTGCCACACCGTCTAACCCAAGACCAACGTCGGTACCGAGGCCCAAATCGAGGGCCGGGCGACCTGTTCCTGGAGCTTGTACCGTCGCGTTGGCATCAGCACTAATCCCAAGACCAGGTGACTTGCCCTGGCCAGCGTTGGGCTTCACTTGAGCGTTTACCGCAGCGCTCGATTGCCCACCTACCTGCGCCCCCACATTCACGCCAAGGCCTTGGTTCCCAGAAGCAGCAACGTCAGCTTCAACTTTGGCCAGATCACCTACCGTCGCATCAACGTTCAGACCGCTCGAGGTGCCTGCGTCAACTCCAACACCAACCAGCGGCTTGTCGCCTTGGGGAAGAAGTGACACATCGACGCCTAGTCCACCATTTCCAGAGCCGATTCCGATACCACCGACCGGGCCTAAATTGATACCCAGTTGCGGATCACCATTTTCGTTTTCGGTGCTGATCAAGCCGCCCAAGCCACCGTTGCCGTCACCACCTAATAGTCCGTCAGTAAGGTCGCCCAGCAAACCCGCACTAGCACTACCTACGTTCAAGCTGAGGGTAGCCACCACTAAGAACATGGCAAGGCCCAGCTTGGCTGACCTGGTAATCAGCGAAGTTTGAGATTCTCGTAAATTATTCATAGCGGCGCTATCGACGCTTAAACATCAATACTTCCTCAATGCGTTGTGGGTGGCTCGTAAATTGCCACGTCTGAGTCCTTAACTTGTTTCACGCTCGAACCGAAGAGAAGAAATAGCGATAGAAATTTCAACATCTTTACTTATGGTTTGGGAAGAACGTGACAAAGGAAAACTCGGTACCACTGGCCGAGCACCAGGCAGTTAGCGAGAACAAGGTAGCAACAGCTAAAGACCCAATAGCTAAACTGCTCCACGAAATTGCTGGTACAACGCATGTGGTAATCGGATACGCGGACTTGTTGGCACCGTCGCTATCTAATGAGGACGCACGTGGATACCTCGAGGCGATAACAGCAGCTATAACCCGCTTGCATAACAATGCTCGCCAGTATTTCGAGGCCACTCCACTCGGCGTTGAAGTCGAATCCACTTCGCTGGGTCATCAACGTCGTCTAGTGCTTCATGTGGAAGATGACCCTGCCATACGCACTCTGGTGAAAACGGTACTTGGGACCGCAGAAATTGATGTTCATGGTGTGAGCAACCTGACCGATGCACGACTGTTCTTAGATTCAACCACTCCAGATTTATTGATTGTTGATCAACGACTAGGTGAAGAAAACGGCCTAGAACTTCTGCAATTGGCGCCAGAGAAAGAGGCGTCACCACAGCTCGCCGCCATCGTGATGAGTGGGGAGTCGAGCGTAGAAATTGTGTCCGAGGCTGAGGCATTAGGTGCTATGGTGCTCGAGAAACCGGTCGCGAATGAACAGCTCATAGCTATTGTGCGCCGTGTTTTGCAGTTGGGGGAGGAAATAATTGATGAAGAATGAGGTGATTGACAAACGTCATGATCAGGCCCCCGATCGCCGCACGGTTCACGAAATCGGGGTGCTTCTCGGTTCGTTTAACACCCAAAACAGAATCTCCTGGTGGATCGTAAATCGGGAATGGACAGAGCTGCGGGCCAGAGGGGGTGCTTGCGACGATTTGTTTGGACTAGGCCCGCTCGATGGGCCCGACACCATTTACAGTCGCTTTCCAGCTAGTGATCGTGGGGAACTGGCAGAGCTGGCGCAGAATCAACGGGTTCTGCTTCGTTGTCGAGTGAAAAACAGTGGCAACAATTGGCGCCTGTTAACCCTGACTGCTCACGCACTTTCGGAAGATTCAGTGGTGTACTTCGCGGTTGATGTGACCAGCGAATCGATGGATGACATTGATTATGAGCTAGCCGCCAAGGTGCGACGCGGAAACACCGGTGCTACCAGTCAGATACGCGAAATCTATCCTCAGAGCCGATTCGAAGCCACCGAAGAGGCCACCCGTCTGGTTCGCAGCCTGAACTCCTCGCGAGAACAAATTAGCGAGTTGACGTCCAGTCTCACCGTTACACGAGAAGATCTTTTAGCGGCCCAAACATCGATAAAACACTTAGAAGCAGCACTCGATGTTGAGAGGCAGGCTAGACGCCAAGCTACTCAGGCTCTTAAGCAATATGAAGAAACGCTTGCCCGGATTGTTCATGACATGCGGTCGCCACTGAACACGATCCAAGGTTTCGGCGAACTGCTACTGAACAGCGAAGAACGCCCTGAACAGCGACTTTGGCTGTCTCATACCCGGCGTTCCGGTGAGCACCTTATGGAAACCGCGGAACTTTTGCTGCAACTGGTGGCCTCAAGCAGCGGACGATCGGAGGTGACCTCATCGCACCTATTGGCTCGGCCGATGGTTGATGAGGTGGTCTCGGTAGTGCAACAACAGGCGCGTGAACGCGACATAGACCTCGTGGTATCGGTGAATCTCGATCAAAAGGTCACCGCCAATAGGCTTCTGTTCTCACGTGTCCTGTCGAATCTGGTCTCAAACGCGCTCGAGCACAGCCCGGTCGGCGGAGTGGTACGCATCGAATGTGACGACGCTGGCCAATTCGTCACCTTCATGGTGACCGACAGCGGAAGCGGTATCGCGACCGAAGCAGAAAACCAGCTGTTCCAGCCCTTTAGCCAAGGGCAACACGGAACCCTTCGAGCGAGTGGAGCAGGCCTAGGCTTGGCCATCTGTCGCGAACACGTGGCGGCCATGGGCGGAGCGATTGGAGTCTTTAACCAGCCGAGCGGTGGTGCCACGTTTTGGTTCGACCTGCCCGGCGCCGTTGCTGAAACCGAAGGACCTTTGGTCCTCGTGGGCACAACTGATGTTGCGACCGCCGAATTGATACGGGCCGCGCACCAAGACACCGTGATTACACGAACCCTAAGAAGTCGCCATGCGCTAGTTCATGCCGCTTGTACATTAAATCCGGCAGTAATCTGCTTGGCCGATGACCTAGTTGAAGAGGCCGACTTCAGCGATCTAGTCGCCACTTTGAGGGTAGAAATTGGCGAAAGCCCCGCCATTGTGGTGTTCAGTTCAAACCCAATGTACGACCAGATACCTGGGATAACGCGGCGAATCTCATTTCCCGTAACCATCGGAGAAATTGCGCTAGCCACCAGCGTGGCTGTCCAAGAGGCTGAACCGTGAAGTACCGAATAGCAAGGGCCGAGAGCGAGCGAGGGGCGGCGTTAGTCGAAGCCGCCATAGTGCTTAACCTGTTGAGCTTACTGCTAGTCGGTATAATCGCTTTCGGAGTGCTATTGGGTTATCAACAAACGTTGATCCACGCCACCTCCGACGCGGCACGCGCCGCGTCGGTAACTAAAGATAAAGACGAGCAGACCACGCGGGCCCTGGCCGCTATCGAGCAGGTACTTAGTGCCACTTCGCGCTCATGTTCTGATGTAGCAGTTTCCTGCGAGGTGTCAGAAGCATCGGAATGCGAGCTTGACCCGGCCAGTTTCTGTCGAACAATTCGAGTGCAACACGATCACGACATTGACCCAGTTGTACCACGGCTACCGCTGTTGTCGGCAGCGTTGCCGCACCGCTCAAGTGCTGAAGTTGTTGTAACGGTAGGTGGGAGCTTCGAATGACCAAAGGGCGCGGGCTTAGGCGTTCTAAAAATTTGGATCGGGGTATAGCGGTTATCCTCACCGTGTTAAGCATTAATGCCTTGTTAGCGGCCACGGCACTAAGCGTTGATGTGGGCCGATTATGGGTAACTGAACGTGAACTGCAACGCGCCAGCGATATCGCTGCCCTCGACGCCGCCCGCTGGTTAAATGCCTTCACTGATTCAGCCGAAGAATATGAACAAGATGTAGTGGGTGCTGCGATACGTTCGGCGAAACGTAATGGTTACCCAATTAGCGCAGACGATGTTGAACTCGGGCACCTTGTTGGCGATGTTTGGTCCACGGCGCTAGCGGGTACCGATACCTGGCCGCCCACGGCGGTTGCCGTAACGGTGGGTGCTAATGAACGCTGGTTATTTATGCCCGGTGGTACCTACCGGCAGCGTTCCGCCGTCGCCGATCTACCAGTAAGCGCATCGGTCATGGTCGGTTCTGATCTGGTGCAGGTATCACTTCACAATTCTCAAATCTTCAGTTCCGTAGTTAGCGGTTTATTGGGAATAACCGCGCCAACCGCGGTTGCTGAGGTGGCTTTGATCAGTTGGGAAACGTTGCTCGGCACCAACGTTACGTTGAGCGAACTAGCGGCCAAGGCTTCTGCCTTTGGTATCAACGATTATGTCTCAACCGAGCTCGCCATAAGCGAGCATCTTCAAGTTCTCGCTGATGTTTTAGCTGACAAATCGTTAGTCGAAGCCTCGGCGGTAGTAGGCACACTGGCACGCTTATCGCCGGTGAACTTACCCCTCAACGAAGTCAAGATTTCTGACCTTTTCACCGCCGACGCCACCGTTGACTCCGCGGCACTTGAAACCGAGTTGGGTGTTCTCGAGCTTATTCACCATCTGGCCTTGATAGGGGCGGCCAACGGACATGCAATAAGCACCTCAAATAATATCGACATTGGACCGGTGGCCACGGTGACGGCAGAAGCCGTGGTTGTAGAGCCGCCTCAGCTTGGTATTGGTCCTGCGGGGACAGTGGCCCGAACGGCGCAGGTTTCAGTTGATTTAGCAATCACTGTTCCAATGGTTGATCAGATTCTGGGTGCCGTAGGCAGCATAATCCCACCACTTTTGCGGGGCCTGCTAGATCCCTTACTCGCCAGTATCGGCACACTTCAGATTTCCCTTTCGCTGCAAGGGGCAGAATCGAAGGCCGAAATTATGGATGTCGCATGTTCTCGTGCCGGTGTCGACTTTGTAGATATCGTCACCACCTCCAGTGTTACCTCTGCCACTGTGTCACTTGGCAGTCAACGGATCCCGCTACGGCTTGCACAGACACCTCAACCAACTCGTCACTATCCGCCTTTTGGGTGGGAGAACCGAACCCAGGTGTTAGGAAGTGAGCTAAATCTGACTGATTCGGTTGGTTCCTTGATTCCAGCCTTGGTCGCCTCGGAAGCCAACAACCTTCTGGGCGCTGTGGTGGGGCTGTTGGGCCCGGTGCTTGATGGCATCACCGCGGTGCTAGTAGGAGTTCTTGAGCCATTGCAGGAACAAGTAGTTGAACCAACCTTGGCCGCTTTGGGGGTAAATATTGGCAATGCGTCGGTGGCGGTGACTGGCGCAACCTGCACCGGTGTACGACTCGTACGGTGACAGCTCTTAAACACGAACCCGCCCAATTCTGGTGGGTGGCAATGCTTTGACGGGGGTCGAGACTCTTGAAACCTAGATCGCAATTATCAAAAGCACTCAAAACTGCTGCCAACTCATTAAGTCGGCCCGGTTTCCCGGTCGTAGTAGGGCTGGGTTTGCTTGTGGTAGGTGTAGCTCTTCTCTGGACCGAGTCGGAAGACACTTCGGCTGACTCGGCGAAACCCTCAACTCAAATGGTGTTGGTGGCCACCGAGACCATAGAACCTGGTCAGCGGGGTGAAGAAATAATGGCCGACGGGCTGGTTCGCCTCGAAGACTGGCCGGGGACTATCCCAAGCGGTGCCTTAGGTTCAGAAGCACAACTAGTGGGCAACGTTGTGACCGAACGCATAGATAGCGGTTCGGCAATCCGTAGCACACAACTCCGCGTAGCTACCGCCCGTGAGGCAGCGGCGGTAATTGTGCCTGAAGGAAGCGAAGGCGTCGCCATTACCTTGCCATTCACCGCCGGTGGTGCCGGTTATGTTGGAGCTGGTGACCTGGTCAATCTCTATGCCGTTGTAGAGCGTGATGGTGATACCCAGCTCGTAGTGGTCGACACCTCGGTCTTAGTGCTTGATGTGAGCCGCGAAGTGGCGCCGTATGTATCCGGCGGGCCAAGAAATGAAGGCTCGGCGTTAACTTTTCTACTTGCCCTCCGTCCAGCGATTGCTGAACAAGTAGTGCTGTTGGGGGCAGCCGGTTCGTTCCAGTTATCGCTGGCTGATTCCGATATGCCGAGGCCCCAACAGCTCCAGTCGATGGAGGCCTTGTTCCAGGCATATCGAATGAATGGAGCTGAGTAGATGTCGCTTTCTCTGCATGAATCTCGAGTGCTGTATTTCAATATTTGTGGCGAAGAGAATCTGATGCTCACCGAGATCCTCCTAGAACAAGGTGGTTTTGTAGCCAACGCTTTCGACGCCACTTCTTTGGCGCGTGAGCTCGAAAAACCCGAAGGTTGGGACTTGCTCTATGCCCATGTTCCACCGAAGGATGATCGAGCACTGAGAGCTTTAGCCGTGCTACACGAGTCGATTCCAGCGCTGCCTATTGTCATCGAAATGGACCTGGAGGGACCGCCCGAGTTCGACACGAAAGCCAACCTAGCTGCCCTTATTCGCTGTGGTGCCTCAGAGTTGGTGGTGAAGCCAGCGAATCGTGTGGATGTTGAAGGTGCCGTCAGCCGTGCCACTAAGCTGGCTCGACTTCGCCGAGAATGGGCGGCCAATGTACATCACGGTGGAATAAGCGCCCGAGGGGAACTGCACGTCGTGACCGCCACCGGAGGAGGTAGCGGCAGAACGCTAATGGCCACCAGCATTGCCGCCACCTTGGCTAGCCCCGAGCGTCGAGTATGCCTTATCGACTTGGATCAGCCGTTTGGTGGTGTCGCCTTAGCCTTACAAATCACCCCTCGTTTCACCATTCACGATACGTTTTCAACGAATCCTGATGAACTAGTGGGACATCTCGAAGCGTTATGCGAAGAATATGAGCCCGGCTTTTTCGTATTGTCAGCTGGGTCTGAATCCGACGCTTACCCGTCCACTATTGACGTCAAAAACCTGATTAGCGCGGCCAGAAGTGTATTTGACCATGTGGTGGTTGATGCGCCGCCGACCCCGAATCCGATTACCAGTTCCATAATTGGTGAGGTTTCGTCGTTGTGGTGCGTGGAGACGCCTGATCTTCGAAGTCTTCGGGCGTTGCGCTTATTGCTTGAAGGCGTTGATTCGGCTGGCGTTGACACGGATCGGGTGAAAATTGCTTTAAATAAATATTCCGCTGGACTTGGCATCACAGTTGAGGATCTGACCGCAACCGTGGGACGCGAACCAACTCTGGTTATTCCATACGATCGACACGTTGCCCAGGCTTTGAACGCTGGTGTTCCGGTGGTCAATGAAACAAATTCCGCTTCCGCTGGCCGTGTGCTGCGCGATCAAATCGCGCGAGTTCTGTTGGCTTCCAACAGTGATACCGCGCCGATTCCACCTGAGCAGCCAAAGGCACGGCTCATGTTGCTATGCAGTTCGGCCATGGTTTTGATAGCGATATTGGTGTTGTTCAGGGGTCTGGGATGGATCTAAAACGCCAGCTTGCTCAAGCGTTTTCAAACGAAGATGCGCCAGCAGCCGACCTAGTTCAACGCCCCAGGGATGAGGCCGCTTGGGAGAGCAGCAAACAGCGCATGCGAGAATTCGTGCTGAGCGAAGTCGCCCCAAATCTGAGTCACCTTAACGATGAGCAAAAACGGGTTGAGGTGACTCAAGCCGTTGCACTGGCCCTAGATCGTCAAGAAGTTGCTGTGTCCCCCAGACAGCAGGCGAGCTTCATGAACGAAGTGCTCTCTGACATCTTGGGTTACGGACCACTCGATGTTCTTTTGGCTGATGATGAGGTCACCGAGATCATGTGCAACGCGCATGACGAAATTTGGTTTGAGCGCAACGGCGTGCTTGAAGAGAGCCAGCTGCATTTTGCAAATGAAACCCACTTCCGCCGGGTCATCGACAGACTGGTGCGAGAGGTTGATCGCCGTATCGATGAAAGTTCGCCGATGGTTGATGCTCGAATGAAAGAAGGGGGTCGTCTGAACGCGGTGATTCCACCGGTAGCGGTTCATTCGGCGGCCTTGACCATCAGGAAAGCGCCGCGAAACCCGCTTGAAGTCAGCGATCTTTTAGGTTCGAGCAACTGGACCACCAACCTGGTGTTGTTCTTTGAAGCATGTGTTGCCAGCCGGGTAAGCATTCTTGTTTCTGGAGGTACTGGCTCGGGTAAAACCACGGTGTTGGGCCTGCTTACTAGGTTTATTCCTACCAATGAGCGTCTTATAACAATTGAAGATGCGGTTGAGCTGGTATGCCATCAACCGAACTGGGTGGCGCTAGAAGCAAGGCCGCCGAATGCTGAGAACGCCGGTTTAATCACGATTCGTGACTTAGTGCGAAATGCGCTTCGCATGCGCCCAAACCGGATCATCGTGGGTGAGGTCCGCGGTGGCGAAGCCCTAGACATGCTCCAAGCAATGAACACGGGCCATGAAGGTTCCATGACGACACTGCACGCCAACTCGGCGCGTGATGCGTTAAACCGCTTGGAAACGTTGTCGTTGTTGGCTGGGGTGGATTTACCCCTGAAAGCTGTGAAAGAACAGATCGGTTCCGCGATTGATTTAATTGTGCACTTGGAGCGCTTGCCCAATGGGCGTCGAGTGGTTCAGTCGGTGACCGAAGTGCAAGGCGTTGAGGGAGATTCCTATACCTTGGCCGATATTTTTGTAGCTGAGCGTGGACCAAACGCAAACGCGTTTTTGCGCGCCTCGGGTGTGCGTCCTTTATTGGCGCAACGACTTGAGGCCGAAGGCCACCCGGTTCCAACTAGCATTTTTCGCGAAAGCTGACCGCGACTATGGCATGGTTATTGGTTCTAGCTGGGGTGGCGACGTTGGTGAGTGGCTTTTTGCAGTTTCGCCGACATGCTGTTCGTTCCGTGGCTGAGCGTATCTCTATGCCTTATAGCGATGATGGGTACGCCAATGGCAGCGTCTCGCGGGGAACGTTTCATGGTGCCGTGGCTCAACTGTCGCCCCGTGGCCGTGGTGCTGAATCACACGAACCGAAATTGAACACTGGTCACGTTGCTTCGATTGCGGTAGTCGCCGGGGTGGTGGCGCTAACTGTTTTCGTGGTTGTCGGCCAGGTAATTTTGGCAATTGTGGCTGGCTTGGCAGTGGTACTACTGCAAAATGTTATGACGCAAGCGGCACGGCGGCGCGTGCTGAAAATGGCCCACGAACAGGCCCCGGCGGCGTTATCCACCTTGGCGTCATCGCTTGAAGCGGGCGCAAGTTTGGAACACAGTCTTGCTGTTCTTTCTCGTGAAATTGGTGGACCATTGGGTGCCGAGTTTGAACGTTTAGTGGTAGAGGTGGAGTTAGGGGCCGATGTGCAGACTGCCATTGTGCAGATGGCTGAACGTCTGGGCAGCGACGATCTGCGGTGGTGGGCCTATGCGGTTGGTTTGCAGCGTCGGGTCGGTGGGCGACTGGCGCCCATTACCAGGAATTTGGCGGACATCATTCGGGAACGGGCCGAACTGCGACAAGAGATTCAAGTGCTTACCGCTGAGGGACGACTTTCGGCTGGCATCCTGGGAGGCTTACCAGTCGCCATCTTCGTGGTGCTCCAGGTAATGAACCCGAGCTATCTGCAACCGTTCTACCAGGGGTGGGGCGTTGTTTGGCTGGCCTTAACGGCGGCGTCGGTGGTCTTAGGTGTGTTCATAGTGTTGCGTATGGTGCAAGGGACGGTAGAGGGATGACACTACATGCCGTAGTTGCGGTGCTTGTGATCTTCGCTGGTGTGTTCCTTGTTGCTACCGCAAAACACGGGCCTGGTCCCAGTGTGGCAACCCGGTTACAACTAAACGACGAGGTTGTGGATACTCAGGCCAATTGGTTCGGCAAACAAATTCGTCGCAGGTTCCGCACGGTCACTCTCCTGCTGCGACCGTGGCTGGCTCGACTGGCGTGGCATGGCTACAGCGAGAAAACATCGCGTCTGATTTCACAGGCGGGCTTGTCGAGGTTCTTGCTGGTGGAAGATATTTTGCTGGCTCAGCTTGTGGGTGCCGCAATCATGACCAGTTTTGGGTTATTGGTGATTTTGGTCGCACTCCCATCGAAGTTAGGCCTGGCGGCGCTGGTGGTTTGTGGTGTTTTTGGTTTTCTGGCACCCCGAGTTCTGCTTGAACGAGTCGCTACGCGTCGCGTTGAAAAAATTCGGGATCACTTTCCCGATTTCTTAGATTTGGTAACGCTCTCGGTTTCGGCCGGGTTGGGTTTTGACACCGCATTACTAGAAGTTTCGGCACAGATGTCTGGTCCTTTGGCTGAAGAAGGAAACCATTTACTGACCGCCATTTCGTTGGGTCAGCCTCGCGAAGAGGCCCTCGCTGAATTCGCAGAGCGATTGTTGGTGCCCGAAATTTCCGACTTTGTTTTGGCGGTCAACCACGCTTCGCAAATGGGAGCGGTCATGGCTCCGGTACTGTCGCAACAAACCAAGAGTGCCCGGTTAAAACATCGACAAATGGCAAGGGAAAGAATCAATCGTCTGCCAGTGAAAATCTTGTTACCAACAGTTCTCTTCATCCTTCCCGCTACTTTGGCCATAGTCTTAGGACCCGCGGTAAGCGACATTATGGGGATGTTTTCGTGACGGCGGGGTCGCGGTATGAAGTGTTAATCGTTGAAGATGACCAGTTCGCAGCGGATCTTGCGGCCCGATGGTTGGCACCAGCTGGTTTTGCTATCACCATTGAAAACTCGGGTCGCTCGGCCGAGTCGCGCCTTAGCGGAGATCACCATTTTGACCTGGTAATTCTCGATCTTGGGCTGCCCGATTTAGATGGTTCAGAGCTTCTTAGGCGGGTACGTGCCACTGGCTCAAGCATGGGGATCATTGTTGTAACTGGTCGTGGTGACGAACCAGATCGGATTCGGGGTTTGAGAGAAGGGGCAGATGACTACATTGTGAAACCTTTCTCGCCAGGCGAGCTGCTGGCACGGGCTGAAGCGGTTTTACGTCGTACCTCAGCCGAACGCCGCGGCATGTTGGTTCTTGGTGATTTGGTGGTTGATCTTGATGCCCGAGCTGTACGTGTGCAGGACAAGACCGTTGAGCTCACTCGAACCGAATTTGATCTCTTGGCCGAGTTGGCCCAAAACGTGGGCAAGGTCTGCACCAGGGCGGCCTTATTATCAGCGGTGTGGCGAGTAACCCCTTCCCCCACGGCTTACGCGTTGCTTAACGAGTATGTGAGCCGGCTTAGAAAGCTGTGCGGGCGTGAAAGAATTTCTACGGTGCGAGGCGTTGGTTATCGCCTTGATGCTTAACCGTTGTGTACGGCGTTAGGTCCCAACGGTTGGCCAGGGTCGAAAGTCCTAAAACTTGCTCGGGCTCTATCGTTACGGCGCGCCCCCAATTAGGATACCCGACTAACCTAGTCAGCTTTTCAGGCTAGTCTTTCATAAACGGCTAGCAGTCGGTCTAACGTTCAAGGTGGCAGCGTTAGGACCGGCTTCAACAGGCAGAACGCACCACTTTAGGTAAGTAAACTTTAGGCAAGGGAACCGCATGCAATACGCCAATACTGTCGTCGACTTGATTGGGAATACGCCGCTTGTGCGTTTACATCAGGTCGTAGGTGATGTGGTGCCCACCGTATTAGCCAAAGTTGAGTACCTGAACCCTGGTGGTTCCGTGAAAGACCGCATTGCGGTGCGAATGATAGACGCCGCCGAACGTGATGGCTTGTTGAAACCAGGCGGAACGATTGTTGAACCCACCAGCGGCAACACTGGAATTGGTTTGGCGATCGTGGCTCAACAACGTGGCTATCACTGTATTTTTGTGTGTCCTGACAAAGTTTCCCTCGACAAAATAGAGGTGCTGCGTGCCTACGGCGCTGAGGTGATTGTGTGCCCGACGGCTGTCGAGCCAGAGCACCCTAATTCCTATTATTCAGTCTCTGACCGTTTGGTTCGTGAGGTGCCAGGTGCTTGGAAACCGAACCAATATTCGAACCAGAACAATCCGGCTTCTCACTATGAAACCACTGGTCCCGAAATTTGGGAACAAACCGAAGGTCGGATCACTCATTTCGTGGCTGGCATGGGTACCGGTGGAACGATCAGCGGTACCGGTAAGTACTTGAAAGAAGTCAGCAAAGGCCGGGTGCAGATTATCGGAGCCGATCCGGTCGGCTCTGTTTATTCCGGCGGCACTGGCCGTCCGTATCTGGTGGAAGGTGTTGGCGAAGATTTCTGGCCAGAAACCTATGATGCCCAAATTCCCGATCAGATTATTGCGGTCAGCGACAAGGATTCGTTCAACACCACTCGCCGCTTAGCTCAAGAAGAAGGCCTCTTGGTGGGTGGTTCTTGTGGCATGGCGGTGTTCGCCGCGGCGCAAGTTGCCGCTACGGCACCGCCCGATGCGGTCATCGTGGTGCTACTCCCCGATGGTGGCCGTGGCTACATTTCAAAGATTTTCAACGACGCTTGGATGGCCGACTATGGCTTCTTAGATGTGAGCGCTGGTCAACCCAAAGTAGGTGAGGTTTTTAGAGCCAAGACCGGTGAGCGGCCACAATTAGTGCATGTTCATCCTGATGAAACGGTGGAATCGGCGATTGCAATTCTTCGTGAATATGGAGTGTCGCAGCTGCCGGTAGTGCGGGCCGAACCACCGGTGATGGCAGCTGAGATAGCTGGCACCATTGAGGAACGTGACTTGCTTGATCGGTTGGTTTCGGGTGAAGCATCGCTTAGCGATGAAATCGAAGAACACATGACCCCACCGTTGCCATTGGTCGGTGCTGGTGCGCCAATTACCGACTTGCTAGCCGAGCTTAAGGTGGCTGATGCCGCCCTAATCCTGGTAGATGGTATGCCCCAAGGGGTCCTTTCTCGCCAAGACGTGCTGGGTTATTTAGCCACTGCCCGCAATTTCGACTCGCGTAATTTATAGCCCGAATAGTCGGGCGGTTTTGGCACAACTTCGACACCTCATCTGTAGTGCCGCCTACCCATCGATCTGAATTTCTAAGGAATCTAAATGAACCCCACCTGGGACTTTGAAACTCTCGCTATTCACGCTGGTCAAGAACCTAATCCGGTTACCGGGGATGTCACGGTGCCCATTCACCAAACCTCTACTTACATCCAAGACGGGGTAGGTGGAATGCGGTCAGGATACGAGTATTCACGCTCGGGTAACCCCACCAGAACCGCACTTGAAGAGTGTTTGGCGGCCCTCGAATCAAGCCCCATCACTCGGCCGGACGGTACCGGTGATGGTTCCGATGACGGTGCTCACAGTGAGAGTAGGCAAGCAACGGTGGCGTTAGCATTTGCCTCGGGTTTAGCAGCTGAAGACACACTTATTCGGGCCGTTGCTAAGCCCGGCGACCACGTGATTTTGGGCAACGATGCTTACGGCGGCACCTACCGGCTGGTGGCCCAAGTGCTTAACCGCTGGGGAATCACTCACAGTGTGGTCTCGCTGCAAGACTTGGCCGCGGTGGAGGCGGCTATCACCCGTGAAACCACGTTGATCTGGTGCGAAACGCCGTCTAACCCGTTGTTGAACATTACCGACATCCAAAAAGTGGCGGCGCTCGCCCACAGTCACAACGTGCGCTTGGTGGTAGACAACACCTTTGCCTCGCCTTATTTGCAACAGCCGCTTGGCCTTGGTGCCGATTTAGTGGTTCATTCCACTACCAAATATTTGGGTGGACATTCCGACGTGGTGGGCGGAGCGCTAATTACTCGCCATGCTGAGCTGGCTGAGAAGCTTCGCTATCACCAAAACGCGATGGGTGCGATTTCAGGGCCATTCGACTCGTGGCTAGTTCTACGCGGTGCGAAAACCTTGGGTGTTCGCATGGACCGCCACTGTGATAACGCCGCAGCGGTAGCCAACATGCTGTCCGAACATAAGGCGGTTGAACAGGTATTTTACCCCGGCTTGGTTGACCACGAGGGATATGAATTAGCTCAGAGCCAAATGCGTAGAGCCGGTGGCATGGTTAGCTTTCGGGTGAAAGGTGGGGAATCTGCGGCCCTCAAGGTGTGCGAATCTACCAAGTTGTTCACCCTCGCTGAGTCGCTGGGAGGTGTGGAAAGCCTGATTGAACATCCGGCAAAGATGACCCACGCTTCGGCGGCCGGTTCCGACCTCGAAGTACCCAACGATTTGGTGCGGCTCTCGGTGGGAATCGAGCACGTGAACGACCTGCTTGACGACTTAGAACAAGCGCTCAACGCATAGTTGACCAAAGCTTAACTAGAAGTTAACCGAGAGTTACGCCTGGTGTTCACCTTCGGCTCTTAAGTTTCTGCATAACGATCTAGCGGAGTGGCCGCTGATCATGAGGCCTAGGAGGGCTTCATAACTTTATGCAAGAAATTCGTGCGCGACATCGTTCGCAAACTGTAAGAGTTGGCCTTGGTGCAGTACTCGCGCTGCTTCTAGTTGTCTCGGTGGCTTGTGGAAACAGTACTTCGCCGCAAGGAAAGCAGCCCACAACAACCTCGCTTGGCAATGGCACAACCGCTGATTCCAATACCGGTGAAGTTCAAAGTACCGGGTTCAATCTCGCCGATTTCGCTGGGCTAAATGCCAACATCAAAGGCTCTGGTTCGTCGTTTCAACAAAACTACAATCTCGCCACCATCGATCTTCTACACACGGTTTTGCCGGAGTTGAAAATTACTTATGCCGGTGGTGGCTCGGGGCAAGGTAAGTCCGATTTAGCGGACGGCGTTGTAGATTTCGCCGGAACCGACTCGCTGGTTAAGCCCGAAGATGCGGCCAAATACAACGGCCAGGTGCTCTATTTTCCAACGGTTGTGGCCCCCATAACGGTTTCCTACGAGCTTGATGGAGTGCACGAACTTCGGCTCGACGGGCCTGCTTTGGCACAGATTTTTAGCGCCAAGATTACTAGCTGGAATGACGAAGCTATCGCCGTTCTGAACCCGCAAACGGAACTGCCAGCCATACCAATTACGGTATGTCGCCGCGCTGATGCGTCGGGAACGACTACAAACTTCACCAAGTTCCTAGACGCAGCGGGTGGCGCTGATTGGCCCTACGGTTCCAGTGACACCGTGGACTGGCCAAGTGGCACGCAAGGCGCACAAGGCAACGGTGGTGTGGCCGCTTGCATTGCCAAGAAATCTGGGTCCATTGGTTATGTTGATTTCTCTGATGCGAAGGCGCAGGGGCTCGCCGGAGCGCTAATTCAAAACTCAGCTGGTGAATATGTGGAAGCTTCGCTCTCAGGTGCATCGGCCGCGGTGGAGGGCGCCGTTATCGGCGATGACCTCACTTTCGATCCGATCAACGCTCCGGGCAGCGACGCCTATCCCATAACTTCCCCCACCTGGATTATCGTGCTTGACACGCAGCGCGACTCGACCAAAGCCGAGGCATTACGGGCCTTGCTCAGCTTCATTCTCACCGATGGTCAAGACGTCACCTTCACCCAAAGCCTGAACTATGCGCCGCTGCCCGCGGAACTAGCGACCAGAGCATTGGCCCAGATTGACCAGATCAAGGTTGGTTGACCTTGATGAAGGTTGTTTCGCCGAATTCCCTTACCGGAACTCGGCTGGGTCGCGCCCGTGAACTGGCTTTCTCCGCTGTGACCCTGGTGGCTGGGCTTAGCATTCTCGCCTTATTGGCGGGTGTAGTGGCAGCCACGGTCTCGTATGCGTGGCCCGCCATCGAGTCACAAGGTCTAGGGTTTCTCACCAGTACAACTTGGTCATCACAGCAAGAAACCTACGGTGCCTTAGCACTAATTTACGGAACCGTGGTCACCTCGCTTATAGCGCTAGTGGCTGCGGTGCCGGTGGCCCTTGGAGTGTCGCTCTTTGTTACCGAGGTGTGCTCGGCACGTTTTCGGGCACCAATTGTTGCGATCATCGACCTCTTAGCCGCAATTCCTTCGGTGGTGTTCGGTTTGGTTGGAGCGTTGGTATTTGGTGAAGCGTTCCAGGTGGTGTTTCGAGTCTTTGCCGGGCCCACTGCTAACGGCTCTAGCTTGCTCACCGCTGGCATCATCCTTTCTTTCATGATCATGCCAATCATTGCTTCTATCACAAGAGAAGTAATCGCCACGGTGCCAGGTCAATACCGCGAGGCTGCTTACGCTCTTGGAGCCACCCGTTGGGAAGTGATTACCTCAGCCATATTGCCTGTCGGCATCAATGGTATAACCGGAGCGGTAATGCTTGGTTTGGGACGGGCTTTGGGCGAAACGATAGCGGTGGCCTTGGTGGTGGGTAGCGCCATCCAAATAACTGCTGACGTCACTCAACCAGGCTCGACCATGGCATCGATTATTGCTAACCGATTTAACGGTGAAGGCATTGGAATTGAACGAAATGCCCTAATGGGTCTCGGTGTACTGCTTTTTATAATCACTTTGATTGTGAATATGGCGGCGCGGGTAATTGTGGCCCGAACCAAGCGCGGAATGATTCCCGCATAATGGCCGGGCGAATCGAAATAGAGTCGGCACCGGCGAAGTTTCCTCCCGTGATTGATGCAGCCAAGCGCAGCGATGTTCGCCTGGTAACACTGTCACTTCGCCGTAGGGCCAAAGACCACCTCGGAACGGTGGCTTTGTGGCTGGCACTTTTGGCCGCGCTCGTGCCTCTAGGTGCGACCATCGGCGTGCTAATCGTAAAAGGGGCTTCGTTGGTGAACTGGGGTTTTATCACCGGCGACATTCCAAGTGTCACCGGCCAAACGGTGACCTCGTGTTCTGAAATCACACCAGAGTTTCGAGCCAAATACGGTCTCAGCTGTGTGTCCCCTAGCCCCGGTATGGGGCCCGCCATTGTGGGTACGTTGCTTTCCACGGGAATCGCTGCGCTACTTGCAATTCCCATTGGCATTCTTGGGGCGGTCTATCTCAACGAGATCGGCGGACGAGGGCGCATAGCCGTTGTCATCAGATTTTTTGCCGATGTCATGATTGGGGTGCCCTCGATTGTGATGGGCATGTTTGTCTTCACCGTTTGGGTCGTGCGATTTGGCACCGAAGGGCGATCGGCTTTCGCTGCTTCTTTGGCCTTAGCGTGTCTGATGCTGCCGATTGTGTTGCGTAGTTCGGAAGAGATGCTTCGTCTCGTCCCCAATGAGCTTCGCCATGCCAACTTGGCTCTTGGCGGGCGACGTTCACAAGGCGTCTTTGGGGTAGTACTACCGGCTGCGTTGCCAGGTTTAGTTTCGGCGTCACTTTTGGCTATTGCTCGTGCTGCTGGCGAAACCGCCCCAGTCATTTTTACGATCGGGGTCACCCAGTCGCTCAATGCGAGTGCCTTTGGCGAGAACACCACCTTGGCACAACAAATATTCAGCGGTGCGAAATCGGGGCTGCCGTTGGCGAACGAACTGGCTTGGGGCGCGGCCTTCACGTTAGTGGCGTTGGTATTTGGCCTCAGCTTGTCGGCGCGCGTTGTAACGGCACGTTTTAATCGAAATCTGAAAGGTTGACCTTTTTGCAAACCACATATTCGGCTCTCGCCAACAAAACATCTCTGGCCATGTCGTCTGTTTCTGCTCCGACTTCGGCCCTCAACCAGACACCTGCTTCACCAACACTTCCGGTTGCACCGGTTATCAGCATGAAGAATTTGGCTATCAGCTACGGTGACAAGCTGGCGGTTAGCGATGTGAACCTAAACATTGCCTCTAACCGGATTACCGCCATGATCGGACCATCAGGGTGCGGTAAAAGTAGTGTTCTACGTAGCATCAACCGTATGAACGACCTCATTGAAGGCAGCCGAGTCAGCGGAACTGTCGCATATCGCGGGGTTGATATCTATGATCCTGTGGTGGAGCCAGTTGAGGTTCGTCGACGAATTGGCATGGTGTTTCAGCGCCCCACCCCATTTCCGAAATCTATTTATCAAAACGTAGCTTACGGCCTAAAAATCGCTGGAATACGAGACGCCCGTGACGAGCGGGTAGAGCATGCCTTACGTCAGGCGGCGTTGTGGGATGAGGTGTCGAACCGGCTAAACGAATCTGCTCTGGGGCTCTCAGGTGGACAGCAGCAGCGGCTCTGCATTGCACGAGCGCTTGCGGTTGAACCCGACGTCTTGTTGATGGATGAACCGTGTTCGGCGTTGGACCCCATTGCAACAGCCAAAATTGAAGACTTGATGGCCGAGCTTTCAGCGCGACTTACGATTGTGATCGTTACACATAATCTTGCTCAAGCTGCCCGTGCCAGCCACGACACCGCGTTTTTAACAACCGAGGTTGATGAACAAGGAAACCGGAGTGGAACGCTGGTCGAAGCGGGAGCCACCGAACGGCTCTTTGCGCATCCACTTGATGAACGAACCGAGCAATACATTACGGGGAGGTTCGGATGAGCGACACACATTTAAGGCATGCATTTGACGAGGAACTAGGCGCCATACATCAGGCAATTGTTGGCTTAGGCAGCGGAGTCGTTGTGGCCATACAGACTGCGACTACGGCGCTTTTGGCCAACGACTTAGCTGCGGCGCGGCGCCTTATTGAAGGTGACGATGTATTCGACGAAGCCACGGCCGATATTGAAGCGCAATGTTATCGTTTGCTGTCATTGCGAGGCCCGATGGCGGGTGATCTGCGGGCGGTCATAGTGGCATTAGCGCTGGCCACCGAACTCGAGCGGTGTGGCGATCTGGCTTCGAACATTGCCAAAACAGCGCGACGTTTGTTTGATGCCCAGATTCCGCCCAAGCTGCGCGGCATGATTGACCGCATTAGCCAGCTGGCGACCTCACAGTTGCGCTTTGCTCTGGATGCCTATATTTCCCAGAACGAGTCAAAGGCGGCGGCGCTCGATGACCTTGACGATGAGATTGATGCCCTGCACCGAGACTTCTTGGAAACAATTTTCGATCTGCAGGCAAACGACGAGGTGGATCACCGTGTCGGGGTGCAATTGGCGCTTTTGGGTCGATTTTATGAACGTATTGGTGACCATGCCGTAAACGTCGGTAACCGAGTGTTGTTTCAGGTGAATGGGTGGACACCAGGTTCAACAATGCCTCGTAGCGATGGACATATACCGGTGCGGTGGCCAGAGGGGGCCGATGCGGCGGTGACGGTGGAGCGTGGTGTGGTGATGTCAGAAGCGGCCGAGCGGCGCCGGGTAGAGTCATTGCGACGCGATTTTGTAGCCAACATTGGCCATGAATTAAGGACGCCAGTCGGGGCGTTGATTGTGCTAGCCGAAACGCTACAGATAGAGGTTGAGCAGCTAGCACTTGGTGCCACCGCGGCGACGATCGATCGTTTGGCAGAGCGGGTCACCCATGAAGCTACAAGGTTGGGGCACACCGTGGATGACCTATTGGAGTTGAGCCGGATAGAGGCAGGTGAACCTTTGGTGTCGCTACCAGTGGCAGCGGCCCGGCTGGTTGATGATGCGGTAGCGCGATCTTGGTCGGCGGCCGAGTTGGCGCGAGTGAAAATTGTGGTGAACGTTCCGGCGGTGGAGCTGGTGGTTGGCGGTGATCGGCGTCAATTGGTATCGGCGCTTACTAACTTGATCGACAACGCTATTAAATATTCAGAAGCAGGTGGAACGGTAGAAATTCGGGTGCAGGCTAATGGGCCGAACATCGATTTTGTGGTGTGTGACCATGGCATTGGTATCCCAAAGGCTGATCAGGTACGTATTTTCGAGCGCTTCCACCGGGTTGATCGGGCACGGCGACGTGATACGGGCGGCACAGGGCTGGGGTTAGCGATTGTGCGGCATGTGGCGCTAAACCATTCGGGCACCATTGAGGTTGACTCGAGGGAGGGTGAAGGAGCTACGTTCACTTTGTCGATTCCCAGACGAGCTAAAGAGATAATGGCCAGCATGGGTGTGGATGACAACGACGGTGCAAACCGTGGGTGAGAAAGCCACCGTGTTTGTTGTCGAAGATGAAGAGTCGTTTGTCGATGCCTTGACGATTGGCTTGGAACACGAAGGTTTTCGGGTGGAAGTAGCCCGCGATGGGGGTGAGGCGTTACGCCGATTTGAGCAAGTGGCGCCCGATATTGTGCTGTTGGATCTGATGCTGCCCACATTGTCGGGCGTAGATGTGTGCCGCGAGATCAGGGCTGTGTCATCAGTGCCGATCATCATGGTGACGGCGAAATCCGATGAAATTGACACGGTGGTTGGTCTCGAAGTCGGCGCTGATGATTATGTGACCAAGCCTTATCGGATGCGTGAATTGGTGGCGAGAATACGGGCGGTATTGCGACGGCGTGAAGGGCTTGGCGGGGTGGAAGTGCCGGGTGGTGCTTTAGCGGAGGTGGCCAACGGAAGCGGTTTGGGTGCCGATGCTGACAATTTTGCTGGGGATGATGCTGACGCCCAAGCGTTGGCGTTTGAGGTTGGGGAGATTCGTCTTGATGTGAGTCGGCATCAGGTGGTGGTGCGCGGCGAAGAGGTCGATTTTCCGCTGAAGGAATTTGAGCTGTTGGCAGCACTTATGGAGCGAACCGGCCGGGTGGTCCCACGCGATCGTCTAATTCGGTTGGTGTGGGGATACGACTATGTGGGAAACACCAAAACTCTAGATGTTCATATCAAAAGGTTGCGGGCGAAAATTGAACGTGAGCCATCGAAACCCGAATATGTAGTGACGGTGCGAGGCGTTGGATATCGCTTCGAAAACCCTATTCACAAATAGGTTCGCGGTCGCGACCGCTCCAAGCGGAGTAGCTTGATTTGGTCGATGCTGTGGTCGTCGATTTCTGTGGCGGTTCACGACCCTAGTTACAGTTGTATATCGTCAAGGCCTTGGTTGATATCAAGCGGCCGTCACTGTGAGATCGTCTAACAACCACCTAAGGCTGATGAGCAAAGCTGTTCATTGCATGTTCATGTAGTAACCCCAACGCTGTTCTAGGGTTGGGTAAATGCGTGCGTTAGTACAACGAGTGGAGCAGGCCTCGGTTTCCGTCGACGGCGACATTGTGGGTGAAATTGGCCCCGGCATGTGTGTACTGGTTGGCGTCACCCACGACGATGACACCGCCAAAGCCGCGAAGCTGGCATCAAAGTTGTGGGGTCTACGTATTTTTGATGACGCCGATGGGGTAATGAACCGCTCGGTGGAATCGGTTGGGGGCCAAGTGCTGGTGGTGAGCCAATTCACCCTCTACGGTGACACCTCACGTGGGCGGCGACCCACCTGGATTGCAGCGGCTAAACCTGAAGTGGCCGAGCCGTTGGTGGAAGAGGTTGTGGCGCAGCTGCGAACGCTTGGCGCCAAGGTAGAAACCGGGCGTTTCCGTACCGAGATGAAGGTTGCGCTGGTAAATGACGGCCCGGTAACGGTGCTGGTAGAGGTGTGAATTAGCCCGGCCAAGATAGGTTGAGCGCTATGGATGTCCAACAATATGAACGAGCTCTGCGCGACTATCTGGTGACGCACAGCACTCCAGCCGATGAGTTGTTTGAAAGCCTACGGGTAGAAACCAAAGAGCGTTTCCCCGACCGTGCTGGAATGCAAATCAGCCCTGCTCAAGGTGCATTTATGGGACTGATGACACGGCTATTGCAGCCGAAACTAGCCGTTGAGGTTGGAACGTTCACGGGGTATTCGTCGTTGAGCGTGGCGCGGGCGTTACCTGAGGGTTCACGGTTGATTTGTTGTGATGTGAGTGACGAGTTCACCGCGGTAGCCAGGGACTATTGGAAACGAGCTGGCGTGGACGACAAGGTCGAGTTAATTCTTGGTCCTGCGCTTGAAACGTTGCGGGCACTGCCTGTCGAGCAGCCGATTGATATGGCCTTTATCGACGCCGACAAGACCAGCTATTTGGCCTACTACGAAGAGCTTTTGGGGCGGATGCGTTCGGGTGGTTTGATCATGGTGGACAACGTGTTGTGGAGCGGCCGGGTGTTTGACGATTCTGACACCGAAACTTCCACGGTGGCACTACGAGAATTCAACGAATTTGTGGTGGCTGACAGCCGGGTTGAGGTGGCCATGTTGCCCTTGGGCGATGGTGTCTCCATGATCCGCAAGCTCTAGAACACCTGCTGGGGCTTCCCTATGAGGGGTTTTCCAGGGTTTAGCTGCGTCGTCGCGTTTCCGTGTGGGGCTGAGTGGTTTGTGGGGTTTGTTCGGGGAGAAGTTTCAGCCCGGCTACGGCGGCGATAATGCCGCTAAGGAAGATGATTTTGGCTAGTGAAACGGTTTCATCACCGGTGGCCATGGTGTAGATCACGGCCAGTGCGGCGCCGATTCCAGTCCATACGACATAGGCGGTACCAATCGGAATGTTTTTCACCGCCCAACCCAGGCCGCCCATACTTATTAGCAGCGCCACAGCAAAAATGACGGTGGGAAGGGGCTTACTAAAACCGTTGGAATGGCCAAGTGCCACCGCCCAAACCGCCTCGAAGATGGCACTTGAAACAAGGATCAACCAGGGCATGGTTAGCTCACCACCTTTAGACCGATTACCGAACCCACTAGCAGAACGAGCAGGGAAATTCGGGCCAAGGTGGCGGGTTCTTCACCCTGGTAAATTCCCCACAGGGCGGTGAGTGTGGCACCGACCCCTACCCACACCGAGTAGGCGGTACCGGTAGAAATTTCGGTCATAGCAAAAGCCAAACCCGACATGCTGATGGTGAGGGCCACCACAAAAACGCCAACCGCCCGCCAGTTTCTAAAGCCGTTTGAAGCCGACAGCGCAAGCGCCCAAACTGCTTCAAAGATTCCCGAGAGAATCAGTACGCTCCAATACACGATCAAGGCCCTTTCGAGTCAGTCTTGTCGTGGTGCGGGTACTGCTCCCTCGTCCGCGAACCCAATAGCCAGGTTCCACTTGAGATGCTAGGCATCTTGGCTGGCGGTGTCACAACCCATGAACGGCTCGTGCCGCTCTTGTGCTTACCGTGTGTTGTTTAGCGTGGGTTGGGCGGGGTCAATTTAGTGCCAGGGTCATTCGATAGTTGGTCATTGCAACGCCGCGGACGGTGGGAGTGCATTCTTGTTCCGTCACGAATTCGTGGGCTTTGAAAAACTGTCGCGCCGTAATGCTCGCGTGAGTACTTAATCGATCTGCGCCGGAGGCCATAGCGGTTTCTTTTGCCCAGTTCAGTAGTGCCGAGGCGATGCCCGTTCGTCCGTGGGCGGGGTCGACGTAGAGCATGTCGATGTATCCGTTGGTGGCTACATCGATAAACCCGATGACGTGGCCGTCAATCTCGGCCACCTGGGTGTTGGCTTGCTCCCGGGTTTGGTGCCACTCGAGCAGGTCACGATCGTCGTGGGCCCAGGCGTCGATTTGTTCGGCTGAGTAGTCGTGGCTGGCCTGTTCGCGTATGGCGCGGAGGAAGAGGTGGAGGGTGGCTAAAGCATCTGATTCTGTATAGGAGCGCAGGTGCATGGTCCTCGGGGTTCTCGGGCAAGTAATGGAGGTTGTGCCCACGTTAGAGAACACAGCGCATTAAACGATGTTGTCATTGACAAGAGAATTCAAGGGAAATGACCCCGTTATTCCGACTTAACAGGTCTAACCCGGAATAAGGAAGGTGGTATTCCAGGTTAACCATCGATTGGTGCTGGTCTCCGTAGGAAGAACCAGGGGTGAAATACGAGGCCCGCAACCCACTTTTGTTTGGTTCGGTTGCTCGCGGCAGCGCCACCGCGTCTAGCGACATCGATATTCTGGTGGATATAGACCCAGCCGACGGCAACCTTCTCATGCGTGCGTCCGGCTTGCTGGAAGAGACCCGAGACCTCTTCGGGCGCGATGACATCGATATCTTTCCTCCGCAACTCTTGAAACGCCCAGTCTCAGAGGCGGCGCTGGCGGAAGCGATTCCGCTTTGAGCCACCCTCCAAGCTAATTGCGATTTTTTCGAATTTGGTGCACGCTGCCTAGCCTTGAACGTAACAAACCAAGGAGAGCCAGATGAGTGCAAAAGTTCTCCCATCACATGTATTTACCCCAACGGACGACTTGGAAGAGCGCCAAGAGCTGAAAGCGCTTGAATCACTGGTTGATAGAATTAAACGCGCACCTATTGAGCCGGAAACCCACGGCCGTGCATATTTGGTGGGGCCAGATGGCAGCAAGCTAGTGCTTCCTAACCAAGTTTTTGAGGTTATCCGAAATGTGGTTGAGGTAATGACTGAAGGTCAGTCGGTTATTATTGCCCCGGTACACCAGCGGTTAACTACTCAAGAAGCAGCAGAGTTGTTGGGCATCAGCTGGCCAACCCTTGTAAAACTGCTGGATGAGGGGGAAATTCCATTTGAGCCGCTAGACAGACACCGCCGTATTCTTCTCACTGATGTGTTGGCATACCAGCAACAGCTAATGACGAATCGTCGTGAGGCGCTTGATTGCTTGGTTGAAATAAGTGAAGAAGTAGGCCTTTATGAAAAGACAGCTACACCGCTGAAGACCCGTTAAGCACAATGGCGTTTCGGGTGTTTTTCGATACTTGCGTGCTTCACCCGGCCCATCTCAGGGACACGTTGTTACGTGGTTGGGCAGCACTTTAATCGGGTAGAAGGCGAACATTTCCGTGGACGCGCTGAATGAATATCACCGATTAGAAGAAGTGTGGGAGCTTTAAACATTGGTGCTTATTAGAAATGCCGATCTGAGAAAATATCAGCGTTCATGTTGGTGAGTTTAGGTGCTGGAAGATCGACTGGTATGAAGGCCTTGTCCTCCGGATGACAATATAAGTACTCACGGGCGTTATAGACCGTGTTGTAGTTGAAGAATCGCTCAAGTTTGGTGGATCCAGCCAGGATATGGTCTATTTCGCCTTCGACGATGCCTTGTAATTGATCATGAATGAGGTTCTCGTCGAAGCCCTCGATCATCGGTATGGGGTCTGACATCAGGAGGCCGTAACGGCGCGAGAGCGGGAAGGTAATTCCCCATGCGGTCTGGAACCCTACGCCCAACCAACGTTCCTGGTCTTTATGCGGTACTAGAGTTACGGGAGAATCACTAGTGAGGAGAGCTCTTCGCTTGAACTGCACAATCGACCATGGTCGTAAGAATATGAACGGAGTGATCTCCTGCGCGGCGTTCACCATAAACTCGAGTTGTTCCCTGTTTGAGAGTTCTATCGGTGGGCCACCCGGCTGGGTGGCTTCCTCCCAGATACGTTCTGCTTGCTCATCGGTCGGTTCAAACCCCAGCTGTTTCTCCACCCATTTGGACACGTTCTCCCGTCCGCCCATACCGACTTCAGCGCGCACAATCTGAGCGTGCAACTGGTCGATAGATCGTCTAGTCTCAGGGCCGCGAACCGACTGTAGTGCAATAAAGAACGATAAAACGTGCCGATCTTCTTTAGGGATCGGAAGCTTACCATCAGTCAGACGTCTGATGATGCGGATGGACTGCCCTTCAAGTTCGCTCAGATTCTTCTCGAATCCGTCTGGCTCAAACACGTCGTATAAGGTATGAAAATGTGATTGAGCCGCTACGTTCCGGGTATTTGAGACGAAAGACTTGCGGCTCTGATCGAGTGGACGCACGTGGACCCTGTTCTGATCCGTTGCAAAGCCACGAAGATACCCCTGCGGAACATAGTGATGCAACGTCGACGTGTTGTTATTGGCCATACTGTTTATTATCGCAATTAGTGCCACCACGGAGTCAGAGAAAGGTACGGCGTTCTTACTCCATCGAGACGATGGGACCCCGTGTCGATCTGGAACACTCCATCGTCAATCTTTAGAACAGGGCTGTAAAAAAGTTGTACCGAATACCTTCGTCTCACACGGCTAAAAGCTTTTGCCCAAGGCAATAATCGCCTGCGCGACCACAAGGTCCCTGAGAATGTACGGGAGAACGGTGGTGACTAGCGGAAGAATCTGCTTTTCGTCCTTTCCATAGTAAACGTCTCTTCGTTGACAGACTGAAACGCATAGAGTGAAGCTACCGAATTACGGGGCAGATAGAACGGACAAGTAGCGCTGCTGCCTAGAACAGCATGGGTCGGGCTCGAACTATCCGTCATGCTTGTCCGCTACACGCGGCTCCGATAACCATACTTCGCTGGCCATCGAAATGGTGGCCTTGGCCTTGCAAGGCAAGTAGAATTAGCCCGCCGAGGCCCACAATCGCGTCAACCTATAAATGTACGTAAGAGTGATTTGAGTGCACTTTCGGTTTTTTACGGGGCACCCCATACCGAGCCTTATACGTCGTCGTACATACCCGGTGCTTGCGTTTCAAGACAGGCGAGGGGTTAGCGCACACGTAGGGTGCCTTATACGGGTAAAGCAGGCATCCGGGGTGATCCTCGTGTACGCCCTAATAATTATTAGAACCCGTATAGATGATACCTCGCATTGAACGCCGCAGGCCCACCTTCAAGGATCGACTCAGCGAGAGCACGGATGAGCGCATCGTCAAGCGAACCGACGCCGCCATCCGTCGGCTTGCCGTTACGACCGCTGCTTTCCAATGCGATGATCAGTTCAGCATCGCCGAGCACAGGCACGTTGGCATTGTGAGTGCTTGCGATGATCTGACGCTTACCCTTGAGCTCGCGGAGATGCTTGACAACGCCGTCGTAGACGAAGCGGTTGTCTAGGTCATCCTCCGGTTGGTCGATGACGAGTGGTGCTCGCGACGCTCCGAGGAGAAGCAACAACAGCGCAGTGGCCCGTTGCCCCTTCGAGAGGTCGTCCATTTTCTTGAACTCGCGGGTCCCTGTTCCTGCCCCGATGTCGAGCTGAACCTCTACAGCGTTTCCGACCGAAAGCTCTTCGAGCTGGCGCAAGAGGGCCTCGCCGGCGTCGACCACTCCGCGAGCTTGTGCGCCCCGGACGGAGAACTTCTCCGCGAGCTCGGCCTGACCCTTGCGAGCAGCCTCAACGAACGCCCGTGTCGAGAAGCCATCGCTGTCGATGGCAGCCATGATCTGCGTTCGCTGCCCGCTGATCGCGCTTTCGATGAGCGTCTTGATGTGTCGGCGGTCCCGAGCCGCGATCGGCTTCACGATGACGACACCGCCTGTTGCCGCGTTCGCAGTTCGGATCGCATCGTGCAGGGCTTCCACCCGCTTGTTCTCGTGCTCGGTGAGTTCCTGGAGGAGGGTCTTGCGGGAAGCGACCAGTTCCTTGATGTTGGCATCGATGCTGGTCAGCCGCGGCTCCTTGGCCTTGAGGTCTTCAAGCGCCTTCGTTGTCGTCAGATACTTGTCGGGCTCAAGGCCATCCTCGACGAGCTGGCGCAGGACCTGTGCGTGGTCTTCGCGCTGCTCACGGACAGCGTTCGTCCAACCAGTTTCGGCCGAGGCTATTGCGGTCTCCGCAGCCGTGATCGCCGCCTGCGCCTGTGTAGCGAGGGACTTCAGCGTGTCCACAAGCGTCGTCGTCGCAGTGCGAACGAGGCCGAGAGTGTCGGCTTGTGGCGACTCATCGAGCCCGTCGTAGGTCGCACCGAGCTTCGCCGCCAGCTGTGTGTCGGTCAGACCCGTCAGGGTCGATTTGGCATCCGCAACGCGGGATCGCCCTTCAGCGAACACCGCCTCGTCCTGGTTCAGCCGTGTGACCTCACTGAGCCGAGTGGGTACGTCAGTCTCCTTAAAGTGGCGAACCTGCTCTTCCAAGCGCGGGATGTCGGTCAGCTCGTCTTCGAGCTCGACCTTGTCCTTCTCAGCGCGCGTGAGCTTGTCGCGGTTCTCCTTCAGCCTTGCCAGCGTCGCCTTGTGATCGGCCGTCAGGTCTCCATTGCCCTGAAATCGGTGGAGCATGCTGGCGACTTTCTCGCTGTCGCTCGCCAACTCCGCCAGCTCATGCTGGCCGAAAACCTCAACGTCTCCGATCACGTCAGCCGACTGAAGGCTCGTGACAGTACCGCTGGCATCCTTAACGACCGGAGTGTTGTTGACAGAACGTTCGACGGTGAACGTCTGAACCCTCGGCGAGGTGGCCTCGACAGTGAGTTTCACGACGGTGCCCGCGCGAAGCACACTGCTGACGATCGCCTCGTGGTCGGCCTTGGCTGAGGCTCCGATTGGCGTCAGACCCAGGACGTAGCGAAGGCTCTCGATGGCGGTGGACTTCCCCGTTCCTCGTCCACCGATCAGTGTGGTCAGATCCGGCGAGAGCGGGATCGTGACGCCGTCCAAGAAGCCGCCAACCCACGAAATCTCCTTCAGAAGAGGACGCGTCTCCTCCTTGGGATCATCGAGAGAGATCCGAGTCTCGGGGGTGCGGACCGCAATCTTGAGGCTCTCGACGGTCAACGTGCTCACCTTGAACCACGTTGAGCCACCCTCCGAATCCAAGGCGTCCGGGTGGGAGATGTCGTCGGCATGGATGACTGCGAGCGGGTGCTTTCGGTCGAACGGCTTACGACGTTCGAGAATGGCTTCCTGCTCCTGCGCAGCAGCCACGCTTGGAGTGATCCCCAGAGCATGGAGCCTTGGATGGTTGATCAGTTTGGCGAGCGGATTGCCCTGGCGACCCGTCAGCATCCCACTGTTCGCCACGTTAGCGTGCGCCGGAATGACCAGAGCACCGCGATCCGACATCTTCTCCAGGATGTCCTCGAAAGGTTGCCCGACGGTGCCGTTGTTGCACCCTGGGGTGACCCCGCACGCACCAACGGCCGCGTTCACATCGGCAGCAGTGGTTCCGGCCTCGAAGATGACGAGAACGTGAAACCCTTCAGCTGTGTTGGCCTCGAACCCAGGCAAAGCAACGACGCCTCGCGCTGTCGCGTCTTGAATGAGTCCACTCGCCGTGTCGATGGTCCAGTGATCGGTGATTGCGATGAGCTCGACGCCAAGCTCGCCGCACTTGTCGAGAAGCGCCTTGTTGTAGTCCGCCTCCGAGTCAAACCTCGTTGAGGGCGAGTTGCGTCCTTGGTACGCATACGGGTTGACCTGCAGAGCGGCTCTCACCCAATGAGCGCCGGCCATCAGATCACCCACTCGTTCGGCCGCATGGAAACTCCGACTGTCTGCTTATTCATTCGTCGAGTGCTTTCACGAGGGCGTCCTGCGCGTCACTGTAGAAAATGAACGAGACTTTCGTAGCGACCTCGTCGCTGACGTCGAGGAGTTGGCGGCGGGCTGATACCGGGAGCAAGAGGGCCGTCGCTCCCTTCTCCATCGCGTGCTCGGCGAGCTGCGCTGCGTTGAGGATCGTCTCGACGCCACCGCCGAGCGACAGGTTGCCGACGGCGATCAGGCCACCACGGATAGACCGCTGGAGCATCGCCGAGGCCAGGGCGAGGAGGATGGGCAGGCCGAGGCCGGCGCCGGTCTTGGCCGCGTCGAGCGCGCGTATCTGAGCGGTGAGGTTGTGCTCGCGCGGGTCGCGGTCGCCCACGAGTTGTCTCGCCTGGGCAATGAGGTTCTGCTCTGCGACCTTGAAGCTTTCCCGGAGCGCGGCGGGTGCGGCCTGGTTGAGTAGACCGCGTGCGCCAGAGCCGGGCGTGTCCGCCGCCTCGATTCGGTAGAGTCCCGGGCCGACGTCGCCGCCGCCCTCGGAGATCGCCCACACCTGGCCGGGAGGCAGCGGATCAAGGCCGATCGAGTCGGGGCTCGCGAGTTCGGGAGTCGAGACGAACTGCTCGACTCCCTCGCCGAGGCGGTAGCCGAACTGGGTGTTACGGAACTCTGCTGCGCCGATGCGGCGCTGTTGTTCCTTGACGCGACGGCGGCACTCCAGGGCGATGCGCACCGCCCATTCGAGGTCCTCGTCGGAGATCGTGGCTTCGGCGTCGGGATACAAGAGCTTGAGCAAGCCATCAACCGTCTTGTTGACGGCCGACAGGTCTCTGCCCGACAGTGCATCGGAGTAGTTGACCCGCCCCTGGATCGAGGTGAGGCGCGATTGGTCACGAAGGCGCGACCAGCACTCGGAGAGGAAGTCGCTCACGAGCCCGAAGTGTTGGGTGAAGTAGGTCGGGTTGAGCTTTGGAACGTCCCAGCCGGGCAGGTATGCGTGGATGCGGTCCATGAAGGCCGTATCGTCGCGCATCTCCGGTGGCAGCGGAGAGAGCAGGTGGCCGATCCGCTGCTGGTGGGCGACATCCACGTCGAAGTTCCCGACCAACATGATCGAACCGTCAGCACGGATGGACTCACGGCCGCGGGAGAACTCGCCAGACTCCATGTAGCCCTTCATGATGTTGACGCCATCCTTCTGATCGAAGGAGACGCCGGAGACTTCGTCGAAACACACAACGTCGTATTGCGCGACAAGGCCGCGCTGTCCAGTGGCGTTGTTGACGAACATCCGGGCTACGGTGGCCTTGCCGCCGGAGATCAAGTGCGCGTAGGGAGAGACCTGCTGGAACAGGTGGGACTTGCCGGTGCCACGAGGCCCCAGTTCGACCATGTTGAAGTTCCGCTGCACGAACGGGACCATGCGCAGCAACAGCACGTCTTGTTCGCGCTCGGTGAGTTGCGCAGGTTCGAAACCCACTGACCGCAGCAGGAGGTGCTTCCACTGCGCCGTAGTGAACCGTGAGCGACCTTCGGCTAGACGCGATAGTGAATCGCGGGTCGAGAGTTGGATAGGGCGGAGCGACCCGATAGCGAAGGGCTTGCCGTTGTTCTCATCAGCGATCGCGGCGTCGTAGAACAGATCAACCTCGGCATAGAAGCCACCGGTCAGCATGCGCTCGTTGTCACGGACAACGTCATCGTCGATACGCACGTCTCGGAGCCCAAGGCTCGGCAGCTCGGCAACGTAGGCGTTCGACTTCGCATCGAGTCGGGCCTTCACGAGATCAATGAGCTTGACAGTCATGCGCTCACGCGCGCGCGACTTGAAGAGCTCCTCTTCGCCTGCCCGTACAGTGCGGTCAGCGAGCAGTCGTCGTACGACCTGGAGCCCTTCTTCGATCTCCTCCGGGTCGGTCGTGGCGCAGTAGCGTCCGATCAGGAACTCTCCGACATAGGTCGGGACGGGATACGCGCCCTTGAACTGCTGGGCAAGGTCCTTGCGAACGACGTACCCCTCGAAGGCGGATGCTGCGATCGTGTCAATCTCGTCGAGCGCGATTACCTCGGTCATTCGACGCCTCCTACCGTGGTTTGTGCTTGTGCTAGAACTCCACCACTCGGGTCAAGAAGGACGACCCAGGCGCTCGCCCCAGCAGGAGCCTGTTCCTCATCGACGAGCACCTTGACCTCGCCCGGCTCGGTGGGCGCCTTCGGGCCGCCGACGGCGCTCGATGCGTCGGCGGGGTGAAGCCGAACTTCGGCGGCCACTTCGGCTTCGGCAGGGCCGTAGTCGATGCGGCAGCGCTGTCCTGTCCATCGAACAGCCGCAATCTGGACGGGCGCAGCGGCCGAATCGCCGCGAGTCACGGTGACGACGGGAATCACGCATTCCTGGAGACTCAATCCGCCGTGCTCGTACAGGCAGCCCGCTTCAAATGCGGCAGCTCCGGGTGCGCTGACCATGTCGACAGATGAGTCCCAAGTCCAGGGCAGGATCGGGAAATCCGGGCGCGCCGCGGCGGCTTTCAACCGCGCCACACGCGGTTTGCGGGCAGCATCACCTTCCGTCACCTGTATCGGGAGGGTGACCTTCTGCGCTGCTCGGCCGGGCAAGAGGAACCCGTGATCGGTGACCACGACAACCTTCCGCCACCCTGCGTCAAGCAGCGTACGAACGCGCTCGGCGACGAGGTCGAGGTGGTGGTCGATGAGGTCCGCCATCTGATGCCCGTGCGAGTGACCCAGCGAGTCGATCATGTTCGTCTGCGTCCACGCCGTTCCGGCCGGGTCGCCGACCTGAGCGGTGTCCCAGTCGAGGAACTGCACCTCCGCCCCAGTGAGGGCCGAGCGCAGCACTGCGCCTTTCACAGCTCGCCCCTGATCGTCGGACGCGTCGAAGGCAGCGCCGCCACCCATGCTGATCGTGATTGGTGCGACTGCCGGCTGGCCGGTTGGCGTGACGCTGGGGAAAGCCGCCTGGCGCGGCTCCACAACTACGGCGAGACCCGACAGTCGGCGAGCAACTCGAGTAGCCAGGTCATAGCGCAAGGCGTCCACGTAGACCACGCATGTTCCGGCGGCTACGTCGAGGCCCGTCTGGCCGCGGTAGGTGCCAACTGCGGCCTTCTGGAATGCTCGTGCCGACTGATCGACCCACGGGTCGTAGATCGCGCCGAGAGCGTGGGTGACAGCGGCCCTGTCTTGTGCGGTGTTGGCCGTCGCGATCGTCCGCAGTGCGAGGTCGTCAATCACGTGGCCCTCGTGGCTGTACCAGGCAACTTGACTCTGGAGATCTGTTGCTGTCGGAGCGGTCGCTACACGGTTTGCCAGTTCCGCGAGGTGACCGGCGGCCCTCGCAAGAGGTGCCTGACCGAGAGCAGCCCAGACGTTGTCTTCGCGCAGCGTGTGCGCGGCAGCGAGCTCTTCAACGCGACCACGCGGGTCGGGATGAGTTCCCAATGCATCGAGCGCCGACCTGAGCGCGTCCTCCTGGTCGCGGTTCCACGAAGGCCACGAGTCAGGGTGTGGGTCGGTGTCTCCAAAGAGCGGCACCACAGAGGGCCGCGCCTGGTCGAGCAAGGCAGGAAGATTCGGATAGCGGCTTGGGTTCTCCGCAAACCGTTGCCAGACAGCTCCCCACTCGCCCGTTCGGCCGCCGAGCTTACTGGCTGCAGTGAGCGAGCCGTCCTTGTCGGGGCTGATGCCGTAAACGGACTTGCAGGAGGCGACAAGGGCCTGCCACTGCGCACCTTCGAGCGAAGCCCGTACCTCGTCCGGCTCGTTCATCCATTCGAGGAGGGTGCGAACCGTGTCATCGAGCACGAGGTGGTGCAGGCGAGACGAATCGAGGCGCCCCATACGTTTGAGATCGTCGATGTCCTCGAAGAGGAACTTGTCCAGCACCTGAGCGAGGGCCGCCTTCGTCGCACTGTCACTCGCGATGTCGAGCCCCGCACCCTGCTTCGACGCAAGGAAAGAGTGCGGCGTCCAGGGCGTCTGACCGTGGGCAGAGGGCCACCAGTTCGAGCGGATCGCAACCTCGGCCAACGGCGCGAGCGAGTCATCGAGCGCCGCTGCCTCTACCACGGAGCCTCGACTGACACCCGGCAGGTATATCACCCACGGATTGCGCTCGCCTCGTTCGGCAAGATGAGCTGGCAGCTCCGCGGACTCGGGCGAGGCGAGAACGGCCCGAAGCCAAAGCGCTGGACCCCGTGCAGCCGCGGGGTCGTACTCTCCGAGCACCAAGATGGGCACGGCCTCCTGGAGGATGCGAATCACCGGCTCCCAGGCGCGCTCAGGGTCGGCCCACAGAACAGCAGCTGGGGCCGAACTCACCCTCGCGTTGAAGGCCGCAGCGTCACGGAGAGCTTTGGCGACGACGGCACGGACGAGCGTCATTCGGCAGCCTCCGCTCCGCGCCGGGCAGCACGGCGCTCCTCAAGCGTCGGGTGCAGGTCATTCAGCTTGCCCCTGTCTGGGCCCCACTTGATCCTGGAGTTCAGCTTCATCCGCAGAACCCCAGCAGTTACGAACGGCCTGATGTTGAGTCGTACGCCATCATCAAGGTCGGGTTGCCATCCGATAGGCTGCTCGGCCAAGGGCTTCCAGCGGACATAGATATCGTAGGGCGGTGCCCCCTCGAGGATAAGCCGGAGCCTGCGCTGGAGGTCCTCAGCCGCAACCAGTCGCGCATCAGCCCCCGCCCGCTCGGCGCTGGCCTCATGCTTCTGTCGCTCAATCCATGCGCCAAGGGAGGTATACGTCAGCTTCTCCAGCTTCTGGCGATCCAGCTCGTGATAGTTAACAATCGCCGAAAAGCCGTCCTTACGACCGTCCCAGATGTGCCATAGGAACGGTCGGTTGCGGAAGATCTTCGTATGCTCAGCAAAGAATGAGTCACGGAGCCAGTCTTCGAGCCGTCCGTTCTTTCCACCGGCGTCAACCACCAGCATCCGCTCAAGTGTGCTCGACCACTCATTGCCATACGCAGCCGCGAGCAACTCTCGGAGGCGTGTCGCCAGGTCAGGTTCGCCGGGCAACGATACCAGCGCCGCTATGCCATCTCCGTCGGCAAAGCGATCCAACTCATCTGGTATCTGATCAGGCCAGACGTACCCCAGTGCACGGGCCACTGCAACCTGCAGCGGCGCGCTCGACCCTGGGATAACTCCCTGAAAGAGCCATTGACTCGGATCATTCGAACCCGGCCTGAAGGGGGCTCTATTCTCCGCGGCAACTTCTCGCCATCGATCCCTGTCGAAGCGAACTCGCCCGACTGTCCTGATAGAGACATCGAGTTTCTGGTTCATTCCGCGGCATTGCTCAGCAAACTCGCCTGACGCCATGAAGGCATACAAAGGTCGGATGTCTGAATCGTCGTGCGGGATAAACACAAAGGTGTTATTGTCGAACACCTCGCCGACGTAAAGTGCGGGATGCAATGCGCCGGCCTTCTGAAGTAAGAGGCCGGAGCGGCCACGCGCCGCAAGTCCGCTGTTGTTTGACTCGGGGATCTGCGCGTCTAGAAAACTCTGCTTGAAGATCACCTCTGAGTTTCCGCGATATGGCCCAGTGCCGTCTGGAGACGAGGACAGCTTCGTCCACCTGCTCTCCCCGTCGCCACGCGCGATGGAACCAGGAACTTCCCAATGAAACCTGGTGGCCCGGACTGTCTGACCCGGCTTTGTTCCCTCATACCACTGGCCGATGGCGTCCAGCTCAACTCCGTCCGCGGCAACCGCAGGGATCCACCCTTGAGATTGATCCGCGATCTTCACCCAGGACCGCTCACTGGCTCTCAATGACTGGTCCGACAAATCGGGAGTTCCTGCAATGGCAGAGACAAACGGTACATCCTGGCAGGAAGGCAAGGCTTCTCGCATCATCACGTACAAGCCGATCGGAAAGTCCCACATCGGAGTACTGAATGCCTTCGACCCCATACTCGCGATGAGCCGCGGAGTGAAGACTGAGGAAACGCGCTTCCGAAGTCCGCGGTAAGTCGCGAGGAATCGCCAGTTGTCTGGAGTCACGAACGCGGCTGCGCCGCCTGGGAAACACATCCGACCTGCACGCAGAAGGAACGCGGTTGCGAGGTTCCGGCTGCCTTCGTCGTACTGAGCGAGGGTGAATTCTGCCAACCGGTCACTCATTTTGTCGTATCCGAGGAATGGCGGGTTGGTTGCGACGAGCCAATAGCGGCGTGAGAGCAACGTCGTCGCCTGGGCGACGTCGTTGACGACGTTCCCCAGCACAAGACTTCCGCTAGGCTCAGCCGAGACAGCGCCAGCGAGCACCTCCCTCACTGCTCCCGGGGCGACCCCAACAACGAGATCTACTCCGAACAGTTCGCCATCCGAGCCGTCCGCAGGTCGCGGGTCAATGAGAGAACCAAAGGTGTCCGCATGGCGGAACTGCCCGTGCAGTCTCCTGAGATACTTCCGCACTTCAGAGTCGCTGCCCGCGAGCGACTCCCATTCTGAGAGTTCCACGCGCACTGGGACACCAGAGCATGCAATCTGCGGAGCAGGGAGTTCACGGAACCCACCCTGCTTCCATGCCTCCAGCGCCACGTTGAAAGTCGCGATCTGGGTGCAGCGCGGATCGAGTTCGAGCCCGTGGAGGTTGTCGCGGAGGACCGCATCTTGCGCCTCGGCCGGCGTGAGGCCCTCCTCCTCGGCGCGCATACGCCAGAGCATGCCGAACATCGCGACGAGGAAGTGACCGGAGCCGCAGCAGGGGTCCATCACCGTCACGTCGGCAGCATGCTCGGGCCAGTCGCTGAACGAGCCCGCGGCAGGGGTGCCGTCCTCGTTGCGGCGCAGGTACTCCCAGCCGTCAAGCAGAGCAGATTCGGGGTGACGTGCGGCCCACCATGCTCCGAGCGAGTTCTCGAGCAGGAATCGAACCATGTAGTTCTCGGTGAAGAGCTGTGTGACGGGAGAGAGGTCGGCCCCGCCGATCTTGACGCCTGACTCGTTGACGCGCTTCTTCTCGGCCGTCTGCCAGAACTGATAGACCCAGCCAAGCGCGTCCTCCGTCGTGAAAACCTCGGACGGAATGTCAAGAAGGAGGCGCTCCAGCGCACTACGGTGCTCGGCGGCGAACCGGACTCTTACCGCGGGGTCGGTGAGGCCGAACACGCCGGGCAGAATTTCTGCGGCGAACCGTGCGGCGACGGCCCATGCGTCCGGCTCGCGAAGGCTAGACGCAAGATCGCCGCAGTCCTCCAACGACAAGGGGATGTCACGATAGTCCGGATGCCGGAGTAGGCCGTTGACTTCCAGGAAGCGCGCGAACAGCAAGCGATGCCACTGCTCGTAGGCAACGTCGTGCACCAGGTTGGTGAGCGGTGCACCTGCGCGTGCGGTGTCATCGCCGAGCTGCCGTGCTTTGTCGCGGAGCACGAGCCGGAGCTTGTTCTGCTCGTCACTCAGGTAGCCCGGACGGCTTGGCTCGGCGACCGCGAGAGCGCGCAGAGCATCCTCGGCTGCGCGTTGTGCAGCCTCGCGGGCGCGCTGCGTCTGGGCGTCTAGAAAGCGTCGTTGGTCGGAGTTGAGGACTTTCGTCATTTCTGCCGTCATGTCAGCCCTTCACCACCACGGTGTCGTTGCCGCTGTTCAGGGCGTCGAGAAGCTGCATCCGCAGGGCCGCGATGTAGCGCTCGACCTCGTCGGCGCTGCTCAGGCTCGCCGTCGAAACCCGCACTGTGGCCGTCTTGGCCGCAGGTGTCGTGATCTGAATGGCCGCTTCCAGCGCCCGCGAAGCCCGTTGCGGGATGGCGTCGAGTTCAGCGGTCCACCCCTGGAGCGGCCGAGTCTGCGCCGCACTCAGGACGGCAGCAGCATCTGCAAGGTTGGGCTCCGCCTCGATGCCGAGATGATGTTCCGTGAGGAGAGCCTCGCGCTGCGCTTCGTCGAGAGCCGTCCATGCTGGCTGCTGTTCGAGGCCGGCGACAGCCGTCGCGCGGGCGTCGCGCAACGCAACTGCCGCTTCGTGGATGGCATCGCGGAGCGCCTCGGCGAGTTCTTTCACGATCGGGGCGACTGGATCGGCCTCGGTGAGGAGATCACGGCTCGCGGCCAGTGCGTCGAGCCGCTCACGGGCCGCCGCCGCGGACTCCAGCTCCGTGGCCGAGGATGCAAGCGAACGCGCCAGTTCGAGCGAGGGTGTGCGACTCTTGAGCCTAAGTTCCAGGTCTCCGAGTTGGTCGCTGAAGCTCGTGAGGTCACTCTTCGCTGCCAGCAGGGCGTGCACACGGTCGTTTCCCGACGAGCTCACGATCACCTGAATGCTGCCTGGCACTGTGATGTCAGGCAGCGGAGCAGGCCCGCTCACGCCTTTCGCGCGGTCGACGAGCGACTTGACGGCCTGTTCGGCGGCCGAGACGAGTCCGTCGTTGTCGGTCGGGAAGCCGAGGTTGCTCAGCACCTGGCGGGCCTGGATCTTCTCGGCGGGCTTGAGCACCGTGACCTCGCGGCGGAGTTGCACGTTGCCGAGGCGGGTCTGCTTGAGTACATCGGCCGTGGTCGCATCGCTCCCGTTGAGCGTCGCACGGATCACTCCTGTGTCTAGGAGCACGCCGAGGGAGGCCATGAGTGCGTCGCGCGGCCAGCCGAGCGGCTTCGATATCACGGCCTTCTCGACCTCACTCGCGGACGTGCCCGCCGGGCCGACGTGGCCGAGAATCTCTTTGACCACGGGATGCTGCTCTGGGTCGGCATCGAACTGGAGCACCTTCAGCGCGTCAGCTGCCGACCCGTTCTTCACTCGGTCCCTAACCATCGACCACCGGTTGTCGTCGGCTTCGGAGAATCGTGGGAACAGGCGGGTCGCGGCGGACTGCGCGCCTGCCTCGATGCGTTCGCGCAGTGAGATTCCGTTCGGTGCCGTGCCACCCCCGAGGAGTACGTTCGACTTGGAGATCACGTCACGAACATGGGCGTTTACCTGATCCGTCGCCCGGTTGAGGCGGGTTTGCATCGCGCTTCGTGCCTGCTTACCCTCGTCGTCCTGCGGGATTCCCTGCTGGTCGATCACGCGCTGCGCGGCGAGCTTGTTACGGACTGCCGCGGCGAACGCTGGAGCCTGGAGTCGGGGAAGGTGTACGAGAACGATTGGCGACTCGATGCCGAGGCTGCGCGCGGCCTCGTCGAACTGCTTCGCAGTTATGCCCTCGTCCCACTCCGAGCGGAGCCACACCGGGATCGCATCAGACTCCGGCGGAAGCGAGGCGTCGGTGTGCAGCGCGAGCTTGCGGGATTCCTTGGCACGCCCCTGCTGGATCGAAGCGGGCAGCGCCCGGTTGACCTCTGCGAGTAGCAGCGAGTCGCGCTCCGTGCTCACCTCGCTGTCGGTGACTTGCGCGTGGTGCCTGCGGAATGCCTCGTCCCACTCACGGCCCGCCTTAGTTTGAAGGCGGAACTCCTCGCCGTCCTGCTGGAGCACACCCTCGTCGGCGAGGGCTCCAAGCGCGACGGGCACCTGCTGCCGGAGCTGGTCACCATCGTGGGCGAGGTCCTCGACGAGGAGGTCGACGAGATGGTCTGTCGTCGCGCGGACGCCGATGTCGCCGTGGCCCGACGTAGGGAGCAGGCCGATGAGGTGGATGAGGCCGAGGATGCGGCCGCGCAGTGGGTCCTTCTGCCCCTGCTCATGGATCAGCGTCTGCGTCTCCTTGAGGAGCCGGCCCGCGCCGTTGAGGTCTTCGTTCTTCTGCGAGTACAGGAAGTCGGCGCCGACCACGGTGCCCACCGGTTCGGGGGCGACCTTGCGGTTCGCCTCATGCACGATGCGGAGCTGGGAGCGCAGCTGACCGGCGCGGCCGGCGTCCGCTTGGCGGAGCACGCTCTCCCAGAAACGGCGACGCACCGGGAGCAACGGGTAGTCCTCGGCGAGGTCTTTGTCGTCCGCCGCGGTGTGCTGAATCTTGCTGCCGATGAGTTGGCGGGAAATCTGCCCGGCAACTGACGCCAACGTGGCGTCAAGAGCAGGCTTCCTGGCGGGCTCCTTGCTGAGGAGCACACGGCGGACAACGGCGTCGACGTCCTGGTTCTTGAGCACTACTTTGACGGTGAAGCGGTCCTGAATCTTCTGGAGTGTCGAATCAGCCGTCAGTTCCTGCTGGCCGGTGGCGACGAGCAGCACTCGACCGTTCAGTTCGCGTGACACGGACTCGACGAGGTTCTGCACTTCCATCGCTCGGCCGCCGTCGCCGCTGATGTACTGCTGCACCTCGTCGAGGACGACCAGCGACGGCGGAATTTGGCCACCGCCGACGTACTCAAGAATCTTCTTGAGCAGCGCGATCGTCTCGTCCGTGGAGAACGAGCGGGTGTCCGGCGGGAACTGGCTGCGCAGCGCGGCGCGCACGTCCTTGGCCGTCGCGGCAAACTGCGGGTCGGCAACGAGGATCGCATTCGCGAGCAGCGTGCTGAGGTTGTACTCACCCAGCTCCTCGATGAGGTCGCCGCCGTTGGCCGCAACGTGGTCACGAACGGCGTCGAGGTGCCCGTTCCCCGCAAGCCACAGCGCAACCTGCGCGGGGGCGACACGCGTTGGCAGTCCTGCCGCGCCGAGGACGATCGAGAGGAACACCGAGTTGAGGGTCTCGCCGCTGCGGTCGAGTGCACCTGCTGCGGCCCAGGGTGCGGCGCCGTCGCGTCGGCCCAGAGTTGTCAGCTCCGTCAACTGGTCCTGGATGCCCTGGGGGATGTTCGTCAGACCGCGCGCGGTCGCGCCGTTCGGAAACTTCGTATCGGCCCACAGGTGCTGGAGGACGCGGACGAGGTGGGACTTGCCGCTGCCGTAGAAGCCCGACACCCACACGGCAGGCTGCGTCGTCCGATTCCGATGCCCGGTGTAGGAGTCAAGGATGCGCTGGAGTCCGTGCTCGTACTCACCCTCGCAGACGAAGCTCTCCAACTCGTACTTGAGGACATCCCACTGGTTGGAGTCCTCGGGACGGTCCACATTGGTTACGCCGTCGTTCGGAATCTCGAAGCTGAGTGGGGGCCGGACGAAGAGGTTGTTGTTGGTCGTCACGCGATGTCCTTCTGTGGATCGATGACACGAGCGCGGTAGTTAAACCCATCGCGCGCGTCGACCAAGCGGAATGAATGAGTCTCCGGGTCGTGAAGCCCGGGGAAGAGAACGAGAAAGCGTCCGGTGACCGCGGACTCGACGGACTTGATCACGCTCGATGCTCGCAGGAACGGGAAGATCGAGCCGATGCCAACGAGTGCCACGACAGCGTTCTTAGGTGCCGTTTCGAGAGTCTGGCGGATGCGCGCGACAAGTGTTGTCTCAAACTGATCCAGGATCGACTGAGTGAGGTCGCTCGGGTCCTCGTAGAAGGCTTCCGCATGCCGATGAGCGGACAGCCAGCGCCCGAAGTCGTCGGTGACGTCAAGTACAGCCCAGACGCGGCCGGCCTGGGTAGTCGCCAACTCGATGCTCGGCAGAGCGTGCCGCATTTGGCGTTCCAAGTCGGGCGGGTAGACGAGCATCCAGACGCGCTCACCACCCGAGACATTGTCCTTCCACGCCAAGGGCAACTCGGCCTTGTAGGCATCGACGAGATCGGAGACGCGGCTCATGCGACGCCCCCGAAAGTCGGGAAGGACACATCGACCATGTTGCCCGCAACGAGCAGGTCAAGGAGACCTTGGGTGTGCGCGTCACGCAGCGCTTCCAACGTGCGGCCGGGGGCCAGCCCCAGAATTTGCGACCAAGGGTTGTCGAGCACGCCGAGGCCTCGTCCGCCGGCGAGATACCCCAGGTACGCCGCATACGCGATGGCCGCTGGGCGGGCTTCCACGTCGGTGCGCACCTTCTTGGCACGACCCGCGAGATGACCGGTCTGGGTCCAGCAGGCTCCGGTGTTGCGCCCAGTCTTGCCTAGCGTTGCCTCAGACATTTCGTTACCGAACTGGGTGCGTACCGCTTCCGTAAGATCGGCTGAGGTCACCAGGGAGCCAATTTGAGTGCTTGCAACCGCGCTGAAAGAGGCTCGGAGGATCTCATCGCGGGTGAAGGCCAGAATGCCAGCCAGCAATGGTTGCGCTTTCGGGTCAAGGTCCCACAGATAGCGTAATGCCCGGAATGCACTACTGTTTGGGTTCAGGATATATAGCTCACGGAGATGACGGAATGATCGCCTCCGACCAGATTGCGTTGAGCGGCCTAGGATATTAGCTTCAACGACAGCATCTTTGTAGGCATAGGTCGGACTGTCCGGGGGTACAGCACGTAGCAACTCAACGAGATGTGGGACACCAATTGTGTGGCTAGCGGTGGTCCGGAACGTACCGAGGGCAAAGTTTGGCTCGGTTTGGGAACCGCTAATCATATCTTGGTGTTCTCCCGCATTAGACGGAAATGCACTCGTAGTCTGTGCCATCCGCAATAATCCCTACTAACGATGCCCGCAACAATAGTTGATGGGAGGGGTGCGACCAGACTCTTTGTCTACTGGCAGTGCTAACCGAGGTCCGTTGCGGTGTCGTGACCTGCCGGGATTGTCTTGCTCTCAAACTCAGTAGCGGTTTGCGAACATAATGGGTACTACCTAGCAACGGTGCTACCAAAACTCTGGTTGACCGTGCCAAGATTCTGGTGTCCGTAATGGCAGATTGTCATTACGAGGGCGTGGGAGTGCCTCAATCGGGTTTATGGTCGGCGCTACGATGGCGGTGTGAGTGTCTGTGCACGAGCTGACAGACCGGATCCGCTCTAGAGGTTCGATCACTACTGGGGTGGTGTGCCCGGCAAGTGTGCGGGCCCGGACTCTGGAGCTCTTCTGGATTATCCAACCTGAAACGGACGAGGGTTGTACAGGTAATCGCTGACGTTGGGCTGCCTCAAGGGTTGAAGTGGTCCTGCTGGTGCTGGTATCCCCGCATGTGAGGGTACAGGGTCTGACAGCGTGGTTATCAACGAACACGATGATCTGGGTCCCATATACTTTGTATCCGCGAGGGCATGGACTTTACTGCACTTCACCGCGCTGTCGAGGCTGAGCCCGGGCCCCTGACCAACGAGCTACTGGACGCCGCCGTGGCTGTCGGTGCAGCGGAGACGACCGACCTGGACTGGAAATCTGAACTTCCTCCTGCCAAGGGTCTGTCACAAACGGACTTCCCCAAGGATGTCGCAGCTAGGGCCAACAGCCGTGGTGGGTTGATAGTTCTTGGCGTACGTGAGTCTCAGAAGATAGCAACCGATCGTATTGATGCAGGCGAGTGTGATGAGACCTACGAGCGGACTTTGCGCAGAGCGGCGATCTCTGGCATTTCACCGCCCATCTTCGGACTGAATACCTATCGTCTTGGAGACGGTCACAAACGTGCAGTCGTGGTTCAGATCCCACCAAGTGTCGACGGCCCTCACCTGATCTACCGCAACGACTACTTCGGTGCGCCTATCCGCAACAATTCAGACACCGTGTGGATGAAAGAACGGCAGATCGAGGCGATGTACCGGGCGCGATTCGATGAAAGGCGGCATGCTACTGAGGCGCTGAACAGTCTGTTCTCTGAGATAGCCAGCGGCCGAGATACCGATAAGCGAGCTTGGTTGATTGCTACTGCTCATCCGCATGGGCCACGTATCCGGGAACGGCTGTGTCGCGATCAGGCACGGGAGGTGCTGTCCCAGGTACAACAGCTTGCTCTGACCTACGCCGGTGGAGGAGGGATTCACCCACTGAAGAGCGTGGATTGGCACAACCCTCGCACGGGCTTGAGGCGCTAGGTAGCGGTCAACACCGTGACTGGTGAACGCTCGAGGTGGAAGGAGGTGTGGCTGAGCATCCATCACGACGGTTCGGTCACACGGCAGCCGCTGTCGGCGGGCATCGTATGAGTAGCGAAGGTTACTTCGAGGGCTCGCAGGTTCAGTCGGCCGCAGTCGAGTGCACTATCGCCGACTTCATGGGACTGATCCGAGCCACTGCCGAAGCCACCGGGAACGACGAGTACTGCCTGCATGTAGGCATCGACTGGAGCGGCGATGAGCCGCTGATGATCCTCACGACCGACATCACGGTTTCACGTATGACGGCGTATCAACCCCGCTGCATTGCCGCTGTGCCGGAAGGTGTGACGTGCTCGCTGCTGGCGCGATTATCCGCGCCGACTTGCTGCGGCTTTCAGGTGAGGTGCGCGAAACTTGGGGGTATGAGTGAGATCAACTTTGCGCGGTACCGGGCGTATGTCGACGCGCGGGTAGAGGCGAACAACGCCATGATCGCTCTTCTTGCAGGCTCTCGGCTGGCCGCGCACAACCTCCAGCTGCACAGCGGCTCTCCACATCAGCTCCCTGGACTCTTTCCAGCCGTGAACGAAATCGACCGTTTCAACCTGCTGCCGGACAGGGCATCCCAGCTCCTACTCGACGCCGATGCGCACCTCGCGGCAGTGGCAATTCCGTACGCACTGGCGGTCTATGAGGCCTTCGTCAAAGACGCGATCGCCATGCTGAGCGATGCAGGCTATGCAGTGTCACAGTCTTGGGGTGCCTTGAACGCCGGACGCATGCACAAGACCTTCTTCGACGCCGCCGGCGTCGCGGAACCAGCTGATGTGATCCCTCTCTTCCACGTACTTCGTTGTGTTCGGAACGCCCAGATTCATCACGCAGGCCATGTGACAGCGGAAGTGACTGAGGTACTGGACTCGTTGACGGATGCGCAGCGCGAGCGATGGGAACAACTGACAATGGCGCCGCTCAGTTCGATGATGAAGGAGGGGAAGCTGCACTTCACAATCGGCCATTTGATCGCTGCGTTCGCCGTCACGAAGGAGGGGGCGCGGCGCCTAAACGAAATTCTGGGGCAGAAGTTGAGCAGAGAGACTTGGGCCGGGATTGCCGTTGCCGATTTCGCCGAATCTGCCGAGCACCCACGCAATAGCAGGCAATGGAAACGCGGGCTCTTGGGGTTTGCACGATTCCACTACCTTGGCGGGCTAAATCTGAGCGGGGAAGAACTCGAACTAGCGGCAAGACAGTCAGGGTACTGGACCGCGACATCGTGGTGAAAAGAACACGGGGGCTCTGTACCCATTGAGCTACATCCGGCTTCGCCGGAGCCAGGAGTCGAACCTGGGTCTCCACTGTTTTTGTGCGAATCGAGGTTATGATCCTCCAGCCCATCCATGGCATCCGCTACGTAGACGAGACTCTACCACAGGCTCGGGTGCGCACCTTCGAGTAACACGACTCAGGAGGTCCGCCATGCCCACGTTCTTCGATTCGACCGCCGACGCCGCTGAGGCGTCCGAGGCGCTGCGGGGATTGGCTCACGCCAGCCGAGGTTTCGATCAACCCGCGGAGATGTACGGGGTTATCGGTGACCTGTGCTCGGGGATGCGCTCGCTCCGGCAGGTGCTCGACCAAATCGCTGGTGCCCATGAGCGCAAGACCGCGCACGCCGGGACGGTTCCGGCTCCAGCGTCACCAGGACACCAGCACCGTGTTGTCGGCCCAGTATCCGTTCCTCGCCGAAGGCGGCTTCGGCAGCCGGGGAGCGTTCGTAGGGCAGGGCATGTACTCCGGTGGGAGCTGTACCGGCAGGGTATCATCACGGCACCGAACATGATCCTCGCCGGTATCGTGGGCTCGGGGAAGTCGCTCTGATGGACCCCGATGGGGGGAAACGACGGATGATCCACGAGGAAGCCTGGCGACTCATTGCCCACCCCGCCTTGCTGCGCCGGATGGATGCCCACTGGCGGCTCGGCTGCCACTACGGCCTGGCGAACGTGCTCGTCTTCCACAGACTGAGCGATCTCGACAACGTGGGCGATCACGCCTTGGCCATATGCTCGTTGGCGAACAGCTTGCTCGCCAGCGCCGAAATGAGAGTGAGCTACCGGCAGGAGTCCAATCAACTCACCCTCCCGGCCAAGACTCTTGGGTTGACCGGCACCGAATAGCATCTACTCCCCAGCCTGGGCACCGGCCAAGGCTTGTGGCAGATCAAGGAACGCTTCTTCGCCGTCCATCACCAGATGCACCCGACTAGCTGGTCCTGTTCGACACCACGACCCGCATAATCTAGGAATGTCATACGCTCGTGTGATACTGGAACGGTGATCGAGCGAGCAATCAACTTCGAGCGGCCCCGCCGCATGCGCTGTGGATCATGTCGCCATGAATGGCATGTGACTGCTGAGTGGCTGGACCGCTTCAACCAGGCTCTTGAAGGCTGCCCTGCCTGCGACACTGATTGCCAAGGCGAGGACCGCCCAGACTTCTGCGCGGACCCCGAAGACCCCTCGCTAGACGACGCGGCCACGCGGAAGTTCTCCTGGTATCATTCATCGACCCATCAGAGCTGGCCAAACAGGAACTTCGACCCGGCTGCACTATTGACTGATGTCACCAAGCGCCGCATGGAAGCGATGTGCTCTGGGGTTGAAGCTTGGGCGAGTCGGCAGAAGACCAAGGCGCTGCACGTCGGCACGTATGAGGCAGCGATCGAGAACATGTTCCGGCGCATGGATGACCAAGACAGCTTTGACGACCAGTTCTACCTCTACCGCGTACAGCTTGATCCCAACTGCGTGATTGAGCCGGGTGTACACCAGGAGCCCACGAACTTCGTAGGTGACGCCTATCTGGCCGAAGTGTGCGCTCCCGGAACCAACGTGCTCAGGTACGTGAACGTTCATGAGGACCCGTCAAGCGTCTCTCTGGCTATCGAACCGAGTGCAATACGAGCCGTTCAAGGGATTCCGATACCTCTAGCCGTGGATGCGACCGACTCGTGGGTGCTGGACGCGACCGCACGGTTGTGGGAGGCCACGTCCAAGCCTGCGCCACAGCCGACGGGGAAACTCGAGCGATTTCAATTCAGGGAGGTCACGGTACTGGCAACCGAGGCGCGCAGGCTCGAAACAGAGATTGCCGCTGGATTGCCTCTGGCACTAAGAGAAAGATTCACCACCAGATTCGATGAGGCAGGCTTCGATACGGCCCCCACCGCGTTCCCCACCAAACTGGTCGGTCTGGCGACACTCGCTACAGCGCCGCGAGCCGTACTCGACGCGCTCGATGCTCAGCCGTGGCGCGTTCTTCCGGCCATTGAGGGTTAAGCCTCCTTCTCTCAGTAGCTCTCTGGCCGGCAGGCGTGCACCTGCCGGCCAGAGAGCGAAGCGAACCCGACCAGCCGCCCGTCAATATTCCGACCGTCGTTCTCACGGTGCACAAGGACGGCGTTCTGACCGCCACCCTCGACGGCGCACCATTGGTGTTCGCCGACCTCATGACCGCACGACCCGGAACCCGTTATTGAGGCGAAGCCACCACCTGCGAACGCAAGTCGATGTTCGTGCCCGACATCGAAGCCGCCGTCGAGGACGTCGACCGCCGGGTGCATATACCCGAGAACATCGTCACCGCGCTCCGCGAGCTGGTCACCTCTGAGTTCGAAAGGCTCCACGCGAGCGCCCGTCGCGTCGCGTTCCTCGACGCCCAGATCAACGCCGGAGACATTCAGTGCGACCAGGCCAAGGCCCATCTTGAAGGCTGCCTCGCCCTTGCCGGAGACAGCCACGCGATCTACATGAGCATGGACGACTCACTGCGCCGCCTGGCCAACCAAGCCTTCTTCGACAAGCTCATCGTCATGCCCGACAACACCGTGACCGGACAGCCCGGCGAACCGTTCAACAGCCTGATCAACCCTGACGTCCAAAGCGCCGCGCTCGCCCGACAGCGAGCCACGACGGAATCTGGACGTCAAACCGGTAATGTCGCCGGTTTGAACAACGACCCTTTGGTGGAGGCGATGGGAATCGAACCCACGACCTACGGCTTGCAAAGCCGCCGCTCTGCCAACTGAGCTACGCCCCCGGCGGAGTACATGCTAGGCGAAACGCCTAAGTTAAGTCGACTACGGCCATGAGTGGCATTAGTCACCGCAAGCATGCAACCATTTCAGTAAATCCAAGACCCGGTTAGGACACTTTGCATGGAAGTAATTTTGATTGCCGATGATGGTTCCCAGGCGTCACGACGGGCAGTGAGGTGGGCTGCTAACAACCTTCCGGTAGCGGACAAGCGGGTGGTGCTTTTGCATGTGGCCGCCCCACCGGCAACGCCCATGAGCGGGAGTGGCCTTGTCGCCCCCGATGTTTTGGCCATGAACACTGGTGACACCGGCGATGCGGGCCAAGAGCTGGTAGCGGAAATCAAAGAAAACCTTGCCCAAACCCGCAAGCAGGCCAATCTTCCCCAGGACACTGAGCTCAGGGTTGTTTGGGGTGATCCAGCCACAGAAATTGTGGTGGTAGCCAAAGAACTGAATGCCGACCTGGTGGTAATGGGTAGCCGGGGACGGGGTTTCCTGGGCCGAGTAATTCTGGGTTCGGTAAGCAGCCATGTTGTGCACCACGCCGGACTTCCAGTGCTGGTAATTCCACCTCAAAGCGAAGACGCCGACACCAAGACGGCCAGCTAACCACGTGTAAATGTCATTTCCTCGCCAAAACGCCCGCACTCGTCGCTTCACCCTTGGCGCCCCCCGCACCCCAACTCTCAACAAAACCGGCGACCGCCTCTTCTTCCTACGTAGCGAAACCGGCATCGACCCCGTGCATTCTCTGTGGCTGTACCACACTGCTTCGGGGGAAGAAACCTGTTTACTCGACCCGAAACACCTAGAGGTTGACGAAAACCTGCCCGCTGCGGAGCAAGCTCGGCGAGAACGTGCCCGTGAAACCGGTGAAGGTGTGGTGGCCTATTCGATTTCCAACCAAGGCGATCGGGCGGTGGCGGCACTCGGTGGACGCTTGTTTTTGGTGGATGTTGACCATCGCTCCACCCACGAACTACCCGCATCGCCAGGAGCATACGACCCTCAGCTAAACCCCACCGGCACCCACGTCGCCTACGTAGTAGACGGCACCCTTCGCAAACTCGACATTGAAGCCGCAATAGCGTCTACCTCGGTTACTGCCGTCGACCCCAACAGCCCGCCAACCACGCTCACCAACAACCCAACCCCAAACACCACCGCTATGCCCGGTGAGACAATTGTGGCTAGTGAACCCGACATCAGCTGGGGCGCTGCCGATTTTATTGCCGCCGAAGAACTTTCCCGTACCCGAGGGTTCTGGTGGGCCCCTGATGGAAACGCCTTGATTGCCGAACGGGTCGACGAGACACCGGTTGCAACCTGGTATATCGCTTCGCCAGCAGAACCCGAACAACCGCCTCGGCCAATCCGCTACCCGGCCGCCGGAACCAACAACGCGGCCTGCTCGCTCGCTATCTTCACCAACACCAATAGCCGAATCGACATAGCGTGGGATAACGAAACCTATCCCTACCTGGCTCGGGTCACCTGGGCGAAAGATCACCCGCCAGTGCTAGCAGTGCTGAATCGAGCCCAGACCACCATGGTGTTCTTGGCTGTCGATGTGGAAACTGGTGAAACCTCGGAATTGTTGCGCCACGAAAACGGCTATTGGGTGGAAGTGGTGCCTGGCAGCCCGCAATGGCACGAAAACCAACTAGTCACGGTGGCCGATGAAGGCAACGCCCGGCGGGTGATGGTCGATGGCCAGCCCTTAAGCAGCGACGATCTTCAAGTACGAGCCCTAATCGACACCGACGATAACGGTGTTTTGGTAACCGCTTCTGCAGACGACCCCACCATGGCCCTACTGGTAGAGGTTGCCTGGGATGGTACCCACACGGTGTTAACCCCAGAACCCGGGGTTTATAGCGCTATTCGCAGTGGCGAAACTCTGGCCTTAACCGCCCAGAACCTCGCGACCGCCGGCGCCTCACTGACCGTGGGCCCAGCAGCACAAGTCCTCGCCGCGACCAACCAGCCGAACAATGAAATAGAACGCACCCAACCGGCTACCAGCCATCTCGGCACCCAAACAGGTTCCCCCCACAACACCACCAGCGGAAACGAAACCTCGCTACACACCATTGCTTCATACGCTGAAGTTCCGGAGGAAAACCTCAACATCCAACTCTTAGAGCTTGGCGAGCGCCGACTCCGCGCCGCCCTTCTCCTCCCCGAAGAACGCCTGGGCATCAAAGAAAAGCTGCCCGTGTTGCTCGATCCCTACGGCGGGCCTCACGCCCAGCGGGTGCTACAAGCCCAAAGCGCTTTTTGGGCATCGCAATGGTTAGCGAACCAAGGGTTCGCGGTGCTAGTAATCGACGGCCGCGGCACACCCGCTCGCGGCCCGGCCTGGGAAAGAGAAGTCCACGGTGACCTGGCGGCCCCCGTCTTAGAAGACCAAATCGACGGTCTGATGGCCGCCGCCCAAGCACAATCGAGGCTCGACCTCACCAGGGTTGCCATCCGAGGCTGGTCTTTTGGTGGCTACCTAGCGGCCTTAGCAGTGCTGAAACGCCCCGATATTTTTCATGCCGCGGTGGCCGGGGCACCGGTGACGGATTGGCGTTTGTACGACACGGCCTACACCGAACGTTACCTGGGCCATCCCGACGAAGAACCCGAAAATTATGCTCGCACCAACCTGATACCGCTTGCCCCACAACTTGAACGCCCATTGATGCTCATCCATGGTTTGGCCGACGACAACGTGGTTATGGCCCATACGCTGACACTTTCCCGGGCGCTATTAGAAGCAGGCCGAATGCATACCGTATTGCCTCTTTCAGGCGTAACCCATATGACTCCTCAAGAAGAAGTGGCCGAAAACCTGCTACTTCTTCAAGTCGAGTTTCTAAAGAACGCCCTGGCGCATCCCTAAAATATTGAAGAAGCGCCGCGGCACCCGAGGCAAACCCTGCGGCACCAGATGGAAACGCTAAGGAACCGAAGGGAAACGTGTGAGATTAAAGGGGGAGCGGTGCCGGTGCCGCTGGCCCCACGTATAAGGCGCTTGGCCGGATAATTTTATTGGCTTCCACTTGTTCCAAAATGTGTGCGCTCCAACCAATGGCACGACTAGTGGCAAAAGTCGGTGTGAACATTTCTCGTGGCACCCCAGCCAGCTCCATTACCACGCCAGCATAAAACTCGACGTTGGCGTACAGCTCACGCCCAGGTTTGAGCTCTGCCAAAATTTCAACGACTCGGCGCTCTACCACCTCGGCAAATTCCACTAGCTCTCCGCCCAGTTCATGGGCGCATTCATGCAAAAGCTCTGACCTTGGATCTTGGGTTCGATATACCGCATGGCCGAACCCCATCATCTTTTCGCCCGCTTCCACCCGTGGTCGCACCCATTCGTCGATATGTTCAACGGAGCCAATTTCATCAAGGGTGTCGAGCGCTCGCGATGGGGCACCACCATGCAGCGGGCCCGACAATGCCCCAATAGCACCCACCATCGCGGCGCCAACATCGGCCCCCGTGGAGGCGATTACTCGAGCGGTAAAGGTTGAAGCGTTGAAACCGTGGTCAATGGTCGCAATCAAGTAACGCTCAACAGCTCGAGCATGTTTAGCCGAAGGTACCTCGCCGGTGATCATACGTATGTAGTCGCTCACCCAGTCGAGGTTCGGGTCAGCCGACAGAACCGGCAGGCCATGCGAAGCGCGATACAGGCCAGCTGCTAAAGCGGGCATAGTGGCCACCACGCGCAAACCTTGTTGGGCAATGGTGGCACGATCCAAATCGAGCACCGGAGCAAAACCTTCTGCCGCGGCCAACAACGACACGGCACTACGCAACATATCAAGGGGCCCAACCGCACCAGCCGCCGCAATGTTGGGCAAGGCTTCCAGAACCGTTGCGGGCAACGGCGCTCCACGTAATTCATCGGTACGGGCTTTGAAGGCTTGGCGTTCAGCGGCCGTAGGCAACGATCCCTCTACAAACAAGTGCCACACTTCATCGAGCCGCTTATGTTTGGCCAGTTCAACAGCGGAATATTGGCGATAATGATAGAAACCCTCGCGACCGCGTACATCCCCAATAGCGGTTTCTGCGGCCACCACACCTTTTAGCCCAGCGGGCACTTTGATGAGCGGATCTTCGGTGTGCTTTCTAGCTTCGACACCATTATCAAGACCATCGGAATGGCTAGGTGCTGGCTGATGGCTTTCCATAGTGGACACAGGTGAAGACTCCTTGTAATTGCTACTTCCAGCATGGCTACTAGATCAAGCATTGTCAACGTTGATTCAATCAATCATGATAGAGTCAATACGGCGGCAAGAAGGACGGCAAATGGCAGATAAAACCCACTCGGATTTAAGCGAACCGACCCTCACTGCCCGTGAAGCGGCTGCGCGTTTAGGGGTCAAGGTCGAAACGCTGTATGCCTATGTGAGCAGAGGCATGCTGCCCAGCCATCGGGCTCTAGACGGGCGAACCAGCCTCTTCGCCCTTAGCGACATTGAGCAGCTTGTTAAACGGAATCGTAGGCCCAGCGAACGCGACCGCCTGGAAGTAATAATCGATACCAGCATCACTGCTATCTATGACGATTCGTTCTTTTACCGTGGTCGCAACGTTGCCGAGCTATGCATTGAAAAACCGTTCGAATGGGTGGCGGAATGGCTTTGGCTGGGCGAAACCAATGACTTCAACGATGGGGCTGCTATCCCTTGGCAGGCCAGCATTAAATCAGCCGAGCTGATCGCAAGCGAAGTGGCTCGCCTGCCGGTTTCTTCCACCTCTGGCGACCAGCTGCGAGTCGCGGTCGCCGTAGCTGGGGCCACCCACTCGCTTCGCCACGACCTCCGTCCTCGAGGCGTGGCTCACACTGCTCGGCGTCTAATTGCGACCATGGTTGATTCCCTGCCACTTCGCCAAAACCTAACAGCACCAGCAACACAAATAGCGCCACTTGCTGAACGCCTATGGCCCAGATTGTGCCCCTACCCGGCCGAACCCGAGTGGATTCAGGCCTTAAATGCAGCTTTGGTTCTGCTCGCCGATCACGAATTGGCAGCCTCTACGATCGCCGCTCGCGTGGCGGCCTCAACCCGAGCCGACCCATATGCGGTGGTCTCTTCTGGTCTCGGTGTGCTTAGCGGAAGTTTGCACGGAACGGTGAGCGCCGCGGTACAACAACTCTTAGCTGCGGTCCAAGCCAACAATCTGGGCCGGGTAGATCTTGACCGGGTGGGGCGCATAATTTCTGACCATCTTCGTCACGGTCAGGCCGTACCTGGTTTTGGGCATCCTTTGTATCCCAACGGCGATCCTCGAGGCGCAGTGCTACTGGCTATGGTGCGCAATCTGGCCCGTGAGAAAGAGCGATTGTCTGAAGTGGACGCCGTAATTGAAGTCATGTCCGAAGGGGCACCAGCGCAACCCAATGTTGATTTCGCATTGGCGGCTTTGGCGCACGTGGCTGGCATGGACCAAGGTGCTGGTGAGGCGATATTTTCTGTCGCTAGATCAGCAGGCTGGATAGCTCACGCTATAGAGGAGTACAACGAACCGCCCAATCGGTTTCGTGCTCGGGCACGTTATATCGGCAGCAACCATTAGGCGAACCTGGCCACTAACCGGTCTTGGTCACTCGGCTAGAGCATTTCAACCTTGCCAAGCGATGTCAAGAGTAGGGCAGCGTGGGCGAAGCGGGGTTAATGAACCCCGTCGGCAATAAGGCGTTCTAAGGTCAACTCAGGATGGTCGGCTTCCACCCGGGCCAACCAATAACTCGATTCGAAAAGCGCCAATCGGGTGCCATCGGCACGTTGCAGCACGTCAACGCCGCGCATGGCCCGCAAGGCCGATTCGCTCTGGGCGTCGGTGCGTCGGGCAATGGTGTACGAGGTCGGGCTTAGCTCTACCGGCGCACCGAACTCGTTTTCCAAACGATGAATTGCCACCTCAAATTGCATCTGGCCCACCGCCGCCAGAGTGGGGGCCTGATCTCCAATGTCGGGGTCGCGCAGCACCTGCACTACGCCTTCTTCATCTAATTGGTGAATGCCCGAACGGAACTGTTTGAAGCGACCCACATCTCGTACCCGGATGATAGAAAACAGCTCGGGCGCAAAGCTGGGAATGCCGGGGAAAGTGACTGGCTTATCAGCCCAAATCGTGTCGCCAATGCGCAAATCGGTGGCGTTGACTAACCCGACCACATCCCCTGGCCATGCATCTTCCAAGGTTTCGCGGTCTTGGCCGAAAACCTGTTGAGCATATTTTGTTGCAAAAGTTCTACCGGTACGGTCGTGGGTAACCATCATGCCGCGTTGGAAATGCCCAGAGCAGACTCGGAAATATGCCAAACGATCGCGATGGGCGCGGTCCATGTTGGCCTGAACCTTGAAAACGAAGCCCGAGAATGGAGCATCAAGGGGCCGCAGGTTGCCAGCAACATCAGGCCACGAAGTGGGGCTAGGTGCCATATCAACCACACCGTCAAGCATCAGTCGCACCCCAAAGTTGGTAAGGGCGGAACCGAAATAGACGGGGGTGATCATGCCAGCTTGAAACAGCTCGTCATCAAGGCCAGCGCCAACCTCATCTAAGAGGGCCAGCTCGTCGATAGCGGCCTGCCACGCTGGGCCTTCCGACGCTGCCGCCTCGGCGGCGCTCATTCGTTCTTCGCCTGCTTCGGTAGCACCATGAGCGGTGCGGGTGAAACGGATAAAGGTGTTGTCGCGTCGGTCGATAACCCCACGAAAATCACCGGCAATGCCGACTGGCCAAGTTACAGGCACGGGTTGAATGCCTAAAGTGCTTTCAATCTCATCGAGCAGTTCAAGGGGGTCGAGTCCGGGGCGGTCCCACTTGTTGATGAAAGTGAGAGTCGGCATCTCACGCTCTCGACATACCTCAAAAAGCTTCAAAGTCTGAGGCTCAATGCCTTTACCGGCGTCGAGGACCATCACGGCGGCGTCGGCAGCGGCTAGAACACGGTAGGTGTCTTCTGAAAAGTCGCGGTGTCCGGGGGTGTCTAGCAGGTTGACTATGCACTCTCGGTAGGGAAACTGGAGCACGGTCGAGGTGATCGAGATTCCCCGCTTCTGTTCTAGTTCCATCCAGTCAGAGGTGGCCGCTTTACGGCTACCACGGGCCTTAACGGCTCCGGCACCCGAGGTGAGGGCACCGCCATACAACAAAAACTTCTCGGTTAGCGTCGTTTTACCGGCGTCAGGGTGAGAAATAATGGCGAAGGTGCGTCTTCGGGCGGCTTCGATGGAGGCGGTTGTGTCTAACACAGACATGGCGGTGCCTAGATTCCTAGAACAAGTTTGGCGATCATGAAATAGATGATCAGGGCGGTGGCATCCACCAAAGTGGTAATAAATGGTGCCGAAATCACCGCCGGATCTACTCCTACTCTACGGGCAATTAGGGGCAACATGGCACCAACTGAGGTGGCCCAGGTGCAGATAACCAACAAGGTCGACCAAATCACCAGCGCCAACTTGGCATCGTAAATCAGCGAAACTGGAATCGCAGCCGCGGTTGCCAGCACTAGGCCGGTCATCACCCCAGCGGCGGCTTCACGCCACACGATTCGAGGCAAGTCGCCAGGTCGTACTTCTCCCACTGCCATAGCACGAATAACAGCTGTCGATGATTGTGCGCCAGAATTGCCACCGGTGTCGGTGAGGAGCGGAATAAAAAGTACCAGGCTGGCAGCTTTGGCCAAGGTGTCTTCAAAGGCCTGTAATACGTTCACTGTCAAAACCGCCGTGGCAATAAGCACCAACAGCCAACCAGCGCGAGACCGGGCCAAACGGTAAGCACTGACCGAAAGGTAGGGGGAACCTAGTGGGCTTGAACCACCTGACAGGGCGAAGTCTTCGGTTTCTTCTTGCTCTAACACTCGCAAAGCATCGTCAACGGTAATTACCCCAACCAAACGATCTTCTGAATCCACCACCGGAAGAGCAATCAGCCCGGCTTCACTCACCAAGCGGGCCGCTTGTTCTTGGTCACTGTCGGTCGAGATGTGGTGAACTTCGGTGGTCATTAAATCGCCCACCAAGGTGTCAGGTGAAGCTAAGACCAACGACTTTAAGCCGGTGATGCCAATGAGCCGGCGGTGATCATCGAGTACCGGTAACGCGTAAACAGTTTCGGCGTCTAAACCTTCGCGACGGATTTTTTCCATGGCTTCGGTTACGGTCATCGACTCACGAAGAGATACGAACTCGGGCGTCATCAAACGACCAGCAGATTCTTCGGGATAACCCAACAAGAGTGTGGTTAGTGCTCGTTCGTCAGCACTTAGGGCACCTAAGAGGCGTTTGGCCACCATGGCTGGCATCTCACCCATCAGACGCGCCCGGTCGTCAGGGTCTAGATCTTCAAGAATGGTGATAACGCGGTCGTCGCGCAGGCCATCCAGCACACGTTGTTGATAGAACGGGTCGAGTGCTTCAAAAACCTCTAAGGCTCGTTCTCGATCGAGTAATCGAAATGCTACGGCGGTTTCAGTGAGGTCTAATCGGGTCAGTTCATCAGCGATTTCAAGCGGATGCGTGTCATCGAGCCACGCGAGAAGGGGGGCGGTATCACCGTCCCGTACTAGTGCATCAATGCGAACGTCACTCACGGTTCGCTACCTTCCAAATCGAAAACTGGCTGACTTTCCCGCCGCGCACACGATGGCGTTACCTGGGTCGCCTCCGAGTCCTATCGGGGACATTGTAGTTTAAAAGCGTACTTAGGCCCGATTCAACGCTTTCGCTGGCGGAACGGCTGCTTTTGTGGCCATGACAACCCTCAGACCGGTAACAACCCTGCGACAGGGCGGCGTCCCGGCGGTGGTTGACTAATAGCAGATACCCACTAGGGTATAGGGTGGCTATTGGCATATGCGGGCTGTGGTCGACCACAAAGGCTGTGGTCAACCACAACAAATGCACCTGCTATGAAGTCAGAAGTAGCACCGTTATGAAATCGGGAGAAACCGTGCAGCCTCAAATCAAATTGAGTTCTGAGGATCAAAACATCGAAGAAGGTTGCGCCACTGGCAATTGTGCCAGGCCGGCCCTATCCGCCGATGCCGGGGTCAAAGAGCGTTTAGCTTGGTGGTTCCGTGGCCTTCTCACCCCTTGTTCGTTAGTCAGAATTTTCGCCGTGGTAATTTTGGCCATGGCCGTACTGTCAAGCGTCTAGCCAAAGCGCGTCTCGGCGCGGCGTTTTAGGTTCCAAAACGAAGTCGGACCAGACCGTTAGGGCCTGGTCCGATTCAAAAGGTGGTCGAGACCGGCGTCGATCCGGTGACCTTCCGCTTTTCAGGCGGACGCTCTGCCAACTGAGCTACTCGACCATGCGCTCGTAGCTTGGGCTTGAGCGCTAGAACAATGGCGGTCCCGACGGGATTTGAACCCGCGACCTCCGGCTTGACAGGCCGGCGTGAACTCCAGACTTCACCACGGGACCAGATTGTTCACAACATTCCGAAAAATGTTGCTATGTAGCACCCCCAACGGGATTCGAACCCGTGTTTCCTCCTTGAAAGGGAGACGTCCTAGGCCTCTGGACGATGGGGGCTCGCTCTCGAAGGAGGGCTGTAGCACTTTAGCAGCTAAGGCCACGTGGAGCGCTAATTCCCACCTTCTAGAACTGAACAGCTCATATGTTTAGCCGGTTTCGAACCACTAAGCATAACTGAAGCTTCAAACTAGCCAACCTCACGTAACGCCGTCACAATTTGATCGACCAAATGTCCTAGTACTTCATAGGCTGAAACCATGGCCGCTAGGGGATCGGCAGGCTCAACCACAAGCGGTTCCTCTTCCGATACGTCCAAAATCGTGCCAAGCACTAAGCGCAGCGAATTGGTGCTTCGCATCCAGGCTGAAACTTCATCTTCAGTCAGGGTTTCGTGCTGCAGCGTTGAGATCACGAGCTTTGCAGCGTCGCGTTGCTGTTGCACCAGATCATCACGAACCAGGTCTTGGAACTCTTGTTCAGCTTGCGCATTGTCGGGGTAGGCCGTGGGAAACAAACGCCAGGTTACCGAGGCGTCGGTAGCCAGAAGCTCTTCCAGCTGGCCTAGCAAATTCACAAGAAGAGCCTCAACACCTTCCGGTAGGGCTAGCTCGAACTCGCCAGCTTTGCCACGGCGAACCCAACGCCGGTCGAAAAAGCCGAATCCGCCATTTGTCGCCATGTGATCTCCGTTGACTTTTAATCTTGTTGCATAGTCGCCCAGAGTCCGTGCTCATGTAGGCGAAATACGTCGAGCTCAGCTTTTTCCCGGCTCCCGTTCGAGACCACGGCCTTACCTTCATGATGTACGGCCAACATCAACTGAGTGGCCTTTTCTACGCTGTAACCAAACAATTTTTGGAAAATATAGGTTACGTAGCTCATGAGATTAATGGGGTCATTCCAAACGATGACGACCCACGGACGGTCAGGGTCGATATTGGTTTCGCTAACCGGTGGGGCCAGCTCAACGGGCGAGGCACTCATCACGACCATGTTATTCAGGTTGCAACCGCTTCTTGGCGCGCTGGCGTGGAAGTGGTGTGATTGTACTCAAGCCATAGCCAGATGCTGGCAACCCAAACGCTGATGGCACCCACGATATGTAGGAAAACCAGCCCGGCGGGCACTCCATTCCAATATTGGAGGTAACCAACCGCCCCTTGGGCTAGCGCCAAAATCAGAATTACTGAAACCTGGGTTAACAACCGCTGAGGGGCGTTTTCTTTACGTAAATAAATCGCCGTGATCACCAACACGGCCAGGAAGACCCAGGCTGTCACACTGTGCCACCTAGTGATTGAAGGCAGAAACAGTCCTAACCGAGCCGCATTTTCATCTCCGCCGTGGGGCCCAGAACCCGTGACTAAAGTACCCACCACCATTACGGCTAACGAGGTAATGGCCAACATAGATACCCAGTAACGCGAAGCAGAGCTCTGCTGGTTAGTCGAAGCAAGTGACGGTAAGTGTTGGGAACGCGGGCTCTGCGTAGCACCTGGTGCCGCCACCGGTTCGGAAGCGTCGGTGAAAAGTTCGGTGCTCATTCGGGCCTGGTGGTAAAGCACGACCGCGAAAAACAGCAGTATTACCGAGATCAAGAAGTGAACTATGACCGTTGAAGGCAAGAGGTCAAAGCGGATAACAAGTGCCCCCACCAGAATTTGGGCAATGACCCCAGCCAAGATGGCGTATGAAAGCGTGAGCAGCTCGCCACGATAGGGAAGTCGTTTGCGGGCCGCCCAAATGGCTAACAACACCGCCACCAGAACTGGCAAAGAAACCATCCGGTTAATGAACTCAATAATGGCGTGATAATGCGTCGGCGGTACGAAACTATCGCTTTCGCATCGCGGCCAATCCGAGCAACCAAGGCCCGATCCGGTTAACCGTACCGCGGCGCCCGTCAGCACAATCAGCACCTGAGTCACAAGAACACCAAGTGCAATTCGTTCGAAACCCTTGGGGGTGAAGTGCTGTCGCTGCGACGATTTAGAAAGAGCCACGTTCATTCATGCTAGAGGGGTAGGCCCGCCGAAGCGGAATGCTCGTCTTTGCCTTATCTGAGGCCCAGCCCTACCCTAGCTAGCGTGCTAAAGACCGGTTCATCGTCGTTCCTGGCGCGCTGCGCGGGATACGTGGCGTTGACCAAGCCCAGGATTATCGAACTATTGTTGGTTTCAACGGTGCCGACAATGGTGGTAGCTAAGGGCGGAATGCCATCAATTTGGCTAATTGTTGCCACGGTAATTGGCGGAACTTTGTCGGCGGGCGGTGCCAACGCCATTAACATGTACGTTGATCGCGACATCGATGCCATAATGACGCGCACCCAAAACCGCCCCCTGGTGACCGGCATCATCACACCACGAAATGCCATCATCTTTGCGGTCACTATTGAAGTCATCGCCTTCTTTTGGCTCTGGTACTTCGTGAACCTTCTTAGTGCCGTCCTAGCCGTCGCCGCCTGTCTGTTCTATGTCTTTGTCTACACGCTCTGGCTAAAGCGCACCTCGAAGCGCAACGTTGAAATTGGCGGCGCTGCTGGTGCCGTGCCGGTATTGATCGGCTGGACATCGATTACGAACGGTTTGGAATGGGCACCCGTCGTGCTCTTCCTGGTTGTTTTCTTCTGGACACCGCCCCACACCTGGGCCTTAGCCACTAAATACAAAGAAGATTACTCGTCGGTACACGTTCCCATGCTGCCCGCCGTGGCCAGCATGGAATATACGGCCGTAATGTCCATCGTTTATAGCTTGGCCATGTGGGCGGCTAGTTTACTCTTTTGGCCTCTGGCCGATATGGGCCTACTGTATGGCGTCGCAGCCATCGTTCTAGGCGCCATCTTCACCTGGTATTCATGGATTTTGTATCGAGAAAAAACTCCGAAAGCAGCCATGCGGCTATTCGGATGGTCAATTACCTATCTGACGCTCTTATTTGTCGTGATGGCAGTGGACCAATTCATAGATATAAGGCTGTGAGCTTGAAAAAAACGTTCACGGCGACCGATGTCACAACACCTGCAATAATTTCTTTAGCCATTCCAGTTCGAAGTACACCCTCCAAACTGTGTAATCTCGCCCCAAGTAGTAAGACTTACTCAGCAGCGGGACTTTCACACCGTTGACCCCGTCGAGGCATCTAAACCAATGACCATGACTGATACAGCGCCGGCGACCGGCACCAATAGCGAAGTGGTTGAAGCTCCCAACTATAACTACGGGAAGCTCGCCGAACTTGTCGCTACCGGAGAACACGCCCGAATTGGCCGGTTCTTCCTTGGCGGAGGGATGCTCGGCCTAATCGGCACCTTAACCGTTGGCCTATTGCTCGACCTTGAGCGTACGTCACCCACGAAGGTCGAAATCCTCGACTCAGACGTACTGGGTCAGCTGATCAGCTCTCATCGCCTCGGCTTGTTGCTAATCGGAATAATTCCGGCCCTGATAGGTCTGGCCATAAGCGTGGTACCCCTTCAAGTTGGGGCACGAACCATTGCTTTCCCCCGTGCAGCAGCGCTCGGATTTTGGACTTGGCTTATGGGTACTGTGCTTTGGCTGGCCGGATACCTAATGGGCGGTGGTCCTGGCGGTGGCGATCTGCAGGGCACCGATCTTTGGATCCTGGGCAACATAATGGTGGTAGGCGGTCTATTGGTTGCCACCGCCAGCGTGGTAACCACAGTGCTCGGTATGCGAACCACCGGCATGAATCTTGCGCGTACCCCATTGTTCTCATTCTCGATGCTCGTTGCTGGCTCGGTGTGGTTCATCACCTTGCCAGTTTTGGTAGCCAACCTGGTCTTGGTCTACATCGACCACCGATACGGTCAAGTACTCTTCGGCGCTAGCGAAGCAATTTACGCTCAGCTCGCCTGGTTGGCTGGCCAACCCCAAATCTACGCGGTGGCCATTCCCGTCTTGGGCATTCTGGGCGAAACGGTTCCGGTCTTCGCTAAGGCCCGCTCGGCTTCAAACACTCTGTTCCAGGTCGCGATCAGTGCCTTTGGACTCTTTGCCATCGGTGTATGGGCACAATTCTCCATGTCGAACGTGGCTAACCCCGATGCCACTTCACTGCTCAAGAACCCTATCTACATCGCATTTGGCACTCTGGTCGTGATCCCGGTGCTCCTAGCTCTGGCCTTGTCGGCTGCCACAATTCGCGCTGGCAAGTTAAACGCCAAGGCCCCCTTCATAAGTGCCCTCTTAGCCGGGCTAGTACTATTAGCCGCCACCGTGGCTGGCCTGCTCAATGTCATTGAGCCCCTAGATTTGGCTGGCACCACCGCTGCGCTTGGCCACTTCAACCTGGTAGCCGGGGCCGCCATCTTAGGTCTCGTTGCCGGTTTGTGGTTCTGGGCGCCGAAGATTTACGGCAACATGTTGGCAGAAGGTCCCGGTCGACTGCTGGGCTTGGTGCTCGCCCTTGGCGCTTTGCTGGCTGGCGTTGGATTCGTGGCCGGTGGCTTCTTAGAACAGCCTGATTCCCCCAACCCCGGTGCCCTCAAAGACGGTGTCGACATGCTCAACTTGGTGGGCGTGGTCGGTTCGGCCTTGTTGTTGCTAGGTGTGGTGGGTGCCGCTGGTGCGGTGCTTGGCTCTCGTCGTAGCAAAACCAGCCCGGGCGAAAACCCCTGGGATGGGCACACCCTTGAATGGTCAACCGCGTCGCCGCCGGTTCGGGGAAACTTTACCGAAACACCCGAAGTCTCTAACGAGTCTCCTTTGTTTAGCGATCGAGAGGAAGCATGAGCATGAGCACCCTTGATCTTGGCGTCGCCGATCAGATCCCAGCTGAAGTACCTGAAGCTGCACCGGCCCGCCCCCGGCTAGTGCTTATTGCCACAGCTTTTGCGGTACTCGCCTTTGGCATGTTCCTGGCCGGTCTATTTGCCGTCTATGTGAGCCAGCGAGCAGCTTTCGGCGAAGGTTGGATTCCCGATGGTGCCGGTACCATTCCACTCGCACCGGCTTCGGTCATGTTGGCCACCATGGCCATGTCATCAATCACGGTGCAATGGGCGGTCTACGCAATTGCCAGAAACGACCGGCTCAATAGCTATTTGGCGGCCGGGCTGTCATTCTTCTTTGCTATCGCCTTCCTGAACCAAGGTGTTTTCCTCTTCAAATCGATGGGCTGGGAGATTCTCGGCGATAACGCCCTCCAAGCCACGCTAATTAACGCCATTGCCGGTACCCAGTTCCTCATGCTGGTAATCGCCATGGTGTATCTGGCAGTCGCCACCTTCCGAAGTCTCGCTGGCCAGTATTCGGCCCGAGATCATGAAGGCATGGTTGGCGCAGCTATGTTCTGGCACGCGGCGGTCATTGCTTATGCGGTGATCTGGGCTGCTATCTACAACATCAAGTAAGGGCATCACTGATGATTACACTTGGCGCAAAGATATATTTCGGCCTTAGCGTTATCGCCATTATCGCAGCAGCGATATTCGGTTTGGCCACCGATGCCTCACTCCTTGGGGTCCTTTCCTTTGGCTGGAGCGGGCCGATTGGCGATCAACACGCCTACATCTTGTTGATGAGCGTGGCGTTAGCGGCCTTCTTTATGGGGGTGGTAACCACTGCCTACCGTGATGCTGACCCACAAGCGGTGCTACAGCTCGCTGGCGGAGAAACTCTGCCAGTTGTAGAACCACCCGCCACTATTGCACCTTGGCCACCAGTGGCCGCCATGGGATTAGCACTGGTGATGATCGGCCTTGTGGCCGCCCCGTTTGTCTTCGGTGTAGGAATTTTAGTTCTTGCCATCGCCACCGTGGAGTGGACCGTTCTGGCCTGGTCAGATAGCGCCACTGGCAGCGCCGGAATCAATCGTGCCATTCGACATCGGGTGATGTCCCCGGTGGAAGTTCCTGCGGCAGCGGTACTCTTGGTCTTCACCTTTGTATTCTTTGTTTCGCGCATCCTGTTGTCGTTGTCACAGTGGGGGGCGCTAGCAGCATTTGCACTTACTGGAGCAGTGATTTTGTTGCTCGCGATCATTCTGTCTAACCGCGATGGCGCTGGCCGTGCTGTAGTCGCCACGGTCTTGATCTTGGGTGGTCTCGCAATTGTGGTCGGCGGCTTGATTGGTGTGGCTGTAGGGGAACGTGAATTCCACCAAGCTGGTGGTGGCAGTGCTGCGGTGGTTGTATCTAACGGCCACGAGCTAGTAGAAGCGACTGACGCCGGTGGGGCCAGTGCCCAGGCCAGCGTCCAGAGCCTTAGCATTGGAGAAAACAGAGCATGACCTTCGCTAAGAAGAATTCATCTCGCAAACCGAATTCCTGGCTTGGTTTAGGCCTCTTAGGTCTAGTAGCCGTTTTCCTAAGCGGTTGTGCTACTGGAACTCCGCTTGACACCTTGCAACCCGAAGGCCGCGAGTCAAAGGTTATTCACTCGCTGGTCGGCCCGGTCTTTATCGTGGCTGGCGTAGTCATGGTGTTCGTCCTGGGCGCGGCTATCTACATGGCTTGGCGTTTCCGTGAACGCTCGAGCGACGACCCCGATGTATTGCCAGAACAAATTCACGGTAATAACAAGCTTGAAATTGGCTGGACTGTGGTACCAACCGTGGTGCTAGCCGTGATCGCTGTGTTTACCCTGGTTCAGATTTTCGATCTCGAAAAGCGCGATGACGACGCCCTTCATGTGCTGGTGGAAGGTAACCAATGGTGGTGGCAATTTAGCTACGACCTTGATGGCGACGGTGAATACGACATCGTGACGGCCAACGAAATGGTTATAGAAGCTGGACGTCAGGCCGACCTTTCCATCACTTCGAACGACGTTATCCACTCTTTTTGGATTCCGCGGTTGAACGGTAAACGCGACGCAGTTCCGGGCCGTATGCACACCCTTTCCCTTGAGAGCGAGAAGCCTGGCTATTTCTTCGGACAATGCACCGAATTCTGCGGCTTGAGCCACGCTGAAATGCGTATGCGAGTGATCGTGCTTCCCCCCGATGAGTTTGAGCAGTGGATACAAGATCAGCTGGCCGATGCCCGCCCAGCCGAAACCGAAGCTCAACAACGTGGACAGGAAGTTTTCGAAGCAAACTGTGCCTCCTGCCACCGAATCCGTGGTTTGGAAACTCAACCCAGTGACGAAAAAATCCCTCTGGTGTCGAACACTGCTCCTGATTTAACACACTTCGCATCACGTCGGGTTTACGCTGGCGGGATCTTTGAATTGTACGACGACGACGGTAATGTTGATCGCGGTCAGCTGTCTGCTTGGATTCGAGATCCAAAGTCGCAAAAGGCAATGGCTCCCGATGAACAACGAGGAATGCCGACGCTTGGTTTGGATGAGGACCAGATCAGTGATGTTGTTGAGTATCTGATTTCGACCGCTGATGGACCGGTTTGGACCGGCCCCCGTAACGACTGAGCTTTCGGGCATCGGTCACTAGTTTCGGAGAACTAGCACTATGGCTAACATCGAGGCAACCCCCGCCGCATTAACAACAGGGGGCCATAAAGGTGGCACTGCCGCCCTGGGCGTATTCAAACGTCCAACGGCTAGCACGGGCTGGCGCTCATGGCTAACCACCGTTGACCACAAGCGTGTGGGCATCATGTACGGCGCGGCCGCGCTGTTCTTCTTGATGATCGGTGGTGTTGAAGCACTGCTGATCCGCTTGCAGTTGGCTGTACCAAACGGCACGCTGCTTGATGCTGACACCTACAACCAAGTGTTCACCATGCATGGCACCACCATGATCTTCTTGGCGGTGATGCCCATTGGTTCAGCTTTTGCTAACTACCTGATACCGCTACAAATCGGTGCCCGTGACGTAGCTTTCCCCCGCATGAACGCCTTCAGCTTCTGGGTGTTCCTCATGGGTGGAATTATGCTGAACTCGGCCTGGTTCCTAGGCGGCGCACCCGATGGCGGTTGGTTTAACTACGCTCCAAACTCTGGTGTCGTGTTCTCCCCAACTCACGGTATCGACTTTTGGAATATGGGTATCTTCCTCACTGGTTTCTCATCGTTGACCGGTGCGGTGAACCTAATTACCACCTTCTTTAACCTGCGTGCGCCAGGCATGACGTTAATGAAGGTCCCGGTATTTAGTTGGATGGCGATTGTTACCCAGTTCCTGCTGCTCTTCGCTGTTCCTTCGCTAACCGTTGCGCAGATCCTGTTGGCTATGGATCGCCTCTTTGACGCTAACTTCTTCAAGGTCGAAGCCGGTGCCGATCCGCTGTTGTGGCAGCACCTCTTCTGGATCTTCGGTCACCCTGAGGTGTACCTGATGATCATGCCAGCCTTCGGGATTGTCTCCGAGATCATTCCAACGTTCTCTCGCAAACCAATCTTCGGCTATCCCTTTATGGTGTTCTCTGGAATTGCCATTGGTTTCATGGGCTTCGGCGTTTGGGCGCACCACATGTTCGCCTCAGGTATGGGCCCACTTTCGGTGGCCGCCTTCGCCTTAGCCACCATGTTCATCGCGGTCCCAACCGGTGTAAAGATTTTGAACTGGCTGGCCACCATGTGGGGCGGGCGACTGCGCTTTACCTCGCCCATGCTGTTCTCGATTGGGCTTATCACCATGTTCACCATCGGTGGACTTTCAGGTGTAACCCACGCCATCGCGCCAGCTGATACCCAGCAAACTGACACCTACTACATTGTGGCGCACTTCCACTATGTGCTCTTTGGTGGTGCCTTCTTTGCCTTCATCGGTGGTTTCTATTACTGGTGGCCGAAAGCGTTTGGTTACACCTTGAGTGAGCGTTTGGGCCACTGGAACTTCTGGATCATGATGGTGGGCTTCAACCTCACCTTTGGTCCCATGCATATTCTCGGGCTACAAGGCATGAGCCGTAGGGTTTATACCTACGACGCTAACTATGGCTTCGAATTCTGGAACTTCTGGGCCACGGTTGGTGCCTTCATCCTGGCCACCTCGGTAATCATGTTCGTGGTGAACGTGTTAATGAGCTATGCCAAGTTCAAGAAGAACGCGGTCAACGTTGGTCCTGACCCATGGGATGCCCGAGGTTTGGAGTGGATGCTGCAATCTCCAACACCAGTTCACAACTTTGACGTAACGCCTACTGTCACTCAGATTGACGAGTTCTGGCACCGTAAATACGCCGAAGATGAAGACGGTGTGGTCCGTCGTATTGCTACCGGTGAGGAAATCGCACAGCCCGGTGACGGAACCGGGGTGCATTTGCCCTCACCGTCATACTGGCCATTGGTGACAGCGGTCGGAATGCCCTTCATTGCTTGGGGTCTAATCTTTAACCTGTGGATCACCCTTGGTGGAGTAGTGGTGTTTGTGGTCGGCGTTTGGGGTTGGGCTATGGAGCCACCAGATGACATCGACAACGTGCCTGGACACGGCGAAGACGATGCAGCAAGCCCATCGGGCGAAGCGTCGGCCATCGACGAGTCCGCCGAGAGCACCGATGCCGAATCGAGTGACGAATCCACGCTTACGCCTGAGGAGGCTCCCGTTGGCTGATGCAATGGCAGTAGCAGGGCATGCTCCTGCTGACCCAATGGATACCACCACAAATATTCCCAGCGTTAAGTTGGGCATGTGGGTGTTCCTTGGCTCTGAGTGCATGCTCTTTGGTGGGCTGATCTCCACCTATCTGCTCTATAAGGGGCGTGTCCCAGCGGGTGGTATCCAGCCGCGAGATGTGTTTGACATCTGGTTCACATCGGCTTCTTCGTTTGTGTTGCTGATGAGTTCTCTCACCATGGTTCTGGCACTGTCGGCCATTCAACGTGGCGACATTGCTCGGCTGAAGCTGTGGCTGCTGACTACCGGGCTTTTGGGTTCAACTTTCATCGCCGGTCAGGTTTATGAGTTCACTGCCTTCTACCGTGAAGGATTGGGCTTTACTACCAACATCTTTGCCTCGGCGTTCTACACGCTCACTGGTTTCCATGGCGTTCACGTAACCATTGGAATAGTGATGTTGTTCTCACTGCTAATACTGGCAATGCGCGGCAAATTAGATGAGCGTAGATCAGTGGCGGTAGAAACCGTTGGCTTGTACTGGCACTTCGTAGACATCGTGTGGATTCTGGTCTTCACGATTGTGTACCTGATCCCATAGGAACTAAAGATGAGCTCCATGTCTCCAGAATCTGGCGCGGCAAATACCAAGCTTAAGTCGGAAGCGCATCCGAGCGAAAAGACCTACGTCAAGATCGCCCTCATCTTGGCGGTGCTAACTGCAGCCGAGGTTGCCACCTACCCCTCAGAAGATGCTTTGGGCTCGGCGGTTATCCCCATCTTGTTGGTATTGATGGTCATTAAGTTCTGGTATGTCGCGGCCTTTTTCATGCACCTCAAGTTTGATACCAAGCTGTTTAGTTCGGTATTTGTTGCCGGGCTAGTGGCATCGTGTGCCGTTTACATTGGTGCTTTGGCTAGTTTCGAGTTCTGGTCGTCGGGTTACCTAAGCTAAACGGTCGGCGGCACGGTAACCGCCTACTAGGTTGCCACCACCGCGGTTAATACAACTCCATAATCTAAGAATTGATTTGGGCCCTTGCGCTCACTGCCAGCGAAAGAATTTACTCGCTAAAGCCGGTGAGACGAGGGCCCAAATGCTTAAAGTCACCCAGGCATGGGTCGGGCCCCATCCCCCGGCCAGGCTGGCCCTCACGAGCTGTGCGAAAGCTGTGCTAGGAAGCAAGCCCGAAAGGGTGGCCAGAATACCAGGTATACCATCAAGGGGAATGATGATGTCGCTGAAGAGGAGTAACACTAAGTAGACGGCGTTAGCAGCCGCCAAAACCACCAAACCGGGCAAGGTGCCTGCTAAGAGCAGGGCCACACCGGCAAAGGCAATGGTGGCCAAGACAACAGCGCCAACCAGCGGAAGCGGATGGATAGAAGGCGACCAGCCGAGCGCCAAGGCCAAAGGAAGTAGCACCAATAGCTGAATCAGTTCGATGGCGATGACGGTGGCGGTCTTGGCGATCAATAACCGAGGCCGACCAAGGGGCGTGGTACCTAAACGCTTCAAGACCCCGTATTGGCGTTCGAACCCAGTAGCAATGGCTAGGCCGGTGAAGGCACTTGATAGTACTGCCAGCGCCAAGATGCCCGGTGCCAAATAATCCACCGAATTGTCCACCTGCTCGGGCACCGGCAGAACGTCGACCAACGAAAAAAACGTCAGCAATAACACTGGAATGCCCAGCGTTAGAAGTAGCTGCTCGCCGTTACGAAGGTTCAGCTTCAGCTCAGTAGAAATCTGGGTGCGTAAAGCGTTCACTAGGTCTCTTCTTTAGTCAGGCGCAGGAAGATCTCTTCGAGACCCAAACGGCTGCCATGTAGCGTTCCAAGCGAAATCTGGTTCGCCGCCAGCCAAGCGGTCAGGGCTGCGATGAGAACTGGATCGGGCGGTGCGGCGATCAGATAGTTACCACCACCCAAACTTTCTACCTGATGTCCGAGGTGCCGCGATAGTTCGTGGGTTTCGAAGGTTGAGTTGGTTGAGAACTGCGTGTCAGCCGGATGGTCAGCAAGCAGCACTTCAATATCGGCATCGGCCACGACCAAACCGCGATTCATAATGATCACCCGATCGGCCAGGGTTTCAGCTTCCACCAGATCATGGGTGCCTAATACAAAGGTGACGCCTTCACTACGCAGTGTGCGGATAAGGCCATGCACCAGATGTCGTCCTTCAACGTCCAATCCAGCGCCCGGCTCGTCCAAGAACACAATGTCGGGCTGACCAATAAGAGCCAACGCCAGGCTCAACCGCTGTTTCTCACCTCCCGAAAGAGTGCGCCAGGTTGCTTTGGAGCGATGGGCCAGGCCAACCCTCTCCAAAAGAGTCTCGGGGTTCAGCGGGTTTGGGTAATAGCTAGCAAAGAGCCGCAGAACCTCCAGTGGTCGAATGCCAGGATACACGCCACCGGATTGCAGCATTACGCCCATGCGGGCCACCAAAGCTTTGTGATCACGAATGGGGTTCAGGCCGAAGACCGTAACAGAACCAGATGAAGGTTTAATATAACCTTCGAGCGCCTCGATGGTGGTCGTTTTCCCAGCACCATTAGGGCCTAGAAGAGCCGTTACTTGACCCGGGAAACCATGGAAGCTGATGCCTTTAACGGCACGGGTATCCCCGTAGTCAACCACCAACGAATCCACACTAATTGCGGGCGCCACACCTAGCTTCACCGCTACAACGCTAACCGCGAAAGGGCTGCTCTGCGATATAGGTATCGCATCATAGTGGGTGTGAGGGCGGTGTTAATTGCTAGCGTTTAGGTCATGCTGGATTTGCGCCGGGTAAGAACCGACCCCGAAATCGTGAAGGCTGCACTAGCGCGTCGTGGTGACGATGGTGTGTCTATCGACAACTTATTAGAGCTCGATGCTACACGGCGGTCGTTAGCCTCTTCTCGGGATGAACTGCGAACCCAAGTGAATGCCATCTCTAAAGAAGTGGGCCAGCTGTTTCGCGACAAACGCCAAGATGATGCCGCTCAGCTGCAGGCGAAAAGCCGTGAACTTGGTGCGAAAGAAGCTGAGCTAGATAGCCAAGTGGCCGAAGTAGAAGCGAAAATCCGTGAGGTGCTGCTGGTTCTGCCCAATCTGCCTAGCGACGATGCCCCTGATGGGGCCGGCGAACAAGACAACGTAATTTTACGGGTCGAGGGCTACGACGCCGCTAACTATGCTCCCCACCAGCGGGTACCGCATTGGGAAATTGCCAGTGAGCTGGGCTTGCTCGACCAAGAAGCCGCCGGTCGTATTTCAGGTGCCATGTTTTCTATGTACCGCGGCGAAGGTGCCCGTTTACTTCGAGCGATGATTCAATACTCCCTCGACCAAAACGGTGACGCCTACGAAGAAATTCGCCCACCAACTCTGGTACGTACTGACACCATGATCGCCACCGGCCATCTGCCGAAGTTTGTCGATGAGGCCTACCACATGGAACGCGACGAACTTTGGGCTATTCCCACCGCCGAAGTGCCCCTAACCTCGCTAGGTCGTGACCAGATATTTGAAGAGGCCGACCTACCAATGAAATTTATGGCCCATACCTCTTGCTACCGCCGTGAGGCTGGTGCGGCTGGCCGCGACACCCGCGGGGTGCTGCGCAGCCATGAATTCGACAAGGTGGAGTTGTTGGCCTACGCCGCCACTGCCGAAACGGCTCAGGAGGCCCAAGCCGATATTTTGGCTCGCTCAGAAGCTATTTTGCGTGACTTGGGGCTCGCATATCGGGTATTAGACTTGTGTGCTGGCGACATTGGAAATTCGGCTGCTCGTACTTGGGACATTGAAGCCTACGCGCCTGGTTGCGATATGTGGTTGGAAGTCTCATCGGTATCGTGGTTCTCGGACTACCAAGCTCGGCGTGCCAACATCCGTTTTCGTCCGTCCGCCGGTGGCTCTCCTGAAGTAATTCACACCGTTAACGGTTCGGCTATGGGCTGGCCTCGCACTTGGGCGGCGGTGGTGGAAACACACCGCCAAGCCGATGGCACCATTTCAGTTCCCGAAGTGTTAAGGCCCTACATGCGTGGCACCGAGGTGATTGGACCTCGCTGATGAGCGCGGATGAGGTAGCGATCCGGCTCGACTCGGTCACCAAAGTGTTTCCGGGCGCCACCACCGCGGCTGTTGCGTCGCTTGACCTCGAAATTCCGGCTGGTCGTCTGGTGGTCTTTGTGGGACCTTCGGGTTGCGGTAAAACCACCACGCTTAAAATGATCAACCGACTAATCGATCCCACCTCAGGCACGATTTCGGTGCTCGGCAACAATATTTTGGAACTCCCCAAGCATGAACTGCGTCGCCAAATTGGCTATGTGATCCAGCAAATTGGGCTGTTTCCTCATCGCACCATCGAAGCTAACATTGGCACTGTCCCCAAACTTTTAGGTTGGCCAAAGCGACGCATTCGTGAGCGGGTGGCCGAGTTGGTGTCATTAGTCGGCCTTGATCCGGAAATGATGCGGCGATATCCAAGTGAACTTTCCGGTGGTCAGCAACAACGGGTCGGTGTGGCCAGGGCCTTGGCGGCTGACCCACCGATCTTATTGATGGATGAGCCATACAGTGCTGTTGATCCAGTAGTTCGTGCTCGACTACAAAGTGAGCTGCTTGAACTTCAACGGCGGCTGAACAAAACCACGGTTCTAGTTACCCACGATATTGATGAGGCCATTCTCCTTGGTGATGAAGTAGTTCTCTTTGAAACCGGGGGTATTGTGGCGCAACAGTGCACCCCGGCAGAACTATTAGCGGCACCTGCCTCACCCTTTGTTGAAGAGTTCTTGGGTAAAGAACGGGGCTTGCGGCGGCTTTCATTAATGACCCCGAATGACATTGAAATCAGTTTGGACTGGACCGTGCAGGCCAATGCCACGGCGGCTGAAGCCTTAGGGGTAATCCAAGACCAAAAACTTGATTGGGTGGCGGTAGCTGATGGAGATCAGCTGTGCGGCTGGGTTTGGGAGGATGAAATACGTGGACTCGATCGAATGGGCGACGCAACCATGCATTCATTCCGAGCGGTCGTCGATTTAAACACCACCTTGCGTGCCACCCTTGATGAGATTGTAAATTCCAAGACCCGGGTGGCGGTCGTGATAGATGATGGGCGCTATTTAGGCATGGTGACCGTGGCGGCTATAAGCGAGGGCATCGCCTAGTAGGGGCAATTGTTGTGAACGAATTTTGGCTTGTCGCCCAAGCATCATTGCGAGATGAGTTCATCTCGTGGCGTTGGGTTGGCGACCACCTAGACCTGGTGTGGGAACGCACCATCGACCACCTTGAGTTGACGGCTTTTGCGGTGGGGGTGGGTTTAGCGATTGCGCTGGCCTTAAGTTTGGTGGCGCTGCGTTGGCCTAAAACCTACCCGCCCATTACTTGGGTCACAGGCTTCTTTTACACCGTGCCGTCGCTAGCGTTGTTCGCTTTCTTGGTCTCGATTACCGGTCTCGGCTTCACAACCTCAGAAATTGCGTTGGTTAGCTACACCCTGTTGATTTTGGTGCGCAATATTGTGACGGGGGTTAACAGTGTGTCGCCAGCAGTCATCGAGGCCGCTGATGCCATGGGCTATACGCCGCTGCGCCGATTCATAAGTGTGGAATTACGATTGGCGACCCCCACCATAATCGCCGGGGTTCGAGTGGCTACGGTGACGGTGGTCGGTCTAGTGACCATCACCGCCTTAGTGGGGATGGGGGGTTACGGCCTTTTTATTCTTGATGGTTTGCGCCGTGAATTCTCCACGCCCATCGTTCTAGGAACGGGACTCTCCCTCGTTCTAGCGGTACTGCTTGATCTGCTACTGGTGCTGTTGGAGCGGCTTTCGACCCCGTGGGCGAAGCGAGGTGCCCCATAATGCTCGACTCGTTTTCGGAGTTTTGGAACTACATAACCGAAGCCTCAAACTGGTGGGGTCGAAACGGTATCGCCAACCGTACCTGGGCTCATGTTCAGATTTCGGTGATAGCAACGGCCGTGGCCGCCGCCATCTCGATTCCACCGGCGTTGGTGCTCGGACATATAAAGCGTGGAGGTGTGTTGGCAGTCTCATTGGCCAACATCGGCCGGGCGCTACCCAGCTTTGGCATTATGGCATTAGCCGTGCCGTTCTCAATCCGTTGGGGGTTCGGCTTAGGGTTTTGGCCGACCATGGTTCCTCTGGTGCTCTTGGGGATCCCACCGGTTTTTACCAACACCTACACCGGGGTGCGCGAGGTTGACCCGGCCATAGTCCAGTCGGCTAACGGTATGGGACTGCAACCCTTTCAAGTGCTGGGCCAGGTAGAGCTGCCAATCGCGTTGCCATTAATTGTGAATGGTTTACGCATCGCGGCGGTTCAAATTGTGGCAACCGCTACACTTGGTGCGTTGATTGGTTTCTCTGCGCTCGGTTCTTTCATTACCGAAGGTTTGTCGCAATTTAATGACGGCAAATTGTTGACCGGGGCTTTCTTGGTAGCAGTGATAGCTGTTGTGACCGAGATGGCTTTTTCGGCGCTCGAGAAGGTGCTCACCCCTTGGCAACGCCAACGTGCTCGAGCACTGGCACCAAATCACGGTTCGAACAACAACCCCAACGGCAAATAATTGCCGGGAAGGAATAATTATGACTACTCGACGCCGAAGCTTGCTTCTGCTGGTTTCATTGCTTGGGGTACTTGGCCTCATAGCTGGTGCCTGCAGTAGCGATGACGACGACGCTGCTGGCGACGACGGTACTACCTCAACCACCGCAGCGAACAACGATGATAACGGTGGTGAAACCGACAACGGTGCCGGAGGCGATGTGGTGGCCTCTGACCTGCGCCTAGGTGGCCCCCCAGATTGCCCCACCAACCCGTTCTGCATTCCTGGTTTGGAAAGCGTTTACGGCGTTGACCTCTCAGCGAACTTTGTTTCCCTTGACGGTGCCGGTCCGTTAACCGTCGCGGCACTTCGAGGCGGCGAAATTGACGTAGCAGTTTTGTTTTCCACCAACCCGGTGATTGCTGAAGAAGGTTGGGTAGTGCTCGATGACACCGAAGGTTTGATCAACGCCGACAATATAGTGCCGGTCGCCTCGAACGAGCTTGATGAAGCCTACGGTGATGACCTAGAGAATGTGGTGAACGCCGTTTCCGCCAAACTCACCACCTCCGAGTTAACCGAGATGAACCGTCAGTTCGAAATCGAGCTGCTAGACGCCAAAGACGTGGCAGCTGATTGGTTAGAAGCACAAGAGCTTCTTGGTAACGATGGGGAAGCCAAAGATGGCCCCACCATTGTGATTGGTTCCCAAGACTTCAGCGAAAGCGAGCTGCTGTCACAGGTTTATGGCCAAGCCTTAGCCAGTGTTGGCTTCGATGTTAAATATCAGGCCCTCGGCGGTTACCGTGACATCGTCTTTTCGTCGTTCGACCGTGGAGACATTAATTTCACCGTGGAATACGTAGCTTCAGCGCTCGAGTTCCTAAACCAGAACGCTGGGGAAGCAACCGGTAATGTTGATGAGACCTTGGAGCTATTAATTCCTTATTTGGAAGACCAAGGGGTGCGTGCCTACGACGCTGCTCCGGCTGTTGATAGCAATTCGTTTGTGGTCACCCAAGAGACCGCCGATCAATACGGTTTGAAATCGATTTCCGATTTGGCTCAGTAATCCCACTTAGGCTGAAAAGCCCTAAGACTGATTAAGTTAGGTGGATAGTTCGCTGAAATAGTCAGCAGAACTATCCACCTTTTGTCTTTTGTCGCAAGGGCGGATGAATAGGTTGTGGCTACCAGCGTGCGACTTCAGGCATCACGGCTTGCGCAATCAGACCTAGGTGTTCGAGGTCCTCTAAGTCGAGCACTTGGAGATAGAAGCGCTTCGCTCCAGCATCGGCATAGGCACGAAGCTTGGCGAGCACCTCATCGGGGGTGCCCGCCGCACCGTTTTCACGAAGTTCAGCGCCTTCTCGCCCAATGTTGGCCGCTCGGCGAGCAAAGCTAGCTTCGTCTTCCCCGCAACAAACTACCAACGCCGCGGAATGCAACAAGGTGGCCGGGTCGCGCTCAATCGTTTCACAAGCGGCGTTCACACGGTCGTGCTGCTTGGCATAGCGATCAAGTGGTGTGAAGGGTTGGTTGAATTCATCGCCAAAGCGCGCCGCCAACGCCGGGGTGCGTTTAGGCCCACCGCCGCCAATTATGACGGGCGGACGCGGCTGCTGGTGTGGTTTGGGCAGCGCTGGTGAATTGGTCAATTGGTAATGCTTACCTGGATAACTGAACCGCTCACCAGCTGGGGTTTCCCACAGTCCAGTAATTATTTCTAGCTGCTCGTGAAGGCGCTCAAAACGCTCGCCGAGCGGCGGAAAAGGAATGCCATAAGCGGTGTGTTCCTCTTCGTACCAACCGGTACCAATACCAAGTTCAACGCGACCACCGCTCATCGCATCAACCTGAGCCACGCTGATCGCCAGCGGGCCAGGCAGTCGAAACGTCATGGCTGTTACCAAAGTTCCCAGGCGGATTCGTGAAGTCTCACGGGCTAGGGCAGCCAAGGTCAGCCAAGCATCCGTTGGCCCCGGTAAGCCCGACATGTTGCCCATCTTTAGGTAATGGTCGGAGCGAAAGAAAGCATCGAAGCCTAGGCGCTCAGTTTCTTTGGCTACGGCTAGAAGTGTGTCGTAGCTCGCGCCTTGTTGCGGTTCGGTGAAAATTCGAAGGTCCATACTTTCGAGTATGGCGCACCTAAGCTTCGGTGTTTGTCTTTTCCGGGGTGCTAGGCGATTTAGTGCCAATAGTGATGACCAAGGCGATGGCCACCACGGCACCTAGAACAATGGCCAAGCGTAGACCACCAACATTGGTAATAAGTTCTTTGAAGTTGGCGCTTAGATTGGTAACGAAGTCGACCGGCCCACTTGGCGGCGGATTCAACGGATCAGCAAGTACCCGCACTTCCCAATAGCCGTAATAGGTGAGGTAGAGACCTGCAATAACTAGCAAGACCCCAGAGATCTTATTGACGTAGGCCTGTAGCGACCGAAGACGTTTGACCAGTCCACCTTTAGCCAGTGCCAATGCCATGGTCACCGCCGAAAGGATTAGGCCCATGCCTGCCGCATAGACCACGAAAGTAGTTACCCCCGTGGCAAGGTTGTTGGCTTCAAATGCGTTCGCCATCACAGGCAAGAACAGTGGCAAAGTGCATGAGAGCGACGCGATGGCATACGAGATACCGAATAGAAACATCGATGAAAGCTCTCGACTACCAGTACCCATTTGCACCATGGGCAAGCGCACCGAAAGTTCAAAGCCCAACAACATTGCAATACCGAGGGCCACCAAGCCCACCCCAATAGCAAGAGTTACCCAAGCCAGGTGGTTGTTGATGGAAAGTGAGAGCTGTGTGATGGCCAACCCGATCACACCAAAAACACCCACAAATCCAGCCGTAACAGCCAAGCCAACGGCCAAGGCTCGTAGCACCCCAGCGCTCGTCTTCTCGGGGGCATCTTCAAGCCCAAGGAAGTAGGAAAGATAGGCGGGCAGCATAGCGAAGCCACAAGGGTTCACGGTTGAAACCATGCCCAAGGTGAACGCGTACGCCAGCTGCGTGCTGTTCATGGCTGCCTAGCCCTCACAAGATCAGCTCGTCGATCATGGAGCGCAAAGTTTTGGCATCAAGGGGACCGGTATGGACCTTAACCACCGTTCCACTACGGCTAACAAAGGCCGTGGTGGGCAAACCAAAGCCATCAAGGTCGGCCATCATCGTGCCCGATGGATCACGGCCCAACAAATACGTGACCCCGGTGGCGTCAATTACTTTTTGACCTTGTTCAGCCGACTCTAGGTGACTAACTCCTAAGAACTCGACCTCGCCATCCAGCTCTTGATAGACCGATTCAAAGGCTGGCATCTCGGCCAGACAAGGGGCACACCATTCGGCAAAAAAGTTAATAACTAGGGGAGTTCCCAGAAATTCCGCAGTGTTGGCCTCGGCCCCATCAAAAGTTTCATAAGGCAGCGCGACGGGCCGACCCTCAACGTCGGCGTTATCGTCTAGCGCTGGGTCGGAGAGGTTTACAACGTCGTCAGCTTTATTGGCGGCCGTGTCGTTGTCCGCCAAGGTGACAAAGGTGAGAAGGCCAGCTGCCACAGCGGCAATTACAGCCACGGCTAAACCGGTTAGCAAATGGCGAACCTGCATGCCCCAAAGGGTGCGGTTAGAGCTAGGCACCATCGACCTCCATATCTCTTAAGGTTAGTGGGTTAAATGCAACATGGGTAACACGGTTAGGTATCGTCGCAGCTATGAGTTCACCGATCGGGAAACTGCCAACCTCTAACGGTGAGATGGATAGTGAGATAGACATGGTCCCAATTCCTTCGCGGGGTAGAACGTTTAGCGCGAAGCGAATGGTGCGGCTAGGTGATGTTTCGCCGAAGGGCCGGTTAAGGCTCGATGCAGTGGCTCGGTATGTTCAGGACGTTTCAAACGACGACACGGTCGACGCGGGGTTGCGTGATGACATGTCGTGGGTGGTGCGTAAGACCGTGATAAACGTGCACCGGGAAGCAATGTTACGAGAGTCCTTGAGGCTTACCACTTTTTGTGGCGGCACCGGTAGCCGTTGGGCGGAACGCCGGGTGTCGATTCAAGGCGAAAATGGTGCGCATATCGAGGCCTCGACGTTATGGGTGCACCTCGATTCTGAAACAGGCAGACCCAAGAAGCTGCCGTCTCAATTTCACGAAATCTACGACGAGGCGGCCAATGGTCGAGTGGTACGAGCACGCCTTAGTCACCCCGGGCGTGATGACGCTGCCGATAAAACGGTTGCGTGGCCGTTACGTTTTTGTGACTTCGACGTCTTGGGGCATATGAACAACGCGCTGGCTTGGGCGGTAGTAGAAGAGGAACGTTCTACGGTCGGTGGTTTTGCTGTTCCTTATCGAGCCGAAGCCGAGTATCGGTTGCCGATCGAGCGTGGTGCCCAGGTCGAATATGCCGTGAAGCACGATATAAACGGCGGCCTACAACTCTGGTTGGTGACCCCAGAAGCCGATGAGCCGCTGGTGAGTGCGCTAATCGCGCCGCTTTAGCCTGCGTTCAATTACTCAGACACCAAATACTGCAATTCAGTGCCAGTGTCACGTACTTCGGCGCGTCCCGTGACGCGCAGATGTTCGAGATGAGCGTAGGTTTCACTATCAGCCAGACGACCCCAGGATCGAGGTTTGAACAGCTTGGTGGAATATTGAGAAACGGTGGCCCAACCGAACTCTCCAGAAGCTTCGCGCAATAGCCCGAGACGTTCTTGGTGGTGGTCAATCACGGCTTGGGCACGCTCTGCTAGGTTGGCGAACTCTAGACCGTGTGCGGGCAGAACTTTGTTGACCCCTTCTAGCTCTCCCACGGCTTCGAGCGAACGAAAAAAGTCGCTCAGCGGATCGACCACACTACCCAGACCAGAAATGTGTGGAGTGATGGTTGGCAATACATGATCACCGGAAATAAAGGTGCCAGTTTCTGGGTCTAGCAAACACAGGTGGTCATTGGTGTGCCCCGGGGTGAACACTCCCACCCAGCGCCGTCCGCCTAGCTCAATGCTTTGTTCATCATCGATACGGTGGGTGGGTCTTGGAACTGCACCCATTCGGCCGCCCACAAAGCGTAAAAGCCGGTAGCGCAAACGCTCTTTAGCCGGAACGTAATCGGGAGAATCTTGGTGCCCCTGGCTGCTGCCCCAGGGCAACTGGCCGGGCCAGGGATCGTTGCTCTTGTGGGTGGTGTTGGTCTCGTTGTCATTGATCGGGTTCACCACAGCCTTGGTGGTGGCAGCACCAATATCGTCGGTCGTGATCTCATCGATTTCTTCGTCGCGGTCGAAATACGTACGAAAGTTACGATGGGTCACAACTCGTGCTCCGTAGTCCTGGTGGAGCCGCCCGGCTTGGCCAAAATGATCAGGATGAGAGTGGGTAATCACCACGGTATGCACCCGCTTCACTGGTAGGTCAGCGGCTTTGAGGCGTTTGGTGAGCTCTCGCCAAGATTTGGGGCCGGGTAGACCCGGATCAACTAGTGTGATGCCCTCTTTGTCGGGCATGGCATAGCAGTTCACATGTCCTAGCCCGGGGATAGAGATGGGCAGCTGAACTCGAATTACACCAGGGCTGACTTCTACGGCCTCATCTTGTGGTGGCTGGCGCTCTTCACGGACAACGCCTTGGGTTGTGGCCCCGTGGCTGTGATCGTGCTGGTGGCCGTGTTCGGCTGAATTTCCCCGCATTAAAACGAGCTTAGGTCAATTCTTATGAATTTGCGCCCGGTGATGGCGGTGGTGGCAGTTCCGGTGACACAAACATGTAATGCCGATAAAACCGGAGCTCGTTGATGCTTTCTTTAATGTCATCCAGCGCTCGATGCGCCGTTTCTTTGCTGGGTGCCTTTTTAAAGATCGATGGGTTCCAACGTCGGGCCAGTTCTTTAATGGTGGAAACATCCACCGATCGATAATGCAAGAACTCCTCTACTTCGGGCATGTACTTATAGAGGAAACGCCGATCGGTGCCAATCGAATTGCCACAGAGCGGCACGGTACGAGCCTCCGGAATATGTTCTTGCAAGAAGGCCAGCGTTTGGGAAGTGGCATCGGCCAGGGTCACTTCCGACGATTCAATCCGAGGGATGAGACCACTTCTGGTGTGCATGTTCACCACGAAAGGGTCCATTTCGGCCAGCTCATCTGGTGAGGCGTGAAGAACTAACTCTGGTCCTTCGGCAATTATCTCTAGTTCATCGTTGGTGATGAGGGTGGCAATCTCAACAATTACGTGGCGTTCTGGGTCAAGCCCAGTCATCTCAAGATCCATCCAAACCAGCATTGTTGCGATGCTAGGCGTTCTTGGCGTCGCGCTCTAGCGGTCTAGGGTACATACATGCTTCACGTGCCAATTGTGCGTCTCGACCCCAAGCTTGCACTGCCCGCCTATGCCCGCGGCGGAGATGCTGGTCTTGACCTGGTCGCTAGTGAAGATGGAGTGGTGGATCGTGGTGGTGGCCGATTACTGGTCGCCACCGGCATGGCCGTGGCTATACCACCTGGTCACGCCGGTTTTGTGCTGCCTCGGAGTGGCTTAGCGCTGAATCACGGTGTCACGCTTATGAACTCGCCCGGCCTTATCGATGCTGGTTATCGAGGTGAGTTGAAAGTGATCTTGTTGAACACCGACTCCCACAATGATTTCGTGGTTAGCCGCGGTGACCGGATCGCCCAACTAGTAGTACAAAAAGTTGAAGAAGTTGGGTGGTTACCGGTGGCTAGTTTTGTCGAAGAAACTGAACGCGGTGCCGGTGGTTTCGGCCACAGTGGTCGCTAGAGCACCATCAGATAAGTAGCGATAACCAAATCGGCGAGAGCGCCTGAAAAGAGCACCTCAACACCGTCGAATGAAACGCCGTTAAAACGTGAGATCGAGCGTTTAACGAATGACCAACGCATTGGGTGGGCTGGCCACGCCTTGGCGAAGGTTCAACGGTGCCGAGGTGAAGAACCCCTCATAGGTGCCGGTAGCCGCGCAATCATCTGCTAGTGCATCCAGCTCGAAAAGTTCACCAATGGGAATGCCCAGAAGCGGCAGAATCCGCTGGTGAATGAACAGCTCCACGCTGGCACCTGGTCGGCCGCGAATGGCAGCAATTTCATCGGCACTATGTAGGGCACCCGGAGGCCACACCTCAAGTGAAGGGTTGTCGGCTGCCACCGCCGCCACGTGCAGATCCCACAGCATCTGAGCGGTGCTTTCGTCGGGGTGAAGCCCCGGGTTGGTATGAGATGGGCCCATAGCTTGGCGCTCGTCTTGGCTAAGTTGGCGGTACCACCCCAACCAACCGGTACGGATTAATAAAACATCACCTACCTGCGGCTGGGTGCCTTGGCTCTCTAGTGTGGCCAACACCTCTTCGGCGGTAATGGGGTCAGCTTTGGTGTGATCAATTGGGCGGCCCTGAGCGTCACGCCATAGGGCGACATCGGCCAGAATGGCACGTCCAGCCAAGCCTCGTTCCGCCCATGCGTCTATACCGTGAAAGCCTTCCGCGGCACCGCTGTACCAGCCATGGAGTGGATGGCGGATATGGCGAAAGCCATCCCACTGCGACGAGCCCTGCGTATTCCACCCGTGCAGCACGTCATCGTGGCTCGGGCCATCATCACCACCAGTCACCTCGTGGGTAAAGGGTTGACGATTAAAAAGCGGCGGATCGGGCGTGGCCATATCGGCGTTAAGGGCGAAAACTCTGCCCAGCTTTATGAGCTCGGCCGCGGCCGTGGCGCGCTCGGGGGTTAGCAGGTTCAGACAGCCGAACCGGTCGCCTTCACCCCACATTCCCCACGATGAGCCTTGGGGCGCACCATCGACTACCGGAAGCTCAGTGTAGGAAGGCAATATGCTTCGGTCAGAAGCGACCGGCCCCACCTCATCTTGCCAGCTCATTGGTTGTGCCCCCTTAAAGTCGTTGTAGCGATAGGTTTGACTCTACGCTAGGAAACATGAGCGTGCCGTCGGACACCAGCGATGAAGTTCGTTTGGCCATTCCCGCGCATCACGAATACGGGCGGATTGCACGCATTGCTACGGCAACCTTGGCCCTACGTTTAGGGTTTTCCTACCGCGAAGTTCAAGATTTGCGCTTGGCTGTCGATGAGACACTTATTCTGCTGCTCGGCCAAGACGAACCATGGCCCGCGGTAGAAGCCAAGAAGAACACAGACGCGGGCCGGGTCGAGATTCGATTTGTGGTGACACATCACAAAATTCAGATTCGATTGGCCGCCGATTTCGCCACTCATATGACTGCGGAATCCAAAGAACGGTATGCCATGTTTATGGCCGATTTGGTCGACGAGTGGTACCTGAGTGACGACGAACGGTCATTAAGGCTGCATAAAGTACACGACGCTAGCGGGGTCGATTAGCGTTTGAGCGTGAGCAACATGCACGTTCCCCCGAGGCCCAAAAAACTACCCAGTGAACGCCTGTTTCATGGCGATAAATTTATTGACGATTACGCCTGGCTGCGCGATAAAGCAAATAGCGAAGTAATTGAGCATCTGCAGGCCGAAAACTCATACACCGCCGACATGATGGCTCACACGGTCGAGCTGCAAAACAAGCTCTTTCAGGAGATAAAAGGTCGAGTTTTAGAAACCGACCTTTCGGTACCACTGCGTTTTGGGCCCTGGTGGTACTTCGGCCGAACCACCGAAGGTGAACAATATCGACTCCACTGCCGGGTCCCAGCCGAAGGCGGCATGCTGCGAATCTCCGATGTGCCTCCCAAGATAGAAGCTGGGGTACGAGCGCTTGATGAAGAGATACTGCTAGATGAAAACCTACTAGCGGGAGATTCGGAATACTTCGCGTTGGGGGCCTTCGAGCTGAGTATCGATCATCGCTTCTTGGCTTATGCCACTGACCATGATGGATCGGAGCGCTACACGCTACGGGTGCGTGATTTGGCAACCGGTGTCGATTTGGATGACGTTATTCCTGAGGTCACCTACGGAGTTGCCTGGTCGGACGCGGCTGATTACCTCTTCTATGTGAAAGCTGACGAGGCCGAACGGCCCTATCAACTTTGGCGTCACCGCATAGGCACCGGAAGCGATGTTGACGAATGTGTCTACACCGAAGAAGACGAGCATTTTTTCTTGTCTATAGAGCGGTCTAAAGATGATTGCTATTTAGTGATGCACCTCGGATCTAAGACCACCGATGAAGTCTGGATTCTGCCTGCTGACGATCCCACGGCTTCATTCGAGGTGGTTCAGCCTCGCGAGGCCGGTGTTGAGTATTCGGTGGAACATCAAGGCGATCGGTTCCTCATTTTGACCAATGCCGACGGTGCCGAAAACTTCAAGCTCATGACGACACCGGATGATGAACCCGGACGACGTTTTTGGAGCGAACTTATTCCACACGATCCTGAGGTGAAGCTCACGGCGCTAGAGCCTTTCTCTCATCACCTGGTTCTGCATGAACGACGTGACGGCCTGTCGGCACTTCGGGTGCTTGGTTTAGATAACGGTGCCGATTACTACCTTGAACAACCAGAACAAGTGAGCACTGTTTATGCTGGTGGCAACGCCGAATACGACACTTCCGTGTTGCGTTACGGCTACACGTCGTTGGTCACGCCTTCATCCATTTTCGATGTCGACTTGGGTAGCGGCCAACGAGAATTGCGTAAACAACAGCCAGTTTTGGGTAATTACAACGCCGCTGACTACGTGACGCAACGGTTGTGGGCGTTGGCTGATGATGGCACCGAAATACCAATATCGGTGGTAGCTCGCGCCGATCGCGACTTGAGCGAGGCTGGGCCGGTTCTGCTCTATGGCTACGGCTCGTATGAAATACCCATCGACCCCAGCTTTTCTTCGGCTCGGCTGAGCTTATTAGACCGGGGTTTCGTCTTTGCTATTGCCCATATTCGCGGCGGCGGTGAAATGGGTCGTCGCTGGTATTTGGAAGGTAAAGAACTAAACAAGCGCAACACCTTCACCGATTTTGTGGCTTGTGCAAAGCACTTGATCAACCTGGGCATGACCGACCCCGCGCATCTCGCCATTAGAGGAGGGTCAGCTGGTGGGCTGTTAATGGGTGCCGTTTTGAATCTGGCCCCAGAGCTTTTTGGTGCGGTTGTGGCAGAAGTTCCATTTGTGGATGCGTTAAACACCATTTTGGATCCGTCGTTACCTCTAACGGTCACCGAATGGGAGGAGTGGGGCAACCCATTGGCGGATGCGGAGGTGTATGAATATATGAAGAGCTATTCGCCGTATGAGAATGTGGTGGATTCTCGTCTGCCAGCAGTTTTAGTAACGGCGGGGCTTAATGACCCTCGGGTTTCTTATTGGGAACCAGCAAAGTGGGTGGCCAAGCTGCGTGAACACAACCAGGGTAGCGGCCGAATCTTGTTGAAAACCGAGATGGGGGCGGGTCACCAAGGCCCATCAGGTCGTTATGATGCCTGGCGAGACGAAGCGCTGGTGTTCGCGTTTCTGATCGACACGGTTGGCACACCGGAAATTGCGAGCACCACCTAAAACTTTTTGCTTGATGACTTTTCTTCCCTACCTACCGGTAGGTAGGCTAGCTAAATGGAAGATTCAGCCCTCTTGGCCGAACTCGCTCATGTGGCCGAAGCCAATCTTGAGCGCCACATCACCGCATCTAAGCCGTGGTATCCCCACACCTTGGTGCCGTGGAGTCGCGGGCGTGATTTTGAGGCTGATTATGAATGGCACCCTGAAGAAGCCATGGTGCCAGCACCGGTGCGTGCAGCCATGTACGTGAACTTGCTGACCGAAGACAACCTGCCCTATTACTTCCGTGACATTCACCGTATGTATGGATATGGCGATGGGGCGTGGGCGGAATGGACCCGACGCTGGACAGCCGAAGAAGGACGTCACGCCATGGTGATCCGTGACTACCTGACCGTAACGCGATCCATTGACCCGGTGTGGCTCGAAGAAGGTCGTATGGCGCAAGTGCAAAGTGGCCAAGTGCCCGAGCCGCCTACCGCGAAACACGGCTTTGCGTATCTGTCTCTACAAGAATTAGCCACCCGAATTGCGCATCGCAACACCGGAAAAATGATCGACGATCGAGCTGGATACGAAGTAATGGCTCGAGTAGCTAGCGATGAAAATCACCATTTTCTGTTTTATCGCGACATGGCCAAAGCGGCACTAGAAGTTGACCCTAATGGCATGATGGCAGCCATTGCCGATGAGGTGTCCGGCTTTGCCATGCCAGGTACGGGCATTCCTAACTTTTCCGAGCATTCAAAGGCCATTGCGCAAGCCGAAATCTACGATTTAGTTCAGCATTATGAACAGATTTTGGTGCCGGTGGTGCTGCGTCATTGGGATATCGAAAACTTGACCGGGTTGGATGCGACTGGTGAAGAAGCGCGCGCCAAAGCAATCAAGTACATCTCGAAAGTTGAACGAGCAGCTAAGCGGCTAAAAAGTCGTAGGGCCGAAAAAGTCGCCCAAGTTGAAAGCTTGATGTAAGATACAGCTACAAATTATATGGCGAAAAGAATTTGTACGGATTAGACGCGTATCGTAGTACGATCTACTAAGACGCCGGACCCGCCACCGGCGCGCCAAAGCAGGCCATTTGGCCGCTTGGCGGTGTGAGGCCCCTACCCACCAGGGGCCTCACATGTTTTTGGCATTATAAGCTCGCCCCAAGCCGCTTGGGCAAGAGCGGTCGCTTAGGCAGGAGCGCTTTGGGCACCGCGCACCAATTCACCCGGTAGGGCGCCGGTGTGTTCACCATTGTGGAAAGTTTCCACACCTTTGAGAAACGTGTGTAGGTAGCCTGTCGAGCGCTGTAACATCCGCCGACCCCCAGCGGGTAGATCATGCACCACACGGGGGCGGCGCACGCCCAGGTTTTCAAAATCAATGATATTAATGTCGGCTCGGTATCCCGGGGCGAGAACCCCTCGGTCTAACAAGCCCACGGTGGCCGCGGTATCACGACATTGCCTTTGAATCAGGTACGGCAGCTCGAATCGACCCTCCGGCCGGTCACGGCCCCACCAACTAAGCAGAGTGGTAGGGAAACTACCGTCGCAAATGGTGCCAACATGGGCACCACCGTCACCCAAGCCTGGTACAGCGTGTGGGTGTGCCAACATTTCACGAACTGCATCTAGGTTGCCCCAGGCATAGTTCAGAAACGTTACGTAGAACATGGCTTTGCCCCTACCGGCTGCCAACAAATCGTAGGCGTAAGCGGCGGGGTCAACACCAGCTGCTTTGGCCCGCGCCCCAATTGAGTGGTTAGGGCCGGGTTCGTAGTTGGGTGGGTCGCCTAGTTCGTACATCCGCTCAAAACGACCTATCAACTGCCCACCGATACGGGCCTTGGCGGCCTCAACGTCTTCGTGAGCCAACACCGCGCTGCGGAACTCTTCCGATTTCATGAGTTCCGCCACCTGGGCAGCTGATTTACCAGCGGCGCGCTCCATGAATATGGGGTTGGTTAAGAACGGATGCAGCGTGTTGTCCAAGCCCAAAACCAAACCCACCGGTCGGGGTGCAACTTGGGCACGCATGGGCAAACCAAGATCATTTGACTCACTGATGAACGCCAGTGTTTCACGGAATCGTTCGGGGTCATTAGGTGCCTGAACAACCGTCATAGACAAGGGTCGACCACTGGCTTCGACCATGGCGCGCAACATTGGAAACTCGTCGGGTTCACGAGGAAAGTCGCTCACCAGTTGTAGAACGCCGCGGCCAGTCTGTCCAATGGCTCTGGCTATGCCCACTAGTTCGTCTTCGCCTGCGGTCAAAGTTGGGGTGAGATCGCCACTGGCGCTTTTATGGTTGAGCGTTCTTGAGGTGGAGAAGCCTAAAGCCCCGGCCATGATGCCTTCGGCGGCTAGGCGTGCCATTTCGCGAATGTCGTCTGCGGTGGCCGCTTCCCTCGCCGCACCGCGCTCGCCCATCACGTGCAGGCGAAGCGCCCCATGCGGCACCTGAGCCGCAAAGTCAATGTCATGCGGAATTCTCTCCAGGGCATCCAGAAACTCGGGCATCGAGTTCCAATCCCATTTCAAACCTTCCTGCAGTGCCACACCCGGAATATCTTCCACGCCTTCCATCAGGTCGATAAGGCGGTCGTGGTCGGAGTCATGGACGGGAGCGAAACCTACCCCACAGTTACCCATAACCACCGTCGTCACACCGTGATCCGAAGAAGGATCGAGCCGTGATGACCAGGTGGCCTGGCCATCGTAGTGAGCATGAATGTCCACAAAACCCGGTGCCACGATGGCCCCATCGGCATTAATTTCTTGGGTGCCGGTCCCGGTAATTTTACCGACGTCTGCGATCACACCGTCTTTGACAGCAACGTCGGCGCCACGTTCTTTTGCGCCGGTGCCATCAATTACCAAGCCGTTTCTAATTACTAGGTCATACGTCGCCATAGTGGCCCTTCCGGTTCATAGGCGTGCCCTTAATGGACTTTCACCCTAGCCGATGTGACTTGGGTAACAGCTCCAGTGTTACGGCGGCGGTGTGGCTTCTTGTGTGCACACGGTATAGATAGAGATATGACAGTGCTGGTTGACGAAGCGATTTGGCCTTGGCGTGGACTGCGGTGGGCCCACCTCGTTTCGGACGAGAGCTACGACGAACTCCATCACCTGGCGCATCAAATTGGGATGCCATATCGGGCCTTTCAAGGTGACCATTACGATGTGCACGAGGATTTACGTCTGGCGGCCATTGAAGCTGGTGCGGTGCCCACGCCGTCTCGAGCCCTGCTTAGGGCCCTGAAGTCGGCCGGGCTTCGCCGCCGCGGACCGCTAGATGCTTGGCAATGGCATTGGTGGCGACCACTAGAGCGTGAATTCGACACCGAGCAAATATCAAACTGGCTAAGCAAACCTGAAGAGCCATCTTTTTTCAAAATGCCCTTGCCCCTTGAAGCTCCACAACACCTTGGTGAGCTGGTAGCGCAGTTGCCTAATTCATCAATGCCAGCTGGCATTCTGCTGGGAGTTGGTCAGCGTCGCAGCGAGGTGATTTTTGGTGTTCACAGCGAAGATCGCCTGAATGCTACAAAAGGTGCGCTCCGGCGTTATAACGACGAGGTTTCTCTCCACTATGCCAGTGGAGAACGGGGCACCTTTATTGAACTGTTGCGGGTTTCAGCTCGGGCTATTTAACGGCGGTCGGCGTCGATGCCGACCAAAATGCAATCGAGCATATAAGTGAAATGCTCATCGGCCGAAAGTTCACCCACATACATGGCAACTCGACCCACATCGACATGGTGATGCAGCTCTGGCATCTCGGCCTTCATGTCTTCGGTCAGCTCTTCCACGTTCCAAGCATTGGAAGAATGCGTGTCGAGCAGCCCCATGCGTTCTTCCTGGTCGCATCGCGCCAACACGAAGTTCACTAGTCCAGCAAAGGCACGGGCTGCTTGGCGTTCATCCAGCCCGGCTTCAATCATTACACTGGTGGCATCGTCAATGATTCGCCACGACAGAGTTGGCGGCGCATTTTGATGCATCAAATAACCCGCCACGCCTGGGAATCGGTGAAGTTCGTCTCGCCATTCCAGAGCGTAGCTACGAATCTGTTCCGTCCAAGGTCGACCATCACGCGCAATCTGCAAATGGCGCCCCACCTGATTGACCACTAAATCTAACAGGTCACTTTTATTAGGCACATGGTGATATAGCGCCATTGGGGTCACCCCAATACGATCCGCCAATCGTCGCATGGTTACCGCTGCGAGACCTTCGGCCGATACGAGCTCTAAAGCCGTATTAACTATTTCTTCTCGACTGAGGGCGCTACGCCTTGCCTCGGCCGAGTCATCGTTAAGATCGTTGGTTTCCTGCGTGCTGGTGTTAGCCACACTTCAAACCTACCGGGTTCCACTGCCGGTACAGAAATGCCGCTGCGAAACGTCATACCAGGCCAAGTATGACTAAATTGCACACAAAGCTCTAGAGGGGGATTACCTAACCATGCAACCAGATGAAGCAACCGCCCAGATTCTTGCTGTTGTGAACTCGGCCGAAGTTGATCCGGCGGAGCGCACACCACAGACCTCACGCGAGGCGTACCGTGGTCTATCGCTAATGCTGCCCGAGGGTGCCGATGTTCTGGTGACTAACCGCAGCGTGCCTGGGCCAGCTGGTGAAATTCCTGTGCGAGTTTATACCCCCGAAGGCCAAGGCCCATTCGGCGTGCTTATGTACATTCACGGCGGTGGCTGGGTCATTGGTGATCTAGATACCCACGACCACACCTGTCGTAGTCTTTGCGATGAGGCCGGGGTCATGGTGGTGTCGGTAGATTATCGCTTGGCACCAGAAAACCCCTTCCCGGCGGCGGTCGACGATTGTTGGTCGGTGCTTGAATGGTTGGGCAGCCACGCCGGTGAACTAGGTGGAGACCCAAATCGAATAGCGGTTGGTGGTGACAGCGCAGGCGGAAACCTAAGCGCAGTATTGGCGCTAATGGCCCGCGACGCTGGCGGTCCCAAGATCAAAGCCCAGCTACTGGTTTACCCAGCGGTCGATATGACGGCGCAAAATATCGAGAAGTATCCGTCACTAACCGAGAATGCGGAAGGTTATTTGTTGACCCTCGATTCGATGGTTTGGTTTGGTGAACAGTATTTAACCGATGAACAACAACGTAACGATTGGCGGGTGTCGCCTATGTTGGCCACCAACCACGCCGAGCTACCAAGGGCTTTGGTAATCACCGCCGGATTCGACCCGCTGCGTGATGAGGGCACGGCTTATGCCAAAAAGCTGAGCGATGCTGGCGTTGAAACCGAGCATTTACATTATCCAACCACGATCCACACCATGTTTCAGCTGGGCCCGGTAATTCCCGCTGGGGCCGAAGCTATTAGTGCGGCGGCCGAACTTCTGCGTGAAACGATTGGTTCGTAAGGGCCGGCCAGTCTTTCCCGATAATCCGATCCAACGTGACGGGGCCTTAGGTTAGGCTGGCCAAATGGCTCTCATTGACCGCTCAATTCTTGAAGACGCCGAAGCGTTCTTACCGGAGGTAGTTAAGCTTCGGCGCAAACTTCACCAACATCCCGAGCTGGGCCTAGATTTGCCTTTCACCCAGGCCGCCATTATTGAAGCGCTTGAGGGTCTTCCTGTGACTATCGCCACCGGACGCCAGTTGTCATCAGTGGTGGTCGAGTTAGAAGGCAGTGGCCCTGGGCGTCGAGTTCTGTTGCGCGGCGACATGGACGCTTTGGAAATGCCAGAAGACACTGGCCTACCGTTTTCAAGCCAGGTTCCAAATGCCATGCATGCCTGTGGGCATGACGGCCATGTTTCGATGCTGGTAGGTGCGGTTCACCTCTTAGCGGCTCGTCGTGATGACTGGTCGGGCAGCGTTCGCTTCATGTTCCAGCCTGGCGAAGAAGGCTACGGTGGGGCGCCGCTCATGATTGAGGAAGGTGTTACCAAAGATGTTGATGCCGCTTTTGCGATTCATGTAACGCCGAACCTGCCGAGCGGCTGGGTGGCAACCCGTCCCGGTGCCTTGCTGGCTTCAGAAGATACCATCGCCATCACGGTTCGGGGCCGTGGCGGTCATGCTTCAACACCTCATTTGGCAGCTGATCCAGTCACAACAACGGCCGAAATAGTAATGGCTATTCAAGCCACTGTGACACGCCAAATAGACATTTTTAATCCGGCCGTGGTTACGCTGACCCAGCTCCGAGCCAGTGATGCTCCCAACGTGATTCCCGAGTCAGTCTTTTTGGGCGGTACCATCCGCACGGTTTCGGAACATACTCGAACCAAGGTTAAAGAAGCTGTCACTCGAACGGCGCTCAACGTTGCTGCCGCTCACGGGCTTGAGGCCGAGGTCAACATCAAGAGCGGTTATCCGGTTACGACTACTCATCCGGCTACAGCGGCCTTGGTACTCGAGATTGCACCTAAGGTTCTGCCAGAAGGAGGACGCGCCGTTGAAGCTCCAGCACCGACCATGGGGGCTGAAGACTGGAGCTACGTTCTGCAAGAGGTGCCAGGTGCGATGGCTTTCTTGGGTGTTTGCCCACCTGAGATTCCCGACCCGCGCAATGCTCCGGCGTGTCATTCCAACGTGATGATGATGAACGAAGATGCCATGGCGTCCGGTGTGGCTTTGCACGTAGCTATGGCCTTGCGTTTGTTAGAAGGCCCGGCTTAGAGCATTCGCGGTGCCAAGCTATCGCTCTAAGCTTCTAACGCTGTGAGTCTTTCACCGAACCGATAAGAGGAAAGCCATCTAAAGCCTGAACGGCGCAGGTTAAGGCACGATCGTCTTGTTCGGCCCAGGTCGCTTCTGTGGGGCCGAGCCACAACAGGCCGAGTTCGGAGCGCGCCAAGGTGTGACCCACGTAATCTTCAAAGGCGTCTTGGCAAATGCGTTGTGATTCAGCGTCTCGAGCCGCGTTTCCAGGGTAGGTACTTCCCTTTTCACCGGAAAGAGCCGTGGTCTTGATTACCTCTGCCAGATGAGCATCTTCACAATCAAAAATATGGACCAAGGCCAGTATGATCGGCTCTTCTTCGGCTTCTACAGCCGGGCTGAAACAGTCACCGGTGGCTAGGTCAAAGACCGATGTAACCGAATCTTCGAGTTCGTCAGAATTACCTGCTTTAGAATCTAAGACCTCGGTTCCTTCGGTGGTAAGCGCGGCTTGGTTCTGGCCTGAATCTTCGTCGTTGCGCAGAGCGTCATTTGATGAATTTGTAACGTTGGCCTCTGATTCACCGTTATCGTCGGAATTGCTTAGAAGCCTAGAAACCCCGACGAAGACCACCAGAACACTTACCAAGGTTAAGGCCCCAATGCCCAGCCACTGTTTTACGGGACGAGAGTTGGGTCGGTCTAGGTTGAGACCGCGGCGCGGTCGCCTCGACTTTTCTTCCTCCCGGTCGAGGTCGAGCGGTTCCATTTTCCGGAATACGAATGGTTCTTGAACTCCAGGTTTAGAACCTCTGGGCCCGGCGGCATTACGACGCGTTTCTCGCGCTGGACGTGTCTCGCGTGACTGCGGAGCAGCGTTGGGCCGGTGTTCTCGGCCTGGTTTTGCTTGCGGTGGGTACCAGCGACCGTTGGAGGCTTGCCACCATCCAGGGCCTTGGGATGTGTCGCTCATTTGTTGTGACGTACGTTCATGACCAGCACTGACCTAATAGTTAGACTAAACGACACTAGTGGTTCAATTGCGGAGTTCTCGTAATGCGGTCCAAATCCTAATAGGCGCTCCCAACCGTAGGATTGAACGTTCATAGATTCGTGCCGCGATACGGATCAAGAACCAGGCACCCAACAAAGTGACGAGTACTGAACCCACGATATCTACAGGTGAGGCTGCTCCTTGGGCAATTCTGGCTGGCATCACCATTGGTGCCGTGAAGGGTATGTACGACACAATCCGGGCAGCCAAACTGCTGGGATTGGGACCGACAACTCCAAGCGACACAAAATAGCCAGCTAAGAGTGTGACGGTTAGTGGAGTAACGGCGCTCTGCGCATCTTCTTGGCGGCTAACGAGCGACCCGGCGGCCGCAAACGCTACGGCATAGAAACCGAACCCCAAAATGAACCAGCCTAAGACCGACAACATGGCCGGTAATAGATCCCACGGCACTGAGACCGAAGAAAAGATCATGGCCGCGCCCAAACCTAAAATGGCAGTGGTGGTGAGCTGAGCGAGGCCCAACAAGCCAATGCCAATGACTTTGCCAGCCAGTAATGAGCGAGCCGGAACCGCCGCCAAGACAACCTCCACCACTCTCGAAGATTTTTCTTCGAGCACACCAGAAAGCACCCAGGCCCCGTAGCTGTTGATGGCAATAAAAAGTGCGATTACTCCGATTAGGGCCGCCGCAGATTGCACTGTTTCCTGATCGGACTCATCCTCCCCAACCACATCGAGCGGTTCAGACTGGAGGGCTTCGCCGATTTGGGTTGCCGTCAATCCAGCATCGGTTAAACCCGCCACCAATTGTGCTTGGCTAAAACCAATCTGAACCGTTAAGACCAATGCGTCGGGAGTGGATTCCTTAGTGTAAATACTGGCGGGGTTAACAAGAACCGCGTCGTGGTCTTCCAGCTGATCGGCGACATCGGTTTCCGGGTCAAAGTTGGCCGTGTCGGTTGCCGACAAGTGTGTAATCACTAGGTTGGCTTCTTGGCTGGTGGCAGTTTGGCCTGCCAATTCTTCAAAAGCTTCGGGTGTATTGCCAACCACCAGCAAAGACCAGGTCGGCGGTTCGTCGTCGCCAGAAAAAATGGCGGGCACAATGATTATCGCTAAGACGATTACGATTGTGATTACGGAGGAAACTTGGAAGCTGCGAGAGCCACCTCGTTGACGAATTTCGCGTTCTGCTACTAGCCACACGTTCTTCATCCGCCAACCTCCGAAACGTCGACTTCGCCGTTAACAGCCTCTACAAAAATCTCAGCTAGTGACGGTGGCTCCCAGCTAAACGAACTGACTTCACCAGCTGCTTGGGCATCGGTGAGCAAACGTCCAACCTCCACAGCACTAGACACCAGGGCTGTGGTTTCGTCAGCACGGCGTTTCAATTTCGTAGGGTTCGCAAAGCTCAAGTCCCACTCGGTTTGGGGATCAGTGAACCGTGCGGTGAGGCGCCGAACTTGGCTGGTCGCTCGAAGCTCGGCCAGAGTCCCAGCGAGTGCTTTGGCCCCACGGTGGATAATCACGATGTCATCGCAAAGCGCTTCCACCAAATCGAGTTGATGGCTAGAAAAGATAATGGTGCGTCCCCGTGCAGCTTCGGTTCGCAGCACTTCTTCCATGTCCGCCACGCCAAGGGGGTCAAGGCCTGAGAAAGGCTCGTCAAGCACTAAGAGATCGGGTGAATGCACCAGAGCCGCTGCTAACTGTACGCGCTGCTGGTTCCCATGAGAAAGTGTTTCGAGAGTGTCATTAGCGCGATCGGTTAGACCAAAGGTTTCGAGCCAAGTGCTGGCGGCCAATGTGGCCTCGGCTTTGGTTAGCCCGTGGGTCCGACCAAAATAAATTAGCTGATCGTTACACTTCATTTTGGGGTAAAGGCCGCGCTGTTCGGGCATATAACCAAATGAAGAACGCGCGGTGGCGTCAACGGGTTTCCCACGCCACTGCACCCGGCCCGAGTCGAGTGAGATTAAACCAAAAATCGAGCGCATAGCAGTGGTCTTACCGGCTCCATTAGGACCCAAAAACCCGAGTAAACGACCAGGTTGGGCACTAAAAGACAAGTTGTCTAATGCTTGTAGTTCACCGAAGTGTCGGTTTAGGCCTTCAAGTTCAAGCATCGTTCAACCCTAGATGCACAAGTTGAAGCTGACGTGGCATGCAGGTGATTCCAGGTGGTGAGAACCGGCCTCGACGATAAAGTCAAGACCAATGTATTCCTTCTTCTCCAACGGTGAACAGAAACCGGTTGCGCCCGAGTCGAAGGCCGTTGGGGTGTCCCCTAGAACCATGGTGGACAAAATTTGGGATTCACATTTGGTAAATCTTCCCGTTGCGACGCCACCTAGCAAGATTGGCAGCCAAACCCAAGCCGCTCCGGCCAGCGAAGCCAGGGTCGACCATGTGTACCTGCACGAACATGAACTTGGTCTAATCGCACGCCTGGGGGAACAAGGGGTGCAGATTCATTCCCGCCACGGCATTGTTGCCTGCGCCGATCAACAAATTTCAACGCGTCGGGTAGGCAAATCTGATTCCGAGAGTGAGCCTCGATGGGCACCGCTGTCGGCCCAGGATGTGGCGACCTTTGAGAGACTTGAAGATTATTCGGCCCAGCTCGACGTACCGATTTTTGGTCCTGGTGATGACCGTGGCGGGGTACTGAATGTGGTCGGTCCGGAACAAGGCATGACCTGGCCTGGGGCCCTGGTGGTGGGTTCGGACAATCACATGTCGACCCACGGCGCTTTTGGCGCGCTCGGCTTGGTGCTAGCGCCACAAGATTTAACAGCCGTGGTTTCGCGGCGATCAATCATTGGTATTAGGCCCAAAGTTGTACGGTTGGCCGTTCAAGGCGCGTTGCGGGAGCCAGTCGATGCCAAAGATTTGGCTTTGTGGCTCTTAGGCCAGCTCGGCCCGTTAACAAACCGTGATGTGGTGCTTGAACTTGGTGGTTCAGCGGTGCGTGGATTGTCCATCGAAGGCCGCATGACCTTGTGCAACATGATGGTGGAAACCGGTGCGCTGAGTGCGTTGGTGGCCCCCGACCAAAAAACGTTTGACTATTTAGAATCGCGGCTCTTCGCCCCCAAGGGTCATGAGTGGGAGCGTTCGCTGAAGCAATGGCGGGCGCTAGTGAGCGATGCTGGCGCTCCTGTTTCTGCCGAATGGGCTCTATTGGCCTCGGGAATTTCACCCCAAGTCAGCTGGGGCACGCGAGCCTGGCAAAGCTGCGCCATCAATGGTGTGGTGCCCGACCCTCATCCCACCAACGAAACACGCCGCAAAGCTGATCGGGAAGCCCTTTTCCTCCAAGGTCTTGAGCCGGGTCAACCGATCAACTCGATTGCTATTGACCAGGTGTTTATCGGTTCATGCACTAACGGTCGTATTGAAGATCTACGGGCCGCCGCTAAGGTTCTGCAACAAGGCTCAGTGGTAGTTCCCACCTTGGTAGTGCCTGGTTCTCAGCCAGTGGCGCGCCAAGCGGAAGCTGAAGGATTGCCCGAAATTTTCCTGGCTGCCGGTGCCGAATGGCGGGCACCAGGGTGCTCGCTGTGCATCGGCGCCAACGGTGACGCCGTGGCACCGGGGACCCGACTAGCGTCAACCGCTAATAACCCAAGCCGAGACCGAGTGGGTCCTGATTCACGTGTTCACGTGTTAGGGCCCACCACGGCCGCAGCTACTGCCCTACGTGGTTTCCTCTATGACGCGAACTCGCTTGGTGAAGCGGCGCTTTAGGCCGTCCATTAGCGAATACACCACCGGCACCACTAAGAGAGTTAGGAAAGTGGAGCTGAACAAACCACCAATCACCACCCGACCAAGCTCTTCAGAAATTAATCCGCTGCCGCCAAAGCCAAAGGCCAGCGGGATGAGGGCCAACATGGTGGCCAGAGCCGTCATTAGAACCGGACGCAGGCGAGTCATTGCACCTTCGACAAGTGCGTTGTGCACGCTATAGCCGCGTTCGGTACGCAGCATGATGATGTATTCCAACATCACAATGGCGTTGGTCACCACAATGCCAACCAACATCAACAAGCCCAGCATGGCGTTAATGCTCAACGAGGATCCGGTGACCCACAAAGCTGAGATGGCACCGATCACGGCCAAGGGCAGCGTGAAGAGGATCACGAATGGGTCAAGCCAGCTTCGGAACAAAGCCGCCATAATGCCATAAACCAAGATGATTGAGGCTCCAATTGCTAGCAACATATTGGTGAAACCTTCATCTAAGTCGCTAGCCACACCGCCTTGGTAAACCTTGATTCCATCGGGTAACTGAACGGCGTCAACGGCCTCATTCACCTTGATCGTGATAGCGGACACATCATCGGCAACGATCTCGGCTCCGACCGAGGCTGCTTCGTGACCGTCTACCCGGGTGAGCACCATTTGTCGAGCGACCTCGGTCGGTGTCGCTACATCACCGAGGGTAACTTCGTTGTTAAGTGGCAATGAGGCCAGCTCGTTAGCGGTGACCGGTTGGGAGGTGACTACTCTTAGCTGTACCGGAAGAGCGCCGTTCTCAGTGGGTATCACCGTTACCTGTTCACCAATGCTCAGCTGCGCGACGGCACCCGCAATTTGCTCGGCGGTAAAGCCAGCGTCAGCGGCGCGTTGCTGGTCGATTTGAAGCTCAATTGCTGGAACGGCACCGGAAATATCGCTGTGGATGTTAACCAGCTCATCAATTTCAGCAATGGCAGCTTCAATGGCAGCAGCCGTTTCCGGCAAAACTGTTGCTGCTTCAGGGGTTTCAGCACTGATCGTGATGTCAACGCTGCTAGTTGAAAAGCCGGTAGTTTCCGTTGAGATCGTGATGTTCTCGCCACCCTCAACTTCCTCTGGCAGCCGCTTCCGTAGGTCTTCTGCTACGCGCCCTTTGGGGTTCGAGTTAGCAAAAGTTGCCGTGATAGTGGCGGAGTTTGGATCTTGGCCACCCAGAATTGCGCTCAAAGCACCGAGGCCCCCCGAGCTTCCCGTAATTACCGTTTCGTAGGTTTCCACGTTGTAGTCGGCCAGTAATCCTTCCACGGAAATAGCTCGCTCAAGCACAACATCGCGTGATTCTCCAGGTAAGGCAGGCACGCTAATTACGACCGTGTTCTCACCAGTATCGGGTAGGAAAACAAGTGGGAGGGTAGGTACAAGCGCCAAACTCCCAACTAACAAGACACCAGAAATTCCGAGTGTTGCCCCACGGCGGCGTAGTGACCATTCAAGGATCGGCTGGTACATCCGGGCCAGACGGCCATGTCGGGAATCATCGGGATTCTCGTGAATCTTCACGCCTTTGGACATCAAGAGACGCACCAAAGCGGGTAACACCGTTACTGCTGCCAAGAGCGATGCCAACAAGGCGAACACCACGGCCAGGGCAAAGGGCAAGAACAGCTCTCCGATGATGCCACCGACCAAACCAAGCGGTAAGAAAACAGCGGCTGTGGTGGCGGTTGCTCCCACGATGGCTAACGTGACTTCTCTTGCCCCTCGGGTTACCGCGGTGTGGGTTTCTTCACCGGCAGCCATATGCCGGTAGATACTCTCGAGCACCACAATCGAATCATCGATAACTCGACCGATGGCGATCGTTAAACCGCCTAGCGTCATGAGGTTTAAGGTGTTCCCAGTCAGGTGAAGGGCCACAATGGCGGTCAAGATCGAAAATGGGATAGAAACCGCGGTCACAATGGTGCTGCGTCCGCTCCGCAAGAAAGCCAGCACAATCAGGACTGCAAGCACCCCACCGATAACGCCTTTCAACACCATGTCGAACACGGACTCTTCGATGAAATCGGCTTGGTTCTGTGTGATGTTGATATTCACACCGGCCGGTAGAGAGTCGGCCAACTCATCAAAAACGTCGAGCACATCATGTGCGACCGCCACGGTATTACCCGATTTGTTCTTTGCTACTTGTAGCCCCACGGCAGGTTTGCCATTTGAACGGTTTACCCCGGTTGGCGTGCTCTCAATAACGTCGATTGAGGCAACGTCGCCCAAGCTTAGGGTTCCACCCCCAGGAAGTGGAACTGCAGCGGCCGCTAGGGCATCGCTTGATGAAAACGTCATAACTGCATCAACCGGTGTGAATCCGCTGCTGCTGACTACACCACCAGCGGGAAGTACAACGTTGTTGGCCCGCAGTACGTTCGCCACCTCTTCGTAGCTCAATCCGTGAGAAATTAGGGCCTCGCGATCGAGTGAGATGCTGATTTGTTGCAAGGCACCGCCCACGATTTCGACACTGCCGACTCCGTCGATTCGATTGAGCTTTGGCGCGACAACGTTGTTGGCCAAGGTCAGTAGCTCGTGGTCGCTTAAATCACCCTCCAGGGTGGCCATAACCACCGGCAAGGTGGCTGGGTCAAGCATCAGGGTGTTCGTCTGTACCGAAGGTGGTAACGGAACGCCGCGTAAGGCTTCATTAACGGCGGCGTTGGTTTCCTTCAGGTCAATTCCGAAGTCAAACATCAACAGCACCACGCCTAAGCCACTAGTGGTGGTCGATTGTGAGGTGTTCAGACCGTCAAGTTCAGCCGTAACGGCCTCAAGCGGCGCGATGGCACTGCGTACAATTTCCCCAGGCTGCATATCGGGGGCTTCGACAACTACGACCACCAATGGCAGGTTGATGTCCGGTAGCAGCTCTTGGTTGATTTGTTTGGCCGAAATTGTGCCAGAACCGGCGAGGATAAGAACAACCAGGACCACAAGACCGGCACGCTTATATGACTGCTCTGTCAGCCATCCAACAATGCGACTCATGAAGCCACGCCCCAGCTGTGCAATGGTGCCATCGCTTGGATGGTGTGGGGCGCAGATCGACTACACCCGTGCATATCAGGATTATCCATTTAATTAGGATAGTCACACTCTATGGATATAATGCAAGGCAGGCTAAGCTCTTCATTGTGGAGCGGGAACGATGACTAAGCGTCAACATCTTGTAGAAGCACTGCGCCAAGAGTTGCGCGCAGCGATGACTCAAAACAGTGGTCAGTCTGGGCCCTGGCTGACCGTGGATCTGACCATGGCGCAGCTCAAGGCGCTATTGGTGCTTAATAACCAAGGCGAGGCACGCGTTGGTGAAATCGCTTCGCTGCTAGGGCTCTCACCTAACGCCACCACAGCCTTGCTCGACCAACTCGAGACTGCCGGTTACAGCGAACGGCGACCCGATCCGGCTGACCGGCGGGCGGTGTTGGTAGTGCTAACCCCCGCCGGAGCTGAGCTGATTGCCGAACTATTGACCGCCAACCTGGTGGCTTTCGAAGTGATTCTCGAGTATCTCTCACTCGATGAACTTGAAGATCTACATCGTGGAATGACAGCGCTCATGCGTGCGTTATCGGAACATGAGAGCAGCCTAAAACCAGAGGACTAGCCTCGTAGGGGTGCCAATGCTTCTGCTAATTTGGCGATCTCGTTCAGTTGCGCCTCGAGGACCGTTGATTGCTGCTCGTTTGGTTCGAAGACTCCGTCGGTGATTTGTTCTCCGGGGAAGTTAATTTCGATATTTCCCATGGTCATAACCATTCCCAACAGGCTTACCACTGGCCGAAGAGCGGCTTGAGCTCGTGAACCACCCGAGTTACCGCCCCAGTTCACAAACCCCACTGGCTTGCGAAACCATTCACGGTTCAGATAATCGAGAGCATTCTTAATCGGGGCTGAGTAGCTGTGGTTGTACTCAGGAAACACGAAGAGGAACCCGTCAGCGGCATTCACCCGTTCAGCCCAAGACTTGGTGTGTTCACGGGTATATTGCTGCAACCTAGGATGAGTTGGTTCATCCATGAAGGGCAGATCAATTTCCTTCAGATCAGCAAAATCAACATCAAAACGTCCGTCGGCTGCGGCCTCTTGGCACACCCAGTCGGCAATTGATTTACCAACTCGAACTTCACGGACACTTCCTAAAACAACCATCAGTTTTGGCATACCAATCTAAGCCTATCGGTCGCCAGACCTAAGATTCGATTGGGGTTGTTAGCAAGGCCATGGCACGGCTTAATGCATGGTGGGCCGCCCGGGACTCGAACCCGGCACCTTGGGATTAAAAGTCCCCTGCTCTACCTGATGAGCTAGCGGCCCAGAAGCTTCAACGGCTCTTATGAACCGGCTACAGATTGTGGCACATTTCGACAGAAGTGAACCATCTGAGAATTAGAGAAGTTACTGCCTAGACCGAAGACGATACCAGTTGACCCATGGTTCTAAGCTAAACAATAGGAATGAAAAGAATGCGTTTCCTAGCTGTCTTAGCGTTCATAGCGTTGCTTGGTGCCGCCTGCGGCAACGATTCTTCCGATTCTAATAGTGGCACCTCTTCCACTACCGAGGCTGAAAACAGCACCACCACGCTCGCCGATGACAACAACAGCGACGAACCAGAAAATGGTGATGACGATGCCGATGAGCGAAGCATCAGCTTGTCGGCCTATTGGCTTGACGAAAATAATGAGCTTCGGGTTGGTTACACCCACGTGGTCGCACCGGGTTCACCAGGGGCAGATATCGTGAACGCGCTATTGGACGGTCCACTTGATGAAGACGTGGAATTGGGTTTGCGTACGGCGCTGCCTACGGATGCTCGTTTGCGGTCCCTCGACATCATTGGGTCCGAAGTGATCGCCGACTTTTCTGCCGAGTTCGCCGCTGGTGACGACCCGCTAGAGGCCCAAGCACGCCTAGCTCAGGTTGTTTATACCCTCACACAGTTCCCAGTTGTGGAAGCCATCGAGATTCTGATTGAAGGTCAGCCTGAAGCGACAATGGGTGATAGTGGGATCGTGATCAAGCCGATTCTGGCTCGTTCCGATTTCGAGTGGGATGGCGAGTATGAAACCTTTGCGCCCACAGTTCTGGTGGAATCACCCCGGCCTGGTCAACTGACCGCCGGAAACGGAGTAGAAGTTGCCGGATCCGCCTTCACTTTCGAAGGGGCGCTCTATCTGGAGGCGATTTCAGCAACTGGTGAGGTGCTGGCCCCGGAAACCTATTTCATGACCGATGTCGACGGTGAGAACATGAAGGGCACTTTTTCGGTTTGGCTCGACTTTGATAGCGACCTGTTGGGCGATATCACCCTGCGCGCATATGACATCTCGGCCGAAAGTGGTGAGCCCACCGGAGTGGTTGAGGTTCCGATCGTCCGTGCGGGCTAGTCCAAACTTGGCGCAGCTCAAAGGCAGTTCAAAGGCCAGTTAACCCTAAGCAACAGCACCCACTCGTGCTGGTGAGTTGGCAAGGCGCGCCTACCCATGGCGCTCGATACTGAGCAGTCTTAGCACGGCGCGTCCTTCTTCGTTTGATGCCTCTAGGTCAACCTCGGCCTCGAAATACCATTCTCGGTTTGCTTCGGGGTCGAGAAGGCCTTGTCGCACCCGCCAGTCTTCTTTTGTTTTGGTCAAGGCAAATAGTGTTGAACCACGCGCCTCATTGCCAATTTCTACGGTGTCATACTCTGCCCAGTATGGGGCCATAGCTTCCGTCAAGGCTTCGGAGCGCCAGTGTGGAGAACCTTCTCGTTCGGCCAAAGCCTCGTAATCTTGGCGGCTAAGTAGCTCCACCCAACGAAACGCCTCGTTACGGATCATGATGGCAAAGGCCCTCGCATTGTCGCTGAGTTTTGCGGGCTGATTTTGGGCGGCATGTTGTAGATCGCCGGGACGAACCTCGGGTGCCTCCTCGCTGTCGGGGTGTAGCAGCTCTTCCCACTCGTCTAACAAGCTAGAGTCGATTTGGCGTACGGTTTCGCCCAGCCAGGCTTCGAGGTCATGCACCTCGTCCGTCTTGGCCTCGGCAGGTACGTTCTGCACCAGACCTTTGTAGGCATCGCTTAGGTAACGCAGCACCAAGCCTTCCGAACGAGCTAGTTCGTAATGGCGGATGTAGTCACTAAAGGTCATGGCACGTTCATACATGTCACGAGCCACTGACTTGGGGCGAATATTGTGATCGCGCACCCAGGGGTGCAAGGTGCGGTATTCATCGAACAGGTTGTAGGTGAATTCGCGTAATGGTTTGGGGTATTCAAGCTGGTCAAGTTGGGCCATGCGCTCTTCGTACTCCACCCCTTCTGCTTTTAGCCGAGACACGGTTTCAGTGCGGAGCTTGTTGAGCTGTGCCGACAACACCACCCCCGGGTCTTCCAAGACTGCTTCCACCAGCGACAAAACATCGAGGGAGTAGTGCTCGCTCTCATGTTCAAGGTGGGGCACCGCGGCCAATACAAAGGGCGACAATGGTTGGTTTAGAGCGAAGTTTTCTTGCAGCTCTACGGTCAGGCGAACTTTTCGGCCTAGCTCATCGGGTTCGTCGAGCTCTTCTACCACCTTGGCTTGGCGAAGTGACCGGTATATCGAAATTGCGTGACGAATATGTTGACGTTGTTTGGGTCGGGTTTCATGGTTGTCAACCAGAAGGTGGCGCATAGCACCACAGCCATCGCCGGGCCGGTTCAGCACGTTCAAGAGCATGGAGTGGCTCACCGTAAAGCTTGAGGTGAGGGGTTCGGGCGACTTAGCGATCAACTTGGTGAAAGTGTCCTCACTCCACGGCACATAGCCACGGGTAGGCGGTTTCTTTTTCACTATTTTGCGAAGTTTTTTAGCGTCGCCAGCCGCTTTTTCAACCGCTTTTTCATTCTCAATTACATGTTCAGGTGCTTGTGCCCACACATATCCAATGGTGTCGAAACCGGCCCGACCAGCTCGCCCAGCGATCTGGTGAAATTCTCGTGCCGTCAAAATTCTTGAACTCACGCCGTCATATTTGGCTAGTTGCGTGAACAGCACGGTACGAATGGGCACGTTGATGCCAACCCCGAGGGTGTCGGTGCCACAGATGACTTTGAGGTGCCCGTCTTGGGCCAAGCGTTCCACCAAACGGCGGTACTTGGGCAACATACCGGCGTGGTGCACCCCAATACCGTGTCGTAGAAAGCGAGAAAGAGCCTTACCAAATCCGGGGTTGAAACGAAACTCTCCAATAGCGGCTGCAATAGCCGCTTTTTCTTCTTTGGTGCACATGTTGATGCTCATCAACGACTGTGCTCGTTCGACCGCCGATGCCTGCGTGAAATGCACCACATAAACGGGGGCTAGGTTGGTTTCCAACAAAGTTTCTATGGTCTCGTGCAGAGCGGTGTGACGGTACTCGTAAGTGAGCGGCACGGGACGTGTGGCGCTGGTGATGGTGCGGGTGGGGTAGCCGGTTCGACGGCTGAGATCATCCTCGAAGCGTTTCGTGTCGCCCAGGGTGGCCGACATTAAAATAAACTGTGCTTGGGGTAAACAAAGCAGCGGTATTTGCCAGGCCCAACCGCGGTCAGCTTCGGCATAGTAGTGAAATTCATCCATCACAACTTGGGCCACCTCGGCCCCTTCGCCTTCGCGTAGCGCCAGATTGGCCAGTACCTCAGCGGTGCAGCAAATCACCGGAGCTTCGGCATTGACGGCAGCATCGCCGGTCATCATGCCTACATTTCCCGAACCTAGCTCGTCGCAGAGCGCAAAAAACTTTTCCGATACCAACGCCTTTATGGGAGCGGTGTAGAAGGTGCGCATTCCTTGTGCCAGGGCCGCGAAATGAGCCGCTAAGGCCACCAATGACTTACCGGTGCCAGTTGGGGTGGCCAAAATGATGTTGGACCCCGAATATATTTCAAGGATGGCCTCTTCCTGGGCCGGGTAGAGCGTGAGGCCCCGAGTTTCCGACCATTCGGTGAAAGCCTCGAGCAGTAAATCAGGGTCGGCCCCATGGTTTGGTGACGGTAAAAAGTCAGATAGAGGCGCGTTCATGTTCACTGATAATGCCTCAGTTGGGCAACATATACAGATGGACACAAAGATTCGTGTGGGAATTGTTGGCTATGGCAACCTCGGCCGAGGGGTGGAACTGGCCATCAGCCAAAGCCCCGACTTGGAGTTGCAGGGGGTGTTTTCCAGGCGTGATCCGGCCGCGGTGCAAACCGTTGGCGAGACGGTTTCGGTGTACAAAATGACCGAGCTTGAACGTTTCGCTGCCGAGGGGACCATAGATGTAGCCATCCTGTGTGGCAGCTCCAGCGGTGATCTGCCGACTCAGACCCCCGAGCTGGTGCGCTGGTTCAACACCGTTGACAGCTTCGATACCCACGCTAATATCCCCGCCTATTTTGAAAGTGTTGATGAACCTGCCAAAGAGCATGGCCATGTGGGCATAATTTCGACCGGCTGGGACCCGGGGCTTTTTTCGGTGAATCGCGTCATTGGGGAAGCCATCCTTCCTGAAGGTGATACCTACACGTTTTGGGGAAAAGGGCTAAGCCAAGGGCATTCGGCGGCTGTTCGAGGCGTGGACGGCGTCGCCGATGCCGTGCAATACACGGTTCCGTCTGAACGCGCCATGGATCGTGCTCGAAGTGGCGAGCGGCCCCAGCTTTCGACCCGTGAAAAACACGTTCGGGAATGTTACGTGGTGCTGGCCGAGGGTGCTGATGCCGATGCGGTGCAGCAGACCATTGTCAATATGCCAGCCTATTTCGCCGATTACGACACCACCGTGCATTTCATCTCACAGGCTGAGCTTGATCGTGATCACGCCGCCATGCCACACGGCGGCTTTGTGATCCGCAGTGGCCACACCGCAGATTCGGCCACCCAAACCATAGAGTTTTCTCTGAAACTGACCAGCAACCCGTCGTTTACGGCAGCGGTTTTGGTAGCTTATGCCCGAGCCGCTCACCGCTTGGCTGATAGCGGTGCTACCGGCGCGTTCACCCCATTTGATATCGCGCCCGGCTTACTTTCACCCAAAAGTCCGGCCCAGCTTCGCCAAGAACTGTTGTAGCCAGGCCGCTAAATTTGGTCGGGGATCGTGATCTCGTCGTGGTTCACCAAAGTGACACGATCCCCGAGAGTGACTTTTCCGGCATCAAGTTCAACCTGGCGTGCACCTAAGTTGGCGATGCGTTCCCACGGTTGTCCGAGGTCAGCTTCCAAAGCGTAGATAACCCCGCCGTGAGTAACCACCAATATTTCGGCACCCTGGTAGTGCTCTTCGATACGACCAAAGGCCATTCTCAATCGAGTTAAAACCACCTGGTCGTCTTCCCAACCCGGGGCGCGTTTCCCAGCGTCCAGGTAGCCCGGCCAGGCCTCTTCGATTTCAGCACGAGTTAGACCCGACCACTCTCCGGCGCTTCTTTCTCGTAGGTCGGAATCGATAACAACCGGGCCAACCCCAAGGGTCTCGGAAATAATTAACGCCGTGTTATGGGCACGTTCGAGGTCGGAGGAAATGATCACATCTACTGTTCCAATGGCGGATGAGGCATGAAATGCTTGCAAGCGCCCCAGCTGACTCAGCGGAGGATCGGCCTGGCCCTGCCAGCGGCCTTGCGCGTTCCAGGTTGATTGACCATGACGGGCTAAAAGAAGACGAGTCATCAAACGACGTTACCCAAAACCGTAGAAATCGGCGAGACTAAAGAGATGACCACCATGCTCAGCGGAAACCAATTGATTTTGCGTCCCCTCCAAGTAGCTGACGCCCAGGCACTGACCGCCATTTTGAATACCCCAGATGTGGCGATTTGGTGGGAGGGTTACGACTATGACCGTGTGCTTGATGAAATTGTGGCGGAAGGCGACGGCGAGAGCTTCGGTATTTTTACCGAAGACCAACCCGAAGTCTTGCTGGGCATGATCCAGTATTACGAACAAGATGACCCCGACTACCTTCACGCTGGTATCGACATCTTTGTGGATCCGGCTCGTTATGGTCACGGAATTGGTCAGCGGGCCATTCTATTGTTGGTGAAACACCTGATTGACGATTTGGGCCACCACCGGATAATTATCGACCCGGCGGTGAACAACGAGCGTGCCATCGCAGTCTTTCAAAAGGTTGGTTTCCGCGAAGTTGGTGTAATGCGCCGTTATGAACGACGCGCCGATGGCAACTGGGGTGACAATGTGCTCCTCGAGCTTTTGGACACCGACCTAGCCGGATAAAGATCGTTGTTGATTGGTTAATTGGAAGGTAGAAGCCATGGCGCTGTTGCGTTTATTTGCTTCGGCTCGAGAAGCGGCTGGTGTGGGAACGACGAAAGTTGACGGTGACACAGTTGCCCAAGTTCTAGAGGCGGCTGTTAGCCGTTTCGGTGCTGACTTCGAGGCGATTTTGGAAACCTGTCAGGTGTGGTGCAACGGTGAACCCACCCAGTTACACCAGGAAATTAGCGCCGAAGATGAGATCGCGATCTTGCCGCCAATTTCTGGAGGCGCATGAGTTCCAGCGGCCAGAGCCATACTCAAGACCATCGCAAACCAACCACGTCGAAGCGCAAGCCAAACGTGAACTCGAAGCCGCCACGAAAGGTTTCGAAGAGCTATCGCCAGCGAAAGGTTGAATCATCACGATTCGGAATCGTGTATGACATTGAGGGTCCGAGAGTTCGGCTTGGTTTCGCGTGGTTTGTGGTGGCTTGCCTGACTATCTGGGCGGGACTATGGCCGTTCGCGCTGCTGATTGCATCGGTGGCGGCTCTAGCTGCAGCGCAGATTTCAACTCAGCTTCGAACCCGCTGGCGTCGCCCGAATCGTGTAGTGGTGGCAGCGTTTGGGGGCATGTTACCGCTGAGCGCGGCGGTTAACCCGAAACTCTTTGGCGGTGTGACCATCGTGTTCGCTATTGCCAGTGTGGTCGCCGAGCTGGGGCGGCCAACCGCTGCTGCATCACCCTTGCTTAGCGCATCGGCCATGGTGCGATCTTGGTTGAACGTGGGTCTTGCTGGTGCCACATGGGTGGCGCTCTATCAAATAGATATTGGTGCCGCTTTTTGCTTGTTGTTGCTAATAAGTGCCTATGAAGTTGGTGATTTCCTGGTTGGTAGTGGGGCGGGGAACCCTATTGAAGGCCCCGCTGCGGGCTTACTGGCGTTAGCGGTGGTGGCAGCAGCACTGTTGGTAGTTGAACCGGCTCCTTTTGAGGGCAACTCGCTGTTGGTTTTTGCAATGGGGGCCGGTTTGGCCGCTCCGCTTGGTCAAGTGGTGGCATCCGCAATTTTGCCTCGCGCTGGTGCCGATGCGCGGGCCTTGAGGCGTTTAGATTCATATCTGGTAGCCGCACCAGTTTGGTTAGTCTTGTTCTGGGCCGGTCTACACACCGCTGGGGTGGCTTGAGGCGCTAACCTTCTAGCTATGCAACCAGCTTTGGACCAGATGCTGAGCTCATTGGGGCCTCACGAATACAGCGCATTAGACCTAGAAAATCTGAGGGCACTGCGTTCCAAAGCCACTGTTAACGAAGAAGCAATTTCTTATCTACGTCGGGTGATTCAGGTTCGGCTCGACATCATCACTTCCGAGTTGAACAATCGCCGCAGCGGAGCTTCACCGTCTGATGTTTCCGACATCATTAATCGCCTGCCCCACATCCTTTTCGAAACCCATGTTGCCGGCGGTTCAAATCGGCCGCCCAGCAGTCTTGAAGTGCCCGAAATTCCTGACGATCTGACCTTGATGGTGGATGAGGTGTTGCCTACGTCGCGCCTTGTCGCATTGGGCGAGCTGCAAGAAGACGAAATCGTGGCGCTATGTGCCGCAGCCGAAGAGCTAGAACGTGAAATTTCCGACGCACGCCGTAAGCTACATGACATCATCGACGGTCTCGGACATGAACTAGCCCGGCGTTTTCGTAGTGGTGAATCACCAGTTGGCTCGATTGAAAACTGATTCCCGCTATCAGCGTCAAAACTAAGGTTTGGTTCCAAGATCGGAACATTTTTCACAACTTAGGTGTTTAATCTGACCGTGCAGACCCTCGCTATTCTTTCTCTTCACACTTCGCCTTTAGCCCAGCCGGGTACCGGTGACAGTGGCGGTATGAACGTTTACGTGCGAGAGCTGGCAAGCTCGTTGGCTCAGGCCGGCGTAGCGTCTCGAGTTTATGTGCGTAGATGGGCGAAAGATCTGCCGACTCAGGTTCATGTGGAACCTGGTTTTGAAGTGGTGCACATTGATGCAGGGCCACCCGAGTTAGCGAAAGAACAACTGCCAAGTGTGGTTGATGAGTTCACCGCCGGGGTGAAACGTGATCTGTTGCATGCCGGTCCAGTTAACGCCTTGCACGCCAACTACTGGCTTTCAGGGGTGGCCGGTCACAACCTTAAGCACTCTTTAGGTCTGCCGTTGGTCTCTACTTTTCATACCCTGGCCCGGGTGAAGGCCGAGCGAGACAACGAGGAACCGCGTGGGCGTGAAGACGCCGAAACGGCGGTGATTGGCTGTTCCGATATGATCTTGGCCAATAGCCCAGCTGAAGCCCAAGAACTTAGCGACCTGTATGGCGCCCGGCCGGAACGGGTTGAAATTGTGCCCCCTGGCGTTGACCATGCATTCTTTTCTCCTGGTGATAAGCGTGGGGCCCGCGCTGCTTTAGGTTTAGGCGATCAGCCGGTACTGCTGTTTGTGGGGCGAGTGCAGCCCCTGAAAGGCCTCGACGTAGCGGTGGCCGCCTTAGCGTGTCTACCCGATCAAAACACCACTTTGGTGGTCGTAGGCGGGCCAAGTGGTCCCGAGGGCCACTCCGAGTTGCAACGGGTCAAAGCCCTAAGCGAACACCTGGGTGTTGCGCATCGTGTTCGTTTTGTAGACCCACAACCCCATCACCTGCTAAGCACCTACTACCGAGCAGCCGATGTGACAATCGTGCCCAGCCGGTCCGAGTCGTTCGGCTTGGTGGCGCTCGAAGCGGCAGCTTGCGGTTCCCCAGTGGTGGCCTCAGATGTAGGCGGTTTACGGACCTTGGTGATTGATGGTGTGACCGGTCGATTGGTCGATAGTCGTGACCCAGGCGATTTTGCCACTTGTGTTGCCGAAATCCTGGGCAATGCCGCCACTGCCGATGAAATGTCAAAGAACGCGGTTCAGTTGGCAAAGAGTTATACCTGGTCGACCACAGCGGCGCGTTTGCGACGCCTTTATGCCGACATCGCTTCACGGCAACCTGTAGATTGCGCCATATAACAACGCTGCTGTAGCGCTGTGCCCTTGAAAGGAACCACCCCTAGATGTCGGATGAGGACCCCTACAGCGATGATCCGCCCGCTAGCCCCGAACAGCTGGCCCAAGCGGAAGCTTTTGTGGATGCCTGGCTTTCAGGTGAGCTCGCCAACAACCCTGTGGTGGCGGCCGTGGACCGTGTTGATGCCGATTATCGACCTTGGTATGTGCGGTTACTCGGCGAAGAAAAAGATACCTTTGCTATTTGGCTGACGCTGCGCCAACGCTCGCTGCATTACGAGACCTATGTGATGCCAGCTCCAGAAGAGAACCATGCGCAGTTTTACGAGCACTTGTTGAGGCGTAATTTGAAACTGGTGGGCGCGGCTTTTGCTATCGGTGCCGAAGACGCCGTTTTCCTACAGGGTGCTATTCCAATCGGGTCTATTGGGAAGCGGTCGCTCGATCATATTTTGGGCTTGTTGTATGTGACGGTAGAACAAGCTTTCCGGCCTGCGTTACGGATCGGTTTCGCATCCCATTTTAAGAAATAGTGGCTTTTCATTGCATTTCATGAATTGCCATGTTAACTTAATCTCTGAACCTGGAGGGTCAGTGGCACCACGGGCATCGGGGAAGTGGCTGTGAGCAGCTCTAACCCTCCAAGTTCAACCCAAAGGCATGAAAGCCACACACAGCGGCCCAGCTTCTCGTTGATAGCAGCCATTACGGTCACCGGTATTTTGGCAAATACCTTGCCGAACGCTGGTATCCCCAACATTTTGGAAGACTTCCACCGACCCGACAGCGCCGCGGGAATTCTGGTAGCTGCGGCCAGTGTGCCGGGAATTTTAGTGGCACCGATTGTGGGCATTTTCGCTGACCGTTATGGCCGACGCGCCGTGTTGGTGCCGTGTTTGGTGGCCTTTGGCCTTTTTGGTCTCATGGGGGCATTTGCACCCAGCTTCACCTGGCTGATTGCTGCTCGTTTCGGCCAAGGTATTGGTTCTGCCGGCCTGATTAACCTCACCAATATTTTGATTGGTGATCATTGGCAAGGCTTAGAAAGAACCAAAATGTTTGGTTATAACTCGGCCATTCTCACCGTTTCACTAGCTGTTTTGCCCTTCCTCGGCGGCTTCCTAACCGACCTTGGAGGTTGGCGCCTAGCCTTCGCGCCATACCCCTTAGCCATAATCACGGCTTTGGTGGTGATGAAACGCTTAGGTCCCGGACCGACCGACGGTACCTCCACCATTCGTGAACAACTGGCGGCAGCGGCCACCGTAGTGCGCTACAAAGCGGTACTGATTCCTATTGTTTTGGCGTTGGCCACCTTCGTTATGATCTTCGGGCTCTTCCTAACCGCGCTACCGGTGCACCTGGAAGAAGATTTCGGCATGAGTGCCACCCAGCGAGGTTTAATCATTGCGTTGCCTGCCATTGGTGGCACCATTGGTTCACTCACCGTAGGCCGATTACGGGGTGCCTTTAGCGCTTACCGCATTGCCGCCGCGGCCTTCGCCCTTTTCGCCGTTGCCTACCCGCTCATTGGTCTCACCAACGCCTTGTGGATGCTCACCGTCGCGGCGGTGGTTTATGGCCTTGGAGAAGCATGGCTCTTAACAACCCTCACCGATTTAGTAGCTGAGGCTACCCCTGAAGCTACTCGTGGTGCGGTCATGTCGGTTCACATGGGTGCTGCTCGAACCGGCCAGTCAATCGGACCGCTGCTTGCGGGTGCCGGAATGGCCGTCATGAGCACCGGCATGGTGTTTGTGGTCGCTGGTATTATGGCGGCGACTCTGTGCCTAGCGGTTATCGCAGGTGGTCTAGACTCTTAAGAATGTTTGAACTTCTAATCGTGGGTGGCGGCAAGATGGGTGCCGCATTAATCAGTGGTCTGCTTGCTCACGGTTCGATCAAACCCCAAGATTTGGCGGTACTTGAGGCTCTGGCCGATCGACGGCACGAACTGGAAACCGAATTTCCTGGCGTAACTGTAACGTCGCAGCCGGTTTCGGCCCAAGCTGCTGTTTTGGCGGTTAAACCCGCTGACATTGTCGCTGCCTCCACCACACTGGCCGAGGCTGGTGTAACCCGAGTTCTGTCTATTGCGGCAGGGGTCAGCACCAAGGCTCTTGAAGAAGCGACCAATCATAAAATTGCGGTGGTTCGTGCCATGCCGAACACACCGGCGCTGGTCCGCCAAGGTGCTTCGGCCTTGGCTCCAGGAACTATCGCCAATGAATCCGACCTTAAGTGGGCAGAGGAGATTCTGGCTTCAGTAGGCACCGTGGAACGTGTGCCCGAAGCCTTGCTCGACGCTGTCACCGGCCTTAGCGGATCGGGGCCAGCCTATGTGTTCCTAATGATTGAATCGTTGATAGAAGGTGGGGTACTGGCTGGAATTCCACGAGTTACCGCCTCACGGCTAGCGATCCAAACAGTGCTTGGTGCCGCTACGTTGCTGGCCGAAACCCTTGATGAACCAGCCGAGGCCCGCGCTGCGGTCACCTCACCCGGTGGTACCACCGCCGCAGGGTTACGTGCGCTCGAAGAACACGCCACTCGCAGTGCCTTTATCGAAGCAGTCATGGCTGCCGCGTCGCGTTCGCGGGAACTGGGCGAAAACCGATAACGTCAAAGAGACATGGACGAGCGCTACCAAACCATCTCATTTCTGTCGGACTACGGCACCCGCGACGAGTTTGTGGGTGTAGTGCATTCGGTCATACGCCAAATTGCTCCGAGTGCTGGGGTTATTGACGTCACCCACGAGATCACCCCTTTCGACGTTCGTGCGGCCTCGTTGGCCTTGGCACGTGCTGCCCAATACCTGGCGCCGGGCATTGTGCTTGGCGTTGTTGATCCTGGAGTTGGTGGCAAACGTCGAGCGGTGGCGGTTGAGGTTGGGAACGGCACATCAATACTGGTGGGCCCCGACAACGGCCTCCTAGCCCCGGCTGTGGCCATGGTTGGCGGTGCCAGTCGAGCCGTAGAACTAACCAACACCGAATATCATTTCGAAGCTCCTGGACCAACTTTTGCTGGCCGCGACATCTTCGCTCCGGTGGCCGCTTATTTGTCCTCGGGAGTGCCGCTGGAAGAATTTGGCCCCGAGCTCGATCCAAACTTGCTGACACCTAGTCTTATTCCTCTGCCTCGGGAAGAAAACGGTGGGCTTGAAGCAGAAGTGCTTTGGATTGACCAATATGGCAACGTTCAGTTGAACTTGGGCCCGGAAGATTTGGAAGCCCACGGCGAGGCCATTCGAGTGGTCGTGGGCGATATCGAACGCAGCGCCTATAAGGTCTCAACCTTTAGTGAACTGACCACCGGCCGACTTGGATTCCTAGTGGATTCCTATGGCTTGATCGCATTAGTGCTCGATCAAGCTTCGGCGGCCGCCGACTTGGGCTTGGGCGATTCTGACGCTGTCCGAATAGAAGCCTTCGATGAGGCTAACCCTAGTCACAGCGCTCCGAGTGTAAAGGTTGAGCTGCGGGGGTTTGGCGCCTAATGCGACCGGGTACGGTACTAATTCTGGCCTTGTTGTTGGTGGCATTACTTAGCGCCGCGGTTCTGCAGCTGTTCTTTTTAGCTCGTTAAGTCTTGCGCCTCGGTACCCAGGTCGCTGAAACCGCTAACTTGCGGGGGTTTTGGCCCAACCGGTGTTAACGAAATGGCAGTACAGCGCTGGTTAAACCTGAGTAGCAATCTTGTCTCGGGTGAATAGGCGAGCCCCTCGAACGACAAGCCATAACGCCACCGCCCAAATCACCGCGCCAATCGCCAAGGCCACGGGCAGATCTAAAAGCATCAGCCCGGTCGATTGGCCAACCGCTAAAAAGATCAACGGTAACACCACTGCTCCGCCCAGCTGGTTGGCTTCCTGAGTGGTTCGAGTTCGTGCCGAGACCCGTACCATCACGCCCAAGCCAAGCATCGCCACCGCGGGTGCTACCCACAGAATCACCACGGTCCACAACTTGGTGGGAATGAAGATGCGATGCATCACACTCCAGCCCACGGCATTAGTAACGACCGCAAAGACCACAAAGCCAATCCAAGAGATCGCAACGGCTGGTATGAAGGCCCCCAAAAGCTTGGCGATGAAAAGGTCACGGTTCGAGATTGGTAAATGTAGGAGGGCTTCCATGGTGCGACGTTCTTTTTCCCCGGCGAACGCGTCGGCGGCCAACACCGAGGACACCATTAGCGGCACAATCAGAAACAGCGGCGCTAGAAGATAACCGTTAATCAGCACTAGCAACTGTTGGGCTTCGGGCAATGACGTTATGGGCGCAGTGAGGTTTGAAGGCAGTGCCCGCAGCATGCTCTCAACCCCAGCATCCTTACCGCGCGCCGTAAGGCCTATGAGAAATGGAACGACCACCAACAATATGGTGGGTACCACCAGCATTGGAATCATGACAGCCTTCGAACGTCGTATGGCCAGGTTGTCTTTGTGGATGACCGCTCGGATGGCATTCCAGTTGGGGCGGGGAACACCGGTCTGTTGTGGTGTATACCTTCGGTGTCGGGGTGTGAAGGTCATGTCGTTCCCACCTGGCGGTCGTGATGAGCGGCTGTCGAAACCTTTATTGGTTGTTCACTCTCGGGCAAGGTTTCATTGGCGATAGCTTGAGCTTCAATGGCGAAATAAACGTCTTCCAAGCTATAGGGGTCGGGGATCGCGGCGTAGACCATAATCTTGGCGCGTAACAGGGCCGCAATTACCTGGGACAAGACATCATGGTGGGTGCTTTCAATCCGAAGCCCCTCATCCGTAGACAGCGCCTCTAAAACTCCCTCTACACGGCGCACAATGCCAAGCACACGAGCGTCTGCGGGGCGCGATAGCTCAATGCGTGCGGGAATGCCGGGCCACATCTCACTAGCTAAATCTTGGGGCCGTCCGATGGCTTGAAGTTGGCCTTTGTAGAGAACCGCCATGCGGTCCGCCAGTCGGCCTGCTTCACCCAAGAAATGCGTACACAAAATCACCGTACGGCCATCTTGTTGAGCGAGAGACGAGATCAGGGCCATCACCTCTCGGGTAGCGGCCGGGTCAAGCCCAGATGTCGGCTCGTCTAAGAACAAAACTTCAGGATCGTGGATCAGTGCCCGTGCCAGAGCTAAACGCTTTCGTTGACCGGTTGAGGCCCCTTGGACAGGGAAGTCAGCGCGGTCAGCTAAACCAAAGCGTTCCAGGGCTTCGGCGGCCTTAAGCCCCGCTGCTGCTTTCGTGAAGCCGCGCACCCTAGCTACGAATTCGAGGTTTTCACGGGCGCTTAGGCGATCGTCTAATCCAGCATTTTCGGTGAGTACCCCGGTACGTCGCCGAAGCTCGTCTCCTTCACGAAGTGGGTTCAACCCTAGTACTAGTGCCTCGCCCGAATCTGGGGCCAGCACGCCATTCAAAATTCGCACCGTGGTCGTTTTCCCAGCGCCGTTGGGGCCCAGCAACGCTAGTACTTCTCCCCGGTTTACCTGAAGACTCAAACTATCGAGTGCTCTTCCCGATGGGAACGATCGGCTGATTCCATCCGCCAAAATCACTGGATCCATAAGTAAACCGTTGATCTAGAAGGTTTATTAGCGCTGTGTACTTTGTGAAAAATTGCACCAACCAACTAACTTGCCTCTTATGGTGGACCAGAAGCGGAGAATCCCAGAGGCTACCGTAGCCCGTCTACCGGTTTATCTTCGGTGTTTAATCAGCTTGGCTGAAGAACGGGTGCCAACAATTTCTTCGGGTGATCTAGCCGAGCTAGCCGGAGTTAATGCTGCCAAGGTTCGCAAAGATCTTTCGTACTTGGGCTCTTTTGGGACCAGGGGCGTGGGTTATGAAGTCGAATCACTGCTTTATGAAGTGAGTCGTGAACTTGGCTTAACCCAAGACTGGCCCGTTGTGATTGCGGGCGTTGGTAACCTTGGACAAGCTCTGGCCAACTACGGTGGCTTTACCGATCGAGGTTTTCCGGTAGGTGCCTTAGTCGATGTTGATAGCGCCAAAGTGGGCACCTCGGTGGCGGGGGTTGTGGTCAACCACCTCGACCGTTTACCCGAGCTGGTAAACGACAAGGGCATCGCCATCGGAATTATCGCTACCCCTGCTGCGTCGGCCCAAATGGTGGCCGATCGAATGATGGCTGCCGGTATTGGTTCGATCTTAAATTTCTCACCAGCTCTGATTAACGTTGAAAACAACGTGTTGGTTCGGAAGGTAGATCTGGCGGTCGAACTACAGATTCTTTCCTTCTACCGGCGTCGTTCCGACCTATTGGGCGAATCCTAAAAACTAATTGGGTCGTTCGGTTGATGCTGATTGGCCAAATTGCCATGCACAAATAACAACGCCCGGGTGGCGTTTAAGCATCACCCGGGCGTTTAAGTTTTGGCTAAAACTTCAGACGGTCGTTTGCTAAGGCCTATTCGCCAGTGCCTAAGAGATCGGGCAGGTCGCCTTCTTCGGGAAGCTCTTCACCGCTTTCGGCTAGTGCTTCTAGGTAGGCCAAGAGCTCCGAGTCCTCAAGCGGTTCGCCACCTACGAAACCACTGCGCTCGTACAGGGTCACTTGCAGAATTTCCAGGCGGGTTAGGCCGCCACCATGGGCTACTGACTGCGGAGGCATGAAACCAAAGCTACGACCTTCGTGCGCTCCACCTTCACGGTCGGGGTCACCGTAGACCTCACCGTCAAAGGCGTTGGTGCCTAGCTCAATGAACTCAACTTGGTCACGCCAGTCAGGGAATGTTTTAACAACTTCGCCGTTGTTGAGTTGGCGACCGGCCCCGGCGTTACCACCCGGATGACAGCCAGCACAGGTGGCTGCGAAGATTTGTTCCCCGTCGACTACTGGGTTGCCTTCTTGGGGCGGTAGTTCCAAGGTGCCGATATATACAGGAACCCAAAAGAACAAGCCCGCAATAACTGGCATAGCCCAAACTGGAATACGTCCACGACGTTTCGAGGCCTCGACGTAATGGGGGTCGGGCTCGGGTGGCTTTACAACCGGCTCGGCCGCGGAAGCCTTTGGTGCGGCTGCCGGTGCTGCTGCGGTGGCTGCGACGGCCTGGCCTGCAGGCGCGGCTGCCGGTGCCGCTGCTGGGGCGGCCGGGGTTGCCTCACCGCCTCCCCCAAGACCGAGGGCGGCGCGTCGGTCACGTGAGCGCTGAAGCAGGTGCTCAGGAATCTCAGTCAAGAAGGTCCTCCGCGAAAGATGAACGCCAACACACGCTATTACAACTGCGTTGGATAATTCGTCACTCTACGCGGAATCTAGCGCTCTAAGCCAAGCCAAGACGTAGTTTGATTGTTGCGGGTGACAGAAATCGGAATCTGATTCGTGCTAAATGTGCCACAGCTCAGCTAATCGTGCTAGACATTTTTGGACCTAGCTAGCTTTCCCCGCATTCAGTGGGGTTGTGAGAGAATTCACGAGGAGGTGCCTACTCGATGGTCGCATTTATTGCTTCAATCTTGGTAATGCTGGTCGTGACGGCCGCCATATTCCCGATGATGAAGCGTCGCCCAGTAGGTACACCATTGACTTGGGGTGAAGCGATGGTGGCTTCGGTCTACGTCTTTTTCTTGTTCTTTTGGGCCTACGGAATTGTGCCCCACCAGTGGCTGATGTTGGCTGACAACGAATGGAACTGGCGGGCCGATCGTCTTATCTCTGGACCGGGTGGAATCATTGATGCTCTACCCGTAGAGATCTCCTACATGGTCATTCGCGACATTATTGCGGTGGGCCTTTATGGCGTGATGTTGGTGGCCAACGTGGCACTTTGGGTTATGTGGCAAAAACGTGGCTCCAAGAAGGTTTCAGAGGTCGAAACCTCACGCTACGGTCGTCCCTTAGTGAAGGGAGCGTGATATGGCCCGTACCGAAGCCAACCCGCCAATGCCGGAGTTCCGTGACGACTATGTCCTTCAGGAGGTCGACGCGGCCTGGCTGTCAGCGGCTGTAAAGCCGAAGCAGTTCATTCACATTGACCAGTCCGAGTGCATTCTGTGCGAAGGCTGTGTCGATATTTGCCCGTGGAAGTGCATCCACTTGGTGAAGACCTCCTCAGTAGCCGAAGCTATCGGCACTGAAGCACCCGGTCTTGACCCTAGTGATCATGCAATGTTCACCATTGATGACGACGTGTGCACTCGTTGTGCATTGTGCGTTGATCGTTGCCCCACTGGCGTAATCATCATGGGGAAGGTCGGAGACCCAGACCCGAATGGCGATCTACATCAACGCGACAACGCCCATGGTTATGGCTATGGGATGCGGTTGGGTTGAATAAGACTGGATTAGTGAGGGAGTAATCGCCTAGTGGCCACCTCGATGCAAGACAAAATGAGCGAGCTGACCGACAAGGTCCAAGGCTCTCAGGCTTGGAGTTCAATCTTCCGGCCGGGCTCCATTTTTCGTAAGGGCTACACCGATAGTCCCCGTAACCGTTCTTATGTGATCATGAACAGCGTGCTGTATCACCTTCATCCCGTGAAGGTGAAGCGGCACGCAGTGAAGGTTAGCTACACTTTGTGCTTGGGTGGATTGAGCTTTTTCCTGTTCATTCTGCTCACGGTAACGGGCATCTTCTTGATGTTCTTCTACCGCCCCGAAGCCGCCCAGGCTTGGAGCGACATGTACGCGCTGCAAACCTCGGTGACTTTTGGTTTGTTGGTACGAAACATGCACAGATGGGGCGCTCACCTGATGGTGATGTCGGTCTTCTTGCACATGGCACGAGTCTTTTATCATGGGGCTTATAAGCCTCCCCGTGAGTTCAACTGGGTGATTGGTGTAATCCTGCTCACCCTTACCCTGCTGCTTTCCTTTACCGGCTACTTGCTTCCGTGGGACCAATTGGCCCTCTGGGCGGTAACCGTGGGAACCAACATGATGGGGTATACCCCGGTGTTCGGTAGCGAGGTGCGATTTGTGTTGCTGGGTGGATCTGAGATCGGCTCTGACACATTAATTCGTTGGTACGTATTACACGTGCTGATGCTGCCGTTCGTGATTGTCATATTTATGGCAATCCATTTCTGGCGAGTACGAAAGGACGGAGGCATCTCCGGCCCCTTATAGGTCGAAGCCGAGAGAGGAACTCATGACGGAGATTCCCGAACACCTTCGCAAGCGAGCTGAAGAAGCACGCGCGAAGGCCGAAGCTAAAAAAGCTGGTGGAGGAGATGCGGCACCGGCCGCTGAAGCTCCCGCGGCTGCGGCGGCACCTGCCGGTGATAGCCGCATCCCAGCCCATTTGTTAGAGCGCAGTCGTGCTGCAAAAGATCGCCAAAGTGGCGGTGGTGTGGCCACGGCACCGGCGCCAGTTGCGGCAGCTGCTGGTGCAGCCGTACCTGCGGCGCCTGCTGGTCCGGTAGGTACTGGCCCAGGCGGTCATACTCAGCGTCTCTTAACCGTTGTTAAGTCTGGCTCAATTCAAGATGTTAAGGCCAAGCCGACCGACAAGGTGCACACCTGGCCTCACCTCTTGGCGATCGAGTTCGTAGCGGCTCTGGCCATGCTCACGTTTATCTTTATCTTCTCGATATTTGTAAACGCCCCGTTGCTTGAGTTGGCCAACCTCAACCAAACACCTAACCCTTCCAAGGCCCCTTGGTACTTCCTCGGTCTACAGGAACTCCTAACCATGTTCCACCCCATGGTGGCGGGTGTGACAATCCCTGGTATGGGTATCTTCTTACTTATCTTGGCGCCCTATATCGACAAGAACCCGTCCAATAAACCCGAGGATCGAAAGTTCGCGATTTCTCTAATGACGGTTCACTTGATGTTCTGGGCGGTCTTGACGATTATTGGTTCCTTCTTCCGTGGTCCTGGGTTCAACTTTGTGTTCCCGTGGAACGACGGTCTCTTCTTCGAGCTGTAACCGGAGGCATCGGTTGAGTCCAATAGTTATTATCGCCATAGTCGTTCTCGTCGTACTGGCGGGCGTTGGTCTGATTGCCGCAGGTTCACGTCGCGACAGCGGCCTGGCCACCGGTCAGCTTTCATCCACCACCCGCAAGCGCGACAAGCAAGGTTCGCGCCGTAGCACCACTTCTGAAGAACAGCTCGGCGGTCGTAAATACGAACGCCAAGCGTTGGCCCCCTCAACTGAGGTTGAGGTTGTCGCTCCAGCTGCGCCTACACCTTGGGTAGCACCAGAAGTCGAACAAGTTGGGGTTTCCCGTCGTCAGTTTTTGAACCGCAGCATTATCGGTTTCATGGGCCTCGGCCTCGGTGGATTTGGCACCGCAGTCGTAGCGTTCCTGTGGCCCTCGGGCACGGGTGGTTTCGGTTCTGCCATCAACCTTGGTCCGGTTGATGAAGTCAAACAAGCGGTTGTTGCCGGCAATGGTTTCTTCTACGTTCCAGAAGGCCGCATGTGGGTGACTGCCTATCCCGAAGCAGCACTCGAGAAAGCTCGAGCCGCGTATTCGGCACCCGAGCTCGCCGGTATGGAGGCAGGCCTTATCGCATTGTGGCAAACCTGTCCTCACCTTGGCTGCCGGGTCCCTGAATGCGCCACGTCTCAGTGGTTCGAATGCCCTTGCCATGGTTCTACCTATAACCGCGTCGGCGAAAAGAAGGGTGGTCCCGCACCTCGGGGTATGGATCGCTTCGCCATGTCGGTTGATGGCGGCAACTTTGTAGTTGACACCGGCGCAATTATTGCCGGACCACCTATCGGCACTAACACCACCGGTCAAGAAGCCGAAGGCCCACACTGTATCTGATGCGTCCACATGTACTTGGAGAGGTTCATTGTGACTAACCCCTCATTCGGGCTGATTTTTGCCTCAACGCAAAAATCCTTCGGCCTAGTAATGGTTGGCCTACTGGCCATAGCCGGAGTGGCATTCTTTTGGATGAATAGCCGCTCAGCTCGTCCTGAGCTTGGTGCCGAGCTTGAATTGGCACCGAACCGCAAGCAGTACTACGACGACGAAGATTTAGAAGGCAAGGTTCTCGACCGGGTCTTGTTGATGGCTCTTGTGTTCGTGGCCATTCTGGCGGTGGGTTTGCCCACCTACTGGTTGGCCGAACCGGGTCGGCAGTCGAACGCTATCGAAAACAACGAGGGCGATGACGGGGTCTTCGCCAACCGCGGTAAGGCTCTTTATGCTGGTTCCGACGCTGGTGGTTTGGGCTGCGCCGACTGTCACGGCTCAGCTGGTCAAGGTGGCGTGCGTCAACACATCATTCTTACCGATGAGGGCGAATTCCAAGCACAAGTTGAATGGATGGCCCCAGCCCTAAACACGGCGACCTTGCGTTTCGATGACGACGAGCTTCGCTTTATTCTGAACTATGGCCGTCCTGGTACGCCGATGGCTGCCTGGGGTGCTCCTGGTGGTGGTCCGCTGACCACTCAACAAATTGATGACATTCTTCGCTATCTCCATGTTATTGAACGTGATCCCGACGATTTGAAGGCCGAAGTCCAAGAAGAGGTCGACCGTTCTTTGGAGGCTGGCGAGTTTGATTCACTGGGCGAGGCAGTCTTTAACTATGGCCTCTACTCCGGTAAAGACTCGGGTACCTACTCTTGCGGTCGCTGCCATACCACAGGTTGGTCTTACAGTGACCCTGGCCCCGATGGCGGTGGCGGTACCACTGGCTTCTCGTTGCGTGGCGGTGGCCTGCTTGATCGTTTCCCATCAGTCGCTAGCCACTTTGACTTCGTGGCGCAGGGTTCCGAAGACGGCATTGGTTACGGTGTAGGCGGGCAAGGAACGGGACGTATGCCTTCCTTCGAAAACACGCTCACTGAAGAAATGATTGAAGCGGTCGTTGAATACGAGCGAGGCCTCTAATGAATAGCGTTATACAGCTCACCTTGGCGGCTATTGCCTGGGAACCCACCATTCGAGGAATCCTCGCCGTTGTCATTGGCGTGGTGGCTTTGGTTGGTTCGGTGTACCTATTGGTGGCAACCAATAGCGGTGCTCGTACCGGTTTTCTCATCTCTATCACGGGCCTCTTTGGCTGGATGGCCATCATGGGCCTGGTGTGGTGGATCTACGGCATCGGTTGGGTCGGTAATGACCCTCATTGGCGCGAGGTCGAAATCGCTCGAAACGGCCCTGAATCAGCACACATTGAAGTGGTTGCTGAAGATCCAAGCTTGGCGAAGTGGTCCCCTGTACCTGAAAGCGACCCGGCTTTCGGTGAACTTCAAGCAGTCGCTTCCGACGAGCTGATCAGTGGTAATCCTCCGGCTTATACGTCGCCCGATGACTACATTATTTTGGAAGTCTGGCAGCGCGGTGGCAAGCCCAAGCGTTCAAGCGACTCGATGGTTGACCGGGTTAGTAACAAGATCGGCAATACCCTACGTCTAACCCATCCCAAGCATTACGCCGTTGTCGAAGTGCAAGGTGTAATTGACCAAGGGCCAACCCAGCCGGGTCAAGCTCCACCTCGTCCCGAGGTTGACCCCGATGCGCCAGTCGTTATGTTGGTTCTTGAGCGCGACCTCGGGAATCTGCGCTTGCGGCCAGCTGCGCTCACTATCTTCTCCACTATCGTGTTCGGCATTGGTGCCAACGCTCTACATCGCCGTGACAAGATGGAGGCCGAGAACCGGGCTCGCAAAGAACCGCTGGCGGTTTAAGGCAAGTGGGGCAATATCTTCCGTTAGTCGTTATCGGAGCGCTGGCAGCGCTCTTTGGGATCATCAACGTGACCATGTCGCGTTTAGTGAACCCGCCGAAACCTAACCTACAACAAGGCGCGCCGTATGAGAGCGGCATCACCCCGGTAAAACCTACGCCCGATCGCTTTCCGGTGCAGTTTTACTTGGTGGCCATGATCTTTGTGGTGTTCGACATTGAGATCATCTTCCTATACCCCTATGCCGCGACGTTCCGTGGGCTTTCGCTCTTTGGCCTGGTCGCTATTGGTATCTTCGGCTTTGCCGTCTTCGAGTCTTTCGTTTATCTGATCAGCAAAGGTGCTCTTGATTGGGGACCTCGGAAAGATCAGCTACGCTCAGCGGCAACAGACCCTGCTCGTACTTCACTGAGTACAATCCGCCGAGTCGGGACTGAAGGTCGTGAGGAGGTCGCGTAATGAGCAATTCCGGTGGTTTCCTCGATAAGGGCATCGGTGGTTTAGAAGAGAACTTCTTAACTGCCCGCCTTCAAGATGTGGTGCGTTGGTCTCGAGCACGAAGCTCGTGGCCGGCCCAGTTCGGTTTAGCGTGTTGTGCCATTGAAATGATGGCCACTGGTGGCCCCCACTTCGACTTGGCACGTTACGGCATGGAGGTTTTCCGTGCTTCACCACGCCAAGCCGACGTAATGATTGTGGCAGGCCGGGTGTCGCAAAAGATGGCACCAATCTTGCGTCAAATTTACGACCAGATGATGGACCCTAAATGGGTGATTTCGATGGGAGTCTGCGCTTCAAGCGGCGGTATGTTCAACAACTACGCCATTGTGCAAGGTGTTGACCAGATCGTACCAGTTGATGTTTATGCGCCAGGGTGTCCCCCCGGCCCCGAGACGCTGATGCACGCGATCTTGACGCTTCACAACGAAATTGAAACGGGTAGTTTACTGCGACGCCGATCGGAAAAAGGAGCCGGTGCAGGCATTGTTGTAGAACAACTCGACGGTCAAGTACAGAACATGCCAGTGGCAGGATTGTCTAGCAATGTCTGAGGTTGAACCAGATATTGAAGAACTAGTGGAGGAGCCAGCCAAAGCTGAAGAGCTTTACGGAGCGCCGGTAACCCATCCCCGTGGCGAAACAGTGCTTCACCCCAGCCGGGAACAATACCTCGACGTAGTACAAGCACTCTTAGATGACGGTTTCCTGCAGTGTATTGATTTAACGGCTGCTGACTATCTTCGTCACCCTGGGCGCAAAGATTTACCGGTTGATGTTAAAGGCGAACGATTTGAAGTGGTCAGTTCCTTTATCAACCATTTCGAGCGGCGCCGGGTACGGGTGCGGGTTCAAGTTAGTGAAACGGAACCGACGGTGCCCAGCCTATTCAAGCTTCACCCTGGCACTGAGGCCCTGGAACGAGAAGTTTACGATCTCTTCGGAATTACATTCGAAGATCATCCCGATATGACACGCATCTTGATGCCCGAAGATTGGGTAGGACACCCATTACGGCGGGACTACGGCATTGGCGCTATTCCAGTGCAGTTCAAGGGCGACCCGTCTCACCGATAAGCAACGGATCTCATGAGCACGAACACCACCATTCAAAGCACGGATGTTAACGGTGCTGCCGAATTAGCGCAGCGACGAACAGCTGCTATTAAGAAGCTCTGGGATTCCGGCGCTGTGTTGCGGATGTCGGAAGCAGAAGCACAGGCCTACCAGCTTGAGAATGTTGCCGACGATGACACCATGATTTTGAACATGGGTCCACAACACCCCAGTACCCACGGTGTGTTGCGCCTCATGATTGAACTCCGAGGTGAGCAGGTTCTGCGCACCAAGCCGGTAATTGGCTATCTGCATACCGGTATGGAAAAGACGGGCGAAGACCTCACCTACGTGCAGGGTTCCACCAACGTCACTCGTATGGATTACGCCGGTCCCATGTTCAACGAGCTGGCATTTTCGATGGCGACGGAAAAGCTTCTGGGTGTAGAAATTCCAGCCCGAGCTACTTGGATTCGTATGCTCATGACCGAGCTCAACCGAATGGCCTCCCATCTGTTGTTCATGGCCACCAACGGTATGGACTTGGGTGCCGTTTCTATGATGCTTTATGGCTGGCGCGAGCGCGAAGAGGTCTTGCGTTTCTTCGAGCTAGTAACAGGCCTTCGAATGAACCACGCCTACATTCGACCTGGTGGGGTGGCGGCCGATCTTCCCGACGGTTGGCGCAGCGAAGTGTTGCGTTTGCTCGAATTAATTCCACCGCGTCTCGACGAATACGACACGCTCCTCACCGGTCAGCCAATTTGGCGAAATCGTTTACAAGGTGTGGGCGTTATCAGTACCGAAGAAGCCTTGGCGCTGGGTACTACCGGACCGCTGCTGCGTTCCACTGGTTACGCCTGGGATCTTCGTCGCGACGAACCATACCTCGATTATGAGTCCATCGATTTCGATGTCATCGTTGGTACCCATGGCGACTCGTTTGATCGTTACGCGATTCGTTTAGCTGAAATTCGCGAGTCGATTCGTATCGTTCACCAGGTACTCGAAGGCATGCCCAAAGGTGATTATCGAGTCCAAGATAAAAAGGTGACTCCGCCGCCGCGAGCCCGCATCGATGAATCAATGGAAGCTTTGATTCACCACTTCAAAATCTTTACAGAGGGCTTCAAAGTTCCGGAAGGCGAAGCATACGCTGCTGTAGAATCCCCTCGTGGTGAGCTGGGCTGTTACATAGTTTCAGACGGCTCGGCTAAACCAATGCGCATGCACATTCGTGAACCATCGTTTGTGAATTTGCAGACTATTCCGCACCTCATGAAGGACCGTTTCATCGCTGATGCGGTCGCTATTATTTCATCTGTTGACCCCATCCTCGGGGGAGTTGATCGTTAATGGCCCGACTCTCAGACGCCAACTTGGTTACGGCACGTGAAATCCTCTCCCGTTACCCACGTAAGAAATCAGCCCTAATTCCGCTGCTGCATCTGGCGCAGGAACAAGATGGCTACGTCACCGAAGATGCTATGAAGCACCTAGCCGAGTTGGTTGAGGTAACGCCAGCACAAGTGTTAGGTACCGCTTCGTTCTATGAAATGTTCAAGTTCGAACCAGTTGGTCGGTACGTGGTCAACATTTGCGACACTATGTCTTGTGCGTTGATGGGTGCCGAGAAGCTGATCGAACATGCTGAAACTAAACTTGGCATTCGCTCCGGCGGTACTACGCCCGACGGGCAAATCACCATCGAACGTGCTGCCTGCCAGGCGGCCTGCAATCTAGCTCCTACCCTGCAAGTCAACTACCGCTATCGGTACCACGTCAGTGTGGAAGAACTAGATCAGCTACTAGACGATTTGGCCGCGGGACGTTTGAGCGACGAGTTCCCCGACCATGGGACTTTGGCCCAACACCGCCAACATATCCCGGCTGAACGAGCGGTAGGGCCCCTAGCCCCCGAGCTTGATAGCCAGCCACAAAGCTGGATGGCCGTTAATGAAACCACCGAGGAAGGTGCGCAGTGACGGCTTCTCTAGGCACCTATTCACACATTCCAGGTTTCTTTGCTGGCGACCGCCCCAAGGTCGTCACTGGCCGTTTTGAATACGAAGATTCCCATACCCTTACTCGGTTCGAAGCCACCGAAGGCTACGCCGCGTTACGGAAAGCCTTAGCCATGACACCGGCAGCGGTGCACGACGAAATTCGTAACGCCACCGTGCTAGGTCGAGGTGGGGCTGGCTTCCCCGCTGGTGTGAAGTGGGGCCTCATGCCCGAGGGTGTATACCCGCGATACATCGTGGTTAACGGCGACGAATCCGAGCCCGGCACCGCCAAAGACCGCCTGTTGCTGCAACACGATCCGCATCAGCTCATTGAAGGATGCCTGATCGCGGCGTACGCCATAGGCGCTTCACGGGTTTTCCTATACATCCGCGGAGAAATGGCGCTGGCCCAAGAACGGGTCGCCACGGCCTTAAACGAGGCCTATGACGCTGGCTACATCGGCAAGAACATCTTGGGCACCGATTTCTCTGTCGACATTGTGTTGCACTGGGGTGCTGGTGCCTACGTGGTGGGTGAAGAAACCGCCCTATTGGAAAGTTTGGAAGGCAACCGTGGCGAACCTCGGCTGAAGCCACCATTCTTCCCGGCCGCCATCGGTCTTTATGGTAAACCTACCATTGTCAACAACGTCGAAACCCTTTCAAACCTGCCCTGGATCATTCGAAACGGTGCTGAGGCCTACACCGCCATTGGTACTGAAACCTCGCCAGGTACTCGCATGATCGCAATTTCCGGTCACGTGAAACGCCCCGGTGTTTTCGAAATCATCAACGGCAGTACCACTTTCCGAGAAGTCCTTTACGGCGAAGACTTCGCCCAAGGAATTCGCGACGGCCATGAACTCAAGACCTTTGTCCCTGGTGGCGGGTCGGCACCCTGGTTCTTGCCCGAGCACCTCGACATGCCCTTTGAATCGCGACCAGTTGGAGCAGCTGGTTCGATGTTGGGCTCGGCCGGCATCATGGTCATGGACGAAACCACTGAAATCCCAGCGGCTTCACTGACCTTGGTGCGGTTTTATGCCTACGAGTCTTGTGGTCAGTGCACGCCGTGTCGAGAGGGTGCGACCTGGTTGGAGCGGATCCTCACCCGTATCGTCAACGGTCAAGGCACTCGCAAAGACCTGAAAATGCTTTTCGAAGTGGGTGGAACAATCTGCCCTGGCGATTTTCCTCATGCTTCGAGTGAACGTCTTGGGCTCACCGCCACTCCTTTCCCCTTCAAGATGACCACCATTTGTTTTGTTGGTCCGTCGGCTTATACCGCTATCCACTCGGCACTCACTTTGTTCCCTGATGAGTTTGAGGCACTGGTGGCGGCGAACGGAGATGGTCCGGAGCCAACCCTCAACAGTATTCCTGTCAGCATCGTTGGAGTTCGGGCATGACCGACATGGTTAACATTACGATCAATGGCAAAGCAGTTGAAGTAGCCGCTGGAACACAACTCATTGATGCCTGCGAGCAAAACGGGACGTATATTCCACGTTTTTGTTACCACCCCCGCATGACCCCGGTAGGTAAGTGTCGCCAGTGCATTGTTGAAGTAGACACTGGCCGTGGCATGGCCCTAATGCCGTCTTGCATGTTCCCAGTTTCTGAGGGCATGGTGGTCGACACCGAAAGCGAACTTTCTCGCCAAGTGCAAGAAGGAATGCTTGAGCACTTCCTAATCAACCACCCTCTCGATTGCCCCGACTGCGACCAGGGTGGGGAATGCCCGCTGCAAGACCAGGCTTATTCACACGGTCCTGGCGAAAGCCGTTTCGTGGAAGAAAAGCGGCACTTCGAAAAGCCAATTTCGATCAGTCCGCTGGTGGAAAACGACCGTGAACGTTGCATCTATTGCGATCGTTGTACCCGTTTCGCTGATGAAGTTGCTGGTGACGCCTTCATCCATTTCATGAGCCGGGCCAACTTCACCGAAATCAACATCTTCCCCGATGAACCCTTCGCCTCATACTTTTCAGGCAACACCGTGCAAATTTGCCCAGTTGGGGCGCTGACGGCCACGCCTTACCGGTTCAAGGCCCGACCTTGGGATATTGCCAAAGAAGAATCAACGTGCCAGACATGCTCGGTTGGCTGCCGGGTGAGTGTGCACACTTCCCGCGACAACATTTTACGTCTCGAAGGTGTCGATTCTGACCCTGTGAACTGGGGTTGGCTCTGTGATAAGGGCCGTTTCAACTACGAAAACATTTCCCATGAAGACCGTTTGCGTACTCCACTGGTGCGCGACCGCTCAGGCAATTTCGTGGCGGCGCGTTGGGCCGAAGCCCTAGACGAGGCGGCCACCGCTATTAGTGAGGCTATTTCTAAGTCTGGGCCAGCCAGCATTGGGGTGATCGGCGGTAGTCGTCTCACCAACGAAGATGCCTACGCTTGGGCCAAGCTCGCCAAAAGCGTAATTGGCACCGACAACGTCGACGCGCAACTTGGTGACGGCCTGCCCGCCGAGGTGGTGCTAGGCCTACCTCGCGCCACTATCGATGAGGCGTGCCTCCCCGGGGGTACCATTTTGGTGTTGGGCCCTGACGCCAAAGAAACGTTGCCAGTTCTTTACATCCGCTTACGTCACGCTCTCACCAACGATGGTGCTCGCCTGATTGAAATTACGCCGACTGATACTGGTTTGACCGAGTTGGCAACAGCTTCGGTGCATCCAATTCCCGGGCACACCGCCGAAGTGGTTCGTGCCATTCTCGAAGGCCGAAGCGACAGTGACGTCGCTGGGGTGTCCCGCGAAGAAATTGCCCGTGTTGGTGAGTTAATTCGAAACGGCGGGCCGGTGACTGTTGTTTATGGTCGTGGTTCTGTGGCCGAAGCCGCTGGCGTTACCACCGAAGCGGTGAGCCTCCTGCACGAGGCGCTGCCCGAAGCTCGCTTCTTGCCCGGATTGTGGCGCTCAAACGTGTTTGGCGCTCTCGATATGGGTTTGGCTCCAGGTGTGCTACCTGGTCGAGTTCGTCTCGAGGATGGCAAAGACTGGATAAGCCAAACTTGGCACAACGTTCCTGCTTCCCCTGGTCTCGACACCACTGGAATACTGAACGCCGCTGCGGAAGGCCGCATCGACACGCTTGTTCTTCTAGGTGCCGATCCGTTGGCTGATTTCCCGGACGCCGATTTAGCGGCTCGGGCCATGGCCGGGGCGCGCACCATCATCTCGCTCGACCGTTTCCTTACTGAATCGACCGCCAAAGCTGACATAGTGTTACCAGCGGCCGGTTTCGGTGAGGTCGATGGCACCACCACTAATCTCGAGGGCCGTGTTAGCCGGGTGGCCCAACGAGTGGCGGCCCCCGGAAGTGCTCAAAGCGACTGGGTAGTTGCGGCCGAGTTGGCCTTTAAACTCGGTGCCGATCTTGGTTTCGAGTCTTCCGAAGAGATTTGGGATGAGATCATTAGCGTTTCGCCAGTTCATGCTGGCCTAAGCGCAGAAATGCTGGCTGAAGCGGCCAATAGCGACGGTGTGGTGGTACCACTTCCACAGGTCGTAGAAACTGTCGTAACACCGACTGACGAAACTGATTCAGCAGATACCGATTCCATTGACGTCGGCGACGCTGAGGCCCTAGAAGCCGCGAGCGAAGAAGGTTCACCTACCGCTCAGACCACCGAAGCTGATGCCGAGGAGACAGACGAGGCCGATGAGACCGGCGATGCCCGGGTTCTGTCGGAAGAAGCGACGAAGCCAGCTCTCATAGCCCTTAGCGGACCGGTGCCATCGCTTAGCCCACAACCAATTGATGCCTACGCGCTTCGGCTGGTGACGGTGAAGAAGATGTACGATCAGGGCACATTAACGGCTCACTCACATTCCCTTGCCGGTCTGTTGCCTGGAGCGCAACTGCGACTTTACCCAGCAGATTTCGACAAGCTGGGGGTTGTGGATGGTGCTCAAGTACGCCTCCGTTCCGAGGTTGGCAGTATTGTGGTGTCGGTCACTTCCGAAACCACTGTTCCCCGAGGTCGAGCTGTGCTGTTGCTAAACCAGCCTGGAGATCGAGCCACTACCTTGATCAGCTCGAATTCTGTGGCCACCGATGTACGAGTAGAGGTCTTGTAAGTGTTTGGTGATCCACTGCTGGCGGGTGATATTGGCCTAGCCGAAGTACTAATAGTGCTGTTCAAAGCCGCTATTACCTTTGGCATAATGCTTGGTTCGGTCATTTTGATGATCTGGTTCGAGCGCAAAGTCATTGCCGACTTACAAAACCGGGTTGGTCCAAATCAGGCCGGTCCTTGGGGCTTACTACAAACCCTGGCCGACGGCATCAAGCTAATTTTCAAACAAGACTTGGTGCCCTCGAAAGCCGATCGCTTCATGTTCGCTTTGGCGCCGCTGCTGGCCATGGTGCCCGCCTTCATAAGCTTCGCCATTGTGCCACTCGGCGGTAATTTTCAAGATAAAGGTGGCGTGGTCAGCTGGTTTGGTCACGACACGTATTTCCAACTGGCCGATCCACCCATAGGCTTTTTGCTTCTCTTAGCCATGTCTTCGGTAGCCGTATACGGAACAATGCTGGCAGGTTGGTCGTCGGGTTCTAAATACCCGCTGCTATCGGGAATTAGAGCTACTGCTCAAGCAATTTCATATGAAGCGGCGTTGGCCCTCTCGTTGGTGTCGGTGCTGCTCATCTCTGGCAGTCTTTCCACCCACGACATTGTGGTCAAGCAAGCCGGTGAAGGTTTCCTAGGTTTCTTCCCCAATTGGAACATCATTGTCACCGGAATTGTGCCCTTTGTGGTCTTCCTGATTGCGGCCACGGCCGAACTCGGTCGTACCCCCTTCGACCTGATTGAAGCGGAACAAGAACTGACCGGCGGTTATAACACCGAATACAGCTCAATCCGGTTCGGACATTTCTATCTAGCTGAATACATGAACCTCATCACCATGTCTTCGATCATGGTGACCTTGTTCTTGGGCGGCCCGGCTGGTCCCATCTTTGGTCCCTCCATCTTGCACCCGGTTCTTCCGGTCGTTTGGTTCGTGCTGAAGGTCTTAATGTTCCTATTCGCCGCAGTGTGGGCCCGTGCTACCTTGCCTCGGTTGCGTTATGACCAACTAATGGACCTGGGTTGGAAAGCGCTCATACCCATCGCGTTAGGCTGGGTGCTTTTGCTGGCGGCGCTACAGGTTGGCAATGACCAAAATTGGAACATGGGTCTGGTGATGGTGGTGTCGCTTGGCGTGTTGTTCGTGGGAGCGTTCTTGTTGTTCAGCGCTTTGTCGGCCTCACGTCAGCCCGAGCTGGAGGAGGTTATCTAATGGGTGTCCTCGGTGGATTCGCCGTTACCTTTAAGAAGCTTTTTGAAGATCGTTCAACAACCCCATACCCCGAGCAGAAGCGCGAAAAAGCTCCGCGCACCCACGGCCGCCACGTATTAAATCGTTATGAAGACGGCATGGAAAAGTGCATCGGCTGTGAGCTGTGCGCTGGCGTTTGTCCGGCTCGTTGCATTTATGTTCGAGGGGCAGAAAACCCCATCGATGATCCTGTTTCGCCGGGCGAACGTTACGGCTATGTCTACGAGATCAACTATCTCCGCTGCATTCATTGCGACCTGTGCGTTGAAGCTTGCCCCACCGAAGCCATCACCGAATCAAAGCTTTTCGAATTCTCATTCACCAATCGTGATGACGCTATCTACACCAAGGCCGAACTGGTGGTTGACGACCAAGGCCTGCCTAAGCATTTGCCTTGGGAAGATTGGCGTCCTGGGGAAGAAGTGAATACCTCGGCTTGGATGCGGGCCACCTCACCTGGTGGTAGCGCCGATTATGTGGGCAAAGTGGCTTGGACCGCCGAGCTTGGCTTTGGCGTTCGAGCGCCTGAGGCCGGTCAGCGTGGCGAAGCTTCCGATACTGGTGGGGAGGCCTAGCTCTCGAATGGTAGAGGTTCTAGTTTTTGTTATCGGCGCAGCCATTGTTTTGGGTGGTGCTCTTGGTGTCTTGCTATTGCCCAGCACCAACCAAGCGGCACTGTCTTTGATCGCTACGTTGTTTGGCGTAGCAGTGCTCTTTGTGGCCCAAGAAGCTCATTTCTTGGCGGCTGTGCAAATCATTGTGTATGCCGGTGCCATTGTGGTGCTTTTCTTGTTCGTGATGATGCTCTTAGGTGTGAAAAGCAACGAAGATCTAAGCGTTGAGCCGCTACCGGGTCAGCGGATTGCCGCCTTGGTAGGCGGCGGTTTGTTCTTTTTGATGGTGCTCGCCGTGCTGGTTGTGGGCGGCACCGAACTAACTGGTTCGCTCGGAAATACCTTCCCCGACCTCACACAGTCTAATCTCGCTTCCTTGGGTAAAAACCTCTTCACCGAGCACATCTTTGCAGTTCAGGCCACTGCTATTTTGTTGACCGTGGCCGTAGTGGGCGCGGTGGTATTGGTAGGGCAGCACATGAATAGCAACAAGAAGCAGGAGGCCACTAAATAATGGCTGTAACCGGTACTTGGTATCTGGTGCTTTCGGCTGCCTTGTTCACAATTGGTGGCGTTGGATTACTCATTCGCCGTAACCCTCTGGTGATGTTTATGTGCGTAGAGCTGATGCTCAACGCCGTGAATCTTTCATTTGTCGCCTTTTCTCGAATGTTGGGAGACATAGGCGGACAGTCTGTTGTTTTCTTTGTGCTGGTGGTAGCCGCAGTTGAAGTAGTCGTGGGCCTTGCCATCATCGTGGCCATCATGCGGCGACAACCAGAAGTTACCGCTGACGACTTAGCGCTACTTAAAGGCTGATTGCGTAACATGCTCGATCTTGTTTGGCTGATACCGGCCTTTCCTTTGGCCGGATTTCTAACTCTTGTGCTTCTAGGACGGCGCTTGGGCGAACCTACAGCAGGTTGGTTGGCCACGGCCGCTATGTTTGGTTCCTTCATAACCACTGTGGTGGTGTTTCTCGGACTGGTTGATCTTCCGGGTGACGAACGTCTTTTCACACAGGCGCTGTTCGACTGGGTGCCCGCTGGCAACCTCAGCGTTAAGGCCGGTTTCCTGGTAGACCCGCTCTCCATCACTATGGCGCTTTTCGTGACCGGTGTGGCCTCGTTCATCCACCTGTATTCGGTGGGCTACATGCACGGCGATCGCGACTTTTCCAAGTTTTTCATTTATTTGAACCTGTTCGCGTTCTCCATGCTCATTTTGGTTTTGGGCGAGAACCTCTTGATGACTTTCCTCGGTTGGGAAGGCGTAGGTACCTGTTCATACCTGCTCATCTCGTTCTGGTTTGATAATGAGGCCAATGCCTCGGCCGGTAAGAAAGCGTTCGTGACCAACCGAATTGGTGACTGGGGCTTCTTGGTGGGCATGTTCCTCACCTTTGTCACGGTGGGATCACTTTCCTATGTCGATGTAATCGCCGCCGCCACTGCTGGCAATATCCTGGCAGTCACAGCTACCGGTATGGCGCTCATGCTCTTTGTCGGGGCCATCGGAAAATCTGCTCAGCTACCTCTCTTTGTTTGGCTCCCCGATGCCATGGCGGGGCCCACCCCCGTTTCAGCGCTAATCCACGCTGCCACCATGGTCACCGCTGGCCTCTATCTCTTCATCCGTATCAGCCCCGTGGTCGCAGCCAGCTACGGTTGGGTGCCCGATGTGATTGCATGGGTTGGGGTGTTGACGGCGCTGGTAGCTGCCACCATTGCCGTGTCACAAAATGACATAAAGAAGGTCTTGGCGTACTCCACTGTTAGCCAGTTGGGGTTCATGTTCTTCGCCATCGGCTCGGGTGCCTATGTGGCAGCTTTGTTCCACGTAATTACCCACGCTTTCTTCAAAGCACTTTTGTTCTTGGGTTCCGGGTCGGTCATCCACGGTATGAACGATGATCAAGACATGCGCCATATGGGCGGCCTGGCCAAGTTCATGCCCATTACCGCTGGCACCTTCATCGTCGGTTGGTTAGCCATTGCAGGTATTCCACCGTTTTCTGGCTTTTGGTCTAAAGACGAAATTTTGCTTTACGCCTACGGCAACTCGAAAGCAATTTGGCTTTTGGGGTCAATCGCAGCGCTTCTCACGGCCTTCTATATGAGCCGCCAGGTCTTTATGGTTTTCTTCGGCAAAGCACGCTGGGAAGGCGACACGGAAAACTTCCCGGAGGATTTCAAACCCCACGAATCACCTTGGACTATGACATTACCCTTGGTGGTCTTGGCGGTGGCCGCCCTGGCCGGTGGTGCATTAAATCTGCCCTTCACCCACAAACTGCACTTCCTCGGTAACTGGTTAGAGCCGTCGCTCTACGGTAACGAAGCCGTCTTAACCATGAGCACGGGAACGAAGCTGATGGTGGCTGGTATTTCCATTGTGTTAGCAGTGCTGGGCGTAGTGGTTGCCTATTTGGTTTATCTCAAAGAGCGCATTCCTGCTGAGCCGTTCGAACAAGACGCCTTTGCTAAAGGTTGGTGGATTGACTCGAGTATTACCGCCTTTGCTGGGGGACCGGGTCGGAAACTGTGGGAAGCGTTTGCATGGTTTGACCGCAACGTGATTGACGGGATTGTGAATGGCGTAGCGGCTGGCGTTCGTGCCGGTGGTAGCGCTATTCGAGTTGTACAGACTGGATTTGTTCGCACTTATGCGCTTGGAATTGGTGTGGGCGTCATCTTTGTCGGTGCTTGGTTGTTAACGAGGGCGAGCTTTTAGATGACATTAACTAGCACCTTAACGATGGCCTCATCGCAACCGTTTCCACTGCTGACGTCGCTCGTTGTTCTTCCCTTCATCGGAGCTGCGCTCATAGGGATTCTGCCCACCAAACGGGCCGAGTCAATGCGAATGGTGGCCCTAGCGACCTCAATCGCTACCGCCGCGGTAGCAGCCTTCATCCTGGCTGATTTCAACACCGCTGATGCCGGGTTCCAATACGTAACCAATCAGCCATGGGTAGAGTCACTCGGTATTTCATGGCACCTCGGTGTCGACGGAATTTCTCTGTTCCTGGTGGCCTTAACGGCGGTTATATTCCCCGTTTCCATTTTGGTAACAAAACCCGAACACGAATCGAAGGCTTACTATGCCTGGTTGATGTTGTTGTTGGCCGGTTCGATGGGAGTTTTCTTAGCCCTCGACCTGTTCATGTTCTTCATCTTCTTTGAGATTGTGCTGGTCCCCATGTACTTCCTCATCGGCAACTGGGGACACGGCGATCGAATTTACGCCGCCATGAAATTTTTCTTGTACACCATGGCCGGCTCGGCATTTCTATTGGTGGGAATTCTGACCACCGTTTTCTTGCATGCTCAAGCAACCGGCGGTGCCATTACTTTCGACCTGGTGGAAATCGCCACCTCACAGTCCATCGCTACTACTAGCGCCCGCTGGCTGTTCTTGGCTTTCTCGGTGGCTTTTGCGGTCAAGGTTCCACTCTTTCCGGTACACACTTGGCTGCCCGACGCTCACACCAATGCCCCAACCGCTGGTTCGGTAATTCTGGCGGCTTTGTTGCTGAAATTCGGTACCTACGGCTTTGTGCGTTTCGGTCTGTTCCTCTTCCCAGAAGCGGCCGTATATTTCGCACCAGTTTTTCTAACCTTGGGTGTAATCGGCATCTTGTATGGGGCGGTCGTAGCCACCATGCAAAAAGACCTAAAACGTCTTATTGCCTATTCTTCGATCGCTCACTTGGGTTTCATTGCCCTAGGTGTGTTTGCCCTTAACACCATTGGTATCGAGGGTGGCGTGCTACAGATGGTGAACCACGGGCTCTCAACGGGTGCCTTGTTTATCTTGGTGGGTTGGATCTATGAACGACGACATACCCGGATCATGGCCGAGTTGGGTGGTATCCAACGGGTTGCGCCAATCTTTGCTGGGGTATTTACCCTGGTTATGTTCTCATCGATTGGCGTTCCGGGTCTAAACGGTTTCATTGGCGAATACCTAGTGCTGATCGGTTCTTTTGCCTCAGCACGATGGTGGGCCGTGGCTGGTACCGCTGGTGTTATCATCGCAGCGGTTTATCTGCTGTGGGCATACCAACAGGTTTTTCATGGCACACCCAACGAAGAAAATGCCAAGTTTAAAGAACTGAGCTGGGCAGAAGGTCTAGCAATCTTGCCGTTGTTAGCTTTAATCGTATTCTTAGGCGTATACCCCAAACCGGTCCTTGAACGCATCGAACCCGCAGCTCGAGTGCTAGTGCAGCACATAGAAACAGAGGTGCCCCGATTTACCGCCAATGAGGGCGCAATTTTGAACACTTCTATTGCTAGCGCGGAGGTTACCAAATGATTGCAACATTGGTGAGCTCCACAGCTTTGTTCGCACAGTTGGGCGAAACTACGCCCATTGACACACCCGAGATCGAATGGTCGGCGCTCATGCCGATCTTGATTCTCGCCGCCGGCGGAATATTGTTGCTGACCCTCAGCTCGCTGGTGCGTTCCGTTCGTGAAACGCCTTCAGCCCATGCCGCTATAACCGTGATCATTGCTCTAGCCTCGGGTGCCTTTTGTGTGCCGCTTTGGCAGCGAGTGCAAGACCCAAGCCGCGGTCCGCTAACCGCGGTCGCCGGAGCGCTCGGAATCGACGGTTTCTCGGTGATGGCCACGGGGTTAATCGCAGTAACCGTGATTCTCACGGCCTTGCTGCTCGATGGCTATCTAAGGCGAGAAGGCCTAGATTCGGTCGAGTTCTACGCCTTGGTCTTATTAGCTGGCGCTGGCGGTGCCATCATGGCTTCTGCCAATGACCTGATCGTCATGTTCTTGGGTCTCGAAGCCTTGTCTATCGCTATCTATGTGCTTGCTGCCATGCACCATCGCCGGGCTGAATCGCAAGAAGCCGGGTTTAAGTACCTCATTGTGGGAGCGTTCTCCTCGGCGTTTTTCTTGTACGGAATCGCCATGGTTTACGGTGCTACTGGTACTACCAGCCTGGTAGGTATCGCCAGCTTCTTGGCGGCCAATGTGCTGTTGCGAAATGCCATGTTGCTGTTGGGTATGGCGCTCTTGCTGGTAGGTTTCGCCTTCAAAATTGCGGCCGTACCTTTTGGCGGTTGGGCCCCCGACGTCTATGAGGGTTCACCTACTCCCATTACCGCCTTTATGGCGGCGGCGGTCAAGGTGGGTGCCTTTGCGGGCATGATCAGGGTTTTCTATCTGGCACTCTCGGTACAAATCGATGATTGGCAACCGCTTATTTACGCTCTAGCGGTGTTGACCATGGTGGTGGGAGCGATTCTAGCTGTTGTGCAAACCAACGTTAAGCGCCTATTGGCCTATTCTTCTATCAGCCATGCTGGTTTTGTGCTGGTGGCCGTTTACACCGGAACCACGGTTGGCATGTCGGCCATGATGTTCTATTTGGCCGCCTACATCTTCATGGTGATTGGAAGCTTCGGCGTAGTGGGTTTGGTCTCACAACGTGGTGATGCCGCTCACAGCTTGGATGACTACAAAGGGCTATCTAAGAGCCGCCCCGGTATTGCGTTGGCTTTCACCGTCTTCTTGTTGGCCCAAGCCGGTGTGCCGTTTACGTCTGGTTTCTTTGGCAAGTTCTATGTCATCTCGGCTGCGGTAGATTCCAAGAACTACATTTTGGCCTTGGTGGCCATGCTGGCTTCGGTAATTGCCGCCGTGTTGTATTTGAAGATTATTGTTTCCATGTACCTGAGTGCCGATGACGATGGTGCCGCGGCCACAGCCAGCGGACCTACGGTGTCTATTCCGCTGACTTCAGCGACCGCAATCGGCATTGCTGTTATCGCAACTCTCGTACTTGGCGTCTTACCAAATATTTTAGTAGACCTAGCTAATGACGCTGTTCCAGTGCTGGTAGCGCTGTCATAATCGTCGTTCTGCTGTACCGCAACATCCGCAAAAACTAGGGACAAATGCATTGTTGTTTGTCCGCTCGTGACTGGATTCACTAGGGTAACTGACGTGTCGGACTTTCTCCGGAGTTATTTAACCGTCGCAATCTTTGGCGGCTTGGCCGTAGTACTACTTGGCGCGCTGCTAGGTGTAGGTCGTCTTGTGCGACCGAACCGACCACAAGAGCAGAAGTACCTGACCTACGAAAGTGGTGTCGATGCGGTCGGCTCAGCGTGGTCACAAAGCCACGTTCGTTACTACATCTTTGCTCTGCTCTTCGTCATGTTTGACGTGGAAGCGGTCTTTATCTTCCCATGGTCTACCAGGGTAGAAGCGTACGATGTATACGGGCTTGTCGAGATGGCGATATTTATAGGTATCCTCACCTTGGGCCTTGTATATGCATGGCGAAAGAAGGTATTGCGATGGGTCTAGTCGAAAGCGGCAAACTACCCAAGCCGCTGACATCGCTTCTTAATCTCAGTCGTAAGTACTCAATCTGGGCTTACCAGTGGGGTTTAGCGTGTTGTGCTATTGAAATGGGTGCGGCCTTGGCCTCGCCTCGATATGACGTTATGCGCTTGGGTGTCATTCCTTTCCCTGCCAGTCCTCGTCAAGCCGACCTGGTGATCATATCTGGTACTGTCACCGATAAATTGGCACCCGCGGTTTTGCGCTTGTACGAACAGATGCCCGACCCCAAGTACGTCATCTCCATGGGCTCTTGTGCTAACTCGGGCGGTCCCTACTGGGATTCCTACTCAGTCACCAAAGGTGTCGACCAAATCATCCCAGTCGACGTGTACGTTCCAGGTTGCCCGCCGCGTCCTGAAGCGTTGCTCGAAGGCATCGTTCTATTACAAGAACGCATTCAGAACGAAGACATGGCGGCTCGATGGAAGGGTGAGCCCATTGTCGTCAGTTGATAGTGCTCCCGAAACCGAAGAAGCAGCTCCGACCGACACCGAGCGTGAAGAGCTTCTAGCTAACTTCACCAATCGCCTGGGTGCTGAGCATGTACTTGGTTCGCACATCGATGCCGGCGATGATATTTGGGTTCGAGTGGCTTCTGCCCATTGGGGCGACGCTGCAGAAGTGCTAAATCGTGATCTTCGCTTCAGCTACTTCACCTTCCTCTCTGGTATCGACTGGATGCCATCGCCCTTCGGCCGTCGTCATGATTCTGAGGTCGACATCGCCTTAACCGGTGAAGAGCGAGAATTTCCCACGGACATCGTCCACGGGGTAACTGGTGGCGAAACGCGATTTCAGGTGTTCGCTCGGGTCTATTCGATCGATGCCAAGATGGGCATCACGATTAAGGCCGACGTTCCAGAAGACACACTCACCATGCCTACCTGGACCGGAATTTACCGCGGTGCCAACTGGCATGAACGTGAAGCTTGGGAAATGTTCGGAATTAACTTTGATGGACACCCCGATCTTCGACACATCTATCTGCCCACCGACTTTGAGGGCCATCCTCTGCGTAAAGATTTCCCCTTGCTTGCTCGTCACATGAAACCATGGCCGGGCATTGTCGACGTAGAGCCTATGCCAGGCGAAGACGACGAAGCTAGCGATCCAGAAGAAGGTGAATAGCTCGCTATGACCGCTATTTCTGAACGCCGCCAACTGGCCTATATGGCTGCCCAAGCCGCCGATTCTCGGGTAAACGTAGAGCTCGAAACTGGCGGCATGACCCTAAACATGGGTCCCCAGCATCCGGCGACCCACGGTACGTTGCGCATTGTGGCGCGCCTCGATGGTGAACAGGTGCTTTCGGCCGAGCCCCTCATGGGCTACATGCACCGGGGCTACGAGAAGCTCACCGAGGTACGTACTTATCTTCAAGTAACAGCCCTCATCAACCGCATCGACTGGTTGGGTAGCTTCGCCAACGAAGTCCCCTTTATCTTGGCGGCCGAGAAGTTGATGGAGGTAGAAGCTCCTCCTCGCGCCCAGCACATTCGTACCATATTGTTTGAGCTGGCCCGGATCGCCAACATCAGCTTGTTCCTGGGTGACATGGCTTTGCAGCTCGGAGCGCAAACCCCAGCTTTCTACGCCTTCCGTGATCGTGAATACGTACTTAACAACATCGAAGCCGCCACCGGCGGACGTTTCCACTCGATGTTCGACCGTATTGGCGGCCTAAAAGACGATCTACCCAAGGGTTGGATTGAAGAGACTCGTCGTTCCATGGTCAAGATCCGCGAATTTTGCGTGATCATGGAAGACATCATTTTGGGCAACGAAATCTTCGAAGCCCGTACCCGGGGCATCGGGGTCATCCCTGCCGAGGTTGGTCTTTCCTATGGTCTCTCAGGTGCCAACATTCGGGCCTCTGGAGTCGATTGGGACCTTCGTCGCGATAACCCAGTGGGCCTAGCTTGGGACAAGGTCGACTGGAAGGTTTGGACCCACCCCGACGGCGACGCCTTCGCCCGTTTTTGGGTGCGTCTCCAAGAAGTCCGCGAGTCAACCTTCATCGTCGATCAGCTACTCGACAGCCTGCCTTCTGGGCCCATCATGGCCAAGGTGCCACGCATTATTAAGGTGCCAGCGGGCGAGGCTTGGGTTTCAACCGAGAACCCGCTTGGTGAAATGGGCTACTACATCGTCTCTGATGGCGACCTCATGCCCTTTAGAACCAAGATTCGTTCGGCTTCTTTTAACAACGTATCCATCACGCCGTGGTTGCTTAAAGGTGTCTTTGTGCCCGACATCATCACCATCCTGGCGAGCCTCTATTTCATCCTTGGAGACATTGACCGGTGAGTGGATTGGTACTGGGCCTAGATCTTGCCTACTGGCAAACAACCCTAATTAAGGTGCTGGTAGCGGCCATTATGGCCCCTACCGCGGCCCTAATTTTGGGTTATGTGTTCTTGCTGAAGATCATGAGTTTCATGCAGAGCCGATTGGGGCCCATGGAATCGGGCCCTTACGGCTTGCTCCAGTTGATCGGTGACGGCGTGAAGTTCATTCAAAAGGAAGACATCTTCCCTGAAAAGGCCGATAAGTGGGTCTTCGCCACAGCACCAATCGTGGTGCTTATGTCGACCCTTCTCATCTACGTCTTTGTACCGGTCGGGCCAGACCTAGTGGGCGAACCGGTTGAAACCGGAATTTTCATGACCTTAGCTGTTTCTTCAATTTCGGTCATTGGTATTTTGATGGCCGGTTGGGCTTCGGTTAACAAGTACTCGCTCATTGGTGCTCTGCGGGCCGCAGGTCAGCTAATTGCCTACGAGTTGCCCATGGTTCTGGCGGTCGTTGGTGTGGTTATCCAAGCTGGCACCCTGAATATGCAAGGCATTGTGGCCGCTCAGGCGAATGGCGAAATCTTCGGTTGGGGTGGCATCGGAAACCCCTTCATCATCACCCAATTTGTAGGTTTCCTTATCTTCTTGGTGGCTGTTCAGGCTGAACTCACCCAAACGCCCTTCGATATGCCTGTAGCTGAATCGGAAATTATGGGTGGTTACCAAGTTGAATATTCCGGTTTCCGTTTCCTTTCTTTCTTCTTAGCTGAATTCGCTACCGCCTTCGCTTTTGCGGGTATAGCCGCCGTATTGTTCCTAGGTGGCTGGTGGATTCCGGGCTTCGATTTTGATTCCAACACTCTTAACTATCTTGGTCCGATCGTCATGTTTGTAAAGATCATGGTCGTTTCGTTCTTAGTCTTTTGGATCCGCTTCACGTACCCACGCTTTCGTGAAGATCAGCTCCAAACCTTCGCTTGGAAAGTGCTAATCCCCTTAGCGCTGGCGAACATTGCCGTAACTGGCGTCCTAAAGGTGGTCTTCTAATGGCTCAGCTACCAGGACTTATCAAAGGCTTAGGTGTTACCTTCCGCACGATGCTGGAACCGAATGTAACGGTCCAGTATCCCCACGAGAAGGAATCCCCGGCCCCTCGCGCCCGCGGGGTAATTGCCCTTAAGGAAGAAAACTGCACGGTGTGCATGCTTTGTGCCCGCGAATGCCCTGATTGGTGCATTTACATTGAAGGTCACAAGTATCTGGCGCCGCCTCGTCGTGAGGGTGGTAAGCCTCGTCAACGTAACGCTCTCGATCGTTTCGATATCGACTACTCACTGTGTATGTATTGCGGTATTTGCGTCGAAGTGTGTCCCTTCGAAGCTTTGTTCTGGAGCCCTGAATTCGAATATTCCGAGCCTCGGATTGCCGACCTTCTTCACGACAAAACTATGCTCGGTCACTGGATGACCACGGTCCCAGATTTCGAACAGTACGAAGCTGGTTCGGAAGCCAAAGTAAAGAAGGTGCCCCGCTAGTGGATGTTGTGTGGGGCGACAACGTCGCTCAGAACATAGCTTTCTACCTGATAGCCGCGGTGATGGTGGTAGGAGCAATACGGGTTGTAACCACCAAAAACGTGGTGCACGCCGCCCTTTATCTTGTGGTCGTGCTCACTGGAGCGGCCGGACAGTTCGTGCTTCTAGGTGCCGAGTTCATCGCGGCCACCCAAATCATGGTCTATGTGGGTGCCATCGTGGTGTTGTTCCTCTTCGGGGTTATGCTCACCCGAGCCGTCTTAGGTGACGACCCGGAAATCGATGGTGCACCAGCCCAACGCAGCGCCTCGGCTTTAGTAGCGGTCATTCTGCTCGCCGTCATGGGTTATGCCATCTATGGCACAGATGGAATGTCTCGGGCCGAACTCCCGACGGAACGCTTTCAGTCGGTAACTCAGGTCAGTGACTCAATCTTTGGTACTTTCGTGGTGCCCTTTGAGGCAGTCTCAATGTTGCTGCTGTCGGCTTTGATCGGCGCCATTGTGTTGGCGAGGAGAGACTAAAGAGATGCTCTTAACCAACTTCTTAATGCTCTCGTCGATCCTGTTTTGCATCGGCGTTTATGGGGTATTAGCTCGGCGCAACGCCGTTATGGTGCTGATGTCGGTCGAGCTCATCCTCAATGCGGTGAACATCAACCTGGTTGCATTTGGTGCCATGCACGGCGTGGTTACTGGTCATGTGTTTGCGTTGTTCATTATTGCGGTGGCGGCCGCTGAAGTCGGTGTCGGCTTGGCGATGGTGCTACTTATTTATCGGAACCGATCGAGTATTGACCTCGATGAAGTCGATCTGCTGAAGGGCTAATAGCGACACATGTTCTTCCTTGAGAATGCATGGATCATTCCAGCAGTACCGGCCGTCTCATTCGTTTTAATCCTGTTTTTCGGGAAACGAATGCCCCGCAAAGGGTCGGAAATCGGTATTTTGGCGGTGGGTGCCTCATTCGTAATGGCGCTCTTAGCTGGAATCAGCTGGGTCACGCGTAGCGGGGGTACCGAAGCTGGAGCCATTCACAACGAATGGGTTTGGTGGCAATCTGGCGGCACTCAATTCAAAGTGGGCATCCTCGTTGACGGCCTAAGCCTCATGATGCTTTTCGTGGTGGGCTTGGTGTCGCTACTCGTACACGTTTATTCCACTGAATATGTGCGTGACGATCGTCGTTACACCCACTTCTTTGCTTTCCTCAGCTTGTTCTCGGCATCGATGATGACGTTGGTGATTTCGTCGAACACCTTCCAAATCATCACCGCCTGGGAAATGGTTGGTGTTTGTTCGTTTGCCCTTATCGGTCACTGGTGGGAAGAAAAGCCCAACTCCGATGCTGCGCTGAAGGCCTTCTTCACTAACCGTGTAGGCGACGTTGGCTTGATCATCGGGATGATCATCCTTTATTTCACCGCACAAACCTTCAACGTGATGGAGATCAACTCGTTGGCGGTGGCCGGTGATCTTTCACACACGGCCTTATTGGTGGCTTCGCTATCGTTGCTAGCGGCCGTCATGTCGAAATCGGGTCAATTCTTCCTGCACACCTGGTTGCCCGATGCCATGGCAGGTCCCACCCCGGTCTCAGCTTTGCTGCACTCCGCCACCATGGTTGTGGCTGGTATTTTCATGGTGGCTCGTCTCTATGGCGTGTTTTGGGAAGGGCTCCAAATCGGTGGCTCCAGCATCAACGCCTTAGCGGTAATTGGTGGTGTCACCACCTTGGTTGGTGGCTCGCTGGCCTTCGTACAACGAGATATCAAGAAGGTTCTGGCTTACTCAACCATTTCCCAGTTGGGTTATATGGTGATGGCCCTTGGTGTGGGTGCCTGGACGGCGGCTTTGTTCCACCTCTTTACCCACGCCTTCTTCAAGGCTTGTTTGTTCTTGGGCGCTGGCTCGGTTAGCCACGCTTGTCACCACAGCTTCGACATGGTGAAAGACATGGGCGGCTTGCGCAAATATATGCCGCAGACTTACCGCACCTTCTTGTTGGCGTCGATTGCTTTGGCCGGTTTACCTCCGTTGGCCGGTTTCTGGTCGAAAGACGAAATTCTCGCTGGGGCCCAACAACTCGGTAACGGCGGCTATCCGCTCATGCTGGTTATGGGTTTGGTTACCGCTGGGCTAACCGGTGCCTATGTAACCCGCATGGTATATCTCACCTTCTTTGGTGAATACCGGGGCGAAGGTACGCCACACGAATCTCCAGCATCGATCACCGTTCCACTATGGATTCTGGCGGTCTTTGCCACTTTGGCTGGTTTCTTGAACCTTCCCGAAGCTATTGCCCCTTCAAACATCGCCCAGCGTTTCACTGCGTTCGTCGAACCCAGTGGGATGGCTTATTTCCCGGCGGTTCATCATGGTGATTTCGATTGGGCGTTAGCAATTGGCTCCACTCTGATCGCTCTTGGTGGGGTGGCGCTTTCTTACGCCTATTGGTTTAACGGTCGCTGGCACGGGGTCACTGAACGTAGCGCCGCTGCCAAGGCCGGCTACACCCTGCTCGACAACAAGTACTATCTAGATGTTCTATACACCGACATCATCGCCGGTGGGGTTAAAGGCCCTATCGCCGATGGCTCTAACTGGATAAACCAGAACGTGCTTGACGGTGTGGTGAACGGCGTAGGCAGTGGCACGGTTGCTGCTGGTCGCCAAATTTATACCCTGGTCGATCAAGGCGCTGTCGACGGCACTATCAACATGTCTGGTCGTGCGGCTAAGGCCACAGGTGGGGTATTAAGCCTGTTCCAAAACGGGCGCATACGTCAGTACGCAACAATGCTATTCGGAGGCGCAACTGTGCTTGCAGGTGCGCTCGTAGTTTTGGTTTGATCGCGGAACCAGGAATCTGAAGGGATTACGATGGAAGATTTCCTCAATGACTGGGGATTAAGCCTGGCAATATTCTTACCGCTGGTAGGTGCTGCCATCATGGCGGTAATACCGCGAGCCGAGGAACAGCTGCAAAAAGCTGTGGCTCTTATTACCTCACTGGTGGTGGGGGCGGTTGGTGTTGCCCTCTTGGTCAACTTCGACATGGACCGCTCAAAAGAGCTCCAATTCGTGGTGGACAAGAGCTGGATCGACGTGATCAACAGTCGTTACATCTTGGGGCTTGACGGCATTTCGATGCCGCTCATGCTGCTCACCATGTTCATCGTGGTGACCTGCATGCTCTATTCACTGCATTGGTTGCCCGAACCTCGTAACGCCAAAGCCTTCCTGATCATGGTGCTCATCCTAGAAACGGGAATGATCGGTACCTTCTTGGCGCAAGACCTCATCTTATTCTTCGTGTTCTTCGAAGTGGTCTTGGTACCCATGTACTTCCTAATCGGAGTCTGGGGCGGCGAAGATCGTCAGTACGCGGCCATCAAGTTCTTCTTGTTCACCCTCTTCGGCTCGGCCCTAATGCTGGTTAGCTTCTTGGCGCTCTACTTCCTGGCTGACGCCAGTGGCACCGCGGCCGGGGTAGTGCACACCTTCGATATGCGAGCCCTACCCATGGCGGCTAGCGGTATTGCACTTAGCACCCAGGTAATCATCTTTGGCGGAATGTTCTTCGGGTTTGCGATCAAGGTGCCCATGTTCCCCATGCACACCTGGCTGCCCGACGCTCACACTCAGGCCCCCACCGTGGGTTCGGTAATTTTGGCTGCCATCTTGTTGAAGCTTGGTGTCTATGGCTTTATCAGAATCGCCATTCCAATTCTGCCCGAAGCGGCGATCGAATGGGCACCGTTTATGGGTGCGCTCTCGGTGATAGGCATCATCTACGGCGCCTTCTGTTGTTTGGCCCAGGTAGAGATGAAACGCCTAATCGCGTTCTCGTCGGTGGCTCACATGGGCTTCACCATGCTGGGTGTTTCTACCCTTACAGATTTCGGTATTAACGCTGCCATCTTCGGAATGGTTGCGCACGGTCTCATTACCGGTTTGCTGTTCTTCATCACCGGTTCCATGAAAGAGCGTTACCACACCATGGAAATCAAGCGCTTGGGTGGCCTGCTGGTCCCCGCACCGCGCATGGGTTGGATGCTTGGTATTGCGGTGATGGCCTCTCTCGGGTTGCCTGGCCTGGCTGGGTTCTGGGGTGAAGTTCCGGCCATCTTGGCCGCCTATAGCCCAGCTGAAGGCCTCTCCGAACCGCTCTTTAGGGCCTACATGGTGATCGCGGCAATTGGTACCGTGTTTGCGGCTGCTTATCTGCTGTGGCTCTATCAGCGCACCGCGTTTGGCACTCCTAAAGAAGAATTTGCACAAGATCCGCACATCACCGACATGAGCGTCCCCGAGTGGGCAGCTTGGGGACCGATGATTCTTTTGATCGTGGTTCTTGGTGTGTATCCCAACCTGTTGTTCAAACTCACTGATCCCGCTGTTGGCGCTGTAAGCAGCATTGTGGCTGCCGCTGCTGGATCCTGATCGGATGACGACCGCTACGATGCTTTCTCTCCTCGCTTTTGAGCGACCCATAATCGATTGGCATGCCGCGGCCCCCGATATGGCGGTCCTGGCTTTTGCAGCGCTGCTCATAACACTCGACGTGGTGTTCCTTGAGCGGGGTCGGAAGTTCATGGCCGGTTTGGCTGGTCTGGGCTTGCTCGTAGCTTTGGTACCGGTGCTCACTTTGGCCGTTGATGGTACCGATCGAGTAATGTTCGGCGGAGCGTACGTCGTTGACGACTTTGCGCTCCTTATGAAGGCCCTGTTCTTAATCACTGGCTATGTAGTGGTGCTGATGTCTACCAACTACGTAGCGGAAGGCGACTTCTGGGAAAGCGAATATTACAGCTTGTTGTTAGCCTCCATCCTTGGTATGACGATGATGGCCTCGGCACGTGACTTGGTCAGCATTTTCTTGGCCTTAGAACTGCTTTCTATGCCTACCTACATGTTGGCCGGTTGGCGCAAACGCTCACTGGAAAGCAACGAAGCGGGTATCAAGTACTTCCTGATGGGCGTCTTCGCTTCGGGAATCATGCTTTATGGCATGTCGCTAATTTTTGGGGCGGCGGGTGACACCCGTTTGAGTGTTATCGGCGATGCTGTAGCCGCTGGGAAGTCAATCCCCCTGGTGACCTTAGGGGTAGTGTTCACCCTCATTGGGTTTGCCTTTAAGGTTTCGGCGGTTCCATTTCACGCTTGGGCGCCAGATGTCTATCAAGGTGCACCTACGCCGATTACCGCTTTTTTGGCGGTGGCATCGAAGACCGCCGGTTTCGTGGCGCTGCTGATGCTGGTGTTTGTTGGCTTTTACGGTCGTGACGATGTCTACCAGCCGCTGTTTTGGGTGCTGGCGGTGGTCTCGATGACTGCTGGTAACACCATGGCGTTACGCCAAACCAATATCGTACGAATGCTTGCTTATTCTGGTATCGCCCAGGCGGGCTACATGATGGCTGCTTTGGCGGTGGCTGGTGATGTGGGCGACCGTGCTCTACAAGCCATTGCGATTTATCTTGTTATTTACGCTGGGATGAACCTCGGAGCTTTTGCCGTGGTAATCGCGGTGGCTCGTAAGACTCGCTCTGGCGAAATTTCGAGCTATGGCGGTTTGTTCAACTACGCGCCTGGCCTGTCGGTGGTCATGATGATCTTCATGTTCTCGCTGGCTGGAATCCCACCATTTGCTGGTTGGTACGGGAAGCTAGCGGTGTTCAAAGCCACAGTGGAAGCCGACAACTTCGTGGGCTACAGCTTGGCTATCGCGGTGGCCATCAACTCGGTTATTGCGTTGTTCTATTACGCCAACGTGGCTCGAGAGATGTTTATGAACGATGTACCCGATGGCGACACCAGTCGAATTCGGGTTCCGTTCTCGCTGGTGGCTGCCTTGGCTATTGGGGTCGTGGTCACGGTAGGCCTGGGTGTATTCCCCGAGGCTGTGGCCCGAGTTACAGAAGTTTCGTTGTTGGCGGCTGGAAGCTGAAGGGCCTTATAGGCTCGACCCATGGCCAATCGGTCATTAGAACAAGAACTGATTGAGGGAATTCGCTCTGACGGGCCAATTCCCTTTTCAGCTTTTATGGAGGAAGCGCTCTATAACGAGGTGCACGGCTTCTACAGTTCTGGCGTTGGTCGCGCTGGTCGTCGAGGCGATTTCATAACCTCGGTTGAAGTTGGCCCTCTCTTTGGTGCAGTGGTTGCCCGGGCGCTCGATCAGTGGTGGGACGAAGCAGGCCAACCAAACCGCTTCGTGATGGTCGAATTAGGAGCCGGCGTTGGAACCTTGGCAATTGCTATTCGCGCCGCGAAACCACGTTGCTTGGCAGCCTTGGTGCAGGTGTTAGTCGAGCGTTCACCAGTTTTGCGTGACGCTCAAAACCAACACCTGGAAGTAGTGACGCTCACCAAGAACGACCACTACAACTCTCTCACTCCGGGGGTCTATAGCAGCCAAGAAATCTCGTTGACCCCTTTTAGCGGAGTGATATTGGCTAATGAGCTAATAGATAACATCAGCTTCGATCTCTTCACTTTCTCGGGGGGTCGGTGGCTGGAGTCTCTGGTTGGTGTCGTGACCAACGACGCTGGTCATGCTGAGCTGGCTTTTGTCGAACGCCAGGCGTCGGCCGATGTGGAAGCACAACTTAGCGAGTTGGTGCCACACGCCGAGGAAGGCTGGAGCGTGCCATGGCAAGCGAATGCTTCAGACCTAGTGAAAACGCTCTTAGGGCGCCTAAAGAGTGGTTACTTGGTCTTGTTTGACTATGGAACAGCCACCACCGCCGAACTCGCAGAACGCGAGGGTGGCTGGATGCGGGTGTATCGAAACCAAAGCGCTGGAGGTCATCCCTTAGATGCGCCTGGCTCTGCCGACATAACCACCGATGTGGCATTTGATCAGCTGGCACAATCAAACCCAGCCCCCACCTTGTTGTTAAGCCAAAGTGAATTCTTGGAGCGTTTCGGTATTGTCGAGCTTGTAGAAGAGGGTCGTGAGCTCTGGCGGGCTAAAGCCGCTGCCCCCGATCTTCAAGCCGTGCTGGCTCGAAGCCGAATCAGCGAATCGGAAGCCCTCTTAGACCCCAACGGGCTCGGCTCGTTTCTGGTTGCGATTTGGCAACCCTCATAGCTACCCGCACATAACTCGCCAGATAGTTCTACGTGTCATCGGTCACCTGGGTAGGCTCATAGACGAGTTCGCAATGCCTTGAAGGGGGACCTAAGCGGTGTCTGATTCCACTATCGCTAATTTCCAAGTTGAAGATCGCACCTTTCCGCCACCAGCTGATTTCGCCGCCCAAGCCCTGGTGAACGATCAGTCGCTGTACGAAGAAGCTGCGAAAGACCCCGACGCATTTTGGGCTCGCCAAGCCCGCGAACTGTTGAGTTGGCAAAAAGACTTCACCAAGGTCTCCGAATGGGATCTACCGAACGCCAAGTATTTTGCCGATGGCGAACTGAACGTGGCCGAAAACTGTATCGATCGTCATGTCGCAGCCGGACTCGGCGATCGGGTAGCCATCTATTGGGAAGGTGAACCTGGCGACTCTCGGGTTATTACCTACGCTGATCTTCTAGATGAAGTCTCACGTTTTGCCAACGTGCTAAAGAGTCTGGGTATTAACAAGGGCGATCGGGTGGCCATTTATATGCCAATGATTCCCGAGCTTCCCATTGCCATGCTGGCCTGTGCCAGGATCGGGGCTCCACATTCGGTGATCTTCGGCGGCTTCTCACCTGACTCCATTACAGATCGAGTGAATGACGCTGAAGCCCGCATCATCGTAACGGCCGATGCTGGTTTCCGACGAGGCGTTCCCTCCATGCTTAAACCACAAGTCGACTTGGCTATTGCTGGTACCCCATCAGTGGAACATGTCGTAGTGGTGAACCGCTGCGACACCGATATTCACATGGAAGAGGGCCGTGACCTGTGGTGGCACGACCTAATGGCTAGCGCCAGCAACGACTGTCCGGCCGAGCCCATGGAAGCCGAACACCTTCTGTATTTGCTCTACACCTCAGGTACGACTGCTCGCCCCAAAGGCATCATGCACACCACTGGTGGTTATATGACCCAGGTGGCATTCACCCACAAGTATGTCTTCGACCTGAAACCGGAATCAGACATTTATTGGTGTGCTGCCGATGTCGGTTGGGTTACCGGCCATAGTTACATTGTCTATGGGCCGCTCGCCAATGGTGCCACTCAGGTGATGTACGAAGGCACGCCCGACACTCCTGGCCGTGATCGGCTTTGGGCAATTATTGAAAAGTACAAGGTCACACAGCTTTACACCGCCCCCACCGCGATTCGTACCTTTATGAAGTGGGGCGTTGAAGAAGTGCAGAAGCACGACCTTTCTTCCCTGCGGCTGTTGGGCTCGGTGGGGGAACCTATCAACCCCGAAGCCTGGATGTGGTATCGCACCAACATTGGTGGCGATCGTTGTCCAATCGTCGACACGTGGTGGCAAACCGAAACCGGTGCCATGATGATCACCTCGTTACCTGGCGTGGTTACCACTAAACCTGGCTCCGCCACCTTCCCGATCCCTGGGATCGAGGCCGGAGTTGTAGATGACACCGGGAAGCCACTGGAGCGAGGGGGTGGTTACCTAACTATTAAACCTCCTTGGCCGGCGATGCTTCGGGGTGTGTGGGGCGACCCTGAACGTTTCAACGACACGTACTTTTCGCAGTCACCCGGGTTGTATTTCGCAGGCGACGGCGCCCAAATCGATGAAGACGGCTATTTCTGGCTTTTGGGTCGCGTTGACGATGTTATGAACATTTCCGGGCATCGTATTTCCACCACCGAAGTGGAATCGGCCCTGGTGTCTCACGATGCCGTAGCCGAAGCTGCGGTCGTCGGTGCCAAAGACCCAACCTCGGGACAGGCGATTATCGCTTATGTGATTTTGCGCGGCGATGTTGAACCCACTGCTGAAACGGGCGAAGAGCTACGCGTGCATGTAGCCAAACAGATCGGTGCTATTGCGCGGCCGAAAACAGTGATTCTGGTCCCCGATCTGCCGAAGACCCGTAGTGGCAAGATTATGCGGCGTTTGCTGCGCGATGTGGCCGAAGGTCGCGACTTGGGTGACACCACCACATTGGCTGATCCCGACGTGTTCGATGAGATCAACTCGCGCGCCGCCACTGATAACGCCAAGGACGACGCCTAATAGCATGGCCAAGGTCCGCTAGGGTTAAACCATGCGCGCCCACCTGGACAGAAAAACCTGAAGCCCATGCATGAACATTGGTATTGGAACGAAGAGCCACGTAAACCTGGGCCTTCGGTGGTCTTTGACATGGATGGTGTTCTTTCCAACGCCGCTAATCGGCAGCATTACCTAACACAACAGGAACCCGATTGGGTAGGTTTTTTTGAGGCCTGCGGCGATGACGAGCTAATTGAAGGCACGTCGCATCTGATGGATGTGATCGATCCTTCGGTAGTGGTGGTGCTAATGACAGCGAGGCCACTTAGCGTGCAGCCTCAAACCTTGGCCTGGCTTGATCGTTACAACCTGAGCTGGGATCTACTGGTGATGCGGCCTGGCTCCGATTATGTACAGTCGCGGGTTTTTAAACGTACTGGTATCTACGAGCTACGCGAATACGGTTTCGACATTCAACTAACCCTGGAAGATGATCCTCGCAACGTCGAAATGTTCCGTGAAGAAGGCGTGCCTACCCTGTACATCCATTCCGGCTATTACGATCGTTTAGCGTTGTAGATTAGACCCTGTTGGGGTCGGTTCGGGTTGAAGCTTTAACCACAAATCCCTTGGGACTTCCGCAGTGGAAGTCCCAAGGGATTTGTTTGTAAGTACCTTGTACTTTGGTGGGCCGGGAAGGATTTGAACCTTCGAAGGCTAACGCCGACGGGTTTACAGCCCGTTCCCTTTGGCCGCTCGGGCACCGACCCAATGGAGAATAGATATTAGCGGTGATTGATGCCCTAAGCACAATGCGTATGACTACAACATTGCCTGCTAGGCGCTAGTTTGGTAGCCATGCCTTCGTTTGACGTGGTTTCAGAGGTAGATTTTCAAGAAGTTCGTAACGCTCTCGATCAGGCCAGCCGCGAGGTAGCCACCCGTTACGACTTCAAAAACACCAACTCTTCGGTTGAGCTCGCCGATACGACCATTACTTTGCGTTCCTCTACCGACGATCGCCTGGCCGCTTTACGCCAAGTGCTGGAAGAGAAGTTTGTGAAGCGGAAGCTCTCGCTGAAAGCTCTTGATTGGGGCAAGGTAGAAGAAGCTGCGGGCGGAACGGCTCGGCAAGAAGTGAAGTTGGTGGCTGGCATCTCTTCCGACAAGGCACGCGAGCTGAACAAATTTATTAAAGCCGCAGGGGTTAAAGGCGTTCAGTCACAAACTCAAGGCGAGCAGTTACGAGTGATTTCCAAAAAACGAGACGATCTTCAAACCATCATGGCAGCGCTGAAGGAAAACGATTTTGGTATTCCGCTGCAATTCAACAACTTCCGCGACTAGCAAAATCTGGTGGCCAGGTTCGCAGCATCACTTGGCGTTACAACATCTTTTGCAGTACCACCATGTTGAGCCAGCGACCAAACTTTCTCGCCACCTCAATCTCAGTGCCGATCACTCGAAAGCCAAGTGCCGTGTGAAGGCCAAGTGAAGATTCGTGACCTGAAACCACACGGGCCATAACAGTGTGAAAACCGTGGCTGCGGGCCACTTCCAAGAGCTCAGTGAGCAAGGCCCGCCCAATACCACTGCCCTGGTAATTCCGGTCAATGTAGATCGAGTTCTCAACCGTGGTGGCATAGGCCGGACGATCACGATAGGGCGACAACGAAGCGAAGCCCACCACCGCCCCCGCCTCATTCTCGGCCACCAAAACTGCGCGGGCACCAGAGCGCTCGGTCAGCCACTGGCGCTGCGCTTCGGGGCTGCGTGGAACCAAGTCGGTGGTGACCGTGCTGTTGGCCACTTCGTAGTTGTAAATTTCGCCAATGGCGTCGGCATCGGCGGTGGTGGCTAGACGAATGTGCACACCACTACATTATCGAGCGGCCCTGGTTGGTTGATGATGATTGCCAAGTTCAAATAGCTAAAGGCGTGTTTGAAGCGTCGGTGGCGTCAATTAGCCGAAGCGTGCTTTTGGTCGATTCCACAATGGCCAAAGCCCCGGTTAAAGCTTCCACTCGTGCCCATTCGGCAACGTCACTATCCTCAGTAAGCAAGATGATCTGCTGGTCTTTCGACGTTTTCACTAGCAGTTCCAACAACGCTGCTTTGATGGTCGGTTCAAAGTTTGAAAAAGGCTCGTCTAGCACTAACGGGAAGCTCTCTCCGCTCGAACCTAAACGGCGTGCGGCGGTAAATCGCACCACTAGTTCTTCAGCCAAAGTAACCGAAACGTCGGTTTCATCGAGTTGAGGTGCCAAAACTTGATGTTGGCGCACGCGAGCGGCGTCGGTTACCTCTTGTCGATGTTCGATGGCCCAAGCCACAGGCACATCTCCCACCAACGATGTCCATTCGGCTGTGCTTTGTCGATGAAGCTCGGCCGAGGCCATCAAATCACGGCGAACCTGGTCCCCCGAAAGCATCGAGTTGACCCGATTCAGATGGAACCCCAGATATGAATCAGCACCGGCATCCTTCAACGCCTGATCCGCCGCCTTGCGTGCCGACTCGAGACGCCGCCACATCAGAATTGACCAAAGTGCAATCACAGGTGCCGGTGCAAGAACAGCAGCCGCCATGATCGGACCTAGCAAAAGTCCCAAGGGTATCGAGGCCAACGCACATAACAAGGCCAAAATAAAGGTGGCTTTGCGAACTTTTTCGTGTCCGGCCTGTGCACGTTCAAACTGTTCGTGGCGACGCTCAACGTCCTCAATGGCGCTGATGTCCTCGGGAGCGCTACCCACCTCTTCGGCCATCTGTGCTAGTTCCGCTTCGCTTTCACGAACCCGGGCTGCAAGTGCCCACAGTTGGTTTTGGTCGACCGAAGCTAACGTTGCGATCAGCTCAGCTGAACGGGTGCTAGTTGAGAGGTCACTGGCATTGACCTTTAGCTGGCGTCGCGCTGTCGTTGGGTCCAAACCTTCGGCTCGAATCAGGTCGATCGCTCCGCTTGAATCGGCATAGTCCGAGCTGACATCGCTGCCCGCGTCGATATCGACCACCATGTGCTTGGCCCCATATGGTCTAAACACCGCCAAACGAGTGCCGTCGTCCTTGGCTAATTCAAGCGCCCCGCCCGAACGATTCGATGACAAGACGCCTAGTAGCTCTGAAGTGAGGCCTTCGCGCTCAAGCGAGCCAACCCCAGTTACCACCGTCAGCCGGGGGTGAAAATCCAACGCGAAGGTTTGGTTCTCTCCTGCATCTACTACTAGGCGCTCGTACCTCACAATTGAGTCATCGGGCTTAGTCTCACCAGACTTTAGGTATTTCTCTGGGCCGAAGGACCTAAGGTGCCAAAAACCACCCGGTAATAATTGGGCACGGTCGCGATTCCGTGGCAGAATATCTCACCCGGTCCACATAAAGTGCGCAAGTGCTGTGGTCGTGCCCCCTTAGCTCAGTCGGCAGAGCGTTTCCATGGTAAGGAAAAGGTCGACAGTTCGATTCTGTCAGGGGGCTCTTGGCTTTAACGGGCGTCATGCGACGTTCGAGCGGGCCCCGGGCGGCGTAGCTCAGTTGGTAAGAGCGCTCGGCTCATAATCGAGAGGTCGCCGGTTCGAATCCGGCCGCCGCTACTGGTAGTTCCGGTTGTTTACAACCTAAACTAAATTGCGCCGGTACCCCGGCGCATTCTCCGCGTTAACCCATCCAAGGATCCAAAGGCAAACACAGATGTCTAAAGCTAAGTTTGAGCGTACTAAGCCGCATGTGAATATTGGGACTATGGGTCATATTGACCATGGGAAGACTACGTTGACGGCGGCTATTTCGACGGTGTTGGCTGAGGCTTTTCCTGAGTCTAATACTGCGATGGATTATGCGAATATTGATCGGGCGCCTGAGGAGCGTGAGCGTGGTATTACGATCAATATTTCTCATGTGGAGTATGAGACTGCGAATCGTCATTATGCGCATGTTGATATGCCGGGTCACGCTGATTATGTGAAGAATATGATTACGGGTGCGGCTCAGGTTGATGGGGCGATTTTGGTGGTGTCGGCTGCTGATGGTCCTATGCCTCAGACTAGGGAGCATGTGTTGTTGGCGCGTCAGGTGGGTGTGCCGGCGATTGTGGTGGCTTTGAATAAGGTTGATCAGGTTGATGATGAGGAGTTGTTGGATCTGGTTGAACTGGAGGTTCGGGAGCTTCTTTCTGAGTATGAGTTTCCGGGGGATGATGTTCCTTTGGTGAAGGTGTCGGCGTTGCGGGCGTTGGAGGGGGATGCGGATGCTCGGGCGGCGGTTTTGGAGTTGATGGCTGAGGTTGATGCTTATATTCCTCAGCCTGAGCGGGCGACTGATAAGCCGTTTTTGATGCCGATTGAGGATGTTTTTACGATTACTGGTCGTGGGACGGTTGTGACTGGTCGTGTTGAGGCTGGTGTTGTTAATACTGGTGATGAGGTTGAGATTGTTGGTATTCGGCCGACGGTGAAGACTACGTGTACTGGTGTTGAGATGTTTCGGAAGATTTTGGATGAGGGGCGTGCGGGGGATAATATTGGTGCTCTTTTGAGGGGTACTAAGCGTGAGGATGTGGAGCGTGGTCAGGTGTTGGCTGCTCCGGGTTCGATTACTCCTCATACTTCTTTTGAGGCTCAGGTGTATGTGTTGACGAAGGAGGAGGGTGGTCGTCATAAGCCGTTTTTCTCTAATTATCGTCCGCAGTTTTATTTTCGGACTACTGATGTGACGGGGCATATTGAGTTGCCTGAGGGTACTGAGATGTGTATGCCTGGTGATAATACGGAGATGCGGGTTGAGTTGATTGCTCCGATTGCTATGGATGAGGGTTTGCGGTTTGCTATTCGTGAGGGTGGGCGTACTGTTGGTGCTGGTCGCGTCACCAAAATCCTCGCCTAAGAGAACTCTTTCCAACCGTTATTTGTTTTTGTTAAAGGTCTGATGGGCACACACCGGGTGTCCCGACCGAATTAAACCTTGAGGAGCCGTAATGGCTAATGAAAAGCGAGTGGATGTCACTCTTGAGTGCCAGACCTGCAAGCGTCGCAATTACATCACTACTAAGAACAAAACCAACCAGCGTGAGCGTATTGAGCTCAAGAAGTATTGCCGCTGGGACCGTATGCACACCTTGCATAAGGAAACTCGCTAGCTATTAGCTAACGAAGCTTTAACTAACGCCCGACCAACTTTTGGGGTCGGGCGTTAGTGCGTTTATGGGCGTGTTAAGGTCGGTGGAGTTGATGGTGGTGAAACTGAAATAATGTCTGAAACCGTAAGTCCTATTAGCCCACTTGGTCCTGACGCGAGGTTGCGGGTGCCGTACTCGTATGCCTCAAGGCCGCTCAGCGTGGAACAGCTTGAAGCCGAGGTATTACCCCGGGCCAAAGAGGGCGATGAAGAAGCATTCGCTCAACTTGTGCGGGCTACCTATGTGGAAACCTTTACGCTGGCGCAGCGACTGATGGGCAATGAAGCTGACGCTTCCGATGTAGTACAAGAAACGTACTTGCGTGCCTTTAGGGCCTTGCCGAAATTTCGTGGCGACGCACGGTTCACCACCTGGTTGTATCGAATTACAGTGAATTGTGCTTCAACACACCTTGGGCGGCGCGAACGGCATCGGCACGTTCATCTAAACGACGAAATGTATGCGCCCGACGAACAGCAGGCCACTAATCCCGAAGCCCGGGCCGAAGCCTGGGTTTGGCAAGAAAAGCTGAAGAAGTCTTTGGCGGTGTTACCACCTCGTCAACGAGCGGTCTTGGTGCTGCACGATGTGTATGACTGGTCGCACGATGAGATTTCAAAAGAACTAAAGATCACCCAGACCGCCAGCAAAGTGCGTTTGCATCGTGGGCGCAAACGGCTACGCGAGTTAATGTACCCGGAACGTATCGACATCGATGACGCTTCAGATGGCGAGACCGCTGAGTTTCAAGAAGATGTGCAGCCGCTTGACGGTGGCAACCCTGAGCGAGAGCCAGTTTCGGATGATCGAACTATCGCGGTTAGTGCCAATGCGTTGTGATCATCATCGCCGAATTTTTGATAGGGCAACATGGCGTTTTGCGGCTGTGCCCACCGGTTCACGGGTTCGTTCACCGGATTGTTTAAGCTGCCAAGCAGCGCTTGCTCGTGAGAAAAGGATACAACGGGGTTTAGAACAACTTCGTAATACCTACCTCGATCCCGGCCCCAGCTTGCTCAGTACCTTGTTATCTAACAGTGCAGCTCCGGTTAGGCCGCTTTATGGTGATCCTGACGTCTCAAACACCCAACGGCTAAACCTAGGCCGCCGATGGCAATTTTTGATGGCAGTCTCGGGGGCCTTGACCGTGGGTGGCGTCATCGCGGTAGCAGTGCGAAAACCGCGTCCGATAGGCTAATGATTGACATTCCGACTAGGTAGTTTTGTTGCTAGCGGTGCTAGCATGTCGTAGTTCAACCCTAGGGCAGTAGCTCAATTGGTAGAGCACCGGTCTCCAAAACCGAAGGTTGGGGGTTCGAGTCCCTCCTGCCCTGCTCAGCGTGTCTCTCGTGCATTAAACCGTTGCGAGGGGCTTTGGAAGTAAAAAGAAGGCTGTCGTCATGGCGATGAACCGAGAACAAAAGCGCATGATGCAACGCCAAGGTCAAGTCGATGCCGACGGGGCCCCGGTAGCGCAATCTCGCCAACCCCAGCGAGCAACCAAGGCCAGCAGCGCCACAGAAGCACGCGCCTCAGCTCCACAATTCCTGCGTGAAGTACGCAGCGAGCTTCGCAAAGTCAACTGGCCTAGCCGTCCCGAAGTGATTCAGTACAGCATCATTGTACTTATTGTGATCGTGGTAATGACGGCGCTTATCGGTGTCTTCGATTACGGCTTTGGTAAGGCTGTGCTGTGGGTTATCGAACGATGAATGATCCTGAAACTGAAAACCCTATGATTGATGACGCTAACGACCCACAAGGTGAGGTCGAAGCAGACACCCCTAATGCATCGCTGGCTGAAACTGATCAGGCTGCGACAACGGTTAATGCCGCCGAGGTAGCCGATGGCGCGCCCGAACAAGGCGGCAGTGATGAAGAAGTAGAAGTCACTGATGCTGATGACTTGCTAGTGGAAGCAGCGGCCCCCAGGGTTCAAAGCCCGTACGATCGCCCTGGTCGCTGGTATGTGGTCCACACCCAGTCGGGTTACGAGAAAAAGGTGAAGACCAACCTTGAGGCTCGTACCACTTCCATGAACATGGAAGACCGCATCCACGAAATTGTTATTCCGTTGGAAGACGTGGTCGACGTCAAAAACGGCAAGAAAGTTGTCGTACAAAAGAAGCTCTTCCCGGGTTACCTTTTGGTGCGTTGCGAGCTAGACGACGACTCGTGGTACGTAATTCGCAACACCCCTGGTGTTACCGGTTTCGTAGGTCAAGGGGCTAAGCCAACTGCGCTTCGCCGCAAAGATGTAGAAACCTTCTTGCAGTCGAAGGTGGAAGGTGAAGAGCTGCCCGTTAAACGTGGTAAGCCGCTTCTGGAATATGAAATGGGTGAAACGGTTCGAGTTAAGGAAGGCCCGTTCGCTGATTTCTCCGGTGAGATTGTTGAGCTGAACGAAGACCAGCTGAAGGTCAAGGTTCTGGTAAACATTTTCGGCCGTGAAACACCAGTTGAGCTGGAGTTCTCACAAATAGCGAAGCTGTAAAGGTCTCAAGGTAGCCCGTAGCGGGCAGAACCTAATGCTGGTCGGGTTGGCAGCTAGTGGCTATTTAAGGCAAACTTATTCGTCGCCCCTATTGTTGGGGCAGGTTTTCTATGGTCGGGTACGGCCATTGGTTAGGTAGAGGAACAACATGGCCAAAAAGAAGGTCGTTGCGGTCGTTAAGATCCAGATCCCAGCAGGTGCAGCCACGCCAGCACCCCCAGTAGGTACCGCTCTTGGTCCCCACGGTGTGGCCATCATGGATTTCTGCAAAGAATATAACGCCCGTACCGAGGCACAACGCGGCACCATTATCCCGGTTGAAATCACCGTTTTTGAAGATCGTAGCTTCACCTTTATTACCAAGACCCCGCCCACCACGGTGTTAATCCGCGAAGCGGCTGGTCTTGAGAAGGCGGCTTCCACTCCTGGTAAGGCCACCGCTGGTACTCTGACCGATGCTCAGGTAGCCGAGATCGCCCAAACCAAAATGCCCGACCTGAACGCCAATGACATCGAGGCCGCCAAGCTGCAAATTGCTGGCACGGCACGCTCGATGGGCATCAAGGTCGAAGGCTAAATTTCTATATCCGACGACGCTCTAGGACCACCTCACCTAGGGCCGAGATTTGAGAGGGAGCCGTATGGCGAAAGGTAAGAAGTACGCTGACGCGTCTAAGAAATACGATCACGAGTACGAGCATTCAGCCGCCGAAGCTATCGAGCTGGTGAAGCAACTCGCTTCCGCCAAGTTCAACGAGACGGTTGAGCTTGCGGTTCGCTTAGGCGTAGACCCCCGCAAGGCCGATCAGATGATGCGTGGTACCGTGGCGTTGCCTTCAGGTACCGGTAAAGACGTGCGGATCGCCGTTTTTGCTGAAGGCGAAGCCGCCACTGCTGCTCGCGAAGCTGGTGCCGATTTTGTGGGTGGCGAAGAGTTCGCCGCTGAAGTTGAAGGTGGCATGCTCGACTTCGACGTTGCCATCTCGACCCCCGAGCTAATGCCAACCGTTGGTAAACTAGGTCGTGTTTTGGGGCCTCGTGGCCTAATGCCGAACCCAAAGACCGGTACCGTGACCCCCGATGTCGGCAAGGCCGTTGCCGATTTCAAAGGCGGCAAGGTTGAGTATCGCACCGACCGTTACGGCAACATTCACGTGCCAATCGGTAAGGTCGATTTCGATACTCCTGCGCTGTTGGCCAACATGACCACCGTAATGGATGAGCTAAACCGTATGAAGCCAGCTTCTTCCAAGGGGCGTTACATACGGCGAATCACCGTTGCTTCCACCATGGGTCCTGGTATCAAAGTGGATGCACACCGTTTGAAGCCCGACGAGGATTAGAAGTCTTAAATACAAGTTTTTAACAGTCAGCGCTAGGTTGGCTGTCAACTAAATACTCTTGCCATAGACATCAGGTGTGAGCGGTTCAACCGAACACTTAAACAGCGATAGCTGGCCCGACGAGGCGGAACCTCCTTAGCTGGGGCACCCGTGTCTGTCTATCGCGAGTGCCCCATCGTCTTGTGAACACGCAGGCGATTCATGCGGCCGAATATCACGGCCCCGAATTATGAGGAAGGAGGTGCTGATGGAAAACCCAAGACAAGAAAAAGTTGCAGTTGTAGACGAGATTAAGACTCGTTTTGACGAGACTTCGGCGGTGTTGGTGACCGAATATCGAGGTCTTAACGTTGCGAACGTTTCGCAGTTGCGTCGCGAACTTACGGCTGCTGGTGGCGAGTACAAGGTGTACAAAAACACTTTGGTCTCCATTGCGGCGAGAGCTAGCGAATGGCCACTTGAGGAAATGCTCACTGGTCCTACCGCTATTGCCTTTGTAACTACTAAGCCTGACGGAAGCCCCGGCGACGCAGTTGATGTCGCCAAAGTGCTGCGAGATTTCGCGAAGTCGAATCCGGCCTTGGTAGTAAAGGGTGGTGTATTGGGCGGCAAGGTACTTTCCTCCGCCGATGCCAAAGCTTTGGCTGACATTGCGCCACGCGAAGAACTACTCGCTCGTTTGGCTGGTGGCTTCGCAGCGCCAATGACCAAGTTTGCTGGTTTGTTGCAGGCCTTGCCTCGCAACTTTGCTTACGGGCTATCAGCACTAATTGAAGCCGGCGGAGCATCCGATGCCCCGGCTGCCACCACCGACACTGACCAAGCAGCATCGGCTGCTGCGCCAGAATCCTCCGAAGCCCCCGAGGCTGCGGAAGCACCACAAGACGCCGAGGCCCCTGAAGCTCCGGCCCAAGAAGAATCCGTCGGTGCTGCCGACGCAGACACTGAGGAGAGTTGAAATGACCAAGGATGAAATCCTGGATGCAATTTCCGGCATGACCGTGCTCGAGTTGAGCGAACTGCTGGCTGACTTTGAAGAGCGCTTCGGCGTTTCCGCCGCTGCTCCTGTGGCCGTGGCCGCAGTTGCTGGCGCTGGTGGTGGCGGCGAAGCTGCTGCTGAAGAGCAAGACGAGTTCGACGTGGTACTTACCGCGGCTGGCGACAAGAAGATTCAAGTGGTGAAGGAAGTTCGTACCATCACCAGCTTGGGTCTGAAGGAAGCCAAGGATCTCGTGGACAATGCTCCCAAGGCCATCCTCGAGAAGGTTTCGAAGGAAGATGCCGAAAAGGCCAAGGCAACCTTGGAAGCCGCTGGCGCTTCGGTAGAGCTCAAGTAGTATCTGCTTTTAAAGCACTTAACCCCAAATGGTTTGGCTTGGCCACCATTTGGGGTTTTGTCGTTTTAGCCCCGGGTGCGATCGTTACAATCGTCTTAGATAACCTTGACCGCTTTGGTAACTGTCCTTATTATATGTGAACAGATTATATGTGAACAGCAATTCCTCTTAACGGGAAAAATCAGCAGCGAGATGGCATAGGCCGCTTCAAAAAGCGCCCATACATAAGGGCAGCGAACGGCTAGCTGCACTTTGTGCAAGCAACGGGTTGATTCTTCCCCATAAAAGTCGATAGGCTATCTAGTTGCCGTGCTTGCCTGTTCGTGTTCTCACTCTTTGGTGTTAGCGCAAACGCGTCTCAGCATGGTCTTTCCGCTCGCGCCTCGCCCCGTTTGAGGAGTCATCTAGTTGTCCTCTCGCACTACTGCCCGGGCCCGCTATTCATTTGGGAACCTAGATGAGGTTCTGGAACTTCCTGACCTCATCGCCATTCAACGTGAATCGTTCGATTGGTTCCTAAATCACGGGCTGGCTGAAACCTTTGCAGACATCAGCCCCATCAAAGACTTCACTGAGAATCTCCAGCTTGAGCTGGAATTCGATCCTAACGATGAAGATCTTCGTCCTCCACCCAAATATTCGGTGGACGAATGCAAAGAAAAGGATATGACCTATAGCGCGCCTATCTTTGTGCGCGCCCGCTTCATGAACGCCCAAACGGGTGAAATCAAGGAGCAAACCGTTTTCATGGGTGATTTCCCCATGATGACCGAAAAAGGCACCTTCATTATCAACGGTACCGAGCGTGTCGTGGTGTCACAGCTGGTTCGGTCACCTGGCGTTATCTTCCAACCTGGTGAGCGCTACCGTCTGCGTAACCTTTCTAAGCACCAGTTGGTCACTGGCACCATTCACCCTTACCGTGGCGAATGGATCGAGTTCGACGTTGAGCAAAAGCCAGGTAAAGACGTCACCGCTGGTACTCGTATCGCCCGCAAACGCCGTCTCAGCATTTTCGTTTTGCTGCGTGCTCTTGGCTACGACGAAGAAAACTACCCCGGCTTCCTCGACGCCTTCGTACGCCACTTCGACTTCCTCGAAGGCCAGTGGGAAAAAGACAAGACTGTTGCCCCCACTCAAGAAGAAGCGCTGGTAGAAATCTACAAGCGTGCCCGCCCAGGCGAGCCCGCCAACGTTGAATCAGCCCGGGCATATTTCAAGAATGCCTTCTTCGAGAACCGTCGCTACGACCTTTCTCGTGTTGGTCGGTACAAGCTGAACCGCAAGCTTGGCCCTGAAATCGACCGTCTCGAGCAGATCTTCAAGATTCAACTCGAACGTCCCGAGCCCGACCAGTCAGTACTGACACCGGCCGAAATTCTGGCCGCCAGCACCTACTTGTTGAACCTGGTCAACGCCGAGCCGGGCTACCGTCTCGACGACCAAGACCACTTCGCCAACCGCCGGATCCGTTCGGTGGGCGAGCTAATCCAAAACCAGGTGCGCATTGGTCTTTCCCGTATGGAGCGGGTGGTGCGCGAGCGCATGACCACTCAAGACGTTGAGGCCATTACGCCCCAAACACTGATCAACATCCGCCCCGTGGTGGCGTCGATCAAAGAATTCTTCGGCACTAGCCAGCTTTCGCAGTTCATGGACCAGGTCAACCCCCTTTCGGGGCTTACCCACCGTCGTCGTCTGAACGCGCTTGGCCCCGGTGGTTTGTCTCGGGAGCGGGCCGGTTTCGAAGTGCGTGACGTTCACTTCTCGCATTACGGCCGTATGTGCCCGATTGAAACTCCAGAAGGCCCGAACATTGGTCTAATCGGGGCGCTTAGCTCGTATGCCCGAGTTAATACCTTTGGTTTCATCGAATCGCCGTACCGTAAGGTTGAACACGGAAAAGCCACCGATGAAGTGGTTTACCTCTCGGCGGATGAAGAAGAAGAGTACGTAGTCGCCCAGGCGAACACGCCTTTGCACGACGATGGCACCTTCGCCGACGATCGCGTGATGGTGCGTCGTTCACCCCAGGCGGCAACTTTGGGCGAGCTGAAACTCCAGCTTGAACGCGACGTGTTCTTCGGTTCGACCACCGAAATTTCATCGGTGTCGCCAGACGAAGTTCAACTAATGGACGTTTCGCCGAAGCAGATCGTTTCGGTGGCGGCGGCACTTATTCCCTTCTTGGAACATGACGACGCTAACAGGGCCCTTATGGGTGCCAACATGCAGCGCCAGGCCGTACCGCTAATTTCAGCCGAATCGCCTTATATCGGAACCGGTATGGAAGGTGTTGCGGCCCGCGATGCTGCCGACATGGTGCTCGCCCAAGACGACGGTGAAGTGGTTGATGTTGATGGCCGCACCGTCACTCTTCAATACGACAATTTGGGTCGCAAGATTTACCGTCTGATGAAGTTTGAGCGCTCAAACCAAGACACCTGCTTTAACCAAAAGCCACGTGTTGAGGTGGGCCAGCGCGTAGCCAAGGGCGATCTGTTGGCCGATGGTCCTTCTACCGAAAACGGTGAGTTGGCGCTTGGCAAAAACCTGCTGGTGGCCTTTATGCCCTGGGAAGGTTACAACTACGAAGACGCCATCATTTTGTCAGAGCGTTTGGTGAAAGACGACGTGCTCACGTCGATCCATATCCACGAACACGAAATCGACGCTCGCGACACCAAACTTGGCCCCGAAGAAATCACCCGTGATATCCCGAACCTTTCGGAAGATATCCTGGCCGACCTCGACGAACGCGGCATTATCCGCATCGGTGCCGAGGTCGACGCGGGCGATGTGCTGGTTGGTAAAGTAACGCCCAAGGGTGAAACCGAACTGACCCCAGAAGAGCGCTTACTACGGGCCATCTTTGGCGAAAAAGCCCGTGAAGTGCGTGACACCTCGTTGAAGGTGCCTCACGGTGAGTCGGGTAAAATTATCGACGTTAAGGTCTTCAATCGCGACGAGGGCGACGAACTTCCCCCTGGCGTAAACCAGCTAGTACGGGTGTACGTAGGTCAAAAGCGCAAGATCAGCGTTGGTGACAAGTTGGCTGGGCGTCACGGTAACAAGGGTGTTATTTCCCGTATTCTTCCCATCGAAGATATGCCCTTCTTGGCCGACGGTACCCCGGTCGACATTTTGTTGAACCCACTCGGTGTCCCTTCACGAATGAACGTAGGTCAGGTGCTTGAATCGCATTTGGGTTACGCCGCCCGCTGGGGCTGGGATCTCACCGATGAGGGCTACTCGAACGTAGGTGACGCCCCGATTCGAGGCACTGAAACCAAGACTCGCCCCAACACTCCGCCTTCAACACTGGTGGCAACCCCGGTGTTCGACGGCGCTAACTGGGACGAGAAGTTTGATTCGGGCAAACACCCCACCATCAAGGAAATCTTTGGTGGCTTGCATCCCGAAGCAGCCGATCCCCGTTATGGCGACAACGGCCGCCTCATGCAAACCGATGGCAAAGTTACCTTGTACAACGGTCGAACCGGTGAAGCCTACGACAACCCCATCACCGTGGGTTACATGTACATCTTGAAGCTGGCCCACCTTGTTGACGACAAGATTCACGCCCGTTCAACCGGTCCATACTCGATGATCACCCAGCAACCCCTTGGTGGTAAGGCCCAATTCGGTGGCCAGCGCTTTGGTGAGATGGAAGTGTGGGCGTTGGAAGCCTACGGTGCCGCCTATTGCCTCCAAGAACTGCTCACCATTAAGAGTGACGATGTGCTTGGCCGGGTGAAGGTCTATGAGTCGATCGTGAAGGGTGAGAACATCCCCGAACCTGGTATTCCCGAGAGCTTTAAGGTGCTCATCAAGGAAATGCAGGCCCTGTGCTTGAACGTTGAGGTGCTCTCCACCACTGGTGAAGAAATCGAAATGCGCGAGCTTGACGAAGATATTTTCCGCACGGCTGAGGAGCTAGGCATCGACCTATCTCGTCCCGAGCGTGGTAGTGACGAAGAGGACGCCCGCCGCCGTGTCGGTCGGGCCTGAGAGGAACTGAATGCTCGACGTCAATAATTTTGACCAACTGCGTATTGGCCTCGCCACAGCAGACTCCATCCGTTCATGGTCTAACGGAGAGGTCAAAAAGCCTGAGACTATTAACTACCGAACCCTAAAGCCCGAGAAGGAAGGTCTTTTCTGCGAGAAGATCTTTGGTCCTACCAAAGACTGGGAATGCTCTTGCGGTAAGTACAAGCGAGTGCGTTTCAAGGGCATCATTTGCGAGCGTTGTGGGGTCGAAGTAACTCGCTCCAAAGTGCGTCGCGAACGTATGGGCCATATTGAATTAGCGGCACCGGCGTGCCACATTTGGTACCTGCGCGGCACTCGTTCCTGGTTGGCCTATCTGCTCATGGGTACCCAACCCCGTGAAGAGTTGAAGGCTAAGCAGCTCGAAAAGGTCATTTACTTCGCCGCTAACCTAGTTACCTGGGTTGATGAAGAGCGTCGCCATGAAGACCTGCCCAACCTTGAGGTTGAGCTGGCTGAAGAGCGCGAGCTGATCGAACGTGAGATGCAACTCGAACTGGCTGGCATTGCCGAGTCAGTGGAAGCTGAAATTGCGCAACTAGAAAAAGATGGGGCTAAAGACGCCGAATTGAAGGCTCGCCAACGTGCGGCTGAAAAAGAGATGGCGTCTACCCGTGAGCGTTACGAATCAGAAATCGAAACCTTGCAGCGCGCCTTTGACGAGTTCAAAGGTCTCTTCGCCCGCCAAATTGTGGAAGACGAAGAGTTGTGGGCCGCTCTGGTTGAAAACTACAGCGATTATTTCGAAGGCGGCATGGGTGCCGAGGCGATTAAGCGCTTGATCGGCCGGATCGATTTCGACGACGAAGAAATCAAGCTTCGTGAAGCTATCGACCCTGTTGATGGCGGCCGTCCCTTGTCAGCACAACGTCGTCAAAAGGCCATCAAACGTCTAAAGATCGTTTCGGCCTTCAACCGTCGCGACGAAAATGGTCGTCGGGTCAACGATCCCTCGGCCATGATTCTCGACGTGGTGCCAGTAATTCCGCCCGAGCTGCGCCCCATGGTGCAACTCGACGGTGGCCGTTTCGCCACGTCCGACTTGAACGACTTGTATCGCCGGGTCATTAACCGAAATAACCGCCTCAAGCGACTCATCGACTTGGGTGCCCCCGAAATCATTGTCAACAACGAAAAGCGGATGCTCCAAGAAGCTGTTGACGCCCTCTTCGATAATGGTCGTCGTGGTCGTCCGGTAACCGGGCCTGGTAACCGTCCGCTGAAGTCTCTCTCTGACATGTTGAAGGGCAAGCAAGGCCGCTTCCGCCAGAACCTGTTGGGTAAGCGAGTCGACTACTCGGGTCGTTCGGTGATTGTGGTTGGCCCCACCCTGAAGCTGCACCAGTGCGGTTTGCCTAAGCTGATGGCACTCGAGCTATTCAAGCCTTTCGTGATGAAGAAGCTGGTTGATGAAGAGCTGGCTCAAAACATCAAGTCGGCGAAGCGCATGGTCGAGCGTCGTCGTCCCCAAGTTTGGGATGTTCTTGAAGATGTAATTAAAGAACACCCCGTGATGTTGAACCGTGCTCCAACCTTGCACCGCTTGGGTATTCAGGCCTTCGAACCGGTCTTGGTTGAAGGTAAAGCGATTCAAATTCACCCCTTGGTATGTACTGCTTTCAACGCCGATTTCGACGGTGACCAGATGGCTGTACACCTGCCACTTTCTGCGGAAGCTCAAGCCGAAGCCCGAGTGCTTATGCTTAGCGCTAACAACGTGCTTTCCCCAGCCCATGGCCGTCCGTTGGTAACCCCAACCCAAGACATGGTGATTGGTGCTTTCTACCTCACTGAATTGGTGGAAGGCGACAAGGGTGAAGGCAAGGTCTTTAAGCACCTCCACGCCTTAGAACGTGCTTACGAAGCTGGTGAAATCACCCTGCACGCCGAGATCGAATGGCGCGACCGTCGTCACGCTCCGATCGATGAAGACGGCCGTGTGATCGGCATGAAGACCACACCAGGACGGGTGTTCTTCAACGAGGCGCTGCCAGAAGACTTCGGCTTCGTTAACGAAGTAGTGAAGAAGCGCCACATTGGTGAGATTGTCGACCGTTTGGCAAATGAGTATCCCAAGGCAGTGGTAGCCAGAAGCCTCGATGCGCTAAAAGCTATTGCCTTTGAATACGCCTCGCGTTCTGGTCTCACAATTTCAATCAACGACGTGAAGACGCCTGTTGAGAAGAAGGGCATCCTCGAATCGCACGAGGCTGAAACCGAACTGGTGGAACAACAGTTCCGCCGGGGCATCATCACCGACGGTGAACGTCGCCAGAAAGAAGTCGAAATCTGGAACGACGCCACCGATAAGGTGCGGGCTGCAATGGAAGCTGCCTTGGCCGCTGATCACTTCAACCCGATCGACATGATGGTGGGCTCTGGTGCTCGAGGAAACATGGTGCAGGTTCGCCAGATCGCTGGTATGCGAGGCTTGGTGGCTAACCCTCGTGGTGACATGATTCCGCGTCCCATTAAGAGCAACTTCCGTGAAGGGCTCGAAATGCTCGAGTACTTCATTTCAACTCCTGGTGCCCGTAAGGGTTTGGTTGACACCGCCCTGCGTACTGCCGACTCGGGTTATCTAACCCGGCGTCTGGTCGACGTCGCCCAAGAACTCATCATCCGTGAGTACGACTGTGCTTCTGATGGTTCGCCGGTTCGTGGCACTTGGCTTGAGGATGTAAGCCCGGACAAGCCCAACAAACGAACCTATCTTGAAACCCGGCTCTTTGGCCGTACCTTGGCCGCCGACGTCACGCTGTCCGACGGTTCAGTCATCGAAGCTGGTACCGAAGTAGGCGAAACCGAGATGGCAATATTGCGTGACGACCCCGAAGTCACGCGGGTACGGTTGCGCTCGGTGCTAACTTGCCAGGCCGAATATGGTGTTTGTGCCAAATGCTACGGCCGCTCTTTGGCGACCGGACAAACCATCGAAATGGGCGAAGCGGTCGGTGTTATTGCTGCTCAGTCAATTGGTGAACCTGGTACTCAGCTCACCATGCGTACCTTCCATACCGGTGGTATTGCCGCTGGTGGCGACATCGCCGGTGGTTTGCCCCGAGTGGTTGAGCTCTTCGAAGCCCGTAGTCCTAAAGGTAAGGCCACCCTGGCGCGAATTTCGGGCGTAGTCCGAATTGTGGAAGACGAAGGTAAAGACCGTCTGGTCACAATTGTGGCTGACGATGGCGACACCGAAGAGTCGTACACCATTCCTAACTTGGCCCGCCTCGAAGTACGCGATGGCGACACCATCGAAGCCGGTGACGCTTTGGTGGAAGGTCCTCGTGATCCCAAGGAACTAATTGAGATCCGCGGTGTGCGTGAAACCCAAATGTACCTTGTCGAAGAGGTGCAAAAGGTTTACCGCGACCAGGGCGTTTCCATTGCCGATAAGCACATCGAGCTGATCGTGCGTCAAATGACCCGTCGAGTGGCTGTGCAAGAACCGGGCGATTCCGATTTCTTGCCGGGTGAACGTGTTGATCAAAAGCAGTATGCCGATACCAACCGTTTGTTGGTCCAAGAAGGAAAGACCCCGGCTGAAGGTCGTCCCGAGTTAATGGGAATTACCAAGGCTTCCTTGGCTACTGAATCGTGGCTATCAGCAGCGTCTTTCCAGGAAACCACTCGTGTTCTTACTGAAGCCGCCATTGAATCACGTTCTGATTCTCTGTTGGGCCTCAAAGAGAACATCATTATTGGTAAGTTGATCCCAGCCGGTACCGGTTTGACCGAATACCGCGATGTCGAAACGGTGGCGCCTGACTACCAGCGCATGGAGTACTACTCAAGCGATGGGGAAGAGCAAAGCCTTTCCGATTTCCTGGCCGCCAGCCACAAAGCTCAAGCCGATGCTGGCATTACGCCTGGCCTGAGCGAACCGGCTAGCTAGGGTTTAACCGACCAATATTTTTCTATTCAACTTCGGCAAACCTCTCTAACACGTTTTGGTGAGAGGTTTGCCGAATTCCAATCTAACCCCATAAGATAAACAGTCGGCCCAATGCGACTTGACGTATGGCCGTGTCTGTCCGAGAACAATTTCGAGAGGTCTTTGTGCCCACCATCCAGCAACTGGTCCGTCAGGGTCGCCAGTCTAAACCTTCTAAGGCGCCGACACCTGCACTTAAAGGCGCACCACAGCGCCGTGGTGTGTGCACCCGTGTCTATACCAGCACCCCCAAGAAGCCGAACTCGGCCCTTCGTAAGGTTGCTCGTGTCCGTCTATCCACCGGAATTGAAGTAACCGCGTACATCCCAGGCGAAGGTCATAACCTCCAAGAGCACTCCATCGTGTTGGTTCGCGGCGGTCGTGTGAAAGACCTTCCCGGTGTGCGTTACAAAGTAATCCGCGGCACGCTCGACTCTTCTGGGGTTCGCGACCGCAAGCAAGCTCGTAGCCGCTACGGCGCCAAGAAAGAGGGCTAAAGATGCCTCGTAAAGGCCCAGCTCCCCGTCGTGAGCTAATGCCAGATCCTATCTACCATTCGGTTTTGGTTACCCAGATCGTGAACAAAACCATGCGTAAAGGCAAGCGCACCCTGGCTGAGGGCATTGTTTATGATGCGCTCGAGATGGTCGAGCAAAAAACTGGTTCCGAACCCACCGCTACCCTCAAGCGGGCTATCGATAACGTGAAGCCCCAGCTCGAAGTGAAGAGTCGTCGCGTGGGTGGTGCTACCTATCAGGTACCTATTGAAGTTCGTCCCCGCCGCGCTAATGCGCTGGCTATTCGTTGGGTGATCGGCTATTCCCGTCAGCGCCGCGAGCGCACCATGGCCGAGCGTCTAGCAAATGAAATTCTTGATGCCTCAAACGGTGTCGGCTCGGCGATTAAGCGTCGTGAAGATACCCATAAGATGGCCGAAGCGAACAAGGCGTTCGCCCACTACCGTTGGTAGTAACTATTTCACCTAAGTTCTAATAGTTTCGCCGTGACTCACCTTGGTGGGTTGCGGCGTGACTGCGTTAACCACATTGTTTCTTTCCTTCACCCCATATCCCCCGCACTCTCGCCACTAAAGAGCTTCTCACCATGAGTCAAAGTCGTTCCAGCCTTGAGCACACCCGAAATCTCGGGATTATGGCCCACATTGATGCGGGCAAAACCACCACCACCGAACGCATCCTGTTTTACACCGGGCGTAACTACAAGATCGGTGAAACCCACGAAGGTGGCGCCACCATGGACTGGATGGTGCAAGAACAAGAGCGTGGTATCACCATCACCTCAGCTGCCACCACCGCTCACTGGCGTGATCACACCATTAACATCATCGACACCCCGGGCCACGTCGACTTCACCGTTGAGGTAGAGCGTTCGCTTCGTGTGCTCGATGGCGCGGTTGCTGTGTTCGACGGCGTGGCTGGTGTTGAACCCCAGTCAGAAACCGTGTGGCGTCAGGCCAACAAGTATCATGTGCCCCGCATTTGTTTCATCAACAAGATGGATCGCATTGGCGCTAACTTCCTAGCTGCGGCCGACACAATTGTTGATCGACTGGGTGCCAACATTGCCATTATTCAGCTGCCCATTGGTGCTGAAAGCGAATTTAAAGGCGTTGTCGATCTAGTCGAAATGAATGCCGTTATTTGGCACGAAGAAGATCTAGGTGCGTCTTTCGATATCGTTGATATTCCAGCTGACATGGTGGACGACGCCGAAATGTGGCGTGAAAACCTGCTCGACGTGCTTAGCGGCTTCGATGAAAATATCTTCGAAAAGTACGCTGGCGACGAAGAGATTTCAGCTGACGAAATCCGTGCTGCCATTCGTAACGCCACCTTGGCAAACGAAATTGTGCCGGTGATGTGCGGTTCGGCGTTCAAAAACAAGGGTGTACAACCTTTACTCGACGCCGTGGTTTACTATCTACCCTCGCCTATTGATCTGCCCCCAGTGGTCGGCCAAAGCTTGCGCGGTGGCGAAGAAATCACCCGAGAAGCTTCCGATACAGCACCGTTCTCAGCCCTAGCATTCAAGATCGTGGCCGACCCTCACGGTCGTCTCACCTATTTCCGGGTTTACTCTGGCAAGATCAACAAGGGTGACACGGTTCTGAATGCCCGTACCGGCAAGAAGGAACGTATTGGCCGCATTGTAGAAATGCACGCCAACGACCGCATCGACCGCGACGACGTTTCGGCAGGTCATATTGTGGCAGGTATTGGTCTGAAAGACACTCGCACTGGTGACACTCTCTGCGACGATAAGAACCCCATCGTCTTAGAAGTTCTCGAGTTCCCGGAACCGGTTATCCAAGTGGCGGTCGAGCCCAAGACCAAGGCCGATCAAGACAAATTGGCCAAGGCGCTTTATGCGTTGGCCGAAGAAGATCCCACGTTCCAAGTGCGGACCGATGAGGAGACTGGCCAAACCCTAATTTCGGGTATGGGCGAGTTGCATCTTGAGGTTCTGGTCGACCGCATGCTGCGCGAGTTCAACGTAGATGCCAGCGTTGGTAAGCCCCAGGTGGCCTACCGTGAAACCATCAGCGCCACGGTCGATAGCTACACCTACACCCACAAGAAGCAAACCGGTGGTTCCGGTCAGTTCGCTGAGGTGGAAATTAAGCTTGAGCCAACCCAACCTGGTGAAGGTTACGAATTCATCGACAAGATCGTGGGCGGTCGTATCCCCAGGGAATACATCCCATCTGTCGACGCTGGTGTCCAAGAATCGCTCACTGCCGGTGTGCTGGCTGGTTACCCAACGGTTGACGTTAGGGTCACACTGCTCGACGGTAAGTTCCACGATGTGGACTCATCGGAAATGGCGTTCAAGATTGCTGGCGTTATGGCTTACAAAGAAGCTGCCCGCAAAGCCAAACCAATTCTCCTCGAACCGATTATGAAGGTCGAGGTGGTCACCCCAGACGATTACCTAGGTGACGTTATGGGTGACTTGTCGTCCCGCCGGGGCCGCCTAGCGGGCACCGAACAACGGGGCAATAGCCAAGCCATTACGGCTGAAGTGCCCCTGTCCGAAATGTTCGGATATGCCACCGACCTCCGTAGCCGGACTCAAGGTCGTGCCACGTACACCATGCAGTTCCATTCGTACCAGCAGATGCCCGTGGCGGTTCAAGAAGAAATCGTTGCCCGGGTACGAGGCGAGTAATCGCTAAGTCGTAACCGGACCAAAAAGAGAACGTTAAGAAAGGTATCCACCTAAAGATGTCTAAAGCTAAGTTTGAGCGTACTAAGCCGCATGTGAATATTGGGACTATGGGTCATATTGACCATGGGAAGACTACGTTGACGGCGGCTATTTCGACGGTGTTGGCTGAGGCTTTTCCTGA